>FLOH01000019.1_pt1 | contig 702891 bp, 711 predicted proteins | sample 756751 | NCBI WGS metagenome assembly FLOH01 (sample SAMEA4026879, study PRJEB14308) | marine metagenome | biome: coastal water; material: water | depth 74 m
TCCCGAACTCGTCCGCGAAGCGGCGATGGCCGGGGCGACAATCATTTTGGCACCAACGGCCCTGCGTGCACAGTGGACTTTCGTCGCCCGCAAGATGATCCCGACCCGGGCCTTCGAAAATGGCGTTTTCCTGCTGTATGCCAACCATGCCGGCAGCGAGGGGGCGAGTGTATATCTTGGTGAAAGCGTTATCGTCGCCCCCGATGGTCGCGAGTTGGCGCTTGCCGGTGGCGGCGAAGAGGTGATTTCCGCAAGCCTTGATATGGCTGATATCGCGCGCGCGCGCGACGTCTTGCCGTATCTCGAAGTCGCCGCAAAATGCGGGCGGGCTGCTTAAATATGAGAACTGTAATTAATGACGCAAAAAGGAAAACTTCCTTCGCAATAGTACCACTGACACAAATGGACCTTTGATTTTCTAGGGTGTGTCATGTTAGCGTAGGAGCCAATTAATCATGTTGTCCTGAATATCCTGATATGTAAACAAAGCCTGATCAAGGGTGGGAAGTCTAACGGATGGCAGTATAAAAACAGGGCTGAGGAACAAAAAGTCAGTCTACAGGGAGGTCATATGTCGGAAGCGAACGACGCGCTTGTGCGATTCATCGAAGTTCAAAAAAGTTATGATGGTGAATCGCTCGTTGTTAAAAATCTGAACCTGGATATCGCCAAAGGCGAATTCCTGACAATGCTTGGGCCCTCGGGTTCCGGGAAAACCACCTGTTTGATGATGCTGGCCGGGTTTGAACCAGCCACCCACGGCGAAATTACTCTGGCCGGTAGCCCCATCAACAATCTTGCCCCCCACAAACGCGGCATTGGCATGGTCTTCCAGAACTATGCCTTGTTCCCCCATATGACGGTGGCTGAAAACCTGGCCTTCCCGCTGGAAGTGCGGAAAGTCCCGAAATCGGAAATTACCGACCGCGTAAACAAGACGCTCGATATGGTTCGCTTGGGCGGCTTTAGCGATCGCCGTCCGGCGCAGTTGTCCGGTGGTCAGCAGCAACGTGTCGCCGTCGCCCGGTCCCTGGTCTTCCAGCCGACTTTGGTGTTGATGGATGAACCGCTTGGGGCGCTGGACAAAAACCTGCGCGAAGAAATGCAGTACGAAATCAAGCACATCCATGAAAACCTGCAGGTGACCATGGTTTATGTCACCCATGATCAGTCCGAAGCGCTGACCATGTCGAACCGCATCGCGGTGTTCGAAGATGGTATCGTGCAGCAACTGGCGACCCCCAGTGAACTTTATGAAAAGCCGAAAAATGCCTTCGTCGCCGGGTTCATCGGTGAAAACAATCGCCTTTATGGCGAGGTCAAGGCCATTGAAGGCAAATTCTGTCAGGTCGAACTGGAAGGCGGCGGCGGCATGGTCCGGGCGCTGACAGTCAATGCCGGTGGCGTCGGGTCTCGAACCACTTTGTCGCTGCGTCCCGAACGTGTGTCGATCGGTGTCGACGTCGGCCAGACGGAAAATTCGCTGGAAGCAAAAGTCGAAGAACTAATCTATCTGGGCGATCACTTGCGCAGCCGGATCAGTTTATCCGGCAACGATCAATTCATCGTCAAAGTTCCTAATTCTCACGGCCATGTTCATCTTAAAGAAGGTGAAATAACCCAGATTGGCTGGGAAGCAGAAGATTGTCGCGCGCTTGATGGGTGACAATTAATAGCGAAACTAAACTCACAATCATAAATTTGTAACCAAAGGGAGAATTCTACCAATGAAGAAAATGTTGAAATATTCAGCGTTCGCGATGGTCGGCGTTGCATTCGTCGGCATGGCATCGACGGCTAAAGCCGTCGATCTTAATGTCGTATCCTGGGGTGGTTCCTATACTGCCAGCCAAATTAACGCCTATCACAATCCGTACATGAAAATGCATGGGGACATTAAGCTCAATTCACTGGATTACAGCGGCGGCCTGGCAGAAATGCGCGCCCAGACAGAAGCCGGGAACGTGACCTGGGATCTGCTTGATCTGGTGCTTTCTGACGCCATCGCCGGCTGTGATGAAGGCATGTTCCGCCCCATCAATATCGATAAAGAATTGGCCAAGGGTGCTGATGGATCGCTGCCGTCCAAGGATTTCCTGGAAGGCACTCTGCTGTCGGAATGTTTTGTTCCTCAGATCATTTATTCCACTGTTTTCGCCTATCGCTCTGACGCTTGGGGTGGCAAAAAGCCGACGAAAATTTCCGATGTTTTTGATACCAAAAACTTCCCCGGAAAACGCACACTTCAGAAAAAAGCGATCAATAACCTGGAATGGGCTTTGATCGCCGACGGTGTTCCTTTGAACAAGGTCTATGAAGTTCTTGATACCGACGCCGGCAAAGACCGTGCCTTCGCCAAACTGGCGACCATCAAAAAAGATGTGATCTGGTGGACCGAAGGCGCCGTGCCGCCGCAGCTTTTGGCAGACGGTGAAGCAGTGTTCGGAACCGGCTACAACGGTCGTTGGTTCTCGGCCATTGCCGAAGAAAAGCAGCCTTTCTCCATGCTCTGGGATGGTCAGGTTCTCGATATCGACGGCTGGGCCGTTCCTGCAAAAGGCAAGAATATCCCCGCAGTGATGAAGTTCCTGAAATTTGCCACCGACACGCAGCGGTTGGCCGATCAGGCTAAATACATCTCCTACGGCCCGGCGCGTAAATCTTCCGGTCCGATGGTTGGCAAGCATGCGACGCTTGGCATCGACATGGCACCGCATATGCCGACCAAATATGCCGACCAGGGTTTCCTGACCGGCTTTAAATGGTGGGCCGATAATGGTGACGAAATGAATGAACGTTTCGCCGCCTGGTTGCTCCAGTAGGATCAGCTTTTCTGGTTTAGCGGGGCAGGGCAACCTGCCCCGCGGCCGGAATTATTTTTTTGTCGCTTTATCTAAAATTGAATTTTCGAGGGGTTCGCAATGGCTGAGCAAATTACCGGGGGTGACGTAGTCCTTGCCGCCGACGGCACGCCACTGAAAGCCAGCCTGAACCGGGCCATGCGGAAAAGTCGTATCCGCGCCATGCTGCTGGTCACTCCTTTGTTTATATTCGTTCTGTTCTCGTTCCTGATCCCCATTTTCAGCATGACCATGCGCAGTGTTGATAACTGGCACGTCGGAACCTTGATGCCCGAAACTACGGCGGCATTGGAAAATTGGGATGGCAAGGCCGTTCCGGGCGAGCCGGTTTTTGCCGCCCTGGTCAAAGATTTACAAGCCGGCGCCAAGTCGCGCGAAATCGGCAAAGTGGGAACCCGCCTGAATTATGAACGCTCAGGCCTGCGCAGCATGATTACCGGTTCGTCCAGGAAAGCCCTGAAGCTTAAGGAGGGGCCTTATAAGGATAAGATCCTGAAAATGCATAAAAAGTGGAAGGATCTGGAGACCTGGACCGTCATCAAACGGAACACGGCACCTTATACGATTGGTTACTACCTGAACGCCGTCGATATGAAGTATGACAAAAATGGTGATATCGCCATGCAGAAGGAAAACAGGCGGATTTATGGCAAATTGTTCTTGCGCACCTTCGCCATCAGCCTGGCGATTACGCTGATCTGCGTTGTCTTGGCTTATCCCATTTCGTACCTGCTGGCGACCCTGCCGCTGCGCTACTCAAACTTGCTGATGATTTTCGTGCTGCTGCCGTTTTGGACATCACTGCTGGTGCGAACGACGGCGTGGATCGCCATGCTGCAAAGCCAGGGGGTGCTCAACGACCTGTTCGTCTTCTTCGGCCTGGTCAGCGATGATAACCGACTTCAGCTTATTCACAATCTGACCGGCACGATCGTCGCCATGACTCATATATTGCTGCCGTTTATGGTGTTGCCGTTGTACAGCGTGATGAAAACCATTCCGCCAAGTTATATGCGCGCCGCCCTGTCGCTCGGGGCCAATCCGGTGGTCGCGTTCGTGCGCGTTTACATGCCGCAAACCCTGTCGGGGATCGGTGCAGGCAGTATCCTCGTATTCATTCTGTCTATTGGCTATTACATCACCCCGGCCCTGGTCGGGGGAACCGGTGGCACGTTGATTTCAAACCAGATCGCTTATCATATGCAGTCGTCCCTGAACTGGGGACTGGCGGGAGCCCTCGGCGCCTTGTTGTTGTTCTCTGTGCTGGCGCTGTATCTGCTCTATAACAAACTTGTCGGCATCGATAATATGAGGTTGGGATAACATTATGGCATTACCCCCATACGCCGGACCCGTTGAAACGACCTGGTATTATACATTCCGGGTATTGTGCGCCTGCATCTTCATGTTTTTGATCACGCCGATCATCATAATTATTCCGCTCAGTTTTAACGTCGAACCCTATTTCACGTTCACTAAAGGCATGATGTCCTTCGACCCAGATGCCTATTCGATGCGCTGGTACGAAGATTTCGTCAACAATACCCAATGGACCCATTCGGTCAAAAACAGCTTCATCATCGCCATTGCGGCGACCATCATGGCGACTGTTTTGGGTACTCTGGCGGCGCTGGGGTTAAGCAAGCCACACATGCCCTATCGGTCGTTGATGATGGGGCTGCTTATTTCGCCGATGATCGTGCCGCTGATTATCTCTGCTGCCGGCATGTACTTTTTCTATTCCAGCATCGGCCTCGACCAAACCTACTTAGGCATCATTCTGGCCCATACGGTTTTGGGCACACCGTTCGTGGTGATCACCGTGACGGCGACACTGATTGGTTTCGATCAATCCCTGACCCGGGCGTCGGCTGGTCTGGGCGCCAACCCGACGACGACGTTTTTCAAGGTGATCATGCCGCTTATTTTGCCGGGCGTTATTTCCGGTGCGCTGTTTGCCTTTATCACATCGTTCGATGAAGTCGTCGTCGTGCTGTTCCTGGCGGGCTTCGAACAACGCACCATCCCGCGCCAGATGTGGTCGGGAATTCGCGAACAGATCAGCCCGACTATTTTGGCCGTGGCGACAATTCTGGTGTGCATATCAATCGCCCTGCTATCGGTCCTGGAACTGCTTCGGCGGCGTAACGAACGTATGCGGGGGATTGTTTGATGATCAAACATATCGTCGTCGCCGTCGATGCCTCGGAATCATCGGATAATGCCGTGGCCATGGCCGTCAATTTGGCGAAAACCTACGGTGCCAAGTTGAGTTTTCTCAACGTCATCCGCGATATGCAGTTGCCGGAAAGCGTGCTGCGCATGGCCGAAGTCGAACACATTCAGGGGGCCCGCAGCGACGTCTTGCGTTTCGTCGGCGAGAAGACCCTGAAGCTGGCCGAACAAATGGCCAAAGACGCCAATCTCAAGGATATCGACAAGAATGTCGCCGTCGGCGACCCGGCTTCGGAAATTGCCGATTTTGCGAAGAAGGGCAATGCCGACCTTATCGTTATCGGCACCCGCGGCCATAGCGATCTCAAGGGCATGTTTCTGGGCAGTGTGTCGCGCAAGGTTTCCAACCTGGCCGATGTCAATGTCTTGATCGTTCGCTAACGCGCGAGCGCCTGTTTGAGCGAGCCGACGGTCGCTTGTAAGCTTTCTTCATCATAAACTTTGGCGGCAACCGCCCCCCACACCGGACCCGGCCAGGCGGCGTCGGTATCAAAGCGGGCGATGACATGGATGTGCAATTGCGCCACCATGTTGCCCAGCGCCGCGACGTTAATGCGGGTTGGTGTGTACAGCTTTTCAAGGACGTCCGAGGCATGGCGAATTTCGGCCATTAACGTGGCCCCGTCAGCGGCGGCCAATTGATGCATGCCGGTGATGTCCGGTCGCCCCGGCACCAGAACCAGCCACGGGTAGTTGGCATCCTTAAGCAGCCTGACATGGCACAGCTCCAGGGTCGTGATCGGGGTGGTGTCGGCGGCGAGTTGGGGGTGCAGGGTGAACATAAACCGATCATGCCACCAACTGGCCGCGCCCGATATTAAAATTTCGCGCTGGATTTTCTCGGGCGGGACCATATGGTGAAGACGACCACAAGACGGAAAACATAATTGGCCTGGACATCATCGAAAATCAGGGCCGGTATCTGGGTGCAGGTACAGGTCCGGCTGTGTGACATGAACTGCATCCCCATCTTCGTGCGCCACAAGGGCGATCCGGATGCCGGCAGTATCGTGCTTAAACTGGACCGCGGGGCCCGCGGGTGTTCGGTGCTGTCCCAGGTGCGCGACCCCGACGGGGCGGCGGCGTGGATGTATGGCGGCGGCGGCGACCTGATCTCTGATGGCGATGCCGAAGCCTATATCAAGCGCCAGATCGGGCGCGATCCGGATCTCTGGGTGATCGAAATCGAAGACCCAAGCGACCGCTATGTCATTGATGGCGCTATCATTTAGCATACGCCTATTCCAGAAACGACATTTTCCCATAGACAGATATGCAATTCGGGTTTAAGTGAGAATTAGCTTAAATCTACAGGGGTATTGTCATTGGACGCTCGCACCACCGAAGAACCGTTTCACAAAATAGCCTTCTTCATGGCACCGAGCTTTTCATTCGTCGCTTTTTCTTCGGCAATAGAACCCCTGCGGCTGGCTAACCGGGTCGCCAATAATACCCTGTACGGATGGGCCTGTTACTCGACCGATGGCGAATCGGTAACGGCCAGCAATGGTGTTAGCATAAACGTCGATGGTTCTTTCGATGACTGTGATGCTTATCCCATCGTCATCGTTTGTGGGGGCGCCGATATCCACAATCAGATGGATTGGAAAATGATATCGCGATTGCGGCGGATGTCGAGCCACGGGGCGACGTTGGGCGCGGTCTGTACGGGCTCGCGCATTCTCGCAGAAGCCGGATTGCTCGACGGTTACAAATGCACCATCCATTGGGAAAGCCTGAGCGGCTTTGGCGAGGAATTTCCCAATATTGAAGCCACCGACGACCTCTTTGAAATTGATCGCAACCGCTTAACCGCCGCCGGCGGTACCGCCGCCATGGATATGGTGCTTCACTTGATCGCCCAGCATTACGGTCATGACACGGCGGCCCTGACTGCCGATCTATTAATCCACCACCGAATCCGTGACGGCCACGAACACCAGCGCATGGCCTTGCGAACGCGCCTGAATGTCAGTCATCCCAAGCTTTTGGCGGTCATTTCCTATATGGAAGAAACCCTGGAAGAACCGGTTAGTTGTTCGCAATTGGCCGATAGCGTCAGTTTGTCGACGCGCCAGTTGGAACGCCTGTTTCGCAAATATCTGCACCATGCGCCGACCCGCTATTACCTGGAACTCAGGCTCAGCCGGGCCCGTTTCCTTTTGTTGCAAACCAGCCTGACCGTTTTGGATGTGGCGCTGGCTTGCGGCTTCGTCTCGGCCTCGCATTTTTCCAAATGCTACCGGGAATTCTTCGAGCGCACCCCCAGCGAAGAACGCCGCGTCCTCGCCTGAAGGTTACGCCTCGACGCTTCGTTCAAGGGCCGGGTAGCGCATGCCCAGGGTAATCGCGCGGGCCACCATCAACACCATCAGGGATGCCCACAACCCGTGATTCCCATACGCCGGGACCAGCACGGCCAGGGCGGCGGCGTAAACGACAACCGCCTGCAACATGGCGTTGCGCATGTCGGCGGTGCGGGTGGCGCCGATAAAAATACCATCCAGCTGGAAGCTCCAGACCGATATCAGCGGGCTGATCACTGTCCACAAAAGATAGTCCCGTGCCAGGGCACGGATGTCGGCCAGATTGGTGATCATGTCGATCATCAGGCCGCCAAAAATGCCATATATCATGGTGAAGAACGCCGCGAACCCCAGCGCCCACAGGCTCGATATTCGGACCGCATGACGGAACTTCGCCCGGTTACCGGCCCCCAGATAGCCACCGGCCAGGGCCTCGGCGGCGTGGGCGAAACCATCCAGCGCGTAGGCCATGATGCTTTGGAAAATCATCAACACGGCGTTGGCGGCAAGCACCGCATCGCCCATGCGGGCGCCCATAGCGGTGAACGCGGCAAACGATAATTGTAGGCCCAGCGTACGGATAAAGATGTCGCGGTTGACCGCCAGCAAGTGGCGCAGGCGGGCCCCATCCAGGATCGCCGATCGCTGCCAGGTTCCTCCTAGTCGCCGCAGATTGCGCTGCATCAGGTAGCCGCCGATGGCGATGGCCCCGACTTCCGATATCAGGGTCGCCCAGGCGACGCCTTCGACCCCCAGGTCCAGGCCAATGACGAACCATAAATCGAGAATAATATTCACGCCGTTCATGGCGACCTGCATGACCAGGGCAGATTTGGCATCGCGAATACCGATAAACCAGCCGACCATGGCATAATTCAGCAATGCCGCAGGGGCCCCCCAGACGCGGATGTAATAGTAGCCTTCGGCCAATCGTTCGACGTCGTCGCTGGCATCCAGCGCGGTGAATGCGAGTTCACCCAGCGGCCATTGCAGGACCACCACCGCCAGCCCCAGGGCCACGGCCAGCAACGCCGCCCGGGCGAACACCGAACGTACCTCATCGGCATTGCCTGCACCGAAAGCCTGGGCCGTCAAGCCGCCAGTGCCCATGCGCAGGAATCCGAAGCCCCAATAAACGAAGCTGAATATCAACGAGCCAATGGCGACGCCGCCGATATGGTGGGCACCAGGAAGATGCCCGACGACGGCGGTGTCAACGGCGCCCAGCAACGGCACCGAAATGTTGGATAAAATAATCGGCGCAGCCAGATGCCAGACGTCGCGGTTCATCGATCCGCCGTGTTCAGATCGCCGTGAAGTCATTTCCGCTCTCTCAGGATTTGCGTCGTCTGCGCCGTTTCGCCGTCGGCATGGTAGCGCTGTGGTCTGGCAAGGCAACCACTTTCGCCAGATTGGGGAAGGGGTGGGTCTTGTGCGGGAAGGCCATGGCCTCGATGAAATGGTTCTGGAATGCCGGTTCGACCGCCGTTTCTATCTTTTCGATTTGCCGCACCAGGGTTTCGATCTCGGTGCGGGCGGCGCTGTTCAATAGTGCGATACGTGCACCGGTGCCGGCGGCGTTTCCGGCCGACTGGACGTGGTCGAGCGCGCAATCGGGGATCAGGCCCAAAATCATGGCGTATTTGACATCGATGTGGCTGCCGAAGGCACCGGCCAGGAGAATCCTGTCCACGGTATCGATGGCCAGGCGATCCATCAGCAACCGGGCCCCGGCATACAACGCCCCCTTGGCCAGTTGAATGGCCCTGACGTCGGTCTGGTAAATGCGAATTTCAGGCTCTCCGGCATGCAGCATGTAGGAAAATGTGCGACCGTCGGTGTGCGCGTCGGGGATGATCCGGGGGCTATCGGCGGCGGCGATGACGCCGTCAGTGGTGATGATGCCGGCCAGGAACATTTCGGCGATGGCTTCGATAATGCCCGACCCGCATATACCGGTGATGCCGGTGGATTTGCAGGCGTCGTCGAAGCCCGCTTCGTTCGACCACAGATCGGACCCGATAATCTTGAATCGCGGTTCCCGTGTGACCGGGTCGATGCGGACCCGTTCGATGGCGCCGGGCGCGGCCCGTTGGCCCGATGATATCTGCGCCCCTTCGAAAGCCGGGCCGGTCGGGCTGGAACACGCCAGCAGGCGATCCTTGTTGCCCAGCACGATTTCGGCGTTGGTGCCGACATCAACGATCAGCGTCATTTCGTCGCGTAAGTGGGGCGCTTCGGACAGCACCACGGCGGCGGTATCGGCACCCACATGACCGGCGATGCAGGGCAGGACATAGGCCCGCGCCCCGGCGTGCAGGGTCAAATCCAATTCGGCGGCCGGCAGTTCAACCGCCCGGTCAACGGCCAGGGCGAAGGGCGCCGACCCCAGCGGTACCGGGTCCAGGCCCAGCAGAAGATGGTGCATGACCGGGTTGCCGACCAGGGTGATGGACAAAATATCAGATGTCGCGACTTGGGCATCGCGTGCGACATCGGCGGCCAGGGTGTTCAGGGCCTGGCGCACGACTTCGGTCAGAATTTTATCGCCGCCGGGGTTCATCATGACGTAGGAAACCCGGCTCATCAGATCTTCGCCAAACCGGATTTGCGGGTTCATCAGCCCACCCGACGCCAAAACCTCGCCGCTGCTCAGGTCGCACAGATGGGCGGCGATGGTGGTCGATCCGATATCGTAGGCGATTCCCAAATGCACCTCTCGGAAGCCGGGCCACACGGCGACGATGCGATTTTGCATACTGATGCCGACGGTAACCTTCCAGTTGCCGTCGCGCAGGGCCCCCTGCATCTCGCGGATGACCCGGTAATCGGTGGCCAGGTCGCTTAGGTTCCATTGATCGGCCAGGGCTTCTTCCAGCCGCCTTAAATCGCCCGATGGTTCATCCATGTCGGCTTCGGCGACTTCGACGTAATGCAAGGTGATGGTCGGGTCGATGACGATATCGCGGGCCTCGGCGCGTTTGCGCACGACCTGGCGGTGAACCTGGCTTTCTTCGGGAACATCGATGACCACATCGCCCCGGAACCGGGCCTGACAGCCGAGCCGTCTGCCGTCTGCCATGCCCTTGACGTTGCCATAGTGCTTTTCGGCTACTTCGGCGGGGGACAGGTGATCGGTCGCCGATGTTATGCCGTGCTTGGCGAAATCACCCTCGGCGACGGTGATTTGGCAGCGCCCGCAAATACCGCGGCCACCGCAAACACTGTCCAGGTCGACGCCCAAGGCCCGGGCGGCGTCCAAAACCGTCGATCCGCGCGCAAAATTCCCGCGCTTGCCCGAAGGTGTGAAGACCGCCAGGACTTGATCGTTTTCAGCCACCCCGACGACGCCTTCTGCCGCCGCCGCCGCGTCCGCCGCCTTCTCCGGCTTCGCCATCCGGCGCCGGTTCGCGGAATTTCCTGATCCAGCGCGAACAGTTGGGGTCGTGGCCCATCATCACATCGGCGCCCATGATGGCGTCGGTGACTTCCCTGTGCAGGGGATTGGTGATCGCCGATGTCAATCCGGCGCTCATGGCCATGGAAATATAGGCGGCATTCAAGCCATTGCGGTTGGGCAGGCCGAAACTGACGTTGGAGGCGCCACCGGTGGTGTTGACCTTTAATTCCGAATGCAAACGGTGCAGCAACTTGAACGATACCGCCCCTGCGTCATTTAACGCCCCGACCGGCATGATCAGCGGGTCGACGACGATATCGCAGGCGGGAATTCCATAATCGGCGGCGTGGTTGACGATTTTTTTGGCGACTTCGAATCGCACATCGGGGTCTTCCGAAATACCGGTTTCATCATTGGAAATGGCGACCACCGCTGCGCCGTACTTTTTAATCAGCGGCAAAACAGCTTCCAGACGCTCTTCTTCACCGGTCACGGAATTGACCAGGGCCTTGCCTTTGTATACGGCCAGACCCGCTTCCAGGGCTTCGACGATGGAAGAATCGATGGAAAGCGGCACATCGGTCAACGATTGCACCAACTGGATCGCCTCGGCCAAGATCCTGGGTTCGTCGGCCATGGGGATGCCGGCGTTGACATCTAACATGTGGGCGCCGGCTTCGACCTGGGCCAGCGCGTCGGACTTGACGCGGGAATAGTCGCCCTCGGCCATTTCGGCGGCGAGCAGTTTGCGCCCGGTCGGGTTGATGCGTTCGCCGATGATAACGAACGGGCGATCAAAGCCGATAACGACTTCCCGGCTGGCGGAACTGACGACGGTTTCGGTCATAGCTTCGGAAACTCCTGTCTCATGGTTGCTTGAAACACCTGTTTACGTATCTCAAGGTCAACTGACTTTCCCGTTAGCGACATGTTCAGGACGAATGGCGGCAACCATCAGGATTCAATCATCGCTTCGACGGCCAAATCGGCCGGGTTAAGTTCTTTCCGCCACGGTTTGCGTCCCCGCAAGACACCTGATCGATGGACGATGTCGGCGACGTGTTCTTCCTGACGGTAGGCCATCACATGAATACCAGCGACCCCGGCCATTTCCCGCATTTGCTGGATAATCTCGATGCAGATATTGCGACCTTCGCGTTTTTGATCGGCGGCCCCTTCGAGGCGATCAATGATGGCTTCGGGAATGTGGATGCCCGGTACGTTGGCCCTGATCCAGCGGGCCGATTTGGCCGATGCCAAGGGGCCGACGCCGGCCAGAATGAAGCATTTTTTATCCAGTCCCTGGTCGCGGATCCGGGCCATGTAGTCGGTCATCATGGGCACGTCGAAGCAATACTGGGTCTGTACGAACTGCGCCCCGGCGTCGATTTTTTTGGCCAACCGGTGCACCCTGAAATCATGAGGCGGGGCGAAGGGATTGGCCGCCGCGCCCAGAAACACTTGCGGTGCGGTGGTGATTTTACGGCCCGACAGGAATTTGCTTTCATCGCGCATCATCTTGATTGTGGTCAGCAGCGACATACAGTCCAGATCAAACACCGGTTTGGCGCCCGGTTGATCACCTGCCTGCACACCATCGCCGGTCAGGCACAGGATATTGCTGACGCCCATGGCCGCGGCGCCCAGCACATTGCCCTGAATGGCGATGCGGTTATGGTCACGACACGATATTTGCATGACCGGCGCATAGCCGATGCGGGTCAACAGGGCGCAGATACTGACCGATGACATGTGGCAATTGGCACCGGAACCATCGGTGGCGTTGATGCCATCGACCCAACCTTCAAAAACCATGGCGCGTTCGAACACTTCGTTAGCATCGGCGGAATCCGGCGGGTTCAGCTCGGCGGTAACGGCGAAATCGCCGCGCCTGAGGATGCGTTCCAGGCGACCGTAAGAAGAATGGCCGGGCTTTGGTGGCTGCGGGGCAGGGGGGGCGTGCGGGTCAGTGTCGGTCATGTGCCGGCACCTGTTTTTTTGGCTTCGGCCAGTTCGGCAGTCGCCCGCAACCACGATGATGTTCCCCGCAGGTTTTGATCTGGGGGCATTTGAACGATGTTGATATCGCCGCCCTTTTTCATCGTCAGGCTACCTTTCCAGGCTTCCGTCCAGACACATGGCATATCGGCTTCGACCTCGCAATTGCCGTTGGCCCGGACGCCGCCACAAGGGCCATTGCGCAGGGATTTAGGGCAATTCATGGGGCACGACATGCCGGTCGAAGACAGGACGCATTTGCCACACATACGGCAATCGAACAGGAACCCTTTGATCCGGCTTTCGATGGCGACGATGGGCGCTTCCACCCGTTCGTAGCCGATGGCGTTCCACAATGGGTGCAGGCCGAGCAGGATATCCGCCAAAAAAGTGTACACGGCTTCGAGAAAACGGGCGTGCCGGACCGACCAACGGCGGATCGAATAGGTCCGCGCACTGCGGCCGATAACGCTGGTTCCGCCGGGTTCGTATACGTGGGGGGATGTCATCTCAAGCGGTCTCCCGGCCTTTGTTGTTGATTAACGCGGTCAGGCGGACCTCGTCATAAGTCGCCTCAAGCTTGGCGGCGGCGGCGCTCGCTTCGGCCTCGATATCGGCCCCGCAGGGCTCTGCAGCACCCTTTCGCCAGTCGTTCAGGTAATCATCGGTGCCGTGGCATCCGGCCCGCATGGCGGCGCTGTCGATGGCTTCCTGGAAATGATCGCCAAGCTGGCGTTTGGCCTTTGTGCGGCCCTCGGCGACAATCACCTGGGCCGGAATGTCACGCCAATAGACGATTGTTATCTTGGCCATCGGCTTGATCTCCCTGGTTGGTGGTTAAGAAATCGGCCAGGCCGCCCATGCCGGTGAACCGGTAATCGTATGACAATCCCAACCGCTTTGCCGCATTCCTGGCGCCGATCACCAGGTCCGGGTCTTCGGTCTGGGCCAGATAAATCAACGTGGTGTAATTGCCGAAATAGGTTTCCAGAAGTTCTGGATGGCGGTCCAGTCCCAAGCCTTCGATCACTAACTTGTCAAACTGGCGAACCAGGTAATCGGTCAGGTAAAAAGTTCCGGGCTCGGCTTCGCTTAGGGCGCGGAAATCTTCGGCCCCGGCATAAAATTCATAACAATGGGGTCCGGCGATGCGTTCGACCCCTTCTTCGGCGATCACCGCATCGAGCAGGCCACCGGTGCCGCAGTCGCCGTAAACCACCAGGATTTTCTCAAAATCATCTTTGTTTTCGTGAATTTTTTGGCGTACCCGTTCGGGAATGTCGGCGGGCCTGTTGTGCAGGATGGCCGGCAGGCACTGCACGGTCATGTGCCGCCAGTCATGGGCCGCGATCAAATCGGTGATTTCACGGGCCAGCGCACCGCAGGCGATCAGCAGGGTCTTGGGCGGGTGCGCCATAGCGTGAATTTTCAGGCGGTTTCAGCCATTGCCGCCATGGCCGAACCCTGCCTGCGAGACATGACATCTTTCGCTGTTTCCACCGCCATGGCGGCGTCGCGGCAATAGGCATCGGCGCCAATGCTTTCGGCGAAGGCTTCGTTTAGGGGGGCGCCGCCGACCAGCACTTCAATATCGCTGCGGATGCCCTTTTCAACCAGGGCATCGATCACCACTTTCATGTACGGCATGGTCGTCGTCAGCAGGGCCGACATGCCAAGGATGTCGGGCTGATGTTCTTCGATCGCTTCGAGGAATTTTTCAACCGAATTGTTGATGCCCAGGTCGACCACTTCGAACCCGGCACCTTCCATCATCATGGTGACCAGATTTTTGCCGATGTCGTGGATGTCGCCCTTGACCGTGCCGATCAGCATCTTGCCCATTTTCGGGGCGCCGGTTTCCGCCAGCAGCGGTTTCAGGATAAACATCCCGGCCTTCATGGAATTGGCCGACAGCAGGACTTCGGGAACGAACAGGATGCCATCGCGGAAATCGACGCCGACGATGCGCATGCCTTCGACCAGGGCTTCGGTCAGGACCCTATAAGGTGCCCATCCTCGCCCGAGCAGGATATTGACGGCATCGACAATTTCGTCGCCCAGGCCATCATACAGATCGTCATGCATCTGGCTGACAAGTTCATCGTCGCTGAGGGTCGACAGGTCCAGATCGTCTTCGGTCTCATCCATCATTCAAAACTCCCAAAGGGCAAGGTCAACGGGATACCCGCGTTACCGATTATAAGCAAAAGCTAATTGAAATTACGCTCGCAACTGTCTTGGTGTGGACATGAACTAAGCGAAATCCGACATTTTTAGGCCCGAATTTTCTCATTGTCGGGATCATATGGGCTTTCGATGATCACTTTCGCGGCGAATCGCTTGCCCAGAATCTCGATTTCCAGTTCCGTGCCGGGTTCGGCGAGGTCGGGACGGACCATGCCAAGGGCCAGGGATTTACCCAACCGCCAGCCATAACCGCCACCGGTGGCCCGGCCAATGACTTCGCCGTCTTTGAGGATCGGGTTGTTGCCAAGCGCATCGGCGTCTTCGGTTCCCAGCACTTCCAGGGTGGCGAAGGCGTTATCAAACCCTTTGGTTTGCCAGGCGGCCAGGGCGTCCTTGCCGGTAAAGTCAGTCTTGTCCATTTTGACGAAGCGATGCAGGCCCGATTCAAAAGGTGCGTATTCGATGGACAGTTCGGTGCCGACAAGGCGGTATGATTTTTCCAGCCGCAGGCAGTCCATGGCGCGGATGCCGAACGGTTTAATCCCCAAATCTTCGCCGGCTTTCATCAGCGCGTCGAAAATATGGTTTTGGTATTCTATGGGGTGGTGGAATTCCCAGCCCAGTTCGCCGACGAAATTGACCCTGACGGCCAACGTCGGCGCCAGACCGACATCTATCTGCTGGCCCGACAGCCACGGGAAGGCGGCGTTCGAGAAGTCGGCGCTTGAAACCCGTTCCATCAATGTGCGCGCCTTCGGTCCGGCCAGGACCAGCACGCCGATTTGGTTGGTTAGTTGGTCGAAGCGAACAGAACCGTCGTCGGGCATGGCTTTTTTCAGGTAATCATGATCCAGCCGCTGCATGGCCCCGGCGGAAACCAGATAGAAGCTGTCGGGCGCTTCGCGCATGATGGTGAATTCGGAATGGACCCCGCCGCTTGTGTTCAGCGCGTGGCACAGGCCCAGACGGCCGATCTTCTTGGGCAGGGAATTGGCGATAAAGCTTTCCAGGAAGGCGTCTGCACCGGGGCCGGAAATACGACATTTGGCGAAAGCCGACATGTCCAGCAGGCCGACGTTTTGCGCGACGTTTTTACATTCGTTTCCCACATGTTCGTGATAGGCCGACCGGCGGAACGACCAGTCGTCTATTTGTTCGACTCCTTCGGGCGCGAACCAGTTGGCCCGTTCCCAGCCGAATTTCTGACCGAACACGGCGCCCAGGTTCTTCAGGCGATCGTAGCACGGCGCGGTGCGCAAAGGCCTGCCGTCGCCGCGTTCTTCATCCGGATAATGAATCGCGAAAACGCTGCGATAGGCTTCTTCGTTTTTAACCTGCAAGAAAGACTTCGTCGCGTAATCGCCGAACCGCCTGGGTTCGACCCCCAGCATATCGACCGTCGGTTCGCCCTCGACAATCCATTCAGCCAACTGCCAACCGGCGCCGCCGGCCGCCGTAATACCGAAGCTGTGGCCTTCGTTGATCCAGAAATTTTTCAAATCCCAGGCCGGGCCGACAATGGGGTTGCCGTCGGGGGTGTAACAAATGGCCCCGTTGTAAACTTCCTTGACGCCGACTTCGCCGAACGCCGGAACCCGCTTGATGGCGGCTTCGATGTGCGGTTCCAGGCGATCCATTTCTTCTTGAAACAGTTCGTATTCGCTTTCTTCGCCGGGGCCGTTGACATAGCAACACGGCGCGCCGTTTTCATAAATTCCCAAAATCAAGCCACCGGCTTCTTCGCGCAAGTACCAACTGCCATCGGATTCCCGAAGCACACCCATTTCCGGCAGGCCCTGTTCGTGGCGGGCGAGAATTTCCGGGTGCGGTTCGGTGACGATGAATTGGTGCTGAACCGGGATCACTGGAATGTCCAGGCCAACCATGGCGCCGGTCTTCCGTGCGAAGTTACCCGATGCCGATATGACGTGTTCGCAGGTAATGTCGCCCTTGTCGGTGCTGACCACCCATTCGCCGTTGGGTTTTTGGGTTATGCCGGTGACCGCGGTATTGCGATAAATTTCGGCACCCATGTCGCGCGCGCCCTTGGCCATGGCCTGGGTCAGGTCGGCGGGTTGGATATAGCCATCGTCCGGATGCACCAGGGCGCCAACCAAATCATCGACACTGGCCAGCGGCCACATTTCCTTGATTTCGTCGGGGGTCACGAATTTGAAATTGACGCCGATGGTCTGGGCGACGCCGGAATACTGGTAGTATTCATCCATGCGATCCTGGTTCATGGCGAGGCGGATGTTGCCGACGGTCCGTAAGCCGACGTTCTGCCCGGTTTCGGCTTCCAGTTCGCCATACAACTTGACCGAATACTGATGCAACTGGCCGACACTGTAGCTCATGTTGAACAACGGCAGCAGCCCGGCGGCGTGCCAGGTCGATCCCGAAGTCAGTTCCTTGCGTTCGCACAAGACCACATCGGTCCAGCCCTTTTTGGCCAAATGATACAGTGTCGAGACGCCGACAACGCCGCCGCCGATAACAACTGCGCGAGCATGGGTTTTCATAAGCTTCATCCCCTGATGAAAAACTGATCGATTCTAAATAAACGAGCCGATTTACACGTTTAAACGGAATCACATCTTGATTCCGTTTAAACGTGATCGGATTGACAACATCTAAGGTTTTTCGTAGCAAGTCAGGGCCTTAGCCGGCTAATCGCATAACGACCCTCGCTGTCTGTATTTCGTCATGTTAGCAATCCATTGGATGACGGAGATGAAACAGAGGGGGGCGAAAGCGGAAAGATGGTTTTTTCGTACCGGGGCTTATATGCAAGAGATTATTAATCTAAGGAACTTTGCCATGAGCGAAATGAACACAGAATCAGGAAGCACCCGCAGGCGCGGTCGCGATGCCCGGCGCGTCGCCAGAAGCGAACGCAGTGCCGTTTCCCAGCCCTACATCGTGCGTAAAATCCCGCCCACCGAGATTCTTGATGAAGAAGGCTTATTGCTGATCGAAGCCAACGCCGAAACGGTGCTGGAAGAAATCGGCATCGAATTTCGCGACGACGCCGAAGCCCTGGCTTTGTGGAAAGGCGCCGGGGCCGATGTTCAGGGCGAACGGGTGCATATCCCCAAAGGGCTGGCGCGGAAATTGATATCGACGGCGCCGTCGCAGTTTATCCAGCACGCGCGAAATCCTGCCCGCAGCGTTCAAATCGGCGGCAACGCCACCGTGTTTGCACCGGTCTACGGCCCGCCGTTTGTCCATGATCTGGACAATGGTCGCCGCTATGGCACCATCGAAGACTTCCGCAATTTCGTGAAGCTGGCCTACATGTCGCCGGCCATTCACCATTCTGGCGGCACGGTTACCGAACCCGTCGACCTGCCGGTCAACAAGCGCCACCTGGATATGATCTATTCCCATATCAAATATTCCGACAAACCGTTCATGGGATCGGTCACGCACCCCGAACGGGCCGCCGATACGGTGGCCATGGCGGAAATTGTCTTCGGCAAGGAATTTGTCGCGGGCAATGCCGTCACCCTGAGCCTGATCAACGCCAATTCGCCGATGACCTTCGACGACACCATGTTGGGCGCGCTTAAAGTTTACGCCCGGGCCGGTCAGCCGACCATCGTCACGCCGTTCATCATCGCCGGGGCCATGGCTCCGGCTTCGGTCGCCGGCGTGCTGGCCCAGGCCCTGGCCGAAGGCATGGCCGGTATCGCCTTTACGCAATTGATCAATCCCGGCGCACCGGCGGTTTTTGGCCTGTTTTCTTCGTCCATGTCCATGCAATCGGGCGCGCCCGCCTTCGGCACGCCGGAACCGACCAAGGTTATTCTCGCCGCCGCCCAACTGGTGCGTCGGCTGGGCGTGCCGTTCCGTTCCGGTGGCTCGCTCTGTTCATCGAAACTGCCCGACGCGCAAGCGGCTTATGAAAGCGCCCAGTCGATTTGGCCGGCGGTCATGGGCGGGGTTAACTTCGTTTTGCACGGGGCCGGCTGGCTGGAAGGCGGCCTCGCCAGTTCCTACGAAAAATTCATCATGGACGCCGATCAACTGGCGATGATGGAAGTGCTCGCCGCCGGCATTGATTTAAGCGAAGACGGCCAGGCCATGGATGCCATTCGCGAAGTCGGCCCGGGCGGTCATTACCTGGGCTGCGCCCACACCCAGGCGAATTTCGAAACCGCCTTCTATCGTTCGCCGGTCGCCGATTATGAATCCTTCGAACAATGGCAATCGGAAGGCTCGCGCGATGCCGCGATGCGGGCCAACGGCATTTGGAAAGATAAACTGGCCAGTTACCAGCCCCCGGCCATCGATCCCGGCGTCGACGAGGCGCTGTGTGCCTTCATCGATCAAAAAAAGGCGGCGTTCCCTGATTCAAATATCTGATCTAGACTGGGTAAATGTCATTCAGCAAAGAATTCGGCGAGCATATCCTTGATATGCTGGCGCCTCTCGGGCCGTTAACGCTCAAGCGGTTGTTTGGTGGTGCCTGCATCAACTATGGCGATGCCACCTTCGCGCTGATGTTTGACGACACCATTTATTTTCGGGTCGATGAAACCAATATCGAACGCTTCAAAGAAGCCGGGTCGGAACCCTTCACCTATACGGCCAGGGGCAAAGACGTCATCGTCGGTTCCTACTATCTGCTGCCCGATGAGGCGCTCGACGACCCCGACGAGATGCTCGATTGGGCCCGGGGGTCACTCGATGCCGGGTTGAAGGTGGCCCGGGCGAAACAGGCGAAAAAGGCGAAAGCGAATGAACGAAAAAAGTAACTTGGCCCAGCGTGTCCGTGATTTCTGGTTCGGACCGGAAGGCTCGGACGTTTTTGGGACCAGTCGGCCGGAATGGTTCAAAAAAAACCCGACCTTCGATGACGCCATCCGCACGGCCTTTCTGGACGATGTGGAAGCCGCAATGGCGGGCGATCTGGACGCGCTCGGCGATGACAATTACCAGGACTGTCTGGCCCTGTTGATCCTGCTCGACCAGTTTCCACGCAACCTGTTTCGCGACCAGGCCCGCGCCTTTGCCGGTGATGAACGGGCGTTGATGTTGGCCAAGTGGGCCATCGATATGGAGTTTGATATCCAAGCGCCGCAGTTTCAGCGGTTTTTCTTCTATTTGCCCTTGGAACACAGCGAGGATCTGGCCGATCAGCAATTTTGTATCCAGCGGGTCACGGCCATGGGCGATGATGAATTGCTGAAGTATGCCATCGCCCACCACGCCATTATCGCCCAATTCGGACATTTCCCCCATCGCAATGCGGCACTGGGGCGGACCAGCACGGAAGAAGAACTCGAGTTTCTGGAAGGCCCGGACTCGTCATTTTGAATCAGTCCAGTTTTCTGTCGCTTTTCAGCCATCACAAAGGGTAAACGTGGGGGATGGAGACAACCCCACAACCCAACTGGTTCCGCCAACGCGTGCGCCGTCATGTGTCGGAAGTCCTGCGCCTGTCGTGGCCGGTGATTATTTCGCGGTCCAGCCTGATGACCATGGCCCTGGTCGATGCGGTTATGGTCGGCCATTACGCGACGACGGAACTGGCATACTTAAGCATCGGCATCATGCCGTTCATGCCGGTGTTTCTGATTATGCTGGGCATGGTCATGGGCACGGTGGTGACCACGTCGAAGGCGCTGGGGGCGGAAAGATTCACCGATTGCGGCGCCGCCTGGCGGCGCGCGTTGCCCTATGCGGCGGCCTTGGGCGTGCTGGGGTTCGGCATATCGATTTTTGGTGAAGAACTGTTGTTGTTCAGCGGCCAGACCGAAGACCTGGCCTATCACGGCGGTCGCATCATGTTCATTCTCGGCATGGGGCTTCCGGCCTATATAATTACCGTGACATGCTCGCTGTTTCTCGAAGGCATCAAAAGGCCCAAGCCGACCATGGTGGCGATGCTGATCGCCAACGTCTTTAACGTGGGCCTGAACTGGGTGCTGATTTATGGTCATTTGGGCATGCCGGCACTGGGCGCCGAAGGCTCGGCCATTACCTCGGCAGTGTTGCGCTGGGTGCTTGCCGCAGGCGTCGTTACCTATATCTGGACAATGCCTGATGCGCAGAAATTCGGCGTCAGGCTCAAGCCGGTCGGCGGTTGGCGGGCGTGGGCCGAACAACGGCGCATCGGCTATTCAGCGGCTGTCAGCATCGGCGGTGAATCGGTGTCGTTTGCCATTATAGGATTGTTCGCGGGCTGGCTGGGGACAGTGCCGCTGGCCGCCTATTCGATCGCCTACAACCTGATTGCCATGGCCTTTATGGTGTCCCTGGGGGTCGCTTCGGCGACGGTGGTTCGGGTCAGTATCGCCCGTGGGCGGGGCGATACCGCCGACTTGCGTCTGGCCGGTTGGACCGGGCTTGGCGTCAATATCGTGTTCATGGGCCTGATTGGGGTGATGTTCGTATCGGTGCCGGCGGTACTGGCGTCGGCCTATACTAATGATCCGGCGGTCATCGCCATTGCCGTCGGCCTGATCGCCTTTTGCGGCATCGTCGTTGTCGCCGATGGCGGCCAGGCGGTGATGGTCAACGCCCTGCGCGGCAGCGGCGGCATTTGGTCGCCGGCCATCATCCAGACCTTTGCCTACGTCGTCGTGCTGATTCCGCTGGGCTGGTATTTGGGAATTCATCTTGGTATCGGGGCCATTGGCCTGTATCAGGCTACTCTGATCGCCAGCGTGGTATCCCTATCGTCGTTGTCGGCGCGGTTTTACTGGATATCTCGTCAGGGCATTCCCGAAGGAGCAAATAATGGCTGAAGTCACCGGTCTCGTGCTGCCGTTTTTTGGCCTGATCCTGCTTGGGTTTATCGCCGCAAGAATCACCAAACAGCCGGAAATTGCCATGGGCTGGCTGAACACCTTCATCATCTATCTGGCCTTGCCGGCGCTGTTTTTCAAACTGCTGGCGAAAACACCCATCGAACAATTGGCCAGTTGGGGGTTTGTGACCGCCAACGTTTCGGCGACGTTTGTCATCTTCGCCCTGGGCTTTGCCATCGCCAACCGGGTCTTGCGTTCCGGCATTGCTGATTCGACCATTCAGGGACTGGCCGGGGCCTATGGCAATATCGGGTATATGGGGCCGGGCCTGGCGATCCTTACATTTGGCGAGAAGGCGGCGGTGCCGGTGGCGCTGATTTTCTGTTTCGAAAACATCATGCACTTCACCGTCGCCCCGACCCTGATGGCCATTGCCGGAGGCAATAGAGACGACGAGGCCGACGGCAAGAGTGGCGGGGTTTCCGCCTTGATAAAAGGCGTCGTCCGCAGGATCGTTTTTCATCCGTTCATTATCGCCACGGCCTTCGGTGTCGCCGCCGCCGTGCTGGACGTAACCCCGCCGCTGCCGGTCGACCGCCTGATTGGTTATCTGGCCCAGGCCGCGGCGCCGTGCGCGCTGTTCGCCATGGGGGTGATTTTGGCCCTGCGGCCCCTGAAACGGGCGCCGGTGGAACTGACCTTCATCGTGCCCCTGAAACTGCTGGTGCATCCCGTCGTGATGTACGTGGCCCTCGGTTGGGCCGGAGATTTCGATCCGGTCTGGGTCTATACCGCGGTGCTGCTGGCAGCCTTACCGACCGCCACCAACGTCTTCGTCATCGGCCAGCAATATGGCGTTTGGGTGGAACGGGCCTCGGCGACGATCCTGGTGACCACGGTGGTCTCGGTGCTGTCGGTGTCGGCGCTGCTGTACGCCATCACGTCGGGCATATTACCCGCAGATCTGTTTCCCGGATCGCTTTAATAGGACGTATAGACGTCCGCCGTGCCATCGGATTTGAACAGCAGGACATCGTATTTATCCTTTGACCCGACTTCCATGCCGGGCGATCCGGCGGGCATGCCAGGAGCGGCGAGGCCGGTCGCTTTGGGTTTTTCCCGAAGCAAGCGGCTAACGTCATCGGCCGGGACATGGCCTTCTATGATATAACCGTCGACGGTCGCCGTATGGCAGGACTGAAAAAGTTCAGGCACGCCGAGCACTTCCTTGATCGTTTCCAAATCGTCGGTATTCTTGCTGATCACCGTATAGCCATTGGCTTTCATGTGATCGACCCAACCGGAGCAACAGCCGCAGGTCGGTGATTTGTAGACGGTGATTTCGGTGGCCTGGACAGAAGAGGGCGCGGTCGTCGCCAGAAAAATCGTGGCGAGGCCGAAAGCCAGCCGTAATATTATATGTTTCATCATACCGAACAGAATAGAAGCGGCGTTGCGGTTGTCCAGCCCCGTTTAGGTATTGAGTTTGCTTTAAATAGCCCTTTAATCTAAACTAGTCTGTCTAGTCAGGAGCAGTGATATGAATTCGTGGCAGTTACAGAAAGCCAAGGCCCAACTCAGCGCGTTGGTTCGGTGTGCAAAAGACGAGGGACCGCAAGAAATTTCGGTGCGCGGAAAGCCGAGCGTCGTGGTCCTTTCTCAGGAAGACTATCTGCGCCTGACGAAACCCCGTCCAGGCCTGGTCGAATTTCTGCGGAAGTCTCCTTTGGCGGGGCTTGATCTGGACCTGACCCGTGACCCATCGCCGGACAGGGATATCTCCTTTTGAGCTTCCTGCTCGACACCAACGTGATTTCCGAACTGGTGCGGGCGAGGCCCGATCAGAATGTCACCCGGTGGATCGACATCTTACCTTCCGAGGCCCTTTTTCTCAGCGTTTTGTCTTTGGGAGAAATTCGCAAGGGTGTCGAAAAACTGGCGACCGGTTCTCGAAGGGATCGCCTGGTTACCTGGCTTGAACATGATCTGCCGACCTGGTTTGGCGATGGCATCCTGCCCGTTGATGCCCTCGTCGCCGACCGCTGGGGAATATTGATCGGCCAAACAGGGCGCTCGGTTCCCGCCATCGACAGCCTGCTCGCGGCCACTGCCTTGGTTCATAACCTGACCCTGGTGACTCGCAACGTCGGCGACTTCGATTTTCCGGACTTGAAGGTCTTCAATCCCTGGAGCGAAAACTAGATACCGCCGTCATTCCCGACCTGATCGGGAATCCAGTTCTTTGCTTGATTCCTGGATCCCCGGTTCTCGCTTGCGCTCGCCCGAGGATGACGAAATTGGCTAGCTAGCGCAGATCGCAATCCCATATTCCCCGCCCGCGTCTTCCAGCCAGGCCCACAAATATTCGGCGAAGCTGCGGTGGACGTAGATGTGATAGGTCGGGGCGCCGGTTTTTTTGTGCTGGGCGGTTTGGTGAATCAACACATGGGCCAGGGCCAGGGTCGATTGCGCGCATTGGCCGGGGCCGAAGGCGCGGGGGTGGATATCGATCCCGCAGCCCTTCATCAAGACTTCGCGGGCGTTTTTGCCTGATAGTTCGATGATCGTCCGGCTGTCGGACACATCGAACACGGCGACGTGCTGGCCGCTCAGGGCGTCGTGCAGGCCCGACAACGTTTTTGCCGCCGTATCGGGCGCCGTCACGATCATCCATTCATCGGGACCCATCCACAGGGCCGATTTTTTGCCCTTGCCGGTGACGGTGTTGGGGGCCAATGGCAGGGCGAAGCCGAGGGTTTTTTCAATGCCGCCGGTAAAGCCCGGATCGGTGGCGTCGCCGCGCAGCCCGATCATGGTGAAAAACGGTCGTTCGCCCATGCGCACACCGGCAGTGTCATCGCCGCTCCGGGCGTTCAGGCCCAAGGGGGCCAAGGCGCTTTGCCTGAGATATCCTTCAGTCATTGAGGCGCGCTCCCTCGGGGTCGAAAAATACCGGGCTGACGATTTCGGCGGAGATGGTCTTGTCCAGCATCGGTGCGTGGATGGTTTCACCCATGCGGTTTTGGCCATCCTTGACTACGGCAAGGGCGATGGAACGGCCCAAATTGGCGCTGTAATAACTTGATGTGACGTGGCCGATCATATCCATGGGCGGCGCTTTTTTTAGTTCTGCCACCAGCTGTGCGCCTTCGGCCAAAACGACGCCCGGCTCAACGGTCAGCAGGCCGACCAGGTGCTTGCGCCCGCTCCGCACGCAGTCGCTGCGGCTTAAGGATCGCTTGCCGATAAAGTCTTTGGTTTTCGAGACGATCCAGTCCATGCCCAGGTCCAGCGGTGTAAACGTGCCGTCGGTTTCCTGGCCGACAATGATGTAGCCTTTTTCGGCCCGCAGGATGTGCATGGATTCGGTGCCGTAAGGGGTGATGCCGTATTTTTCGCCGGCGTTCATCAGCGCCGTCCACAGGGCCAGCCCATGATTGGCCGCGACGTTGATTTCATAAGAAATTTCGCCGGTAAAGCTGATGCGGAAAATACGCGCCGCTACACCGCCGACCGTGGCGGTCTGAAAACTCATGAACGGGAAAGCCTCGTTCGATAAATCAATGTCGGTGAATTCACCCAGCAGCTGCCGCGCCTTGGGGCCGCAGATGGTCATGGTCGACCAGTATTCGGTGACCGAATTGCAATAGACTTTCAAGTCGGGCCATTCGGTTTGCAACCATTCTTCCAGCCACGCCAGCACCCGGGCGGCGTTGCCCGTCGTGGTGGTCATGTGGAAATGATTGTCACCCAGGCGCGCCGTGACGCCGTCGTCCATAACCATGCCGTCTTCGCCCAGCATCAGGCCATAGCGGCAACGCCCGATGCCTAACTTGGTCCAGGCGTTGGTGTAAATGCGGTTGAGGAATTCCGCCGCGTCCGGCCCCTGAATATCGATTTTGCCCAGGGTCGAGGCATCCAGGATGCCGATTCCGTTGCGGGCTGCCAGGCATTCCCGGTTCAGGGCGTCCTGCATGGTTTCGCCGGGTTTCGGATAGTACCAGGGGCGTTTCCATTGGCCGACATCTTCGAACTTGGCGCCGTTATTCTGATGCCAGTGATGCATGGCGGATTTTCGCGCCGGGTCGGAAAATTCGCCGATATCGCGCCCGGCCAGCGCCCCGTAGGTGACCGGCGTGAAGGGCGGGCGAAACGTCGTGGTGCCGACTTGCGGTATGGGTTTTCCAAGGGCGCCCGAAAGCACTGCCATGCCTGGAATGTTGCCGGTCTTGCCCTGGTCCGGCCCCATGCCCAGCGCGGTATAGCGTTTGACGTGTTCGACCGAATGATAGCCTTCCCGCGCCGCCAGTTCGATATCGGCAACGGTGACGTCGTTGGGCAGGTCGATGAAATGCTTGGCTCCATGGCCCTGAATTTTGCCATCAGGCACGATCCACAGGGCCCTGATCGGGCTTTCGGGAATCTGTTCGGCGGTCGCCGCCTCGGTCGCCTTGGCCGTGAATCCGGCACGTTTGGCGGCATCGGTTCCCGCGGCATGGCCCTGGTTCAGGCAATCGTTCAGACCGAATGCGCCATTTGCGGCCCCGGCGGATTGTTCGGCCTGGACCGGCTCGCCGGGCACGAAAGATTGAAGGGCATCATCAAAGCGCGCCTTGGCCCCGGATTGTGAATGTAAATGCACGACCGGGTTCCAGCCGCCGGACGATCCCAGAACATCACATGTGATGCGCCGAACGTCGCCGGTGACGTCGTCGCCATCGGGATTAAGGCAGCGAACCTCAATCGCCTTGATGTGACGCTTGCCGATGACGGCGGTAACCGCCCAGCCGTCCAATACCTCGATGCCGCGCGCCCGCACCGCGTCGGGCAATTCGCCGTCCGGATCCGTGCGCAGGTCGATGACGGCGGCGACCGTGATGCCGGCGGCGTCCATATCAAGCGCCGAGCGGTAGGCGTCGTCGTTGTTGGTGAAGATCACCGCCGTGCTTCCCGGCTTGACGGCGTAGCGATTGACGTAGGCCCTAAGCGCGCCGGCCAGCATAACGCCGGGGCGGTCGTTGTCGGCGAACACCAGGGGTCGTTCGATGGCCCCGGAAGCCAGCACCACCTGTTTGGCGCGGACCCGCCACAGCCGTTCGCTGGCCCCTTCGCGCGGCTTGGCGACATCGATATGGCGGCGTTCGACCAGGCCCAGGTAATTGTGATCGTAATAGCCAAACGCCGTGGTCCGGGTCAGCACCCGAACGTCGTCCATGGCTGCGAGTTCTTGCAGCGCCGCCTGCACCCAGGCATCTGCCGGTTTGCCGTCGATGAGCTCATTTTCGCTCAACAAGCGTCCACCCGCTTCGGGCTCCTGTTCGGCCAGCACCACGCGGGCGCCGCTGCGACCGGCGGCGAGTGCGGCGCTCAAACCGGCGGGTCCGGCACCGACGATGAGCACATCGGCATGGATGTGCATCTTGTCGTAGATGTCGGGGTCGGGTTCCGTGGGCGCCTTGCCCAGCCCGGCGGCATTGCGGATGACCCGTTCGTAGGTCATCCAGAAACTTTTCGGCCACATGAAGGTCTTGTAATAGAACCCGGCGGGTAAAAGCGGAGAGACCAGGTTGTTGATCGCGCCCACATCCAGATCGACGCTGGGCCAGCAATTGACGCTGGTCGCCGACAGTCCGTCGTAAAGTTCAATTTCCGTGGCTTGCAGATTGGGCCGGGTGCGAGCCCCGGATTCCAGTTGTATGACGGCATTGGGTTCTTCGATGCCGGCGCTGAAGATGCCGCGCGGGCGGTGGTATTTAAAACTGCGGGCGACAATACCGACACCGCAGGCAAGCAAGGCCGACGCCAGCGTGTCGCCTTCGTACCCGGAATATTTTTTTCCGTTGAAGGTAAAGGATAGCGCCTTGGCGCGGTCGATCCGCCCGCCGTCGCCCAGTCGGCTTTTCCCGGCGCTCATGTTTCACCCATTTTGTAGACCCGCGCGATGCGGTGGGTGGCGGTGTCGCGTTCGGCATTAAACCAGCGGCGGCAGCCGTGGGCGTGGTTCCAGCGTTCCAGAAACGCGCCCTTGGTGTTTTTGCGCATGAACAGATAGTCGGCCCATTGTGCATCGGTAAGGGCTTCAGGATTTTCGGGTCGCGCGATATGGGCTTCGCCGCCATAGGCGAATTCTTCTTCGTCGCGTTCGCCGCACCAGGGGCAGGGGATTAACAGCATGACATCGGGTCCTAGTGCGCCACGGCGGCGGCGCCGTGTTCGTCGATCAGCGCGCCGGTGGTGAATCGTTCCAGCGAGAACGGCGCGTTTAAGGGATGTGGCTGGTCCTGGGCGATGGTGTGGGCAAACACCCAACCCGACCCCGGCGTCGCCTTGAAGCCGCCGGTACCCCAGCCGCCGTTGACATACAGGCCCTGGACCGGCGTTTTCGACACAATTGGGCTGGCGTCGGGGCAGGTATCGACGATGCCGGCCCACTGGCGCATCAGGCGCAACCGCGACAGGATCGGCATCAGCTTGGTAACGGCGGCCATTTGATGTTCGACCACGCCCAGGGAACCGCGCTGGGCATAAGACGTAAAATGATCGATTCCGGCGCCCATGACCATTTCGCCCCGGTCGGACTGGCTGATATAGGCATGCACGGCACCCGACATGACGACACAGTCGAGGACCGGCTTGATCGGTTCCGATACCATGGCCTGCAGGGGGTGGCTTTCGATGGGCAGGCGCAAGCCCGCCATGGCCGCCACATGACTGGTATGACCGGCCGTGACGATGGCGACCTTGGATGATTTGATGATGCCGCGCGATGTTTCGACACCCGTGACGGTATCGCCATCGCGCAAGATGCCGGTGACTTCGCAGTTCTGGATGATATCGACGCCACGGGCATCGGCAGCCCGGGCAAAGCCCCAGGCGACGCCGTCATGACGGGCGACGCCGCCGCGACGCTGCAACGAGGCCCCCAGGACGGGATAGCGGGCGGATTTGGAACAATCCAAAATCGGCACCATGGCGCTGACCTGGGCGGTATCGAGCATTTCGGAATCGATGCCATTGAGGCGGATGGCGTTGACCCGGCGGCTGATTTCGCGCAAATCGCCCAGGTTATGGGCCAGGTTAAGCACCCCGCGCTGGCTCAGCATGATGTTGAAGTTAAGGTCCTGGCTTAGACCTTCGTAAAGCTTCAGGGATTTGTCGTACAGGCGGGCGCTTTCGTCCCACAGGTAGTTAGACCGGATGATGGTCGTGTTGCGGCCCGTATTGCCGCCGCCGATCCAGCCTTTTTCCAGCACCGCGACGTTGGTGATGCCGTGTTCCTTGGCCAGGTAATAGGCCGTCGCCAGCCCGTGACCGCCGCCACCTATGATAATAACATCATAGGATGGTTTGGGTTCAGGACTGCGCCACGCCTTTTGCCAGCCCTGATGGTGGCTCATGGCGTTGCGGATCAGGCTGAAAATGGAATATTTTGATTTCATAAAAGCATATCTCGCACCGCTACCCGGGTGGGTCTATCCACCGCCCGACTGCGGATAGTGGATTAACGACCCGTCAAATGGCTCACATACCCCGTTCGTGTTGCGGCAGACCGTCATCGATCTCGTAATAGTCCCCTTTGTCGGCGACGAAGATGTGGTCTGTTGTTTTCAGGTTCGTCGGGCTGTCCAGGGATCCTGCCGCGATGCTGATGCGGTTATTGCTGTCGCGATCCCAGAATAGGGACGCGCCGCATTCTTGGCAAAAACCCCGCCGGGCGGTATCGGATGCCCGGAACCATTTGAGGCCGCGATCTTCTAACAGCTCGAAATCATCATTTAAGGCCATCGTGTAGGCGGCGAAATGCCCGTGCGTGCGGCGGCATTGCGTACAATGGCAATTGACGACGCCGCGTGTGGGCTTGGCGAAGCGATAGCGGACGGCGCCGCATTGGCAGCCGCCGGTGTGTTGATCTTTGGTCATGATGTTGTTTCTCCCAAAATTGTCCCTGTTCACAATAACGTTACACAGGCCCCATCGGGACTCAATTATATTGACATGATATATATCGAATTGATATATGACACTTTGATAGTAGTTACGTTAAGGCCTTTTTGAGGAAGTTCCATGGATGTACAAACCTTGTGTCTGGGGTCGTTGACCCTGGGTGAAGCCAGCGGTTACGAAATCAAGAAATTGTTTGAAGAAGGGCCGTTCGCCTATTTCTATCACGCCAGTTATGGATCCATCTATCCGGCGTTGGGCAATCTTTTGAAAAAAGAACTGATCACCATGCGCGAAGAAGTGCAGGACGGTCGCCCTGACAAGAAGGTCTATGCGATAACGCCCAAGGGCGATGCCGAACTTTGCCGCAAACTGAAAAAGATTCCGGCACCTGACAAAATTCGTTCCGAAGCCATGCTGATGTTTTTCCTGGCTGAACATCTAGAACCCAGCCATCTCGGCGAAGTGTTCGAGGGATATCTTGCCGCCTACCGCGAGAAACTCAACTGCGTTACCCAACTGGGAGAAGATTTAACCCCCCACCGCATTTTCGCCCGCGGATTTGGGCAGGCGTTTTACAACGCGGCGATTACCTATATGGAAGAAAACAAGCACTTGTTGCTTGAACCGTCAGAACAGAAAGCAGCACAATGAAAAGTTCCTATGTGATCGCCGGCGGTGTCGCCGTGGCCGTTGTCGGCTGGATTTATTCCGGCCAGTTCAGGGCCGAAGAAGTACAAAAAACCGGGACCGATATGGTCATGGTACAGGCGGCGGAAAAGAAATTGGAAACGCTCGCCCGTGTGCGCACGCAAATTTCCGTGGCCAGCGAACATCCGCGCAACCTGATTCTGTTCGGGCGCACAGAAGCCTCGCGCATGGTCGATATCAAAACCGAAACCAAAGGACGCATCGTCGAACTGCCCGTCAAAAAAGGGTCGAACGTTTCAAAAGGCGAAATTATTGCCCGTATCGCGATGGACGATCGCCAGGCCCGTTTGACCGAAGCCAAGGCCCTGCTGAATCAATACAGTATCGCCCACAAGGCGGCCCAGGAACTGTCGCAAAAGCAGTACCGTTCGAAGGTCAAGCTGGCGGAATCCGCCGCCCAGTTGGAAATGGCCAAGGCCCGGCTTAAATCCATGAACACCGATATCGAACGCACGGTTATTCGCGCCCCGTTCGCCGGCGTGTTGGAAAACCAGCCCGCCGAAATCGGCGATTTTACCGCCGTCGGCCACACCGTCGCCGGTATTGTTGACCTGGACCCGGTGTTGATCGTCGGTGAAATTACCGAACGCTCGGTAAAGCTGTTAAGGGTCGGATCTCCCGCGACGGCGCGCACCCTAAACGGCCTGCCCCTTAACGGCGCCATCAGCTATATTTCGAAAGTCGCCTCGCCCAGCACCCGGACATTCAGGGTGGAAATTTCGGTCGCCAATCCAGACGGCACCATTTCATCGGGGCTGACCGCCCAGATGTCGCTCAACCTGGGTGTCGCGAAGGCCCATTTCATTACCCCGGCGGTATTGACGCTGTCATCGGAAGGTGTTCTTGGCGTTAAAATTCTCGATCAAGACGGCATCGTCCGGTTCCATACCGGAACCATTGTCGAAGACACACCGGAAGGGTTGTGGGTCGAGGGCCTGCCTGATCGTATAGAGCTGATCACGGTCGGCCAGGAATTCGTGCGCACCGGCCAGAAGGCGATTGGGTCGATCGCCGAAAAGGCACAGGGCGCATCATGAACGGCCTGATTGACGCGGCGTTCCACCACGCCCGCACAGTTCTCGCCGTGTTGGTGCTGGTGTTGATCGCCGGCTCGTACGCTTACGTGCAAATCCCCAAGGAATCTGATCCCGATATTTCGATCCCGATCGTCTATGTGCAAATGAAGCACGAGGGTATTTCGCCCGAAGATGCCGAACGCCTGCTGGTTCGACCCATGGAACAGGAACTGCGGTCCATCGAAGGCGTCAAGGAAATGCGATCCAACGGTTACGAAGGTGGCGCCAGTGTGACGCTGGAATTCGATGCCGGTTTCGATGCCGATACGGCGCTCAATGATGTCCGTGAAAAAGTTGATCTGGTAAAGCCGGACCTGCCGAGTGATTCCGAAGAGCCGACCGTTCATGAAGTCAACCTGAGCCTGTTCCCGGTGTTGTTGGTGACCGTTTCCGGTGAAGTTCCCGAACGCACGTTGTTTCGTTTGGCCCGTGACCTGAAAGATGAAATCGAAGGGATCGGCAGTGTCCTGAAGGCGGAAATCGCCGGCGACCGTGATGAAATGGTCGAAATCCTGATCGACCCGATCAAGGTGGAAAGTTATGGACTGGCGCCGGAACTGGCGATTCAAGTGGTTCGAAAATCAAATCTGCTGGTCGCCGCCGGGGCCCAGGATACCGGTCACGGGCGTTTCCCCCTGAAAGTTCCCGGCCTGTTCGAAACGACCTGGGATATTATGAAATTGCCGATCAAGATTGATGGTGATGCCGTGGTCACCATGGGCGATATCGCCGATGTTCGCCGCACCTACAAAGACCCGACGTCTTTCGCCCGCATCGGCGGTCGGTCGGCACTGGTGCTGGAAGTTTCAAAACGCGCCGGCGAAAATATCATCGATACCATCGAAGCCATCCAGCGCGTGGTCAAAGCCGAAAGCGATAGCTGGCCGCCGACCCTGCAAAGCGCCATGCATATCGGTTTCGCCCAGGATAAATCGACCGATATCCGCAACATGCTGAACGATCTTCAGAACAATGTCATTTCCGCCGTGTTGCTGGTGATGATTGTTATCATCGCCGCCCTTGGCCTGCGCACCGCCGGACTGGTCGGGCTAGCCATTCCGGGCTCGTTCCTGACCGGCATTCTGGTACTGTCGGCCATGGGACTGACCATCAATATGGTCGTGTTGTTCGCACTGATCCTGGCCGTCGGGATGCTGGTCGACGGGGCCATTGTGGTGACCGAATACGCCGATCGCAAAATGACCGAAGGTGAACACCGCAAAGTCGCCTACGCGCTGGCCGCCAAACGCATGTCGTGGCCGATTATCGCTTCGACGGCGACCACGCTGGCCGCTTTTGCCCCGCTGTTATTCTGGCCGGGCATTGTTGGTGAATTCATGAAATATCTGCCGATCACCTTGCTGGCGACGCTGATGGCATCGCTGCTGATGGCACTGATATTTATCCCGACGCTGGGGTCCTTCGTCGGCAAGCCGGGTGCCGGCAATGCGAAAACCATGCACGCGCTGGCCGGGCAAGAACACCTTGATCCGGAATCCGCCGGCGGCATGACGGGCGGCTATGTCCATGTGCTGAAATTCGCCCTGCGCCATCCAGCCAAGATCATCATCGCTTCGGTGATAATGCTGGTTGGTGTCCAGGTCGTTTATGCAAATTTCGGTAAGGGGGTCGAATTTTTCCCCGAAGTCGAACCGGATTTCGCTAAAATCCAGGTCCGTGCGCGGGGTAACTTATCGGTCCACGAAATGGATTCGATGATGAAACAGGTGGAAAGTCACATCCTGGACCTGCAGAAGGAAAAGGGTGAATTTGACGCCATTTATTCGCGCACCGGCAAGGAACAGAACAGCCGTGAATCCGAAGACATCATCGGCACCATCACCCTGGAATTCGTCGACTGGCAGCAGCGCCGCAAAGCCGATGCCATCCTGTCCGACATCGAACATCGTACCGACGGCCTGACCGGCCTGATCATCGACAGGCGCAAACAGGAACAGGGTCCTCCCGTTGGTAAACCGGTGCAGGTGCAATTATCGTCGCGCTACCCGGAACTGCTGGCCCCGGCGATCGAGCAAGTGCTCGAAGGCCTCAAGGGTATCGACGGTTTGACCAATATCGAAGATTCCCGGCCGCTGCCGGGGATCGACTGGGAACTGATTGTCGACCGCGCCCAGGCTGCAAAATATGGCGCCGATATCGATATGATCGGTCGCGCCGTGCAGATGGCCAGCGCCGGTGTTAAACTGGGCGGCTATCGCCCCGATGACGCCGATGACGAAATCGACATCCGGGCCCGCTATTCGAAAAACTATCGCACCATCGACGAACTGGACCGCATTCGTGTCGCCACCGAATACGGCAAGGTGCCGATCAGCAACTTCGTGACAAAAGTAGCCAAGCCGCGTACTGGCACGGTCAACCGGGTTGATGCCCGGCGCATCATGGCGGTCAAGGCCGACGTGGTCGAAGGCGTGCTGGCCGATGAAAAAATATCAGAAGTCCAGGCCTGGATTAAATCCGCCAATCTTGACCCGCGCATAGATGTCGCCTTCAAGGGCGAGGACGAAGAAAAGAAAAAGGCCGAAGCTTTCCTTGGTAAAGCCTTCCTGGTGGCGCTGTTTATTATGGCGATCATCCTGGTGACCCAGTTCAACAGCTTCTATTCGGCGTTCCTGATTTTAAGCGCCGTCATCATGTCGACCATCGGCGTTTTCATCGGCCTACTGGTTACCGGTCAGCCGTTTGGTATCGTCATGGGCGGAGTCGGCATCATCGCGCTTGCCGGTATCGTGGTGAACAATAACATCGTGTTGATCGATACCTATGACCGGCTGCGGGAAACGACAAACGCTTACGATGCAATCCTGCACACCGGCGCCCAGCGCCTGCGTCCGGTGATGCTGACAACCATCACCACTATTTTGGGGCTGATGCCCATGGTGTTGGGGGTCAACATCGACTTCATTACCCGTGCCGTGACCGTTGGCGCGCCGTCCATGCAGTGGTGGGGGCAATTGTCGACATCGATTGTCTTCGGGCTTAGCTTCGCGACCATCCTGACGCTGGTGGTGACGCCGTCGGCGTTGATGGTGAAGGCCAACATCCACGCCTGGCGGCAACGCCGGGCCATTGCCCGAACCGCAGCCCAGGCCGCCGAATAGGGGGCCTTTGCGAAAAGCATTTGGCGATCAGAAGTGATAGCGCAGGCTGAACCCTACGGCGCCTTTGTCCGGGCCGATGGCGAATTCACCGCCACCGTTGCCGGTGCTGATGCGGGCATAGATATCGGCATCCCACGCGGTTGCCGCCGTGTAAGCTAAGCGAGCATTCCAGATGGCGCTACCATCGGCGACCCCGACCAAGACGCTCGCTTCGGGGGCCCAGTCCCATCCACCTTTTGTTAGGCGAAGGAAGATGTAGTCCTGCCGCGCACCCGACGTTAGCAACGTGCTGGCGTCGTACTTAAGATTGCCAGTGACCGCCGCTGAAGAAACTCCGGTGGTATTTGCATGGAAACGGACCAGTCGTTTCCAGTGTTGCCACTGTTTGTTATCCAATCCGCGTTCGTCATGGCTCCATTCAATGACTGAATTTATTAAATTATTGCTTGTCCATTGCAGCCCCAAGACGCCTCTGGGATACCATTTTCCATCATCACGCCGGTATTCCTGATACGGATCTTTCGTATAAAACGCCAAGCTGTCATCGTTTACGGAGGTGTGGACAGGGCGCCGCGTTCCTTTACGCATGAAGAATGACCCATGCATTTCCAGGGCGTTGCCAAACACCTGAATGGCGCTTCCGCCAAAACCCATTTTCTGCTGTTCCGGCTTGTGAATGATGACCGATGTCTCCAGGCCATTTTCGCTCAGCATCCCCAAACGGCCCCCCCATTGGCGCAGGCCTTTGTTGAAGCCGTCTCGTTCGTTTTCGAAATCGTTGCTGTAGACGAAAGCTATGTCCCATTTTTCTGCACCATACCCGGCAACGATACTCGGCAGTCCCTGAGCCTTCATGAAGCGTTGGGAAAGATCGTCCCGATTGATTTCCGGTTCAAAAAAACCCAGCGGATGAAACGCATAAGCTACATGCCAGGATTCCGATAACTTGCCGATAGACAGGCGATAGTCTGACGCAAAGTCAAATTCGTACGACAGTTCCTGAATATCCAATTCACCGGCGTTCCGCCAACCACCGTCGTGGCGATAAAGTTTGTCGGCTAACCTTGTTCGTAAATTCAGCCCGCGCCACTGGGCCTCGCTGACCAGCGCCGTTTCGTTGCCAAAATTGCGCCGTTGTAGAATATTTTCAGGATTGAGAATGCCTTTGCGTGTCGCCTGCACGTCGACAACTTCGATTAACGTTGCATTGATCGAAAATTCATCGACCGATGCGAACGCCGTTCCGCCCTGGGCGAACACAAGAAGCAGAATGGCGAACGCGGTTTTCATGGCTTCCAACGGGCCAGGGTTTGCACGGAAAATTTCAACGCCGCAAAATCTTTTTCTTTAATCGCATGAATGGACATAACCGTTTTCCGGTTGGCCCGGATTGAATCGGCGAATGTAATTTTGTTGATAAACGGTTTGCCAGACACGTCTTGAACGGCGCCATAGGTCGCCTTTTTTAACAGTTTGCCGCTTTGCAAATAGTATTTGGCAAACAAAGGCCGCCCCGCATCTTTAGTCACCGACAAGGCGATCCTGGTATAGGTTGCGTTGACATGGGTCGCCGTCAAAATTAAGTGCCAAACGGCTACCCCGTCGATTGTTCCTTCGGGATTTTGAGAATCGAATTCGGCCTTATACAGCCCCCCGAAACGAAGCTGCGTGATGTCGCCATAACTGGCCTGTCCCATCAGGCGCTGCATGGGCGTTATGCGAATTGCCCGGCGACTGCTGGGCATATGGAGCCACATACCTTCGGGCACCATCAGGACTTTCTGTCCGCGTACTTTCGGATCAAGCATGGCGACCAGGGATTTTTCATTGCCGCTCGCCCAAACCTGATAATTTGTCTCGTCATGCAATTCACCGTCACGATAGCTTTTCAGGCGAATTTTCAGGTCTGTTCCGCCGAAGGGCTGGCGGAAGTTATCGGCCAGTTTAACGAGCGCTTGCGCCGTCGGTCGTTCGGCCCCTTGCACCAGGATGGGCCAGAAGGCGACTAGAAGTGCCAGAACAAACGGCAGATTTTTGAGGTTTTTCATGGATAGTTTTCCTTAAACGTGGCCAAGGGCGTCGATTATTTTCTGACGCACGGCGAGCCAACTTGGATGCCACGCACTCACGGCACCGACGATGATGAGCAAAATTATGACGATCCCGAAAAACTGCGGTTCGATCAGGAACTGCAGGGGGAAACTCACGTTCATGCCAGGTGGCGGCGGCATCATGATGCCGGATGTGTTTACCAATATTGCGAACCCGTAAGCACCTACCGCACCGATACCGGCGCCGATCATTCCAATCAGGCCGCCTTCCAGAAGAAAGTTAATCATCAGTCGCCCCCGGGATATGCCGAATGCGCGAAGGGTGCCTATTTCCTTCGCCCGTTCCATAATGCTTAGCAGCATCGTGTTGGTTGACGATAACAACACCACCAGCACGACAATCGCACCCATGACCGAAAAAATTGATCGATAGAGGGTGACAACCTTTTGGTAGAACGGTGCCAGTTCCAGCCAGGACTTGAATTCCAGATTTGGAAAGGCCGTTTGCATGACAGAGAGAATCGGTTCCATCGCCTTTGTTTCTTTCAAGACAGCGACGACGCGACTCACCTTATCTGTCCCCAGCAATGACTGCGCAATGGGCAGGGGGATCATCAGGTAGCGCTGATCCCGTTCTGGAATTCCGGTCGAGAATAATCCAGATACTTCCAAATCGACGGCATTGAGTGAACCGTGAACGGTGGTGCTTAAAATTGTCACGAAGTCACCCGGCTTGACCCCGAGATTTTTTGCGAGATCCTTAGCGATGATCACCTTGTTCAAATCTACCTTTTTATCAGGCCGGATTTTGGGCAGGCTGCGGCCTGAAATGATCGGGGCAAAGTTTCGCGAGAGCTTTTTCTCTTTTCCGGGTTCGACACCCTGACCAAGGAAGATGACGGTCCTGTCGCCATTTGAAATAAGGCCTTCGAACAGGACACGCTTCATGGTGAATTTTACCTCGCCCAGCGTGGCAATCTTTTTTGATACGGCGTCGGCGTCTTGGGCGTCGAGCGCCAGGTCCATGGGCATTTCCTGATAGCCATCGAATTGCCCAGGGCTGCCGACCTGAAAATGACCAACCCCACCTTTGATTGTCGATTCACTTAAGCCGATGAAGGTGGCGTTGACATAACCGGCGGCGGCCAGCAAGGTGATGGAACCCATTGCGATTGTTCCTGCCGCCAATGTTGTGCGGCGTTTGTTGCGCAAGACATTGCGCCAAGCGAAAATAAGCCACTTCATGGATTCGTCCTTCCGTCTTCAAGAGTAAAAACTGTATCGGCCCGTTCAAGGATGCGCGGGTCGTGAGTCGAAAAGAGAAAGGCGGTGCCCAATTCCCGATTTAGCTTTTCCATCACATCGAGCAACAAAAATGCCGATTTGGTATCAAGGTTTGCGGTCGGCTCATCACCAAGAACCAGTTGCGGGTTTCCTGCGAGCGCCCTGGCCACGGCAACTCGTTGTTGCTGTCCGCCGGAAAGCTGATTGGGGCGATGTTCCATCCTGTCTCCCAAGCCTACTGAATCAAGCGCGTCGGCTGCCATTTTTCGCCGTTCGGCCACCGAATAATTTCGGCCGTACAGGGGCAATTCGACGTTTTCCAGGGCGTTCAACACTGGTATCAGGTTGAAGTCCTGGAAAATGAATCCAAGGCGGGTGGATCGAACAATTTCGAGTCTGCTTTCATCAAAGAAATTGACCTGTTCTTGTTCAAACCAAATGGTCCCGTTGTCGGGCCTATCCAGGGTGCCGATGATATTGAGCAAAGTGCTCTTGCCGCTTCCCGAGGGACCCGAAACGGCGGCGAAGGCCTTTTTTTCAAGGGTGATCGAAACATTATCCAGGGCGACAATCGTATCATCGCCGCGGCTGAAGGATTTGCAGAGGTTTCGTATTTCAAGCAAAGGGGACATCGTTGCTTACTCCAGGGAAATGGAAGTCGTCGTTTGATCGTCCGACACCGTAATCAACGTCGCTTCAAACGCCGGTGGTCCGGCAAAACCCCGAACATTGTTCGAAAATCCATAGAGTTCCATGGGCACACCGAAAAAGTTCTTGTCGAGCTTTCCATTGCCGTTTTCGTCGTGATAAATGGATATTCCGTATGTGCCTGCGGGCAGGTCATTTACGACAATGGTAACCTGTTCCGCGGTGACGTCGGATTTGGCGAGTTTAACGGCGTTGTCCGATTTCGAAGGAAAAGACGCGGCATCGTCGTAGATGGCGACCATGACTTCTCCGGTGAGTTCGTCAAACCCTTCAATATCGATTTTCAGGCTGCCTGCCGATGCAATACAGCTGAATCCGATGATCGACAGGATGCCAATTGCGGTGCCGATGGTTACGTTTGATCGCTGGGCCATTTCATTGCCTTTCCAATTTGTTGCATTTACGGCACGAGAATGTTTCGTGCTGGGTATGATTTGGAAGAGGCGGCCCGGTTTGGGCAACGGTATATGAAGGAACGACGGCTTGATTTTCGTAAAAGACCCTGTATCGTCGTTCGCGATGCGTAACGTGCGGCTTTTCAAACGCCTGGGAATTTTTGTTGCTGCCTTATTGTCCGTGGGCGTGTTGCTCGGATTGATTGGGCCGGTGGGGACGTTCGATGACATGTCGCCACCAATCCGTATTGTCTATTGGGTCACACTCGTTGTTCTCAACGGGTTTCAGGCCAATGCCGCGATACTGCTTTCCGCCCACTTGCTTCCTGCGCCCAAGTGGCCGGTTACCGTGCCGGTCGTTGCGGGCAGCGTGTTATGCAGTCTTTTGGGTACGATGGAGGTTTTGGGGCTGGATTATCTGCTTAGGCCGGCGCCGGTTCTCGGTGGAAACGACTTCGCCGAAGTCTACTTCTTCGTCCTGATCATTACGTTGGTGCTGTCTTATCTCTTCGCCATCGGATCCCTGCGCAAATTCGCGTTGGCGCCTTATATTGCCAACGATGAAAGCGACGGTGCGACCCCGGTGGGGGCGGTTCCGTTCTTCAAGCGTCTTCCCGCCAAGTTAGGCACCGAACTCATTTGTCTTGAAGTCGAAGATCACTACGTTCGGGCCCATACATCCCTTGGCAACGAAATGATCTTGATGCGCTTGCGAGACGCCATAGCCGAACTGGATGGATTCGATGGCACGCAGGTGCATCGTTCGTACTGGGTCGCCAAACAGGCCATTATTTCGGGCCAGCGTTCCGGCGAAGGGGCGCTACTTACCATGAGCAATGGCATGGAAGTTCCGGTCAGTCGTTCGCGAATGCGGGAATTACGTGATCGGAAATTTCTCGAAATATAAGGTTTATGTTTCGGTTTTTTCCGGGGCGTCGGCGGTCTCGGCATCCTTGGCCAAGCGGCGGTGAAAGTTACGGTGGCTGACGGGAATCAGGCACAGATAGGCCAACATGACCACCGACAGGGTCGTCCACGGGGCGCTGACCAGGGCGGTGACGAAGGCCGCGACCAGGATCATCGCCGGCACCACATAGTTGGCTTTGATGCCGACTTTCTTGAATGAATAGGTCGGGATCGTACTGACCACCAGGGCCGCCACGCCGATCAAAAACACCGACACCGTGACCGGTTCGCGAAAGAATTCGTCGCCAAACTGGAACGACAGCATCATCGGCAACAGCACCAGCCCGGCGGCGGCCGGGGCCGGCACGCCGGTGAAGAAATGCTTGGTCCACGACGGCAGGTTTTCGTCTTCCAACATGGTGTTGAAACGGGCCAGGCGAAGCGCCATGCTGACGGCGAACAGCAGGGCCAGCATCCAGCCGAAACGCCCGGCACCCTGCATCGCCCACAGATAGAGCATAAAGGCGGGGGCGACACCGAAGCTGATGAAATCCGACAGGGAATCCAGCTCGGCGCCAAACTTGCTCGCGCCTTTAAGAATACGGGCGATACGACCGTCAAGGGCATCCAGGATGGCGGCGGCCAGGATCGACAGCGCGGCGAATTCCCAGCGGTCCTCGAGCCCGAATTTAATGCCCGACATACCCGCCGACAGCGCCATGATGGTCAGAATGTTGGGGATCATCTTGTTGAAATGCAACCATTCGGGACGTTTACGATTCATCGGCCTATCGAACCTCTCCCTTGCGGACCGTCTCGCCCGACGTGACGTCGGCGATCACGGTTTCACCGGCGACGGCCAACTGGCCGACGGCGACCAGCGCCTCGACGCCATCGGGCAGGTAGATATCGACCCGGCTGCCGAAGCGGATTAGCCCGAAGCGTTCCCCGGCCTTGATGGTCTGGCCTTCGACGATATCGCATTTGATGCGCCGGGCGACCAGTCCGGCAATTTGCACGAAGGCTATGTCGTGGTTTTGCGATGTCGTCATGCGGATCGACATGCGTTCGTTGAATTCGCTGGCTTTATCCAGCGACGCGTTGAAAAACTTGCCCGGCCGATAGGCTATCGCGGTGATCGCACCGCTGGCCGGGGCGCGGTTGACGTGCACGTTAAAGACATTCATGAACACGCACACCCGCGGCCGTTCGCCGTCGCCCATGCCCAATTCTGGCGGCGGTGCGGCGCGGTCAACCAATTGCACGACGCCATCGGCCGGGCTGATGATCAGGTTATCGGCGACCGGCGTCACCCGGTCGGGATCGCGGAAAAAATAGGTGCACCACAAGGTCAGGACGACGCCAACCCAACCCAGGGGCTCGGCGACATAGAACAAGCCGACGGTAAAGGCGGCGAACAAGCCGATAAACGGCCAGCCGGCGGAATTGATGGGAACCAGTACAATTTTCAGCAAGGCGATAGCGTCCTTAGGTGCAGTTTATCCTGTGCGCCCATGAGATATAGCGACACCGGGGGAATTGCTCAATGATTACTACGATACGGGGGTTAGGCAGGCTTTATTGCGGCAGCTTGAAGCGCTGGCCGGGGAAGATCATGTCGGGGTTCTTGATCTGCCCCTTATTGGCCTGATAGATCACCGTGTAACGGGTGCCGGCGCCATAGGTGCTGCGGGCCAGTCGCCATAGGCTGTTGCCCGGTTGGACGATCACGTAGTCGCCCTTTTTAAGGGTCGCATCGGTGATCGGATCGGCCCGGGAAAACGGAAATTCAATCCGCGCCAGGACCTTGCCGGCATTGTCCACATGATCGGCGCGCAACTTGTACAGGCCGGGCGCCACGGGGCTTTCGGGGCTCATGATCCAGGTGCCGCCGCCGCTGCCATCGTCGTCGCCGGCCTGGGCGTGACCAATGAAACGGTTGTTCAGGTATAGCTGCACGGTGGCCCCCGCTGCGGCGCGACCACTGATATACAAATGGCCTTCCTCGTCGTAATCAACGGCATCGACGGATAGCTCGCTGCCACTGCCACCGCCCGGATTTTGCATCACCGTAGCCTTGCCGTCGGGCCCGATTTTAAGGGCCAGGGTCTGACCGTTACCGGCTTGCCCGGCGATATCCTTGCCCCATACGGGCACCACCAGAATCACGTCAGATGTCGATTTGATCGGGTCCCTGCCGGCGATGCGCATGACCAGGCCAAGGCGGTGTTTGCCCGGCTGCAACGGGCGGTCGGGCACGAATACCCATTCGCCGCGCTGGTCGGCCTTGACCTTCCCCATTTCGACGTCGCTGTCGATAATATGCACGGCGCTGCCGGGTTCGGCGCGACCGGCCATGACCGCATCGCCGTTGGGGTTGACCCGCACCACATCAAAAGTCGGCGGCGCCGTTTCCTGGGACTCAGGGGCAGCGGCCTTTGTTTCCTTGGGTTTTTCGGCGATCACGGGGGGCAGGGCTTCGTCGGACGGCCCCGACAAGTAATTCAGCGAGATGGCGACGACGATCACGATTATCCCAATGATGGCGGTGATAACTGACCGATTCAAAAGTTTCTCCACTTAATCCGCAACCATGGCTCTCTCTTCCTCTCGAAAGAGATTCGCATTAGACAAACAAGCCTAATACGAGCGTCAGCCCGGTGCAATGCGTTACCACTCGCCGGTCGCGGCGGATTTTTCCTTGGCTACCCGATTGCGCACGGCGGGCAGGCTTTTCAGGTAGTCGATGACGGCGGCCAGGTCACCCTTGCGCCATTTGCCGGTGGTGTTGGTGATGACTTCGGCCATGCCGCCGTCGGCGAAATCACCATCGGGCAGCAGGCCCATGGTGAACAGGTTGTGCAGGTCGTCGGCGCGCCATTTGCCGATGCCGGTTTCCTGGTCGGGCGTAATATTGGGCACCAGGTGGCCTTCCGGGCCTTCTGTGGTCCCCGCCAGGTGGCGGTCTTCGTCCAGATTGCCGAGCCAGCCGCGCGGCGTATGGCATTCGGCGCAATGGCCCAGGGCCTCGACCAGATAAGCGCCGCGATTATCCGGATTTATCGGCTTTGGCGCGAAAAACAATGCCTGCCAGGCCGCCGCCAGCAGGCGATTGCCAAAAATCATCCCGGTGTCATGGTCCCGGTTGGGCCGGGGTGCGGCGGGCAGGCTCAGGATATAGGCGCGAATGTCGAGCATGTCGCGCTCGCTCAGGCCGCTGTAGGCGGTATAGGGAAACACCGGGAAGTAGGCCCGGCCATCGCGCCGCCTGCCGTGGCGCAAGGCGGTCACGAAATCGGCCGCCGACCAGGCGCCGATGCCGTGTTCCCGGTCGGCCGTGATGTTAGGGCTGTAATAGGTGCCAAACGGGGTTATCAACGCCCGCCCACCGGCCAGGGGCTGGCCGCCGTTCTTGCTATCCGTGTGGCAGGCCAGGCAACCGGCCAGATCGAACAGGTAATGTCCGCGTTCCTCGCCTGTGGCCCGGGCAAAGCTATTCGACAGGCACAGGGCGGTCAGCGCGGCGGCAAGGGTTCGCGCCGGATGCCTAATTCTTTTTCTCGCGGAAGGTCTCATGGCAGCCCTTGCACGATTCGCCAAGCGCCCCGAAAGCCGCCCCAAAGGCGTTCATGTCGCCACTGGCCGCGACTTTCGATAGATTGGCGGCGGCCATCTGGAAGGCGCTCACGGCTTTTTTGAAGTCACCCGGCTTTTCCCAAATGGCGGGCAGGGCGCGGGTTTCACCGAAGTCCGAACCCGCCGGGAAGATGCCCCCGGCGATTTGCGCCAGATTGGCCATGTTGGCGGCCAGCGGCGCCGCGTAGTCGGCGCTGGCCTGACCCTTGAGCACACCAACCAGGCCCCCCATAGTGCCACCGATAGACCCCATGATCGCCTTGCGGAATTTAATTTGGTGGCCGTCGGCAATTGCCGGGCCTGATAACCCGATGCCCAGGATCAAGGCGGCGAGGCTGGCGAGGCAAAGAGTACGAAGGTGTCCGGTCATGATAATCTCTCCATAATGAATGTCTCAGTTCAGGGCTCTGGTATTCCAGACCTGAAACCTGCCCCCAAAACCCCCGGAGTCACAAGACCCTTGTATTCAAGATTTCGTGATGGACAAACCGTCCCCGGCGTTTATCTTACGGCCATGACTAAAATTTCATCCCTTTGTGTGTTTTGCGGCTCTCGGGCCGGTAATGATTTGGCCCATGGTGTGGCGGCGCGCGAGCTGGGGGCGGAAATCGCCAAACAGGACGCGCGGCTGATTTATGGCGGCGGCGATATAGGACTGATGAGCATGGTTGCTCGCGGCACTTTGGAAGCCGGCGGCAAGGCGACGGGCATCATCCCGCAGTTCATCATGGAATTCGAAGTCGGCAACCCCGGCCTGACGGAACTGATCGTGGTCGACAGCATGCACGAACGCAAGCGCGCCATGTTCGAACGTTCCGACGGCTTCGTGGCCCTGCCGGGCGGCCTTGGCACGCTAGACGAAGTCATCGAAATCCTGACCTGGAAGCAACTTCAGCAACACAGCAAACCGGTCGTGTTTTTGAGCATCAACAATTACTGGCAGCCGATGATGGGGCTGATTAGCGCCGTCGTCGATGGCGGCTTCGGGCATCACGGCATTGCCGATTTGTTCAGCGTCGTCGATAGTGTCGATCAGGTCTTTCCGGCGCTCTATTCGGCCCCGGAAGTATCTGAAGAAGTGCTGACCAGCCACCTGTAACCCTACCTACGGAGACATCCTGTTATGGCTAAGATTAAAGTCGCCAATCCCATCGTCGAAATAGACGGCGATGAAATGACCCGCATCATCTGGGCCTTCATCAAGGAAAAGCTGATCCTGCCGTACCTGGATGTGGACCTTAAATATTACGACCTGAGCGTCGAGAAGCGCGACGAAACCGATGACCAGATCACCGTGGATGCCGCCAATGCCATCCTGGAACACCGGGTCGGGGTCAAATGCGCGACCATCACCCCCGATGAAGGCCGGGTCGAGGAATTTGGCCTCAAGGAAATGTGGCGCTCGCCCAACGGCACCATCCGCAACATCCTGGGCGGCACGGTTTTCCGCCAGCCGATCATATGCAAGAATGTCCCCCGTCTGGTGCCGGGCTGGACCCGGCCCATCGTTATCGGCCGCCATGCCTTCGGCGATCAGTACCGGGCGACCGATTTTGTGGTGCCCGGCCCCGGCAAGCTGACCATGACATTTGTGCCCGAAGACGGCGGCGAGACCATCGAACGCACGGTTTTCGATTTCCCCGGCGGCGGCGTCGCCATGTCGATGTATAACCTGGATGAATCCATTCGCGGTTTCGCCCATGCCTGCCTCAATTACGCCCTCAACCTGGGCTGGCCGCTGTACCTGTCGACCAAGAACACCATCATGAAGGCCTATGACGGGCGCTTTAAGGACCTGTTTGAAGAAATATACCAGTCCGATTTCAAGGATAAGTACGAAGCCGCCGGCATCACTTACGAACATCGCCTGATCGACGATATGGTCGCCTCGGCCCTGAAATGGGAAGGCGGTTTCGTGTGGGCTTGCAAAAATTACGACGGCGACGTGCAATCCGACACCGTGGCCCAGGGATTCGGCTCGCTCGGCCTGATGACATCGGTTTTGCTGACCCCCGACGGCCAAACGGTCGAAGCCGAAGCCGCCCACGGCACGGTTACCCGCCATTACCGTATGCACCAGCAAGGCAAGGAAACCTCGACCAACCCCATCGCCTCGATCTTCGCGTGGACCCGTGGCCTGCATTACCGGGGCACATTCGACGACACCCCGGAAGTCGTGTTATTCGCCAATACCCTTGAAAAAGTCTGTGTCGAAACCGTCGAATCGGGCTTTATGACCAAGGATTTGGCCCTGCTGATTGGCCCCGATCAGGCGTGGATGACGACCCAGCAATTCCTCGACAAGCTGGATCAAAACCTGAAGGTCGCCATGAGCTGACGGACAGCCGCCCTTTATCCTTGACGGAGCGGGCGCAATCCCCTAGAAAACGCCCTCTTGTGGGCCGTACGCGTGCGGCCTGTATGACCAATTTTTGAGTAATTTGAGGAACGATCCGATGGCTAGACGCTGTGATCTTACGGGCAAGGGTGTTATGACCGGCAACAATGTGAGCCACGCTCACAACAGGACGCGCCGGCGTTTCCTGCCGAACCTTCAGGATGTCACTGTGATGAGCGATATCCTCGGCTCCAAGTACAGCATGCGGGTCGCCGCACGTACCCTGCGCACCATCGAACACAAGGGTGGGCTGGACAAGTTCCTGCTGGAAACCGCCAACGGCAAGCTGACCGACGAAGCGCAGACCATCAAGCGCAAGATCAAAAAGGTTATCGAAGCCGCCACCGCAGCTTAAGGCGACGCGCTTCCGAAAAGATTAAGGCCCGCCCACCGGCGGGCCTTTTTTATTGCCGGGAAACCTTATGAACTTCGGGCATCAGGTTTGCGTTTCTGAATCAATTGTTACGCCAAAGGCTGAGGCGGCCGCGTTTTTACTCAGCCTGAACCCTAAAGAGACAATCTTAGCCAAGGTTTGCTTATCCCGACCGACACGGGCGGATTTCGCCAATATCTGGAATGTCTGGACCAATAGTGCAGGCCTGCGGATTATCGCGCTGTTTACCACCTACAATATGGGCATGTTCGCGATCACCACCATGACCCCGCTTTATCTCAGGGCCAACCACGGTCTTAGCTGGATGGCCACGGCCATCGCGCTGGCGGCGATGATGCTGCCTGGCGCGTTGATGCAGCCCTGGATGGGCAAGGTTTCCGACACGGTAGGGCGACGGCCCCTGATCATCGCCGGCAACGCTGTGGCAGCCGGGGCGGCATTTACCGCCTGGTTGTCATCGAACTTCGTGCTCTCGCTTATCGCATTGGGGGTCGCGCTGACTGTCCTGGTGGCCATCCGGGCCGTGCTGCTGGCGGCGGCGGTCGATCATGCGGGGCGGCGCGAAGGCACGAGTTTAGGCCTGACGTTTGCTTTCATGGATGGTTTTGCCGCATCCGCCGCGGTACTCGCCGGACTGGCGGGAAAAAACGATCTGGCGAATTCTTTCCTGCTCGCCAGCGCATTCTTTGTGGTGGCGGTGATCCTTGCGCTCAACACGCCTAAGCTTGGGAAGTCTTAGCCGTCGGCGTTGATGCGCACGGTCAGTTCTTTTAAGACCCGGTCGACATCGGCGTTAGGCACCCGGCAGGTGCCGGCGGCATCATGGCCACCGCCGCCGTATTCCAGCATCAGCGGCCCGATTTTTGTCTTCGATGTGCGGTTCAGGATCGATTTGCCGGTGGCCAGAACGGTCCGTTCGCCATCTTCATGGGGCAGGACCTGGATTGAAATATTACATTCGGGGTAGATGGCGTAGGCCATGAACCGATTTCCAGCGTAGACGATGTCTTCCTTGCGCAGGTCGACAATGAGCAGATTGCCGTGCACCGTGGCGCAATCCTTGATTTGCATTTCGGCGGCTTCTTCGTGTTCTTCGTACAGGTGCAGGCGCTGTTCGACATCGGGGATTTTGAGGATTTCATCGACCGGATGATGACGACAGTAGATCATCATATCCTTCATCAACTGGTGGTTGGAAATATCAAAATGCCCGAACCGGCTGAGACCGGTGCGCGGATCAAGCATGAAATTGAGCAACGTCCAGGGGTCCGGCGCCAGGATGTCTTCTTCGGAATATTGCGCCGAATCGGCCTTGTCGACCGCTTCGATCAGGTCTTCGGGAATATCGGGGAAAGCCTCTTTGCCGCCATAATAGTTATAGACGACCCGCGCCGCCGATGGGGCGTCGGCTTCGATAATGTGATTTTCCCGTTTGCCGACCCGAACCGTTTCGCTCAGGTGATGATCAAAACACAGATGAACACCTTCGACGTAGGGCAGGTTGGTGGTAATATCGTTCGCGGTAACCGGCACCTTGCCGTCCTGCATTTCCTTGGGTTCGGCGAAGATAATTTCGTCGATCAAACCAAGTTCAATCAACAAGCCCCCGGCGACGACTCCATCGAAATCGGCGCGGGTTACAAGACGGTATTTGGGATCAGCCATTAATGTTTCCGAATTTGTCATCTATAGCTTTGCAATATAAAGGTCTTCAGGTGCCGTTACAATGACGGATATCACACCTTCGGGTCGGTGCATTATCCTGTTTATTAAGGCCACTATCGCATGCCTGACGCCATTTTGACAGCTACCTTTTTAGCGTCTTCGTCGAACAGGTCGGTCAGGTTTTGCATCATCGTACCGCCCAGTTCCTCGGCGTCCGAAATGGTCACGGCGCGTTGATAATAGCGGGTTACATCGTGACCGATGCCAATTGCCGTCAGTTCCACATCAGATCGCGTTTCGATCCAGTAAATGACGTCCCGCAGGTGTTTTTCAAGGTAATTCCCGGGATTGGCCGACAGGGTCGCGTCATCGACCGGCGCGCCATCGGATATGACCATCAGGATGCGTCGCTGTTCGGGGCGCGCCAACAGCCGGTTATGGGCCCATAACAGCGCCTCGCCATCGATATTTTCCTTAAGCAGGCCTTCGCGCAGCATCAGGCCAAGATTGCGCCGCGCCCGCCGCCAGGGCATATCGGCGGATTTGTAAATAATATGGCGCAGGTCGTTCAAGCGGCCGGGATCGGCCGGTTTGCCGTCGTTGGCCCATTTTTCCCGGGCATTGCCGCCTTTCCAGGCGCGTGTCGTAAAGCCCAGAATTTCGACCTTCACGCCGCAGCGTTCCAGCGTCCGGGCCAGGATGTCGGCGCTCATGGCGGCCACGGTAATGGGACGACCGCGCATGGAACCCGAATTATCGATCAGCAGCGAGACCACGGTGTCGCGGAAATCGCTGTCGGATTCTTGCTTGAAACTTAAGGGATGCATGGGATCGAGAACCACACGGGTCAACCGGCTGGCATCAAGGATGCCTTCTTCCAGGTCGAATTCCCAGGACCGGGTCTGTTTGGCCAGCAGGCGCCGTTGCAGGCGATTGGCGAGGCGGGCGACGACCCCTTGCAGGCGGGAAAGTTGCTGGTCTAGTTGGACCCTGAGCCGGCCGAGTTCTTCGGGTTCACACAGCGCTTCGGCGGCAATAATTTCATCCGAACCGGTGTAATAGGCTCGATACGGGGTTTGGCCCGATGAATTGGCCGGCCATTGGTCCTGACTGTCGCGAGGGCCGGCGGGTTCGGTGCCGCCTTCGGACATGCCCTGTTCGACCTCGGCCCCCATATCGGATGCCCCGTCTTCGATATCGCCGCCGTCCTGGTCCATTTCGGACTGGCCTTCGCTGTCCTGTTCGCTGCTGTCGGGCTGCTGATTGTCGGGACTGGATTCATCGTCGCCATCGCTGTCTTCTTCGTCGTCGGGTTCGGCGTCGGAATCATCAGGCAGGTCCAGGGACTTGATCATGTCGGAAATGGTCAGCGCGAAGCGTTCCTGGTCATGGATGTTTTCGATGGCGTCGTCCAGTTGCCGACCGATGCGCTCGTCGATGTAGCTTTTCCAGTGATTTAAAATAGGATCGGCCGCCGCCGGTAATTTGTAGCCGCTCAGACGTTCATGCAAAATCAGGCCGAGCGCTTCGGGCAGCAAGCCGTCATCCCGTTGCTCGCCGGGTTCGGGCATCTTCGACTGGCAACGATTTTCCAGCATGGCATACAGGTTTTTGGAGACCCCCGGCATGCGCCGTGCGCCCAGCGCTTCGACCCGCACCTGTTCGGCGCGTTCAAAGACCTGGGCGGCGTCGTGGCCGGTCGGGCGGCAGCGGCGATGCAATTCGGAATCGTGATAACGCAATCGTAACGCCACCGCGTCGGCGGCACCGCGCAGGCGGGTCAGGTCCTGGATTGATAAATTTGTATCCGGTGGGGTCGGCAGGCGCACGCTGGTGCCGTTGGTCGCTACCCTGGCCTCGTTACCGGCAACGAAAGAAACTTCGAGATCGGCCTTGCCGGCAATCGACTTGACGGTCGATTCCGTGACCCGTTTGATCAGGTCCGATGGCGTTTCGCTCCAGGCCATGGCGTCCTACAAAACCGTCGCGCGGGCGGCCGATTCCGGAATTTCGTCGCCGAAACAGCGCTGATAATATTCGGCCACGACCGGGCGTTCCATTTCGTCACATTTGTTCAGGAATGTGAGGCGGAAACCGGTTTGCAGGTCTTCGAATATCTCGGCGTTTTCGGCCCAGGTCAGCACCGTTCTGGGCGACATCACGGTTGAAATGTCGCCATTGATGAAACCGACGCGAGTCAGGTCGGCCAGTTCGACCATGGCCTTCATTTTGTCGCGGCCTTCGGGCGTGTCGTAAGACGGCACCTTTGAGAGCATGATCGCGACCTCGGCGTCATGGTCCAGGTAATTCAACGTCGTCACGATGTTCCAGCGGTCCATCTGGCCCTGGTTGATTTGCTGGGTGCCGTGATACAGCCCGGTGGTGTCGCCAAGACCGATGGTGTTGGTGGTCGAAAACAGGCGGAAGAAGGGATGCGGCTTGATCACCCGGTTTTGGTCGAGCAGGGTCAGCCGGCCTTCGACTTCCAGCACGCGCTGGATAACGAACATCACATCGGGGCGGCCCGCGTCATATTCATCGAACACCAGCGCCGTCGGGTGTTGCAAAGCCCACGGCAGAATCCCTTCGCGGAATTCGGTGATTTGCTTGCCGTCCTTGAGCACGATGGCGTCCTTGCCGACCAAATCGATGCGGCTGATGTGGCTGTCGAGATTGACCCGCACGCAGGGCCAGTTCAGCCGCGCCGCTACCTGTTCGATATGGGTCGATTTTCCGGTGCCGTGATAGCCTTGGATCATGACCCGGCGGTTATGGGAAAAACCGGCGAGAATGGCCAGCGTCGTGTCACGGTCGAACAAATAGGCATCGTCCAGGTCCGGAACGTGTTCTTCGCCCTGGCTGAAGGCGGGAACTTCGATATCACTGTCGATGCCAAAGGTCTGGCGGACCGAAATCTTGATATCGGGCGCGTTAAGGGGAAAGCTTGATGTCTCCGTGGGCGTGGGCTCGGTAGCAGTCATAACAATCAGGTCCAGTGCTTGGCATTAAGTATGAAAGATGATGGGTAAGGGCGCGACCGGCGTTCGTCAATGGCAAATAGGGGTGAAAGGGGTCGCGGGTTACTCGGTGATTTCGGCCATCAGGGTCTGATAGGCCTGACTGACCTGTTTGAATTTTTCCTCGGCACCCTTGTCGCCACCATTGGCGTCGGGGTGATGGCGCTTTACCAGGGCCTTGTAGCGATCTTTGATAGCGGCCAAAGTCACCGGTGATTGCAGGTCAAACACGGCCAATGCCAGGGCTTCCGGCGAGCCCGATTTCGGCCGGTTCACGAAATGCTGATCGGCGGTGTCTTCATTGGCGGCGGTGGCATCGTCGGAATCACCAAAGGCCCCGAAATCGTCGATATTGATGCCCTCACCATTGTGTCGGAAATTTTTCTCGGCCCCCAGGGGCCATGACGGGCGATTCCAGGTGGTGTCGCGGCGCACATCGGTTTCGACCTCTTCGTCGCTCATGCCGTCGTAATAGTTCCAGGATCTGTTGTACTGGCGTATGTGATCAAGGCAGAACCAGCGGTGCTTGTCTAACTGCTGACGGGAATGAGGTGCCCGATGCTCGCCGATATCTGTGCATTCCGGCCATTGGCAATAATGGGTGTCGGGGCACGCTTCAAGGGCGTCGCTGAACATGCTCTTTTCGAACATCTTCTTGCGGCGCTTGCCTTTAGGGGCGGTGCCGGCGGGCTCTGCGGTTTTTTGTGCGTTACTTGGCATTGTCCATTATCGTCAGTTGAAGCTTAATCAAGGGCTAAATATGAGGCTGATGGCGGTATCTGGCAAGCTTTCCGGGTAATATTTATGTCGCTTCGGCTTTGGATCGGCGGCGTTTCTGGCGTAAATCGGCGAACACCATAATGCCGACGCCGCCGGATATCAGGGCCAGGCCGAGGATTTTGTCGCCGCCCAGGGATTCATCCAGCGCCACGGCGGAAACCAGCATGCCGACGACGGGAACGCCTAAAGATCCAAACGCCGTGCTGGTCGCCGGCAACGAGCGCATGATGGTGGCGTAAGCCCACAGGCAAAAGGCCGACGCAATGGGGCCGTTATAAGCCAAAATGGCCAAAATGGGGCCATTCACCGGGATTTCCGGCAGGCCTTCGAAAATCAGGGCGACGATGGTTAGAATCAGGCCCCCCAACAGCATCTGCCAGGGCATGAGCTGCAACGGGGTGGCGATGAATTTATGGTGGCGGTTTTGCACGATGACCACCGCCAGGGCCACTGCAGAGCCGATCAACATGACGTTCCCGATAACCTGATCCCGGTCCGTCATGTCAAAAGCGGCAGGATTGAACAAGACGCCAAGGCCGAATACGCCGAGCACCAACCCGGCGCCCTTGGCCAGGGAAATGCGTTCGCCTAGCACCACAATGGCCATGGGCGTGACCCACAATGGCGTGGTGTAGGCAAGAATCGCCGAACGTCCGGCTTCGACGGCGGTCAGGGCCATATGCATCAATCCAAATGCCACGGTAAATTGCAAAATAGCCACTATAAGAACCGCCGGCACGTCATTGCGGACCGGCAATTTCAGCCGCCCCTGAATGGCGAGCAAGACGAACAGGAAGCTCGAACCCAGCAAAAGCCGGATCGAGGTAAACCAAAGTGGCGAAATATACTGCAGCCCGTATTTCATGATGGGCCAGTTCACACCCCACAGGACGATAACCAGCAACAATAGAAAATAGGCCTGACGTTCTGTTTTCACGGTAAGGCGGGTCCGGATGCTAGAGACAGCGATTGATTTTTGCGCTAAAGACACCACCTTAGTGGATCACAATCACTGCCAGATCAAGGACCGGATCAAAAATGCGCATCGCCGCCGCCATGGAAAAGAAGCTGACCGAGGCGCTGTCGCCCGAACGGCTTGAAATTATCGATGAATCCCACAAACATGCAGGCCACGCCGGTGCCCGCCCGAGCGGGGAAAGCCATTTTGATGTCGAAGTCGTCGCCGCCGCATTCGAGGGAAAATCACGGATCGAACGCCAACGGCTGGTATACGGGGCTTTGGCCGAAGAAATGGCTGGCGATATTCACGCCCTGTCATTGCGCACCCTGTCCCCCAGCGAAGATAGCAATCTTTAGAGCCATACAGGGGTAGTCAGAGAACCCCTTCTCAATTGGTGGGAATTGATGTACATTCAGTTTTCCCTGGGAGGGAAAGCAGCGATTACCATAGCAAACAAGGGGGACTGGTTTTTGACCGGAAATTCACTTATCAGCAAAAATGTTACGGTCAAAGGTCGGCGCACCAGTATTCGTCTGGAATTGGAAAACTGGGCGGCGCTGGATGAAATTTGTCAACGCGAAAGCATGGACATTCATCAGTTGTGCACGCTGGTCGAAACGCACCGCCACATTTCCAACCGGACTTCCGCGATTCGGGCGTTTATCGTCAGTTATTACCGCTCCGCCGCCACCGATGTCGGCCACAGTAAGGCCGGACACGGTATTGGATCGATCGTGCCGTTCGAAAAGGATATCACCTCCTTGGCAGGGTCGAATAAATAAACAATCGGGCATCAGCCTCTACAATCAATAATAAAAAAATGGCACCGTGACCGACATTTTCCTCAAGATCATCAGTGACAAAAAAACCGCGCCACGGTTTACCGCGGGTTTTTGTCGCCTGTCCGGATGATCGCGTATGAACGGAAAAAAGGTGCTATTGGTCGAAGATGACCAACTGACGCAATCTCTTCTTAAATCCTACCTTGAGAAAGAATCATTCGTCGTCAGCACTGCCTGTGACGCCAAAGAAATGTCCCGGTTTCTAAAGGCACAGCAATTCGCCCTGTTGCTGCTTGACCTTGGTCTTCCCGACGAGGATGGCCTGGTATTGATCCGCCAAATCAGAATGGTTTCGGATATTCCTATCGTCGTCATTACCTCCCGGGCGGATCAGACAGACCGGATTTCGGCTCTTGAAATGGGGGCCGACGATTACCTGACGAAACCGTTCGATCCGATGGAACTGGTCTTGCGCGTACAAAATATTATCAAGCGCGCGGACCGTGAGGGTCGGACCGTAAAGACGAAGAATGAGCGACTGCCTGTCGGCAAAGGGTGGATTCTCAGGTTGGACAGTCACTGCTTGTTAGATGACACCGGACACACCGTTTCTTTGACACGGGCGGAATACGATATTCTCGTCGCCCTTGCCCGGGCGCCTAACCGGGTACTGTCGCGCGATCAGCTTCTGGACGCGACGGCGCATTTTGGTAACGAACCCAGCGAGCGAACTATCGATGTCCTGATCGGGCGTCTGCGCCGCAAACTTGGCACCGCAGAAAACAACGAAAGCCCAATCAAAACTATTTCCGGATCCGGATACATGCTCTCTATTTCCTGATAGAGCGTTGTTTTAATGGGTTAAAAAATAATAGCGCCGCGCGCCTGAAACTCCCGTTCACAATCCATTTACATTCCATTCAAATTCTTCATACCCGGTCCTGTTAGTGATGGTTTCACTAAAAGGAGGGGACAGGCGTCAATTGGTTCACTGTCAAAGGAGACACAAGGTGGGAAACGTTAAAATGTTCAAAAAATTCATCTCGTTAAGTTTTGCTGCGCTGTTGCTTGCAAGTGTCGGCGCACTGCCGGCAAAAGCGAATGTCGATATCTGGAATGAAGACGGTGTCGCCTATCAGGTCGTTGTGATCGGGGCTTCCAGTCAGGATTCACTCTCAATTGGGGCCGGTAAATCCAGGAAAAGTATCTGCGAAAACTGCATCGTGAAAATTAGTCCGCTTACGGGTGAAAGTTGGTCCGATCAGATCGAGGCTTCCGGTCAGGACGTCATTACGATCGAAAACGGCAGCTTGCGTATTGGTGAAGGAAGCCGAAACTAACTTGCTATGAGATTATCCCTCCCCCGTCTGGTGTTGTTCTGTTTTGCGACTGAACAATCACCAGGCGGGGCTTTTTCTGGCATTGCTAACAGGGTCTGTTTTCTGGCACGTTGATAGGCAAGTTTTGATAGAGGGGGCCTGTTCTGTCATATCGTGTCTGGAAAATAATTTGCCTTCTTATGGTTGGCCTGGTCGTCTCGGGCGATGCCAAAAGTGCGACCGGAGCCATCATTCTTGAGCAGTCGCGCACGGAACAATCCGTTGCCGGGCATCTGTCCATTCTGGAAGACCCGAGCGGTTTGCTGGACCTGAGAACCGTCGCTTCCGATGCCTACCGTGAAACCTTCACCTTGTATGACACCATCCCCCAGTTCAGCAGGACGAAGAGCGCCTACTGGGCACGTTTTTCGTTGCAAAATAACACCGCACAACACCTGGTCCGGTTGTTGGTGCTCAATTATCCCAACCACCAGAAAGCCACGCTGTATATGTCCGATGGCAACGGCGGGTACAAGGACAGGACGCTCGATGCCCGGCGGCTTGTTCGAGATGTCGATATTATCCATCGATTGCCGGTCTACCGGGCGACAATTAACGCCGGAGAAACAGCGACGTTCTATTGGCGCATCGAAAGTGCGACCGTGCGACCAAATATCGAAATTTGGAACCCGGCAGCGTTTATTGAAAGGCGCGTGTCCGAAGAGTGGTGGTATCTGGTGTTTCTGGGCGTGACTCTGGCGACATGGTTGTACGGGGCAACCCTGATGGTGACCAGTGGAGGCCGCTTGTATATGGCGCTTTTCATTGTCGCGAGTTGCGCCCTGATGTTGCAGTTCGTTGTTCAGGGGCACCAGTATCTTTTATTCGGTCGATTTGGCGGCGCCTTTACCGTCGCCTATTTGCTGGCCCAATCATGGACGGCCGGTGCAATTGTAAATTTCTCCATTATTTTCCTGGGGATTGAAGCCCGTAAAAGCTATCTGAGAACGGGATTTCGGATGCTGGCTGTTGTATTTTTCGGGATCGGCTTGTGGTCATTGACCGACTACCTGAATGCCATGAAAATCTATCAATTCTGTGTGCTCGGTGGTGCCCCCTTGTTATTGAGTCTGGGGATTAAGATGGCATGGTCCGGGTCGCGGGCTGCCCGATTATTCCTGGCGGCGTGGTCGCCATTGATCGTTATGGGAAGCCTGATCGCTTTGAACGCCACGGGCATCGTCGGTAATGTTGCTCTTGGCGCGCAATTGATGGTGGCGTTTATTCCAACCACGCTGCTGGCCTTCGGTTTTTCCATTATGTACCGGGTCACGCGTGAACGGATCGAAAAAGAACGTTTTATGCGCAGCGTCGAGATGAAATCCAGTTTTCTGGCGACGATGAGTCACGAAATCCGGACGCCTCTGACCGGAGTGCTCGGCATGGCTGAGTTATTGCGCCGGACATCCTTGTCGATCAAGCAGAAAGAATATGTTGATACAATTCGTTCTTCCGGCGGAATGTTGATGGCCTTGCTTGATGACGTTCTGCAAATGACAAAAGCTGAATCCGGCAGATTGCCCGAACGCCGGGAATCATTTGAACCGAGACAGTTGGTCGATAGCCTAGTTCGTCTTTTTTCGGGTCAGGCCCGCAAGAAGGGGATCGCTTTGCATGTCGCCATCGAACCTGATGTTCCCGATGTGCTGATTGGCGATGTCGGGCGAATACGTCAGGCCCTGCTGAACCTGATCAGCAATGCGGTCAAGTTTACCATGTCCGGACAAGTTCGAGTTTCTGTGACGTCTCCTGATCTGAAGAATGAAAAACAGCCTGACGATTTGCGCCGTTACCTTTTCACGGTCGAAGACAGCGGTATCGGCATATCGGAAGACGCGCGACTTCACCTCTTTGAACGATTTTCGCAGGCCGACAAATCGACATCTCAGCACTATGGCGGAACCGGACTGGGATTGGCTATCAGCCGTGAACTAATCGAAGATATGGGCGGAAAAATCGACTACGAAAGTATCGAGGGATCGGGCAGTCGATTTTTCCTGTCATTGCCCCTTACCGAAGGAAGGGCGAAGGTGCCGGAAAAAATGGCGGAACAGGCCATGAATACTGATCTTGTTACTGGTCGTGTGCTGGTTGTTGACGATGTCGAGACGAATCGCGTGGTCATTATCGGGTTATTGAACGCCGAGGGAATTCCTGCCGAGAGTGCCGTTAACGGTCGGGACGCCCTGGCCAAGTTGGCGGACGGCGAATACGACCTTGTGGTCATGGATATTCACATGCCCGAACTGGACGGCATGGCTGCGACACGCCAGTTGCGCCAGAACGGCAACCCCATCCCTATCATCGGACTGTCGGCCAGTGTATTGCCGGAAGAACGTGAACAATATCTTGCCGCCGGTATGAATGAGGTTCTTGATAAACCGATAGATCCGGACGCAATGATTCAGGCCATCTACCGTGGGCTGAAACAAATCGACCGGCCTTTGAAGGGCCGCGGCGAACAGGTATTGATAAATCAGGCGCTGCACGAACGTCATCAAGACGTTCTTGGAGTCGAAAAATGGGCTGAAATGATAGTGACGTTCAGGACGGAATCTTCAGCCGTCATCGAAACATTAAAGGAAGCCGTTCGAAACAGAGATATGGACGAAGTCGAGGTCCATTCTCACCGCTTGATCGGTATGGTCGGGTTTTTGGGTTTGGACGCCCTTGGTGTTCAAACGAAAGCGGTGCTCGATGCAGTGCGCATTGATGGCGGCCTGAACGTGATGCGGCATGTTGAAAAATTGGAAGATACTTATCTGGCGACCTTACGCCAATTGTAACTGAATTTTTGCATCACCAACCGTGGTCTTCTTAAAGCGTCGAGGATAGGGCGGTCCTTCAACCGAAATTGAATAAAAATCCTGCACTCGTTTTCGGAAAATTTATATCTATTCGGATTGCGGTTTGTAGAAATCCGGCCAGTCCCGTTCAACGACCGGGCTGCCCGACGCCAGGGCGTGGCAGGTATCCAGCAGGAATGGTTTTTGACCAGAAGGGCTCGCCGAATGCCGCCGGGCGCGGGCCGGGAATATGGTCTGGAATGCGGTCACCGCCATGGGGCCCAGTAACATATCGGTCAGGTGAGTGCAGCCCTGGGTGGCGCCGAAATTCTTGATCACCTCGCGGCGCCAACCCGGCTTGATGGATGCCCCGATCAGGCTTTTCAAGGCCGGGGTAATGCTGCCACAGATTGTGTACGGGCCGTTTTCGGTGACCGCGTCAATATCGTGAACCTTCAGGTCATCATCGACGGTCAATCGCAAAAGCATTCGATGAACGGGCTCGCCACTGTTAACCGTGCCCCTGTCTTTATTTTCAAAAGAATAACTTTTTGTGTCGATCATTTCGCCTTCGATATCCCACAGGCCGTCATCCCGTTGATAGCCATGGCAGTGAATTTGGCGCGTGTGGATATGCTGTCGCGAAACGGGATCTGGTAGCGGCATGGTGTCCTCTGGTTTTTTGAAAATCAAGCGCCGTAGCGGTCCCCGAAAACGTAGGCTTCGGTTTCGCGGACGGTGTCTTCTAGGTCAGCTTTGACGGCGGAATACAAATCGCGGATAGACACCATACCGACGACCCGACCGTCATCGACCACCGGCAGATGCCGGAAATTGCGGGACCGCATAAGTTCGAGCGCATCGCCCGTGGAATCTGACGGGGCCAGCGTTTCGGGATTGCCGGTCATGATCAGCTCGAGTTTCGTTTTATGGGGGTCTTTGTCTTCGGCAATGACCCGCCGGGTCAGGTCCCGTTCGGTGACAATGCCCACCAGGGTGCCGTTATCGTCGGTAACGATCAGGGCGGCAATATTCATTTTGTGCATGAGTTGCGCCGCTTCAAAGGCGGTATCGGTGCGCTTCAAGCCGCACACTTCGGATTCTGTAATGACGTTGGGTATGATAGGATGGTGCATGATTTTCCCCCTTCATCCAGTGCTGTCGATTAACTACCAATTCAGCATATGGGGAAAAGTCGGAAAAAACCAAGTTTATAGATTCGGATTATCATTTCATCCTCGACGGTTTTTCTTCCGGGATTGATCGGAATCCGGCTCGGGAGTGATTTTGATCGACGTTATCTGCTGGCGTTGACGGCGCAAAATCTCGAATTTCAGTCCGTGAAACCTGAAAACCTGGCCCTGTTCGGGGAGGCGTCGGGATTCGTGCAGGATCAACCCGGCGACGGTCGCCGCTTCCTCGTCGGGCAATCCCCAGCCGAATTCCCGGTTCAGATCGCGGATGGTGACACCGCCCTGGGCGATATAGCTGCCATCGGCGCTGGCCACGACATCAGGAAAATCGTCGTCATGTTCATCGCTGATTTCGCCGACGATTTCTTCGAGAATATCTTCCAGCGTGACGATCCCCATGAAGCTTCCGTATTCATCGACCATCAGGGCGAAGTGCTCTTGGCGCTGCCGGAAGGCTTGTAATTGATCCAGCAGGTTGGTCTGTTCCGGGATAAACCAGGGTTTCGCCGCCAGTTCGACGACATCGAGTATCTCGCCATCTTTCTGGGCCCTGACCGCCCTGAGCAGAGCCTTGGCATGTAACACACCGACGATATTTTCCGGTTCATCCAGCCACAACGGAATGCGGGTATAGGGACTGGCGAGAACTTCTTCGACCACTTTATCGGACGACTGACCGGCGTCGATCATCGCCACATCTTTACGGTGAATTGAAATCTCGCCGACCTGGACTTCCGCCAAATCGAGAACGCTGCGCAGCATGGCGCGTTCGTGATCAATGGCGCGGTCCTGGTCGTTATGCAGGTCGATGGCGCCGCGCAATTCTTCGGCGGTCGAAAAAATAGCATCGCCGGCGCGATACTTGACCCCAAAAATTTTCATAAACCCGCGAACCAGCAGGTTGATGGCCCCGGTCACTGGTGACAAGACAACGACCAGGACGGCAACCAGCGGGGCGATAAACAACGACATCCGGTCGGCATTGCGAATGGCATAGGTCTTGGGCAGGATTTCCGAAAAAATCAGGACCAGCAAGGTCATGGTCAATGTGGCATAGGCGATACCGGCTTCGCCGGCGAGCGCGATCATCATGCTGGTGGCCAGTGCCGAGGCCAGAATATTGACCAGGTTATTGCCCAGCAAAATGGTGCTGATCAGCCGTTCGCGGTTGTCGAGCAGGCGATTGACCTTGGCCGCACCGGCTTGGCCGTTTTGTTCAAGCTGGTGCATCAGTGGCCGCGAGGCCGCCGTCAGGGCGGTTTCCGAACCGGAAAAAAAAGCCGACAGGATCAGCAACACAAAAATGATGATAAGGGTAATCAGCATGACAGGTTATCCATTAAGAACCGGGTCAGATCGCCGGTTTTCACGTCGCGCGAAACGAAAGCTTCGCCAATGCCGCGGGCCAGGATGAACACCAGGGCGCCGTCTTCGGTCTTTTTGTCCAGCCCCATATAGCCAATCAGGCGTTCGGCGGTCCATGACGGGGTTTTGAGTCCGGTCAGGTCCGTCGGCAGGCCGACCTTTTGCAGATGGTCAATCAGGCGCTGGCTGTGGGCTTCGGGGCACAGTCCCAACCGGGCCGAAAATTCAAAGGCCATGACCATGCCGATGGCTACGGCTTCGCCATGTAAAAGACGATCGCCGTAACCGGTTTCGGCTTCCAGGGCATGGCCGAAGGTATGGCCCAGGTTAAGCAGGGCGCGGCGCCCGTGTTCGTGTTCGTCTTCGGCGACAATGGCCGCCTTGGCGGTGCAACTGGTGAGCACCGCATGGCGTTGGGCAGCCTTGTCGCCGTCTAACAACGCCGAGCCGTTGCTTTCAAGCCAGTCGAAAAATGCGGTATCGTTGATCAAGCCGTATTTGACGACTTCGGCATATCCGGACAGCAGTTGGCGACGGGGCAGGGTGTCCAGCGTGCCCAGGTCGGCCAGGACCAGACGCGGCTGATGAAAGGCACCGATCAGGTTTTTACCGAAGGCCGAATTGATGCCGGTCTTGCCGCCAACGGAACTATCGACCTGGGCCAGCAATGTGGTCGGAATCTGAATGAATTCCAGTCCCCGCATGGTGATCGCCGCGGCGAACCCGGCCAAATCGCCGATCACCCCGCCGCCAAGGGCGACCAGCAGGGTCGAACGATCGACCGAGGCTTCAAACAGGTGGTCGGTCAGATCCCGAAGGTGATCAAAATCTTTCGATGCCTCGCCCGACGGCACGACCACGGAGGTGACCCCGATTGCCGAATTTTCGAGCGCCGCTATAACCTGGTCTAGATATAGGGGCGCGACAGTGTCATCGCTGACAATGATCGCGCGTTTTCCCGTCATCAGCGGCGCCAGATAATCGCCTGCCTGGTCCAGCAGGTTTTCGCCGACGACGATATCGTAGGATCGCGAGCCGAGATCGAGTTTCAGTATTTCCGTTCCGGTGGCGCTCATCGCGCAGTGTCTCTTTGCGGTTTGCCCGATATCAGGAAGTTTTCCAACGCCGCCTCGACTTCTTCGACGGTTTCATTAATGGGGACATCGCGCGATGTGATGGCGATATCGGCGCTGTCATAGACCGGGTAGCGTTGTTTCATCAAATCTTCGAGAACCGCCTTCGGGTCGCCATTATCAAGTAACGGCCGGCCCTGGCGTCGCCCGGTTCGTTCGACCAGGATATCGATGTCGGCCTTCAGCCAGATCGAGATACCGTTGGCGGCGATTTTCTGCCGGACACTTTCGTTCATGAAAGCGCCGCCGCCGGTGGCGATGATTCGCGGCGGGCCATCAAGCAGGCGGGTGATCACTTTCATTTCGACATCGCGGAAAGCGTCCTCGCCGTACATTTCGAATATATCGGAAATCGAACATCCGGCGGCGCGGATGATTTCGTCATCGGCGTCTATGAAATCGTATTTCAGCTTGGCCGCAAGCTCTCGCCCGATACGGCTTTTGCCGGCCCCCATCAAGCCGACCATAACGACCGGTTTGCTCAGATGCAGGGGCGGGGTCTTTGCCGCCGCCGATTCCGCGTTTCTATCCATCATCAAGGATCCGATTGATTGCCGAAAAAATGCCACAGTTTGAAGCCACTATATAGTCCGACCGGTTGAAAATATCGACTTGATAAACAAACTTTGTCCCTAAATTGCTCGAAAGCCCTAATAATGACTGTCTATCCACTAGCCCTGTCAGGCGTTTCCCGCTACAAGAATGTCCATGAAAAGTATCTCAAAGCTCGTCCTGATTCTGGTTTTAGCCCTGCTTGTCGGGGGCACCGCGTTCCTCGCGATGTGGGATATACCTGCGCCCAAAAACAGTATTGAAAAAGTCCTGCCCGATGACCGATTCCCAAGCTGACACCATCTTTCCTGCTTTAGGGTTAACGCCCCGGCGTTTTATTCTGGCGGGAATTGCCAGCGCCTCGCTGGCGTTGGCGGCAACGGTCGGCCAGGCCCAGACATCGCAATCCGGTCCGGTCCGCTTGGCCCCGCCGGTGCAACTGCAGCCGACCGACAAAAATGCTGAAATGACGGCGCCGCCAAAAGCCGTGATGCAGCCCGCTAAATTGCCGGAAGTTAATAGCGGGCCGGGCATTCAAGTCGATACCTTAAAGTCGATCAGCCCCGATACCGCCGGTATTTTGAGCGCTGAAGAAGGTGGTTTCGGCCCCGATATGTGGCTTGGAACCAGTTCTCGTTTCATCGAAACCATGTTGGTGCGGATGCCCATTAACGTGGCCTCGACGACCATGCGCGGTCTCATGCGCCGATTGTTGCTGACTCCGGCGACAATGCCGCCGGGTCACCTTGGTGATGGCTCCCACGTGGTTAAGCGTGTGGGGCTGCTGACGGAAATGGGCGACGTCACCGCCGTCGGCCAGCTTCTCGATGCCATTCCGGGCAGGGAATCCATGGATCAACTGATTCGCTACGAAGCCGATATCCGCTTTTTGGCCAACGACAACGCCCGCGCTTGCGCCATGGCCGCCGCACAAATTAATAATTTCGACAATTCCTATTGGCAGAAAGCGTTCATATTTTGCCAGGCGCTGGCCGGTGAACAGGACAAGGCGGCGCTTGGGGTTTCTCTGTTGCGCGAAGTCGGCGAACAGGATGAGGCGTTTTTCACCCTGGTCAACAGGCTTTCGGGTGGCGATACATCGCTGCAAAGCCTGTCCGACCCGGCCCCCCTGCATTTATCCATGGCGCGGGCCGGCAAGGTTCAGTTGCCTGCCGACGTGGTGACCTCAAACAAGCCGGGAATTCTGCGCTCGATCGCTACCAGTCCCAACGCGCCGGTTGAAATCAGGCTGGAAGCCGCCGAACGGGCCGAAATGGCCGGGGCTCTGGATGTCGACACCCTGCGCCAGCTTTACACCAGCGTGTCATTTTCCGAAGAGGATCTGGCCAATCCGTTGTCTCGGGCCGAAGCCGAAAGCGGCGCCTTAAGCCGGGCTCTGCTGTACCGCACGGTGCTTATTCAAACCGTCCCGACGGCACAGGCGGAAGTCATCGCGCGCGCCTTGGCGTTGGCGCGGGAAGGCGGGCGTTATCCCTCGACGGTGCGGGTGTTTATGCCGGTGCTCTCGAAGATGCCGCCATCGACGGAACTGGCCTGGTTCGCGCCCGAAGTTATTCGCGCCATTCTGATCGGTGGCGATGTCGAAATGGCGCAGCCTTGGTTTGCCTTGCTTAGGGCCAAGGCCTTGTTCGACAAGGACGCGGTCGCGGCCTTGGATACCTTGTTGCCGATCGCCCGGCTGGCCGGTGCCGGTATGGCAACGCCCGCAGATGGTCATCCATTGCAAAAATGGTGGGCGATGAACAAAGACGCCGAGAACGGTCCGGAAAAAGCGGCCTTGCTGTTCAGCCTGTTCGAAGCCATGGGCGAACCTGTGGCGACTGATTCATGGGAAGCCCTACTCGATGGTCCGCAGCGTTCCACCGTGGCGATGCCGTCTCCGGCGCTTTGGAATAGATTGATTTCGGCGATCGAGGCGGCCGCTACGGTAGCGCCTGAAGAGATGACAGACGTTGTGGAAACGGCTCCCGAAACGCCTGCCGAATCAATGCCCAATACGGCCAAGGTAATCGAAACAACGGCGCTGGGCGCAGCGCTGGCGCCTGAACCCCAATCCCGCCCCCGACACCGCTTCGGTGAAGCCCTGCTGCTGTGCCTGATCGCTATTGGTGATGGTGGACCGGGGCAGGCGACGCCGCTGGTGTTAAGCCAGGTTATTGGCGGTTTGCGGGGCATCGGCCTGGAAACGGAAGCGCGCGCGCTGGCCCTGGAAGCGGCGGTCGCTGCGGGGCTCTGATGAAGGGTGGCCAAAACAGCCGTCGGGTCGAAAACTTTCTCGAAATGCTGTTGGTCGAACGGGGTGCGGCGGCCAACACCATTGAATCCTATCGCCGCGACCTGAGCGATTTTGCGGCCTTTGCCCTGGCCCGCAAACGCCCCCCCGAAGACGCCGACTCCCGCATCCTTCGTGGTTACATGAAAAAGCTTTCGGGGCAGGGCATGGCCGCATCGACCAGCGCCCGGCGGCTTTCGGCGCTGCGCCAGTTTTTCCGGTTCCTTCACGCCGAAGGCTTCCGCGACGACGATCCCAGCGCCGCCATCGACAGCCCCCGACTGGGACGACCCCTGCCGAAATATCTCAGCGAGGACGAAGTCGAACGCCTGTTGGCGGCGGCAGCGGCGCGTATCGGCAGCGACGGCGTGCGGCTTTTGGCCCTGCTTGAAATACTCTATGCCACCGGCCTTCGGGTCAGTGAACTGGTTGGCCTGCCGCTGGCGGCGTTGTCCCGGGATGGCCGGGTGCTGATCGTTCGCGGCAAGGGGGGCAAGGAGCGAATGGTGCCGTTAAGCGAACCGGCGACGGATGCCATTGAAATTTATCGCGGCGTCCGCGACTCATTTGTGCCAAAAGGAAAAGCCGAGGCGACGCGGAAATGGCTGTTTCCGTCGCGCGCCAAACAGGGCTATTTGACCCGCGCCCGGTTCGGCCAATTGCTGAAGGAACTGGCCATCGAAGCGGGGTTAGAGCCGGGCCGAGTTTCGCCGCATGTCCTGCGCCATTCTTTCGCCAGCCATTTGCTGGCCCACGGGGCCGATTTACGGTCCTTACAGCAGATGTTGGGTCATTCCGACATCGCCACCACGCAAATCTATACCCATGTCCTGGATGAACGCCTGAAACGCCTGGTCGCCGAAGCCCATCCGCTGGCCAAAATGAATTAAGAGCCCAGGACCCGCTGGGTCAGCCAGTTGGCGTTGCGCAGCAGGCGGGCGTCATCGCCGCGTGGGCCGATAACCTGAACCCCCAAGGGCAGGCCGGTCGGGCCTTGCATCAGCGGCAGGGTGATCGACGGCACCTGGCAGAAGGTCGCCAGCGTGTTGAAAACGGGATTGCCGGTGGACTCCAGCCCGATCGGCGCCTCACCGGTCGTCGCCGGGGTGATGATGAAGTCATAGTGTTCGAACACCAGGTTAAGGCCGGTATTGAGCAGTTCCTGACCGTCTATGGCGGTGTTGTAATCGACGGCGCTGACCTTTCGGCCAAATTCGATCATCTCGCACAGTTTATCGCTTAACTGATCCTTGCCGCGTTCGTAGTAGCCGGCGTAGTTTTTCGCCAGATCGGCATTCATGATATTGCGGTGCATGTCGACGGCATGATCGAACGGTTCGGATAATTCCAGTTCCTGACAGTCATCCCCCAACATTTCGACCAGTTCTTCGAACGCCTCGCGGGTTTCGGGGTCGGCCTGATCCCATACCGCAGTTTTTGCGAAGGCGACGATCGGCGGCATCGGCGGCTCTGTGCGGGCCGTCTCGCTCAAGCTCGGGCGGGCCCGGGCTCGGGTGTGTTTATCGGCGGCATCAAAGGCGATCAAGGCCTCGGTCAACAGGGCGATGTCTTCGACTGAACGGGCAAAGGTTCCGACGGTATCAAGGGGCGGTGATGATCTGAGGACACCGGTCCTGGGGATCAGCCCGTGGGTTGGCTTGAAGCCGACGATACCGCAGAAAGAAGCCGGACGAATGACCGAACCGTTGGTCTGGGTGCCAATCGCCAGCGGCACCATAAAGGATGCCACGGCGGCGCAGGAACCGCTCGACGAGCCCCCGGGGGTGTGGGCCGAATTGTGAGGGTTGCGGGTTTTGCCGGGTCCGAAAACGGCCAATTCCGTCGTTACCGTTTTGCCCATGATGACCGCGCCGGCTTCCTTCAACAGGCTGATGACCCTGCTGTCCGCCATGGTCTGGCGTCCGGAATCCAGAACCGTACCGTTTTCAGTCGGCATGGATTTGGTATCAAAAACATCCTTGATGCCAACGGGAATGCCATGCAGGGGCCCCATCGCGCCACCGGCCCGGCGTTGGTCATCCAAATTGCGGGCTTGTTCCAGGGCGTAGTCGGGTTTCAGGCATGTCCACGCCTGGACATCGCCATCGACCTGTTCGATGCGTTCGAGACAGGCCTGGACCAATTGTTCGGAAGATATCTCGCCGGCCTGAATTTTGGCGGCAGCCTCCGTGGCGGTAAGTTCGATCAGATTTTTGCGGGTCAAGGTGCTGCTCGGCCCTTACTTTTTCACGCGCAGGCAGGTATCCCAAAAATCGTAGATGACCATCGGCAGGACCGTCAGGCAAATCACCCAAAACGGAAGGCCGCCCCAAAAACCGGCGGCACCAGTGGAAATACTATGCGCCAGCCCCAGAACAAATACGGAGACCAGCGCCGTTCCGATCAGTCCGAATATTTTTTCAAAGGTATTTGCCTGCATGACGTTTTAACTCCAGATCATTGGATTACGGTATGTATTTTCCGAACAACACATCGGGCAACCACAAGGCGATCCCCGGGAACTGATACATCATCACCATGACCCCAATAACGATACCCAAATACGGCATGATGCCTTTGAATATTTCCATCAATTCGATCGCATTTCCCAACACCCCTTTCAGGTAATAGGCCGACATGGCCATGGGTGGGGTGAGGAACGACGTTTGCAGGTTAAGGGCCACTAACATGGCGAAGAAATAGGGGTTAACGCCGAATGTGGGCAGCATGGGCAGGAAGATCGGCACGAAGATGATCAGGATTTCCGACCATTCCAGGGGCCAGCCGAGAAGGAAGATAATGACCTGCACCAGGACCAGGAACTGCCAGGGAGCGAGTTCAAATCCCAAAATGAAATGTTCGATGATTTCGTGGCCGCCCAGGTATGAGAAGACCGACGCAAAGGTCCATGAACCCACGAAAAGCCAGCACACCATAGCCGTCGCCTTGGCCGTCAAGTAGACGGATTCTTTTAGCATTGTCCAGCTTAGCGAACGATACAATGCCGCCAGCACCAGGCCGCCGAGTGCGCCCATGGCGGCGGCTTCCGCCGGTGTCGCCAGGCCGCCCAGAATGGACCCCAGCACTAACATGATAAGCGCCGTTAGGGGAACGAACGAGGTCAGGAGCTGTAAGTAGACGACGCGCTTGGGCGGGATATCCTCTTCGCGCGGTTTAGGCGCAATCGATGGATTTATCATGACCCGGACGATGACGTAGACAATGTACGAACCGGCCAGCAGGAATCCCGGAACCACGGCCGCCGCGTACAGGCGCAACGGCGATAGTTCGGCGATCGCCGCATAGACAATCAGCATGATCGACGGCGGAATCAGGATGCCAAGCGTGCCACCGGCGCATATAACCCCGGCGGCGAAACTCTTGTCATAGTTCGCCTTGGCCATGGCCGGAAACGCCAGCAGCCCCATCAGAGTAACCACCGCGCCGACGATGCCGCTGGCCGTGGAAAACACGGCACACGTAACCAAGGCCGCAATCGCCATGGAACCCGGCAAATTTCGCGCCGCCATTTGCAGCGCATAGAACAGCTTGTTGACGATATTGGCGCGTTCAACCACATAGCCCATGAACAGGAACAGCGGGATCGCCACCAGGGTATCGTTTTCCATCACCGAATAGGTGTTCTGATTCAGCAGATAGAATATCTTGTTGTCGAATATATCGGCAAAAGTCGTAATGCTGCCAACTTCGAAATAGGCGTAATAGCCAAAGCCGACGCCCATGGCCAGCAACGTGAAGGCGACGGGAAACCCGAACAGCACCATCACAATAAATATGGATAGCATTAAGATTGCTACTTCAGGGTTCGTCATCCCGCCGGGTGCTCCGTCTCAACAAATAAGGTTAACAATGAAAAGGTATCAGACTTCGATGCCAGAGGCCTGACCTTGCAGAAGTTTTTCGGTTTCCTGGGCATCTTCCAGCCGCGGCAGCCACTTGTTCGTTTTAATGGCCAGGTAGCATCGCATGCATTCGGCGATGCCCTGGGCAATAAACAACGCACCGGCCAGCGGGATCAGGGTCTTGAAGAAATAGATCTGAATACGCGCCGGGCTGTTCCAGCTGACTTCGTGATAGCGCCATGAATCCGATGCGATTTCCCAGCCGTACCAGAACAAGGCCGCCATGCCGGGGAAAAAGAAGACGACATATAAAAGAAAATCCAGCCGGGCCTGCCAGCGCGGCTGCAGGAAGCGGTACACGACGTCGGCGCGGACATGGGTGTCCTGGGCCAGGGCGTATGGCCCGGCCATCAGGAACAGGGCGCCATACATCTGCACCATCATGTCGAAGGCCCAGACCGTCGGTGCGTTGAGCACGTAGCGGACGAAAACCTCATAGGCAACCGAAAATGTCAAAATCAGGATACACCAGCCAAACGCCCGTCCAATCCAGATATTGAGGCTTTCGATTGCATGAATAAAAGAAATCACGATCAGGTCTCCTGCTTGAAAGGCTTAGGGGGTAAAATCCAATATATCGCACCCATATGCTGGATTTTAACCATCAGGCCGGAAGTCAGAGGGACAGCCTTACGGCTGCCCCTCATAACGTCTTGGTCTTAGCTAACGGTTTCTACAAAAAACCGATCAGATCAACCGAAGTAGTGCTTGTAAGCCAGGGCGTAATCAGGCGAGTTCAAAAGCAGATACTTCATCACTTTTTTGGCGTAGGCCTTTTGCGACTCGACCACTTTAGCGAAGAACGCATCTTCTTTCGAAATCCGATCAACAACAATATCCCACGCGTCCAACTGAGCGGACATAACGGAATCCGGTGTGCGGATTACGTTGACGCCGTGGTCTTTTTGCAGGCTGACCAAATCATCGGCATAACGCAGGGTGTTGTTCCAGTAGAAGTCGGAATTCTCGGCTTCCGAAGCGTATCTCAGAATGCTCTGAAGTTCCGCAGGCAGGGAATTGTACTTCTTCTTGTTGAAGGTGATTTCGAAGCATTCCTGGGACTGATGGTAACTGGCCAGGTGATAGTACTTGGAAACGTCCTGCATGCCGAAATCTTTGTCCGAGGTCGGATTGTTGAACTCGGCGGCATCGATCAGGCCGCTCTTCATGGCCGGCTGAATTTCGCCGCCCGGAAGCTGCACAACCGACATACCCATTTCACTAAGAACGTCGGCAGCCAGGCCAACGGTACGGTACTTCAGGCCCTTCATCTGGGAAGCGTCCTTGATTTCTTCCTTGAACCAACCCAGCGGCTGCGCTGGCATCGGGCTGTTGAAGAAGCTGACCACATTAACGCCGAGATTGCCCATCAGTTCGTTGAACAATTCCAGTCCGCCGCCATGATGGATCCAGCCCAGCAGTTCCTGTGCCGACCAGCCGAAGCAAGGGCCGGTACCGAACAGGGAAGCCGTTTTCGATTTGGAATACCAGTAGGCGGTAACGTAATGGGCGCCATCGAGAACGCCACGGTGAACGGCGTCTTGCATCTGGCTGGTTTTAACGACCGAATTAACCGACAGCAGGTCGATCTTCAGGTCTTTGCCGGCCATGGCATGGACACGCTCAACATAGCTTTTGGCATTTTCAAGGAAGATACCACCACCCCAGGCGGCTTGAACTTTCAAGACGGTGGGGGCAGCCGTAGCAATGTTCGGCATGGCGACGGCAGCGGCGCCACCAGCGACGGTTGCAGCACCGGCTTTTAGAAACTTACGACGTGTTTTCTTTGTGTCTGACATTTTATAAATACTCCTCCCAGAGTGACAATTCGGGCAATATTCCCGATATTTTCGTAAATAACCCGATGAGCTTGCGAAAAGCCGGAAATTACCGGGCCGGTCATCCTTTGAACACTCAACATATCAAAGAAGTTAAAATGTTTAGACAACCGAGACGAGCCAATAATTTCCAGTATTTAAGAGTATACCGCAAGGGCTATCCCGTATAGTGGAAACGGGCTTAATTGTTGTTTTATTTCAAATATCACGGGCATGGCACATCACTGATAAAAGACTTTCCTGATCATTTGGTCAGATTATTTCAGGCCACCCGGTCGCCCGGTTCGCGCCCGGCGAAAATTGCATCCAGATTGTCGAGCGCCCTGTACCCCATGGCGTCGCGGGTGTCGGCGGTGGCGCTGCCGATGTGGGGCAGCAGAAAGACATTGTCCAGTTCGCGGTAGCCGGAGTGGATATTTTGCGGCTCGCCGTTGAACACATCAAGCCCCGCCGCCCACAGCTTGCCGCTTTTCAAGGCGCCGATCAGGGCGTCGTCATCGATGACACCGCCGCGCGCGGTGTTGACGACAATGGCCCCGTCGGGCAGCAGGGCGATGCGTTCGGCGTTCAACAGGCCGGTGGTTTCCGGCGTCGCCGGGCAGTGGATCGACAGCACGTCGCAGTGGGGCAGCAGGTGTTCGACGGTGTCGTGATAAGTGGCGCCGGCTTCCTGTTCAGGGCTCAGGCGGCTGCGGTTATAGTAATGGATGTCCATATCGAAACAGCGGGCGCGGCGGGCCGTCACCTGGCCGACCCGTCCCATGCCGATCACCCCGAACCGCTTGCCGGTGGTTTGCCGTCCGACCATAAAGGCCGGGCTCCAGTCCTGCCATTGCCGGGTGCGCACCAGGCGTTCGCCCTCGCTGGCCCGCCGCGCCGCGCCCAACATCAGCAAAATGGCGATTTCGGCAGTGGCGTCGGACAGCACATCGGGCGTGTTGGTGACAACAATGCCCTTGGCCTTGGCGGCGTCGAGATCACAATGATCGACGCCGACGGAAAAATTGGCGATGGCCTTGACGCAGTCAGGCAATCGGGCGATCAAATCGGCGGTGAATTTTTCGGTATGGCAGGGCAGGATGGCGTCGACCCCGGCGGCCAGGTCGATCAGTTGGTCCGCCGAATAAAGCCTGTCGGTGGGATTAAGGATCGGCGTGTAGTCCCGTTGCAGCCGGGCTTCGACGGCATCGGGCAATTTGCGGGTGACCAGAATAACAGGCTTGTCGGTCATGGCTTAGCGTTCCGGCACTTTAGGAAATCTGGCGCGGGGTTTCGATATCGCCAGGTAAACGACCGCCGAAGTCGGCGGTGATGTCGCTGCAGGTCTTGTTGACCAAGGCGCCCAGAATGGGAATGCGTTCGTCGGTGATCCGCGCCGAAGGCCCCGATACCGATATGGCGGCAAGCGGGCCGCCGTTTTCATCATATATCACCGACGCCACACAGCGCATGCCGATGGCTTGTTCTTCATCGTCCAGCGCATAACCGCAACGGCGAACTTCTTCCAGGATGTTCATGAATTCGGGGGTCGACAGGATGGCGTTAGGGGTGGTCGCGGCCAAAGACCGGTGCCGCATTGCGCGATTGTAGTCGGCTTCTGGTTGGGCCGCGAGCAGGGCCTTGCCGACGGCCGAACAAAACATCGGCGTCCGCGCTCCCGGCCTGACGAACGCCCGCATCATTTCCCGGCATTCCACCTGGGCCAGATAAACAACTTCTTCGTTGTCCTGGGTCGCCAGATTCACGGTTTCGCCGGCCTGATCCATCAGGTGGCGCATGAAAATCTTGGCCAGCGGCACGAAATTACGGGATCTGGCGAAGGCATTGCCGACGACGAAGGACTGAACCCCCACCGACCACAAATTGGTCGACCGGTTAAAGCGGACAAAGCGCTTGTTTTCCAACGTGGTAAGCAATCTGTGTGTGGTCGATGTCGGCAGGCTGGCAAGGCCCGCCAGTTTGGTCAGGGACAGCCCATTGTCGTGATCGGCCAGTATTTCCAGGATCACCAGGGCGCGCGTCAGGGACTGCACCTGGGGGCTGCGGTCGGCTGTTTTCTTCTTCGGCTTGATCGGGTTAGTGGTCGCGGAAAAAATCTCGTTCACTGCTGTATTCCGTTTTTTCGAATATGAAGGCGATCGCTATTGTTCGGGTACCTTACATATAATCCCGTATTGTGGAAAGCCTTTCCTATTCGCCTTCCCATATTGTGGAAATCTCGTCCTGTAATGTTGAAAGTCTGTACGGGCGAGCCAAGAACGGATTAGAATTAAGTCGACCGTATGGTCCCCACAAGATTCCTTCAAATCCTTGAAACAATGAGAGCAAATCATGAGCTTCACTATCGCAGATCAATGTCAGCCGCGGCTGAACAGGTCCGAACTGGCGGTCCCGGGATCGAACCCGAGATTTCTGGAAAAGGCCGCCACCAGCAAGGCTGACATCGTGTTTCTGGATCTTGAAGACGCCGTCGCACCTGATGACAAGGAACAGGCCCGCAAAAACGTCATCGCGGCGCTGAACGATCTGGATTGGAGCGGCAAAACGGTATCCGTGCGCATCAATGGCCTGGATACCCATTACATGTACCGCGACGTCGTTGATGTGGTCGAACAGGCCGGCGCTAATCTGGACCTGATCATGATCCCCAAGGCCGGCACCGCGGCCGATATTTACGCCCTCGACATGCTGGTCACGCAGATCGAAACGGCCAAGGGATTGAAAAAGCGGATCGGCTTCGAGATGATCATCGAAACGGCGCTTGGCATGAGCAATGTCGATGAAATCGCCGCCGCCAGCCCGCGCAATGAATCATTGCATTTCGGCGTCGCCGATTATGCCGCTTCGACAAAGGCGCGGACCACGGCCATCGGTGGCCCAAATGCCGATTATGGGGTGCTTACCGATGCCGATGGCGACGGTAACCGCGATTTCCACTGGGGCGATATGTGGCATTATGCCGTCGCCCGTATGGTCGTCGCCGCCCGCGCCCATGGCCTGCGGCCCATCGATGGCCCGTTTGGCGATTTTTCCGACCCAGACGGGTATGCCGCCCAGGCCAATCGGTCCTCGGTATTGGGCTGCGAAGGCAAGTGGGCCATCCATCCAAGCCAGGTCGAGGCCGCAAACGCCCTGTTTAGCCCGTCTGATGCGGAAGTCACCAAGGCCAAGCGGATCATTGAGGCCATGGAACAGGCCCAGAAAGAAGGCAAGGGCGCGGTTGCCCTGGACGGCAGGTTGATCGATTTAGCCTCGATCAAGCAGGCCGAAGTCATGATCAAGAAAGCCGCGGAAATAGCCGCCGCCAAATAGGGGCGTTCCGAGCATATCGGAAAAGGTGGCGTCGGTTCTGACGCCGCCTTTTTTGTTTCACCTTAAGAGCAGGCTTATGATAGACAACGCCATGCACAATTATTTAGATTTCGAAAAACCGATCGCCGAACTTGAAGGCAAAATCGAAGACTTGCGGCACCTGTCGTCAAACGGCGGTGTCAATATCGCCGATGAGGTCAGCAAGCTTCAGGGCAAGGTCGACAAACAATTGCGCCAGACCTATTCCAATTTGAGCGCCTGGCAGAAGACCCAGGTCGCCCGCCACCCTGACCGGCCCCATGCCATTGACTATATCGGCGCGCTGATCGATGACTTTACGCCGCTGGCCGGCGACCGTACGTTCGCCGAAGACAAGGCCATCGTCGGTGGCCTCGGCCGTTTTCGGGGACGTTCCGTGGTCGTTATCGGCAATGAAAAAGGTTCCGACACCGACACCCGGGTCGAACGAAATTTCGGCATGGCCCGGCCCGAAGGGTACCGCAAGGCGATCCGCCTGATGGACCTGGCCGACCGCTTTAAATTACCGGTCATCACTTTGATCGACACCACCGGCGCCTATCCCGGCGTCGATGCCGAAGCGCGAGGCCAGGCCGAAGCGATTGCCCGGTCCATCGAAAAATGTTTCCTGCTGAAGGTGCCGATCATCAGCATCGTTATCGGCGAAGGCGGGTCCGGTGGGGCCATGGCGTTGGCTGCTGCCAATTCCATCCTGATGCTTGAACACGCCATATTTTCGGTGATTTCGCCGGAAGGCTGCGCGTCTATCTTGTGGCGCAATGGCGAGCAAAATAAAGAAGCCGCCGAAGCCCTGAAGCTGACGGCGCAGGATTTGCTGAAAATGGGCGTCATCGAAGGCATCATCGCCGAACCCCTGGGCGGTGCCCATCGCAGCCCGGCGGCAACTTTGGCGGCCGTTGCCGACGCGCTTGACGATGTTCTGGGCGAATTTTCCAGTGTCGACGGCGGCGTCTTGAAAAGCCGGCGGCGGGAAAGATTCCTCAAGATCGGCTCTCAGATATCGCTATAAAAAAAACTGGATAGGCTGGTAACTTTTAGTCCAGCTTGCCGTGGCAGTGTTTGTACTTTCGCCCCGTACCGCAGGGGCAGGGGGCATTGCGGGGTACGCGTCCCCATGTTTTGGGGTCATCGGGGTTGATTTCATTGGCCGCCAAACGGCTCTTGATCGGCGTCACCATGTGTTCCTGAATGCCCATTTCGGCAGTTTCGGATGTGCTCGCGAAGGCCGGGTCCATACGGGTTTCCGTCATTTCCTGCTGTTGCCGCTGGAACATCGAGGCCTCGTCTTCGGGGGACATCTGCAATTCGATATGGGACAGCACCTGGGTCACCCGTTCGCGCAACAGGTCGAGCATTTCTTCGAACAGATTGAAGGCTTCCCGCTTGTATTCGTTCAGCGGGTCGCGCTGGCCATAGGCGCGAAGGCCAATGCCCTGGCGCAGATGATCGAGCGTCAGCAGGTGTTCTTTCCAGACCTGGTCGAGAATTTGCAGCAGCAGGTTCTTTTCCACGGACCGCATGATTTCGGGGCCATAATTGGCGGCTTTTCCGGCCGCCGTACGATCGCCCAATTCGTATAGGCGTTCACGAATTTCTTCACCCGCAATACCTTCTTCTCTGGCCCAGTCGGCGATGGGGACATCGGCACCCAGGATACGCAGGACCTCTTCATGCAAGGCGCCGGTATCCCACTGTTCGGCGTAGGCTTTTTCGGGAATGCAGCGGGCGACGATATCGTCGAGCACCTGGCGGCGCATTCCACTGATTTCTTCGGCGACATTTTCACCGGCCATCAGTTCTTTGCGCTGTTCATAAATAACCTTGCGCTGGTCGTTCATGACATCGTCGAATTTGAGCAAATTCTTGCGGATTTCGAAGTTCCGCGCTTCGACTTTTTGCTGGGCCTTTTCAAGGGCCTTGTTGACCCAGGGATGGACGATGGCCTCGCCTTCTTCCAGACCCAGTTTTTGCAACATGCTGTCAATGCGTTCGGAACCGAAAATACGCATCAGGTCGTCTTCCAGTGACAGGAAGAATTTCGACCCGCCGGGGTCACCCTGACGCCCGGCGCGACCGCGTAGCTGGTTGTCGATACGGCGGCTTTCATGGCGTTCGGTGCCAATGATGTACAGGCCGCCAGCAGCCAGAACGACCTCGCGTCCGGACTTGGTTTCGGCTTCCAGCCGGGTGGTGATTTCCTGACGTTTGGCATCGTCATCGACGCCGTCCAGTTCCAGCTTCAGGCGCATATCGACATTGCCACCGAGCTGAATATCGGTGCCGCGACCGGCCATGTTGGTGGCGATTGTCACGGTTCCCGGCACGCCGGCCTGGGACACGATAAAGGCTTCCTGTTCGTGGTAACGGGCGTTGAGAACGTTATGGGGGATCTTCTTTGCCTTCAGCAAGGAGGCAAGATGTTCCGATTTTTCGATGCTGACGGTGCCGACCAGAACCGGCTGGTTGCGGGCCTGGCATTCGGTGACCAGGTCAATGATGGCGGCGTCTTTTTCGGCCGCCGTGCGATAGACTTCATCGTCCATGTCACCGCGGATCTGTACCATGTTGGTCGGAATTTCGACCACATTCAGGCCGTAGATTTCGGAAAATTCGCCGGCTTCGGTCATCGCCGTACCGGTCATCCCGGCAAGTTTTGGATAGATGCGGAAAAGGTTCTGGAAGGTGATCGACGCCAGGGTCTGGTTTTCGTTCTGAATTTCGGCGCCTTCCTTGGCTTCCAGCGCCTGGTGCAGTCCATCGGAATAGCGTCGGCCTTCCATCATGCGACCGGTAAATTCGTCAATGATGATGACCATGTTGTCCTTGACGATGTAATCGGTGTCGCGTTCGAACAGGACATGGGCGCGCAGGGCCTGATTGGCGTGGTGGACCAGCGAGATGTTGGCGATATCGTAAAGCGCGCCTTCGCTGAGCAATCCCTCGTCGCGCATAATTTGTTCGATTTTTTCGGTGCCGATTTCGGTGAACGTCACGGCTTTGGATTTTTCATCCTTTTCGAAATCTTCGGCGACCAGATGAGGGATCAGTTTGTTGATGGCGGTGTACATTTCCGCGGCGTCTTCGGTCGGCCCGGAAATGATCAATGGCGTACGGGCTTCGTCGATCAAAATAGAATCGACTTCATCGACGATGGCGTAATTGAAAGACCGTTGAACCATATCTTCGAGCTGGAATTTCATATTGTCGCGCAGGTAGTCGAAGCCGAGCTCGTTATTGGTTGCATAGGTGACGTCGGCGCCATAGGCGGCCCGGCGTTCATCATCGTTCAACCCGTGCACGATGAAGCCTGATTTCATGCCCAGTTTGGCAAACACCTGGCCCATCCATTCGGCATCGCGTTGGGCCAGGTAATCGTTGACGGTAACTACGTGAACGCCTTCACCGGAAAGCGCGTTAAGGTAGACAGGCAAGGTCGAACACAGGGTTTTACCTTCGCCGGTTCGCATTTCCGCGATGGTGCCCCGGTGCAGGACAATGCCGCCCATTAACTGAACGTCGAAATGGCGCTGGCCCAAGGTCCGTTTGGCCGCTTCGCGTACGGTGGCGAAGGCGTCTATGAGCAGGTCATCGACAGTTTCGCCATCCTGTAGCCGCTGCCTGAGCCACGGCGTACGGGCCGCCAGTTCATCGTCGCCGAGCACTTCAAGCGCGGGTTCGAGAGCGTTAATGGCATCGACGTCAATTTGTAGTGTTTTTAGAAATCGATCGTTGGAAGAGCCGAACAATCGCCGGGCGATGGCGCCGATCATGAAGGACCTCAAAAATTTAGGGTGGTCACGGGTTTGTATGCATAAGCCGAAGAACTTCCCTCGACCGAAGCAAGAGATAGAGAGCAACCCGCCCGGTGTCAATGCGGGGAAACGCTGCGGCCCGTTGATATCACGTTATTTGGCCGCCGCTATGGCGTTTTCACACCCGCAATCCTGTTTATTTTTGCCCCTGTGATCTTCATCACACGTCACACCAACATATTCATGAGATAAGATAGTTACGAAACCGAAACGAATAATCAACAACCGATATATTCATGTTCAAGTAATCGACATTGATGGGGAAGACATCGTGAATATGCAAATTCTAAAGGGTCTCAGAGTTGTGCTGGCCGAACCGAATCTTGCTCTTCGCAAGGAATTCATCGCGATTCTGCAAGATCTTGGCTGTACGGATATCACCGATACGGGAAACCTGGCGGATGTGTATAAAGCATTCGAACACGGCGGCATCGATTTGCTGATCGGCGATACCACCCTGCCGGAAGGCGAACTGAGCCAAGCGGTTCACGATATCCGTCACGGCGTTATTGGCGACAATCCATTTATTATCGCGATGATTCTTGTTTCAGAATCCGATGCCGGAAAGGTCGAAGACGTGATCAATTCGGGGGCCGATGACATCCAGATCAAACCGATCAAGGATAATGTCCTGCAAAACCGGCTCCTGGCGTTGGCCAATGGTCGCAAGCGTTTTGTCGTCACCACCGATTACATCGGACCGGACCGCCGTCCCAAAGGGGCCTTCGTGCCCAATACGATCGAAGTGCCGCTGATTAAAGTGCCAAACCCGTTGCGAGTGCGGATATCGGGTCGATTGGGCAATTTGTCGGCGCAACGGGAAATCAATAGCGCCATGACGGTTGTCAACGAACAGAAAATCGAGCGCCACGCCTATTCCGTAAACTGGTTAATGCAGCAAATCGGCAAGATGCAGTCCGGTGAATTGCCGGTGGATGCCCTTGACATGAAAGATCAGTTCGACCGTTTGCACAACATTTCCGAAGACATCGTTTCCAGATTGAACGGCACAACCTACAGCCATGCGGCGGATTTGTGTTTGACGCTTGAAAATATGTCTGTCGCCCTGAAAAATGCTCCGGAACTGGCCGGCGAGGAAGAGCTGTATTTGCTTGGTCGGTTGACCGAAGTTATCAAGCGCAAGTGCAATGGCGAATATATCGATTCATATTATTCGGGCGAGGGAATGGCCATGCCCGATGATGGGCAGCCCGTATCGGCCGACACTGCCGAAACAACCAGTCCGGTTATAAATTAAACGACAGGCTGATCGATCCGAACCGGTCGGGATGGGATTGGCCGGCGAATTCGCGGGTCCGGATGACGTGGGTATAGGCCAGGGAAGCGCGACCGTAAACAACGACACCGCCGAAACTGAAATCGCTGACGAAGGGCCGTTTGGTTACGCTATGGCTGGTCGCAAAGGTATTGCCGTCGAGAAAGATATTGCGCAAAACGGCCCGTTGTTCGACTCCCGCGAACAGGTAAAATCCGGCTTCATCGGTGGTGTCTATATATCCCGGACCCGACAGGTTGGGGCGAATATGGGGGGCCCCGAAATCGTCGGGCATGTTGTACCCGGCGCGGATCATGCCACCGATACGCAGGCCTGTATCCACATTGCCGACGCTGACCCCGTAGTGGGGCATTAAGTCGAAGGTCAGGCCCCGCAAGACTGGCGCGCCGTCGTTGGCGCCGAATAGCCTGGCCCGGTGGCGGAATTTCCATTCATAATGCAGCGCCAGACCGGGTTCGTTTTTCAACTGGTGATCCCAACCATTGGGGCGGGTAACGCCGATGTAGTTGTGGACGATGGTTTGGACATCTTCGGCGTAGGATTGCGGCCCGACGATGCCGATATCAAATTCCCAGGTGTTTAGCTTATCCCACTTGTTCCAACCGTTATCGCCGGGTCCTCGTCTTTTTTCGTTGTACAGCGACAGCCCCATATATAGCCAGCCGGCGTAGGGGCGATCGTCTTCGATGACATCGGCCCGGGCGATATTTTCCGGGGTATAAATATTTTGCCCCAGCGCGATGCCGGTGCGCCAGGTGCTGGGGTTGGTGCCGCGGTCGCGGTCGTCAAAGGGATTCAGAAGCGCCGGCACCATGTCAAATTCAACCGGTCGCTCTTCGTTGGGCTCGGAAATCCACGACAACCGGGTGCCATGGGTGTAGTGGCGATCGGTATTGGCGATGCGGTCATTTTCGAATTGCAGGGTCAGCGAACCGGGGCCAAACCACTTCTTGAACAGGCCGGCCGGCGCCGGGGTTTCGGCTGCCGCGCCCGGCTGGCAATACAATACGACCAGCGCCATAATAATGACAAATATGGATTTCATGTTCTTTGAGGTTTTCATGCCCCTTGATATGCGCTATCTCGTGTCGGTTCCATAATCAATTGTTGAAAGGTTTTCTTCCATGCTTCGATTTTTCCAAGCCGCTACCGCCAGCCTGTTGTTGGCTACCCTTATATCACCGGCCATGGCCGCCGAAAATGATGACATGGTCGTCGCCAGGGTCGACGGCAAGGAAATCCATCGATCAGATGTGGATGATGCGCGCCTGCGCCTGCCGGAACGGTTTAAGGAATTGCCGCTGGAATCGGTGTTCGGGTTTTTGGTCAACAGCCTGGTCGATAGCAAACTGGTGGTCGCCGAAGCCCGCAAGATCAACCTTCATGAATCCGACGAAGTTAAAAAGACCATGGCCCGTATCGAAGAACAGGTCCTGGAACGGGCCTTCCTGGCGGCCTATATCGAAAACCGCATCACCGACGAGAAATTGCAATCCCGGTATCAGGAAATGATCAAGGACGCCAAGGAAGAAGAAGAAGTCCACGCCCGGCATATCCTTTTGGAAACCGAAGCCCAGGCGCGCGAAGTCATCACCGAACTGACTGGCGGCGCCGATTTCGCGGAACTGGCGAAAACCAAATCCAAGGGGCCGTCCGGTCCGGCGGGGGGTGATTTAGGCTATTTTGGCAAGGCCCAGATGGTCGAAGCTTTTTCGACCGCCGCCTTCGCCCTGGAAAAAGGCGCCTTCACGACGGACCCGGTGCAGACCCAGTTTGGCTGGCATGTCATTAAGATGGAAGACCGCCGCCAGGTGGAACCGCCGAAATTTGAAGAGGCCGAGCCGCAACTGCGCGAGGAATTGTCACGCCAGATCGGCGCTGATTTCTTGCAGAATATTCGTAAAGCGGCGACAGTCGAACGCTTCAACGTCGACGGCACCCCGGCGACAGCGCCCGCCGCACAATAGGAATTGACATGACCACCCCATCGCCCCTGGCACCCGAACAATTTCCGGCCCTGCCGGCCCTTGCCGGGGTGCGACTGGCGGTCGGCGAGGCGGCCGTGCGCTATGAAGGCCGGATCGACCTGCTGCTGGTGGAACTGCATCCCGAAACCACGGTCGCGGGCGTTTTTACGCGTTCGTTGACCGCTTCGGCACCGGTTGAATGGTGTCGCAAGGCGCTCGTTGGCGGCATCGCCCAGGGGCTGGTCGTCAATTCCGGAAATTCCAACGCCTTCACCGGCAAGCTTGGGGTGGCGTCGGTCGAGCGCACGGTCGAAGCCGCCGCCGACTTGCTGTCGTGCCGGCCGAGCAAGATTTTCGCGGCATCCACCGGGGTCATCGGCGAACCCATGGCCGACCATAAAATCACCGACGCCTTGCCGTCCCTGTACGAAAATTTGGCGGCCGATGCCTGGCAGGCGGCGGCCCAGGCAATCATGACCACCGACACCTTCCCCAAGGGGGCCACCGCCACCGCCGATGTGGGCGGCGTCACGGTGACCCTAAACGGCATCGCCAAGGGGTCGGGCATGATCGCCCCCGATATGGCGACCATGCTGTCCTTCGTATTTACCGATGCCGCCATCGCCGCCCCGGTTTTGCAGGAAATGCTGAACCATGGCGCCGCCGCATCGTTCAATTGCATCACCGTCGACAGCGACACGTCGACCAGCGATACCCTGATGCTGTTCGCCACCGGGGCCGCCGGAAATGACGAAATTACGACGCTCGACGATCCCCGCTTGCAGGGCTTCCGGGCGGCGCTTGATACCCTGTTGATCGACCTGGCCTGTCAGGTCGTGCGCGACGGCGAAGGGGCCAGCAAATTCGTCACCATCACCGTTAGCGGCGCCGATGATCACCGGGCGGCGCGCATAATCGGCCTGGCCATCGCCAATTCCCCCCTGGTCAAGACTGCCATCGCCGGTGAAGACGCCAATTGGGGCCGCATCGTTATGGCCGTTGGCAAATCCGGCGAACGCGCCGACCGCGACCTGTTGGCGATTTCAATCGGCGGCGTGCGGGTCGCCGCCGAAGGCATGGTGGTCAGCGGCTACGACGAGGCGCCCGTGGCCGCCCACATGAAGGGCCCGGAAATTTCTATCGATGTGGATATCGGGCTCGGTGACGGCCGGGCCACGGTGTGGACGTGCGATTTGACCCACGGTTACATCGACATCAACGCCGATTACCGTTCCTGATCGACTGTCATGACACCGGGCGCAATTAGTGTTGCGCCCTGAACCAGTTGATATTGACGAAAATACCCTTCATCACGGGTAATGTTACGGCCGCGGCGACGGCGACGAAGGCGAGGACGATCAGGGTCAGATTCTGGCTCGATATATCGCTTTTGATCATCGTGCCGATCAGCCATGCCGCGAAATGACCGACAAACAGCACCGTCGCCCAGGGCGCGGCATCGTCGGTGCGGTTACCGCTAAAGGATTCACCACAGTCGGGGCATTCCGGCAGCAGCCTGATATAGCCCGTAAAAATATGGCCGGCACCGCATTTCGGGCAGCGGCGGATCAGGCCTCTTTTGGCGACGGTCCAGTAGGTGATCATGGGTGGGATTTCAGGCAATGCTTTTAAGGGCGATCAGTAACGCCACCAGGGCCACCGTGGCGGCTTGCAGCCCGACCCGCCAGCGCATCAGGATGTTGCCATATTTGTCGTGGGCGCTGACGCTGCCGGCCATGGTCACCAATCCGGCAAATAACACCAGCAAAGTGGCCACCGCGCACAGGCCAATCAGGTAGGGCAAAATGGAAATGATGCTCGACATCGGCGGGTTATATCACAGGCGCCGTCGCGGTCACCAAAATAATATTTCCGATATCGTATACACGGCCCCGCATAAGGCATTAAATAAGCACCATGATATACGATGATGGATGTTTCAGCGCCCCATTTAAAAAGCCCGACGGTGCCACGCCGACGCTGCTGGTCGCCGCCGTTGCCCTGCTTGATCCCGATGGCAGGGTGCTGTTGGCGCAAAGGCCCAAGGGCAAATCGCTGGCCGGCTTGTGGGAATTCCCCGGCGGCAAGGTCGAAGACGGTGAAACTCCGGAAAGCGCGCTGGTCCGTGAGCTCGCCGAAGAACTGGGCATCGACATCACCGAAAGCTGTTTGGCGCCGCTAACCTTCGCCTCGCACATTTACCATACCGGGGAAGCCGGTGATGCGGCCTTTCATTTGCTGATGCCACTGTATGTGTGCCGGGTCTGGAAAGGCCAGGTGCAGGCGCTGGAAGGCCAGCAATTAAAATGGGTGCGACCGCTGGCCATGCGCGACTTGCCGATGCCACCGGCGGACGAGCCCCTCGTCGCCATTCTCCGCGATTGGATATGAGAAACTGGATATGAAAACCGCCTGTTTGATCATCATCGGCAACGAAGTGCTGTCGGGCCGCACCCAGGATGCCAACCTGGCCTATCTGGGCGACGGCCTGAACAGTGTCGGCGTGCGCCTGGCCGAAGCCCGGGTGATTCCCGACGACACCGATGTTATCGTCCAAACCGTCAACGCCTGTCGCGCCGCCTTCGATTACGTGTTCACCACCGGCGGCATCGGCCCGACCCACGATGACATTACATCCGCCGCCATCGCCAAGGCCTTCGATTTGCCGCTGATCCGCCACCCGGAAGCCCTGGCGGCCTTGCGCAAGTATTACAAGAACAACGAACAGGAACTCAACGACGAGCGCCTGAAAATGACCGAAACGCCCGAAGGCGCGACCCTGGTCTCCAACCCGATCAGCATCGCGCCCGGATACAAAATCGAAAACGTCTATGTCATGGCCGGCGTACCCAGGATCATGCAGGGCATGTTCGACAGCATGAAGCACACGCTGGCTGGCGGTAAACCCATGGTCTCCCGTTCGATCATGGCCCACATCGGCGAAGGCACAATCGCCAAGGGGTTGGGCGATATTCAGGCCCAGCATTCAGATGTGGAAATTGGCAGCTACCCGTTTTTCCGCGACGGCAAGCTGGGCACCAGCCTGGTCATGCGCGCCATCGACCCCGCCGCCATCGATGTGGTCGCTGAAAAAATCAAGGCCCTGGTCCGCACTTTCGATGTCGACCCTATCGACGAATGATGATGTCGTCGGGCGATAGGCGGTCCTGCCAGCCGTGGCGCTGTAATTCCGGGTCCACGTGTTCTTCCTGCGGGTAACCGATACACAGGTAGGCGACCAGCAACCAGTCTTCGGGCACATCCAGGGCGCGATTGACCTCGCCAGGGCTCAGGATCGACACCCAGCCGACACCGACGCCGACCGCGCGTGCCGCCAGCCACAGGGTATTAACAGCCCCGACCACCGAATAGGCCAAGGTCTCGGGCATGGTTTTCTTACCCAGGCCGTGGCCGTCTTTGGTCGTCAATTCGGCGAATACCGCCACGTGCACCGGCGCGTCATCCAGGCCCGACAGCTTCAACGTGGCGTACAGTTTCGCCTGTTCGCCCGTAAAATCGGCCAGCGCATCGGCATTGGCGGCCTCAAAATTGGCGCGCACGGCGGCCCGCCGCGATGGCTCATCGACGGTAACGAACCGCCACGGCTGGCTGTTGCCGACGCTGGGGGCCAGCGCCGCCGTGGCCAGCAGGTCATCCAAAACACCGGCGGGCAGGGGATCACACAGAAAGCGCCGCACATCGCGCCGCCAGGCGAACAATTCGCCAAGCGAACGCTTGAATTGCGTATCAAAAACCGGCGGCGGCGCGGCGGCGGATGATTTTTTTCCCTCAGGCATGCGCTCAGTGTTAGCACGAATTGGCAAACGTGCTATACGCATATTCACCAATCCCAAATGCCCAGTGCGGGCGTGGTGAAATTGGTAAACACAAGAGACTTAAAATCTCTCGGCCTCACGGCCTTGCCGGTTCAAGTCCGGCCGCCCGCACCATTCTCCTCGCCCATTCTTCCTATCATTCCCGCCGCCCCTCCGTCATTCCCGCGCAGGCGGGAATCCAGAACTTTTTTCGTTGGGCGCGGTTGGGGATTTCAGACTGGGCCTAAATTCTTTGTCCGTAGGGAAGGGTTAGCAAGGCTGGATTCCCGCCTTCGCGGGAATGACGGGTGGGGGGTGCGGGAATGACGAGGGGGGGCGGTCGCGGGAATGACGAAGTAACTCCCGGTGTCGCTTATTTCTGCGGTGACAGTTCGCGGTCGGCGGCGGCGGTTTCGGCGGCGGCGCGGGCCGGGGCGGGGCGGCTTTCCATGCGGGTGAACCAGGCGTTCAGGTTTTCCAACGTGTCCCACGGCGGCGCGCTTAGCCTGCGGGCGAAAACAAGGGTCATGAACATGGCGATGTCGGCGACACTGAAGTCCTCGCAGAACCAGTCGCGCCCGTTGAGGTCGGCATCGAGTTCGACCCATTTGGCGACGAGGGCGGCTTCGGCCTGGGTGCCGTCGGCCTCGGCCTTTTGCTGCAAGGCGGGGTCCGGGTTCGGCGGTTCGGTGCGGTACATGAGCTTGGCCACCAGCGGCAAAATTATTTCGTCCGCCGTCAGTTCGATCAGGCGGCAGCGCCCCCGGGCGGCGGCCCCCTTGGGATACAAAGCGGGTTCGGGATAGGCGTCTTCCAGGTATTCGAATATCACGGTGGAATCAAAAAGCGTCAGGTCGCCATCCGTCAACACCGGCACCTGGGCCTTGGGATTTGCCGCCAGCACGACAGGATGTTTCGGCTGATAGCCGCGCTCTTGCGTGAACGGCACCATGATGCGTTCGAATTCAAGGCCCTTTTCACCGAGGGCAATTTCGACCTCGCGGGAAAACAGGCTCAGCGCACTGGAATACAGGATCAGGGACACTTGATTTCAACCTTTCGATTTATCGTAATCGGCGCCCGATTAAATATCATCGGCACTAATTCGCATAGGCCGATTGCCGATTGTGCCGAAAATTGTAATAATTTGATGTAACTGGATCGATGTGGCCCTCGATTAGCGCTTTGGATAGGCGATTGGAACAGTAATCGTAACCACAATATTCGGCATTACCTAACCGTAGGCAGACACAATATATAGTATACCTAGCGATAAACAAGTTTTGACAAGCTACTAGTTAGTAAATCACAGTTTTGTTACGAAGTGTATTTGTGGTTATCCTGTAATACTATTTTTCATGTTTATTTAAACTTTAAGGACCATATCTGTTATCGGTGATTAAAGAATTAGAGGACTCGAAAGATGCTGCAAACCGATCTCTCCCAGCCGTCTATTCTGACCCTTGATGCCGCCGGTCATGATGCCGTGACCGTGCCGGGCGGGGCCTGGCTGTTGAAGGCGGACTTTTCCGTTCAGGGTTCGGATTTACTGCTAACCGGTGCCGATGGCGCGCAGGTGCTGATCCGTGATTTCTTTTCATCAGACACACCGCCCGACCTGATGACCGATAGCGGCGCCGTTATTTCCGCAGAACTTTCGATCAAGCTGGCCGGGCCGCAGGCGCCGGGACAGTTTGCGCTGATGCAGAATGGGCCGTTCCAGATCGCCCAGGCCACCGAAGAATCGGTCGGCAAGGTCGAAGCCACAGATGGCCTGGTCGAAGCCATTCACACCGATGGCTCGAAAGTAATCCTGACCAAAGGGTCGCCGATTTATCAGGGCGATACCATCGTTACCGCCAAGGGTGCCGCCGTGGGCATTACCTTTATCGACGACACCACTTTCTCGCTGGGCGAAGAAGGCCGCATGGTGCTCGACGAACTGGTTTATGATCCGGGCGGCGAGGACAGCACGTTTAACGCCAATCTGGTGCAGGGTGTATTTTCCTTCGTCAGTGGCCAAATTGCCAAGACCACACCCGAAGGCATGACCGTATCGACACCGGTCGCCACCATCGGCATTCGCGGCACCAAGGTCGCCGGGCGCGCCGCCCAGGAAGGCGAATTGAACACCATTTCCCTGCTGCCCGAAACCGATGCCCAGGGCAACACCATTGTCGGTGAACTGACCGTTCAGACTCAGGGTGGGGTGGTGACGCTCAGTCAGGTCGGCGCGACGGTACAGTTAACCAGTTCGTTCGCCCCGCCGCCGCCGCCGGTGGTCTTTTCGCCGCAGCAAATTCAGCAACAGTACGGTTCGGCAATCGACGCCTTGCCGGCATCGCCGGCCACCAATCAGGATCAAGGCCCAGGGGATGAAGCCGATGCGCCCGAAGGAGACGCCCCGCCCGACGGTGAAGCGCCACCCGAAGGCGGAGAACAATTAGCCGATGGTGCACCGCCACCGGAAGGCGAAGCCCTGCTTGATGGCGCGTTGCCGCCCGAAGGCGAAGCCCTGCTTGACGGCGCGTTGCCGCCCGAAGGCGAAGTGCCACTCGATGGCGAAGCGCCACTCGATGGCGAAGTGCTGCTAACTGGTTCGGACCTGTTTTTCGACGGTGGCGGACTGTTTGACGGTGGCGGTGGTCTATTTGACGTTGGTGGTATATTTGACAGCGGTACCGACCCCTTGTTGGGGGAACCTCTGATCGGTGGTAGCACCGGTGATATATTAGCGGCCCCGATCGGCGACTACAATTTCGACTTTTCCACTCCCCCTAGCGATACAACCATTGTCGATCTGGGTGTCATCAATTCGACGCCGACGACGCAGCTTTTTGGCGAAACCCTCTATGGAACGATGGGCAATGATTCCATTGTCGGTAACAGTGAAAATACGCGGGTCATCATGGCGCAGGGTACGGGCCTCGGCGGTAACGATATCGTCGATGGCGGGGCCGGCACCGATGAAATCGCCTTCCTGAACCTGGATAATTCTGCCCTGATTTTCAATGCGACAGTGGGGGCGGACGTCGCCAGTTTCTCTGCCAGCGGCAACGCCCCAATCACCGGAACCGTGAACCTGATGTCGATCGAACAGATTTTTGCCAGTGACGGCATCGAGACGTTCATCGATACCTCCGGCACGACGGCTACGGCCGGCGCCAACGGTGTCCGCCTGGGGATTACGCCGGCCGATGCCGGGACGGGTTACCTGATTGCCGGAGGGACGGCCAACGACACCATAACAATCGCCAACGGCACCAATCTGGCGTCAACTTACAGCGGCCTGACCAGTGTCACCGGGGCGATCGTGCCCATGACGGGGGTCCTCGGCAGCATCATATTCGGCAAGGGTGGCGACGATACCATCACCGGATCAGTGGGCGGTGATATCATTTTCGGCGGCACCGGCAACGACACGATTAACGGTGGTGGGAATACCGCTAACGACGCCGATCTTATTTTCGGCGGCGTTGGAAATGACGTGGTCAATGTTACCGGCGCGTCAAACGAACTTGTCTTTATTGGCGGTGCCGGGCTGGATACGCTGAATCTCTCCGGTGCTACGAGCACTGTCGCGGTGGCGGGCGATGTTGAAACAATCACTGGTAGTGGCACTGTCGATACTGTGGTTCTTAAGGGCGTGTCGGCCACGACCGTGACCGCCGGCGGCGGTGCCGACGTCCTGACGTTAGACGGATTTGCATCTCACACCGTCAAATACACCGCCCTGGCCGACGGCGGTGATATCGTTAAAGGGTTCGCCAATGGCGCCATGGCCGATGTGTTCCAGTTCGCCACCGCCTTCGGCGGCGCGCAAACCAGCAACCTGACCCTGCAAAGTACCGCCGGGGCAGGCACTACCGGGGCCAATGTCATCGTCGCCGATACGTCGCTGCTGTCGGCGACACCGGCGACGGCGCTGGCCGATGTTCAAACCCTGCTTGGCAATCTCAATACCGCCAATACCTTCATTTCGACGACCAATAAATTCATCATCGGTATTATCGATAACGATGCCAGCGGCACGATCACGACGGGCGACAAATATGCGCTCTATTATGATGCCGACGTCACGATCGGCAACGCGGTGCTGATCGCCACCACCGATATTGATGCGCAGGCGACGGGGGCATCGACATGGGATGCCAGTAATATTAGCGCTGTTTAGTCTCGCCACACCGGATTGGACCACGCCCGGCGACCCGCATCGTCGATCACCGTGACCCTGAAATAACTGTCTTCGAAACGCTTCAGCGGCAGCGTGCAGTCAGTCATGCCGCTGCCCATTTTCAGGGTCGATCGCGACCCTCGGCCGGTCAGGCAAACCGTGCTGGCCGGTGAACATGAAATCTTGACGTCGTCCCCGTCGATGCGAACATCATGAATATCCGGCCCCTGGCTGGAATAAAAACGTCCGGCCTTGAGGGCATCGATGAGGGCATCCGGGTCCAGAGATTCAGCCTGCACGCACACCCAACCGCCGAAACAATCGTGGGTCATTTGGTGTGAATCATCGGTGGCGAAGCCGTTTAAGCGCCAGCCCTCGTTCAGCAGAAGATCGCAAAACGGCCAGTCGACACCCCGGTCGACTTCGACCTGCGAGCCATGATTGTAGATTTCGACGCCGTGGGCCACGGTGATGGATTTGGCGTCTTCGATGGTCAGCCCGTACCACGACGGATGCACGATGCCGATATAAGCGCCCGCCGCCGCGGCGCGGGCGGCGATCTGCGGCGCCGTTTCGCCATTTAACGGGGCCGCGAAATCGGTCGGCAGGCCAACTGCCAGGATATGCCAGATTTCCCCACAGGCGGTTTCCGGCACATGCAATTCGGCCGAAATCAGGGTGGTGAAATCGGCGGACCGATATGCGCTGGTGTCGGATACCGGAAATTCGTACCGTTCCATGAAATGATCACTAAGGGCGACAAAATCATATCCGGCATCGCGATAATGCCCAACGGCATCGGCGGGCGCCATGACGCCGTCGGAATTGGTCGAATGGCCGTGCAGGTTACCCTTGTAGAAACGGCCGGGTCGACCGAAAGGCAGGTTTTTCATGGTCTGTCAGAATCTATCCATTTATGTATTGTCTGGCAGTGACGCTACCGCGCGGCGTATATTTTTGACCAGCACAATTTCAAACGGCAGAGGCTTTTTTTTATGCGGGACAATCCGATCAGTTGCACAATCGATTTAAATGGCCAGGGGGCGCACCACGGCCATCTGAAATTGCCCTATTCCCATGATGGATCGGCGTGGGGGTCGATGATGATTCCCATATCGGTGATCGCCGGCGGCAGCGGGCCGACGGTTTTGATGACCGGGGCCAACCATGGCGAGGAATACGAAGGGCCGATCGCCCTGATGGATTTAGCCGCGAGCCTTGATGCGGGCGCGGTCACCGGTCGCATCATCATGATCCCGATGATGAACTATCCGGCCTTCCGCGCCGGCCTTCGAACGTCGCCCATCGACAGTGGCAATATGAACCGGATATTCCCCGGACGCCCCGATGGCACGGTCAGTGAAAAGATCGCCGATTATTTCCAGCGCACCCTGCTGCCGCTCGCCGATATCGTGCTGGATATTCACGCCGGCGGCAAAACTCTAGATTTTGTCCCCTTCGTCGCCGCCCATGTGTTGGATGACAAGGTCCAACAGGGCAAGAGTGTGGCCGCTATGGAAGCCTTCAACGCGCCCTATCACACCATGCTGTTGGAAATCGATTCTCACGGAATGTACGATTCAGCCGCCGAAGATATGGGCAAAATCTTTATCACCACCGAACTGGGCGGGGGCGGGTCGGCCAGCGCAAAAACTGCCAACATCGCCAAGCGCGGCATCGACAACCTGCTGCGCCACGCCGGTATCCTTGCCGGGGATCCGGAAATTTCACCCAGCCAGAAACTGGACATGCCGGGTATGGATTGTTTCGTTACCTGCGACCGGCCCGGCCTGCTGGAAATGTCCATCGATTTGGGTGATGCCGTGCGCAAGGGCGATGTCATCGGGCGCGTTCACGATGTCGAACGATGCGGCGTCCCGCCATCGGAATTTCGCGCCGGTATCGATGGCATCCTGGCCGGTCGGCATTATCCGGGATTAATCGCAATGGGCGATATGCTGGCGATGATCGCCGTGCCCGTGTGAACATTATGGACCTGGAACCGGGACAGGCACATGTCTGGACACTGCCGCTGGATGTGATCGAAAAGAACACGGAAGCGCCGGTCGATGATCCCCTGTTTGAAAAACTGGAATCGATTCTGTCAGACGACGAGATAGATCGTTCCAGGTTGTTCGCGTTTGAAAACAATCGCCGGGAATACATTGCCGCCCACGCGTTGTGCCGGGTTATGTTATCCCGGTTTGGACCGATCAGCCCGAAAGACTGGCAGTTTGATACGGGGCCGCACGGCAGGCCGGAAATTGCAAAAAATGACAACGTCGGAAACCTGCGCTTCAACATTTCCCACACCCAGGGGCTGGTCGCGGTCGCTGTCACCCGGGACGATGACATCGGTGTCGATGTGGAATGGATAGAACGGAACACTCAGTTTGAAGACGTGGCGCGCGCCAAATTTGCCAAACCGGAAGTGGCGTTGCTTGACGCCGCTGCGAAGCCTGAAACACGAAGAACCTTCTTTTCGTTCTGGACGCTGAAGGAATCCTACATCAAGGCCATCGGCAAGGGCCTGGCCGAACCCCTGGACGGATTCGCTTTTTCGCTCGACCCGTTGGGAATCGATTTTCTACACGCCCAGGACGATCCGCAGGAATGGTGCTTTCAATTGAATAAGCCGGCGCCGGATTATCTGGGTGCCGTGGCCGTCAGGCGGGGGACCGAGAAGGAACCGGACTTCGTTCATCGCGCCTTCGATATCGCGGAACTCGCCCGTATGGGCGGTGTTGCTTAACACGGGAAACGTTAACGTCATCTCTTTCAGGGGGGATGGTCGATGGAGCAGAATCGCTTAATTGCACAATATTTGACATTTTAAGCTGGGGTTCAGGTTCACTCGGGGATAATCTGCACTAACGTAAACAGGAGAACTGTAAATGCCCTACACAAATCAATTCAGTTTCAAAAAGTCAGTGTTCAAGCTTGGTTTCGTCCTGATGGCGACAACGGCGCTTGCTGCGCTGCCGCTTACATTCGACCTTGATGGCGGAACCTTTGTCGGAAAATCCGTCGCGGCCATCGGTAATGGCGGCGGCAACGGCAATGGTAATGGCAACGGCGGGAACGGCGGTGGCAACGGCGGTGGCAATGGCAATGCCGGCGGCGGCAATGGTGCCGGGAACGGTGCAGCCGGAAGCGGCGCGGCAGGAGCCAGTGCCGGTGGTAGTTCCGGCGGCAGTAGCGCCGGTGGTGCAAGCAGCAGTGGCGGAAGCGCAGGTGTCGGTTCAAGCGGTAACGGTAACGGCAAAGGCAACGCCAACGCCAACAGCGGACTATCCGTCGCATCTGGCGATAGTGAAGATGGCGCATCGGGCAACAAGGGCAATAATCATGGCTCAATCGCCAGCGCCTTGGGTGCCTTAAATGCGGCCCATGCTTCGGCGACGGCGCGCGAAAATGCCGCCCCTAATTCCCGTGTCGGGCTGATTTCAGCTTACGAGACGGCCCACGAGGCGACGCAGACCGCGTTGTCTGATGTCGAAAATGCGGAAAACGCCGCGACTGAAGCCGAGGCCGATTTGGCGGCGGCGGCGGCGGCAGTGGATGATGCGATAGCAGCCCTTGATGCCGCCCAAACAAGTTCCGGCGTGGCGGCGGCAGAGACCGACCTGGCATCGGCCCAGGCCGATCTTGATGCGGCCACGGCGGCATCGGCGGAAGCCGACGCAGCGGCCGCAGCGGCTCCCGATGATGCCGATGCGGCACAAGCTGCCACCGATGCGGCGGCGGCACTCAGTGATGCCGAAGCAGATGTTGCAACCGCCAGTGCAGCTCTTGACGCAGCGACAGCCGAAGTCTCGACCGCCGAGACCGATTTAGCGGCGGCCGAAGCTGACCTTGCGGCGGCGGAAGCCAGCGTTTCAGATTCAGAAGCTGCAGTGGCCGATGCCGAGGCAGCCGCGGCGGCAGCGGCTGAAGCCGAAGCGGACGCCTTATCGGCGGCGGCGAACAAGAGTGTGACGGATGAAGTCACAACTGCCGTCAATGATTTGCTCGGCATCAACTAACTGCTCTGTTGATGTTGCCTGATACCGATCAGGCGCACTTAGCCTAATAAATTCGACCGGACAGGTTTAACCGCCTTTCGGTCGAATTTCGTTCTATTGAACTTTTATCACCCCCAAGGCGGTCCGCAGCAAGGAAAGCAGTTTCGGGTCGATCAGGGGGCTGGCGTGGGAAGCGTTTGAATTCCTGAATTTTGATACCGCCGCAATGGTTTTTGGGCCGACCAGTCCGTCTTCTGCACCGGCAGAAAATCCAAGTATGTTCAATGTTCGTTGAACGTATCGCACGGTTGGAATATCGGCGAAACCCGCTGAATCTGACCAGGTCCAGTTGGCGACGCGGTGTCTGGCCCGGGATAGTCCGGCGACGCTCAATTTGGTGGTGATCCTGTCGCGGACCGCGGCCGCCTGAAGATGTTTCAGGTCACTCGCCAACTGCAAATATATCCATGATTGCTCGGGATCGGCCGCGCCGTCGAGACCGGCGGCCCTGAAAACGCCCAGGCTGAACAACGCCTCGGGATGTTTCTGCAAGGCCGCTTTTTCATACCATCGCGATGCCCAGGCGAGGTCTTTGATCGTGCCGCGACCGTTGGCATATGCTTCGCCGAGCTGATACTGGGACCGCATATGTCCGGTCTCTGCCGAGCGGATGTAAAGCTCTAGTGCGCGTTCCTGATCGACACTTACTCCCCTGCCGGTCGAATAGGCGATGGCCAGCAGGTATTCGGCGTTGGGCTGGCCCTGGGCGCTGGCCAGGGCCAGCCAATGGGCGGCGGTGGCATAGTTTTGGGTTACCCCGCTGCCGTTGGTGTAGCGGACCCCCAATCGGTATTGGCTGTCGGCATCGCCGCTTTCGGCCTGTTGAAAAAGGTTCGCTAACGGCGCATTGCGATTTGCCGCGCAGCCTGCGAGCAGCAACAGAGAAACGAGAAAAATGGCTAAACCGGTTTTCATCAAGGTCTCCAGTATCGCATTTCGGAAATTCCATATTACAGATTATTCTGGCCCATGCGATCATCGCAAACTGGTACCTATCATATCGCCGCCCGATGTCTAGCATCTGCCTCACAATACAAATTCAGTATTCCGCCAAGGAGGAGCCCCGCCATGACCAAAATGACCACCGAAGAAGCTTTCGTGAAAGTCCTGCAAATGCATGGGATCGAACATGCGTTCGGGATTATCGGATCGGCTTTCATGCCCATATCCGATCTGTTCCCGAAAGCCGGTATCACTTTTTGGGATGTCGCCCACGAAACCAACGGCGGCATGATTTGTGACGGCTATACCCGCACGACCGGAAAAATGGCCATGGCCATCGCCCAGAACGGACCCGGCATCACCGGCTTCGTAACGGCGATCAAGACCGCGTATTGGAACCACACGCCGATGCTGCTGGTGACCCCGCAAGCCGCCAACAAGACCATCGGCCAGGGCGGCTTTCAGGAAGTCGAACAAATGGCCCTGTTCAAGGATATGGTCTGTTATCAGGAAGAAGTCCGCGATGCCTCGCGCATGGCCGAAGTGCTGAACCGGGTGATCGAAAAAGCGATCCGGGGATCGGGCCCGGCGCAAATCAATGTGCCCAGGGATTACTGGACCCAGGTGGTCGACATCGAACTGCCGCAAATCGTCCGCCTGGAACGTCCCGCCGGCGGTGCTGCGGCCATCGCCGAAGCCGCCAAATTGTTATCGAACTCCAAGTTCCCGGTAATCCTGTCCGGTGCCGGTGTGGTTATCGGTGGCGCCATCCCGGCCTGTCAGGCCCTGGCCGAACGGCTGGATGCTCCGGTGTGCAGCGGCTATCAGCATAACGACAGCTTCCCCGGTAGCCACCCGCTGGCGGCGGGGCCATTGGGCTATAACGGCTCCAAAGCGGCCATGGAATTGATCGCCCAGGCCGACGTGGTGCTGGCGCTGGGTACTCGGCTAAATCCGTTTTCGACCCTGCCCGGTTACGGCATTGACTATTGGCCCGTGAACGCCAGCATTATTCAGGTCGATATCAATTCCGATCGCATCGGCCTGACCAAGAAGGTATCGGTGGGAATTTGCGGTGATGCTAAAATGGTCGCCGAACAAATTCTGGCGCAGCTTTCCGCCACTGCAGGGGACGTTGGGCGCGAAGACCGCAAGGCGACCATCCACCAGGCCAAGTCATCGTGGTTGCAGGCGCTTTCCGGCATGGACCATGAAGACGATGACCCCGGCACCACCTGGAACGCCGATTCCCGCAGCCGCGATGCCGACCTTATGTCGCCGCGCCAGGCCTGGCGAGCCATTCAAGCGGGCCTGCCAAAAGATGTCATCATGTCCAGCGATATTGGCAACAATTGCGCCATCGGCAATGCCTATCCGACCTTCGAGAAGGGCCGAAAATATCTGGCACCCGGCCTGTTCGGACCTTGCGGGTATGGCTTCCCGTCTATTTTGGGGGCCAAGATCGGCAATCCCGATACGCCCGTTGTCGGCTTCGCCGGGGATGGCGCGTTCGGCATTTCCATGAATGAAATGATCTCGTGCGGGCGTGCCGAATGGCCGGCCATCACCATGGTTGTTTTCCGCAATTTCCAGTGGGGTGCGGAAAAGCGCAATTCGATCCTGTGGTACGACAACAACTTTGTCGGCACCGAATTGAACCCGGAACTGAGCTTCGCCAAGGTCGCCGAAGGCTGTGGCCTGAAGGGTGTGCAGGTGACCACTTCGGACGACCTGACAAACGCCCTGAAGGAGGCCTGCAAGGCCCAGGATGACGGCGTGACGACGTTTATTGAAATCGTCCTCAATCAGGAACTGGGCGAACCATTCCGTCGCGACGCCATGAAAAAGCCGGTCGAAGTCGCTGGCATCAGCGCCGCAGATATGCGACCGCAACAGCGATCCTAGCGGATAATATCCATAACGTGGCGGACGATGACGCGTTCTTCGTCCGCCGGGACGATCCATGCGCTGGCGGTGCCGTCGGTGCCGGTGATCCGTGCGGCCTTGCCGTCGTTGGCCGTCGGGTCCAATGAGAACCCCAACCAGGCGGACCGATTGATAACATCGGCGCGCACGGCGGCGGCGTTTTCACCGATACCGCCGGTAAAGACCAAGGCGTCGATACCGCCCAGCGCCGCGGCCAACGATCCCAACTCGCGGGCGATCCTGTAGCAGTAGAAATCGACTGCCTGGGCGGCGCCGGGCGCGTCGCTTTCCAGCAGCACCCGCATATCGGAACTGATACCCGACACACCCAACAGCCCCGAACGGTTATAGAGCAAGTCTTCCAGGGCCTTCAGGTCGAGCCCGTCCTGGCGCATCAGATGCAAAATGGCGCCGGGATCGAGCGATCCCGAACGGCTACCCATGGGCAGGCCGTCCAGGGTCGAAAAACCCATGGTGGTGGCGATGCCGACACCGTCGCGCACCGCGCACATGGACGCGCCATTGCCCAGATGGGCAATCACCAAGCGGCTTGGCAGGGCACCACCACTGAGCGCGGGCAGGGCGCTGAGCACATGTTCATAGGACAGGCCGTGGAAGCCATAGCGGCGCATGCCGCGCGCGCCATAGGCGGCAGGCAAACCCAGTTGGCTGGCTTCCGGCGGTTGCCCGGCGTGAAAGGCGGTATCGAAACAGGCGACCTGATCCAGATCTGGCAGGCGGTCGGCCAGGGCCTCGATGGCGGCCAGGTTGTGGGGTTGGTGATGGGGGGCCAGCGGCTTCAGGTCTTTCAAGTCGGCGATGACGCCGGGGCTAATCCGAACGGGCCGGGTATAGGCCGTACCGCCATGAACGACCCGGTGGCCGGCGGCCGTGATCTTCAACGCCAGGTCGTCTCCCTGTAACCAGTCGAGCAGCACCGACAACGCCCCGGCGTGGTCGGTTACGCCGACAACATCGAGCGCCAGCGCCAGTCCCTCACCGTCGGTCGCCGAAAATGACGGCGCATCGCCAATGCCGGCAATTTGGCCGCCGATCAGCCGCCGCCCGTCATCGTTCCCGAAGACGGCGAATTTGATGCTGGATGAACCGGAATTGAGGACCAGTATGGCATCGCTCGCCATGGCCGGATTAACCCACCGAACGGGCGGCGGTGCACAAGTTTGCCAGCTTCGCCATGGCCAGGTCGCGGCCCAGGATTCCAAGGCCGCAATCGGGTGCTGCGATCAGCCGGTCGGCGTCGATATGCATCAGCGCGGCGGTCAGCCGGTCGGTGATTTCCGCGACGCTCTCGACATGGCTTTTGGCGATGGCGACGACGCCGAAAATGACCGTCGTGTTGGTGAACTTTTCCAGCATCGACAAGTCATTGTGGCGGTGAGCGTCTTCGATGGAAATGGCCTGTATGCTGGATCGGTCAATCGCCGCGGCCAGTTGCCCGTAGGATTCCTTCGGCGCCTTGGCATATTCCGGATTGTCTATGGCGTCCGGATAGCCGCAGCACATATGCACCGTGCGAACCACCGACGCCGGGCAGTTGTGAAATACCCGTTCCAGGTTTTCAAAACCAAAATCCAGCGCTTCTTTGGCTTTGCGGGCGAACAACGGTTCATCGACCTGAATATATTTACAGCCGGCGTCGGCCAAGGCGAGGACTTCGCCGTTCAAGGCATCGGCCAGTTCGGCGCCGCGCTTTTTCTCGTCGCCGTAAAAATCGTCGGCGACCGTATCGCCGATGGTCATCGGTCCCGGCAGGGTGATCTTGACCGGTTTGTCGGTGCAGTTTTGCGCCACCTTCCAGTCATGGGGCAGGAACGGCGCGCGCGCCGATACGGGGCCGGTGATGGTCGGCAATTCCGCCCGGTATGCGCCTTCGCGCAGGACTTTTTCCGTCAACTGGGCGAAGTCGATGCCGTTGATGTGGCGGCAGTGATAGTGGATGTAATTTTCGCGCCGGACCTCGCCATCGGTCGGGATGTCGATCCCGGCACTGACTTGATCGGCCAGCACTTCGGCGGCGGCGCGGGCGAAGATGGCTTCCGCCGCATCCCCCATGCGGGCCAGTTCGTCTTCATACCGTTTGGTCGGCGAGGCGGTATCGGGGCCGTCTTCGGCCTTGAACCAGTCGACGACGGGAACGTAATCGGGTTTCGGATAGGCACCGATGGTGGTTGTCAGCAAGGGCATGGCTTAATCCTTCGGTGCGGCTTTATCCAGATTTTGCGGGTCAAACACATTGCCAAATGAGCCTTTCCCGGGATTTAACGTCGACGGGTCGGGCGTTTCGTCCCCGGGGCCGGCCTTGTCCAGGTTTGTCGGCGCAAAGACGCTGCCGAAGGAACCTTTTCCGGGGCTTTCAAGCACCGGTTCGGTGGTTTTTGGTGCGAGGCTTTTACCGGCACCGAAGATATCAGGGCCTTGCTGGGCCTTACCCTGTTCGCGCTGCAGTTGCTGGAGGCGAATTTTTTCGATTTGCTGCTGTTGCAAAGCGCGTTTTTCGCTGCGAACTTCCGTCTTGCAGGAATCCGGGCTGTAGACGCTGGCGAACCAGATGGTCGAAAATCCACCGACCGCCAGAATCACCATGACGATGGCGGCGGGATTGCCCCGCAAGAACCGGGGCAGTTGGAAACTACCGCCGACGCTGCCGACCGGCGCGCCGTTGGCCAGCGCCAGTTGCTTGCGCCGCTGATAAATTTCGTGGCTAAGCGCGCCGACGACGGTCAGCACAACGATGATGAAAGCCAGTGTCGAAATGGATGGATTAATTCCGTACCGCACCTTTTGCGCCAGCTCAATGGTCAGGGTCGGGTATTTGCCGAAGGTGAAGGTGGTCGTGTTGTAGTTTTCAAACGACGCCAGAAACGCCAGAACGGCGGCCGAACCGATGGCCGGTTTGAGATATGGCAGAAGAATTTTCCGGAACGCCTGAACGTTGGTCGCGCCCAAATCAAGCGCCGCTTCGGTCAGGTCGGTGTCGAACCGTTGCAAGCGGGCGACGAACACCAACATGCAATAGGACGCGATGAAGGTCGACTGGCCAAGGATGGTCAGGAAAATACCGTTTTGCAGGAAGCTTTCGCTACTGAAGCCTAACATGACATTGATCCGGTCCCAAAAAACCAGGGTCGAAATTCCGAGCACGACGCCGGGGATCAGGATCGGTGCGATGACGATGGTGTAATAGGTGGCGCGCAGCTTCGGCCAGATCTGGGTCAGCACCAGCGACCCGGCGAGCCCCATGATGACGGAAAGAATGACCGTGCCGACGCCGATGATCAGGCTGTTCTTGATGCCATTGACGATGCGCCTGTCGTTATACAACACGTCGAACCATTCAAAGGTCAGGCATTCCCAGGGCGTGGCGCGGGGAAAGCCCGGCGAATTAAAGCCGGTGATACCCATGATAATCAACGGTCCCAAAAGATAGCCGAAGAAAACCACCAGATAGAGCCCCAGGAACAACCGGATCAGAAGATTGCCGGAATTCACTTTCCGATATCCCCCATCTTGACCTTGAAGGCCCGCATCAAAGACAGCACGATAACGATGCACACCACCAGCAGCACTATCGCGTAGGCCGCCCCGCGCGGCCAGTTACCGCCCTGGTTAAACCACTGATAGATGATTTGGGTGAACCACAAGGAAGACGGGCCACCGAGAATTTGCGGCGCCGCCAGGGCACCCGCTGTCAGCATGAAGACCATGGTGCAGCCCGAAGATATACCGGGCTTGGCGTAAGGGATAACGACGCGCCAGTGAATCCGCCACCACGGCGCACCCATGTCGCGGGCGGCCTCGATCTGGTTGCGATCCAGGCTCTCGATGACATTGTAGATGGGGAAGATCATCAGCAGGATGTAGGCGTAGCCAAGCCCTGAATAGAGCGCCACGTTTTCGCGGATGAAATCAACCGGGGCGGCCGTCATCCCCATCGACATCAGCATTTCGTTGATCACACCGCTGTCACCAAAAATGATTCTGAAGGCGAAGGCGCGCAAAATTTCATTGACCCAGTAGGGAATGATCAGCAACAGCACCAAAACCCGCACAAATCCGCCGCCGTTGGATTGCCCCAGGTAATAGGCCAGCGGATAGCACAGCGCCAGATCCAGCAATGTCACGAACAATGCGGCCAACAGGGTGCGCACGAAGACGCCCAGATCGACTGCGTTGTAGGATGAATCCGCACCCGGCGCGCCGAGCGCCAGGAATTTGTAGTGTTCCAGCGTATAGGTGTCTTTGGGGCCGCCCATTTCCGGTGGCGGTAGGTGATGGCGGAATGAAAAGTCCAGCATCGACAGTTGCGGCAGGACAATCAGGATGAATATCCAGAAGCCGACGGCCAGCAGCAGGTATAGCCCCAACGTCAGGCCGTTGCGTTCGAAAAATTCCGTCATGAAGCCTGAACGTTTCATTCGTTCGCCAGTTCACCATCGGGCAGGGCAATCGCCTGTTCCGGGTCGTATTGCAGGGTAATGTTCTTACCCATGGCCGAATCCCGGACCTTGCCCTGATTGATCAGCGACATTTTGATCTGCTTGCCGGCGTCGCCTTCCAGGAAAACGTTGTAGGTTTGGCCTTCGAATTCCTCGTTGGTGACCAGGGCCTTGAAGTTGGTGCCATTGGCTGCGGTGTCCGCGGCAATGCTCAGCGCTTCGGGCCGGATGAATATCATCGCCTCGTCGCCCACTTTTAGTGTGTCCCGGGCGGCGGTGCCGATACGCGAGCGCAACTCGCCGGTGCGATTGGTGGCGATTACTGCCATGCCTTTTTCGATGGACTTTACCCGACCCCTGAAAACATTGTTTTCGCCCACGAAGGACGCCACGAACGGGGTCGTCGGATCGTCGTAAATGGCTTGGCCATCGGCGATTTGGTCGATAATTCCGTGGCGCATGACCGCGACCCGATCGGACATGGTCAGGGCTTCGCCCTGATCGTGGGTGATGTAAATAAAGGTGATGCCGACGCGCCGTTGTATTTCGCGCAATTCGGTACGCATGTGCTGGCGTAATTTCAAATCAAGCGCCGAAAGCGGCTCATCGAGCAAGAGAACATGGGGTTCGGCGCACAGCGCGCGCGCGATGGCGACCCGTTGTTTCTGGCCGCCGGAGAGTTCCGATGGCAGCTTGTCGCCTTGCCCGGTCAGGGCGATCATTTCGAGCAATTCATCGGCGCGCTTGCGCCGGCCGGCGGCGCCGACACCTTGTACTTCAAGGGAAAACGTAATGTTCTCCCAGACTTTCATCAACGGGAATAGGGCCAGGTTCTGGAAAATCAGCGCCGTCGGCCGTTTGTTCGGGCCGATCCCGGCCATATTATTGCCGCCGATCAGTATGTTGCCGTCGCTGGGTTCAAGAAAACCCGAAACGGCGCGCAATATTGTCGTCTTGCCACAGCCCGACGGGCCCAGGAACGAAAAAAAGCTGCCGCCTTCGATGCTGACATTGGCTTCGCGTACCGCGACAAAATCTCCGAACCGGATCCACACGTCCTGAAGTTCGACACCCACACCTTCGCTCATTTGAGATCCCCTAGAGCAACCAGCGCTTAGTCAATCGCAGGTAAGTTGCTCGATTCTTTAATCTCGATCAAATTTTCTGCCTATAAGCAGTTTGATCTTGCACATTCTCCCCGGATGCCGATCGGGCATCCGGGGAATATGTTCAACAGGTAACGAGCGTCTTTAAGCGCTCTTGAACTTGTTTTCGTATTCGGTACGAACTTCGCCATACCACGGGGCCTGCGGTGGCCACGGGTTGAGGTTGGCAAGTGAATCGCCCGGATATGCGTCGGAAAAGTTTTTCTTATAAGTCGCGCCGGCTTCTTTGTCGGCACCCAGAACAGGTGAATTATAGCCATGAGAATCAATGGCTTTGCCAGCATGCTTGGCCTCGTAGGCGAACTTGATGAAGGCATAAATTTCATCCATGTTCTTGGCACCGATGGGCATGGCCATGCCATCGACCCAGGCCATAGAGCCTTCTTTCGGGGCCTGGTACATGACCGGTTCGCCGGCGCTTTTCAATGCCAACGGCGGGCCGTCCCAGGTTTGGCCGACGATAACGCCTTCGTTCAGCAGGCCATTTTTCTGGGTATCGGCATCGTTCCACAGAAGCTTGATGTTTTTCTTGCGCGCGATGCACCACGACGTGACCTTGTCCCAGATCGGCCGCATGTCGCCTTCGGATTTATAGGCCTTCCACATGTCGCCGGGGTTCAATTCGCCGATGGTTTCCATGTACAGCCCGGCACCCAGCATCATCGAATGCGGACGGCCCATGGTCTTGCCGGCATTGGCATCGGACCACACGTCGCCATAGCTTGGTGCGCCGCCTGATGGTGTCCATTTGTCGGTACGCCAGGCGATGCCTTCAGTGCCCCAGATATGCGGCAGCCAGTGCGAGCCCTTGCCCTTGAAGTTCCAGTCGACATCACCGATCTTGGTCATCGCCGGGTTAACCTTGGACAACGGCACCTTGCTCATGTCGAAGGGCTGCAACAATTCCAGCGGTCCCCATTCCAGGCCCTGGTTGTTGGTCGGGGAAACGATGTCGAAGCCCTGACCTTTGTTGGCCTTCATTTTATTGATGATTTCTTCGTTAGAACCGATACCGGTGTAGTTGATTTTAATGCCGGTTTCCTTGGTGAAATCGGCAATGAACTTTTCGGGCAGGTAGTCGGACCACATCAGGATGTTGATTTCGCTGGCGGCCAGCGCATCCTTGATAAATACCGGCGCTGCCAGTACCCCGGCGCCAACCACGGCGACGCCCTTGACCACCGTGCGGCGGGTGACGGCGTTGGCGGCCAGAAGGGTAGCTTCCGTCGCCAGTTGTGTTTTGGATTTTTTACTCATTTTTCTAATCTCTCCCTATGGTTTTGTTTATATTTTCTTGTCGCTATCGATAGTGTGTTCCAATTGACAGGTACTCGTCAACGAGGCTCTGTAATTAGTAATCCACACCTAGCCCTCAAACATGACACCACGGTGACAATTCGATGACAGCGCCATGAATACGGTGTCATGACGTGCCGATTTTGGATGTTTGAGTGGTCGATCTCCCTGTTCCCAATCGACCTTGAGAACGGTCGCAAACAAGGGGGGTCGAGACAAGGGCCAGATGGGTGGGAACACGTGGGCCAAATAGGCCAAATGGGGTAAAATCCGAAGGTAGGGAAGATCAGGCGGTCGCTTGCGGGCGTCGCCGTTTGCTTTTGCGTCGGGTGCCGGCACCGGCCTCTTCACGGCGCTGGTGCAGCAGTTTCAGGAGTTCAAGGCGTTCGGGGTCGCTGGTATTTTTCCAGTTCTTGATTTCATCGCGGGTGCGCCAGCAGCCCTGGCACAGTTCGCTGTCTGGGGGGATTTTGCAAACGGAAATACACGGCGAGGCGACTTGTTCCAACGATCAGGCTCCTGGGCGACAGATTAAGAGTGACACAGTCGCTTACAGGTAATGCGCCGGGGCAAAAAGTCCAGAAAAATCATCCACAAAAGATAAGCCCCGAAGCATTTTGCGCTCCGGGGCTCGTTTAGGGGTATTAGGGGTTTTCGGGATTACGCTTGGGATGCCTTGCGCCTTTTGCGCCATCCGACGAAGCTGATCACGGCCAACCCGGTGCCATACAGCGGCAAGGCGGCGGGCAGGGGGATGACGGTTACCGGCCAGGCGCGGAAACCGGCGACGGAAAATTCGTCGTTGGTCGTCGTTGTTTCCCCAGATGATTCGAAGAGGACGCTGTAGACCAAATAAGCAGGGTCAAGTGCCGTACCGAAGGCACCGTAATATTCGCCGTTATTCTGATTTCCATACAAGTCGTTCTCGCTGGAAAATGTATAATTTTGGGTGGATAAGTCACTCAATGTCAGTTCGACATTGGCTTTTTCGCTCCGACCATTGTCACCATCGTTCCGGTAATCGAACAGATCCGTCAGATAAACGCCAAAAAGCGGGACTGCATAATGTTGTGTTGTCGATCCTGCTTCGTAAAAATCAACCCTGAGATTTTCCGTGCCCTGGATTTCATCATCTTCACCGCCCCGGACGCCGAGGCCGTCATCGGAAGATTTCCAGATCGTATTTGTGTTTGGCGTGACCCAGATATCGAAGAAACCAGTATCTTCGCCTACGGTGGATTTATTAACATTGAGAAGCTTGAATGAAGACGCGTTGTTCGCAGCGTTCCAGTCGCTTGTCCGAAAATCGATCTGAATGGGTCGTGAACCGATGGGCGTGGGCGAGGAGTCACTGGGATCATACAGAATATCAACCACCGTCGCCCCGGCGCTGCCGCTGAAAGCGACGCCGCCGGCCAACACCGCGGCGGCAAAAAATATTGAAAATTTCATATTCCGGCCCTGTCATACAAGAATCGATTACGCCCGTTCTTTAGACACTATACAATCTGAACCTGACAAGTTCCTGACAGCACGCAAAGAAAAGCCCCGAAGCATTTTGCGCTCCGGGGCTCGTTTAGGAGGATTGGGGTGTTATCGGGATTATGCTTGTGCGGCCTTGCGCCTTTTGCGCCATCCGACGAAGCCCATCAGGGCCAACCCGGTACCATACAGCGGCAAGGCGGCGGGCAGGGGGACGGTGGTTACAGGCCAATCGTAGGCGTAAATGTTGCTGACATTATCGAGCCCAGTAATACTGAAGGTTTTCAATGGGGCGTTTGGGTTGAACATGTAGGCTATAAATTCGGATCCCATATGAACGAACACAAAGTTTACATTGTCAATTTCATTCATATTGATGGTAAATGTATCACTACCTTGACCTTGTTGAAAATCACCACACCCCCCACAGGAAGAATTTGGCTTGTAAACAAGATCGATATCATAAAACCAACTCTGCATACCGTCTCTTACGTCCGGCGTTGGACTTTGACTGTCAACAAACGATTTTAATGAGGGCTCTGTTCCATATCTGCTTTGAAGCCACTTATTCTCACCATCATTCAAGGTACTACCCCAGCCCGTAGTATTCGTCGTTACCGTAAGGTTAGGGGTTAGGGCACTGCCAGAAGGCAGCCAATCGTTAGCCAAATAATTAGGCAAGGCATAATATTTGCTGTCGTTAGCAGCAATACCGGACGGGAATGGATTGTCCGGACCAAAGGCTCCGTACAATACGCTATCTGTAGCGTCGGTAAAAACGGCCGAATTCCCAATCGTCGGTGTCATTAAAATGGCGACGAACGCCAGTGCGCCTAACTTGGTCGTCCAACTCTGTTTCAATAAATTCAACATTTCTTTCGTCCCTACCCTGAGCCCCGTGATTCGAAACAATTCGCGGTGTTTTTCGTGTCACCTGCGGCGAGAGTCTTGATTTTGCCTAATAAACTCGCGCCACATCGTTAATTCTTATCGGAATAAACACCATTTCAGGCGATTCCATAGGAGAACACTAGCATCCGAACCTGACAGCTTCCTGACAGGTGCGAAGAAAACTCACAAAAAAATTCGGGAATCTTAAATGGGGATCGAAATGTTGCCCAGGCGGTCGGTCAGTTTCATGTTTTCGGCGTAATCCACCGGCACGGCGATTAACGCCGGGCCTTTCTGGGAAAAGGCCTCGTCCAGGGCCGGCAGCAACTGGTCGGCGGCGGTAATTTCCCGGCCCCACATGCCGAAAGACTTGGCCAGGCCCTCGAAATCCGGGTTGTTGAAGGCCAGGTCGGAATGTTTGCCGTTAAAGCCGTTCTGTTGTTTCCACTTGATCAGCCCGTATTCGCCGTCCAGCCAGACCATGGCGACGATGTTAATGCCCAACCTGACGGCGGTTTCCAGTTCCTGCACGTTCATCAGGAAACCGGCATCGCCGCTGATCGACAGCACCTTGCGGTCGGGCAGCGCCAGCTTGGCCCCGATGGAACCGGGCATGGCGAAGCCCATGGTGCAAAAACCGTTTGAAATCAGGCAGGTATTAGGCTCAACGCTCTGGTAATAGCGGGAAATCCACATCTTGTGGGCGCCCACGTCGGACAGCAGAATATCATGGGCGCCGAGATATTGACGGACATCCCACAGAATCTTCTGCGGCTTCATGGGGCAGGCCGTGTCGTCTTTTTCGGCGGCGAAATCCTTGGCCATGGTGTCGCGCAATTCGCTGCGGCTGGAAATATCGAACAGCGGCAGTTTATCGCCGTAAGTGTCGTTCAGGCCTTCGTTGATTTGCCACAGGGCATCGGCCAGGTCGGCGACAATTTCGATATCGGCGAGATAGTCGCGGTCGACCTCCGAAGGCCAGAAATCGATGTGGATGATGGTTCTCTCGTCCTTGCGCACCCGGTTCCATGCTGCGGGGGCATATTCGACCAGGTCGTAACCGACGGAAATCACCAGATCGGAATCATCGATGGCCAGGTTGTTATAATCGCCGCTGCCGAGGCCCATGGTGAACAGGCAGTGCGGATCATCCATGGGCATGGCGCCCTTGCCCATAAAGGTGTTGATGACGCCGATGCCGGTTTTTTGGGCGAGGCGCTGCAATTGTTGGGCGGCGCGTTTGCGAATGGCGCCGTTGCCGGCCAGGATAATAGGGTTCTTGGCCTTGCCGATGGCCGCGATGGCGGCGGCCACGGCCTTGTGGTCGGCGGCCGGGCGGCGAACCACGCGGGGCGTCATGGGGGTGTCGTCAATTTCCTGCTTGGCGATGTCTTCGGGCAGTTCGATAACGCAAACGCCGGGTTTTTCGGTCTCGGCGATCTTGAAGGCCTTGCGCACCACCTCCGATATATTGTCGGCGGAATAGATGGAATGGGCCCATTTGCTGATCGGCTTGACCATGGCGATGGCGTCCATCACCTGGTGGCTTTCCTTGTGCAGGCGCTTGGTCGAACCCTGGCCGATGATGGCGACGACCGGCGCCCGGTCCATATTGGCGTCGGCCAGGCCGGTCACCAGGTTGGTGACGCCGGGGCCCAATGTGGCCAGGCAAACCCCGGCCTTGCCGGTCAGGCGGCCATAGGCGTCGGCCATAAAGGCGGCGCCTTGCTCATGGCGGCACAGCACGAATTCAATTTTGCTGTCCATCAGGGAGATCATGGTGTCGGCGTTTTCCTCGCCGGGAACGCCGAAAATGCGTTCAACGCCTTCGGCCTCAAGACACTTGATGAACAGATCCGACGCTTTCATGTTCTTGAGCCTCCCCTGATTTATAATTATTCTTATTATCTACACGCTACCAGTCATGGCAAGGCGGGATTTCGCTTTACCCGCATCAAACCCGGTATAGAGTGGGCGGGGATTGTCGAAGAAAGGAAAACCGTCTTGCTGAAAGCCGTTGCCGTAAAAGCCGAGGATATCTACGTGCCCGCCGACCGCCGCAAGGAACTCGACCCTGCAAAAGTCGACCAGATTGTCCAAAACCTCATGGACGAGGTCGAGGTTCAGCCGATCCAGGTCCGCCAGGGCAAGGACCGTTACGTTCTGGTCAAGGGCATCAACCGCCTGGAGGCCCGCAAATCGCTTGGCGACTTAACCGTCGAGGCATTTATTGTCGGTGCGCGGCAGCATTAAAAAAGCTGCCGGACAGTTTTTCATCAAATATTTTGGTGACGGGTCGCCTCGACTAGGCGCGTCTGACGTCCGCTTCGTCTCTCCATAACATCCAGGAAATGGAAATCATGTTCGCATATCTGTGACACCAGGGCTCGTCAACGGCCTCGGCCGACAGCCTGCTTGGTGTGAATCAGTGACGACAGGCCAAAATATATTAGGTTAGTTGAATATAGAGATTGGCAGTACACTCCCCAGACGGTAAGATAAATTTATGATCAGCAACCCGAAACTCAAGGGGTTGATATTCAGGGGAACGAACATCAGGGGGAACGATTAAATGGCACATAACATTCTGATTCTTGGCGCGTCCTATGGCTCTCTTCTTGGGACCAAGCTTATGATGGCGGGGCATAACGTGACCCTGGTTTGCCGGCAAAAGACCGCCGATCTGATCAACTCGGAAGGCACGGTCGTCCGGATCAAGTTGAAGGGCGAAGATGACCACCGGTCTATCCGTTCACAAGACCTACCGGGACGCCTGAGCGCCTGTACCCCGCAAGACGTGGTTGCCTCGGACTATGATCTGGTTGGGCTGGCCATGCAGGAACCCCAGTACGCTGATGACACTCTTGGTGCACTGCTTATCCGCATCGCCGACGAACGCATTCCCTGTCTGTCCATCATGAACATGCCGCCGCTGACCTTTCTCAAGCGGATCCCCGGCCTCGATACGGGCAACTTGCGGGCCTGTTATACCGATTCCACGGTCTGGGACCGGTTTGACCCGGACCTGATGACCCTGTGCAGCCCCGACCCGCAAGCGTTCCGTCCGCCAGACGAGGCGCCGAACGTGCTGCATGTGGGCCTGCCGACAAATTTCAAGGCCGCCCGGTTCGCAAACGAGAAGGCCAACGAGCTTCTCCAGCGACTGGATGCCGATATCGCGGCCGTCTTGCTTGACGGCAAGGACGTGCCAGTCAAGTTGCGGGTTTTTGACTCGATTTTCGTGCCGCTGGCAAAATGGAGCATGTTGCTGACCGGTAACTACCGCTGCATCACGCGCACAGAACCCCAGAGCATCCGGGATGCCGTCCACGGGGATTTGGAGAAATCCAGGTCGATTTATGAATTTGTCGACACCCTGGCGCAGCGTTTGGGCGCCGACCCGGCCGATGCGGTGCCGTTTGAAAAATATGCCAAGGCGGCAGAGAGCCTGTTGAAGCCGTCATCTGCGGCCCGGGCGGTTGCCGCGGGTGCGCCGTTCATCGAACGGGTTGACCTTCTGGTGCAGTTGATTGCCCAAAACCAGGGCATGTCGAACCCGGAAATCGACGAAACGGTCGGCATTGTAAATGACAAGATGGCGGCCAATAATCCCGCACCGGTGTAACTGTAAGGGCGCCAGTTTATCTGCATCCCACCCCCATCATTGATGGATCGCGGCCCTAACGTATTGTGTCTCACAGGCAGGAACGATAACCTTTACGTTCCGCGGCTGATAGCGGAGCAGGTGGGTTAGAATTCAATGACGACCGACGCGATGCAAAGTGCCGAATTTGACGCTTGGAATCCGGGCTTGACGTCGGCGATTCCAATCGCCTTGCTGCCCTACGTATCGCTCTACCGGCCCGAAAATTCGTCGGTGATTTATGCGCAGGCGAAAGAGATAAGTGAGTTTTGTGGGCTCGATCCGGTTGAACTGGTTTCCTTCAAAACCGAACGCCTTATTGTTCACGAGCTTCTTATCCGGGTGTCCGCCGATCTGACCGTTCCCGACGGGCCAAATTATGAAGATCTGGGGATATGCATGCGAGACATGGTCGATCGTATTCTCACGGAATATGTAAGGCCGAATTTGGCGCTCGTGCAAGCCGTCCACGATCAGATTGCGGTCGACGCCCAAAGTTGGATAGATCGTGATTTAACACCCCTTTTTGTTCCCGCACCTCCGCAGGCGACCCGCCAGGAAAAGGAGTCATTCTTTTCAAGGATATTTGGCAAATCAGGTAAAGCCAGCCCGGCGCCGCACCCATCAAACGAAATAAGCCCGCTGGAAATTATTAAGACCTATTCCGAACGGCGCCTCAATGAGACCGACCCGTTTGCACAAGCGTGTCTCGCCGCATTGACCAAGGTGATCGGTGCCGTCATCAGTAAATGGGGCCGTTTGATTAACGATCCGTCGTTGATCAGCAAATTGGCAGTCCGCATGGTATGCAACACTTACGGCAGCGAGAAAATAGGCGAGGCCATCGAGCCTTTCGTTCAGGCGGCTATCGTGGCGGAAAACTTCCATGTCCTGCCGGCTCAGGAAAAACCGGTGATCATGAATGTGAAGGGCGCCTCGGCGGCCGGGAAAAGTACGATCCGCTCGAAACAGATGCTGTTGTCGAAAAAGATTGGCGTGCCCTGGAATGACTTCGCGGTTATCAGTCCCGATTATTGGCGCAAGTACCTGCTCGACTATGACTCATTGGGCGGCGATGCCAAGTACGCCGCAATGCTGACCGGACAAGAATTGGAAATCGTCGATAAAAAGCTCGACCGTTATATGGCCGCGAAGGCGGCCAAGGGAAACATGACCCACCTGCTGATCGACCGCTTTCGTTTCGACAGTTTCATGTTGGAAAACGAAAAGGCGGCGGACACTAAATTGCTCACCCGTTTTGGTGATTTGGTATTTATGTTTTTCATGATTACGGCGCCCGAAGCGACCGTCGAGCGGGCCTGGCAACGAGGCATTACGACTGGCCGCTACAAAGCCGTGGACGATTTGATTCACCATAATATTGAAGCCTATACCGGCATGCCGAAACTGTTCTTTTCCTGGGCGCTGTCGAAAGAAAAACGCATTCACTACGAATTTCTCGACAACAATGTCCGGCAAGGCGAGCAACCGAGAACGGTCGCATTCGGCTGGAATGACGAGATGACGATTCTCGACGTCAAATGCATGATCGATATCGACAGATACCGCAAATTGAACGTCAATGCCAAGCGGCCGGATGAAATATTCAAAGACGGCAGCACAATTCCTGAAGACAACTGCCAGTTCCTCAAACAGTGTGCCGAACTGTTTGCGTCGATCCAGTTTGCCGACTACCGGACGGGTTACGTATACGGAAAGCTGGAGCGCGGCACCTGGGTATGGCGGGATTCCGACTATCTGGAAAGCGCTGTCGATTCTTCCGAGTTGGCGGCGGGCCTCAGAGCGATCGGCTGGTACGATGACTTAAGCCCCGCCCTGGAAACGGTTCCTGAATTGGACATCGGTTTGGAAACGACCTACACGCTGGGCTCTTGGGCATCGGAAACGACCGGCACCGAATAGGGATCCTGATCCATTCGTCGTTAGTACGTATCGGGATCGAAGAGTTCAGGCCACATTTCGCTGATGTGGTCGTGAAGACGCATTGTATGTAAGCGAACGAGCTTGGAGGCCTGATCGGGATTGCGGCTCTCCAATGCTTCGATAATTTCCATGTGATCAACGACCGAATGCGCCGCGCGGTCACTTTCTTCCATCGCGCGCCGGCGAACCGCATACATATGGAGAAACAAGCCATCGGCCAGTTCCCGGATCATCGCGCACTTGGAAAGCTCCAGGATGTGTTGATGAAACAAAAAGTTTGCGTCGGAATATTCGGCGATATCTGCGCGGGCCGAATTGACACTGAATTTCGCCGCCAGTTCGCGAAGTTCCGCCAGTTCCTTGTCGGTCGCGTTTTCCGTCACCAGGCGCGCCGCCATGCTTTCCAACGCCGCCCAAACGACAATCATATCCAGGATTTCACCAAGCGATTTTCGCCGAACGAAAACGCCCTTGCGGGCCTGGATGTCAATAAACCCGTCTTGTTCCAGGCGGACAAGGGCTTCACGGATCGGTGTACGCGAGATGCCCAATTGCTCCGCCATCTTGCGTTCGTCCAACCGCAAGTTGGTTTTTGGGTCATAAATATTCATGTTCATAATTGCTTCGAGAAGAACGCCGTGAATGTGGTCCTTCAAGGAAAAATTCACCGTGACCGGATTGAGTTTCAGTGAGTTTGTCACGATTTCCCCCTCTGCAATTGAATGCCCCGCCTATGCTGCCTTCGATTTTCTCGCCGCGAAGAAGTCTCGAATAACCTTCAACAAGGGCAGAAGGATAAGGATGATCGCGATGACCGTAATTGGTCCGGCAATCGGCCTGGTGAAGAAGATGCTGAAATCGCCGTCGGAAAACAGCAACGATTGACGCAGCTTGGGTTCCGCAATAGGCCCAAGCACAATGGCAAGGACCGCGGGCGCCACGGGATAATCAAGAACCCGAAGAAAGAACGCCCCGACACCAACGATGACCATCAACCAGACATCGAACATGTCCTGGTATGCGGCGAATGTTCCGACCAACGAGAGGACGAAAATCAGCGGCGCCAAGATCGTAAACGGCATCCGCAGCATCCACAGGAATACCGGAATACAGGCGATATTTACGACAACGGCGATGACGTTCGAAATGTAGAAAGATCCGATCAAGGGCCAGACAAAGTCTGGTTGGTTTATGAACAGCAGCGGTCCCGGCTGCAATCCCCAGATCACCATTCCCGCAAGCAAAACAGCGGTCGTCGGCGACCCAGGAATACCCAGGGTCATCATCGGCAACATCGCCCCGGTCGAGGCGGAATTGTTTGCCGATTCAGGCGCCGAAATACCATCGATTGCGCCTTTTCCGAATTTACTCGGGTCCTTTGACGTTAGTTTAGCTACGCCATACGACATCAATGCGCCGGGCGTAGCCCCCGCCGCCGGCAATATACCGACGAAGAAGCCGAGCGCCGAGCCAATAGCGGTTCCGCGCCAGGCGGTCCTAAATTCCTTTACCGCGATCCAGATGCCTTTGATCGAAAGGTTTACCTCGGTCATATTATCATCGTACCGGGATGCGTTAATGGTCCAAATCATCTCGCCAATCCCGTAGACGCCGATGGCCAGAACCAGGAACCGAATTCCGTGGGTAAATCCGGTCATGTCGAAGAAGATCAGGCGGGGCTCGCCGGTTATGATATCAAAACCGACGGTGGCGAGAACGAGACCGATACAAATTGAAAAGATTGTTTTTGGAATGTCATCGCCGCCCAATCCAATGAAGGTGGCAAATGCCACCAGCATCAGCGCGAAAATTTCCGGGTCACCAAAGTCCAGAGCTATCGATGCCAAGGGTGGCGCGAATAATGTGAACATGATAACCGATGCCGTGCCGCCAACAAAAGACGCCAACGCCGCCGTCACAAGGGCTAAGTCGGCCTTTCCGGCCAAAGCCATCGGCCTGCCGTCAAAGGTCGTCGCGACCGCCGTTGAGGCGCCGGGAATGCCAAGCGTAATCGATGATATAGCGCCCCCGTACATGGCCCCGTAATAGATCGCCGAGAGAAAAATCATCGGCGAGGTGGCGGTTCCCGTAAAACTCTGGATCACGAAAGTGAAGGGTAACAAGATTGCCACGCCATTGACCGAGCCCAGACCCGGCATGGCACCGACAAACAGCCCGACGACGACCCCAAGGAATGCAAGACCAAGGTTAATCGGCTCTAGGGCAATGAAAATGCCATCGATAAGGTGGTGCAGAACATCCATTTCATTAACTCCGAATCTAACTCTCGCTCAGCATTTCAGACACGCTATCGAAAATGCGTCTTGTTGTTTGACGTATTTACGAGTTTTCTGGTCAGAGAAATATGTCGTAAAGCGGTATAAACAACGGTTCAAGATATCCCTTGGGCAAGACAATCCGCATCGCCACGTCGAAGAAAAAGAAGCAGACGATAGGAACGGTACTCGAGATCACCAGGGTCTTGAGGATCGAATGCCGGCCAAGGAACCACAGGTAATAGGCCATGAACACAAACATCCCGCCATAGAACCCGATGACGTGGATCGAAGCCAGAAAGCCAAATAGCCCGCCGCCGACCATATACAACATCCGTTTGGCGTAACTATCCATGAAGGGTTCTTCGGATTGTGACGGCGGGGACGTACGCTGGTACCAGTTTATTCCGATCCAGATGCAACAAATCAACATGACTGTCGATAACCAGAACGGCCAAAATCCACTTCCCGGGCCTTCGCCTTTAATCAACCAGATATTATCGAACCGGGCGATATCCGTGTTCCAGGCGGGTGCCTCCCCACTTTTCCACATAAAATATATTGAGAGGAGCCCAAGTAATACGGCACCTACAATTTCAGCTTTGCGCATTATCTCAGTCTCCTCTCAATACGTGTCTTAAGCCCAGACGATCTTTATTTAATTGCGCCAGACGCCTTCAGCATCGCCGTATGACGAGCTAATTGTGACTCCCAATAGGCTTTCAGTCCGTCGCCGGACAAGAAATCACCCCTCATGGATTTCGCTTTCTTATACTTCTGCCAGTCGGCGGTATTGAACACTTTGGCAAACAAGTCCGTATAGAACTTAAGTGCGTCGTCAGACATGCCAGGCGCACCGACAATGGCGCGCTGCATGTAGTATTCAAAATCACCGCCGACTTCCTTCAGCGTCGGGACGTTCGGGAACAGCGGCAGCCGTTCCGCTGTGAAGGCAACCAAGGGAATGACCGTTCCGGCTTCGTAGAAACCAAGAGCTTCCCCCGGGTTGTTGACGGAAGAGTTAAGTTGCTTGCCAGCCAGTTGTTTGGCAACCGTGCCGCCACCCTTGTACGGAATGTACTTGATTTTAAGGCCGTAATTATTATTCAGAAAGTCGGTGATAATACTATCTTCTGAATTCTTGCCGGTACCGCCCATGACCCAGCCACTACCCTGTTTCTTCGCTTTCGCGAGAAACTGTTTAAAGGTGGTGACGCCTTCATCCTTATTGACCCAAAGAAGGAAGGTGTCTTCTGCCATGCGGCCGATCGGCGCAAATTTCATGATATCAACGCCAATACCCGGTTGACGCAAAGGTGTCGTGAAGAACGAGTTCAAGGTCACCATGATCGAATAGTTCGGATCACTGGCGTTCTTCATATGAACGAGAGCTTCTGCCCCGCTGCCACCGGATTTATTGGTGGGGATCAGCGGTCGTGGCGACAGTTTTTCTTTTTCTACGATCGCCTGCATCAGGCGAGCCATCTTGTCGGCGCCGCCGCCCTTGCCGGCCATGATGGTAAAGTCAATCGGCTTGTTTGGCTTAAATTCCGCCTGGGCGACGTTACCGCCGACCATTGTCGCAAGCGCCGCGGCGCCCACAAAGCCTAGAGTTATTCGTTTTGCGATATTCATGTTTTCCTCCTGTTAAAGAAACTACGAGTTCGAAATCAATTGTGTCGCTAGTCAAAACCGTTCTTGTCGCGGCTGTTAATGCTGGCTACTGACCAATCTTATTTTTTCATGCCTTGCTTTGTCATTACATTAGAGCAAGCAGGCGTGTTCGTCTTTCTCCGTCAATATACCATCACCACCGGGATGGTCGCGTTGTCGACGATAACTTGCGTGTTGCCGCCGAAAACTGTTTCGCGTTCATGGCTGTCACCATATGCGCCCATAACCATGATATCCGCGCCGATGGCGGCGGTTCTGCTCAACAACATATGGCCAATTTTTCCCTGCGATTTAAATTGATCGATCTTCGCCTTGATTCCACGAACCGCAAGATAGTCCGCCAAGTCCTGAGCGGTAGCGCTATGCAGTTCTATTTGATCGGCGGTCAGGATCGTCACTGCCGATGCATTCAGCAGAATATCCATGTTCAGTGAAACCGAGCGAACGGATTCCAAGGAACCATTCCAGGCGATCGCCACATGTTCCCCCAAAGTCGTGGGCGCGGTCTTTCGATCAGGACACATCATCACCGGTCGCCCGGTATTGAACAAGGATGCCTTCAACGTATTCGTGCCCAGGTTTTTGTCCCGGTCGGGTTTGGCGACGAGGATCAAGTCGGAAAGCCGCCCAAGAAGTTTGATCACATCGACTTGCTTGCCTTCCTTTTCGACCCATGAAATCGATGGTCCTGCGCCGTTTTGCTTTTCGACCACCTTCAGGCCGTGGTCGGTCGAAAACCGAAGAAACGATTCCTTCAACCCCTCGGCAACGGTACTGGATACTTCTGCGGCTTGTTTGGCGAATTGCTCGCGCAGGAACGCCGGAATCGGCACACCAAAGGGCGCGAGGTCTTCGGGGCGCGGACGGCAATGGGCCACTTGAACATGAGCCCCATACCGCGCGGCCAGCACCACCGCGTGGGCGAGAATATTTTCGCCTTTGCCGTCACCACGAACCGGAACCAATATTTTGCTTATCACTTTGATTATTCCCTAGAACAAGCCATCGACGAGGCCTTCTTTGTTAAGCCGGATTGATTCCGCCGATGGTACTCGCGGAAGTCCAGGCATTGTCATAATCTCGCCGCAGATAACGACCACGAAACCGGCGCCGGCGGAAAGACGCACTTCACGAATTGGCAGTGAATGATCGTCCGGTGCGCCACGCACATTCGGGTCGGTGGTGAAACTATACTGGGTTTTTGCCATGCAAACCGGTAAATCACCGTACCCCTGGCTTTCCCATTGCCTGAGCTGGTCGCGGATTTTTTTATCGGCAATGACTTCCTTTGCCCGATAAATCTGCTTGGCGACTGTTTCAATTTTCTCGAAAAGCGGCATTTCCGAAGGATACAGCGGCGCAAATTGGGCGGCGTCGCTTTCGACGAGTTCGACCACTCGCTTGGCCAATTCTTCCGCACCTTCCGAGCCTTTTGCCCAGTGTTGACAGAGCACCGCTTCCGCGCCCTGGCTGGCAACATAGGCTTTCACCGCCGCTATTTCGGCGTCAGTATCGTTAACAAAATGATTGATGCCGACAATCGCGGGAACGCCAAATTGTTTAATGTTTTCAATGTGCCGGCCCAAATTGGCGCAGCCCTTCTTCACGGCATCGACATTTTCTTCACCCAAATCGGCCCGCGCGATACCACCATTCATTTTCAGCGCCCTAACCGTCGCGACGATGACAACCGCCTTGGGGCTCAGGCCGGCTTTGCGGCATTTGATATTAAAGAATTTCTCGGCCCCGAGATCGGCCCCGAAACCGGCTTCCGTCACGACATAATCGGCCAGTTTCAACGCCGTTCTGGTGGAGATGACGGAATTGCATCCATGCGCGATATTGGCAAACGGACCGCCGTGTACAAACGCCGGATTATTTTCGAGCGTTTGCACGAGATTCGGTTGCATCGCCTGTTGTAAGAGCACTGTCATTGCACCGTCGGCCTTGATGTCGCGACAATACACCGGCGAGCGATCACCGCGGTAAGCGACGATGATATCGCCAAGCCGTTTTTCAAGATCTTCCAGATTGTTCGAAAGGCACAAGATGGCCATGACTTCCGAGGCCACCGTGATGTCGAAGCCGGCTTCCCGCGGGAAACCATTGGCAACTCCACCCAGGTTGCAGACGATTTCGCGCAATGCCCGGTCGTTCATGTCCATGACGCGGCGAAAGGCGATGCGGCGAATGTCGATGCCCTGTTCATTGCCCCAATAGATGTGGTTATCGATCATCGCCGTCAACAAATTGTGGGCGCTGGTGATCGCATGAAAATCACCCGTAAAATGGAGGTTCATCTCCTCCATCGGCACGACCTGCGCATAACCGCCGCCCGCCGCGCCGCCCTTCATGCCGAAACAGGGGCCAAGCGAGGCTTCACGAATACATACGACCGCTTTTTTGCCGATCCTGTTCAGGGCATCGGCGAGTCCGACCGTCGTGGTCGTTTTGCCTTCCCCCGCCGGGGTCGGACTGATCGCCGTGACCAAGATAAGGTTGCCGTCGGCGTTGCCTTGAATGGACTCGATAAATTTTGCCGAAATTTTGGCTTTGTCATGACCGAAAGGCAGCAGATGTTCGCTCGGAATGCTTAACTTCGCGCCGATTTCCTGAATCGGTTTTTTATCTGCTTTGCGGGCAATTTCAATGTCTGACATCAAGGCTTAATCCTTGTCGGAATTAATCAAATTAAAAAATATATTTGGCACTATTTTCCCAATGTTATGTTGGTCGCAAGCTCGACCCCAGCCGCCCAATCTGCCGCCGAGACCTTGCCGCTCCCTTCGGGTCGAACACGTTTCACAAGAATGCGCCCCCCGGCGGCCTGGACCGTCACGCCATCACCAGATACGTCCACGACCGTTCCCGGGTCGCCGTCACCGTCCAGTTTTTGGCTATCGTACACCTGCAACGTGGCGCCTTGGTATGTGGTCCAGGCGCCCGGCGCCGGATTAGCGGCGCGGATCAGGTTGTAAACTTCACCAACCGGTTTCGACCAGTCGATTTCAACGATTTCCTTTTTGAACCAGCTTTCGTAAGAACCGTCCTCAAGTCGCTGATCATGTTTAATGATGATGCCGGCTTTGACCAGGTCCAAACCTTCGATCATCGCGTCCACGCCCAGGGGATACAATTTGTTGAAATAGACGTCGCCGATCGTCTCATCGGGCCCAATTTCGCACGTTTTCTGAAGCATGATCGGCCCTTCATCCAGGCCATCATCGGGCCAGAATATGGTCAGACCAGTATGAGTCGAGCCTAAGGAAATTGGCCAGTTGATCGAACTTGGCCCGCGATGCATCGGGCACAGCGACGGATGGTATTGGAAGGTGCCGTACTTAGGCGCGTCGCGCACCGCTTCGGGAACAAACATCAAGACATAGGCCATCATGCAGACATCGGCGTTAAAGGACTGCATCAGTTCCAACGCTTCGGGGGTCTTCCAGGATGCCGGTTGATGTACCGGAATACCGTGTTCAATCGCGAGTTCGGCAAGCGGGTCTTCGGGCTTGCCTTCCTTGGTCGGCGCGCAACACACGGCGACGACATTTTCGTCGCGCGCGATCAGCTTCTCAAGCACGGATTTGCCAAATGCTTGTTGACCATGAAGTACAATTCTCAAAAACCGATCCCCCCCATATTCTATTCCATGCGACCTATTGGCGCGGTTGTCCGACGGCGCCAGAGGCAATGATCTTGTCCAATTCATCGCCCTCATAACCCAGGAATTCTGATAAAATTTCGACCGTATGTTCGCCCAGCAAGGGCGAGCGTTCAACCTGAACCGGGCTATCGGACAATTTGATGGGACAACCGACGCTCAGGTACGGGCCGCGTTCCGGATGGTCGACTTCGACGACCGTCCCTGTCGCGCGCAACCCTTCATCTTCGGCAATTTCCTTCATGCTCAGGATCGGGCCGACCGGGATGTCGAATGGATTGCAGGTGTCCATCACCTCGAACTTGGTTTTAGTCATCGTCCATTCTTCGATACGCCCAAATATCTCGTTTAGTTTATCCAGGCGCTCTGGAGGTTTCGCGTAACCCTCCTTGGTTTTCCATTCCGGCTCGCCGATGACGTCACAGATTTTTTCCCAGATTGCGGCCTGGCAAATGAAATACGTGTAGGCATTTGGATCAGTTTCCCACCCTTTGCACTTCAAGATGCGACCGGGTTGTCCGCCGCCCGAATCGTTGCCGGCCCGCGGAACTGCCTCGCCGAATGGAATGCCTTCGCCGTGTTGGGAATATTCAGTTAGCGGTCCCGCCGCCAGGCGTTGCTGGTCGCGCAGTTTGACACGCGCCAAATTCAACACACTATCCTGCATTGCGGCCAAAACTTTTTGACCGCGGCCGGTCTTCTCGCGCTGGAAGAGGGCCGTGACGATGCCCAGGGCGAGATGCAATCCGGTTCCTGAATCGCCAATTTGGGCGCCGGTAACTAACGGCGGGCCGTCGACAAATCCTGTCGTCGATGCGGAACCGCCGGCGCATTGCGCGACGTTCTCGTAAACCTTGCAGTCTTCGTATTTGCCAGGGCCGAATCCCTTGATCGACGCCATGATCATCCGTGGATTGATTTCCTGTATGCGTTCCCAGCTAAACCCCATGCGGTCGAGGGCACCCGGCGCGAAGTTTTCGACCAGCACATCGCAGGTCTCGACCAAACGGGTCAGGACTTCCTTTCCGGTCTCGTTTTTTGAATTCAATTCGATGGAACGTTTGTTGTGGTTCAGCATCGTGAAATAAAGGCTGTCGGCGTTTGGTACATCGACCAATTGCTTGCGCGTCGCATCACCGACACCCGGCCGTTCTACCTTGATCACATCGGCGCCAAACCAGGCCAATAACTGGGTGCACGTGGGCCCCGACTGAACATGTGTGAAATCGAGAATTTTGATGCCTTCGAGAGCTTTCATTCTGGGGTCCATTTTTTACAAGTTAATCTGATAAAATTCGGTTATTTCCTGGCGACAACGCTTTGCGGATTGAGGCTGCCGATGCGGCCGCTTTCGGTGCCGGCGTTTTCGTCAATCACCGCGTTAATAAGGGTCGGCTTGCCGGAATCCATGGCCTTGTTCACCGCCTGTCGTAAGTCCTCGGGAGACGTCGCGTAAACACCGACACCGCCGAAGGCCTCCATCATCTTGTCGTATCGGGCGTTTTTCACGAAAACCGTCGTCGCGACGTCCGGACCACCGGTCGGGTTGACGTCGGTGCCACGATAAATGCCGCCATTGTTAAAGACGACAACGCAAATCGGCAGGTCGTAGCGGCAGATCGTCTCGATCTCCATGCCGGAAAAACCGAAGGCGCTATCGCCTTCGATCGCCAGCACCGGGAAACCGGTTTCGACGGCCGCCGCGATGGCTTGCCCCATGCCGATTCCCATGACACCCCAGGTCCCGACGTCCAGCCGTTTGCGTGGCTTGTACATATCGATAATGCTGCGGGTGAAATCGAGCGTGTTGGCGCCTTCATTGACGAGAATTGCGTCCGGTCGTTCCTTGATGATCTCGCGCAGCGCGCCAAGCGCACCCTGGTAATCCATCGGTATATTATTGTTCCGCAATTTCGGCGCCATCTTGGCGATGTTGGCGTCTCTTTTCTCGGTGATCGCACCGGTCCATTCGGCGGGCGGGGCGCTCCAGTCATCGCCCATGCCATCAAGCAGGGCTTCGACGCACGATCCGATATCACCGACCACCGGAGCGGCGATTTCGACATTGCTGTCCATTTCCTTCGGTTCGATATCGATCTGGATAAACTTTTTCGGCTTGTCCCCCCAGGTCTTGCCCTTGCCGTGGGAGAGCAGCCAGTTGAGGCGGGCGCCGATCATCATCACCGTATCGGCTTCTTTCAATACCAACGACCTCGCCGGGCCGGCCGAAAGGGGGTGCGTGTCGGGCAACAGGCCCTTGGCCATGCTCATTGCCAGATAAGGGATGCCGCTTTTTTCGACGAAGGCGCGAATTTGGTCGTCTGCTTGGGCATAGGCAGCACCTTTGCCCAAGATGATGAGCGGCCGCTTGGCCTTTTTCAGAACCGCCAATGCGCGCTGAACGGCTTCCGGCGCGGGCAATTGGCGCGGCGCCGGATCAATGACTTTGACCAGGGATTTAGCGCCGGCCTCGGCATCGATGGCCTGACCCAGGAGTTTCGCCGGCAAATCAAGATAGACACCGCCGGGCCGACCGGAAACGGCCGCCCGAATGGCGCGTGCAATGCCGATACCGATATCTTCGGCGTGCAGGATGCGGTACGCGGCCTTGCAGAGCGGCTTGGCGATGGCCAACTGGTCCATCTCCTCATAGTCGCCCTGTTGCAGGTCGACAATTTCGCGCTCTGATGAGCCGCTGATCAGGATCATCGGGAAGCAATTGGTCGTCGCGTGGGCCAACGCCGTCAAACCATTGAGAAAACCGGGCGCCGAGACCGTCAGGCAGATACCGGGTTTTTTCGTCAGGTAGCCGGCGATCGCCGCGGCATACCCGGCATTGGCTTCATGCCTGAATGAAAGAACCCGAAGACCCGCGGCCTGCATGTAGCGGCCCAGGTCGGTGACCGGAATGCCAGGCACATGATAAATGGTGTTGATGTCGTTCAGTTTGAGCGCATCGATGACGAGATGGAAGCCGTCGGTCAGCGTACCGGTCACAGATGAATGTTCCGAGGCGACTGCGGCGTCCCGGCTTTCCGGTTTTGATGCGTTAGGTGCAGGCAACTCTCATCCTCTCCGTTTTTTTCTTTTGGGGCCCACGGTCAGCAAAAGCACCTAAATCACGGCTTTTTCGACCTCTTGACCCTCGTTTTTGGCCCATGCCCCCTGGAAACGGCGGTACAGGCAGATCGTGTGTTCTCGAACAGGGTACGGGTAGATGTCCGCGTCGGATAAGCCCGGCATTCTGACCGTCTTGTTGCTTCAAAACGACGCGCTCGCTGCTCCCTGTCCTGTCCTCCACCGCAGTCATTGTGGCGCTGCGATTTATTGTTTATCTGGTATGCCAGATAACTAAAAAACCATATGCCAAACAAAATCGGCGCGCAATAACTTCTTTTTGACCTCTGTTCTTTTCTGCCCCTTGTCAGAGAAAAATGAACGGGGATGTCCCGATTCGTGTTGAAATTCGTTCGGCGATTTGACCGTTGGGGCCGACACCGTCGAGGCGCGGCAATAGATAATCCCTCGAACCGGCAGTGCCCGGCACGTCCGCCTGCCAATCCATGGAATGTCCATCAAAGACTGGAAGTGTTTAAAAACCCAGCAAATGCTAGGCGAGGACAGAGAAAAGCCCCACAGCGAAACCCGCAGGGCTTTGATCACACGATGAAATTGGGCCGTCTCGATTAGGCTGCTGCTGCCTTCTTCTTCCGGTGTCTGGAGAATGCGCCCAAGCCCAGCAAGGCTGTTCCGAACAGGATTGCGGAGGGCGGAAGGGGAACCGCAGAAACCTCCAGCAGGATGGCCATGTCGTCAAAATCGTTGTCTCTGTTCGTGTTATTGCCATCACCAAAGAGCAAGATAACCGAATTAGAGGTCTTGCCAGCAAAACCAATCGAATAGGTATTTAATGAATAGGAGCCATTGGTATTGAAAACGCCACTACCGCCATTTGAAGGAGTGCCGTCACCAAAAACTTCACCGGACCAAAAACTAAAATCCAGCAAGCTGGGTGTTACACCAGCGATATATGAAAATTCGCGCACGGAAGGAATCGGAGAAGCGGATCCAGGGACGGGACCGTCACGGGTCACGAATAACAACTCACTATTGTATAGAAATTTGTTTTGAAAACCGGCTTCATACCCAAGCATTTAGCTGATGCGCATGGTGAGGCAAGCCTCAGAAGCTTTCTTATTGCACTTAAAGTAGCCGCTGAGCGTGCTCGTGATGGCCAAGAGTTAGCGATTGACCATCAGGGTATCAACGCTGGTGTTCTCGAAGCATCCGAAACTCGTCGAGAGGAATTGAAAGAGGACCATCCATGGGTTGAAGATGCACTCGAGGCATTGAGCGGCCTAATTGTTCCATGCGAGGAAAGCGAAATCATTGGTCGATGGCGCATGGCAAATACGCGCGACAAAATTGACACCCTCGTTGACCCGAGGCGACCCACAACACCAATTCAACTCGATCTTTTCGATAGTGATAGCCCGGAACACGCACTCCTAAATGCTTTGATCAAACTTGGAGTGATCGAAAAAAGAGATCGAGGACGAGTGAACTTCCCAGATATTTTTCGTATAGCTGCTAAAATGAAAAGAAAGGGCGGTGTCGTTCCGCGGAGAAAACGTTAGAGATGCTTGCTCCTCCTCCCCTTTTAATTTCTCTCCTGAGAGCTCGCCTGAAATAATGGATCAGAATCAGTGAACAATTTCTCATCGCCTTAGAGGCCGTGGCCGAGGAAGGGCCCGCAGCTTCAGAGAATATGGAGGCGATTAGTAAGGATAAATTGGCAGATTTGGCCTGATCCGTAGTGGCGATAAAGCGGTTAATTCGGGAAAAACAATAAAAATTGCCTTCCCAACTGCTTCCATAGTGCTTCCAGAAATTAAATTCCTGAAAAAGAACAAAAGAAAACCCCTTATAATCCATTGAATTATAAGGGGAAAATGGTGCCGGCTGCAGGAGTCGAACCCGCGACCCCCTGATTACAAATCAGGTGCTCTACCAACTGAGCTAAGCCGGCGTTTTGGTGTTTTTTAAAACGCGGCCCCCGTATAGCGCGCCTTTCGGCGCCCGGCAAGCGCGTTTAGGGATATCGTCGGGCATATTCGTACAGCGCCACGGCGGCGGCGTTGGACAGGTTGAGGCTTTCCATGGTCTTGCCGATGGGGACTCGGACCAGCAGGTCGCAATGGTCGCGGCTGAGGCGGCGCAGGCCGGCGCCTTCGGCGCCCAAAACCAGCGCCGTGCGGGCCGGCAGGTCGGCTTGGGGCAGGGTGGTCTTGGCGGTACCGTCGAGCCCGATACACCAGAAACCGGCTTCTTTGAGGCGGTCCATGGCGCGCACCAGGTTGGTCACCCGGATCATCGGCACCAATTCCAGCGCCCCGGACGCCGCCTTGGCCATAACCCCGGTGACTTCCGGGGTGTGGCGGTCGGGCAAAACCATGGCCAGCGCCCCGAAGGCCGCCGCCGAACGCAGCACGGCCCCAATGTTATGGGGATCACTGGCCTGATCGAGAATCACCAGCACGGCATGGTCCAGGCCCGCCGCGGCGTCGATTAAATCTTCCAGGTGGGGTGGTTCGGGCAAGCGGCTGAGCAGGGCCAGGCCCTGGTGCAGGGCTTGGGGCGGCAACAAGGCCTCGAGTTCCTTTTTATCGAGGACTTCCGCCGACATCGCCTTTTTACCACCGGTTTCGACCGCGTCCGTTAGCCGGGATTGCAGGGCCGTGGCGCTGTCCCGGTTGACCACCAGGCGCTGATGGACCCGTTCGGGGTTGGCCAGGGCCGCCAGCACGGGATGGATTCCGTAAATCCAGGGCGATCCGCCGGGTGAACCCTGAGCCTCGGGCGCCGGGCGCGCCGGGGCCTTGTTTTTCGAGCCTTTGTTGGGGCCCTTGGGGGCGCTTGCGACAGGACTTGATCCGACGCCGGGTCGTTTGGGGGCCGATTCCCGGCGCGGGCCTTTGCGAGAGGTGTTTTTGTTCTTTGCCATGGCCCTGTGTAACACTCGTCCCAAGGCCCTGTCAGCAAGCTTCTCGGGTAACGCTGTCAGAGCCTGAAAAGGCTTGTAACTTCATTGCTTTCTTTTAAGTTGACAACGGCCCGTAAATCCTCATATTGCGCCTTCCATTTTGTCGGCTCGCCGGCGCCCAGGACATCCCTGTGGAGGAGTGCCCGAGTGGCTAAAGGGGACGGGCTGTAAACCCGTTGACGTACGTCTACGTTGGTTCGAATCCAACCTCCTCCACCACTTTATCGGTTTTCCGATGCTGTGTCCGGGTTGGCGAGAGATGAAGCGGAAGGATTGCGGCGTGTCGTAAACGCGTTGGTATTGCGGGTGTAGCTCAATGGTAGAGCAGAAGCCTTCCAAGCTTACGACGAGGGTTCGATTCCCTTCACCCGCTCCAAACGTCACCGGTCCTGAGGGTTCGGTTTCGTAAGTGAGCATAGAGAGTTGTTTTTTTTGATAGTTCTAGACGGAAAGACGTAAGCGTTATGGCCAAAGAAAAGTTCGAACGTACAAAACCGCACTGCAACATCGGCACCATTGGTCACGTTGATCATGGCAAGACATCGTTGACGGCTGCGATCACCAAGGTTCTGGCGGAAACCGGCGGAGCGACGTTCTCCGATTATGCCGACATCGACAAGGCGCCCGAAGAAAAAGCTCGTGGCATCACGATTTCGACGGCGCACGTGGAATACGAGACGGAAGCCCGTCACTATGCCCACGTCGATTGCCCGGGTCACGCCGATTACGTGAAGAACATGATCACCGGTGCGGCCCAGATGGACGGCGCGATTTTGGTTGTGTCGGCCGCCGATGGCCCGATGCCGCAGACTCGTGAACACATCTTGTTGGCCCGTCAGGTTGGCGTTCCCTCGCTGGTCGTTTACATGAACAAGGTCGATCAGGTTGATGATCCGGAGCTTCTGGAACTGGTCGAAATGGAAATTCGTGAACTGCTCTCGAGCTACGATTTCCCCGGCGACGATATTCCCATCGTTCAGGGTTCGGCGCTTGCGGTTCTTGAAGACGGCGACGAAACCATCGGCAAAAGTTCGATCCTGGCCCTGATGAAGGCCGTTGATGAATACATTCCGCAGCCCGAACGCGCCCTTGATAAGCCGTTCCTGATGCCGATTGAAGATGTGTTCTCGATTTCCGGCCGCGGTACGGTTGTTACCGGCCGTGTCGAAAGCGGCATCGTGAAGACCGGCGAAGAAGTTGAAATCGTCGGTATCCGCGACACCCAGAAGACCATCTGCACCGGTGTTGAAATGTTCCGCAAGTTGCTCGATCAGGGTCAAGCCGGCGATAACGTTGGCGTTTTGTTGCGCGGCACCAAGCGTGAAGACGTCGAACGCGGTCAGGTTCTGTGTAAGCCGGGATCGACCACGCCGCACACCAAGTTCAAGTGCGAAGCCTACATCCTGACAAAAGAAGAAGGCGGCCGTCATACTCCGTTTTTCGCCAACTACCGTCCGCAGTTCTATTTCCGCACGACGGACGTGACGGGAACGGTTGTTCTGCCCGAAGGCACGGAAATGGTGATGCCGGGTGATAACATTGCGATGGAAGTCGAACTGATGGCACCGATCGCCATGGACGAAGGCCTGCGCTTCGCTATTCGCGAAGGCGGACGTACCGTCGGCGCCGGCGTCGTATCGAAAGTTGTTGAATAATTAAAGAAAATTGAGGCGCCCCAATTTATGGGGCGTTTTAACAGATTGGATCCGAAGACTATGGAACATCAAAATATCCGCATCCGCCTGAAAGCGTTTGATCATCGCGTGCTTGATCAATCCGCTGGCGAGATCATCAGTACAGCCAAGCGCACTGGCGCCGGTGTCCGTGGTCCAATCCCGTTGCCGACACGGATCGAAAAGTTCACAGTTTTACGGTCGCCGCACATTGACAAGAAGTCGCGCGAGCAGTTTGAAATTCGGACCCACAAGCGGGTTCTCGATATCGTTGACCCGACACCGCAGACGGTCGATGCCTTGATGAAGCTCGACCTCGCCGCCGGCGTTGACGTCGAAATCAAGCTCTAGTCGCGGAAGAATTAGGAAAGAAAGATCATGCGTACAGGTCTGATTGCACAAAAACTTGGAATGTCGCGCGTTTTCGCCGATGACGGTCGCAATATCCCCGTCACCGTGCTGAAAGTCGATAATTGCCAGGTCGTTGCCCAGCGCACCGTAGAAAAGGATGGCTACAGCGCCGTTCAGCTTGGTGTCGGCACGGCCAAAGTAAAGAAAATGTCGAAGGCCCTGCGCGGCCATTTCGCCGCGGCCAAGGTCGAACCGAAACAGAAAATGGTTGAATTCCGCGTCGATGCCGATGCCCTGGTTGATGTTGGCGCCCAATTGTCGGTCGAACATTTCATCAGCGGCCAGTTAGTCGATGTTGCCGGCACGACCCAGGGTAAAGGGTTCGCAGGCGCCATGAAACGCCACAATTTCAGAGGTCTTCGGGCCTCGCACGGTGTCTCTATTTCTCACCGTTCACATGGTTCTACCGGTCAATGTCAGGACCCCGGCAAGGTGTTCAAAGGCAAGAAGATGGCCGGTCACATGGGCGCCGTACGGCGGACCCAGCAGAACCTGGAAATCGTTTCCACCGACAGCGAACGCGGCCTGATTCTGGTCAAGGGTGCAATTCCTGGCTCCAAGGGCGGGTATGTATATGTGACCGACGCCATCAAGCGCACAGCTAAAGAAGAACTGCCGTTTCCGGCGGCGCTGGTTGGCGGCGACGTGCCGGTCGAAGAAGTTGTGGTCGAAGCCGCAGTCCAAGAAACGCCTGTCGATGAAACCCCCGATGGCGAAACGAAGGAATAAGTTATGAAGTGCGACGTCATTAGCCTGGACAACAAGAAAGTCGGTTCCGTCGACCTTGACGACACCATCTTTGGTGCGCCGGTTCGTGCCGACCTTATGTCGCGGACCGTTAATTGGCAGCTTGCCAAGCGCCGCGCCGGCACCCATGCGACCAAGGGCCGCGCCGAAGTCGCCGGTTCGACCAAAAAGATCGTCAAGCAGAAGGGCTCCGGCGGCGCCCGTCATGGCAACAAGAAGGCTCCGCAAATGCGAGGCGGCGGTGTTGCATTTGGCCCGCATGTCCGTGATCACGGGTTCAGCCTGCAGAAAAAGGTTCGCAAACTGGCTTTGAAATCGGCGCTTTCTTCCAAGCAGGCCGACGGCAAACTGGTGATCCTCGACGAAGCGAAAATGAAGCTGGCGAAGACCGCCGATCTGGTCAAATCACTCGCCAAACTCGGCTGGGGCAGGGCTCTGGTAATCGATGGCGCGGAAATCGACGGCAACTTCGGCATGGCCGCCAATAACATCTACGAATTGAACGTGTTGCCGTCCCAGGGCGCCAATGTTTACGACATCCTGCGCAGCGATACCCTGGTCCTGACCAGGGAAGCTGTCGAAAAGCTTGTGGAGCGTTTGAAATGAGCCTCAGCAAATACAGTGGCACGGCGACGCCGAGCAAGGAGCGCATTTTTGAGCTTCTTCGTTCGCCGATCATCACCGAAAAATCGACTCTGTTGTCGGAACACAATCAGGTTAGCTTCCGCGTTCCCATGGACGCCAGCAAGCCCGAAATCAAGGCCGCCGTCGAAGACCTGTTCAAGGTCAGCGTCACGGCCGTCAATACGTTGATCAGCAAGGGCAAAACCAAGATGTTCCGTGGTCGCCCCGGTAAACGTAATGACACCAAGAAAGCAATGGTCACCCTGGCCGAAGGCCAGTCAATCGATATCACGACAGGGATTTAGGTCTAGTCATGGCACTTAAACAATTCAAACCCACAACCCCCGGACGTCGCGGACTCGTTCTCGTCGACCGTTCAGGTCTGTGGAAGGGCAAGCCCGAAAAGGCGCTGACCGAAGGCCTTCGCAAGAAGGGTGGTCGCAACAACACGGGTCGGATCACCGCACGGCGTCGTGGCGGCGGACACAAGCGCCGCTATCGTATCGTCGACTTCAAACGCACCAAATATGATGTTACGGGTGTTATCGAACGTTTGGAATATGACCCCAACCGCACGGCGTTTATCGCACTGATCGCCTATGAAGACGGCGAACGGGCTTATATCCTGGCGCCCCAGCGTGTCGCCGTCGGCGATAAAGTGGTGTCCGGCGTCCAAGCCGATATCAAACCGGGCAACGCCATGCCCATGAAGAACATTCCCGTCGGGACGATCATCCACAATGTGGAAATGAAGCCCGGTAAAGGTGGCCAGATTGCACGTTCCGCCGGCACCTATGTTCAACTGATTGGTAAAGATCAGGGATATGCCCAGCTTCGCCTGAGTTCCGGCGAACTGCGGATGGTCCTGTCGGAATGCATGGCCACCATCGGCGCCGTGTCGAACCCCGATCAGCAAAACATCAAGCTTGGCAAGGCCGGGCGTAACCGTTGGCTCGGCAAACGTCCGTCGGTCCGTGGTGTCGCCATGAACCCCATCGATCACCCCCATGGTGGTGGCGAAGGGCGTACATCAGGTGGCCGCCATCCAGTCACGCCCTGGGGTAAACCCACCAAGGGCAAGCGTACACGCTCTAACAAGAAGACGGATCGCCTGATTATGCGCCGTCGTCACAGCAAGAAGTAGGAGGTCGGTTTGGCTCGATCCGTATGGAAAGGCCCGTTTGTAGACGGATACCTTCTTAAAAAAGCAGAGACCAGTCGCGCCAGCGGCCGTAACGAGGTCATTAAGACCTGGTCGCGTCGTTCGACCATTTTGCCGCAGTTCGTCGGTTTGACGTTTGGTGTCTATAATGGCCGGAAATTCATCCCCGTGCTGATCACCGAAGATATGATCGGTCACAAGATGGGCGAATTTTCACCGACTCGCACCTATTCCGGCCATGCGGCCGACAAGAAAGCGCGGAGGGCTTAATTATGGGTAAGAAATCATTGCCGCGCGCGTACGCCGATAACGAAGCAATGGCGTATTCCAAGCACATGCGGGGCAGCGCCCAAAAGCTTAACGAGGTCGCCTCGTCGATCCGTGGGCTGAAGTGCGAAGCCGCTTTGTCGGAATTGCAGTTTTCCAAGCGCCGGGTCGCCGGCGAGGTCAAGAAGGTTCTTGAATCGGCCATCGCCAATGCCGAAAACAATCACGAACTTGATGTTGACCGTTTGTATGTTCACGAAGCCACCGTTGGCCGCACCATGGTTATGAAGCGCTGGCGTGCGCGGGCCCGTGGTCGCGTCGGAAAAATTCTCAAGCCCTTCAGTAATCTTCGCGTCATCGTGCGCGAACGAGAGGAGACCGCATAGCATGGGTCAAAAAGTAAACCCGATCGGCTTCAGGCTCGGTATCATCCGGACGTGGGATTCACGCTGGTACGCCGAGGGTCAATATGCCGAATTGCTGCATGAAGATTTGCAGATCAGGAAGTTTTTGAAGAAACGCCTGATGCAGTCCGGTGTGTCCAAGATCATCATCGAACGGCCGGCTAAAAAAGCCCGCATCACCATTCATACGGCCCGGCCCGGTGTCATTATCGGCAAAAAAGGCGCCGACATTGAAAAGCTGCGTCAGGACATCATGAAGATGACGGGTTCGGAAGTTCACGTGAACATCGTCGAAATCCGCAAGCCTGAAATTGACGCCGTTCTGGTCGCCGAAAACGTCGCCCAGCAGATGGAACGCCGTGTTTCTGTTCGTCGCGCCATGAAGCGTGTCGTGCAGTCGGCCATGCGCCTTGGCGCCGAAGGTATTCGGGTGTATTGCTCCGGTCGTCTCGGCGGCGCTGAAATCGCTCGCGATGTTTGGTATCACGAGGGTCGCGTTCCCTTGCACACACTACGCGCCAATGTCGATTACGGCACTGCCGCCGCGCTCACCACTTACGGTATTTGCGGCGTCAAAGTCTGGATCTACAAGGGTGAAATCATGGCCCATGATCCCATGGCCCTGGATAAACTTGTTTCGGAACAACAGCCGGCCCGTTAAGGCCTGCTATCTTTGGATATTAGAGAAAGCTCGGAAAGATGCTCAGCCCCAAGCGTACAAAATTTCGTAAGATGCACAAAGGTCGCATCCATGGCAATGCCAAGGGTGGGTCGCAGTTGAATTTCGGCGCCTTTGGCCTGAAGGCGACATCGCCTGATCGCGTTACCGCGCGTCAGATCGAAGCCGCTCGTCGTGCCTTGACCCGTCACATGAAGCGTGCCGGCCGTGTCTGGATCCGCATCTTCCCTGATGTTCCGGTGACCCAGAAGCCGGCCGAAGTTCGCCAGGGTAAAGGCAAGGGGTCGGTCGAATACTGGGCCGCCCGCGTCAAGCCCGGTCGGATCATGTTCGAAATTGATGGCGTGACGCTGGAAGTCGCCAAGCGCGCCTTCGAGTTGGCCGCCGCCAAATTGCCTATCAGCACGCGTTTCGTAACGCGCCTTGGTGAAGGAGAATAAGATCATGAGCAATGACATGAAGGGCGCCGATTTGCGCGCCAAGTCTGATGATGAATTGAAAGATCAGTTGATTGGCCTCCGCAAGGAAGCCTTCAACCTTCGCTTCCAGGCCGCTAGTGGCCAGTTGGAGAATACGGCACGCAAGCGTCAGGTTAGTCGTGGAATTGCGTGTGTAAAAACGATCTTGGGCGAACGTAATACGCTCAAGACAGCGTCCTAAAAGAGGTTTTGTAACTATGCCCAGGCGAGTACTTCAAGGTGTCGTGGTCAGCGACAAAATGGACAAAACGGTCACCGTAAAGGTGGAACGGCGTTTCAAGCATCCGCTGTACAAAAAGTATATCCGTAAGTCGAAAAAGTATGCTGCCCATGACGAAAACAATGACACCAAAATCGGCGAAGTGGTGAAAATCCGCGAATGTCGTCCGTTGTCGAAGCGCAAGAAATGGGAAATCGTCGCCGAAGACGCATGAGTTAAGCGTTCAACGGTTTAGGTGATGAATAGAGGAAGAGAAAAATGATCCAGGTCGAAACCAACTTGGAAGTCGCAGACAACTCCGGCGCACGCCGGATCCAGTGCATCAAGGTGCTGGGCGGCTCCAAGCGCAGATACGCATCCGTGGGCGACGTTATTGTCTGCTCGATTAAGGAAGCCATTCCGCGCGGTCGCGTCAAAAAGGGCGAAGTCGTTCAGGCCGTCGTCGTGCGTACGGCCAAAGACATCCACCGCGCTGACGGAACGACGATTCGTTTCGACAGCAACGCCGCTGTCTTGATTAACAAGCAGGGCGAGCCGATCGGGACCCGTATTTTCGGCCCGGTGACCCGTGAATTGCGTGCCAAGAAATATATGAAAATCATTTCGCTGGCTCCGGAAGTGTTGTGAGTAGGTAAGAATAAATGTCTGCAAAAATGAAAATGAAGAAGGGCGATAGCGTTATCGTCCGGACCGGCAAGGATAAGGGCAAAAAAGGAGAAATCCTGAAAATGTTGCCCAAGGAAAACCGTGCCCTTGTGACCGGAATTAACATGGTCAAGCGTCACACCCGGGCGACTCAAACAACGCCGGGTGGAATTATCGAGAAAGAAGCCTCGATTGACGTTTCCAATATTGCCCACGTTGATCCCAAAGACGACAAGCCGACCCGGGTCGGTATCAAATCACTGAAAGATGGCCGCAAGGTCCGCTACGCCAAGCGGTCTGGCGAAGTCATCGACAGATAGACGGGTGCGTTAGAAATGGCACGTTTGAAAGAACATTACGAATCGACGGTCAAGCAAGCGCTGATCGAACAGTTCGGCTACAAGAACATCATGGAAGTCCCGAAGCTTGAAAAGATCGTCATCAATATGGGCGTCGGCGAAGCTTCCCAGGACAAGAAATTGATCAAGGGCGCAATTGACGACATGACCCGGATTTCGGGTCAGAAGCCGGTTGTCACCAAGGCCAAGATGTCGATCGCCACGTTCAAGCTGCGTGATGGCATGACGGTGGGGTGCAAAGTCACCTTGCGTCGTGACCGGATGTTTGAATTCCTCGACCGCCTGGTGACCATCGCCTTACCGCGTGTCCGTGATTTCCGCGGTCTCAACGCCAAAAGCTTCGATGGCAAAGGCAATTACGCCATGGGTGTTAAAGAGCAGATCATTTTCCCGGAAATTGACTACGACAAGGTCGATCGCATCCGCGGTATGGATATTGTTATCTGCACAACTGCCAAAACCAATGAAGAGGCAAAGGCCCTGCTTCGGGGCTTCGATATGCCCTTCAAAGGTGAGCCGGCAACCGGAGAACAGACGAATGGCTAAAAAAAGCGCCGTTGAACGCAATAAGAAACGCGAAAAGCTGGTGGCCAAGTATGCCCCCAAGCGCGCCGCTTTGATGGCGACAGCTAACAATCTTTCCCTGACCGCCGAAGAACGTTTCGCGGCGCGTCTGAAACTCGCTGAATTGCCGCGCAATTCCTCGGCTGTGCGGGTTCGTATGCGGTGCGGCCTGACGGGTCGTCCGCGTGGTAATTATCGCAAGTTCAAATTGTGCCGTATTGCGCTTCGCGAACTTGCATCAATAGGTCAAATCCCCGGCATGGTTAAGTCGAGCTGGTAGGAGAAGTACGAATATGTCAATGACTGATCCCTTGGGTGATATGCTAACCCGTATCCGTAATGGCCAACGTGCCCATAAGAACACCGTTATGGCGCCGGCTTCGAAGCTGCGCTCGAACGTTCTTGAAGTTCTTAAGCGCGAAGGCTTTATCCGCGGCTACAGCCAAGCAGAGGTACGCCCTGGCATCACCGAGCTGAACATCGAACTCAAGTATCATGAGGGCGATCCTGTCATCCGTGAAATTAGCCGGGTATCGACCCCGGGCTGCCGTGTTTATTCGAGAATTAAAGACCTGGGTAGAGTTTACAACGGTCTTGGTATCTCGATCCTGTCAACGCCTCGTGGCGTCATGTCTGACGCCGAAGCCCGCGACGCCAATGTTGGCGGCGAAGTGCTTTGCCAGGTCTTTTAGGTTTTTAGAAGTTAGGACGACCCATGTCGCGTATTGGTAAAAATCCGGTTGAACTTCCCGACGGCGTTAGCGTCGTGATTTCCGGTCAGCAAATTACGACCAAGGGCAAGCTCGGTGAGCTGTCTGCCGTGTTTACGGACGATGTCGATATCACCGAGGCTGATTCCGTTGTTACGGTAAAGCCCCGGAGCGATTCGATTATGGCCCGTAAAATGTGGGGAACGTCGCGTAGCGTGATCAGCAATATGGTTCACGGTGTGTCGCAAGGCTTTACCCGCAATCTGGTGATCAACGGCGTCGGTTATCGTGCGGCGGTTCAGGGCAGCACCCTGGTTTTGCAGCTTGGTTTCTCGCACGAAGTCAAATACCCGATCCCCAGTGACATCAAGATCAACTGCCCCGACCAGACCCACATTACCATCCAAGGCATCGACAAGCAGCGCGTCGGTCAGACCGCAGCCAATATTCGTGCCTACCGCCCGCCCGAGCCCTACAAAGGCAAAGGCATCAAATACGAAGATGAATACGTCCTGCGCAAGGAAGGCAAGAAGAAATAAGCCATGGCCAATTCAATGCAACTATTCCAGCGCCGCAAAGGGCGCATTCGCAACCAGCTCAGGCGGGTCGGCACGGGGCGTCCGCGCCTTTCTGTTTTCCGTTCCGGCAAGCATATTTATGCCCAGGTTATTGATGATGCCAAGGGTGTGACCCTTGCGTCGGCTTCGACCGCTGAAAAGGATTTTCGCGCAGCGGGTAAAACCGGCGCCGACAAGTCCGCCGCCGAATTGGTCGGCAAACTTGTCGCCGAACGCGCCATCAAGGCAGGCATCAAGGATGTGGTCTTCGACCGCGGTGGATACAAATATCATGGCCGGGTGAAAGCCTTGGCCGAAGCGGCCCGCGAAGTCGGCCTGTCTTTCTAGGAGCGCTATTAAATGGCACAAACACCTACACCGAAAAGTGAACAGCGCGGGCCGGGCCAAGGGCAGGGCCGCGGTCGTGGCGGTCGTGACCGTCAGGACCAAAACGACCGTGATGATGAATTGATTGATAAACTGGTGCACATCAACCGTGTCGCCAAAGTTGTCAAAGGTGGGCGTCGCTTTTCCTTCGCCGCTCTGGTCGTCGCAGGCGACGGCAGTGGCCGGGTCGGTTTCGGCACCGGTAAGGCGCGCGAAGTCCCCGAAGCCATCCGCAAGGCGACCGATCAGGCCAAAAAAGAAATGATCCGCGTGCCGCTGCGCGATGGCCGCACGCTTCACCATGATGTCGAAGGTCGCTTCGGTGCCGGTCACGTTGTGCTTCGCAGTGCGCCTCCGGGAACCGGCATCATCGCCGGCGGTCCCATGCGCGCCATCTTCGAAGCCATGGGCGTGCAGGACGTGGTGACCAAATCTATCGGTAGTTCCAATCCCCACAACATGGTCAAGGCGACGTTCCAGGCACTGACCGATTCGACATCGCCGCGCAGCGTTGCTGCACGGCGGGGCAAGAAGGTCAGCGAAATCGTTTCCCGTCGGGGTGGCGCGGCGCAAGCCGGTGATGCTGCGGCGCAGGCCGGCGATGCCGCGGTAAAGGAGTAGGGACATGGCCGACAAGAAAACAGCCACCGTTGTGGTTACCCAGACCGGTAGCCCCATTGGTCGTCAGCAATACCAGCGCGATACTCTCAAGGGTCTCGGGCTTAACAAAATGCACAAGACTCGCGAACTGGAGGATACGCCTTCGGTCCGTGGGATGATTGAAAAGGTCAAGCACCTGATCCGTATCGAACAGGCTGGCTAGTGCGTGTTGCAAGCCGTGAGCTTGCAATCAAATGCGATAAGGAATTCGAAAAATGAGACTCAACGAACTTCGCGATAACCCAGGTGCCACAAAGGACCGCAAACGTGTCGGCCGTGGTATTGGTTCGGGAACCGGCAAGACCGGTGGTCGTGGCGTCAAAGGCCAGAAATCGCGTAGCGGTGTCTCGCTGCTGGGCTTCGAAGGTGGCCAGATGCCCTTGTATCGGCGCCTGCCCAAACGCGGTTTCAAAAACCCGTTTTCGAAGGATTTCTCGGTCGTCAACCTGGGCCGTATTCAGGAAGCCGTTGATGCGGGCAAGCTCGACGCCAAAAAGACCATCGACGAAGCCGTCCTGATCGCCGCTGGCATCGCCAGTAAATCGAAAGACGGTATCAAGCTTCTGGCCAAGGGTGAGCTTAAGTCCAAGCTGACGCTCGACGTCGCACGCGCTTCGAAAACCGCCGTCGCCGCCGTGGAAAAAGCGGGCGGTACGGTAGCTGTCAAAGCGGTCGCAGAAGCCCAGCCTGAAAAGAAGGGCAAGGTGAAAAAGAAAGCTAAAGTTGAGACATCGGAAGCCGACACCGAAGCCAAAACCACTGACGCTTCTTAAATACTGAAGCCGGGATAACGACGTAATGTCATCTGCCGCTGAGCAACTTGCCGCCAATATGAATTTCGGAGCCTTTTCCAAGGCGACGGAACTGAAAAACCGTATCTGGTTTACCCTTGGCGCGCTGATCGTTTACCGGTTGGGAACCTATATCCCGCTGCCCGGTATCGACCCGGTCGTGCTCAACGATATCTTCTCCCAGCAGTCGGGCGGCATTCTCGGCATGTTCGATATGTTCTCTGGCGGGGCGCTCGGTCGCATGACCATTTTCGCGCTCAACATCATGCCCTACATTTCGGCGTCGATCATCATGCAGTTGATGACGTCCATATCGCCGAAGCTTGGTGCCCTGAAGAAAGAAGGCGAAAGCGGCCGCAAGGTCATCAACCAGTACACCCGTTACGGGACCGTGGTGATTACCGCATTGCAGGCCTACGGCATCGCCGTCGGCCTGGAAGGCATGACATCAAGCGCCGGTTCGGCGGTTATTGATCCGGGACTGTTCTTCCGCTTTACGACCGTTGTGACGCTGGTCGGCGGGACCATGTTCCTGATGTGGCTGGGTGAACAGATCACGGCGCGCGGTGTCGGTAACGGAATTTCGTTGATCATCTTCTCCGGTATTGTCGCCAATCTTCCCAGTGCTCTGGCCGGGACTCTGGAATTGAGCCGTACCGGGGCGATTTCGCCAATCCTGATCATCGCTCTGCTGCTCATGACTGTCGGCGTGATCTTCTTTATCATCTTCATGGAACGCGCCCAGCGCCGGATTATTGTGCAGTATCCGAAACGCCAGCAGGGTAATAAAATGTCGGGCGGGGAAGCCTCTCATTTGCCGTTAAAGCTGAACACCGCCGGTGTAATTCCGCCGATTTTCGCCAGTTCCATCCTGTTGATGCCGATCACCATCATCGGCTTTTCCGCCGGTCAGGGTCCGGAATGGCTGGGCACGGTTGCCGCCCTGTTGGGCCGCGGCCAACCGCTTTATCTGTTCATCTATATCTCGTTGATCGTTTTCTTCGCCTTTTTCTACACGGCCGTGGTCTTCAATCCGGAAGACACCGCCGATAACCTGAAGAAGTACGGTGGTTTTGTGCCCGGCATCCGCCCCGGCAAGAATACCTCGCAATACCTAGATAGGGTGCTGACCCGTCTGACGGTGGTCGGTGCGGCGTATCTTTCGGCGGTATGTCTGTTGCCCGAAATTCTCATATCCCGGTTTTCGGTTCCTTTCTATTTCGGGGGAACCAGCCTGCTGATTGTCGTTACCGTTACTTTGGATACGGTCGCTCAAATTCAGTCTCACCTGTTGGCCCATCAGTATGAGGGGTTAATAAAGAAATCGAAGTTGAAGGGGCGCCGCTGATGAACTTGGTGCTTCTTGGGCCGCCTGGTGCAGGTAAGGGGACGCAGTCCCATCGGCTCGAGATTGCATATGGATTAGTTCAACTTTCAACCGGCGACATGCTGCGAGCCGAAGTCAATTCCGGTAGCGAGTTGGGTAAGCAGGCGAAGGAAGTTATGGAAGCCGGCCAATTGGTATCTGATGAATTGATCATCGATATGATTTCGGGGCGTATTGAGCAGGCGGATTGTAAAGACGGTTTTATCCTGGATGGTTTCCCGCGGACGACGCCGCAAGCAGAGGCTCTGGACAAGATGTTGTCCGAAAAGAAGATGAAGATCGATCATGTCATCGAAATTAAGGTCGATGACGAGGCCATGATCGAAAGAATTACCGGTCGCTACACCTGTGCAAAGTGCGGCGATGGATACCACGATACGTTTCAGAAGCCCAAAAGTGAGGGGGTTTGTGACAAATGCGGTGGGAACGAATTTGCCCGTCGCGCTGACGATAACGCCGAAACAGTTCGTTTAAGGCTTACGGCCTTTCACAAACAAACGGAGCCAATCGTTACGTATTATGGTGAAAAAGGCGTTTTGAAGTCGGTGAACGGCATGGTCGCCATCGATGAAGTGACGAAACAATTGAAGGAAGTTATTGGCTGAAGACTGCGTGTTGACTTAGGGATTTGAGCGCCTATAATCGCGCCTCTTCAGAATCCGGGCATCGGTCTTTTATCATTTAAAACCAACGTGTAAGGAGTACCAGCTTTGGCGCGAATTGCTGGCGTAAATATCCCGACCGGGAAACGGGTCGAAATCGCATTATCATACATTCACGGAATTGGCCGCACCAAGGCCAAGGAAATCTGTGTAAAGGTCGGGATTCCGGCGGAACGAAGGGTCAGCGACCTGACGGAAGCTGAACTTTCGGGTATCCGTGAGTCCATCGACAACGATTATCAGGTCGAAGGCGATCTTCGCCGTGAGGTCGCGATGAACGTGAAAAGGCTTATGGATCTCGGGTGTTACCGAGGCCTGCGCCATCGCCGTGGTTTGCCGGTGCGCGGTCAGCGCACCCACACCAACGCACGTACCCGCAAGGGGCCTGCAAAAGCCATCGCCGGCAAGAAGAAATAGGCCTGTGGCCGAGAAAGTTTAGGATTTAATATGGCAAAGCCGAGTACACAGCGGACCAAAAAAAGGGAACGCAAGAACATCGCTTCGGGCGTCGCCCATGTCAACGCGACGTTCAATAACACCATGGTCACCATTACCGATGCCCAGGGCAATTCTATCGCCTGGTCGTCTGCCGGGGCCCAGGGTTTTAAAGGCTCGCGTAAGTCGACACCTTACGCCGCCCAGCTGGCCGGTGAAGATGCCGGGCGCAAGGCCATGGAACATGGCATGAAGACTCTGGAAGTCGAAGTTAAGGGCCCTGGTTCGGGTCGTGAATCGGCACTGCGCGCACTGCAGACCGTCGGTTTCACAATTACTGCTATTCGCGACGTCACACCCATTCCACATAATGGGTGTCGTCCGCGCAAGCGCCGCCGCGTTTAAAAGCGGTTTCTATCGGGGCTTGTCCCCTTGTCATTCCGGGTCATGGTGGGCCGGAATGTTTGTTCAAGGTTCCTCATGCTCTGGAACTTTCAATTTATGTGCCGAACGCGAGGTTTAATCCGTGATTCAAAAGAATTGGCAGGAACTTATTAAGCCGACGAAACTCGATGTTGTCCCGGGCGCCAATCCGGAACGTCGTGCAACCATCGTCGCCGAACCGCTGGAACGGGGTTTTGGACTTACCCTTGGTAATGCCCTGCGGCGTGTCCTGTTGTCTTCCTTACAGGGGGCGGCTGTGACATCTGTGCAGATTGATAATGTTCTGCATGAATTTTCGTCGATTCCGGGCGTCCGCGAGGATGTCACCGATATTGTCCTGAACATCAAATCCATGGGGCTTCGCATGCATTGCGAGGGACCCAAACGGATGACGCTCAAGGGCACGGGTCCCTGTGAAGTCAAGGCTGGCGACATTGAAACCGGCCCTGACATCGAAATCATGGACCCCGACCTGGTGATTTGCCACCTGGATAAAAACGCCAAGCTGTCCATGGAACTGACCGTCGAACACGGTAAGGGCTATGTGCCGGCGACCCAGCATCGGGCCGAAGATTCGCCCATCGGCCTGATCCCCATCGATTCGGTGTTCTCGCCGGTTCGCAAGGTCAGCTACAAGGTCGATAACACCCGCGTTGGCCAGATCACCGATCATGACAAATTGTCGCTCGATCTGACCACCAACGGTTCGGTCACACCCGATGATGCCGTGGCGCTCGCCGCCCGTATTCTTCAGGACCAGTTGCAGTTGTTCATCAACTTCGACGAACCGAAGACGGTTTCCGAGGAAGATTCACGCGAAGAACTGCCGTTCAACAAGCATCTTCTGCGTAAAGTCGACGAGCTGGAACTTTCCGTTCGGTCGGCAAATTGCCTGAAGAACGACAACATCATTTACATCGGCGATCTTGTTCAGAAAACCGAAGCCGATATGTTGCGGACACCAAATTTCGGCCGTAAGTCCTTGAACGAAATCAAGGAAGTGCTGTCGCAGATGGGCTTGCATCTGGGCATGGAAATCTCCAGCTGGCCGCCTGAAAACATCGAAGATCTGGCCAAACGGCTCGAAGACCCATTCTGATAAGTTAAAACTAGGAGATACCGACATGCGCCATCGCATGAGTGGACGAAAACTGAACCGCACGAGCTCTCATCGCAAAGCCATGTTTTCCAATATGGTTGTGTCGCTGCTGATGCACGAGCAAATCACCACGACCCTGCCCAAGGCGAAGGAATTGCGTCGCATCGCCGACAAGATGATCTCCCTCGGCAAACGCGGTGATCTGCATGCCCGCCGTCAGGCGATTTCGGTTCTGCAAGATGCCGATACCGTCGGCAAGCTGTTTGATGGCTTGGCCGCCCGCTATAAAGAACGTCCGGGTGGATATACCCGGGTGTTGAAGGCCGGTCATCGCTACGGCGATTGCGCCCCGATGGCGGTTATCGAACTGGTCGACCGTGACCCGGAAGCCAAAGGCGCCGCCGATCACGCCCGCGTCGAAGCCGAAGCCGAAGCCGCAGCAAGCGATGCCGTCGCCGATTAAGGCCGGAATCAAAATTGATTTAAAAACGGGGTCACCTTTCGGGTGGCCCTTTTTTTTTATGCCTCGTTAGGGTCCACAGGAAACCGGGCATCGTGATAACCCGGTAGTCGGCAGTCAATTCGGGCCAAGTCTATTGTCGACTGTGCGCTCGATAGCGGACATTTTCTGTCGTGCCAGCCAGCTTCCGCTTTTAGCCATAAGGAGACATTACTGCTGACTTTTGTCGACAAGTTTCAGATATGAGAATGAAAGGGCACCGACGACGATCATAAAAAATGCTAACTCAGGAAAATACCGAATTGGAAATAACAAAACCAATTCAGTCCTGGTTGCGCCAATTCCAGGATTGAGGCTGGATTGATTGACCAGTTCCCGACAGATTAAACCTGGAGCGATTGCTAACACGTAAAGCATCCAAAGTTGTAATCCATTGCCCTTCGAAAGCTTCCATGACGTTCTAAGAGAAATTGGATTTCTTACCGCTACAGCAGGAAAGATCAGCAAGAAACGACTAAGTGGCAAATAAGCCAAAAAGCCAATCAAATACATAGTTAAGACCGAAGGAAAGTTGTTCGAATTTAAGTCGGGTAGCGAATCAATGTAGTGCTCTGACATAGCTACATAGATTGAGAAAAACGAAAAAGAGGTTAAAAGAAATACGGCGTGGAACAATACTGCTCGCCACAGATATGCCCACTCTGGTTCACCAAAAGACAAGCGAAACCAGGGGTTTGGTAGAATTTCGCTGAGAATAAGATATCTATGCCATGCTGTGATTGGCGGCACCCAAACAGCTATACAAAAAGCAATTGATGGAAAAAGGACCCACTTTGGAATATCGCCGACAAAAAGAGTGGAAACTAGCATTGCACCATTGAGCGCCACTGGTAGCCACACGAATGACAGAAATATGGATAAATTTTGAATTACCGCTTCGTAGGCAAGTACTAGGGTGCGAATGATTAGAACTGGTCTGGCCATGCCTTCAAAGCTTGATGTAGGTTAAAATTATCATAAACAACGAATATCACAGGTTGCATTGCCCCAAAACTATATAATGCCCGCTTAGGGTCAATAACGGACCTCGGGACCCGCTTTGAATAACGTCTGCCCCGCCACCAATACCAGAAGTCAGGCGAGCTATGCCCGTCCATGTTTAATCCACAAGAATTTCATCCACGGTCGCCATAATCCGGTCGTGGTCTAGTCCGGCGACGCAGGGGTACATGCCGTCCTGTGGGGCTTTCGGGCAGGCCCCCAGGCAGCCCTGGCAGTCCATTGGCTTAAACAGGATATGGGCGTTGGGTGGGGTGATTTCGGGTGCGTAGGGGACGATCTCGCCCACATAGGCGGCACTGGCCAAGCCGATGGTCGGGGCGCCGAGCGCAATGGCCAGGTGCATCAAGGCGGTATCGACGCTGATAACCAGCCGCGCGGCCACCAACTTGGGCGCCAGGTCGGCAAATGTCGAAGGGTCAAATTCGACATTCGGATACTCCAGAAGCGTCTTGAACTCCGGATTGTTCTCCAGGTCGCCCGGTGCGCCGGTGAGGACGATGCGCGTCGCCGGCGGTAGGCGTTCGATGATTTTTCGGTACAGGGCGACGGGGCTCTGTTTCAGTTTAACCGCCGAAAACGGCTGAATCAGCACATCAGGGGTATCGCTCGTGGCGTTTCCGGCGATCCGGCCTTTTGCAATGCGAACCATGGGGGCCGCTTCGGCAGTTCCGCTCAGCCAGTCGGCAAACGTCGACCACCGGATGACTTTGTCCAGGTGATCGGGGCCGCTGGCGAACAACCGTTGATACAAGGCCCTGTTTTGGCCCAGCGCCCGGTCATGCTTGGGCCACGAACGGGGTTCCATGGCCACGGCCTGATCCGGTGCGGCGGCGCGGACAAGGCTTTCGTCGAGGTCTGGATGGCGCAGATGGTCGGTGGAAATGACCAGCCGAAAATGGCGATTAAACAGCCCCCTGAACTGCTTTCGCCGGTAGCTAAGCGATTTTCGCAGCAACTTGAAATCGACCGCCATAACGGTAATTTCCGGCGGCAATAGGAACGCCATTTTGGCGGCTTCCCGGCGGATCAGCAGGGTTACCTGTTCGCCATCCTGGGCCAGGCGCGCCAGGCGCGGCAAGACGAGGGAAAACAGGACCGTATCGCCAAGCCCCCCGGCCGATATCAATAACACCCCCGTGGCCGCCGGCCGGGATGAAAGGCGCCGTGCCAGGCCTTGCAATCGGTCCTGTATGTGAAACGGCTTCAGCACTTAATAAGCCGCGTAGGATTTTTCTTCGACTAATCGAGAGCCCAGATAGTCGTTAATCCGTCGCTTAACTGACATTCGATTATCGTTGGTGACATAAACGGCCCGGGCCAACTTGACGAAGGCCGGGCCGAAATCGCCGGCGCGTTCGCAGTCGCGGATATCATCTTCGATCTGCCACAGGGTCTCATTGATGGCTTTAAGCTCCTGGGTCAGTCCGGCCAGTTCTTCGGTGGCTTCAATGGCCTGGTCCCGGACTTTGGTCAGGGTATCGTATTCGATACGGACGTTTGCAAGCTTGCTCTCGTCGTCGATGCGTTCGAGCTTGATCGCCAAAATGGTGATCTTGTCGATCAATTCGCCTGGAGATATTTCAACGGATAGGGTGCCGGGCACGGTATTCTCCTGAAATTGCGAATAATGATTCGGAATGTAGTACAGCAATCGGTTTGGTGCAAAAGCCGTTTCTGCTAGATTACGGGAAATCTTGAGCCAACAAGGATTGAAGTCCATGAGCCGTTTTTCTGTAATTGCTTTGAATCTGCCTGTCGCCTTGATCGTCGCCCTGGCTCTGGGGGGGCCGGCTGTGGGCGCGGAACAAAAGACGGTTCCGGGTTCCGAACAACAACTTCAGTTGTCTTACGCACCGCTTGTCCGCAAGGCGGCGCCGGCGGTCGTCAATATTTATACCAAGAAAGTGGTTCGCTCGCGCCAGGTCCTGCCGTTGTTCAACGATCCGTTCTTTCGTCGTTTTTTCGGTGATGCGCCGGGCCTGACCGTCCCCCGGGAAGAAGTACAAAATTCTTTAGGGTCCGGTGTGATTATCAATAGCAATGGCATCATCGTTACCAATTATCACGTCATCGAAGGCGCCAAGGAAATCACGGTGGTGCTGACCGACCGGCGCGAATACGAAGCCCAGGTGGTCGGCAACGACAAGCGCACGGATCTTGCCGTCCTGAAGATTGACCCGGGAAAAGAAACCTTGCCGTTTCTTGAACTGGCCAATTCCGACGATCTGGAAGTCGGCGATATCGTTCTCGCCATCGGCAATCCGTTTGGGGTCGGCCAGACGGTCACCAGCGGTATCGTCTCGGCGTTGTCCCGGGCCGGGGTCAAATCATCGGACCTGTCTCTTTTTATCCAGACCGACGCGGCCATCAATCCGGGGAATTCCGGCGGTGCCCTGGTTGGCATGGATGGCCGCCTGGCCGGCATCAATACGGCGATTTTTTCAAAAAGCGGAGGATCCCTCGGCATCGGCTTCGCGATCCCGTCGAACATGGTGCGCACGGTTATCGCCGGGACCATCCGGGATGGTCATCTGGTTCGCTCATGGCTTGGCGCATGGGGTCAGGTGGTGACGTCGGAAATCGCCGAAAGTATCGGAATGGAACGCCCCCGCGGCGTGCTCATCAAACAGGTTTATCCAAACGGATCGGCGGACCGGGCGGGCCTCAGGCCGGGTGATATCGTTGTCGATGTGGATGGTCATGAAGTGAATGGGCAAAAAGGCCTGAATTACCGTATCGCGACCCTGAAAATCGGCGGTACGGCGCGCTTGGGTATTCTGCGCAAGGGCACTCAGCAGGAATTGACGGTCGCCCTGGAAGCCCCGCCGGAAGACCCGCCGCGCGAGGTCACGGCGCTTAGTGGCGCGCATCCTTTTGGCGGTGCCGTGGTCGCCAATATGTCGCCGGCGCTGGCCGATGAAGTCGGGATTCGATCCTTCGATCCGGGAGTCTATATTTTGCAAGTAAAGCAGCCTTCGACCGCCGCCCGCATCGGTTTTCGGCTCGGCGACAAAATAACCCAAATCAATGATCAAGCGGTCGAAACCGTGGGCGGACTGTCGAAAGTACTCGAAAAACGTGTCGAGCGCTGGTCGGTCAGCATCAAGCGCGGTGGCAAGATCATCAATGTGGTGGTCAATAAGTGAACACCTTATTTGAATCCCAGGCCCCGCGCCCCCTGGCCGACCGCATGCGACCGGGAAATTTGGCGGAAGTCGTCGGCCAGGATCATCTGCTGAAGGATTCGGCCCCCATCGGCCGAATGCGCATCGCCGGAACGATGACGTCGATCATTTTGTGGGGGCCGCCGGGAACCGGTAAAACCACCATCGCCCGCCTGTTGGCGGCCCACACGGATTTGCATTTCGAACCCCTGTCGGCGGTATTTTCCGGGGTCGCCGATTTGCGCAAGGTGTTCGAAGCGGCGAAGGGGCGTCGCGCCGGGGGCCAGGGCACTCTGCTGTTTATCGACGAAGTTCACCGTTTCAACCGGGCCCAGCAGGATGGTTTTTTGCCTTATGTGGAAGATGGCACGATCATTTTAGTGGGTGCGACGACGGAAAATCCGTCGTTCGAGCTAAATGCCGCGCTGTTATCGCGAACCCAGGTGCTGGTGCTCAACCGCCTGGACGATGCGGCGCTTGAAGAATTGCTGGTTCGTAGCGAAAACCTGGAAGGTCGCAAGCTTGCCCTCGATGCCGATGCCCGTGGCGCCCTGCGCGCCATGGCCGATGGCGACGGCCGCTACTTGTTGAACATGGCCGAAGCCCTGTTCGCCCTGCCGCAGGACCCCATCCTCGATACCGCCGCCCTGGCCCAGGCGGTGCAACGGCGCATGCCGCTTTACGATAAATCCCAGGATGGCCACTACAACCTGATCAGCGCCCTGCACAAGTCGCTGCGCGGGTCCGATGCCAATGCCGCGCTGTACTGGTTCGCGCGCATGCTGGCCGGCGGCGAAGACCCTCATTATATTGCCCGTCGGCTGGTCCGTTTCGCGGTCGAAGATATTGGCCTGGCCGATCCCCAGGCGCTGCCGCAATCCATCGCCGCCTGGGAAGCCTTTGAACGCTTGGGAAGTCCGGAAGGAGAATTGGCGCTGGTTCAATGTGTGATATATCTGGCGACCGCACCAAAATCCAACGCCGCGTACAAGGCGGAAAAAGCGGCTAAAGCCGCGGCGCGGGAAACCGGATCGCTGGCCCCGCCGAAACATATTCTCAATGCCCCGACGTCGATGATGAAAGACCTTGGCTATGGCGACGGATACGCCTATGACCATGACGCCGAAGACGGATTTACCGGGCAAAACTATTTTCCGGACGACATGGCCCGGCAAAAATTTTACCAACCCCGCGACAGGGGCTTCGAGCGGGAAATCGTTAAACGGCTGGCCTATTGGGACAAGCTGCGCGGAAAAAGGATTGATAAGCAATGAGCGCCAAAATAGTTGTCTGGGTGGCCTGCGGCGGCGCCGCCGGGTCGGTCGCCAGGTACCTGATCATGAGCTTCATCGGGCATCTGGCGCATCCCGGGTTTCCCTATGCCACCCTGGCCGTCAATGTCATCGGGGCATTCATTCTGGGCAGTGTGATTGAAGTCACGGCCCTGACCTGGTCGCCGAGTCCGGAACTGCGCGGTCTAGTCGTGGTCGGTGTTTTAGGCGGCTTCACGACATTTTCGACCTTTTCCATGGATGCCTATTATTTGATTGAGCGGGGGCAGTATTCGGCGGCTGGCTTGTATATCGCGGCATCTGTTTTCGTGTCGATCGCTGGACTGGCGCTCGGCATGATGTTGTTCAGGCAAATCCTGTCATGAGCGGGGTGATTTCCGTCACCGTTAGTGAAGACGAGGCCGACATGCGCCTGGATCGCTGGTTCAAACGCCACTATCCGGGCCTGTCCCATATTCATTTGCAAAAATTGGTGCGAAGCGGCCAGGTCAGGGTCGATGGCAAGCGCGTCAAGGCCAATGCCCGGGTGTCACCCGATCAGGTGATCCGGGTGCCGCCGCTGGGCGATGTGTCCGTCCCCAAAGAACGGGCCGCGGCGGCTGTGAAACCGGTCGAAGATATTCTCAAAGACCTGATCCTGCATATGGACGACGATGTTATCGTGCTCGACAAGCCGCCCGGACTGGCCGTTCAGGGGGGCACGGGTATCACCCGCAGCGTCGATGGCATGCTCGATACCCTGAAGTTTGGCAATGCGGAACGTCCGCGCCTGGTGCATCGCCTGGACAAGGATACGTCCGGCGTGCTGGTGCTGGCGCGCAGCCGCGGGATTGCCGCGAAACTGACCCGTTCATTCCGCTCCAGAGACACCCACAAGGTCTATTGGGCGATCGTCGTCGGGGTACCGGCAATCGGCGCCGGGAAAATCGATATGGCGCTGGCCAAGCTGCCGGGCAAAATGGGCGAGCGAATGGTTCCCGACGAAAAGGCCGGTAAAAAGGCGACGACCCTGTATCGGGTGATCGAAAAGGCCAGCCGCAATGCCGCCTGGCTTCACCTGGAACCGATAACCGGGCGAACTCACCAATTGCGTGTGCACATGGCCGAAACGGGTACCCCCATTCACGGCGACGGCAAATATGGCGGGGCCGAAGCCTTTATACCGGGGCAGGGATTGAGCCGCAAACTTCACTTGCACGCCAGGGCTATTCGTATTCCTCATCCGGGCAAAAAGGGTGCCCTCGAAGTGTTTGCCCCCTTGCCGGACCACATGCGGGCGACATGGGAATTTCTGGGTTTCGACGAAAATTCGGACGATGATCCGTTTTCTGACGAAATGGCATAGAAATGTCGGGCTAATGGTATGATTTTTGGCGCGTCTTGATATAATGCCGATGCTACATTTTCGACCGGGCTGGGTCGTAAAATTTGCGGGGGGAGATTTGGTGCTATGCGCTTATTACTGGTAGAAGACAATCCACGGCTCGCTCAGACGACGAAAGAAGGCCTGGAAAAGGAATCCTTCGCCGTCGATAGCTTCGGTACGGCGGCCGAGGCCGAGGCCGCTCTCGGTACGGTATCTTATGATGCCATCGTTCTCGACCTGGGACTTCCCGATGGCGATGGTCTTACCATTCTGCAGGACTTGCGCGCCCGGGAAGACCCGACACCGGTACTTATTCTGACGGCGCGTGACGGCGTCGATGACCGGGTCAAAGGGCTAGATGCCGGCGCCGATGACTACCTGCTGAAACCGTTCGCTATGGAAGAACTGGTCGCCAGGACCCGGGCTTTGCTTCGGCGTCCCGGGGGGGTGCTGGGGCAAACCCTGACCGCCGGCAATGTTTCCTTCGATACCAGCGCCAGGGAAGTGCGGGTCGGCAAGTCAACCATTGCCATTTCCAGGCGTGAAATGGGCGTTCTTGAACAACTGATGCGGCGCAATGGCAGGGTCGTGCCGAAAGATGTACTGGAAGATAAAATGTATGGTTTTGGCGAAGAAGTGACGTCAAATTCGGTGGAAGTGCATATTTCAAGACTCCGCAAGCGGTTGGCCAGTGTCGATGCGACGATTAATATTCATACGCTTCGCGGTGTCGGTTATTTGCTGTCCGAAGATGATGCCTGAAATCGAACCTGGAATGGCGACCGCTACATGAAAAGCGAACGTGACGAAGGATCCACACTAAAGGCGGTATCGATCAGGGAATTTTTCATTGTCGGGTTAGCCAGTGTGCTGGCGTTTGGCGCACTGGCGACATTTCGCCACAAAGTTCCATTCTTGTCTGAAGACGCCACCGTATATTCGCTCATCGCCGTGTGGGCGTTTGCCTGGGCCTTCGCCTATATGTATCGGCGGTGGCTTGAAGCCGGGACCGAAATAGTCAACCAGGCAAAAAAACTTGCCCGTTACGAAACCAAAGATACTCAGCGAATACAAAAATCCAGCGACGAATATCAGGCCAGAAAACAGCGAATTCCCTGCCTCGGCACTTGGGAACTGGATATTGTCAATAATCGATTGAACTGGACCGATGATGTCTTTGCCATATTCGGCCTGGAACGCAAGAACGGTTTTCTCACCTACGAGCAGTTTCTCAAAAGGATACACCCGACCGACCGTCCGGTTGTCGAAGAGGCTGTATCTGAATGTCTGAGGGAAAGAACACCTTACGCCATTGATTATCGTATCGTAACGCCCGACGGTGATGTTCGAATCGTTTTTGAACAAAACCAGGTGGTTATTGAAAATGATCGCCCGGTCGGTATCCGCGGCACAATCATCGATGCGACCGAAAAGATGCTTTCCGAAACCGATCTTCGCGATCAATACGGCATGTTGCAGTTCCTTATTGATGCCATTCCCATTCCGGTTTTCCACAAAGATAAAAACGGCATCTTCGAAAGTTGCAACAAGGCCTATGAAGAATTTTTCGGAGTGCCCCAATCCGATGTCATCGGCAACACTGTTTACGATTTCTTGCCCGAAAATCAGGCGATAGAAGCAGATAATGCCGATAAATCCCTGATTCGATTGGGCTGTTCGCTGACCTATGAGGCGAAAGAAATAAACGGAATTGGCGAGACGCACGACGTTATTTATTACAAAACACCCTTGAGTGAAACCGATGGCAGCCCCGGCGGTATTATCGCCGCGATGCTGGATATTTCAGAACGCAAGCACATGGAAGCGGCCCTGCGCGAGAGCGAAAAGCGGTTCCGGATTATCGCTGAATCATCATCTGACTGGTTTTGGGAAACCGACGAGAATCACCGGTTTATTTATGTATCGGAAAGATATCAGGAAATCCTTGGCCAGACCCCGGAAAGCATTTTCGGGCGAAGCCGATGGGATATGGCCGGCGATGATGATGCTGAAGAGATCAGGGATAAATGGCTCCTGCATATCACCGAACTGAACGCCAACAAGCCGTTTCGGGATTTCATCTACTTGTTCAAGTCGGGGGACGGGGCCGACCGTAACGTCAAGATCAGCGGTATTCCGGTTTTTGATGACGCCGGCGTATTTCGCGGCTATCGCGGGTCCGGTACCGATGTCACCAAACACACCCAGGTCGAAGAAGCCCTGCGCAAAAGCGAAGAACGGCATCGGAATTTCGCCGCCGATGTGGCCCATGAATTGCGCACACCGCTGGCCGTGCTGCGAACGAACCTGGACAATTTCGATGACAGCGAATCCGTCAAGTCCTTGCGCCAGGATGTCGATAGCATGTCCCGCATGGTGACCCAGTTGCTTGCCGCGACCCGCATTGAAACCTATGTCGCGGCGGATTCGTTCCTTAGCGTCAACCTGGCCGATGTCTGCCGGCACGTGGCGACGCTGTTGGGGCCCATCGCCATCAAGGAACAAAGGTCTATTGAAGTGCTCGGCGGGGATGATCCGCTGGTCATTCAGGGGATTGTCCGTCGTCATATAAATTGGAACAATCAACGGTCTGATCTAAAGGAGGATCTGGCTCATCTGGTTCAAGATATTAAGCGGCGTATTTGCGGTATTGCAAGCGCCGGGTTTCCATTGTTTTCAGTTTGATCCTTTCGCGTTGTTTTAAAATGGCTTGCCCACGTCCGAAGTAGACGTCTGCAGGGGTGAGGTTATTGATGCTTTCGTGGTAGCGCTGATGATTGTAATGATCGACAAACGCCTCGATCTGCGCCTCCAGATCTGCTGGAAAGAAGTAGTTCTCCAACAGGATACGGTTTTTCAGGGTCTGGTGCCATCGCTCGATCTTGCCTTGAGTTTGCGGGTGATATGGCGCACCCCTGACGTGTCCCATTTTCTTGTCCCCCAGCCATTCAGCCAGCTCACCAGAGACGTAGCTGGACCCGTTGTCCGATAGCAGTCTCGGCTTGTGCACTACGTGGGCCTGATCACAGCCTGATGCCTGTAAGGCGAGCTCCAGGGTCTCAGTCACATCACTCGTCTTCATGGTCGTGCATAGCTTCCAGGCAATGATATAACGCGAGTAATCATCGAGGATCGTTGATAAATACATCCAGCCCCAGCCGATGACCTTCAGATAAGTGAAGTCGGTCTGCCACAGTTGATTAATCGCCGTGGTCTTGTCCCTGAACTCATTAGCAGCTTTAATCACGATGAATGCAGGACTGGTAATCAGATCAAGAGATTTGAGCAGCCGATAGACGGAAGCCTCTGAGACAAAGTACTTTTCTGTGTCTGTGAAGCGCACGGCCAATTCGCGGGGAGACAGCTCTGGCACATCCAGAGCCAGATCAACGATGCGCTCGCGAACATCATCAGGAATACGATTCCAGACTCGTGACGGCCTGGGCGATTGATCTTCCAGAGCTTCCGGGCCAGCAACTTGAAAGCGATCGTACCAGCGATAAAACGTGGTGCGGGGAATGCCCAGCTTATCCAACGTCTGTTTGATTGGCAGGTGAGAACGTTCAACAATCCGGATGATCTCAAGCTTTTCTGATGCGGGGTATCTCATTCGTCGTCTCCCCCATCCGCGATCATACTTTTTTTAAGAAGCCGCAGTTCCAATGTCTGCTCGGCAACGACTTCTTTCAGCTCACGCGCTTCACGGCGAAGGGCGCTCACCTCACCAGTCGAAGCCGCTCGAGATGTATCACCGGCCAAGCGTCGCTTGCCAGCTTCCATAAACTCCTTCGACCATTTGTAATAAATGCTCTGGGCAATGCCTTCTATCCGGCAAAGCTCAGCGATGGTTTCTTCCCCGCGCAGGCCATCAAGGACAATGCGGATTTTTTCTTCTGCCGAGTATTGCTTGCGCGTAGCTCGGCGAATATCCTTGATCGCCTTGGCGGCACCCGTCTGTCTTGTCTGCGATTTCTGTCTCATCTTCATTCCCCTTCGGGTCATTACGATGAACCAGAAATCCTCTCTTATGCAATACCGCTAAGTTGTTCCATAGGCGCTGACGTCAGACACAGGGGATACCCGAATCTCTTGAACAAGCCGTTAGGAACCTGGCCGAAAATGCCATTCGCTATTCATCTCGAAATTCAGTGATATCCCTTAAGCTGGGAAGACAAGGCGCCGTCCCCTACATAAGCGTGATCGACAGGGGCCGCGGTATTCCGCAGGAACAGCGAGAAGCCATATTTGAACGTTTTCTTCGGGCTGATCGTCGCGCCGGTGGGGCCGGGTTGGGGCTGTCAATTGTCAAGCGCACCATCGAAAACCATAGTGCCGAAATTTCAATCGAAGACACGCCGGGCGGCGGTGCGACCTTTATCATTCGCTTCCCGAAAAGTGAAGGTTCCTTCAAAGCGGCGGAATAGGCCTCTTAAGAAAACCGTCATAAATGTTTCCAGATGATCCGATAATGCTCTAAATCATACGGAAGCCGGAAATGATGGATGCGGTATGTCCGCAGCGGAGCCCTCCTTGAACACCAACGAGCAGTCAAAACCAAACGATAACACCGGCGGCCTTAGGCTGGCCGTATTCGACTGTGACGGGACTTTGGTCGATTCTCAGGCGTCAATCGTATCTTCCATGGCGGCGGCCAGTCGCGCCCACGGTTTAGCCGCTGCCGATCCCGAAAGTGTCCGGCGGATTGTCGGCCTGCCGCTGGATGTCGGCATCGCTCGTTTGTTCCCTAATCTGGACGCCACCGGGATTGCTTCCGTCCGGGAAGGCTACCGGCAGGCATTTTCCGATTTAAGGCAAACCGGTGAAATCGAGGAACCCCTCTATCCCGGCGTTTTGGAAACCCTCGAATTTCTGGAACAAGCGGGCTGGTTGCTGGGCATCGCCACCGGAAAAAGTCACAAAGGTCTGGTCAGCACGCTGGCGACCCATGATCTAGTAGGCCGCTTCGTTACGGTGCAAACGGCCGATAGGGCGCTCGGTAAACCGCATCCGGAAATGATGCTTAACGCCCTGTCTGAAACCGGCGCCGACGCCACCCAGGCGGTGATGATCGGCGATACCACGTTCGATATGGAAATGGCCCGCAATGCGAACGTCTGGGCGATTGGCGTCGCTTGGGGGTATCATGGTGTCGATGAACTGACGGCCGCGGGCGCCCATACGGTGGTGCACCAGTATGCCGATTTGCCGGCGGTCCTTAACGACTTGATGACGGGTGCAGCATGACCAAACTGATCAAAATAGTTGGCGGAATTCTGGTTTTGGCCGTGGCCCTGGTTGTATCCGCCATTGCGGTCCTTAAATCCAAGGATTTCAATGAGTACCGAGGCCTAATTGCCGAACAGGTTAAAGTTGCGACGGGGCGCGAATTGACCATCGCGGGCGATTTGAAGCTGCAATTGTCCATGGAACCTTCGGTCGTCGTCGAAGGCGTTCGCCTGGCCAACGCGCCGTGGGGCAGCAAGCCCGAAATGGCCAGCGTCGAGCGCTTTGAGGCCAAGGTTAAATTGATGCCCCTGTTTTCCGGCGATATCGAGGTCATCCGGGTGGTCCTGATCGGCGTCGATGCGCTGATCGAAATTTCCAAAGACGGCGCCAGTAATCTGGATTTTTCAAGCTCGCCGGATCAAGCTCCGGCAGCACCCGCCGACGGCGAGTCCGCTTTGCCCCTGCCGGTCATCCACGCGGTCGAATTTCGCGATATTAAACTGACCTATTTCGACGCCCGAAGCGGTGAAACCCATTCCCTCGCGCTCGACCGCATGGCGGCGGCAAGCGCTTCGCTGGACAGCCCGATCAACATCGACATCAAGGGCACGCTTAATAATCAACCGATTATGGCCAAGGGCGCCGTTGGCGCCTTTCAAATCCTTCTTGCCGGTGGCGAGCCGTGGCCGGTTTCCGTGGTCCTGGACGGGCCGGGGACAACCCTGAAAGTGGAAGGCGGCATCGAAAACCCGATGGCGGCGGCGGGGCTCGATTTGCGAATTTCCCTCGATGTGGTTGACCCGGTGGCGGCGGCGGCGCTCGCCGGGGTTGCTATTCCCAAACTACCGGGGTTGAAGCTTTCGGGCCTGCTCAGGGATACCAAAAACGGCTACAGCCTGACCGGCATGGAAGCCACGGCAGGGGCCAGTGATTTTTCCGGGAATGTCAGCGTCGCCCTGGGCGGCGCCAAACCGTCCCTGAAGGCGGACCTGACCTCGCGTTTGATTGCCTTGGATGAATGGCTGGTGTCGGATGCCGCACCGGCTGAAAAACCGGCACCAAGCGGAGGGCGGGTTTTCCCGGCCGATCCCTTGCCGTTGGACGGCCTTATGGCCGTCAATGCTAATTTAACGCTGAAGGCCGACCGCTTGACCGTTGAAAACCTGGTGGTCAGCGAAATCGATGTGAAACTGGCCTTGAAAGACGGCCGGTTGAACGTCACTCCCTTGAAGGCCGCCCTGGCGGGCGGGCGGGTCGCGGCATCGTTCGATCTGCAATCCGCTTCCAAGCCGCCGCGGTTGGTGCTGAAAGTCGATAGCGAAGGGCTCAACGTCGGTGGATTGCTGAAGGATATGGATGTAACGGACATCCTGAGCGGGGCGATGGCCATCAAGACCAGCATTCAGGGCAGTGGCGCATCTGTGCGGAGCCTGATGGCCGGTCTGAACGGCCAGTTCAGCGTCGTCGGGCGCAATGGGGAACTGAACAGCAGCGCCCTGGAAGGCATGTCCAGCGGCATCCTTGATGTCCTGCCGTGGGTCGGCAAGGCCGATACCAACAAGATTAACTGTATTGTCAGCCGCTTCGATATTAAAGGCGGCATGGCCCGCAGCCGGGCCCTGGTTCTCGATACCGGGGGCATCACGGTTTCCGGGCAGGGGACGCTTGATTTGGCCGAAGAACGCATCGAGATGACCATCGATACCCATGCCAAGAGCGCCAGCCTCGCGAAATTGGCGATACCGATCAATGTCGGGGGCACATTCGCCACGCCGACATTCACCCCCAACGTCGGCCAAGCCCTGGTTGGTGTGGTGACAGGCACCGTCGGCACCGTTAGCAGCATCGTCCAGGCGCCGGTTTCCGCGCTGGGATTGTTGCTTGGCACCGACGACAAAAAAGCCGTCGATCCGTCGGACCCCTGCGTGCAGGCGCTAAATGCCCTGGCCGGCAAGAAAACCGCACCGGCCAAGAAAACCGTGGCAAAAACCCCGCCACCGCCGGAATCCAAAAAAGATACCGGCGTCGTCGAAGGCATCGGCAATCTGGGCAAAGGCCTGACCAATTCCCTCGGTAAACTTTTTGGAAACTGACGAAATTGTCGAAACGATTTTATGAAAACGCCGATATCGCCGATCGCGGCGATGTTTTCGCCGTCGAATTGGATGGCCGCCCGGTTAAAACACCAGCCGGGAAGCCGCTGGCCGTCGCCAATCGCGCCTTGGCCCAGGCCCTGGCCGATGAATGGCAGGCCCAGGGTGACAAGATCGACCCCAAGGCCATGCCCCTGACCGGGATGATCAATACGGCGCTGGACCGCACCACAATCGAACGCCCGGCGATGGTTCAATCGGTTCTGCGGTTCGCCGAAACGGATTTGCTCTGCTACCGGGCCGAGTCACCGGCGGACCTTGTCGACCTGCAACACACGACCTGGCAGCCCGTGTTGGACTGGGCCGACGAAAGGTTCGGTGTCCAATTGACTGTGACCAGCGGAATTCTGCCCGTCAAACAGCCCCAGGCGGCGCTTGTGGTGCTGGAAAAGGCCCTTGGCGAATTCGCCGACCTGGAATTCACGGCGCTGGCCAGCCTGAGTGCGGCTTGCGGATCGCTCATTTTGGCCCTGGCCCTGGCGCACGGCCATATCGACGCCGACCAGGCGTTCGCCGCTTCTGAACTGGACCACGATTACCAAGCCCAACATTGGGGCACAGACGACGAGGCCGTGGCCCGGCAGCGCGCCCTGCGGTCGGATTTAGCAGTGGCCAACGGTATTTTGCTGTATCTCAGGGAATAGAAGCCTTGTAGAGCTCAGGTCTCTTCAGTATCAATGTACTTTCCAATTAACGCCCGGGCAACGCAGGGGTGCGCCATGCACAATATTATTCAACAGCTTGAAGAAAAACGCGAAAAAGCCCGGCAAGGCGGTGGCAAGCGGAGGATCGACAGCCAGCACAAAAAAGGCAAGCTGAGCGCGCGCGAACGCATCGACGTGTTGCTCGATCCCGGGTCTTTTGAAGAATGGGACATGTTTGTCGAACATCGCTGTGTCGATTTCGGCATGGATGCGCAAAAAATTCCCGGCGACGGGGTAGTCACCGGCCACGGCAATATCAATGGCCGCCTGGTTTTTGTGTTCAGTCAGGATTTCACCGTATTCGGCGGTTCGCTATCGGAATCCCACGCCGAAAAAATTTGCAAGATCATGGATCAGGCCATGAAGGTCGGCGCACCGGTTATCGGCATCAATGATTCCGGCGGCGCCCGTATCCAGGAAGGCGTGGCGTCGCTCGCCGGGTATGCCGAGGTTTTCCAGCGCAATGTCCTGGCCAGTGGCGTGGTGCCGCAAATTTCCATGATCATGGGGCCATGCGCCGGTGGTGCCGTTTACAGCCCGGCCATGACCGACTTCATTTTCATGGTCAAGGATACCTCTTACATGTTCGTTACCGGCCCCGATGTGGTCAAGACGGTCACTCATGAAGAAGTCACCCATGAAGAACTTGGTGGCGCGCTGACCCATACCAGTAAATCCGGCGTCGCCGACAAGGCCTTTGAAAACGACGTCGAGGCGCTTTTGGCCCTGCGCCGGTTTTTCGATTTCCTGCCCGCCAGCAACCGCGAAAAACCACCGGTGCGGCCAACTGCCGACGACGCATCGCGGATGGAAAAATCGCTCGACAGCCTGATCCCCGATAATCCCAACAAGCCCTATGACATGCGGGAACTGATTACCAAGGTAGTCGATGAAGGTGATTTCTTCGAACTGCAACCCGATTACGCCGGCAATATCCTGACCGGATTGGCCCGCATGGAAGGATCGACCGTCGGCATCGTCGCCAACCAGCCGATGGTTTTGGCCGGTTGCCTGGATATCGATTCATCGAAAAAAGCGGCCCGCTTCGTGCGCTTTTGCGACTGCTTCAATATCCCGCTGATGACCTTCGTCGATGTTCCGGGGTTCTTGCCCGGCACCACCCAGGAATATGGCGGCATCATCAAACACGGTGCCAAGTTGCTGTATGCCTATGCCGAAGCGACGGTGCCCAAGGTTACGGTGATTACCCGCAAGGCCTATGGCGGGGCCTATGACGTGATGAGTTCCAAACACTTGCGCGGCGATGTCAACTTCGCCTGGCCCAGTGCCGAAATCGCCGTTATGGGGCCGAAGGGTGCGGTCGAAATCATCTTCCGACAGGATATGGGCAATCCGAAAAAAATTGCCCAACGGACCGAAGAATACCGGAGCCGATTCGCCAATCCGTTTATCGCTGGCCACCGGGGCTTCATCGATGATGTCATCATGCCCAGCAACACGCGGAAACGCCTGTGCCGGTCGCTGCGTATGCTGGCCGGCAAGAAACTCGAAAATCCGTGGAAAAAACACGGCAACATTCCGCTTTGAGGATGAGGGCAGACCATGTTTAAGAAAATTCTCATCGCCAACCGCGGTGAAATCGCCTGCCGGGTTATCAAATCGGCCCGTGCCATGGGCATCAAGACCGTCGCCGTTTATTCCGATGCCGACCGCGATGCCCTGCATGTGCAAATGGCCCATGAAGCGGTCTGTATCGGCCCCGCGCCATCGGCGCAAAGCTATCTGGTGATGGATAAAATTATCGACGCCATCAAGCAGACCGGCGCCGATGCCGTGCATCCGGGATATGGTTTCCTGTCGGAAAACGCCGCCTTTGCGCGTAAATTGAAACGCCTGGGCGTGGCTTTTATCGGCCCCGAACCGTTGGCCATTACCAAGATGGGCGACAAGATCGAATCCAAGAAGCTGGCGGAAAAAGCCGGGGTTAATTCCGTGCCGGGTTACACCGCCGCCCTTAAAGACGCCAAGCAGGCGATTACGGTATCGCGCAAGATCGGCTATCCGGTGATGCTGAAGGCATCTGCCGGGGGCGGCGGCAAGGGCATGCGCATCGCCAGGAACGATGACGAAGTGCGCGAAGGCTTGGCGTCCTCGAAGCGCGAGGCGAAATCCAGCTTTGGCGATGATCGGGTGTTTGTCGAAAAATATATCGAAAATCCCCGCCATATCGAAATCCAGATCCTGGCCGATTCCAAAGGCCATACGATTTATCTGGGCGAGCGCGAATGTTCGATCCAGCGCCGCCACCAGAAAGTTATCGAAGAAGCGCCGAGCCCGTTCATTGACGAGAAAACTCGCGCCGCCATGGGCGAACAGGCGGTGGCCTTGGCCAAGGCGGTCAAATACGTTTCCGCCGGGACGGTCGAATTCATCGTCGATTCCAAACGCAATTTCTATTTCCTGGAAATGAACACCCGATTACAGGTCGAACATCCGGTGACCGAAAAGGTTACCGGCCTGGACCTGGTCGAATGGATGATCCGCATCGCCGCCGGTGAAAAGCTGACCGTCAAACAGCAAGACGTGCAGATGAATGGTTGGGCCATGGAAACCCGCGTTTACGCCGAAGACCCGTTCCGCAATTTCCTGCCGTCCATCGGTCGCCTTGTGCGCTATCAGCCGCCACCCGAAAGCGACAATGTACGGGTCGATACCGGGGTCTATGAAGGCGGCGAGATTTCCATGTATTACGATCCGATGATCGCCAAGTTGATCACCTATGGCGAAGATCGCGACGAAGCCATCGCCCACATGCGTCAGGCGCTGGATGAATATTACATTCGCGGGGTGTCTCACAATATCGGTTTCCTGGCCGCCATGATGGCCCATCCACGATTTTGCGCAGGGAACCTGACGACCAATTTCATCGCCGAAGAATATGGCGACTGTTTCGATGCCGCCGATGTGGTGCACGATGAACCGGCGCTGCTGATATCCGTGGCCGCCGCCGTCCATCGCGCTTATCAGGACCGCGCCGCCGCCATCAGCGGCCAAGTCGCCGGCCACGCCCGGGCCGTCTCCAAGGATTGGATTGTCCTGTTGGGCGATGATTCCAGCGCGGTTTCCGTAACCCCGGCGGACGGTGGTTATGATGTCACCCTGGCGGATAAAGACATCACCCTGCGCACCGACTGGCAATTGGGCGATCCATTGTATCACGCCACCTTCAACGGCTATTCAGTCGGCCTGCAAATCGAGCGAAACGGCGCCGGATACAGCCTGTATCATTCCGGCGTTCGCGCCGATGTTCTGGTGCTCAATCCGGTGCATGCCGACCTGTACGCCTTGATGCCTGAAAAAGTTGCCGTCGATACCTCGCGCTTCCTGCTGTCACCCATGCCGGGATTGTTGGTGTCCCTCGCGGTTTCGGTTGGCCAGGATGTCAAAAGCGGCGAAGAACTGGCGGTGATCGAAGCCATGAAGATGGAAAACGTGCTGAAGGCCGAACGCGACGGCGTCATAAAAATTATCAATGCCGCACCGGGCGATAGCCTGACGGTCGATCAGGTGATCCTGGAATTCGAATAAATGTCTTTCGGCAGCCATGAAATGATCGTCCGTGTGGCTTTTAGCGGCGATTTTGATTCTGGTGCCGTGCATGGATGGATCGTCGGCGAGGCGGCGCGTATCGGGCTCAACGGCTGGACCAAGGACCGCCTGGCCGATGGCTGTATCGAAGCGCTGTTTGCCGGCGACGCCAGCGATGTTGTGAATATGATCCGCGGCCTGACCGATGGCCGCGAGGCCCAGGGCATCAGCGACATTTCCGAACAACCGGTGTCGGGCCACGAACCGGTGTGGCTCGGCTTTCATCACTTGCCGCCAGTATGAAATCCGTACGGGTCATCGTTTCGGGGCGGGTCCAGGGTGTCTGGTTTCGCGGCTGGACGGTCGAACAGGCGACCGACCTGGGGCTGGTCGGCAGTGTCCGCAATTGCCGCAACGGCACCGTCGAAGCCGTGTTGTGCGGCCCCGATGATCGGGTCGACCGAATGCTCAATGTGCTGTGGCAGGGGCCACCCCTGGCCGATGTTACGGAGGTTGAGGCTAAACCGTGTGAGGAGCCGACAGATCGTCGGTTTCGGCAGTTGCCCTCGGCGTAATTCCGAAAACCCCGGCGAAGGTTTCCTTCAGGGCGTCGTCCAGTTCCGCCAGGGTGATGTCGATGCCCAAATCGGCCAAGGATGTCACTCCGTACTGGCTGATTCCGCAGGGCACGATGCCGTCGAAATGTGTCAGGTCCGGCGCCACGTTGATGGATATGCCGTGAAAACTGACCCAGCGGCGAACGCGCACGCCAATCGCGGCAATCTTGTCTTCTCTGGTGCCGCCCCGATCGACCCAAATACCGACCCGGCCCTCGCGGCGTTCGCCAGTGACCCCGAATTTGCCCAAGGTGGCGATGATCCAGTCTTCCAGGTCGCGCACATAGGCGCGCACGTCGCTGTCGCGCATCTTCAGGTCCATCATCACATAGGCGACCCGCTGGCCGGGGCCGTGATAGGTGTATTGCCCGCCGCGCCCGCTCTGGTGCACCGGGAAGCGCTCAGGGCTTAGTAAATCGCCCACATTGGCGCTGGTCCCGGCGGTATACAGCGGCGGGTGTTCCAGCAGCCACACGGCATCGGCGGCGCTCCCGTCGCGAATGTCGGCGACCCGGCGCTCCATCCCGGCAATGGCCACCTCATAGGCGACGGGTTCTTTGGAAATCAGCCAATCCATGGAATATTCTCAATGATCATCAGTATTACTTGCCTGAACCTCCGGTATTTGCTATTCCCCGCACTCGGAAAAGGCAAGCCTTTGGTTTGTTACCTCAAGTATTCGCGGTCGTGGCGGAACTGGTAGACGCGCAGCGTTGAGGTCGCTGTGGACGAAAGTCCGTGGAAGTTCGAGTCTTCTCGACCGCACCAAGATCAAAACGAGGCCCGGGGCGCATGCTTCGGGCCTCGTTTTTTTGTGCCGGGTCGATTAGAGTGGGCGGCGACGCGTAACCCCGATGCAGCCGCAAGGAATTCTCGACCGTGAGCGATCCGGAAAACACTGACAACGACCAGATTCCGGCCGCCGCTTCGACCGAAGGGCGGGGCGGTGAGTTGGAAAGCGGCATCGAACGCGACATCGTCACGGCGCTGGGCGACGGTGATGTCGAACGGGTGCGCGACCTGGTCGGACGGCTGCACTATGCCGATATCGCCGATTTGCTGGAACACTTAAGCACCGACGAGCGGCATTTGTTTCTGGAAATATCCCAAGGCGATCTGGACCCGGAAATTTTCCTGGAACTGGATGAAGCTGTTCGCGACCAGTTGATCGATCAATTAGGCGTGGAATACATTGCCGCCGCCCTGTCGGAACTGGAAACCGATGATGCGGTGACCGTCGTCGATGAACTGGACGACGACGAACAGGAACAGGTGCTATCGGCCATTCCGGCCAGCGACCGGCGGCTGATCGAAGAAGGCCTGGCCTATCCCGAAGACAGCGCCGGGCGATTGATGCAGCGCGAAGTAATGACGGTGCCGCAGTTTTGGAACGTCGGCGAAACCATCGACTATATGCGCGATTATGCCGAAGGTGAGCAGGCGAGTTCATTGCCCGATATGTTCTATGACATCTTCGTGGTCGACCCGTCGCACAAACCCTTGGGCAGTATTCCACTGAGCCGCTTGTTGCAAGCCAAGCGCCCGGTCGCCGTCACCGATTTAATGACGCCCGAATTGAAGCTGATCCCGGTCGATATGGATCAGGAAGATGTCGCCTATCTGTTTTCCCAGCGCGACCTGGTATCGGCGCCGGTGATCGGCGAGGGGGGGCGGCTGGTCGGGGCCATCACCATCGATGACGTAGTCGACGTTATCCACCAGGAACACGAAGAAGACATCATGCGCATGGGCGGTGTCCGTGAAGACGATTTGTATGCCGCCGCCGCCGATACCGCAAAAGCGCGATTTTCCTGGTTGCTGGTCAACCTGGTCACGGCGGTCGTGGCGTCTGCGATCATCGGCCTGTTCGAAGGCTCGTTAGAACAGATGGTGGCGCTCGCGGTCCTCATGCCCATCGTCGCTTCGATGGGCGGCAACGCCGGAACGCAAACCCTGACCGTGGCGGTCCGCGCCCTGGCCATGAAGGATTTGACGGCAACCAACGCCACCCGCGTTATTGGCAAGGAATTGATCGTCGGCGGCCTTAACGGCATTATTTTCGCCGTTATCACCGGCGGGGTCGCCTGGGTTTGGTTCGGAAATCTGGCGCTGGGCGCGGTTATCGCCGCGGCCATGGTCATCAACATGGTCGTCGCCGGGTTCGCCGGTACGACCATTCCGCTGATGCTGGAACGGGCCGGTATCGACCCGGCCATCGCTTCGAGCGTGTTCCTGACCACCGTCACCGATGTCGTCGGCTTCGCCGTCTTCCTGGGCCTGGCGGCAGCGTTTCTGCTGTAATCCGGATTAGGCGGCGGCGAATACCTGGCCCCTGAAGCGATCGCAATAATCGACCAGGTTGCCATGCTTTCGGGTTCCATCCTGCAAATCCGATGGGATTGCGCTATTCATAATAATTTCCAGGGCAGCGTAAACGGTGGCATCGATGGATGTCGGTTTGTCGCCAAAAAAGAAAAGTTTCGTTCCCAACAGAACACTCAGCGCGCCAATATCTTCCAGTGCAAACGCTAGAATATCCGCCCGTTCATGGCGACCCATCCCGTGACCATAATTGTCGCGTTTGACCTTCTTCAAAATCAATTTGAAGACGATCTTGCGCACCGGCGAGGGGATGGCCTTGAAATAAGTTTCTCGAACCAAATCAGAATTTTCCACCCAACTAAAATGGATCATGGCGAAATACAGATGATTTTCGACCATTCGCTGTACGGCCTTGGCGGTGGCGCGTTGTTCGGCGCTTAGGGAACCATCGAAATCGACACCGTGAACATCTTCCAGATGTTTTTTGATCACGCTGGAATCGGCAATAAATTCGCCGTCATCATCAAGCACCGGGAGCTTGCCTTTGGGGGTCTTGCGCACGTCACCATTTTTTACTTTGTAGGCAAGGCCGCTCATGGCCAACAGGGCTTCCGTCTTAAGGCCAAACAAACTGGGGCAGCGCACACCAAGCGTCGAGCGGAATGAGATTAGATTGAGCATAAGGGCTATCCTGTCGTTGGGGTGTCGGGAGCGTGTCATACCTCTCCCGTTCAGACAACCTCGACGGGGCGGGGGTATCAGTCGGTTTAGCTTTAGCTTTACGTTTACGTAAACGTAAGCTAGTCTTCCTTCATGACAAAAACCTGTGGCATCGCCGAACTGGCGCGGGAATTCGAAGTAACTACCCGGACCATTCGCTTTTACGAAGACAAAGGCCTGCTGTCGCCGACCAGGGATGGTCAGCGGCGCATATACAGCCCGCGCGACCAGGTTCGCCTGCGCCTGATCATGCGCGGCAAGCGCCTGGGTTTTTCTCTCGACGAAATCCGCGCGATGATTCTTTTGTACGACGATGATCCGTCGGAAGTGGCGCAGTTGAAGCTGTTTCTCGACAAAATAGGCGAACGCAAGGCGGTCTTAATTCGCCAACAGGCCGACATAACGGCGATTTTAAAAGAACTGCAAAGCCTTGAAAAACAAAGCGCCAAGTTACTGAAGCAAAAGGAAAATACCTGATGAGCGAGCTGCCCGTCACCTACCGGGGCGCCGTTTATCCCTGGCATTGCGACCACGTCGGGCACATGAATGTCGCCTGGTACACGGGCAAATTCGATGAGGCGACCTGGAACCTGTTCAACATGCTGGGCATAACGCCCAAGTACATGCGGGCAAGTCAACGGGGCATGGCGGCGGTCGATCAACATACCAAATACCTGCGGGAACTGCATCCGGGCGATGTGGTGTTCGTTCAGTCGCGTCTTTTGCAACTGGAAGACAAACGCATCCGATTCCTGCACAGCATGTTCAATGGCGAAACCAATGAACTGGCCGCGACGACGGAACTTCTGGCCTTGCACATGGATACGGAAATTCGCAAAACTTGTCCGTTCCCCGAAAATATCGTTCAGGCCGGCCAGGCGATGATCGCCGAACATGGGGGGGATACGGAAGATGGGTGAACACAGACCACGTAATCCGGAATACGATCGGGTGATCCGGGAAAGTTTTTCCAAACAGGGAATTATGAAACATATGGGCGCGGAAGTCGGCGACGTCGCCCCCGGTCGCTGTGAAATCCGGCTACCCTACAGCGATGATTTGTCGCAGCAGCACGGGTTTTTCCATGGCGGAGTGGTCGGCACCATCGCCGATTCCGCCGGTGGATATGCGGCCTTTTCATTGATGGAAGAAGGGGATGGCATCCTGACCGTCGAATACAAAATCAACCTGATGGCCCCCGCCGATGGCGAGTTGTTGATCGCCCGGGGCGAAATCGTCAAGGCCGGTCGCACCTTGTCTGTCAGCCGGGCGGAAGTCGATGTCATCAAGGACGGCAAGGTCACCCTGTGCGCCGTCATGCAGCAAACTCTCATGCGCATCGTCGGTCGTCCCGACGTGTCGGGCTGATTTAAAGGAACGTTGAAGATGATCGCAAACGAACTTCCGTCGCTGGATTTCGACCTGGGTGAAACCGCCGAATTGCTGCGCGCTTCCGTCCAAGGGTTTGCCTCTGATGAAATCGCCCCGCGCGCCGCCGATATCGATTTAAGCAACGAATTTCCCGCCGACCTGTGGCAAAAAATGGGGGCCATGGGGTTGTTGGGCGTGACCATCGATGAAGAATTCGGCGGCTCTGGCATGGGCTATCTTGAACACGTCGTCGCCATGGAAGAAATCAGCCGCGCCTCGGCCTCCGTCGGCCTCAGTTACGGCGCCCATTCCAACCTGTGCGTCAACCAGATCGGCCGCAACGGGTCGGAAGATCAAAAGCGCCGCTATTTGCCGAAATTGATATCGGGCGAAAATGTCGGCGCCTTGGCCATGAGCGAACCGGGCGCCGGGTCCGACGTGGTATCCATGAAACTGCGAGCCGACAAAAAGGGCGACCGCTATATCCTGAACGGCACCAAGATGTGGATCACCAACGGCCCCGACGCCGATACCCTGGTGGTTTACGCCAAGACCGACCCCAACGGCGGCGCGCGCGGTATCACGGCTTTTTTAATCGAAAAAACCTTCCCCGGATTTTCCACCGCCCAAAAACTCGACAAGCTTGGTATGCGGGGCTCTAACACTTGTGAACTGGTGTTCGAAAACTGTGAAGTGCCGGAAGAAAATGTCATGGGCGGTTTGGGCAAGGGCGTCAACGTGCTGATGAGCGGCCTGGATTACGAACGTTCCGTCCTCGCCGCCGGGCCGCTGGGCATCATGGCCGCGTGCATGGATGTGGTCATGCCCTACGTTCACGAACGCAAGCAGTTCGGACAGGCCATTGGCGAATTTCAGTTGATGCAGGGCAAACTGGCCGACATGTACACCACCATGAACGCCACCAAGGCCTATGTGTACGCCGTCGCCAAGGCCTGTGACCGGGGCCAGACGACCCGCAAGGATGCCGCCGGGGCCATTCTGTATGCGGCGGAAAAGGCGACCTGGATGACGCTGGAAGCCATCCAGTGCCTGGGCGGCACCGGCTATGTCAACGAAGCCCCGACCGGCCGCTTGCTGCGCGATGCAAAACTGTATGAAATAGGCGCCGGCACATCTGAAATCCGCCGCTGGCTGATTGGCCGCGAGCTGTTCAATGAAACGGGATGATAGATCAATGACGACGAAATCCACGGGGCTGGCAATCGATCCGTTTTCCTTACCGGGCATAGAGGCAACCGGCTATCCGCCGCCGTTTGATGAAGCCGTCGCCGGACGCCAAAAAAGAGCATTGAGCCCGCCTTTCAATCTGACCAATTTGGGCGTCAATATGATAACCTTGCCCCCGGGCGCCATGTCGTCGCAACGGCATTGGCATACCAAGCAGGACGAATTCGTTTATATGGTCCAGGGTGAATTGGTGCTGGTCACCGATGAAGGCGAACAGATGATGACCCCCGGTATGGTTGTCGGCTTCGCCGCCGGGCTCATCAATGGCCATAATTTGGTCAATCGTTCGGGCCACGACGCGGCTTTTCTTGTTTTTAGTGACAAGACGTTAGGAGACGAAGGGGGCTATTCTGATATCGATATGATGTTTGTCAGAAAAAATGAAATTAGTAGCTATGTCCACAAGGACGGCACGCCCTACGAAACCAAATGAAGAAGGATTACGAACAATGAACCAGTCTGACCCAATCGTCATCGTCGGCGCTGCGCGCACTCCCATGGGCGGATTTCTGGGCGATTTGTCGCCTTTGACCGCACCCGAACTGGGCGGAGCCGCCATTCGGGCCGCCGTCGAACGGGCGGGCGTCAAAGCCGACGACGTCGACGACGTCATCATGGGGCTGTGCATGTTCGCCGGGGTCAAGCAGGCACCGGCGCGTCAGGCGGCGCACAATGCCGGGCTGCCCTGGAGCACAGGCTGCACGACAATTTCCAAAATGTGTGGCTCGGCCATGAAGGCGACCATGATGGGGCACGATAATATCCTGGCCGGCGCTCACGACATCATGGTTACCGGCGGCATGGAAAGCATGTCCAACGGTCCTTATCTTTTGCAAAAAGCACGGCAAGGCTATCGGCTTGGCCATGGCGATCAGGTCAAAGACCACATGTTCATCGACGGCCTGGAAGACGCCTATGAAGAAGGCAAGCTGATGGGCTGCTTCGCCGAAGAAACGGCGACCCACTATCAATTCACCCGCGAGGCGCAGGACGCCTTCGCCATCGAATCACTCAGGCGCGCCAAAACCGCTGTCGAAGATGGCAGTTTCGATGGCGAAGTGGTGCCGGTAACGGTCGCCACCCGCAAGGGCGACGTGACGGTCGACAAGGACGAACAACCGCTGAGCGCAAACCCCGACAAAATACCCACCCTGCGGCCGGCCTTTGCCAAGGACGGCACGGTGACGGCGGCCAATTCATCGAGCATTTCCGATGGTGCGGCGGCGCTGGTTATCATGCGTCGCTCGCAAGCCGAAAAACGCGGCCTGGCGCCGCTCGCCATTATCCACGCCCACGCCACCCACGCCCAGGAACCGGCGTGGTTTACCACCGCACCCATCGACGCCATCAAAAAAGTGCTGGACCGTACCGGCTGGCAAAAAGATGACGTCGACCTGTTCGAAATCAACGAGGCCTTCGCCGTCGTCGCCATGGCCGCCATGCGCGATCTGGACCTGCCCCACGACAAGGTCAATGTCCACGGCGGCGCTTGTGCGCTGGGTCATCCGGTCGGCGCATCGGGGGCCCGGATCATCGTCACCCTGATGGCGGCGCTGGAAAAATATGATCTGAAAAAAGGCGTCGCATCGCTGTGTATCGGTGGCGGTGAAGCGACTGCCATTTCAATCGAACGGATAACCTGACATGCCGACTGTCTTGATCACCGGCGCCAATCGGGGGCTCGGCCTGGAATTCGCCAAGCAATATGCCGCCGATGGCTGGCGGGTTATTGCCACCTGCCGCGACCCCCTGAAGGCGCAAGGGTTGGCGCCCTTGCCGGGCGAGATCGAAGTCCACACCCTGGACGTCACCGACAATTCCCAGGTCCACGCGCTGGCGAAAACTCTGAAGAAAGAACCCATCGACCTGTTGCTCAACAACGCCGGAATTTATGGCCCCAGGCCGGTCAAACTGGGCGGTGTCGATTATGCCGTGTGGGCCGATGTCATGCGCGTCAACGCCATGGCGCCGCTGAAGGTTTGCGAATGTTTCCTCGACCACATCGTCGCCGGGGATTTGAAAAAAATTGCCACCATTTCCAGCAAAATGGGATCCATGGGCGATAACGACGCCGGGGGAAGTTATATTTACCGTTCGTCCAAGGCGGCGCTCAACGGGGTGATGAAAAGCCTTTCGGTCGACTTGAAGCCGCGCGGAATTTCGGTGACTGTGCTGCATCCGGGGTGGGTCAAAACCGACATGGGCGGACCCAGCGGCCTGATTGATGCCGTTGAAAGCGTCACCGGAATGCGCAAGGTGATCGAGTCAGCTCACATGGCGACGAGTGGTCATTTTTACAATTACGATGGCACCGAAATTCCCTGGTAAGTGAAAGCACTTTGATGTCCGATTATCATTTGGCCCAAATCAATATCGCGCGTTTCCAACTCGCCATGGATGATCCGCATATTGTCGCCTTTACCGATCAACTGGACGCCGTCAACGCGCTTGCCGACAATAGTCCCGGGTTCATCTGGCGACTGCAGGGCGAAGAAGGTAATGCCATGGCTATCTCTGCTTTTGACGATGAGAATTTGCTCATCAACATGTCCGTCTGGGCCTCGGCAGAAGCCTTGTTCGACTACACCTACAAGACCGCCCATACGCAAATCATGTCACGCCGCAAAGAATGGTTTGGCCATTTGCAAGATGCCTATATGGCCTTGTGGTGGATCGCCGCCGGACATATTCCAGGCCCGCAAGAAGGCCGCGAACGGTTGGACATGCTTCGCAAAAACGGGCCGAGCCCGGAAGCCTTCAACTTCAAAAACAGGTTTCCCGCACCATGAATTTTAGCGAAGAACAAATCCTGATCCGCGACACCGCCCGGGCCTTCGCCCGTGATCGCTTAAGCCCCAATGCCCAGGCATGGGACCGGGACGGTAAAACGCCGCCTGAAATTTACCGGGAAATGGGCGACCTTGGCCTGCTGGGAATGTTGGCGCCCGAAGAATGGGGCGGCAGCAATGTCGGCGCCGTGTCGTTCGCCTTGGCCATGGAAGAAATTGCCGCCGGCGATGGCGGCATGTCGACGATGATGAGCGTCCATAACGGCGTCGCGACCCTGCCCATTGTGCAATACGGTAGTGAAGAACAGAAGCAACGGTTTTTGCCTGACATGACCAGCGGCAAAATGATCGGTGCCTTCGCCTTGACCGAGGCCCAGGCCGGGTCCGATGCGGCCGCCATAAAGTGCCGCGCGGTGCGCGATGGCAACGGCTATGTGCTGAACGGTTCCAAGTTATTTATTACATCGGGCAGTATCGCCGGGGTGGTGATTGTCTTCGCGGTGACCGACCCCGATGCCGGCAAAAAAGGCATATCGGCGTTTATCGTACCGACCGATACCCCGGGCTATTCCTTTGGCAAACCGGAAAAGAAGCTGGGCCAACGCGGCCAGGAAACGGTCGCCCTTAATTTCGACGACATGGGATTGTCTGGCGATCTTTTGCTGGGCCAGGAAGGCGACGGCTATAAAATTGCGCTGGCTAACCTGGAAGGCGGTCGCATCAGCATCGGTGCCCAATCGGTTGGCATGGCGCGCACGGCATTTGAGGCGGCGCGAGACTATGCCCGCGAACGCAAGACCTTCGGCAAAGCCATCGCCGAACATCAGGCCGTGGCCTTCCGCCTGGCCGATATGGCGACCAACATCGAAGCCGCCCGCCTGATGACCTTGAACGCCGCCCGGCTAAGGGATGCTGGCAAGCCGTGCCTGAAGGAAGCTTCCATGACCAAGGTGTTCGCGTCGGAAATGGCCGAAAAAGTCTGCACCGATGCCATCCAGATTTACGGCGGCTACGGCTATCTTGAAGATTTTCCGGTCGAACGCATTTACCGCGATGTGCGCGTTTGCCAAATTTACGAAGGCACCAGCGATATCCAGCGTATGCTGATCGCCCGCGCCATAATGGATGAATGAGGGTGTGATGAGTAAAAGCATAGATTTCTATTTCGATTTTTCTTCTCCGTTTTCTTATTTTGCGGCGAATAAAATTGACGCCATCGCCGACGCCAATGACCGCAGCGTCAATTGGAAACCGATTTTGCTGGGCCCGGTTTTTGAAGCAACCGGTGGCTCTTCGCCGATCAGCTATCCACAAAAAGGCGCGTATTCGGTGCACGATTGTGAACGCATGGCGCGTTTTATGGATTTGTCGTGGAAGATGCCTGAAAAATTCCCGATCCTGTCGGTCGCCGCGGCGCGCGCGTTTTATTGGGTTAATGAATCCAATCCCGATCAGGCGAGGTTATTGGCGAAGTCGCTCTTCCACAGGTATTTTGGAGAAGGCGAGGATATTTCATCCGGCGAGGCCGTCGCCGATGTCGCCGCCGCCCTGCATGTGGATCGCGATGAATTGTTAACTGCGATCAAAGACCCGGCGATCAAGGAACGACTGAAGGATGAAACCGCCAAGGCCATTGAACTCGGCGTGTTCGGCGCGCCCTACTTTATCGTCGATGGCGAAGGGTTCTGGGGGTCGGATCGTTTGTGGATGGTCAAAAAATGGCTGCAACGTGGCGGCTGGTAAGGAACAAACAGAATGCCGATAACAAAAGGTGCGAAACAACTGGTCGAAGAAGCAAATGCGATCATCGAACGAGTCGATCCGGCGAGTTTGATTGCGGGCGGGACCGAAGATTACATCATCGTCGATATCCGCGACGTTCGTGAACTCGATAAAGAAGGCATGATACCGGATGCCGTTCACGCCCCGCGCGGGATGCTGGAATTTTGGGTCGATCCGGCGAGTCCCTATCATCGGGATGTTTTCGATCAGCACGACAAAACGTATTTGCTGTATTGCCAATCCGCCTGGCGCTCGGCGCTGGCGTCTAAATCCTTGCACGACATGGGGATGACCAATATCAAGCATTTGGCCGGCGGTTTCACTGCCTGGAAAGAAGCCGGCGGCGCCATTGTCGAACGGCCAAAAAAGAAAAGCTGACGCATGACCATTATCCGCAATTCCATCGATACCGCCGGTAAACCGTTTAAGGCCAACGCCGCAGCAATGCGACGCCTGATCGAAGATTTGAACGCCCGGGTCGCGGTAATCCGCGAAGGCGGTGGGGCGCGTGCGCGCGACAAACATATCGCCCGGGGCCGCTTGATGCCGCGTGAACGCATTCGAAAATTGGTCGATGTCGGTTCGCCGTTTTTAGAATTCTCGCAAATGGCCGGACACGAATTGTATGGCGACGATGCCGTGCCCGCCGCCGGTATCATCACCGGCATCGGCAGCATTAATGCACGCGAATGTATGATCATCGCCAACGACCCGACCGTGAAGGGCGGCACCTATTACCCGATCACCGTCAAGAAGCACTTGCGCGCCCAGGAAATAGCGCTGGAAAACAATCTGCCGTGTATTTATCTGGTCGAATCCGGCGGCGCTTTTTTGCCCCATCAGGACGAGGTGTTTCCCGATCGCGATCACTTCGGGCGCATTTTTTATAATCAGGCGATCATGTCGTCCAAAGGCATTCCGCAATTGTCCGTGGTCCATGGTTCGTGCACGGCGGGCGGCGCGTATGTTCCGGCGATGTCCGATGAAAGCATCATCGTCAAGGGTCAGGGCACGATCTTTCTGGGCGGGCCACCGCTGGTCAAGGCGGCGACCGGAGAAATCGTCACCGCCGAAGAATTGGGTGGGGCCGATGTCCACACCCGCATATCCGGGGTCGCCGATCATCTGGCCGATGACGACGCCCATGCCCTTGAATTGGCCAGGACGTCTATCGGCAATTTAAACCGGGTCAAGAAAATCGATCTGGATGTGTCCGAACCACAGGAACCTTTGTATCCGAAGGAAGAAATTTACGGCATCGTCAATGCCGATACCCGTAAGCCCTACGATGTGCGCGATGTCATCGCCCGCGTTGTCGATGGTTCGGTGTTCGATGAATTCAAGCGGTTGTACGGGCAAACTCTGGTTTGTGGTTTCGCCCGCATTTTCGGCTATCCCGTCGGCATTATCGCCAACAACGGCATCCTGTTTTCAGAGTCCGCCCAAAAGGGTGCGCACTTTGTCGAACTGTGTGCGAGGCGCGGAATTCCATTGGTGTTTTTGCAAAACATCACCGGCTTCATGGTTGGCAAGAAATATGAAGAAGGCGGCATCGCCAAGGATGGCGCCAAGATGGTCATGGCCGTGGCCTGCGCCAAGGTGCCAAAATTCACTGTCATCATCGGCGGCAGTTTTGGCGCCGGAAACTATTCCATGTGTGGCCGCGGATATTCGCCGCGCATGTTGTGGATGTGGCCGAACGCCCGCATATCGGTTATGGGCGGCGAACAGGCGGCGTCGGTGCTGGCGACGGTCAAGCGAGACGGCATGGAAGGCAGCGGTAAAAGCTGGAGCGCAGCAGCGGAAAAGAAATTCCGGAAACCGATCCTCGATCAATACGAACATCAGGGGCATCCTTATTACGCCAGTGCGCGATTGTGGGATGACGGCATCATCGATCCCGCCGACACACGCATGGTTCTAGGCCTCGGCATTTCGGCTTCCCTTAACGCGCCAATCGAAAAAACCGAATTTGGCATCTTCAGAATGTGATGGAATGATGGAAACGCTTCTCGTTGATATTGACGCCTGTGGCGTCGCGACCCTGACCCTTAACAGGCCCGACGTGCACAACGCTTTCGATGATGCGTTGATCGTCAACCTGTGTGAGCAATTGAAAAAGCTAGACATCGACCCCGGCGTGCGCGTCGTCGTTATCCGGGGCAGCGGCAAAAGTTTTTCAGCCGGTGCCGACCTGAACTGGATGAAGCGGACAACGGAATGTTCCTTCGATCAGAATTTGGCCGACGCGACAGACTTAGCCGATATGCTGTGGACCCTGAACCGGCTTTCCAAACCGACGGTGGCGGTGGTTCAGGGCGCGGCCTACGGCGGTGGTGTCGGATTGGTCGCGACGTGCGATATCGTCATCGCCAGCGAACATGCCAAATTCCGTCTGTCGGAAGCCATGCTCGGCATTATGGCCTCGGTCATTTCGCCCTATGTACTGGCGGCCATCGGCGAAAGTCAGGCCCGGCGATATACCTTAACGGCAGAACCCTTTGGCGCCGCCGATGCCAAACGCATTGGCCTGGTTCACGATGTTGTCGGTGCCAATGATCTTGAATCTCATGCCGACCATATGGTGAGCATGCTGTTGAAAAACGGACCCGCCGCCATGAGCGCCATTAAGGCCCTGATTTTTTCCTTACAAGGCCGACCCTTCGACGAAACCGTGGTTCGCGAAACCGCCGAAGGCATCGCCAAAATCAGGGCGTCGGACGAAGGCAAGGAGGGAATCACGGCGTTCCTTGAAAAACGTAAAGCGAACTGGGTTAGGGACTAAGGCATGTTTTCAAAAATCCTGATCGCCAATCGCGGTGAAATCGCCTGCCGCATCGCCGCCACGGCGCGCGCCATGGGTATTGGCGTCGTCGCCGTGTTCAGCGAACAGGACCGCACGGCCCTGCATGTGGAAAGCGCCGATGAAGCGTTCGCCATCGAAAGCTATCTCGATGGTCTTGCGATCATCTCCGCGGCCCTGCAAAGTGGTGCCCAGGCTATTCATCCGGGATACGGATTCCTGTCGGAAAATGCCAACTTCGCCAAGGCGGTCGATGCCGCGGGCCTGGTCTTTATCGGCCCTTCGGTAGCCGCTATCCGTGACATGGGATCGAAAGTGCGTTCGCGCAAAATCATGGAACGGGCGGGCGTTCCGGTGGTCCCCGGCTATCACGGCGCGAAACAGGATTTAGCGACCTTTAAGGCCGCCGCCGCCGCTATCGGTTATCCGGTGATGATCAAGGCGTCGGCGGGTGGCGGTGGTCGTGGCATGCGCATTGTCGATGCCGCCCGGCACTTGAAAGACGCTATTGAATCGGCCAAACGTGAAGCCAAGGCGGCCTTTGGCGATGCCACTTTGTTGATGGAAAAAGCCGTGCAGCGGGCTCGTCATGTGGAAGTCCAGGTGTTCGGCGACCGCTTCGGCACCATCGTCGCCCTGTCCGAACGTGATTGTTCGGTGCAGCGCCGTCACCAGAAAGTTATCGAAGAAGCCCCGGCGCCGGGGTTGTCCCAGGCCTTGCGCCAGGACATGGCCGCCGCGGCAATCGAGGCCGCCGCGACCATCGGCTATGTCGGCGCCGGTACAGTCGAATTTTTGCTGGCTCCGGATGGCGCATTCTATTTCATGGAAATGAATACCCGCCTTCAGGTCGAACACCCGGTGACCGAGATGATTTTCGGCGAAGACCTGGTGCAATGGCAGTTCGAAGTCGCCGCCGGCCTGGAACTGCCGCGGGAACAACCCGAACTGGTGCCATCGGGCCACGCCTTTGAAGCCCGCGTCTACGCCGAGGATCCGGCGCGCAATTTTCTGCCGACCGGCGGCGTCATCGAACGGTTCCGGCTGGGTGCGGTTGAACAGTATGGCGGCATCGTACGCATCGACAGCGCGGTTCGCGAAGGCGATCCGGTTTTGTCCGATTATGACCCGATGATCGCCAAGATCGTCGTTTGGGGGGTCGACCGACAGGAAGCCCTTCAGCGCATGTGCGGTGTCCTCGCCGATACGGAAATCGCCGGCATGCAAACCAACCTGGGATTCCTGCGGCGGGCGTTTGCCCACAAGAAGTTCAGGACGGGTCCCGTCGATACCGGATTTATCGCCGCCAATTCCGGCGACTTGCTGGCCGCCGATGATCGCGGCGCATTGAATGACGCCCTGGCGCTCGCCGCCCTGGCTGTGATGTTGCAAAGGGAAGGCCAGGCCGATGATATATCCGGCAGCTCGGGTGATCCGTATTCGCCCTGGCATTCAACCCGGGCCTGGCGAATGAACGGCGATAATCATCATGACCTGGTGTTGTCTGGCAGTACGGGGGGGGTGGAAACGACGTTCGCCATCACCGTGCACTATCGCGAACACGGCTTCCTTCTGGAATTACCCGACGAGACTTTTCTCGCCCGGGGTCGCTACGACGATGAAGGAACGCTCATCGCCGATTTATCGAACAATGATACCGCTCGTCGTATCAAGGGGATGGCCCTGATCAGGGGGAACCGCCTGTATATTGATACGGGAAGCAGTCCGGTTATTTTTACAACCGCCGACGTGGGCCGATTGGCTCATGAGTCCGGCGGCGGGGCAGGCGGGCTTAACGCACCGATGCCGGGGCGGGTCGTTTCCGTCGCCGTCAAAGTCGGCGATACGGTGAAAAGCGGTCAGGCGGTGATGGCGCTGGAAGCCATGAAAATGGAACATACCATCACCGCACCCATGGACGGTATCGTTGAATCTATTCACTTTAAAGCCGGTGACAGGGTCGACGATGGGGCGGAATTGCTGAGCCTGAAAAAGGCGTAGACAGATAATTCGGAAATAACGATCTGCATACCTGATTAATCATTGCAGGAACTGGAATACGCCTTATTGTTCTAGCAATTCAAGGTTGGATTACGGGTTAGCGAATGCAGAGTTATGATTTATCGGACCTGGAGGTCATTATCGCGGAAGATAATGAGCCGATGCGGGAAATCCTGCGGGGTGTCTTGTGGGCGCTGGGTGTTCGTCAAATCAAGTCTATGGAAAACGGCCTGGATGTTTTTGAACACATCAAGAAACATGACGTCGATCTTATCGTTTCCGATAACATGATGTCGCCGATGACTGGAATTGAACTCATCAGCCTTATTCGCTCTGGTGCCGATGGCGTGGACCCCTTCATTCCCTTCATCATGATATCGGGTTATACCGATCTCGAACGGATCATCGAAGCGCGAGATGCCGGCATCAACGAATATCTGGCCAAACCGGTTTCGGCAAAAAAGATTTATCAAAGAATAAGCTCGGTCATTGAAAATCCGCGTGATTTTGTCAGGACAGCTAACTTTTTCGGCCCCGACCGTCGTCGCCACGCCAAACCGATCAGCGGGCCGGACCGTCGGAAAAACGACTATACGTACCGGTAGTTATCGATCATGCAGATGCCCGTAAAAATCAGAATGGTCGAAGTCGGCCCCCGTGACGGCCTGCAAAATGAAACCGCTGCGCTGCCCCATGCCGACCGGATCAACCTGATAAACCGATTGGCCGCCACCGGTCTTGAGATGATCGAAGCGGGCAGCTTCGTGTCGCCAAAATGGGTGCCGCAAATGGCTGATACCGACCGGGTCCTTCAGTCCTTGAATCTTGATCAGGGCGTGCGTTATCCGGTTCTTGTGCCAAATATGAAGGGTTTCACTGCGGCGGTTGCCGCCGGAGCCAAAGACATCGCCGTTTTTGCCGCCGCCTCGGAGACTTTTTCAAAACGTAATATCAATTGTTCCATTGAAGAAAGTTTCCAGCGTTTTTCCCAGGTTTGCGACGCGGCCAAAGAAAAGGGAATTGCCGTAAGGGGCTACGTTTCCTGTGTTTTGGGCTGTCCCTATGAAGGCGATGTCGATGCCGCCGTGGTCGCCGATGTCGCGAAAAAACTTATCGAAGCCGGCTGCTATGAAGTTTCCCTTGGCGACACCGTCGGCGTCGGTACGCCCATAAAGGCCCAGGCGATGATCAAGGCCGTCTCGACGCAGGTGCCAGTTGAAAAACTGGCGGCGCATTTTCATGACACCTATGGCCAGGCGCTGGCGAATTTACTCAGCGTACTGGAATTGGGGGTTGGCACCATCGACAGTTCCGTCGCCGGTCTTGGCGGCTGCCCCTATGCCCAAGGCGCCGCCGGCAACGTGGCAAGCGAAGATGTGCTGTACATGTTAGATGGCTTAGGAGCCCAAACCGGCGTTGATATGGCCGGGCTGGTCGAAGCCGGGCGTTATGTTTGCGACTTGCTTGGCAAGCCACCTGTTTCGAAAGTCTCGCTAGCCTGGAAGGGAACCTGAGCTGATGCCGGTGCAGTTAATTAAACTGGCTGTCGGGGTCGAAGATGTCGATCATATGATCGAGCTGCAAGCGGGGCGATTACAACGACTGGGCAGGCTCGTGCATGTCACGCGGGGCACCCCGAAACGCGCTGAAGAGCTCCTCGCCGGGGGATCAATCTATTGGGTGGTGAAGAAATTCATCCGGGTCCGCCAGCGTCTTACGGGGATCGAACGGGGACGGGATCAAGACGGGCGACCGACCTGCACATTGAGCCTTGACCCACTTCTGGTCTTGACTGAAATGAAGGAATTTCGGGCGTTTCAAGGCTGGCGGTATCTCAAAGGCGAAGATGCGCCGACCGATATGAACCAGAAAAAGGACGCTACCGCCATGCCGGGCGAACTGGCCGCCGAATTGCGCGGGTTGGGTTTGCTATAGCGCCCCGGCTGGATTTCAATGAGAAAAGTGCAGGCTGTCCACGGATATGACGCCCGATAGGATGAAAATCGGCAGTGGTGCTGTGGCGATCATCACCGTCAAGATGAATTTCGGCAAAGTGAATCGGCCGCTCATCCCACTCATCAACGAAATGCCGCCGCCACCGCCAACGGCCGAATTTCCCGGAATGTTGAACACTAACCCCAATATTATATAGCGGTATTTCACCGCTAGGGTGCTCAGTCTTGGCCCGACGAAGCGTTCCAGCCGATCCGAATTGGCCCAGCCAATAGCCACCGGATTGTCGGCGTAAGCATGAGCAATCCACCGGCCCACGGAATAGGCCATGACCAGGCCCAGGAGTGTTCCCAGATATGCGGCCGTTACGCCGCTTGTTCCGAACAGCGCCATAATGACCAGTCCCAGTTCCAGTCCGGGCATGAAGGGTATTGCCAGAATCGCCGCGTACAGGGCGGTAATCAACACCAGGTCGACCAGGCTTTTTCCCAAATTTAACGCAGCCAGGGTGTCTTCCCGGGTGACATCATCAATAAAGACCAGGTTGTGAGCGATGACAATCATGGCAATCCAGATCATGATCAGCGGGTATTGGCCGAACCGCTGAGACTTTTTTTGCAGCGCAACTAACAAGGCAATAAACAGCAGAAATATCAGCCCGACCTGCGAACCCAGCGAAACGCCCAGGGAATACCGATCACTGAGAAATTCGTGATAGCCGTGGACGAACCAATGACCCGCCGCGAGGAAGATCAACCACGAGAAGATATTGAACAGAATTTTCTTGGAATTCCCGAGTAACACCGTAGTTTCCCCTTTTGCTCTCAGCGATTGCAGAGAATAGGAGATTTGATTGAAATCTTGCTAATAAATAATTCATAGGCCCGGAAAAACGGACTGCCATAACCTAAATGCGATCATTTCTCAATTTTCAGCGACTCGCTAATATGTCGCTGCGATGATGCTGGACCCGGAAGGCGGTCCGCCATATAATCTTAGCCCATGAAAAATCAAACCACCTGGGCTGATAAATTTCCGGTTTGTTGTTTAATGCCAAATGGTTATAAAACCTTTTGCCGATCTGAAAATAACGCTGGAACATGACGAATATGAGACTCGGATCCTTACACAAAAATGCTATTTACAAGATCGAAGGCCTTAATGACTGAATTCGATATTAGTCAGGTCAAAATCTTGATCGTCGAAGATAACCTCCATTTTCGGACGCTTATGCGGACGATTTTGCAGGCCCTTGGCGTCGAAATTGTGGAAGAAGCCAGAGACGGTGCCGAGGCTATGGAAGTCCTGGCCAGTTTCGAGGCTGATCTGGCGATCATTGACTGGAAGATGGATGGCGTGGATGGCGTCGAATGTGTCCGGCGTATCAGAAATGGTGAAGACAACGTCAATAAGTTTCTGCCGATTATCATGGTCACGGGATATACCGATGAGAGCCTGGCCAAAGAGGCAAGAAACGCCGGGGTCAATGACTTCCTTAGTAAGCCGATATCTGCTAAGTCATTGTTATCCCGGATTAAATCTGTTATTTCAGAAGATCGTCCATTCGTCGAATCCGGCGAATATTTCGGACCAGACCGGCGTCGCCAGGATCGTGAATATGACGGGGCGGACAAGCGAGTTGTAATGGCCAAAATAGTCTCCCCGGATGTTCGCTCCAATTGACGGCGCAGGCGCTGCCAATATCCGGTTTCTGATAACATTGCTTGTAGAGCACAATAGTGTTTATTCTTTTTTGAGTTCACGCGAATTTCCATAGATTCTTAGAATTTATAGGGAAATTCCAGTTAAGCGGAGAGGGAATGGCGGATTACAATCTTGAAAGATTGAACTTCCTGATTGTTGACGATAACAAGCACATGCGGGCGCTTGTGCAAGGCATTCTGCATGCCCTTGGGGTCAAGAACTGCCTGGATGCCATTGATGGTGCCGACGCATTCAAGGAACTCCGTCATTTTCCGGCCGACATCATCATTTGCGACTGGAATATGCAACCCCTGGATGGCCTTGATTTTACCCGGCTTGTGCGCACCGGCAAAGACAGCCCGAACCCGTTCGTGCCGATCATCATGTTGACGGGGCATACTGAAATGAACCGCGTCGTCGAAGCCAGAGATGCCGGAGTCCATGAATTCATGGCCAAACCCATTTCTGCCAAAGGGCTGTATGCCCGGATCAGGGCGATTATCGAACATCCCAGGCCGTTCGTGCGGGCCGGGATGTATTTCGGACCCGACCGGCGTCGCCGCGACAATCCTAGCTATAGAGGGCCAGAACGACGTGATGCAGGCGATAGTGCCGCCGCCTCGAGCGGCGCTGGAGAAGGCGCTGAGTTGTCCCAGGCAGAAGTTCAGGCGCTGCTCGACAATTGATTTCCGGGTCGTTTGCCCTTGCCGAAAAATAGTCGACCGTCTACTTTGCACCAGATGATCTGTATGAAGGAAATTTCATGAGCGATGACGAAAACGTAAAAATCGTCACCCCTCCCAACACACTTAAATTGAAAGTGCGGGAAGGTGGCCCCGGGGCCGTTGATATGGCTGCTATCGAACGGGCAGAAGCGGTTATCGCAGACCTGGCGGACAGCTACCTGGAATGGGTGGAAGAAGATCTGGTCAAAATCCGTGCCGCGTACGATGAGCTATGCACCAACAAGAATGATCCTGCCAAATATGTGGAAGCGGTGTTTCAGATCGGCCACGATATGAAGGGCCAGGGGGGCAGCTTCAATTATAATTTGATGACAATTCTTGGCAACGACTTGTGCCGGTTTATCGAAGGCAAGACCGAGGTGACGAAAACCGATCTGGACGTCATCGCGCTTTATATCGACACCATGAAGATCGTCATTACCAAGCGGATGAGCGGTGATGGTGGCCCGGAAGGCCAGAAAGTCCTGGCCGGATTAGGGGCGGTCGTTAAGAAAGCGACTGGCGGCTAATACGGGTTTTGAAGTCTTCCAGCCAGGAAAACCGCGATTCCAGTAGCGCTATATCGTGGTCCAGCCATTCGCCCAAATATCCTTCATCACTGGCATGATGGTTCCGCAAATCTTCAAGGCGGGCCAATTCGCTTTCCGTTGCCTCGATCAGTAATTCTGCCTGGATTACTTTTTCACCGTCGTCGAGCAGGTGCAGAAAGCGGAACTTCAAGGCCACGACCAGCTTGTTTATTTCCGTTGCGGCAGTCCGAATATTGGCGCTTAGCAGGATTTTTAGCTCGGCCCGCCCGGCATCTGTGATGGCCAGCATGGCGTCACCTTCCATGCCGGCCCCGTCTACGGCATCGACCAGGCCTTCGAACTTTAAAAGCTCGATAGACTGCCCCATCACATCGAGCGACGGGCCGGTGATTCGGCTAATGAAATGTCGTATGGAATTGGCCAGTTCGCCATATCGCAACGGGCCAACGGCAAGGGTTCCCAAGGCACACAATCTAACGGCTTCTTTCGGCGTCAGCGTGTTATCGGCGAACATTAAAAAGAGCTTTCAGGCCAATTCGGGAAATCAATGTATTCAAGCGGCTTGCTTGAGACCAAGGCGGTTCCAAATTTCGCGCAAGGCATCGACAAGATGATCCATGTCGGCATCGCTATGCAGCGGAGTCGGGGTGAAACGCAGGCGTTCGGTGCCGCGCGCGACCGTCGGGTAATTGATCGGTTGAACATATATGTCGTGCTTCAGCAGCAAATCGTCACTGGCCTGCTTGCACAGAACCGCATCACCAACCAGCACCGGAACGATGTGGCTGGCCGATGGCATGACCGGAATGCCGACTTCCGACAAACGCCGTTTCAGGGTGGCAGCGCGTTCCTGATGGCGCTCGCGCAGCTCGTTATGTTCCTTCAAATAGAGGATCGATGCCCGGGCGGCGGCCGCGACAGCCGGTGGCATGGACGATGAAAAAATAAATCCGGAACCATAAGAGCGGACGAAATCACACATGGCGGATGATCCGGCAATGTACCCGCCGACCACGCCGAAAGCCTTGGCCAGGGTACCCTGGATGATGGTGATGCGGTCGGATAGGCCGTCGCGTTCGGAGACGCCACCACCATGGGGGCCGTACATGCCAACGGCATGGACTTCATCGAGGAAGGTCATGGCATTGTGTTGGTCGGCGACATCGCAGATTTCCTTGATGGGTGCGATGTCTCCATCCATGGAATAGACGGATTCGAAAGCGATCAGCTTTGGTGTGTCGGCGTCATACTGGCTCAGGAACTTGTTCAGGTCTTCGACGTCGTTGTGCTTGAATATCTTCTTTTCGGCGCGGGAATGGCGGATGCCTTCGATCATCGAATTATGGTTGTGGGCGTCTGAAACGATAACGCAACCCGGCACCATGGATCCCAGGGTGCTCAAAGCCGTCAGATTGGCGGTCCAGCCAGAACCGAACAGCAGGGCGGCTTCCTTGCTGTGCAGGTCGGCCAATTCTTGTTCCAACAAGACATGATAATGGTTGGTGCCCGATATGTTGCGGGTGCCGCCGGCCCCGGCGCCGCAGCGGTCGATGGCTTCGTGCATGGCCGCCAGCGTCGTCGGGTTTTGGCCCATACCCATATAGTCGTTCGAACACCAGACCGTGATTTCACTGATGGTACCGTCTTCGCGGTGATTCAGTGCCTTGGGAAACGATCCTGACTGGCGTTCCAGATCGGCGAATATCCGGTATCTGCCTTCGGATTTAAGGTCGGAAATCCGGTCGGAAAAGAATTCTTCGTAATTCATCGCAACGTAACTCCGAAATGAAGTGCCATCCGGGATGCCCCAGGAGTTGGAATATTGACCGGATCATAGGGATTGGGCCGAATATTCGCAAGCTCCCCCTTGGGGTAGGGTATCCTTTTGGGACCGATTTGGCGCGTAAATAAAGCCATACGCCCCATGATGATCGACCATAGCAAAAGGTCATATGGGACCACATTGACGTACATCAAAGAAAATATCTCACATTCATGGTGTTATATTTTATATCAACTGTTGTGGAAAACCTTATTCACATCATTGGCGACTGAAGACAAACATTATTCATTGTTTTTAAGGCGCCGGGCGAGTCGCCATCAACCGGTTTATCCACAGCCCGATTTGAAGGAAATTGGCCATGTCATATAAAGATATTCTGGTTCATGTCGACGACAGCGACAAGATCGGTGGCCCTATTGAAACGGCGTTGCAATTGGCCAAACAACATGATGCCCATGTCACCGGGCTGTACGTTTTGTACCGGCCCGATATACCCGCCTATGTGCAGGCCCAGATCAGCGTTGAAGTGATCGAACGGCAAGTCCGTCAAGCGGTGGAAGACGCAGACATGGCCTTGGCCGAGTTTGAAAAACAGGCATCGGCAGAAGGACTGTTTCACGATAAAATTCTCGAAGAAGGCGCGTGCGAAGAGGTCCTGAGAACCCGTGCCAGATGCACCGATCTTCTTGTCGTCGGCCAGAACGATCCTGACAAGTCGCAATACCATGGCGATAACAGCCTGCCGGACCGCCTGGTTCTGTCCGTCGGTCGGCCCGTTTTGATCGTTCCTTATGCCGGCACCTATCCCGTCGTCGGGAAGAACGTTTTTGTCGCTTGGGACGGTAGCCGCCCTGCAGCGCGCGCCCTCAACGATGCCTTGCCGATCCTCAAAAAAGCCGAAAAAGTGACGATTCTTTCCATCAATCCACCCGGTAACGGGAATGGCGAGACAATGGACGAGGCGCCGGGCGCGGAAATTTGCCTGCATCTGGCGCGTCATGGCATCAAGGCGAAAGCCGATCACGTGATTTCCGACGACATCGGTGGTGCCGATATGCTGTTGTCTCGCGCCGCCGACGGCGGTGCCGATTTGATCGTAATGGGAGCCTATGGTCATGCCCGTTGGCGCGAAGTCGTACTAGGCGGCTTCACCCAGCACATGCTGGCCCATATGACGGTCCCGGTGTTGATGTCGAATTAGTCTAGTTTCCGGCCCTGACGATCAGTTCGACGAGCAGGGCCGCGAAGGCGTCGCGTGCCATAAAAATGCCGCTAAATACCACGGTCCAGACCACGGGTCTTTTCCACCAGCCGGGCCGTACGCGCAGCAGTTCCTGTTTGTCGCGCAAGGCAAGCCGGCGTTCACGGCCGATGCGTTCTTCCTCTAACTGCCACAAGTTGCGGGCCAGAGTGTCTTCGGGTCGTCCTGGATGTGCCGCAGTCATGGCTGCGAATCCCCTTATTTAATTTAGAAAAAGGGTACGCCCGGAAACTTTCCTGCTGGTTAACATTGAATAGCCGGGCGCGATGTCTTAAATAAGGCCCAACATTCACTCAAGAATAATTCGGAGATTTCAAATGTCAGATCAAGTCGGCGCTTCCCACATTCTCGTCATGCACAAAGAATCAGATCGTTCATCGGCCACCCGCACCAAAGAACAGGCGCTCGAACTGATAAACGAAATTAAGGAAAAGCTTGACGGCGGCGCCGAATTTACCGATCTCGCCAGCGAAAATTCGGATTGCCCGTCAGGCAAGGACGGCGGCAGCCTGGGTTCTTTTAGCCGGGGCCAGATGGTAAAGCCGTTCGAAGATTCCGCCTTTGGCCTGGGCGTGGACGAAACCAGCGATGTCGTGGAAACAGATTTCGGCTATCACCTGATCCGTCGCGACGCCTGAACAAAACCCAAGTCACAAAAAAAGCCCGCCTCTTTCAAAAAGGGGCGGGCTTTTTTTATTTTTTAGTGGCGGGATTTAAGGACGTTTCGTTTTTCGCGGTATTCGGCTTCATCGATTTCGCCGTTGGCGAAACGTTGCGCCAATACGTCGAGCGCGGTGTTTCTGCCGCTGTGATGACCGCCGCGCCAATACCTGGAAATCACCATCACAACGGCGATAATGATCAGGACTGGAAAGATCCACGAAAATGGGCCGTGGTGCGAGGCCATCCAGTAATGTTCGCCACCCGTGGCGTTGGCCAGTGTGAACAACGTTTCATTGTACATAGCAATCAGAACCTTCCGTTTTTACTGTGCAGTGTTCGGCGACCGGTCTTGGGAGAGAACCGGCCGCCGTGGGCTCCTGTTAAGGGGAGCAAGAGCCCGGATTATTTGACTGGGTGATGGGCACCGGTCTGGCGGTCGAATTCCATCTTCATAACGAGCGAGTCATCGACGGTGACAATCTCGGCGGTGATGGTCTTGTCGTCAACCACTTCAACCTTGCCGACCTTCAGGCGATCGTTGCCGCGCATGGCCATGCGGCCTTCGATGATATTACGCACATCGTCGACATCCAGGTCGAGCGCCATGGCGGCGCCACCACCCATGTGTCCGCCCCTATGGCTCTGACCACCCATGTGCCCGCCCATGTGACCCATTTTTTCCATCATCATGGCCTTGTGGTCGCCTCCCATGCTCTGTCCATCACTGGCGCTATGGGCGAATGACGGGACAGCGGTGACGACGGCGGAACCGAGCGAAACGAGGGCGACGGTAGCGGCGATGGCGACCGACGTCATTACGATTGATTTGTTTTTCATGATATGTGTTCTCCATTTTGGCTGCTGTGTAACTGGGGATATTCAAACACCCCCATGTAACACCGGTATTTCCGTAAGCCCCAAATTTGTAACAGTTTGTTGCAAGCCGATGCTTTGAAACAATTGGTAACCAATTTTTGGTCCGTCGCCGGGCATGGGCGCGCTATAGTCTCGGGCATGGAACACATCCCACATATCCTGATCGTCGATGACGACCGGGAAATTCGCGAGCTGCTGGCGCGGTTTCTCGATACCCACGGATTGCGAGTCAGTACCGCTGCCGATGGTCGCGAGATGAAACGGGCGCTGTCGGACTGGAAAATTGATCTGGTCGTTCTTGATTTAATGCTGCCGGGGGAAGACGGCTTGACCCTGTGCCGCAATCTGCGCGCCAAGTCGTCCCTGCCGGTCATCATGCTGACCGCCATGGGCGAGGAAACGGATCGCATCATCGGCCTGGAAATGGGTGCCGACGATTATCTGGCCAAGCCATTTAATCCGCGCGAATTGCTGGCCAGGATCAAGGCCGTCTTGCGTCGTTCCGACGGCCTCTCCGGACTGCCCGGCGACGGGGCGACGCAGACGGAGACGGCTCGCCATTTTGCCGGCTGGGTGCTTGATGTGGGCAAACGGGAACTTAAATCGGCAGATGGCGTGCTGGTGTCTCTCAGTGGCGGTGAATTCAGTCTTTTACAAGCGTTTGTCGAACGCCCCGGTCGGGTCCTCAGTCGCGACCAGTTACTTGATTTGACCAGTGGGCGCGAAGCCCAGCCGTTTGATCGCAGCATCGACGTGCAAATCAGCCGGTTGCGCCGCAAGATCGAAGAAGACCCCGCCAAGCCGTCGCTGATCAAGACCGTGCGCAGCGGCGGATACATGTTCACCGCCACCATCGAACGAGCTGGCGAGGATGCAAAATGAAGTTGTTTCCAAAATCGATTGTCGGTCGAACGGCCCTGGTCTTGCTGGTCGGGCTGACGATATCGCACATCATCAGCCTGGCTATCTATTCCGACGACCGGCGCACCGAACTGACCAGCTTCGGCGGCCAGCAGATATCCCGTCGCATCGCCGCCGCTGTCGAAACCATCGATCGGACGGAACCCGAACGTAAAGCGGACGTCACGCGTTCCTTGTGGGGGCCGGGGTTCAGCCTGACGCTTACTCAACAAAGTGCCGTGACCATGCACGATGCCAGAGGATGGCGCGCCCGCGGGGTCCGCGAAACCCTGTCGGAATACCTGGACGGCTATGACAAAGACCGCATCCGCGTCGCCTACGTTCATTTGTCGAAAACAATGCCCGGTCTTGGGGCTGACCCGGACAGGGATGGCGATCCCTTGGTGGCCATGCAACGGCACATGGGACAGATGATGGCGGGCACCGATAGCGATTCCCACAGGCGCTTCAATTTCATGTCCCGTAGTTGGCACGGGCCCGAAGTCCTGAAAGTTTCGGCTCGCCTGTCCGATGGTCAATGGCTGAATGTGGCGGCCCCGGCAATCCGGTTCTCGCCGTTCTGGCGCTCGCGTATGTTCGGGCCGATATTCTTCATCGGCCTGCTGGTGATCGCACTTTCTTTTTGGGCGGTGCGGCGGGCGACGGCGCCGCTGGCGTTGTTTGAAGTCGCCGCCGAACGCCTGGGCCGGGATGTCAACGCGCCACCCATGAACGAGGAAGGCCCGCGCGAAGTTCGCCGCGCCGCCAAATCCTTTAACAATATGCAACGCCGCCTGAAGGCCTTTGTCGATGGTCGCACCCATATGTTAGCGGCAATTTCCCACGATTTGCGAACGCCGATTACCCGGCTGCGGCTGCGGGCCGAACTGATTGAAGACGAAGAACAACAAAAAAAGATTCTCGACGACCTGGCCCAAATGGAAAATATGATCGTCGCTACGCTGGCCTTCGCCCGGGACGAAACCGCCAGCGAAGCAGATGTTCGCCTCGACCTTGCCGCCCTGTTGCAAAGCCTCACCGACGATGCCGCCGACAGCGGATCGAAAACGTCATACCAAGGACCTGACAAGCTGACCTGCACGGGCCGTCCGGTGGCCCTGATGCGGGCCTTTCAAAATCTCATCGACAACGCCATCAAATACGGTGGTCGGGCCGATGTCGGGGTCGTTCAGGATGATCACGGGGTGACGGTTCACATCGATGATGCCGGCCCCGGCATACCCGAAGCCGAACGGGTGCGGGTGTTCGATCCGTTTTATCGCATCGAAGGGTCCCGCAACCGGGAAACCGGCGGCGTCGGCTTAGGCCTGGCCGTTGTGCAATCCGTGGTCAACGCCCATGGCGGAAACATATCCTTCGGCCCGAATGATAGCGGTGGCTTTCGGGTTACCGTGACGTTACCGGCCTATATCGCGGAAACTAATTCGTAGAGTTGCCGGCGAAGGTGTTCTGATTTCTCGGAGCCATATTTATTCTTGATGGAATCTTGCGCGCTCTTCCAGGCGCGTGATGCTTTGGCGAAACGCTTTCTGCCTTCGTTGGTCAGGACCAGCACGCGCCGCCTTTTGTCCGTGCTGTCCGGCTTCGCTTCAATCAATTTGGCCTTTTCAATTGGTTTCAGGCTGCGAGAAAGCGCCGATTGGTCCATTCCTATTTGGTCGGCCAGGCCTTGGACCGAAGGCCCTTTGAGAACGTGGATGTAGGCCATTATCCCATATTGCCCGATGGTCAGGCCAAAGGGCGCAAGGGCATTGTCATACAAACGGCAGGTCTTGCGTGCAGCCTTGCGAAGGCCAAGACAGAAACAAGCGCCGCTAAAGGCTTCCAGTGCCGCGGGTGGGAAATCAAATTCTGCTTTTTTGGTCATGTTTCTCTCGATATCTGTTGGCAATCAATGCATATACATATATAACGTATGCATATGCATTGAATATAGGAAATTTGGAAATGAACATATCTGAAAGAATCGCAGACAGGGGGATCACCATCGGCCTGACCCATCTGGCCGATCTCGCGGGATTAAGTGGCCTTGAAATTGTTGAAGGTATGGGAAACGGTAGCTTGCCTATGCCACCAATCGCCGGCGTGCTTCCCTTCGTGCCCCATTGCGCCGCCCAGGGCAGTGTCGAATTTCGGGCCATGCCTGAAGCTCAATTCTATAATCCTATGGGATCAATTCATGGCGGATGGTCCATGACCATGCTCGACACGGCCTTGGGAATAGCCGCCCACACGACATTAAAAAGCGGCGAGATGTTCACCTCGCTGGAAACTGCCGTGAAATTCATTCGCCCGATATTTGAAAAGACCGGCGAGGTCAGGATCGTGGGTGAGGTCGTATCGCGAGGCCGAAGCGTGATCACGGTCGTAGGCCGAATTGAAGACCTGGCCGGCAAGCTTTATGCGACAGGCACATCGACCTGTATGGTCATGGCCGCACCAAAATCCACCTGATTGCGCGCGTCGATTATTCGCCCTTGCCGCCGTTGGCCAGCGACCATCCTTTGGGATCGGCCAGGAAGGCGCGGACGCCGTCGATGCTTTTTTGCGGGAAATAGTCACCTTCTTCGGCGACCTTCAAAACGTCGTGCCAGGTCGCCAGGTAGTGCAGGGTGATGCCTTCCTTTTTAAGGGAATCCAGCGCCCCGGAAAAGACCCCGTAAAAGAATACCACGAAGGCGTCGCTGACTTTGGCATCGGCCTGGCGCAGGGCGTTGACGAATGTCAGTTTCGATGCGCCATCGGTGGCCAGGTCTTCGACCAGCAAAACCCGGCTGCCCGGCGCCATGTCGTCTTCGATCTGGGCGTTGCGTCCGAATCCTTTGGGCTTTTTGCGAACGTATAGCATGGGGGTCGATGTCGTCTCGGCGATCCAGGCGGCGTAGGGAATACCGGCGGTCTCGCCACCGGCGACGGCATCGATGTTATCGAACCCGATGGCGTCTTCCAGGCCGGCGACGGCGAGGTCCATAATGCGCCGACGTTCTTCGGTGAAGGAAATGATCTTGCGGCAATCGATATAGACCGGGCTGGCCCAACCCGAAGTCAGCATATAGGGTTCCTGGGGGCGAAAATTTACCGCCTTGATGTCGAGCAGCAATTTCGCCGTTTCCAATCCTGCTTCGGTCGTCGTCTGTGTCATATCGCTTTCCGGGATGTTGATTTCAGAAGGTTGAGCGTCATTTCTAGAGAATCTGGCGGGCGAACTCAATGCCCCTTGTCGCGTAAAATATAGCCATTTTCGCCAAGGCCCCGAAAGTAGTCCGTGATATCGGCGTGATTTATCGGCCCGCCTTCGGTATCGGGTTCCAGGTTGCGTTCGGCGACATAGGTTCGCTGCGCCGCGCCATCGATCAACACATGGTACCACGGTGTGTCGCGGGGCGGTTTGGTATGGGCGATGTGGCGATACCAGTCGTCCGAACCCAGGAAACGGGAATCGACATCGATGATCACCCCGCGATAACCGAACAGGCGGTGATGAACCAGTTGACCGACGCTGAACTTTGCTTCCGGCACATCCAACATGGTGCTTTCCTTTCCACAGCCTTGCCATATGATCGCGTTGGCAATGATTATACGGAGTACCCGGCCTTGATCAACGAGAACCCGAGATCTGGCGGCCAGCTGGTCGCCGATGCCTTGCAGGTGCACGGCGTCGATACGGCATTTTGCGTGCCCGGCGAAAGCTATCTGGAAATTCTCGATGCCCTGTATGACATGCGGGACACCATCGCCGTGGTCACCACTCGCCACGAAAACGGTGCGGCCAATATGGCCGAGGCCTATGGCAAGCTGACCGGGCGGGTCGGCATTTGTATGGTGACGCGAGGCCCCGGTGCGTGTAACGCCGCCATCGGCATCCATACCGCGTTTCAGGATTCGACGCCGATGATCATGCTGGTCGGCCAGGTCGCCCGCCAGCATTTGGGCCGCGAGGCATTTCAAGAAGTCGACTACGAGATTATGTTCAAGCCCCTGGCCAAGGCGGTTTGGCAGGTCAATTCCGCCGCCGCCGTGCCCGATATCATGGCGCGCGCCTTCCAGTGTGCCCTGTCCGGGCGACCCGGGCCGGTGGTGTTGGCATTTCCTGAAGATATGCTGCGTGAAATTGATGTGGTCGATAACGTGCCGCCGCTGCCTGTTGAACACGCCGCACCCAGCCCCGGCGACATGGAACGCCTGCATCATATCCTTGGCGATGCCGAACGGCCGCTGATGATGCTGGGCGGCGGCGGTTGGAACGCGCAGGCCAAAGCCGATATTCAGGCTTTCGCCGAAGCCAACGACATCCCGGTCTGTGTTTCGTTCCGCCGTAACGACTTGTTCGACAACAACCACCGCTGCTACGCCGGTGAAATTGCGATCGCGCCCAATCCGACTTTGGTGCAACGGATTGGCGAGGCCGATGTCCTGCTGGTCGTCGGTGCCCGGTTGGGCGAAATGACGACCCAGGGGTACACCCTGCTGGATGAGCCGAAACCGAAACAGGACCTGGTTCATGTTCACGCAGACGCGCAAGAACTGGGCCGGGTCTACCAACCGGTGCTTGGCATTTGTTCGGGCATGGAAAACTTCGCCGCCGCGGCGGTTTCCCTAAGCCCCAAGACGAGTGCCGCGCGAACGCAAAAAATGTCCGACGCCCACGACGACTATCTGCAAGGCCGTATACCCAATCCATACGAGGGAGACCTTGATTTAGGTAAAGTCATGGCGGTGCTGGAAGCGGTGTTGCCCGACGACGCCATAGTCACCGTCGATGCCGGAAATTCGAGCGGCTGGGCGCAGCGGTTTCTCAGTTTTGGCAAGGGCCGTCGGCTGCTTGGCCCGACCAGCGGGGCCATGGGTTATGGTGTGCCGGCGGTGATTGCCGCCAAAATTGTCGATCCGGGTCGGATGGCGATATGCTGCCTTGGTGATGGCGGCTTCGGCATGACCGGTCAGGAAATCGCCACGGCGGTCAAGGAAGGTATCGCCCCGATCATTTTGGTCTTTAACAACGGAATGTACGGCACCATCCGCATGCATCAGGAACGCCGCCACCCCGACCGAGTCATCGCGACGGACCTGATCAATCCCGATTACGCCGCCCTGGCCCGGGCCAACGGGGCTTTCGGTGAGACCGTGAAAATCACCGAAGAATTCGCCCCGGCGTTTGAAAAAGCCTTGAAAAGCGGCCTTCCGGCGTTGTTGGACTTGCAAATGGACGCCGACGTCATTACTACTCGGACAACACTGCACGCTATCAAACAGGCGCACCAGAAAGACGCCGGAGATTCTTGAATGAGTAGTCGTATCGTAGGATTTACAGATGAGCAGCGCCGCAAGGATCAGCGCCGCGAAGTGATCGACACCTTCATCGTGATAGATGGAACGACCTGCCAGATGACGGATATGAGCCTGCGCAGCTTTCGCTGCATCGGTTTTAAGAATCCGGTCAAACCCGGCGACGATATCGTGATCGATGAATTGTTGCTCGAAGACAATTCCCGGCTGGCGCTTAATGCGCCCGGCATGGTCATTCGCTTTAACAAAGAACGTAAAGAACTTATCGGCGTGTTCGTCGATATCAGTTCCGCCACTTTCGATGTTCTGGAACGTTTGATGATGATGCGACCGGTCAACGAAACCGGCGGCCGGGTCCGATAATCAGGCCAACCCCATGACCGATACAAGGCACCCGAGCGTTTGGTTGCTGATGGACGACCGGGCCGGCAATCGCAGCCAGTGCCTGGGTGTCGCTGAAGTGCTTGGCCTGCGCTATGAAATTCACGATCTTGATTACACCGCCGCCGCCGCCTTGCCCAACTTTGTCATGGGCAAGACGTTCAGTGGCCTAAGCGCCAGTTCGCGCATTAATATGGTGCCGCCGTGGCCTGATATCATCATCGCCGCCGGGCGTCGCGCATCACCGGTGGCCCGCCACATCAAGGATTTGAATGGTGGTCAAACCTTTCTGGTGCAAATCATGTATCCCGGCGAAACCGGCCTGGACGAATTCGACCTGGTTTGCACGCCGCGTCATGATTCGATTCCCGATGGCTCCAACATCTTGCAAATCGATGGCGCCCCGCACCGGGTCACGGAAACCCGCCTGGGCCATGCGGCAGAAGAATGGCGGGGCAGGTTGGAACATTTGCCGACGCCCCGCATCGCCCTGATTGTTGGCGGCAGCACCAAGCGCAAGACCTTCACGGCTGACATGGCCCGCGAACTGGGCCGGGCGGCCAATACCCTGGCCCGCACCGCCGGTGGCTCGTTAATGGTGACCACATCGCGCCGGTCGGACGATACCGCCGAGCTCCTGATCGCCGAAATAGATGTCGCCAAAGACGTTTTTAAATGGGGCGACGAAGGTGAAAATCCATACCTGGGGTATCTCGCCCTGGCCGATGGCATTGTCGTAACAGGCGATTCGGTTTCCATGTGTTCGGAAGCCTGCGCGACGCCGGGGCCGGTGTGGATATACGCGCCGAAAAAGCTGACCGTGCACAAACACGGCCTGTTGCACAAACACCTGTATGCGACCGGTTGCGCGCGACCGCTTGACGTAGGCGACGGTGCCGCGTTTGAAACCTGGAGCCACCCGTCGTTGAACGCCGCCAACGACATCGCCGCCGAAATTAGAAAGCGTCTGGGCCTATGAACACCTCGAAAATCGTGACCATCGACAGCCTTGGCGGGCGCGGCGATGGCATCGCCGAAACCGGAGAGGGCCGAGTGTTTGTCCCTTACACGCTGGCCGGGGAAACCGTCGAGATTATTCAGGACGGGTCGCGGGGCAGGTTGGTCCGTGTGCAGGATGCCGCCGCCGACAGGATCGATGCGATCTGCCCCCATTTCACTGTATGCGGCGGCTGCGCCGCCCAGCATATGAACGATGGCGCCTATGGTCGCTGGAAGCAGGGCATTGTCGAAACGGCGCTGGCCCACAAGGGGTTGGAGACGACGGTCGATGATTTGATCGATGCCCATGGCACTGGACGCCGCCGAGTAACCCTGCACGTAAATTTCCACAAAGGCAAAATCATCGCCGGTTTCATGGCCGCCCGCAGCCATCAGTTGCTGGACCTGGACAGCTGCCCGGTGCTCGACCCGGCGCTTCAGGCCGCCGCCGCCATTGCGCGCGACCTTGCAGCGCCTTTCACCGGGGCGGCAAAGAAGCTCGACATTCGCATCACGCTGAGTGACAGCGGCCTCGATTGCGATATCCGGGGATGCGGGCGCGATATTGACCTAAATGCCCGCCTGGACTTAAGCGATCTCGCCGAGGTTAACGATCTCGCCCGTATCACCGTGCATGGCGACGTCGTGCTCGAACGTCGCCAGCCCGTAGTTAAAATTGGCCCCGCGGTGGTCATCCTGCCGCCCGGTGGGTTTATTCAGGCGACATCCAAGGGCGAAGCAACACTGGCTCGGCTGGTGCTCGAAGCTGTGGGAAACGCCAAGTGTGTCGCCGATCTGTTTTCCGGCATCGGCCCCTTCGCGTTGCGGCTGGCCCCGACCGCGACGGTCCACGCCATCGACGGCGACAAGGTGGCGATCACCGCCCTGACAAATGCCGTGCGCCATACTCAGGGGTTGAAACCGCTGACCACCGAAATCCGAGACCTGGTCCGCAACCCGGTCCACGTCACCGACCTGACCCGTTACGATGCCATCGTTTTCGACCCGCCGCGCACCGGGGCTGAAGCCCAGGCGCGGGAGATCGCCAGATCCGATGTGGCGACCGTGATCGCCGTGTCGTGCGACCCGGCGACGTTCACCCGTGACGCGGCGATTCTGATCGAAGGCGGCTACCGGCTGGAAAAAGTGACCCCGGTCGATCAATTCCGCTACACCGCCCATGTCGAACTGGTGGCGGTGTTCAGGCGAGCTTAACAGGCATTGCTTCGCTTCTGTTCCTGTTCCCACCATTGTTGGCGCAGGATCTTGGTGCGGGTCGGATAAGTGTCCTCGAGGAAATCCGTTGCCCGTATGCGGTCGGTCCGGAAATGACGAAATTCCTTGCGCAATTCGCACCAGGCGACGATCAGTCGTACCGTCGCAAAATAGGCGATGGCGATGGGCCAGATGACGCGTTTGCTGGGTGCGTCTTTTTCGTCCCGGTAGTCAATTTCAATTTTCCCCCGACGCCTTATCCAGGACCTGACTTGGGCCATGTCTATCGCGTCGATTTCCTTCTTGATCACATCCGGTGTCATCGAGATTGATTCCAGCGCCAGCGGTCGCAGGTCTTGCGGCACCACGTCGCCAATCTTGGCGATCAAGTCGCGGGCGCCGTTGGCAAGAATTGCATCGCCTTGCGTCGCCACCCACTGGGCGCCCAAAACCGCCGCCTCGATTTCGTCGGGGGTCAGCATTAACGGTGGCATATCGTAGCCGGGTTCCAGAACGTAGCCGACACCGGCTTCACCCCGAATGGGGACCCGCTGGGACATCAGGTCGGCGATGTCGCGATAAATTGTGCGGGACGATGTTTCCAGTTCATCGGCGAGATCGTGGGCGGTGATCGGCGCCCGCGAAGCGCTTCGTAAAATCTGGATAATTTGAAATAACCGGTCGGCTCGGCGCATGGTGCGTTCCCCAAAAATTGACCACTCCTGTCAGTAGTATGGCAGGAGTGGTCAATCATGACACCCTTTAAGCGGCTTGTTGTTGCGGCAGGGTTTTGCGGAAGCCCTCTATGGCGCAAACACGGTTCAGCCAGTTGACGATGTTGGGCTGTTTGGGTGAGGCATCGGCATACGCCAAGTGAGAGATATTGCTGGCGATCGCCAGATCGGCGATGGTTGGTTTATCGCCTGCGAGAAAATTTCGGCCTTCCAACCCGTCGTTCAGTATGGGTGACAGTTCGGCCATTTTCTCATGGCCTCGCTTGATCGCCGCAGCGTCGCCATTTTCGCCCATGAAGACCGTGTTGAGAACGATATCAACCGCCGCTTGGCTTAACCTGCATTGTCCCCAATCCAGCCATTGATCGACGACTGCGCGGGTCGCAGGGTCATCCGGGTACCAGTCCTTAAGGTCGTGTTTGTGGCACAGGTAGCGAAGGATGGCGTTTGATTCATGAATTTTGACATCGCCGTCGATCAACGTCGGCACCTGATGATTGGGGTTGATGGCCAGATATTCGGCAGACAGGTATTCGCCTTTATCCATGGCGACGTGCCTCAAATCATAGTCGAGCCCGGCAATTTCCAGGAGCGCAATAACCCGCCGCGAATGTTGCGACACCGGGTAACTGTAAAATGTGTACATGTTGAAATCCTTTGGTCTGAGTTTTTGCTGAGGGGGTTACTCATATCAAAGGCCTACTGACAGCATGGTGTCAGGAGTGAATTATTGATTTCGCCGGTCTGATTGATCGTTACCTGAGGTTCTTCCACGCGGTCCGGGCATCTTCGGAAATGCTGTCGGCGTAATATCCTTGTATGGGGAAGACGAAGTCGGTCTCGGTTGCGGCTTTGCGCAACAGCACCAGGAAGACGGTGTTGTCGGGAAGCTCTTTTTGTTCGACGAACTTGAGAATATCTTCACGGCTTTCAAAAAGGTGGGCGACCAGAGGGTCGATGCCACCCATGCAAAATAGTTCGACTTTATAGCCATTGGCAGCGGCCAGGTCGTAGAACAGGGTCGGTTGAAAATTGACAAATCCGTGATCGACCCAACCCTTGATCATCGGGCCTTCGTGCATCATCAGGCCCCCCGGCTTGGTTGTCTGGTGCATGGTGGTGAAGAACTGGCCCGAATTGAAGATGTGTTCTGCCGTGCCATTGTTGATGGTAACGTCGAATTGTTCCGTCATTTCCAGGGGGGCATTGAGGTCAAGTTTCAGGCAATTTTCGGTGCCGTGAAAATCGATGGCGATGGAATTATTGTTTCCGAAGAAAATACCGTAAAAGATTTTGGCCAGCCCGAAGCTTAAGTGGCCTGCGTCCATCGTCAGATATTCGCCGAGCTGGCGTTCCAGATTGTTTCGTTCTTCGTCCGATTTAACGAAGTTTTTTATATCCTGGTGCAAGGCTTCCACAGGCACATCGCCGTACCAATTGGCCTCGCCGAATTCCAGAATCGATTGGGCCTTCGGCAGCAAGCCGTTCTCGAAGGCCGAGCGCAAGATGGCATAGCTGAATGATGTAATCGCCATGAGCCGTCCGGTTGTAATTGACTGGTTTGATTCTCCCCGCGAAAAAAAAGAATACAGGCGGGATAGGGAGTTGTCCAGAAACGCCTATACCGCGCGCGAGTGCCGGGCCTTGCCGCTGGTGAGATAAGAATCAAACGCCGCGGCAACCAGGCGCACGAAGGGGCGGCCGATTTCCGTGACGCTGACGGTGTTGCCTTTCAGGATGACCAGGCCGTCAGTAGCCATCGCGGCAAGCTTTTCCATTTCCGGTACGAACGTTGCCTTGGAAACCCCATGGCGGGTGCAAATGTCGTCCAGGTCGACCTTCAAGTCACACATGATACGTTCGATAACATCGGCGCGCAGGCGGTCTTCATCGGATAGTTCGAAGCCGCGCGCGATGGGGAAGTCGCCCGCCGCGACGGTCTCGCGATAATCTTTCAAGGGCGACGTATTCTGGATATAGCCCTGCGGCAGCTGGCCGATGGCCGAGGCCCCGAAGCCGATCATCGCCGGTGCCGAATCGGCGGTGTAGCCCTGGAAATTCCGGTGCAGCTCTCCGGTTTCCAAAAGCCTGGCCATTTCATCGTCGGGCAGGGCGAAATGATCCAGGCCGACGGCTAAATATCCCGCGCCCAGCAGTTTTTCCGATGACGCGATGAACTGATGCCAGCGCGCATCGGCATCGGGCAGGGTGCTTTCGTCGATCATTTTCATATGCGATTTCATCCACGGCACATGGGCATAGCCGAACAGCGCGATGCGGACCGGTTTTAATTCGATGGCCATTTCGGCCTCGCGGGAGACCATTTCAGTGGTCTGGTAGGGCAGGCCGTACATCATGTCCATGTTGATGTCGTCGATACCGTTGTCGCGCAACCAGCCGATCACCCGGGCGGTCACCTCGTAAGGCTGGACCCGGTTGATGGCCTTCTGGATTTTATCGTCGAAACTTTGCACGCCGATGCTGGCTCGGTTAACGCCGGCGTCGGCCAGGGCCTTGACGTAGTCTTCCGTCGCCGTGCGCGGGTCCAGTTCGACGGCGATGGCGGCATCTTCGGTAACGTCGAAGCGGTCGCGCAAGCGGTCGATAATGCGCTTCCAGTCATCGCCCTTCAAAATGGTCGGGCTGCCGCCGCCCCAATGCAGGTGGTTGGCCTTGGTGCGGGCCGGCAGGGCGCCGGCGACCAGGTCAATTTCCTGAAGCAGGACATCCAGGTACTGCGCCACCGGTTCGTAGCGTTTGACGATTTTTGTGTAACAACCGCAGAACCAGCACATTTCATCGCAAAACGGGATGTGGAAATAGAGCGACAGGGGCTTTTGCGGGTCAAGCTGGCCAAGCCAGGCGCGATAGGTCTCGCCGTTAACGGCCTCGCTGAAATGCGGCGCCGTGGGATAGCTGGTGTAGCGCGGCACCATCAGGTCATATTTTTTGGAAAGGTCAGAAATCATATCGATGCCTATATAGGGATTTCGGGGCCGACTTTAAAGCGGATCGATGACGAACGGATGGCGCGGTCCGAAATCACCGATAACACTACGATGGGCGATCAGACCCTGATCTTCATGCCATTTGTATATGGCGCACGCCGCCGGTTCCAGAACGAAACTGGATTTCGCTCCGGCGCGCAGGTCCATAGACATCTGAAACACCAGGCTGGACGCCACCGAAGCTACCGTGCCACCCCATCGAACGGTAATATCCCGGTGGGCATGGCCGCAGACGATCCGTTGCACCTGGCCGTGACGGGCGACGATGGCTTCCATTTCCTGGCCGCCTTCGAAGCGTTTGACGCCCATGAAGCCGATACCCGTGACAAACGGCGGGTGGTGCATGAAAACAATAGTGGGGCGGTCGGGGGCTTCTGAAAGCCTGTCGTCCAGCCATTGCAGGCGTTTGGCGCACATTTCCCCGCCATCATGGCCCAGGCGCTTGGTGTCGAGCCCGATCAGCCGCAGCGGTTGGATGTCATCGTCCAGCGTGTAGTGAAGAAATTCGCCATCGTTCGGCAGATACCCAAAATCGCCGAAATATCGGCGGATCATATCGCGATCATCGTGATTTCCGGGAATCAGGTAGCTCGGCATTTCCAGCCTGTCGAGTTCACGCCTGAGGCCCTGATAGTCCTGCTTGTGCACCTTGTTGACCAGGTCGCCGGTGACCAGCACCAGGTCGGGCCGGGGTTCCAGCGCGTTCAGGTGAACGATAGCGGCGTCCAGCGCTGCCATTGAATCGACCTTGCCCTTCAGCAGATAGCCATCGGTACGCAGGTGCAGGTCGGTGATTTGGGCAATTATCATTCTTGTTTCCTTGATGGGCGCGCAAGGGGGGATTTATGCCTGCCAAGGAGATTTGACGGCGATCTTTTCAGACTTCTTTAGTTTGATTGCATAGTCGTTGATGAAATCCGTAAAACGTTCATCCATGATGCCATTGCTTGTCGCAATCTGAGGCAAGTTAAAATCGCCACCGACATTCATTTCAACCAGAATGGGGCCTTCCCGGGAAGCGGTAACATCCCATGCTTGCATTTTCAGGTTGGGAAGGGTGCGCGAGGCCGAAAAACACAAATCTTTCATTTTTTGCCAGTCAGGCATCTCGAATCCCAATAAAGGCTTTTGGCTATCGGGATGGGTTTCCGGTTGCTCGAAATCAAAACCGTAGCCTCTTACGACTCGGACCACGCGACCTGTTTCCGGGTCCAGATCGGCCAGCATGTTGCCATGCCGCCAATAATTATCTGCGATGTTGTCACCTGCCGGGATCTTCCATAAGCAACGAAAAATTTCTGGCCCTTGGTCTTTCATCAATAAAATCATTCGCACGGTCGCCAGCCTGTCACCACAAATTTCCATTATTTTTTCATGGGGGTGAGTGAATTCCTGGAAAAGGTAGCTGGGTTCGTCCAGCCCACCCAATATATCGGTGAAATCCTCGACGCCCATCGCTTCACCAGCCGTGGTGATGAGGGAGTCATTGTGTTGATCGTATCGGCTGATGCTTGCGGCGCCGGCGCTATAAAGGCCCGTAACAGGCTTCGAGAAAAAAGGGTACTGCATCCCGGTGCGCAGAAAATCGGCCAGATCTTCTTTCGTCTTCAAGGCCGGGACGGCGCCGAAGGTGCGGATCGGGTCATGTATCGCCAGGATTTTTGCCGTGGGAAAACCAAGGCCCTGCATTAAACCGTAGAAAATCAGTTTATCGTGGGCTGTCCACCAATATTCGGGACTACCGAAACTACTAATAATCTTGTGTTGCGCCGATATTCCTACGAATTTTTTCTTCTGCTCCCAGCTATAGGTATCGTCGTCAAAAAGCCTGAAGTAAAAATATTCCTGGGGCGTGATCTTTCCTGGTCCAAATTGCAGTTTGAATATTTCTTTGACCAAACTTGCGGCACTTTTTTTACCGGACCGGACAACCTTTATTATGGCTTCCGAAACGGTAATATCCGAAGCGGGTTTGGCTGTTGAAATAGAAGATGGCACGACCATATCGCTTGGCGTCCTGATTCTGTTTTGCCTTTTCAGCTTTTAGCTGACGGCACGATTATACAAAATCGCACCGTTTTCTGAATAATTACTTTCTGCAATCGCCCGAAATCTCCGATTTGGGCAATTATCATTCTTGTTTCCTTGATGGGCGCGCATGCTAACCTCTCGCCGACATTGATTAAAGAAAAATGGATCGCCATGCCAAAGCTCGCCGCCAATTTGTCCTGGCTGTTTACCGAACTCGATTACATGGACCGCTTCGCCGCCGCCGCCGGGGCCGGGTTCAAGGGGGTCGAATGCCTGTTTCCCTATGACCATGGTGCCGCCCATGTGGCGGCGCGCCTGGCCGATCACGGGTTGGAACAGGTCCTGATCAACGCCCCACCCGGCGATTGGGAGGGTGGTGAACGGGGCCTGGGATGTCTTCCTGGGTGCTCTGATGATTTTCGTGCGTCTATGGAAAAAGCCGTGGAATATGCCGTCAAAATCGGTTGCCCGCGCATCCACGCCATGGCCGGGATCGCCCCGGTCGATGCCGATCCGGCGATATTGCAGGGCGTATTTGCCAAAAATCTGGCGCTGGCTGCCGACTTGTGCGGTCAGGCCGGGATCACTGTGATGATCGAACCCATCAACAGGACGGATATGCCGGGGTATTTCCTGTCACACCCGGATCAGGCGGCGGCGTTGATCGCCGAGGTCGCCAGCCCGCACCTGGGGCTGCAATTTGATATCTATCACGCCGCCATGATGGGGCTGGATATTGCCGGACACCTGAAGAGCCATTTCGCCGTGATCGGTCACATTCAGGTCGCCGGATTCCCCGGCAGGGGCGAGCCGGTTGCCGGTGATGTCGACTATCCGGGCGTGTTCGATATGATCGACGGGCTCGGCTATTCGGGCTGGATCGGCTGCGAATATCGGCCCTTGGGCACGACGTTGGCGGGCTTAAGTTGGGCGCAAAGCTATGGAATTATGCCCAGGCCGTAACATCCTGGCGCTGCTGACCCAGGCCTTCGACTCCCAATTCGACCACATCGCCGGCCTTCAGGTAATTCGGTGGCGTTTGCCCCATGCCGACGCCTGACGGCGTGCCGGTGGCGATGACATCACCGGGCATCAGGGTCATGAACTGGCTCAGGTTCGCAATAATGGTGGCGACGCCAAAGACCATGTGGCGGGTGTTGGAATCCTGACGGCGCTCGCCGTTGACGTCGCACCACAAATTCAGGTTTTGCGGGTTTTCAACCTCGTCCCGGGTCACCAGCCAGGGACCCAGAGGGCAGAAACCGTCGAAGCTTTTGCCCTTAATCCATTGGCCGCCATGGTTTATCTGGAAATCACGTTCCGAGACATCATTCAACACCGCATATCCTGCGACATGCTCAAGGGCCTGGTCTTCGCTGACGTATTGGGCGCGGGTACCGATAATGGCGGCCAGTTCAACTTCGTAATCGGTCTGGGTCGATCCTCGGGGCAGGATGATACCGTCATTTGGACCCGACAAGGATGTTACGGCCTTGCTGAAAACCAGCGGTTCCGGCGGCAGGTCCAGTTCAGTCTCGGTGGCGTGTTCGGCGTAGTTGAGGCCGATCGCCAGGATTTTTCCGACCCCACTGATCGGCGAACCGACCCGGTGAGAGCCTTCGACGATGGGGAGCGTTTCGAAATCGTGTTTCGATAACTGCGACAAACGTTCCACAGACAGGGTCGCCGGTGTGATGTCGCCGATCAGGCCCGACAAGTCGCGCAGGCGACCTTGTTCATCGATCAAGGCGGGTTTTTCTTCGCCGATTGGGCCATATCGCAGTAATTTCATGGTATACTATCCTCGGAAGTGTTTGTTGCTCTGACAATAAACCGCTTTGAAGGCACGTCAATTAGTGATGGCGGCCGCAAATGTAATTTAATAAAATTTTATGTAAATTGATAAATAAATAAGTATAAAAATAAAAAACTATTTTAGAGTATAATAATTAGATATTATTAGTTGGTGAATACTTGACATAATTTCTTGTCGCGACTAAATTGCCGTCCATGATGAGAGTAATGAAAACCATAGCTGCGCTTGTCGAGCGCCTTCGCCGGGATGAAAAGGGTGGTGTCGCCGTTTTCGCCGGGTTCTTTACTGTGCTGGCCTTGGGTGCCGGGGCGCTGGTGCTTGATGTCGGGCGCATGAGCGTCCTGCGGTCGCAAATGCAGGACCGCGCCGATGCTGGCGCCATGGCTGGTGCGGCGCAGTTGGATGGTCGCGTCGGTGCCCAGGCCCGGGCGACGACAATCGCCACCACCGCCATGTCGCAAAGCTCGGGGATCACCTCAAGCGCCGCCACGCTGACCGTCAAGACCGTCACGTTTTATTCCGAGATTACGCCATTACCGGTGCTCGCCACGGGTGACGAGGACAGCAAGTATATCGAAGTCGGACTCGATCCGAAGGATGTTGATTTCTTGCTCCAGCCGCTGCTGTCGACGGCTGCGGGAACTAACAGCCAAACCCTTGATGCGACCGCCACGGCGGGTGTCGAGCCTTTTATATGCCACGCACCGCCGCTGATGATTTGCGATCCCGGTGAGAATGATCCGACGATGGATCTTTCCCTGGATGCCAACGTCGGGCGGCAAATTGCCTTGAAACCGCCGCCCAACGGCGGCGCCGCCTGGGGACCGGGTAACTACGGCCTGCTGGCCCTGCCGGATGGATCGATCGGCGCTAATGATCTTGAGGCCGCGCTGGCGGCTATCATCCCGGCCGATTGTTACGGCCTGGATGTGGGGACCGCGCCGGGGGTCAAGACCACCAAGGTCGAAAACGGCATCAATGCTCGTTTTGACGTGGTCGGCGGCCTGCCCAACCCGGCGCCGAATGTCATCAATTTCCCCAAGGATACCGATGTCGAGCTCGATCCGACTCTTACCCTTGGCAACGCGATCTGGGATATTACCGGATATTGGATGGCCAAACATGCGACGCCGTTGCCGACGGACCTGATCGACGCCTCCCGTTATCAGGTCTATCTGTATGAACAGGGCCTGGAATTTGCTAGGAACGGGCGTTTGACGACCTATCCGATCACCGGTGCGGCACCCGTCGGCTATACGGTAGTGACACCGGCGGCAGCGGATATTCCCGTAAATGCCGCTTTTCCGGATGATCCGGATTTCGACGGAGTGCCATCCCAGGCCGTCGCCGCTAACGGTTACGCCCGGCGCCTGGTGCAAGTCGCCGTCTTGCAGTGCCAAGCGGAAAACATCCAGGGCGCGCACGAATACCCGACCAACGGCAATTACCTTGAAATGTTCCTCACCGAAGCCGTCGATGGTGCCCCTGCCGGGGGTATCTACGCCGAGGTGGTGCGGACCCTGACGACAACCAATAGCCCGGATTTTCATGCCAATGTTAAACTGGTTAAATAAGTTAAGCCGACATGAAGGCGGCAACGCGGTGGTGGAATTCGCATTGATTCTACCGTTCATGTTGCTGTTGTTCAGCGGCCTGACGGAAATCGGGCGGGCCTATTTTCAGGCCAATGCGGTAGAAAAAGGATTACGCGCCGCGGCTCTATACGCCTCGCGGGCGCCGACACCCTTATCTGCCGCCGATCAAGTCATCACTGAAAACATATTAAGAACCGGCACATCCGATGGTGCCGGTCCGGTATTGGTCAGCGGTTGGGCTAAGCCCGGCGCCAGTGTTACGATAACTTCAACGAACTATGACCTGAGTGGCGTCAACGTCCCGGTGGTCCGCGTCGATGCATCGGTACCGCTGGATCCCCTGGTGCCGGAATTGTTGACGCTGGTCGGTTTGAACACCTTCACCATCGATTTGTCGCACGAGCAGGCTTATGTCGGGCAGTAGCATATTTAATCTTGTCGTTAGGCGATTGCGCCGGGTCGGGACCGATCAATCCGGCGAAGCGCTGGTCGGTTTCGCGATTCTTGCGCCGGTCCTGGTTATGGTTTGCCTGGCGATTCTGGAATTTTCCCTGGTCGTATTCGATTTTCACCGGGCCAGCGAGGCGACGCGGCGGGGGGCCCGCATCGTCGCCATTAACAGCCCCCTCATCGATCCAACGAAGTTGTTAGCGGGAGGATCCTTGACGTGTGTGTCGGCGTTGGGGGCGGTTAGTTGTTCTGGCGTGGCGGCTGTTTCGCCGGCGGTGTTTGACGACTTGATCCTGAAAATGCAGGAAATCCTGCCGACAATCGCTGCGGAAAATGTTCAAATCGAATACAAGGATATTGGCCTTGGCGATGCGACGACGCCGGGCGGGATCATTCCCCTGGTCACGGTCAAGCTGATAAATCTTGAACATCCTTTCCTGATGTTGAACGGCTTTCCCGGGTTTGGCCCGTCATTCACCTATCCGCCTTTCACCACGAATCAGGTCGCCGGCGGTATCGGCTGAGATTTAACGGCGGAAATCTGCGGATTTAGGGAAATACAATTTACATAAAATTTTATGTAAATTTTATGTAAATTTTATTCAAATAAAGAATAAGTTAAAGGCAATTTATTACTATAATAGTAGTGAATAAATATTTTGACAGTAGTGCTTTTTGCTTCGTATAGTAGTCACACGATAAGAGATCGTCATTCACACAGTGTAGGAGCTTGTTATGAAAATCGAAATCCTGAAGAACTTGATCGAAGATGAATCCGGTGCCACCGCCATCGAATATGGCCTGATCGCCGCCCTTGTTTCCGTTGCTGCTATTGGCGCGTTGACCGCCATGGGCACATCTCTTGACGCGATGTTCACGAAAGTTTCTGGCTCGTTAACGACAGCCACCGCCGGCTAACGCCGAAGAATTGCTCCTAGTTACCTCTCTTTCGGGTTGGAAACCCGGCCCGGGAGAGAGGAAACAGGAGAAAACAAAGATTACGATCCAAAAATCCAAATAAACAAATCGACCCGCAGCCGGTTCTCGCTGCGGCTCGAAGCCTTGGCGCCCCTGCCGACGGCGGTTATTAAAAGCTTTGAAATGCGTATTGGTAATTTGAACTGTACTTGCGATGTACAGTCGTTATTCGAAAGGCCTGCCTCATGGAAAGCATTTCCGTTTCGCCCGATAAATCAAGCCCCCTAGCGGCCGGCAACAATTCCGGGAAGTTTTCTTTCCTGTTCCGGGAGGTCGATGGCGAACGAGTTCAAAATACTCTGATCGGGGCCATGGCCGCATTCGTTTTCCTGATGTTTGCCATCAACCAGGTCCGGCATATGGAAATGCTGATCGGCCCTTATGGGCCTGACGGATCAGAACTCTATGCCGCCTTGGCATCGACGGCATCGAAGTTTCTGTTTTTGTCGCTCATGATGATTTTGTTCGTGGTGCGCAAGCAGCCCATTAAAAAAGCCAAAGGCCTGTTGCCCCGACTTACGGCACTGGTGGGGACCTTCATGATCGCCGGTGTCACCTTGCTGCCGGATAATAACCCCACCCTGAGCCAGAGCGTTGTCGGTTTGTCCCTGGTATGCATCGGCAGTATTCTTTGCGTTTATGTCATCAACTTCCTTGGGCGATCCTTTAGCCTGATGGCCGAAGCCCGGGAACTGGTAACTAAGGGTCCTTATTCTATCGTTCGTCACCCTTTGTATATGGTCGAGGAAATTGTCGTCCTGGGGGTAATGGTTCAGTTCTTTTCGCTACCCGCCCTGGCTATATTTCTTGTTCACATGGCGGTGCAGATCCAGCGCATGAAGAATGAAGAAAAGGTGCTGAGCGAAGCCTTTCCTGATGGCTACGCGTCCTACAAGGCGGAAACATCGCGCCTGATCCCTGGCGTATACTGACGCGACCAGGCATCAAGTGAACGCCGACGAGCCGGATGAATCCTTCGGAATCTATCAAAAACTGCCATCAGATGATTTCATTTGGCGGCAGTTTTCGTTTTAAAAATCCTGATCCGCATTTAAATCTCCCGGTATATCCGCCATGCCGACAGAAATCTGAAAATTTAGGAACGCGTCAATTGCATAAAATTTTATCTAATTTTTATACAAATAAAAAGTAAGTTAAAAGTAATTTGTTACTATAATAGTAGCGAATAAATATTTTGACAGTAGTGCTTTTTACTTCGTATAGTGTTTACACGATAAATGATTGTTTGTCTGACGTCAGCGCCTATGGAACAACTTAGCGGTATTGCATAAGAGAGGATTTCTGGTTCATCGTAATGACCCGAAGGGGAATGAAGATGAGACAGAAATCGCAGACAAGACAGACGGGTGCCGCCAAGGCGATCAAGGATATTCGCCGAGCTACGCGCAAGCAATACTCGGCAGAAGAAAAAATCCGCATTGTCCTTGATGGCCTGCGCGGGGAAGAAACCATCGCTGAGCTTTGCCGGATAGAAGGCATTGCCCAGAGCATTTATTACAAATGGTCGAAGGAGTTTATGGAAGCTGGCAAGCGACGCTTGGCCGGTGATACATCTCGAGCGGCTTCGACTGGTGAGGTGAGCGCCCTTCGCCGTGAAGCGCGTGAGCTGAAAGAAGTCGTTGCCGAGCAGACATTGGAACTGCGGCTTCTTAAAAAAAGTATGATCGCGGATGGGGGAGACGACGAATGAGATACCCCGCATCAGAAAAGCTTGAGATCATCCGGATTGTTGAACGTTCTCACCTGCCAATCAAACAGACGTTGGATAAGCTGGGCATTCCCCGCACCACGTTTTATCGCTGGTACGATCGCTTTCAAGTTGCTGGCCCGGAAGCTCTGGAAGATCAATCGCCCAGGCCGTCACGAGTCTGGAATCGTATTCCTGATGATGTTCGCGAGCGCATCGTTGATCTGGCTCTGGATGTGCCAGAGCTGTCTCCCCGCGAATTGGCCGTGCGCTTCACAGACACAGAAAAGTACTTTGTCTCAGAGGCTTCCGTCTATCGGCTGCTCAAATCTCTTGATCTGATTACCAGTCCTGCATTCATCGTGATTAAAGCTGCTAATGAGTTCAGGGACAAGACCACGGCGATTAATCAACTGTGGCAGACCGACTTCACTTATCTGAAGGTCATCGGCTGGGGCTGGATGTATTTATCAACGATCCTCGATGATTACTCGCGTTATATCATTGCCTGGAAGCTATGCACGACCATGAAGACGAGTGATGTGACTGAGACCCTGGAGCTCGCCTTACAGGCATCAGGCTGTGATCAGGCCCACGTAGTGCACAAGCCGAGACTGCTATCGGACAACGGGTCCAGCTACGTCTCTGGTGAGCTGGCTGAATGGCTGGGGGACAAGAAAATGGGACACGTCAGGGGTGCGCCATATCACCCGCAAACTCAAGGCAAGATCGAGCGATGGCACCAGACCCTGAAAAACCGTATCCTGTTGGAGAACTACTTCTTTCCAGCAGATCTGGAGGCGCAGATCGAGGCGTTTGTCGATCATTACAATCATCAGCGCTACCACGAAAGCATCAATAACCTCACCCCTGCAGACGTCTACTTCGGACGTGGGCAAGCCATTTTAAAACAACGCGAAAGGATCAAACTGAAAACAATGGAAACCCGGCGCTTGCAATACCGCAAATACGCCGCTTAATATCTTGAACCAGATGAGCCAGATCCTCCTTTAGATCAGACCGTTGATTGTTCCAATTTATATGACGACGGACACATCGATCGACATCGATCATTTCAAGTCGGTCAACGATACCTATGGCCATGCCATCGGCGATATCGTCATAAAAAGTCTATCGCGACTGTTGAAACAGCGGTTGCGCAGCGTCGACATTATCGGTCGCATGGGAGGCGAAGAATTCGCCGCCGTGCTGGTCGGCGCTTCCATTAAAAAGGCCGGGGAAATAATGGACGAAATTCGGGAATCTTTCGCCAATATTGTCCAAATTGGCGACGGAAAGGAATTTTCCGTGACCTTAAGCTGCGGTATCGCCGATTTCCCGACCTTCGCGACCCAGGAGGAACTTCTCGAAGCTTCCGACAAGGCGCTTTATGACGCCAAGCATGGCGGTCGTAACAAGATCGTCATCGCCTAAAGTATATCTATCAATCCCGGAACATCGGCGATGGAGGGGGCACCCAGGGCCCGATAATTTCGGTCACCCAGCGCCAGGGCTTCCTGGTGTTCGCCGTCGCGGCTACCATGACCCGTCAGGACATGGACGCCCCCGGCAAGGCCGGCGTTTTTACCCGCCCCCAGGTCGCCGGCCCGGTCGCCGACAATCCACGACTGGTTCAGGTCTATGTTCATTTGGCGGGCCGCGGCTAGCAACATTCCGGGGTTGGGTTTGCGGGACGGATGATCCTCATGGTCATAGGGTGGCTTGCCTTTTTCGTGAAAAGGGCAGGCGTAGACACCGTCGACGACGGCACCAAGGGCCGCCAGGTCGGCGAAAATCCGGTCCTGCACGGCAACAAAATCCGGCCATCCGAAATAGCCGTAGCCGACCCCGGCCTGGTTGGTCACGAAAATAACCGGAATAGATTTGGCGTTGGCCGCCGCAATGGTCGCCGCCGCACCGGGAATCAATTCGACATCTTCGACCTTGTGCAGGTAATGGGCTTCGATGACCACGGCGCCGTCGCGGTCCAGAAACAACGCCGGGCGCTTATCCAAGCCGTCATAGGGCCGAAGGACCTGGGTAAATATCCCGTCTTCGAAGGCGGCTTCGGGGGGCAGGGAAGTGGTGTTATCTGTCGTCATGATGCCTGATGTCCAAGAATTTGATTTACCACTTCTTCGGCGAAGTCCGCCGGATCTTCATTTTGGGACGGAATCTTAAAATACACCCGCACGCCATGATGGGCTGCTTCCTTATCCAGGCTATCGGAAAATGCCTGAAGTGCTGCGTTGATGGTATCCTGAGCCAGGCTTTCCGGTTCGCCCACGGGCAGGCCGGAACATCCAATATTGAAAATTATTCCGGTGCCTATTTCCTGCAAGGATTCATAAACTTCCCGGGTCATGTTGATGGCGCACAGGACCGTTTCCTCGAACGCTTGCAGCCAGTCCGTGTCGTCAATATCGTCGATGTTGCCGGCGGGTGCGGCGGGCAATGTGTTTATCAGAATATTGATCTCTTCACATTCCAGCGCCAGGGCCGCCGCGTTAATGGGTTCGCTCAGGTCCGTCGGGTGCGTTACTGGTTCGTTGTCGTCATCAAGGCCTATTTCTTCAAGCGCTTCTTCTAAGTCCGTTTCGTTGCTATCGGCCAGGTGAAGGTCGCAGCCTTCCGCCGCCAGCCGTTTGGCGATGGCCAACCCAAATCCGGATGACGCGCCAGTGACCAGGGCGATGTTTCCTGATAGCTTTTTCAATTCAGTCATGGTGCGGATCCAAAATTGTTGGCCCCACGGCGTCGTCATTCCTGTCGGGATAGTCGAGTGTGAAATGCAAGCCCCGGCTTTCCTTCCGTGCCATGGCCGACCGGATGATCAATTCGGCGACCTGGGCCAGGTTGCGCAATTCCAGCAGGTCGCCGCTGATTTTATAGTTTCCGTAGTATTCGGCTATTTCGCGGCGTAACAAATCGATGCGATGACTGGCCCGTTCCAGGCGTTTGTCGGTGCGCACGATACCCACGTAATCCCACATGAAGCGGCGAATTTCATCCCAATTGTGGGCAATCACCACGTCTTCATCGGAATCCCTGACGAGGCTTTCATCCCACGCGGCCAGGGGCGGCGGCGGCGCGGTTTCATCCAACGTAGCGACGATATCGCGACCGGCGGATTCCGACAGCACCAGACATTCCAGCAGCGAATTACTGGCGATGCGGTTAGCGCCGTGCAGGCCCGTGTAGGCGACTTCGCCAACGGCGTACAATCCGTCGATATTGGTTTTTCCGTTCAGGTCCGTCATCACTCCGCCGCAGGTATAGTGGGCGGCAGGCACCACCGGGATCGGCTGCTTGGTCATGTCGAAGCCGAATTCCAGGCAGCGCTTATAGACCGTCGGGAAATGTTCGGCGATGAATTCCGGGGCCTTGTGGCTGATATCAAGAAACACACATTCGTCACCGGTACGTTTCATTTCGTGGTCGATGGCGTGGGCGACGATATCGCGGGGAGCGAGTTCACCGCGTTTATCGAATCTATTCATAAAGCGTTCGCCGTTGGCTAACAGCAAGTGGCCGCCTTCGCCACGCACGGCTTCGGTGATCAGGAAAGATTTGGCGTCGGGGTGATACAGGCAGGTCGGATGAAACTGGGTGAATTCCATGTTGGCGATTCTGGCGCCGGCCCGCCATGCCATGGCCATGCCATCGCCGGTCGAACCATCAGGGTTGGATGTATAAAGATATACCTTCGATGCCCCGCCGGTGGCCAGTACCACGGCCCGGGCGCCGCAGGTGCGGACCCGGCCCTTTTCTATGTCCAGCACATAGGCGCCGACGCATCGATCCTTATCTTTTATCAGATCGACGGCGATGTGGTGATCCAGAAGGGTGATGTTTTCATGGCCCTGGACCTTGCCGATCAGGGTCGTTTCGACGGCCTGACCGGTGGCGTCGGCGGCGTGAATCACGCGGCGGTGAGAATGTCCGCCTTCTCGGGTCAGGTGGTATTCTGGAATACCGGTTTCGGGATTGATCTCGGTCGTGAAATCGACACCGTAATTAATCAGCTTCTCGATGGCCCGACGGCCGTTCTCGACAATAAACCGCACGGCTTGCGGATCGCACAGGCCGGCCCCGGAATCCAGCGTGTCTTCGATGTGCGAGGCGATGCTGTCGGTTTCGTCCAGTACCGCGGCGATTCCGCCCTGGGCGTAATAGGTGCTGCTTTCCTGCAATTGGCCTTTTGAAATGACGCCGACCCGGGCATGGGGGGCGACGGCGAGGGCGAGGCTAAGCCCGGCAGCGCCGCTGCCGATCACCAGGACATCGAATGTGCTTTCATCGTTCATGATACCGGCTCGCCCATGCGGGGGTGGAATCGCTGCGCACAGCATAAGGCCTTGGGGCAGGGTTCGCCAAGGGCTGGAAGCTGGGGAATTTTCACCCTATGATACGCTTTCCCTATTTACGGAGACTGCCATGCCTATCATCAACCGGATCGCCGAATTTCACGACGATATGAACGCCTGGCGGCGCGACCTGCATGCCCACCCCGAAACCGCCTTCGAAGAATTCCGCACATCCGACATCGTCGCCGCCAAACTACAGGAATTCGGCATCGATGTGCACCGCGGTCTGGCCGGTACCGGGGTCGTCGGAACCTTGAAAAACGGCGACGGTCCGGCCATTGGCCTGCGTGCTGACATGGATGCCCTGGACGTTCCCGAAGGCAACGATTTCGCCCATAAATCGACCCACGACGGCAAGATGCACGCCTGCGGCCACGACGGCCATACGACCATGTTGCTGGGCGCCGCGCGGTATTTGGCCGAAACCCGGAATTTCAAGGGCACGGTGCAGTTTATCTTCCAACCGGCGGAAGAAAATGAAGGCGGCGGCCGGGTCATGGTCGAACAGGGATTATTCGACAAGTTTCCAATCGACGCCGTCTATGGCATGCACAACTGGCCCGGACAGGAAGTCGGTCAGTTCGCCGTCACCGCCGGGCCGCTGATGGCGGCGTTCGATATTTTCGAGATGACGATCACCGGGCGCGGGGCCCATGGCGGCATGCCGCACACCGGCATCGACCCCATACCCGTCGCCGCCGAAATCGTCGGCGCCTTGCAAACCATCGTCAGCCGCCACACCGACCCTATCGACGCCGCCGTCGTTACCGTCACCCAGATTCACGCCGGCGACGCCTGGAACGTCATCCCCGACCGGGTCGTCCTGCGCGGCACCACCCGATCGTTCCGTCCGGACGTTCAAGACGCCATCGAACCCGCCATCCGGCGCATCGCCGAAGGGATCTGCCAGGCCCATCAGTGCACGGTGGACATGTGGTACGAACGACGCTATCCGCCGACCATCAACGAGCCCGTCGCCACATTGGCGGCGAAGCGGGCGGCGGAAGATGTCACCGGGGCCGGTCGCGTTATCGAAGACCCGACCCCGTCCATGGGCGCCGAAGACTTCTCCTTCATGCTGCAGGAAAAACCGGGCTGCTACGTCTGGCTCGGCAACGGCCCCGGCGAAGGCGGCTGCATGCTGCACAACCCGCACTACGATTTCAACGACGACATCCTAACCGTCGGCGCCAGTTACTGGGCGCGTCTGGTCGAGTTGGAACTGGCCGGGTAGGGCGTCGCCGCCTACTCGCAGCTAAACGCCTGAATGCCCGTTTGTGCCCGGCCCAAAATCAGGGCGTGGACGTCGTGGGTGCCTTCGTAGGTGTTGACGGTTTCCAGGTTGACCATGTGGCGGATGACGTGGAATTCGTCGGAAATTCCGTTGCCGCCGTGCATGTCCCGGGCCATGCGGGCGATGTCGAGGGATTTGCCGCAGGAATTGCGCTTGATCATGGAAATGTTTTCGGCCGCACAGGTACCGGCGTCGAGCATGCGCCCGACTCGCAGGCAGGATTGCAGGCCGAGCGTGATTTCCGTTTGCATGTTGGCCAGCTTTAACTGGACCAACTGGGTGGCGGCTAATGGCCGCCCGAACTGTTTGCGATCCAGTGTGTACTGGCGCGACGCATGCCAGCAGAATTCCGCCGCCCCTAGCGCCCCCCAGGCGATCCCGTAACGGGCCTTGTTCAGGCATCCGAACGGACCCTTCAGGCCGCTGACATTGGGCAGCAGGTTTTCTTCCGGCACGAACACGCCGTCCATGACGATTTCGCCGGTGATCGACGCCCGCAGTGACATTTTGCCGACGATCTTGGGCGTGCTCAGGCCGTCCATGCCGCGTTCCAGGATAAAGCCGCGAATGACCCCATCCAGCTTTCCCCAAACCACCATGACGTCGGCGATGGGGGAATTGCTGATCCACATTTTGTTGCCGGTCAGCAGGTATCCGCCGTCGGCTTTTTCGGCCCGTGTTTTCATGCCGCCGGGGTCCGATCCGTGATCGGGTTCGGTTAATCCGAAACAGCCGACCCATTCACCAGTGGCCAGTTTCGGCAGATATTTTTGGCGTTGTTCTTCGGAGCCGTAGGCGTGGATGGGATGCATGACCAGGGAGGATTGCACGCTCATGGCCGACCGGTAGCCGGAATCGACCCGTTCGACTTCGCGGGCGGCCAGGCCATAGGACACGTGATTGACGCCGGCGCAGCCATATTCTTCGGGCAGGGTCGACCCCAACAGGCCCAACGCGCCCATTTCGCTCATGATATCGCGGTCGAAAATTTCGTTGCGATTGGCCTCGATAATGCGGGGCATCAGCTTGTCCTGGGCATAGTCGCGGGCGGAATCGCGAACCAGGCGTTCTTCCTCGTCCAATTGTTCTTCAAGTAAAAACGGGTCTTCCCATTGAAAACTGGGGCGCGGGCTAGAAGTGTCGTTCATGAACTGGCGATCCTGAAAGGTAAAAAAAATTCCCGGCGATCATATCAGACGAATTCGCGACCGAAAGTGTTTATTGCGGTTGCAGATTTCGAATGCGTTTACCATCGAGATAGGTATCGGTGGCGATAATGGTAACGCCGGTAACTTGTTTGCCGTCACGTTTTTCCGTCGTCGAAAGAACGTTGAGCGAAATACCACCAGACGGCCACCACTGAAAATGGCATCTTCGTTCTCCCGGCGCGCCTTTGGTGCAATCACTGGTGCCGGGTTTGCCATGGCGGCGTCCCATGTCTTCGATAATGTCGGATTCGGTCTTGCCCTTGATGATTTGATCATAGCGAATGCGATAGGCCTTTTCGCGCCCGTTGATGGCGACGAACCAGACCGTATACCTGGCGCCATCGGCCTTGAATATCGCGATCTTTTCGCCGCGCACCAGCGATGTCAGGTCCAGATTGGGATGCTTGCTTTCGACCAGTTCAGGGTTCATGCCAAGTTCGACACCGCCCAATTGAAAATCCTGGATGGGCTTGTTGCGCATGTACAGCAGCTTGTTCCAGTTGATGACATTATTGATGCCGCTCTCGTACACGAAAAATGTAATAAGCGCCGCCGTGCTCAGGGTGGCGAGAATGACCAGGGTCGATATGCTTTTTTTTGCGGGTTGGTCGGCGCGCCTTTCTGAATCCCGTCTTCGGTCGCTGGTGCGTCGTTCCTCGTTCATCCCGGCGCCCCTTGCCAGCGTTCGATCAATTCGTGATCGATGCCAAGATGATCCAGCGCCCGCCCGACCGTGTGCTGGATTAGATCGTCGATGGTTTGCGGGCGGTGATAAAAGGCCGGTAGCGGCGGCATGATCGTCGCGCCATAGTCGGCCGCCCTGCCCATCATGTCCAGGTGGCCCTTGTGCAGGGGAGTTTCGCGCACTAACAAGACCAGCGGGCGGCGTTCTTTCAGGGTCACATCGGCGGCGCGGATCAGCAGGTTGTAATCGAAACTGTTGGCGATACCCGACAGGGTCTTGATGGAACACGGGGCGATAATCATCCCGCGGGTTCGGAAAGAACCTGATGATATGGATGATCCGATATCCTTGACGTTATGGACCGCCGTGGCGAGCGCGCGGACATCATCCAGGGAATAGTCGGTTTCGATTTCCAGGGTGCGGGTACCGGCTTCGCTGACGATCAAATGGGCCGGTTGGCCGATAATCTTCAGGGCCTTCAGTATTTCGATGCCATAGATGACGCCGGTCGCGCCGGATATACCGACAATTACCGGGACGTCGTTAACTTTCGCCATAAGGATCATGCTCACTGCGTTAATATTGGCATTATACTTACTTGTTTGTCGGCAGAGAGAAAAGGCGTTATAGAAAATCATGTTCAGGATTATCGCCATCATCAGCTTTGCCGCCCTGGCCAGCGCCTGCGCGCAGCCTGCGTATGTTCAACAAGCGGGGGAATTCAACAGGAATTCGTCAAACTTCGGCAAGGATGTGACCGACATTAAAAGTGTCACCATTTGTTACAGTTCGCGAGGTTCGACCCCGGCGCAGGTTCGCTCTTTGGCGACTGCGGAATGTGCGAAATTCGGTAAATCCGTGCGTTTCATAAATCAGGATTACGTCAGTTGCCCCCTGCAAACGCCGGTTTCTGCCTATTTTTCATGCATTGGCGACGGTGTTGACCGATCAAGCGGATCGGCGGCCAACTCGGGCGGCACAGACAGCCATCATCAAATCAACTACGACGGGATTCTCTTTTCCTATTAAATCTGTTACTAATACCGCATCACTTTGAAATCAAAGAGATGAAGGAGGGACATTCCATGAAGAAAATCGTTGCAGTATCCCTGATTTTGGCAACATCGGCCTGCGCCAATGTTGAAGACAGTATCGATACCGTGCGCGGGATGACCACAGGGCAAATTGTCGGCGTTATCGCCGGGGCCTATGTGGGCGGCACATTCGGATCCAGTATAGGTGGCGGGTTTGGGCAGTATATCAGCACGACCATAGGTGTCGCCATAGGCGCCGGTGGCGGCTACGCCGTCGGATCCTTGCTCGACCCATCGGACGTCGCGTTTTATAACGACAACGCCCAGCAAACGTTGAGCGCCGAAAATGATGGTGTTTTCACCAATTGGTCCAATCCGCAAACGGGCAACGGCGGCTCTTTCCGGGCGACCCGCAGCTATACGACCGGTGACGGCCGGTTTTGCCGGGAATACCGGGCGGCCATGGCGGTGGCGGGAACGATTGAAAATCGCGAAGGTTCCGCCTGCCAGCAAGCCGACGGCTCTTGGCGTTCGACCGACGACGAACTGGGCTGATTTTTCACCAAATGCTGACATTCCTGGCCGTGCTCATCGGTGGCTATCTGCTGGTGCTCGGCGGATTGTACGTTTTTCAGCGTCATCTGCTTTATTATCCCGACCGCCAGGCGCCTGACCTAGCCAGCAGCGGCCTTGCCGGGCTCGCAGAAGTGACATATGGGAGCGCCGACGGGGGGCAACTGCTGTCGTGGTACAAAGAACCTGCACCAGGCCTGCCGACGCTGCTCTATTTCCACGGCAACGCCGGCCATATCGGCTCCAGGGTCGAAAAAATCCGACCCTTTGCCGATGTCGGATACGGCGTCTTGCTGGCCGGATACCGGGGCTATGGCGGCAATGGGGGTGTTCCAAGCGAATCCGGCCTGTATGCCGATGCCCGTGCCGCCGTGGAATTTCTCCATACCCGGGGGGCATCGGCGAAAAAGCTGATTCTTTATGGCGAGTCGCTAGGGTCGGCCGTCGCCACCAAGATGGCGGCAGAACTTTCCGATACTGGCAATGGGGCTTTGACCCTGGTTCTCGAGGCGCCGTTTACCTCTGTCGTCGAGGCGGCGTCTCAATTTTACCCGATGTTTCCCGTCAGGTGGCTGATGCGGGACCGATTCGATTCCGGGGCGATCATTGCGCGGATTAAAACGCCGGTCTTGATCTTCCATGGCGACAAAGACGCCACCATGCCGATCCGCTTCGGCAAGAAATTGTATGACCTGGCATCTCAGCCAAAGGAAAGCCTGTGGATCACCGGGGCCGGACATGGCGACTTGTTCGACCATGGTGCCGCCGCCGCGGTCCTTGATTTCGTGGCCCGTCACAGATAACGGGCACCCTTTAAACAAGGTAAATATTCCGTAAACAGGCTTGGCCTTGTGCGGTTTTTTGTGTACAATACCAGATGTGGATGTATGTACGGGGTGTTGGGACTCCTCGTACGCCTCGTATGGGTGTGCAAATTTATCTTTGTATATCAACGAGTTGTTGGAACGTGTTCCGATGCTATGTAAGCGTCGGGCAACGGTTAGTGGGTTTGTGCGAATATGGCAATATCGCCTAGATCAGTGACGTCATCGGTACCGACTAGCGCGCCCAGTGTGCGTCAGTCGTCGGTTTCGCGCGCCAGTACGGCGACCGATGGTGCGCCCGTTGAAGAGACCAGCGCCCAGGCGAATGTGGCTTTCGACACGGCCATGCTGTTCCAGAACAATGCACAGACCGGCGGTCAGAAGGATGATTCAGGCCATAAACAGGCCCTGGTCGAATATCCCGGCAGCAGCCAGACATTCGCAAGTATCATGGAAGAATCCGTTCTCGCTTCCAAGGGCCGTGATAACGGGCAGGCCGCCCGGCGCGCTTTCTCTGGCTATGTGACCCGGGCCATTAACATCTACGAAAGCAATGCCAAGATCATTCATGGGACCGGCCCGGAACCGTTGGGATCGACGATCAGCTTAACGCTGTAGTTCGGCTTTTTACCAAAATTCAGTAAATGTTGGGGGTGTGATGGTCGTCATAGCTGGCAATCGACGTTTGCGGCACATTTAGACCATGGCAATTTCAGGTATCCTATCGACAGCCGTTTCCGGGCTCGCCAACGCGTCATCGCGGGTGGCGGCGAGTGCGGACAATATTGTCAACGCCAACACGCCGGGCTATCAGGCTAAAGAGGTCCGCTCCAGCACCATCGTGACCCAGCAGACATCGGGGACAAACTATGCCTCGGGCGGCGTTTCCAGTGTCATTCGAACGAACCCCGACCCGACGGTCGTGAATGGCTCGAACGTCGACATAGCCAACGAATTTATCAAGATCATCCAGGCCGAAATCGCCTATAAGGCGAGCCTTGAGGTTATTTCCACCAGCGAAGACCTCGCCAAGGACTTAATCAATATCAGGGCCTGAGACATACGTATTTCGCCGCGTTAACATTTTGTTTGCCATACCGGACTATATTTCCCATCTCATGATATACTGCCGATCTTGGCAGGATTGTATTTCAGTTCGGGGAAGTTTGAACAATGCCGTCAGCCGTTAATTCGACATTTGATATCGTTCTTTGGTTCAATGATACGGCGCTGGACCAAAACGAATATCTTCAACCGCAAAAACTTCATCGCCTGTTGTTCCTGTCGCAAGCCTATTTTGCGGTCGCTTATGGCGGGCGGAAACTGATGCCGGCGATATTCGTCGCCGACGAAATGGGGCCATTAGAGCCCAATATCTACAAGGCCTACGCCAAGGCCGTACCGAATATCGAACCGGAACTGTTCCTGCCCGATGACGTCGAGTCCTTTATTTCCAGCATCTGGCGGCGGTTTGGCAATCAATCTGCCGACCGCCTGACCCGGCTTTGCAAAGACACCGTGGCCTACAAGCAGGCATTACGGCGGGGCAACCGCGCCGAAATCAGCCATGACGCCATGCAGCTGTCATTTATCCGGGCCGATCAGGGCCCGTCCCTGGACCAGATCATAAAACCCAAGGTCATGCGCTCGCAATCGGGTCGCCCGGTCGCCGTCAAGGCGTGGGTTCCCGGCGGCTGATAACAGGCTTAAGGCGCTAAAGATTTCCCGCATCATGATAATCAGGCGTTTTGCCCGGGTTTTCTATTGCGGATCATCCCGACTGCGATAAAATTCCGACAAACAAATGAATACCTGCGATAATGTATCGTCGGTATATCAAGAAGGCGCCTTGAAGGCGTCCGCTATAACAATCACCAGGGAGAGGATTTAAATCCATGTCTACTAAAACCAAGTTTATCGCCACGCTGGCCATGGCCGTTGCGACCACGGGCTTGTTAGTGGCCGGTCCGGCGCAAGCCAAAGTTGAAGGGGATACCATTACCCTTGGCGCAGCATTATCGTTTACCGGTAAATATTCGACCGCCGGCAAGCACACCAAAAACGGCTATGACCTTGCCGTCAAAAAAATCAATGAAAAAGGCGGTGTCACTACCGGCGGTAAAACATACAAGCTGGCCATCAAGTATTACGACGATGAATCGACCCCGGCCCGTGGCGTTCAGTTGGTCGAACGGCTGATCAAGCAAGACGGTATTCAATACATGCTTGGGCCCTATGGTTCCGGCTTGACGAAGGCCATGGCGCCGGTCAGCGAAAAATACGGCATCCCCATGGTTGAAGGTAACGGCGCCTCGCGCTCGTTGTTCAACAAGGGCTACAAGTACCTGTTTGCGGTGTTGTCCACGACCGAACAGTATCTTGCTGAATCGATCAAACTGGCGGCGGCGAATGCTAGCAAAATCGGTAAGAAACCGAATGAGCTGAAAGTCGCGCTGGCCATGGAAAACGATCCGTTTTCCCAGGATATTCGCGCCGGTGTTCTCGATGACGCCAAGAAATTCGATATGAAAATTGTCATCGATGACAAACTGCCGAAAGATCTGAACGACATGACGGCGACGCTGACCAAGGTCAAAGCGTTGAAACCTGATATTCTTGTTGTTTCCGGCCATTCCAAGGGGGCCTCTTTGGTCATCCGTCAACTTGACCAGATGAAGGTCAACGTACCGATGCTGGCGATCACCCATTGCGAATCGGCCAAGGTTCAGGACAAGTTCCCGGGTAAATCCGACTACACCCTGTGTGCGACCCAGTGGGCCGCTACCATGGCGTATTCTGACAAGTGGTTCGGCACGGCGGCGCAATATGCCGAATTGTTCCGCGCGACCTATGATGGCTACACCGTGGTGCCGTATCAGGCGGCCGAATCGACCGCTTCCGTTCTGGTTTATGCGGACGCCCTGGAACGGGCCAAGTCATTAAGCCCGGACGATGTTCGTGACGCCCTGGCGGCGACGAACATGAAGACGTTCTATGGCCCCATCAAGTTCTCGGCGGCCGGCAACAACACCGCCAAGCCGATGGCATTGCGTCAGATCATCAACGGAAAATACGTTGTGGTTGCACCGGCCAAGTGGGCCGAAAAGCCGGTTCTGTTCCCGATGCCGACCTGGGACAAACGTTAAATCTAACGTAAACTATGACCCGCCTTCACAGGAAACTGTGGGGGCGGGTTTTCTAATTCAGGAAATTGGTCAAAATATATGTGGGACAACATAAATGTCCTTGTTCAGGCGCCAATCTTCAATGTGCAGTTGCTCATTGACGGTGTTTTGATCGGGGCTATTTTTGCGCTGGCGGCTTACGGTATGGCGCTTGTCTGGGGAGTGATGAACATCATCAACATCGCCCAGGGTGAATTCGTTATTTTGGGCGGGTTCGTGACGTGGTGGTTCACCGTGCAGGGCATGAACCCGTTTTTGGGTATTCCGGTGTCGTTCGCCGTGTTGTTCGTGGTCGGCTGGATTATTTACAAGATCGTCATCCGCCGCGTGGTCGACCAGGACCTGTTTATTTCTATCCTGGCGACGTTCGGTATTTCCATCCTGCTTCAGCAGTTGATGAACGTGATGTTCGATTCCGACGTTCAGACCGTCGAATCGGGGCTCGGTACCTATTTTATGTTCGACGACACGGTCACCATAACGGAAATCAAGGTCGTTGGTTTCGTGTTGGCTCTTGTTTTGGGGGCCGTCATCGTCACCTTTATGACCAAATCGAAACTGGGCCAGGCGATACGTGCGACGGCGCAAAACGCGCGCGCGGCGCGTATTCTTGGCATTAACACCGATCGCGTTTATGCCGTGACCTATTCCTTAAACGCCGCCATCTGCGGCGCCGCCGGTGCCCTGGTGGTGATGACCTGGAACGTGCAGGCTTTCCAGGGACTGGCCTACACGGTGCGCTCTTTCATGATCGTCGTCGTCGCCGGAGTCGGCAATCTTCCCGCCGTGGTGGTCTCGGCCCTGGGCCTCGGCGCGCTCGAAAATTTTGCAGGCTTCATTCTCGGATCTGAATTCCAGATGGCGTTTATCTTCTCGTTACTGGTGGTCATCCTGGTGTGGCGTAATTTCCGCCTCAAGAAACATCGGCAGGTGCTGCGATGACATGGCCTCTCAATAACAAGGTCCTTTACGGCACGATCCTGACACTCACGATCCTGGCGCCGATTTTGTTTCCCAACTATCAGACCCAATTGGCCTATCTGTGGCTGATGGTGCTCCTCGCCATGACCTGGGACATCCAGGGTGGGCAAAGCGGCTACAATTCGTTCGGTAATATTGTCTTCTTCGGTATCGGCATGTACACCACCGCCGTGGTCCAGCGCTTCATGTTCTATAATTTCGATGAATATGAAAAAACCGCCGGAACGCTCGATAGCATATCGGCATCGGATTATGTCCTTAGTCTGGTCATCGGCGGGGCCGGTTCGGCGCTGCTGTGCGTCATCGTCGCCATCGTCCTGGGTTCCGCCGTTCTGGGATTGCGCGGGCACTATTTCGCCATCTGCACCCTGGGCCTGAGCATCGCCGCTGGCGAAATTGCCGGCGGCATCGATTTCATCGGGGCCGGTTCCGGCATGGTAACTCCGGTGTTTCCCGATGGACTGGGTGATAAAGGGATATTCTTTTACATCATCTTTTTCGTCCTGGTGGCGGCTTGTCATTTCACCTTGAAAAAGCTCTATGGGGGACGCTTCGGACTGGCCCTGAACGCCATTCGCGATGACGAGGACAAGGCCGAAGCCATGGGCCTGCGGACCACCCGTTACAAAGCGGTGGCTTGGGCCGTATCGGCTTTCTATCTTGGTATCGCCGGCGGCGCCATGGGCAACCTGATCGGTTTCATCGATCCCATCGCCACGGCTTTTGCCGGACCGACCTTCGGCGTCTGGATGGTGCTGATGGCTATTCTGGGGGGCAAGGGGACCATATGGGGGCCGATCATCGGCGCCATGGTCTTCCACGTCACACAGGAATTATTCTGGACCTATTTGTTCGGTTGGCAACGGGTCGCCCTCGGCGCGATGATTATCGCCATTGTCGTATTTTTCCCGCAAGGCATCATGGGCTTTATCCGCGAACGCTGGCCCCACCTGATGGGCCATACGGTGGATGAAAACCAAACCGCAGACAAAGGCAAGGAGGGCGCAGCATGAGTGCCGCCATGCTGAGCGTCCAAGGGGCGTCGAAATCCTTCGGTGGTGTTGTCGCCAACACCAATATTTCCATCGAAGTTCCAAAAAACAAGATCATCGGGCTGATCGGCCCGAACGGGTCGGGCAAGACGACGCTGTTTAATTCCATCGTCGGCTATCATCCACTGGACAGTGGCTCGATCAAATTTCTCGGCGAGGAAATTTCCCAGCTGATGGTGCCGCAAATCGCCCGCCGCGGGATGTTGCGCACGTTCCAGCAAACCCGGATCTACGGCAAGATGAATTGCGTTAAAAACATGCTGATCAGCGTCCCCGACCGAGGTCAGGGATTGGGCGACATGTTCCGCAATCACGACTCCGAAGAACTCGACAAGGCCGAAGACCTTCTTGAATTCGTCGGGCTGTATTCCAAGCGCAATTTGCTGGCCGGGGACTTATCTTTTGGTCAGCAAAAGTTGCTGGAATTTGCCATGGCGCTTATGAATGAACCAAAGCTTTTGTTGCTGGACGAACCCACCGCCGGCATCAACCCGACCCTGATAAATGGCCTGATCGACCGATTGAAAACGGCCAATGAACGCTTGGGCGTGACCCTGTTGGTTATCGAACACAATATGCGAGTCATCATGAACCTGGCCGAACATATTTACTGCCTGGCGCACGGTGAACTCCTGGCGGACGGCACCCCGGCGGAAATTCAGAACGACAAACGCGTGATTGATGCGTACCTGGGGGCGCACTGATGGCCGAACAACAAACCGAAGACGGAAAAACCAAACGCATCCGGGGCTATGGCCTGGGGTCGGTCAATACGGTGCTGTCTGTCGATCAGGTCGCCGAACAAGCGAAGAACCTGTCCGCCAACAAGCCGCCCATGGAAAAACTACTCGGCCTGGTTAAGGGCGAGCCGTTGCTGAGCATCGAAGGATTGAACGCCGGTTACGGCAAGATGCATATTATTCATGATTTCGACATGGCCATCGGTGCGGGACAATCGCTGTGTTTGATCGGGCCGAACGGCGCCGGTAAATCGACGATCCTGCATTCTATTTTCGGTTTCACTAATATCTATGGTGGCTCGATCAAGGTCCGTGGCAATGATGTCACGCGCCTGACGTCGAACCAGAAATTGAAAAGTGGCGGCATCGCCTACATCTTGCAGGACAATTCCGTCTTTCCCGACATGACGGTCGAAGAAAACCTGCTCATGGGTGGTTTCCTGATGGATAACCGCGCCGATGCCTTCGCCGCTACCGAACGGGTCTTCGACAAGTATTCCCGGCTTAAGGCTCGCGCCAAGGAACGCGCCGGGGTGCTGTCCGGTGGCGAGCGGCGGTTGCTGGAAATTTCCCGTGCCCTGATCATGGAACCCGACGTGCTGCTGGTCGATGAACCGTCGATTGGTCTGGAACCCCGTTTTATCGACATGGTGTTCGAAATTCTCGGCGATTTGCAGAATGTCGATGGCAAGACCATCATCATGGTCGAACAGAACGCCAAGAAGGGGCTCGAATTCGCCGACTTGGGCTACGTGCTGGTAACGGGCGAATTGGCCATGGCCGGCCCCGGCGACGAATTACTGGAAGACCCGGAAGTCGGACGCTTGTTCCTGGGCGGTTAGGAATTCTTCGGCCCGTCGACTTCCGCTTGCACCTAAAACGAATCCCGCATGGCGGCGAAGGCGACGACGCTTTGGCTCAACTGTTGCCGATCAAAAACAGCATCAGGTACACGCCCAGCAATACCACGACCCACTGGACCATGGAGCCGACGAGCGTGGTCCGGGCCAGGGCGCCGTCCGGTCCGTGATGGCGGAAGACCGTACTGATCATTGAATTGACCAGGCCCAGGCCAATTGTGCGGACGGTTTTATCGACCGGCGCGAACGCCCTTTTGAAGGCATTGATGGCGCGCGGCAGGCCCATTCGGTACGCCCATTCGGCATCGATATTAATGCCCGGAAGTTCCGGCGGGTAAACTTTGGTCAGCTTCAGCACCGTAAATGCCAGCGCCGAAAACAACAGCAACTGCATCTGGGTCAGCACATGGGGGGCGGTAAAGGGTGCGTAGTCCACGGGGTAGGGCAGCACCGAATACAGCAGCCATGGGTAGGTTCCGTTAAAGATGCAAATTACCGCCGCCAGCCCCATGGCGATCAGCATGTTGGTTGGCGCTTCCTTGCAGCGAATGCCGGAATCGTGGGCGAAAAAGGCGAAGAACGGAATCTTGATTCCGGCATGTTCCATAACCCCGGCCGAAGCGAACAACAACAACAGCCAGACTATGTCGTGGTGTCCTTCAAGGGCGGCGACCATGATCATCGATTTCGAGACGAAACCGGAAAACAGCGGCACGGCGGAAATAGAAGCCGCACCGATGATGCAGAATATTGTCGTCAGCGGCATCGATTTATAGAGCCCGCCCAGGTCTGATCCATTGATCTTGCCGGTGCGGTGCAGCACCGCCCCCATGGTCATCAGCAACAAGGCCTTGAAGATAACATCGTTGAAGGCGTGGGCGATGGCGCCGTTGATGGCGAGTTCTGTGCCCAGGCCGATGCCGACCACCATGAAGCCGATCTGGTTGATCATGCTGTAGCCCAACACCCGGCGCAGGTCGTTTTCGATGGTCGCGTAAAAAATCGGGAACATCGCCATGGCCGCCCCGATGTAGACCAGAATTTCGGTCCCGGCATAACTGCGGGCCAGGGCGTAGACCGCGACCTTGGTGGTAAAGGCGCTTAGGAAAACCATGCCCGTCGGAGTCGCTTCCGGGTAGGCATCGGTCAGCCAGTTGTGCAGCAGCGGGAAGGCGCACTTGATACCGAAGGCCAGGAAGATCAATTGCGATCCCAGGGTCCCGTCGAGGCCGATGTGGGTGAAGGCGATAGAGCCGGTATCGTGCAAGCGCAACAGAATCCCGGCCAGCAGGATGACGCCGGACAGCACTTGCACGATGATGTAGCGCAGGGCGGCGGCGCTGGCGCGTTCCGTGCGCCGCGCCACGATCAGGAAGATCGAGGTGATCGCCAGCATTTCCCAAAATATGAACAAGATGATCATGTCGCCGGCGAACACCGCACCTAGGGCGCTACCGGCATAAAGCGCCGCCGAAGATGTTTCGCCGACATCCTTGACGTGGATGGAATAGATAGCGCCCAAAAAAGCCGCCAGATGGAACAGATAGCCAAACAGCAAGCTCATGCGGTCGGCCTGGAACACCGTCAGGGTGTAATCAAAAACCTGCCAGGTCATCACCGTGTCGGTGGGCAGGGTATACAGGTTCCACGCCCCGACAATCGGGATCGCCAGCATCAGCATCTGGCGGATGCGGCCCTTGGTCACGGCCATCAGCAGCGCGCCCGCATAAAAGATCAAGAAGGGGGCGACGCTACTTGTCATAGTAGTCTTCCTTGCGCATCAAAATCTTGCGCAGCTCTTTAGACACCAGAACCAGAATACTGAACGTGATGAAGCCATAAATGCCATAAAATCCGAACAGCGATTCCCAAGGGTGATCGACATGGCGGTGGACGAAGAAGTCGGCGGCGAAAACCACGGCGCAGGCGATGTACAGGCCGCGGATCACCCGTTGGACATTTTTCGGGTTATCGAACATGTGCTTCTTTTCACTCATCACATCACCATCTGTTTAATCAGGTCAAAGACCGGGTCGGGATAGAAAAACAGGATAACGCTGCCGATCATGGTTATGGAAATGGCGATCAGCATGGGCAGTGGCGCTTCCTTTATACCGAAGGTCGCGGTGTCGCCAGGGGCTTTGCCGAAAAAGGCCCGTATAGGTATGGGTAAAAGATAGGCGACGTTCAACAGCGACGAGACCATCAGCACACCGACCAGGAACAGCTGGTCAGATTCAAGGGCGCCCAACGCCAAATACCATTTGCTCCACATACCGCCCATGGGCGGCAGGCCGATGATGCTCATGGAACCGATCAGGAAGGCGAACATGGTCAGCGGCATGGTCCGGCCCAGGCCCCCCATCTGACTTACATTGGTCTTGTGACTGGCGACCAGAATCGACCCGGCGCAGAAAAACAGGGTGATCTTGCCAAACGCGTGCATGGCGATGTGCATGCCGCCGCCCATGAAGCCCAGCGAGTTCGCCAGCATCGCGCCCAACACGATGTAGGACAGTTGGCTGATTGTCGAATAAGCCAGGCGGGCCTTTAAATTATCTTTGGTCATGGCCACCAACGAGGCGATCAGGATGGTCGCCGCCGCCATGTATTGCAGCCCTTCGGCTGTTGGCAGGGTCGACAGGAAATCCAGGCCGAAAATGTAATAGGACACCTTCAGCACGCTGAAAACCCCGGCCTTGACCACGGCGACGGCGTGCAACAGGGCGCTGACCGGGGTCGGCGCGACCATGGCGGCGGGCAACCAGCGATGAAACGGCATCAACGCCGCCTTGCCGATGCCATAGACATACAAGACCAGCAGGATCGCGGCGACGGTCCCGGAAACTTTTCCTTCCAAAATACCACCGGCTTGAAAATCCAGCGTCCCGGCCAGGCTCCAGGTCCAGATCACGGCGACCAGTTGAAAGCCGATTGATGTGCCGATCAATATGCCCAGGTAAATGCGCCCGGCCCGTTTGGCTTCTGGCGTTCCGGCATGGGTTACCAGCGGGAACGTCGACAGCGTCAGCACTTCGTAGAACGTGAACAACGTCAGCATATTTCCGGCGAAGGCGACGCCCAGGGTAGCGGCGATGGCGATGGCGAAAAACAAGTAGAACCGGGTCTGATTCTTTTCGTGATGGCCGCGCATATAGCCGATGGCGTAGATCGAGGTGACGATCCACAGGAAGCTGGCGATCAGCGCGAACAGCATGCCCAGCGGTTCCAGAACCAACGCCAACTCCAACCCCGGCAACATCTCAGTCAGCACGACTTTCGGCGAGCCACCGGCCATCACCAACGGATAAAGGCTGGCGACCAGAGCGAAGGTTACGGTAGCTGTGACCAAGGTCATGGCTTCCCGCAGGTTCACACTTTTACGGGTCAGGGCGATCAAGACGGCGCCGCCCAGCGGTGCCGTCAGGGCCGCAATCAGTGTCGCCTCGGGGCTCAGACCGGCGATCATTGCGCTGCCCCGTGTAACAGGACGTCAGCCGCACCCAGGGCGATGTCCATGGTCTGCGAGGCGTTGACGCCGAAGTAGATACTGGCCGCCGCGATGATCCACAACGGAACGAGCATGGCCAATGGCGCTTCGGAAACCGCCGGGGCGTCTTCCGCAGCCGCTTTGAAATAAGCCGCCTCGATGACCCGCCAGACATAAATAACCGCCAGTAGTGAGCCCGCGACAATCAACCCGGCGACCGGCCACAAGCCTTTTTCCAGCGCCGCCTGCACCAGATACCACTTGGACACGAAGCCGACCGTCAGCGGAATTCCGATCAGGCTCAGGCCGCCGACGACGAACGCCGCCATGGTCCACGGCATTTGCCGGCCCAGGCCCTGCATATCCTTGATACCGGCCCCGCCGGTGCGGTAGGCGACGCAGCCAAGCGCCAGAAACAGGGCGCATTTGGTCAGGGCATGGTTGAATAAATGAATGATACCGCCGGCCAGCCCCAGAGTCGACAGCATGGAAATACCCAAAATCATGTAGCCGATTTGGGCGACCGATGAATAGGCCAGCAGGCGTTTGACGTTGTCCTGATAAATGGCGACGGCGGAAGCGGCGAAAATCCCCACCAGGGCGAACGCCATCAGCACATCTTGCACGGAAGGCAGAACCGCCAAAATTTGAGTAACCCCGAAAACCGTGAAGATGATACGGATCAAAATGTAGACCGCGACTTTGGTCGCCGTCGCCGCCAGAAACGCGGTAACCACCGATGGCGCATAGGCATAAGCGTTGGGCAGCCACAAGTGCAGCGGGAACAGCGCCAACTTGAGCGAGATGCCGACGATCAGGAAGGCCAACCCGGCGAGGACCGTGCGAGATTCGATAACGCTGGGGATTAGCGACGCCAGGTCCAACATGTTCAGGGTGCCGGTCGACATGTACATCAGGCCGACGCCGATGATGTAAAAGGTCGCCCCGATGGTGCCCATGATCAGGTAGCGGTAGGCCGCCGTCAGGGCGCGGCGGTCGCGGCCAAGGGCGATCAGCACGTAAGACGACAGCGAGGAAATTTCCAAAAAGACGAACAGGTTGAAAACATCACCGGTGATCGCGATGCCAAGCAGGCCAGTCAGGCAAAGCAGGTACATGCCGTAGAACAGGTAGATGCGGTCAGCCGGTATTTCCTTCTCGACACTTAAGCGCGCATACGGCATGACCACCGACCCGATCGCCGAAACGATGATCAGGACCAGCGCGCCGATCTGGTCGATGCGGTATTCGATTCCCCACGGCGCCGCCCATCCGCCGATCCGGTAAACGATGGGTCCGTCACCCAGAACCTGGCTCATCAGCGCCAACGCGATGATCAATGTGGTCCAGGTTATAAGCGTCGCCAGCAACCAGGCGATGGCGGGTCGGCGGATGATAATCACGACCGGCGCCGCCATCAGCGGGACAATGATTTGCAAGATGGGCAAGTGATGTGCGATCAACGGCTTGCCTCTTCGGATCCGGATTTGGCGTCGTCTTCGGCCTCTAATAGTTCGATCTCGTCTTCTTCGATGGTCCCGAAAGCGTCGTGGATTCGTACAGTCAGCGCCAGGCCCAGCGCCGTGGTGGCGACGCCGACGACAATGGCCGTCAGGATCAGCACGTGGGGCAGGGGGTTGGAATATATTTCAATGCCGTCGCCCAGGATCGGCGCTGTGCCGCCGGTGATCTTGCCCATGGAAATGTAAAACAGGAACACCGAAACCTGAAAGATATTCAGGCCGACTATTTTCTTGACCAGGTTGTGTTGTGCGATGACGACGTAGAACCCCATCATCATCAAAACGATGACCACCCAATAGTTAAACAGGCCGGCGAATACATCCATGATCTAGCTTTCCTGCTCGCGGCCGCGTCCGTCGAAAATCAGAAAAATGGAAATCATCGCACCGGCGACGGTGGTGCCGACGCCAAATTCAATCAATAGAATACCCAGGTGTTGGCCAGCCACGGGGTCAGCCCGCAGCGCCGAATAGTCGAGATAATCGCCGCCCATTATCATGGCGACCACACCGACTCCCGCATACAACAGCAACCCACCGGCCAGCATCAGACGGGTCAGCCACGCCGGGGCTACCTTCCTGGCGGTCTCGATGCCGAAAACCAGGGCGTAAAGAATGAAGGCAGAGGCGAATATGACCCCGGCCTGGAATCCGCCGCCGGGGCCGAAATCGCCATGAAACTGAACGTAGAGCGCGAACAGCAAAATCGGCGGAATCAGCAATTTCGAAACGACTCGCAATATGGATTGGGGGCTCATCATCAGGCGTCTTCCCCGTCCTGGTCGGATAATTTCTTGCGCCGCCGCGAACGACCGATCAGCGCCATGACACCGATGGCGGCGGTGAATATAACACTGGTTTCGCCTAGCGTGTCGTAGCCCCGGTAACTGGCCAGAATGGATGTAACGATATTGGGCACGCCGATTTCTTCGCCTGATTTTTCCACGTACCGGATCGACACGTTATGGTGAATAGGTGCCGATGGGTCACCGTAATACGGCATGTCCAGCGACGCATAAATCAACAAGGCCCCGGTGACCGTGACGATAACCAGCGGCAGCGGTGAAACTTTTTTCGGCACTTTTTCCATGCGGGTGGTCAGCGACAGGGTGCCCAGCATCAAGACCGTCGAAATGCCGGCGCCGACGGCGGCTTCGGTAAAGGCGACATCGACCGCGTCCATCACCAGATACAGCGACGCCCCGACCAGGCTGTAGATGCCCGACAGCATGGCCACGGCAAACAGCGACCGGATCCGCACCAGAGTGTAGGCGGTGACCACCATGAAGCTTAGCAGGGTAATAACGATCAGGTCTTCGATGGGGCTGGTTCCTTATCGTCAGTTTCCCCGGCCAGCAAGTCGCTATCGGCCAGATTGTAATAGCTCAGATCTTCATCATCATCTTCGTCGTCGGTTAGCGGGATCAAGCCTTCGCCCAGGGCCGCCCGGGCGACTGCATGGGTCGCCGTGGGGTTGGTGAACATCATGAAAATTAGCATCAGCGCCAGTTTCACGGTGATCAGCGACCAACCTGCCTGCACCATCAGGGCGATGAAGATCGCTCCTGCGCCCATGGTGTCGATGATCCCGGCGGCATGCATGCGGCTGAACACATCGGGCAGGCGGATCACCCCGATACCGCCGATCAGGGTGAACACGCCACCGCAAATCAACAGGGCCCAGGATATGATGTCGAACAGGTAATCCATATTAAACGTCACCGGGATCATCTTCGGCCAGCGGTCGCTGGGTGCCGCCGAACTGGACGAATTTGCTGACGGCGATGGCGCCGATGAAGTTAATCAGGGCATAGACCAGGGCGATGTCGAGAAATTCCGGGCGACCGGTCATGAAACCGTATACCGCGATCAGGACAACGGTCAGGGTGCCGAGGGAGTTGGCGGCAAGAATTCGGTCGTACACAGTCGGGCCCTTGATGGCGCGAACTAGCACTAAAAGCATGGTCACCAGAACGGCGGCTGCGGCGGCGGCGAACATCATTGCCCCTCCCTCGTGGTGCCGTCTGGCTGGCCTTCGACGGCATGGACGCGGCGGTCCATTTCACCGCTCAGCAGGTCCTCTTTGGCGCCTTCGGTAAGCGCATGAACGTCCATATAGCCATTGTGCAGGGCCAGCGTGACGGTGCCGGGGGTCAGGGTAATCGAATTGGCGTATAGAACATGGCCCAGTTCCGTTACCTGGGACGCCTTGACCTTGAAGACCGACGGCTTGATCGGCATGGCCGGGCTAAGAACCACCCGGGCGACACTTATGCTGGATTTTACTATTTCCAGGATCAGCCAGGGCCAGTACAACATCGCCCGCCAACTCAGGTGTATGGGATGGCCTTCGTGATCGACGACATCCATGCGTATGGCGGTAAAAACGACGACAAAAACAGACCCCAGGCCAAGGCCCATCAGCAACGGGTCAAAATACCCCGACAGCAGCAACCACAAGGCATACAGAACGCCGCTAAGGCTTAAAGCGTGTAACACGTGTGACCCTTATCTTTTCATGCCGATGGAAAGTCAGGGCTTGCATGTTTTGAACCCGGTGACCGAAAATACCCAAACCCCACATAAGATAGATTTCTCGTTATAGCGGGGCCAGAAAAAAAAGAGAATACCCGCCATGTTTTCCGTATGCTGGATATTCATAAAATACATTGGCAGGTGAAAATGTGTCGAAAATTTGATGCCGGCCTTATTGGCCTGATTTTTACGCTGTTTCTGACCCTGGGTTCGACAGGTGTCTGGGCCGGCGACACGGTTGCATTCAGCCATTCGCACCTGGTCTTGGTCACCCCTTCCGGGCGCCACGATTTTGATGTGGAAATGGCGATAACCGAGCCGCAGCGCCGCTTGGGCTTGATGCATCGCCCCCATTTGGACAGGGGCGCCGGCATGCTGTTTGATTACGGCGAGCCCCGCAACGTCGCCATGTGGATGAAAAATACCCTGATATCGCTCGATATGATCTTTATCGGCGCCGATGGCCGAATTATTTCAATCGCCCAATACACCAAACCCCATTCCCTGGATGTGATTCGTTCCGGCGGCGCGGCGCGGGCTGTGCTCGAGGTCAATGCCGGGACCGCGGCGCGCCTGGGCCTGGAATCCGGCGATCGGGTCGCCCATGATATTTTTGGCACTGCCAAGGATTGATCGTCACACTTAAGCCAAAGTTCCGCCTTAATATTCGACTTATAATGATAAAAAATATCAACAAACGGTTTCTTATAATTACCATGTACACAAACGAGTTTCGTAATATAGTATTCGGTGAATCCTAATCAGAAAAAAATAAAAGGACAGGTGCGTAATGAGCACGAAGATAAAAAAAGAGACGAAACCGCGGCGGCAACGCCGCCGGGTGGCCGTCGATGGCCCGCGTTCCGTCGATGTCCATGTCGGGGCCCGGCTCAGGCTCAGGCGCACCTTGCTTGGCATCAGCCAGGAAAAGCTTGGCGACGCGGTAAACCTGACGTTTCAGCAAATTCAGAAATACGAACGCGGCGCCAACCGGGTCGGCGCCTCCCGGCTTTATGAATTTAGCCGAATCCTGGATATATCCATCTCTTACTTTTTCGAAGACATGCCCAAGGCCGTCGCCGAATCCTATAAGACCGAAGTGGCGGGGCTATCGGACAAGGTTCAGGAGACCATTGATAGCGATCCTATGGTCAGGCGGGAAACCCTGGAACTGGTTCGCGCTTATTACAAGATCAGCGACCCCAAGGTCCGCAAGCGGATATATGAACTGGTCAAGGCGGTCGGTCAATCCGGCAGCTGATCTACCTTTATTTTCAAATGGTGACTTGCGAAAGTCACCCGAAAACCCTAGGTTCCCTTTCGTCGGGGAGTGGCGCAGCCTGGTAGCGCATCTGGTTTGGGACCAGAGGGTCGCAAGTTCGAATCTTGTCTCCCCGACCATTCATCTTAAAACATTGATAAATAACGATAAGTTCAGGAACTCTCGCGACTTCAGGAGGCGCGGCGTTGTCTGCGTCTGCGGCCAACGATGCCGAGACCAACCAGACCCGACAGGAACAGCGGCAGGGATGCGGGCAGGGGGATGGCGGCGACGGTGGTGTAATTATAATCTACGTTGACGCTTCCCGCGAAGGGGGCGACCAGGGTCACGCCACCGATCGCCGTGATTCCTGTCGGCAACACGCCAATGCCGAAGACGCTGCTGGCGATAAAAACACCGAAGTCCCCGGTGCCGATGAAATCGACGATATTGGGCGATGTCAGGAGCACAGAATCCTTGATAATCGAAGACCCCATTTCAAAGGTTTCCCCGGGTGCCGCGATAAAGTGGATCTTGTATTGGCCAAGGAAACTCGCCGAGCTCGGGCCGGAAAGTTGCACAGTGGCGGTATCGATCACTCTGAAATCCTGGGTCGTGGTTCCGGAATTGAGAACACTCAGAGAGACTGTCGCGTTCAAGTCGACCGACAGCAATACGCTGTCGAGCGTCCCTAGGCTGGAATCAAACAGCGCTAACGTCGCGCCGCTCCCCAGGGTTGTGTTGTAGGAAACCGTGGCGGCCCGGGCCGGCGAGGCGATCGCCAGCAAAATGGCCATCACCGCCATTGTCCACACGCTAAATTGGTAGCGAATCGTCACTAAGCTTTTCCCCTTGATAAAAGCCCCCAAAACCTTGAGGCGCTCCCACGTAATCAAACCATTCAGGCGTTTCTCAGCAATTCGCCTGTCTTCAGACCGGATAAATAACGGACCAACAATACCTTGATTCCTATAATCTTAACAAGCCAACCTTACATATTCCTTACAGGTTGATATCTATTATAGGTCTAATTATGTCCGTGTATAAGAAATACCATAGTATTCCACACTTGGCGCCCGCAAGTCGATGGTGGAAATCATTCCGCTGATCGTGGTAGAACAGCCTGAGTGCCGGAGTCGTGAGTGTTTCCGGTGTCTGAGCCTTGGAAATCAAAGGATTGGGTCGATGCCTGACGTTCGTATATTTAGGCCTGCGAAAACCGCCATGCAATCTGGTCGTGGCAACACCCGCAAGTGGTTGTTGGAATACGCCCCGGCGAGCCCTGAACGGGCCGACCCCTTGATGGGTTGGATCGGGTCAACCGGGACTTTGGGGCAAGTCAGGATGAAATTCGAGAGCCGGGATGACGCGGTGGCTTTTGCAAAAAAGAACGCCCTCAGCTACACCGTCAGCGAACCCCGGGCGCGCCGAATCAAGGGCAAAAATTATTCCGACAATTTCGCTTTCGATCGCATCAGATAATCCTGGTCTCGAACGTTGGCTGTGCATCGGCCCCGTAGCTCAACCGGATAGAGCGCGAGATTTCTAATCTCGAGGTTGCAGGTTCGAGTCCTGCCGGGGTCACCACCATAGATAATCAGGAATACAACTCGCCCGGATCGATTTCCGGTTCGGCGATGACAACGGCTTTGCCGTCGCGAACGGCGTTGAAGAAGCAATTACGCCGTCCCGTATGACAGGCGACGCCGAGCTGGTCGACTTGCAGCAGCACGGTATCGGCATCGCAATCCCAGCGGAATTCCACGAGTTTTTGAACCTGCCCCGACGTTTCTCCTTTGCGCCACAATTTATCGCGGGACCTGGAAAAATAGCATACCCGGCCCGTGTTCAAGGTCTCTATCACGGCTTCGGGCGTCATCCAGGCCATCATCAGCACTTCGCCGCTGTCATGCTGTTGGGCGATCGCCGGGATAAGTCCGTCGGCATTGAAGTTTATGGATTGCACGATGGCATCTGTGGTATCGGACATTTAAGGATTTCCGTTGCAGCGGGGATTAACAGTTTAAGTCTTTATCAAATAAGGCATTTCCTTTAAATTGCAAAACAGTCTGATTGTACAAGGTCAATTATTTATGGCGAAAAAAACAGACAGCACGGAAAAACGCCTCCACGAAAGGGTCGCCGATCCCGACATGTGCCTGCAGATCGGCGGCAAGACCTATCGGTCCATCAACTGGAGCATGGGGGGCATTTTGATCGACGGCTATGATGGTCAATTAAGTGCCGGGTCGTTGCTGACGATCACCAAAATCGGCTCGATCCGCGAGGACATGACCGCCGTCGATATTCGTGCCCGGGTCATCCGCGCCGATTCTGCGGCCGGGCATCTGGCCGTGCAAATTCTGGAAATTGATACACCGGCTTATAGCGTGTTTCAGGAATTGATGATGAAAAGACTGAAACTGATCAAGACTCCCTAGAACATCAGGGTTATTGCCCGGACAGGCAATCGACGAGGGCCCGGACATTGGCCCGCATCAATGTAAAATACATATCTCCACCCGGCGGTATATCGGTGCCCAGGGGGTCGAGGATTTCGACACGGGCGTTGGGGACGTTTTCAACAATCATATTCAGGCGACGGGTATCGACCTGCGGTTCGGCGAACAGGCAGGACACCGCACGCGCCTTCATCAAGGCTCTCAATTGAGCTATTCGCCCGGCCCCGGGGGCGCGTTCCGGATTGGTTGTCACCATCCCGGCGATGGTCAACCCGAAGGCTGCCGCCAGGTGGTCGTAGGCGTCGTGATAAACAATGAATGGTTTTGCTGCGATGGCGCGCAAGGCATTTACCGATTCGGCCTGAAGTTCGCCAAGGCGTTTATCCAGCCGGGCGCCATTGCGCCGGTAGACATCGGCGTTGCCGGGGTCGGCTACAGCCAATCGGGCGACCGCCGTTTCGACCATGGCCCGGGCTTTGATCGGGGAAAGCCAGATGTGCGGGTTCGTCTCGGCCCGGGGAACGAAGGTTACAATCCCGGCTTTGCCGGCGAGGGATTGCATCGGCTTAACCAGGAAGCTTTCCATGCCGGGGCCGATCCAGAAAACCAGTTGGGCCGTGGCAAGTTTGCGGGCGTCCGAAGGTTTCAGGCTGTAGGCGTGGGGAGATGCGCCGCCCGAAACGATCAGCGACGGTTGACTGCCGGTGCCTTCCATCAGGCTCGAAATCAGCGAATGCAGGGGCTTGATGCTGACCGCGACAGACAGCGCCGACGGATTTTCTTGCGCCTGGCCGACGGCGATTTGATGCATGAAAAGCAAACCGGCGAACAGCAGTGTTCGAAAGGAAAGGGCGGGTGAGGGCAAGGTTTGATGTCCGCAACGGAGAAAAATAAGAACTGGCCGGAATGATATTGAAATGTTATATTATTCCAAAATAGAGTCAAGACCGGGTCCGGGCAATGCCGAAAATATTCAAGCAACGAAACCACAATCACCTGCACTGTATCGAAGACGCGCTCGATCAGGCGTCCAGATTGTGCGCCAAGCAGGATGCCCGGCTGACCAAATTGCGCGCCCGGGTGCTGGAATTGATCTGGCGCAGTCACCGCCCGGTCGGCGCCTATGATTTGCTCGATATGTTGCGCGATGAACGGCGTTCGGCGGCGCCGCCGACGGTCTACCGGGCGCTCGATTTCCTGATCGAACATGGGCTTGTCCACAAGATTGAAAGCCAGAACACTTACATCGGCTGCAGCGGTTCCGTCGGCCACGACCATCCTTCGCAATTCCTGATTTGCCGGCAGTGCGGTATCGCCGCCGAAATCACCGATGCGCGCATCGATGATGCCATCGGGGATATGGCCGCCGAAGCCGGGTTTACGGTCGCCGACCGCACCCTGGAAGTCGAAGGCTATTGCCCTGACTGCCGGACGACCGGTCATGTCTGAACCCGACGGCATGAAAGATATCCTTATCGAGGCGACCGGCATCGATGTTTCGTTTTCCGGGCGGGCGATTCTGAAAAATGTCGAAGCCCGTGTTCGCAGGGGCGAGATTGTCACCCTGATTGGACCCAACGGGGCCGGAAAAACGACGATGATCAAGGTCATGTTGGGCCTGACCCGTCCCCAGGGCGGCACGGTCCATCGGGCTCAAGATTTGCGGATTGGCTATATGCCGCAACGTTTGGCCGTCGATCCGTCGCTGCCCCTGGATGTTAAGGGCTTTCTCGCCCTTGGGCTGGGGCGCGGCCAGGCCAACAAGGGGCTGCGTCACAAAATATTAAAGGAAGTCGGCGCCGAACAGGTCGCGGGTAGCCCCATTCAGGGCATTTCCGGCGGCGAGTTGCAGCGGGTCCTGCTCGCCCGCGCCCTGTTGCGAGATCCCGACGTGCTGGTTCTGGACGAACCGGTGCAGGGCGTCGATGTCGGCGGCCAGGCCGAACTGTATGCCTTGATCCGGCGCTTGCGGGACGAACGGGGGTGCGGCGTGTTGATGGTTTCTCACGACCTGCATATGGTCATGGCGGCGACCGATCAGGTGGTCTGTCTGAACCATCATGTCTGTTGCGCCGGGCATCCGGAAACGGTTAGTCGTCATCCGGAATTCGTCTCGTTATTTGGCAGTGAAATCGCCAGTGAACTGGCCGTTTACCACCACGACCATGATCACGACCACGATGTTCATGGTGACGTTGTCCTGCATAATCACGATCACGATGGCCACAGCCATGTATGAATACGGCCATAGCCATGGATGACTTCCTGATCCGCGCCGCCTTGGCCGGCCTTGTCGTGGCGGCTATTTCGGGGCCGTTAGGGGCCTTCGTGGTGTGGCGGCGGATGGCCTATTTCGGCGCCACCTTGTCTCATTCGGCGCTGCTGGGAATCGCCCTTGGATTGCTGCTGGGCATTTCGCCGATGATCGGTATCGCCGGGATCGGCATCGCCATCGCGCTGGTACTGTCGCGAAAGTCCGACACCGCCGGGGCGGGTTACTTAAGTGAAGATACGCAACTCGGAATTTTCGCCCACGGCACCTTGGGCGTCGGCCTGGTGGTGATCGCGTTTGTCGATAATGTCCGCTTCGACCTTATGGCCTATTTATTCGGCGATATTCTGGCCGTCAGCGATAGCGATCTTTATGTGTTGTTCGGCGGCGCGGTCGTGCTCGGCGTGGTCTTGTTGTGGATATGGCGACCGTTGCTGACCCTGACCGTACACGCCGAACTGGCCCAGGTCGAAGGCGTAAATGTCGCCCGTACCCGCCTGGTCTTCATGCTTTTGCTGGCGGTGCTGGTGGCGTTGGCCATGAAGATCGTCGGTGTCTTGTTAGTGACCTCGCTGTTGATCATACCGGCGGCGGCGGCCCGGCCACTGTCGCGGACCCCCGAACAAATGGCGATGCTGGCCGCCCTTTGCGGTTGCCTGTCGGTCCTGGGCGGGCTTGGTGCATCGTATTTTTTCGACACGCCTTCGGGACCCTCCATCGTCGTCGCCTCGATGGTGCTATTCGTCCTCAGTCGCCCGTTTTCTATGCGGCGCTAGATCAAACAGCCATCAAATGAGTTATTTGTTGGCTGTTAATTTGATCGATTTTCAAAAAGTTAGAGCAACTTATCTGCCCTCAATTGAGGTCAGGTTGCTCTAAGGCGTTCCAGGCCCTTTTCAAGGTCGGCGATCAAGTCGTCGGGGTCTTCCAGTCCGGCGTGAATTCGCAACAATTGCCCGGACGGCGAGACCCGTTTTGGCGTTTGACCATAAGTCATGATCAGGCTTTCGAAACCGCCCCAGCTATAGCCCATAGGGAACAGTTCCATGTGGTCGAGCATGGCCGCGACGGCCGCTTTCGAATAGCCATCCTTGAGGATAAAACCGAACAGGCCCGATGATCCGCCGAAATCCCGTTTCCAGATTTCGTGACCAGGACAGGACGGAAGTGCCGGGTGCAGCACGGTCGCGACTTCCGGCCTGGCGGCCAGCCAGTTGGCCAGGATCAATCCGGTTTCCTGGTGACGGACCAGCCGTGTCGGCATGGACCGCAGGCCGCGCAGCGCCAGATAGCAATCATCGGGGGCGGCGTGGAAACCGATGGATGAGCACTCATCCTTCACCGGCAAAAAGGCTTCCTCATTTGTTGTAATGCTTCCCATCATCAGGTCTGAATGACCGCCAATGTATTTCGTCACCGCTTGTATGGATATATCGACGCCGTGATCTAGCGGCCGGAAAAAATGCCCGGCCGACCATGTGTTGTCGGCAATGGTGACGATCCCCTTTGCTCGTGCCGCCGCCGCCATGGCCGGAATGTCCTGAACCTCGAAGGTCAGGGAACCGGGAGATTCCATAAACAGGACTTTGGTGTTGTCCTTGAACAAGTTGAAGATGTCGGCGCCGATCATTGGGTCGTAAAAAGTTGTTTCGATGTGGTATCTCGACAGTTTTTTCCTACAAAATTGCCGGGTTGGGCCGTAGACGTTATCTGGGATCAGCAGATGGTCGCCAGATTTCAGGAACGCCAGCAACGGCGCCGTTACGGCGGCCAGGCCCGAACAGACCGCGATGGTGCGGTAGCCATTTTCAAGTTCGGTGATGGCGTCTTCGAGCGCGAAAGTGGTCGGGGTGCCCCGCAGGCCGTAACTGACACCGTCAAAGGGTGTTCGTTGATCTTCCTCCATGGCCGCGACGCTCGGATAGAGGATCGTCGAGGCATGATAGACCGGGGGATTGACGATTCCGTGGTGATCTTTGGGGGAGCGTCCGGCATGCAGGAGTTTCGTGCGTTTTTTCATGAGGCCTGTTGATCCATAAAAAGCGTAAGGGAATAGCGGCAAATAAGTGCTTGCAGATGAACTTATAGAGAGATTCAAAGGTATCGATACGAAATTAATTGCACGCTCTGAAGTTATATCCTTGTGAGCGAACAATGTTCATGTTTACATACATTCATTAGCCTTATTGTTACGATACAATTTGCTGATGCCATTCTAGCGGTATCGGCCGGGCTGACAAAATAATCAATCAATCCACCAGGGAGAGACTACTATGAAGAAATCCGTTAAATTAATGTCCGCGCTTGCGGCGGCTGCTTTTGTCAGCACCGCGGCCAATGCGGGCACTTTGGACGATGTCAAAGCCAAAGGATTCGTGCAATGTGGCGTTAGCCAAGGCCTGCCCGGCTTCTCGAACCCGGATGCCAGTGGTAACTGGACCGGTCTTGATGCCGACATGTGCAAGGCCGTTGCTGCCGCCGTTCTTGGCGATGCCAAGAAAGTCAAATTTTCGCCGCTGTCCGCTAAAGAACGCTTCACTGCGTTGCAGTCTGGCGAAGTCGATGTGCTGTCCCGCAACACCACCTGGACCGCGACCCGTGATACGGCGCTGGGCCTGAACTTCGCCGGTGTTAACTACTACGACGGCCAGGGCTTCATGGTTCGCAAGAGCCTGGGCATTAAAAGTGGTCTGGAACTGGGCGGCGCTTCGGTCTGCACCAATCTGGGCACCACGACGGAACTCAACGTGGCTGACTATTTCCGTGCCAACAAGATGGAATACAAGCTGGTTGCTTTCGAAAAGGCCGACGAAGTTGTCGCCGCCTATGACGCCGGTCGTTGCGACGTCTTCACCACCGACCAATCCGGTCTCGCGGCCCAACGCCTGAAATTGGCCAAGCCTGACGACCATGTCGTTCTGCCGGAAGTTATTTCCAAGGAACCTCTTGGACCCGTCGTTCGTCATGGTGACGACCAGTGGTTCGACATTGTTAAATGGACCCTCAATGTGATGCTTGAATCCGAAGAGTACGGCATCAATTCCGGCAACGTCGACAGCATGAAGGCCAGTTCAACAAACCCTGGCATCAAGCGTATCCTCGGCACCGAAGGAGACGTCGGCAAGAACCTGGGTCTCAGTGCTGACTGGGCTTACAACGTCATCAAGCAGGTCGGTAACTACGGCGAAAGCTTCGAACGCAACGTCGGTCAGAATACCCCTTTGAAACTTCCGCGCGGTGTTAACAACCTGTGGAACCATGGTGGTTTGATGTACCCGGCACCGGCACGTTAATCCGGTATCTCCAATAAAGCATATGCCCGGCCCCAACAGGTCGGGCATATGTCCTTTATTTCCGGCTTCGTAGGCCGGTAAAAAAAATAACAGGGGGAGTGTTGCAACGTGTCTGAGGTCATTTCAGAAGTCAGTAAACCTGCAAAACCGCCAATCTGGAACGATCCGGTATATCGGGCTCTGTTCTTTCAGGCTTTGGTCCTGAGCGGCGTCATCGCCCTTGGCGCATTTCTCATTAATAATACGCTGGACAACCTGGCTCGCCAGGGCATCGCGTCCGGCTTCGGATTTCTAGATACCACTGCCGGTTTTTCGATCCTGATGAGCCTGATCGATTATACCGAGGCCGATACCTACGGTCGGACGTTCTTCGTCGGCTTGCTTAATACCCTGCTGGTAGCTGGCATTGGCGTTTTCTTCGCGACAATTTTGGGTTTTCTGATCGGTGTCGCCAGGCTTTCGAACAACTGGCTGCTGTCAAAAATGGCCACCGTCTATGTCGAGACATTTCGCAACATCCCGCTCTTGCTGCAGATATTTTTCTGGTATTTCGGCGTACTGCGCAATTTGCCGCAGCCGAAACAGAGCGCCGCCATGTTTGAGTCTTTTTTCCTGAACAATCGCGGGCTTTATTCGCCAATGCCGGTTTTTGAAGATGGCTTCGCCCTTGTTACCTGGGCCTTTGTGGCCGCCATCGTTATCATTTTCTTCATGGCCCGCTGGGCGCGCAAGCGCCAGGAGGCGACCGGCCAATTATTTCACACGGTTTATGCTTCAATCGGTCTGTTGATTATCCTGCCGTTGCTGGCCGGCATCATAACCGGGTTCCCCATGAGTTGGAGCTACCCGGAACTGAAAGGCTTCAATTTCAAGGGCGGTATCCGCATCATCCCCGAACTGATGTCCCTGACCCTGGCGCTGTCGATTTACACGGCCACCTTTATTGCCGAGATCGTGCGTTCCGGTATCATGGCCGTCAGCCATGGCCAGACCGAAGCCGCTTACGCCCTTGGCCTGCGTCCGGGACCGACACTGCGTCTGGTTGTCATTCCCCAGGCCCTTCGTGTGATTATCCCACCGCTGACCAGCCAGTATCTGAACCTGACCAAAAACTCATCGCTGGCCGCGGCCATCGCCTATCCGGACCTGGTGCTGGTGTTCGGCGGTATCGTCCTGAACCAAACGGGACAGGCGGTCGAGGTGTTGAGCATTACCATGGGTGTTTACCTGACGATCAGCCTGCTGATTTCGGCATTCATGAACTGGTATAACAAGAAAATGGCATTGGTGGAGCGGTAATATGTCGGAACAAAAATCCTACGAACTAGGCCACCACCCGGATATGGCGCCACCGGCTAACACCATCGGTCTCGTCGGCTGGATGCGGAGCAATCTGTTCTCGTCGCCCCTGAATGGGTTCCTGACGGCGGTCTGCATTTATATTGTTTATCTTTTGGTGCCGACGGCCTTGCTATGGACGGTGATTGATGCCGACTGGTTCGGTTCAACCCGCGATGACTGCTCGCGCGAAGGGGCCTGCTGGATTTATATCGGTTCCTGGTTCAAACAAATCATGTACGGGCGTTATCCGGATACCGAACTCTGGCGTATCAATTCGTCTTATTTTCTGTTGGCCGGCGGGATCGGTTTGCTGCTCTTTCCCGGCTTTAAGTGGAAAGGCTGGCTGTCGATATTTTTGCTGGTCGGCTTTCCCATCATTTCCTATTACCTGCTTGTCGGCGGATCGTTCGGGTTAGAACTCGTGGATACACCGCTGTGGGGTGGCCTGTTCCTGACCCTGGTTATTTCCGTCGTCGGCATCGTCGCCTCGCTGCCGCTCGGCATCCTGCTGGCGTTGGGGCGGCGCTCTGACATGCCGGTGGTCAAGGCGCTGTGCATCGGCTTTATCGAATTCTGGCGCGGTGTTCCATTGATTACCGTGTTGTTCATGTCGTCGGTGATGTTCCCCCTGTTTTTGCCCGAAGGCATGAACTTCGACAAACTGATCCGTGCCTTGGTCGGGGTTGTCTTATTCTCTGCCGCTTATATGGCCGAGGTCGTCCGGGGGGGTCTGCAGGCGATACCCAAGGGCCAGACCGAAGCCGCCCAAGCGCTGGGTATGAGCTTCTGGAAGACCATGGGGCTGGTCATTATGCCGCAAGCCTTGAAGCTGGTTATTCCCGGTATCGTGAACACCTTCATCGGGTTGTTTAAGGACACCACGCTGGTTCTCATCATCGGTCTATTCGATTTGCTCGGGCAGCTCCAGCTTATCGGCAGCAACCCCGATTGGATTGGTTTCCATATTGAAGGCTACGTCTTTGCCGCCTTTGTCTATTGGTGTTTCTGCTTCAGCATGTCGCGCTACTCCATGAGTCTCGAGAAAAAACTTCATACCGGTCACTGATCGGCGAATTTCAGGTTACGGAGAACAACTATGTCAGAACTAGCAGTCGCTCAGCCAACCAAGGAAATGACCGTTTCCGACGATGTCATGATCCAGTTGAAGGGGATGCACAAATGGTATGGTGAATTTCATGTGCTCAAGGACATCAACCTGACAGTCCACAAGGGCGAACGCATCGTCATTTGCGGGCCTTCCGGGTCGGGCAAGTCGACCATGATCCGCTGCATCAACCGCCTGGAAGAACACCAGCAGGGGCAGATCATCGTCGAGGGCACCGAACTGACCGGTGACTTGAAACATGTCGAACAAATTCGCCGCGAAGTCGGCATGGTGTTCCAGCATTTCAATTTGTTTCCGCATCTGAGCATCCTCGACAACCTGACCCTGGCGCCAATCTGGGTCCGTAAAATGCCCAAGGCCGAAGCCGAAGATGCCGCCATGAAATATCTGGAACGGGTGAAAATTCCGGAACAGGCGCTGAAGTACCCGGGCCAGCTTTCCGGTGGTCAGCAGCAACGTGTGGCTATCGCGCGGTCCCTGTGCATGAACCCCAAGATCATGCTGTTCGATGAACCGACATCGGCGCTGGATCCGGAAATGATATCAGAGGTGTTGGACGTGATGGTTGGTTTAGCCGAAGACGGAATGACCATGTTGTGTGTCACCCATGAAATGGGCTTCGCCAAAAAAGTCGCCAACCGGGTGATCTTCATGGATGAAGGCCAAATCATCGAAGAAAACGATCCGCACGAATTTTTCGAAAATCCACAGAACGACCGCACTAAATTGTTCCTCAGTCAGATTTTGGCCCATTGATATGGTCAAATCTCTAAGAGAACGCGCCGACGAAGCAACCCGCAAGGTTCAGGAAATTCTGGGCGTTACGGCCGACGAACACCCCAAGGAAATCGCCGACGCCATCGAACAGACCATCATCAACGCCCTGCTTGCGGAACGCGAACGTTGCGCCACGGTCGCCTATGAAGAATGCTGCGAAGAAGATCAGGACCGGGCCCACAAAGTCGCCGGAGAAATCCGCCGCATCAGGACGGCGCTGATCGCCAATCTTTCGGCCTTACGCTGATGCCCTAGAGCCGATCACGTTTAAACGTGTAAATCGGTTCGCTCATATAGAATCGATCAGTTTCTCACGTTTAGCTTGAACACGTCGTGTTCCAAACTAAATGCGAACTGATCTAAGGCTGATGGCGTAGATTTCACCCCGGCGGTGACAGACCCGTTTGGCCACCAGCTTTCTTACACCCTTTAATTTCAACAAACGCCGGGCCAGGGCTTCGGTCGCCGCCAGGCCTAAGTCGCTCAACCGTAGCTCCAGGGTCAGGGCATCATCGATGCTGCCCAAAAAAGTGTAGGGCGGGGCGAACTTTTGATTCAGCACAACGCTGATTTCGTGGGTCAGGCGTGCCGACGGCTCAGCGCACAAGCTGATTACCAGAGATATTGTCTCGAACGAATTTTGGGGGGACGGCGGAAGTTCAGGTAACGGACTGGGAGACATGATGCGTACTCTTTTTACAAACGAATGAAATCAGCGATATTGGCAACGCCATGGTCATGGCGGTGGTCAACATTCGTTTGCCGATAATTCGTTTATTCTGAGTACGCATAAGCAGTTGAGTAACACGGGTGGCGGGGCTCGTCAATCAGCCAGAAATTCCGCAACCGGGATGAAGGGTCGTTTTTGCACGATACCGGCTTCTTCCAAAATCAAGTCGCCCGCGACGCAGGTCAGGCCGCGTGCCAGCCAATCATCGTGGCGACAGGCATCGACGGCACCATGGCTGGCGATGGACTTGATATGCGGCAGCAGGGCGGCACCGTACCCGGCAGATGCGGTCACCGGCACGGCACCGGGTATGTTGTCGACGCAGAAATGACGAATGCCGCCATCGCTGTAAACCGGATCATCCCAGGATGTCGCCCGGGTCGTTTCGACCGCGCCACCTTCATCGCAGGAAATATCGACGATCACCGCGCTTGCCTTCATTTGTCCAAGCATGGAACGGTCGATCAGGTGATCGTCGCGGTGTTTTGGCCACATCACGCAATTTACGAACAGGTCGGTGTCGGCAAGCAGGCCGGGCAGGGCATCGGTATCGGCGACGGTAAAATCGGCTCCGGCCCAATCCAGCGCCGCGCGTTTTCGCGACCCCGCGTCGATGTCCAACCCGGTGACCGAACAGCCCAGGCGCAACAAGGTCCGAAGCGAGCCACTGCCGACGGCGCCCAAACCAAGGACCACGGCGTGCAGCGCCGGTGCGCCAAAATGCGGCATGAAATGCCGGCCGCTGCCGCCATGGGGGGCCAGGCACAAGCGCACGCCTTCGAAGGCGCCGACTTCACCGGCAAGCGGGCAATTGGGTGATCCAAACCGATGCGTATTTTCCGCCGAAATAGCGGTCAGTCCGGTTTTCAGCAAATGGTCGGTCAGGTCTCTGTCGCCCGCGGAATGGATATTGGTCAACAGGATGTGCCTGGATTGCAGCAGCCCGTATTCCGCGCCCAACGGTTCCTTGACTTTAACGATCAATTCGGACGTCTCATAAACGCTGGCCATGTCCGGGGATATCTTGGCCCCGACGGCCCGGTAGTCGTCGTCGGTGGCGCCCGATAATATTCCGGCACCGGTTTCCAGAAAAACACCATGGCCGGCGGCGATCAGTTCGGCGACGTGAACAGGCAACAGGGCGACGCGGCCTTCTTGTGGTTTGATTTCTTTTGGGACACCAATTTCCATGATTCTATTTTTCTTTCGCAAGGGCGGTCGGCCATCCCAGTTCCGCATGGCTGATACGGGGGTCGTCGAAGGTTTCGGTTTCCTGGGCGTAGGGCTCAAACCCCAGGCGTTGATACAGCGGCAGGGCGCCGGGATGATCCAGATCACAGGTATGAACCCACAGCCGTTGAGGATCGTGCGCCCAGGCAGTATCGATGGCCTGTCCTAATAAATAAGGACCCAACTTCATGCCGATGAAATCCGGCATCAGGCCAAAATAGGCGAGTTCGATCGCCGGGAATTGTTTCAGGTTTAATTCGAAATATCCGGCCGGTGCGCCCTGCACGTACAGCACATATATCTCGACTTTTTCGTGATCGATCAGCGACATTAATTTCTCGTCGCTGATGATGCTGCGTTCGTACCACAGCCACGGCGCACCGACGCCGCCATACAGAAAGCGGTAAAAAGCCGCGGTCGGTTTTTCAAGCCGCAATAACGCCAGGTTATGGAACGGCGGTGGCGGGCAAGGTGCGGTCGGGCGATGCTTCATTTCCAACGAGGTTATGACCGTTTGCAATTTGCTCGCGGTGCCCCGTTCGGCAATTCTGTGTGCCATTACCGTCCGTGGTTCGACCTCGTAGCCAAGGGCCTCGTAAAATTTTTGAACCGTGTCGTTATCTTCCCGGATCATCAGGTTGATCTTCCAGACACCGCGCCCCCGCAACCAGTTTTCCGCGTGTTCGATAACCTGCCGTCCCAGGCCTTCGCCCCGGTGGTCCGGCGACGTCGCCACGTAATAGACGGCACCCCGGTGGCCATCGTTGCCAGCCATGCACGAAGCGACGATGTTGCCGCCTAAAAGCCCGACGAAAAGTTCGCTGGTCGGGTTCGATCGGCAGTGGGCAATGTCATGGTCGGGATCGTTCCAGGGGCGCAGCAGGTCACAGTCCTGCCACAGGGCGGCCAGGTATTTTTCTTCGCCGTCCAAAACGGGCCGGACAATCAGCTCGCTTGCGTTCACGGCCCGACCGGGGTGTCGGGATGATTACCCCATTCGGCCCACGACCCATCATAGACCGGAACGTCTTCGCGACCGATAAGGTGCAGGGCGAAAGTCACCACGGCGGCGGTCACGCCGGAACCGCAACTGGTGATTATCGGCTTCGATAAATCGATTCCGGCGGCATCGAACGCCGCCTTGATTTCGGCGCTCGATTTGAACGTAAAGTTGTCTTTCGGGTTCAGCAATTCGACAAACGGCAGGTTGATGCTGCCGGGAATGTGGCCGCGCTTTTCGGTCGGCCTTGGTTCGTGGTCGATGCCATCGAACCGACCGGGGCTGCGGGCGTCGACAACCTGAAATTTCTGACTTTTCAGATTGGCCATCATCTGATCGAAATTCTTGACTAACATGTTGTTGGTCCGCACCGATAAGTGGCGTTCGCGCGGGGTGACGTCGGAGTCATTCACGGGCCGTTTTTCCTTGCCCCACTTCGGCAGGCCGCCGTTGAGCACGGCGACATCGGCGTGGCCGTGCAATCGGAACATCCACCACACCCGGCAGGCCGCCATAAAGCCGCCGGAAGAATCATAAACAACAATGCGGTTACCGTCACCCAGGCCTAACTTGCGCACTTTCGATGAAAATTTTTCCGGGCTGGGCAGCATGTGGGGCAGGTCGATGTCGGTATCGGCGATGTCGTTGATATCAAAATAGACGGCGCCGGGAATGTGGCGAAAGCCGTATTCTTCGCGCGCGTCGCGTTCGTCGCCGGGCAGATAAAAAGTGGCGTCGACTATTCGTACATCGGGGGCGTCCAAGTGGCGCGCCAACCAGTCGGTGTCGACAATCGCGCTCTGATTTTTATAGGCCATTTTTCAATTTCCCTGATTTAAAGCCAGTCGGGAACCGGCAAATTCTTTTCGCGCAGGAAGACCGGGTTGAACATCTTGCTGGTGTATCGAGTACCGGAATCGCACAGCAATGTGACAATGGTATGTCCGGGGCCCAAATCTTTCGCCATGCGCAGGGCGCCGGCGACGTTTATGCCGCTCGATCCGCCCAGGCACAAGCCTTCCTTCGACAACAAATCGAAGGCGACGGGCAGCAGTTCCTCGTCTGAAATCTGATACGGCATATCGATTTTCAATTCTTCCAGATTTTTGGTAATCCGGCCCTGGCCGATGCCTTCGGTGATCGATGATCCAGAAGATTTCAATTCGCCATTGGCGTAGTAATTGTAGAGCGCCGCGCCCATTGGGTCGGCGAGGCCTATCTTGACGTTCCTGTTGAGCAGCCTGAGCGCTTTTTCGACACCGGCGAGGGACCCACCCGTGCCGACGGCACAGATGAAGCCATCGACCTTGCCGCCGGTCTGGTGCCAGATTTCAGGACCCGTCGTTTCAATATGGGCCTGGCGGTTGGCGGTGTTGTCGAACTGGTTGGCCCAGATCGCGCCATGTTCGTGGCTGTCGTTCAATTCCTGGGCCAGGCGCTCCGATACATGGACGTAGTTTTCGGGGTTGCTGTAGGGAACGGCGGGAACCTCGCGCAGGTCGGCGCCGCACAGCCGCAGCATATCCTTCTTTTCCTGGCTTTGGGTTTCCGGGATGACGATCACGCAGCGGTAGCCCAGCGCATTGGCGACCAGCGCCAGGCCGATGCCGGTGTTGCCCGCCGTGCCTTCGACAATAATACCACCCGGCTTTAACTGGCCGCGTTTTTCGGCATCGCGAACGATGTAAAGCGCCGCCCGGTCCTTTACCGAACCACCGGCGTTAGCGTATTCGGCCTTGCCCAGAATTTCACATCCCGAAATTTCCGATGGGCCGTGCAGGCGGATCAGGGGGGTGTTGCCGATGGCGCCGATAAAACCGTCGCGAATATCCATATCCAAAACTCTTTCCATCTAAAAAATGACCCTAACTGCGACAGCCAGCGCAATCAAGAAGCGAGCCAGTCCTGAACCAGCTTTTCTCTATTCGTTTGCAACCACTGCAGGGCGAGCATGGTCATGCCGTTGTTGATGCGCCCTTCGGTCATCCAGTTCAGGGCTTCTTTGGGTGTCGCGGTGAACACCCGAATGTCTTCGCCTTCGCCGTCAATTCCGTGCACACCGCCGGCGTTGGAAGCATCGACCCTGCCGCAAAACAGATAGACCGTTTCCGAAAGGCATCCCGGTGACGACAGGTAATGGTACAGCGGAACCAAATCGGAAATAACGCAATTTGCTTCTTCGACAGCCTCCCGCCTGACCACGTCTTCCGGGCTTTCGCCGTCTTCGATTATGCCCGCGACACATTCGATCAGCCACGGGCTTTGGTTGCCCGATATTCTTCCGGATTCCAGGGCGGCGAAGGCTCCGGGGCGAAATTGTTCGATCATGACCAGTAAATCGAGGTCGGGGTCATACAGCATGACGGCGGCGGCATCACCGCGAACGAGGACTTCGCGAGATACTTCGGCGCTCTCGCCACCTTCGAAAAGTTTATGTTTCAAACGGTATTGGTCGACCCGAACATAGGATTTGAACAGTTGCTTTTTTTCGATGACGTTAACGTCGTCTCGTCCCATTGTTGGCGCTATTCCCAAAACCTGCCCGATGCGCCGATGGCCGCCGTTACAATTCCCAACACGGTATTGGTCCCGACGATGCGGCGGATGACGTTCAAGTGGCCCGCTGCCGCCGGCCAGTCTGCGGCGGCGACACACGCCTGAAAGCTGCCATATGGGCCTACGAACAGGTATACAAACAGGGCGATCATCGCCCAGCCGGTCATATGCATGAGGGTGATGTGCATGCCGACATTCTCGAAACCGCCGAAATCGATTATCACCTGGGCGTAGCCCGTCAGCGGCAGGATAAAGACGATCACCCAAACCCAGACAAAGAACCGCTTGAACACGTTTGCCCAAATCGTCAGGCGTTGTGGTGGATCGAGAAATCCCAACGATGGGCGCAAGATCACGTAGGCGAAAAACATGCCGCCGACCCAGATCACGGCGGTCAGGGAATGTAGAAGGGTGGCGAAGGTGGATATTTCGGGCATTGCTTAGGGCTTTCTTTCGGGGTGAACCTTAAATTATATAGGTTGATCGCAATCACGGCAAAAGAGCTTTATTGCGTCACCCTTATACTCTGTTTTCAAAACAGTGCATGGCCAAAGGATGAGACACGCTAAGATGCCCGATATGGATGACCCGGCCTTGCTTTCCGTCGAACAAATGTATGCCGCCGATGCCGCCACCATTGCCGGGGGTACGCCGGGGCTTGTGCTGATGGAATCCGCCGGGGCGGCCATCGCCGGGGAAGTCGTCAAACGCTGGCCGAAGCGTCCGGTGGTGGTTTTGTGCGGTCCCGGCAACAATGGCGGCGATGGTTTCGTCGCCGCCCGCCTGCTCGGCGGTCTCGACTGGCCGGTGCGCCTCGCCTTGTTGGGGGATATCTCGGCCCTGCAGGGCGACGCGGCGCTGTGCGCGGGTCTCTGGCAGGGCGCTGTGCTGCCCCTTGATCCGCAGGTACTGGACGGTGATGTCCTGGTGATTGACGCCCTGTTCGGCGCCGGCCTGAGCCGACCGCTCGACGGTATCGCCAAGCGGGTCGTCGAAAGCATCAACGGGCGGCAGCTGGAATGTCTGGCGGTGGATATTCCCAGCGGCGTTCAGGGCGATACCGGCGAGGTCTTGGGCGGCGCCGACGGGGTCGCCGTGCACGCCGTCGCCACCGTGACGTTTTTCAGGCGTAAACCGGGCCATCTCCTGTTGCCGGGCCGGGAGCTTTCGGGCGATGTGGTGGTCGCCGATATCGGCATACCCGATGCCGTCTTAAGGGAAATCAAGCCAACGACATTCGCCAATGGGCCACACTTGTGGGCCGCAAACCTGCCAGGACAGACGGCGGCAGACAACAAATATTCCCGCGGTCACGGCGTCATCGTCGGCGGCGCCGAAATGACCGGTGCGGCGCGCCTGGCGGCGACGGCGGCCCGTCGAATGGGGGCAGGGCTAATCAGCATCGCCACGCCGCAGTCCAGTTTTGATATTTATGCAACCGGTGATCCCGGTAATCTGGTCAAAGTTGTCGAAGACGCGCAGGCTTTCAGCGATTTACTGGCCGATCCCCGGATCACGGCCATTCTGGTGGGGCCGGGCAGCGGCCTTACGGTTCGCACCCGGGCGTTCGTCCTGGCCGCCCTTGCCACCGCCAAACCGGTGGTGCTGGATGCCGATGCACTGAGTGTTTTTGCCGAGGATCCGGCGGTATTGTTCGACGCCATTGCCGGACCGGTGCTGCTGACCCCGCACGACGGCGAATTCCGGCGCCTGTTTGATTTAAGTGGCGATAAGCTGTCGCGCACCCGCGCCGCCGCGAAGATCAGCGGTGCGGTGGTGTTGTCCAAGGGGGCCGACACCACAATCGCCGCCCCGGACGGCAGGGCGGCCATCAACGAAGGGGCGCCGCCGAACCTGGCGACAGCCGGGTCAGGGGATGTTCTCGCGGGCTTTATCACCGGCCTGCTTGCCCAAGGCACCGATACGTTCGATAGTGCGTGTGCCGGTGCGTGGCTGCATGGCCGGGCGGCGGCGAAATTCGGCCCCGGCCTGATCGCCGAAGACCTGGCGGAAGCGGTTTCTGGCGTATTAACCGAATTGGATAACTTTTTAGCAAAATGAACATAAGCCCAAAAACGAATTTTCTGGAACGTACGTTCAATAATTTACGGAGCGCCTGGCAGGGCATCGCCGGGGCCGCCTATGACGAAGCAGCGGCCTCCCTGCAACCCGACCTGCCGCCCGACGATGCCGCTCGGCTCGCCGAACAGATGCGGGCTTGCCTGGAAACCCGCGGCGGCGAGGTTTCGGCGCGGGCCCGGGCGGCGGCGCTGGGGCGCGCCTACATGGCGCTCAGCGCGATCGGTCGCGAGCGTTTCCTGAAAGTCATGGCGAGCGATTTCGGTGTTGATCGAAGCGCAGTCGACGCGGCCATCGAAGGCGTGCGCGCGGCCACGGATGAAATCGCCCGGGACCAGGCGGAATCCAAATTGAGAGCCGTTCTCGAACCTCCACGGGTAAAATTATTAACACAATTCAACGCCTTGCCAGAAGGTGTTAAGTTTTTAGTTGATATGCGCGCCGACCTGCTTGGCCTGGTTCACCGCGAACCGAGCCTGAAATCCCTGGAAGGCGATCTCAAGGGTTTGTTGAAAACCTGGTTCGATGTGGATTTCCTGGAGCTTCGCCAGATCAACTGGACCGAATCATCGGCCAGTGTCCTTGAAAAGCTGATCGCCTACGAGGCGGTCCATGCCATCGAAAGCTGGGATGATCTAAAAAACCGCCTGGATTCAGACCGCCGCTGTTTCGCCTATTTCCATCCCCGTATGCCTGACGAGCCGCTCATATTCGTCGAAGTGGCGCTGGTTGACGGACTGGCGGGCAACGTCCAGGACCTGCTGGATGAAAATGCCCCTGTGATCGACCCGGCGAGCGCCGATACCGCCATTTTTTATTCCATATCAAATGCCCAGCGGGGCTTGGCCGGCATCAGTTTCGGCAATTTCCTGATCAAGCGGGTCGCCAACATGTTGTCAGCCGAATTTAGCGGCCTGAAAACATTCGCCACCCTGTCGCCGATTCCGGGGTTCATGGCCTGGCTCCTGAAACGCCTTGGCGACCGCAAGGAAAGGGTGTTGAACGCGACGGAAATTCAGGCGTTGAAGGCCCTGCACGGCGCCAAAGGCGATTCGACCCAAAAATTGTTAGAAGTGCTGGAACGCAAGGATTGGGCCGACGACCCGGCGGTCGATATGGCCTTGCGCGGTGTCCTGATGCGGCTTTGCGCCGAATATTTGCAAAAAGCAACGCGCAGCGAGGATGACCTCAGGGCATCCGACCCGGTGGCCCATTTCCATCTCAGCAACGGCGCCCGCATGGAACGGCTGAACTGGCTCGGCGACCGCTCTGCCAAGGGCCTGGCGATGTCCGCCGGGATCATGATCAATTACCGCTATAAGCTTTCCGAGGTCGAAGCCAACCACGAAGCCTACACCTCGACGGGTAAAAGAAAGGCATCTTCGGCCCTGCGATCCCTGTCGTAGGGCTGCCGGGGCTGGCGGGGGTTGTGGTTGGCAATTGACAGGCTATTTTAATTGTATAGAGTCGCGCCCCGCTAGGAAATTGGCGGTGTTCTGACGATGCGGGCGTGGTGGAATTGGTAGACACGCAGGTTTTAGGTACCTGTGACGCAAGTCGTGTGGGTTCAAGTCCCTCCGCCCGCACCAATCAGTCCGGCAGTATGATTACGCAAGTTCGTAGTTTTTAAATGAAATTCTAACACTTCGATTGGGATATCCATGCAGGTTACAGAAACGAAGACCGAGGGTCTGTTGCACGAATTCGTCATTGCCGTTTCGGCGGCGGAAATCGAAAAAAACGTTACCAGCCGACTGGCGGAAATATCCAAAACCGCCCGCGTCCCGGGGTTTCGCCCGGGCAAGGTGCCGGTAGCGCTGCTGCGCAAGCAGTATGGACAGTCTGTCATGGGCGAGGTGCTTGAACACACCGTCAACGAAACATCCCAGAAGGCCTTGCAGGAACGCGACCTGCGCCCGGCCCTGCAGCCGAAAATCGAAGTCACCAAATTCGAAGACGGTTCCGACCTGGAATATTCCATGATCGTTGAAATCCTGCCGCTTATCGAGCCCATGGATTTTTCCAAAATCAAGCTGGAACGGATGACGGTAAAGGCCGACGAGAAGGAAATCGAAAATACCCTGGAACGCATCGCCGGCGCCCACAAGACGTCCGAACCGGTGACCGCCAAACGCAAGTCCAAAAACGGCGATGTCCTGATCATTGATTTCGTCGGCCGGGTCGACGGCGAGGAATTCGCCGGCGGCAAGGCCGAAGGCTATTCCCTGGAACTGGGCAGCGGCAGCTTCATTCCGGGCTTCGAAGATCAGCTCATTGGGTCCAACGTTGGCGATCATGTCGCCGTGAAAGTCTCTTTCCCCGCCGATTACGGCGCCGAAGAACTGGCCGGCAAGGAAGCCGAATTCGCCGTAGACGTTAAGGAACTGCGGGCATCAACACCGGCGGCGATTGATGACGAATTGGCCAAAAAGGTCGGTGTCGACGACCTGAAAACCCTGAAAAACAACATTCGCGAGGAACATGAACGCGAATTCAAGGATATGTCGCGCCAGCGGGTCAAACGCGAATTGCTTGATGTTCTTTCCGATGGCCATTCGTTTGACGTTCCGGGCGGGCTGGTCGATAACGAATTTGAGACCATTTGGGCGCAATTCGAAGAACACCGTCAACAGGCCAAGGAACAAGGCCAGGACGCCGAGGCCGAAGCCGATAAACCCGATGACCAGCTTAAAGAAGAATACCGCGAAATCGCTGAACGCCGGGTTCGATTGGGCCTGTTGCTTGCCGAAATCGGGCACACCAACAATCTTAAGGTCAATCAGGAAGACGTCAATCGCGCCATGATGGTCGAAGCCCGCCGCTACCCGGGGCAGGAACAGGAAGTTATGGAATATTTCCGCAGCAACCCGGAAGCCATGCAATCGCTTTCGGCGCCGATCATGGAAGAAAAAGTGGTCGATTTCATCCTTGAGATCGCCAAAGTATCGGACAAAGAATCCAGTATTGATGATTTGTTGAAGCTGCCTGAACCGGAAAGCGGCGCAAAAAAGAAATCCGCTTCGAAAAAAGCTCCGGCCAAAAAGACCGCGGACAAAAAGGCCCCTGCCAAGAAAAGCACAAAGAAGGACGACACTAAATGAATGATCCGATGGAAACCTATATGAGCGGCCTGGTGCCCATGGTGGTCGAGACCACCAACCGGGGCGAACGGGCGTATGATATTTTTTCAAGGCTTTTGAAAGAACGGATTATTTTCCTGACCGGCGGTGTCGATGACGGGGTCGCCAGCCTAGTCTGTGCCCAGTTGTTGTTCCTTGAATCCGAAAACCCGACCAAGGATATTTCTTTTTATATCAACTCACCGGGCGGTATCGTCACCTCGGGATTGGCGATTTATGACACCATGCGCTACATCCGCCCCGATGTTTCAACCGTCTGCATCGGCCAGGCGGCTTCTATGGGCTCGTTTTTGCTCTGCGCCGGGGCGCCGGGCAAGCGTTTCGCTCTGCCAAACGCCCGGGTTATGATCCACCAGCCTTCCGGTGGCGCCCAGGGACAAGCCACGGACATCGAAATTCAGGCCCGTGAGATCCTCGCGGTCCGGGCCCGGTTGAACCTGATTTATGTGGAACATACCGGCCAAACGCTGGACGTGATTGAAAAAGCCGTTGAACGCGACAATTTCATGACCGCCGAAGAAGCCAAGAATTTTGGTATCATTGATGAAGTCGTGAGCAGCCGTCCGGTAAACGACGATGACAAAGATGACGATAAATCTGGCAAATAAGTTTTCATTTTAATTCACCGTTAAGGAACCTCATATCATTATCCGCAGGTGCCAGTGGCGGCTCGAACAAGGGCCCTGAATCGGTGCTATTTTTGTGGGGAAGGCAAGCTGGGGCTTGTCTGGGGCATAAATGAACGGTTAAAGTAATGGCGCGGCCCGTTTCGGCTGGGCCGTGCCTTCCGAGAAGTTAAAAAATATTAGGACGGAATATCGATGACTAAGTCCACTGGCGGAGATTCAAAAAACACACTCTATTGCTCGTTCTGCGGCAAGAGCCAGCACGAGGTCCGCAAACTGATTGCAGGCCCGACCGTGTTCATCTGCGATGAATGCGTTGAACTGTGCATGGATATTATTCGCGAAGAACACAAAACCAGCCTGGTTAAATCCGGCGATGGTGTTCCGACGCCGACAGAAATCAATGCCGTTCTCGATGATTATGTGATCGGCCAATTCCACGCCAAGCGAGTGTTGGCGGTTGCCGTGCACAATCACTACAAACGCCTGAGCCAAGGCGGCGGTACCAACGATGTCGAACTGGCCAAGTCAAACATCCTGTTAGTCGGCCCGACCGGTTGCGGCAAGACGTTGCTGGCCCAGACCCTGGCGCGAATCCTTGATGTGCCGTTTACGATGGCCGATGCGACGACCCTGACGGAAGCCGGCTACGTCGGTGAAGACGTCGAAAATATCATCCTCAAGCTTCTGCAATCGGCTGATTACAATGTCGAACGGGCGCAACGGGGCATCGTTTACATCGATGAAGTCGATAAGATTTCCCGCAAGTCCGACAATCCCTCCATAACCCGAGACGTATCGGGTGAAGGCGTGCAGCAGGCCTTGTTGAAAATCATGGAAGGGACGGTCGCCAGTGTGCCGCCCCAGGGGGGACGCAAACATCCCCAGCAAGAATTCCTGCAGGTCGACACCACCAACATCCTGTTCGTCTGTGGCGGTGCTTTCGCCGGACTGGACAAGATCATTTCCAATCGTGGCAAGGGTGTCAGTATCGGTTTTGGTGCCGACGTCCGGGCGCCGGAAGAACGCAACACCGGCGAAATCTTGCGGGATGTGGAACCCGAAGATCTGTTGAAATTCGGTCTTATTCCGGAATTCGTCGGCCGCTTGCCGGTTCTGGCGACGCTCGACGATCTCGATGAAAAGTCCTTGATCGAAATTTTGACGGCTCCCAAGAACGCACTGGTCAAGCAATACCAGCGCCTGTTCGAAATGGAAGACGTCAATTTGTCGTTTAGCGAAGGCGCCCTGAAAAGCATTGCCAAAAAGGCCGTGTTACGTAAAACCGGGGCTCGCGGATTGCGCTCGATCATGGAAAACATCTTGCTTGATACGATGTTTGACCTGCCGGGCCTGGAAGGCGTTGAAGAAGTCGTCGTCAATGCCGAAGTCGTCGATGACGGGGCCAAGCCGCTCTATATTTATGCCGACCGCAAGGGTGAAGTCGAAACCAGCGCTTAGGTCCGGCATTTGACATATTTAACCGTCGCCCCCTTGAATGGTGGTGACGGTTAACCCACCTTTAGACCAAGCCTTTGCAATATCCGTTTTTCATGATGTTGTAAGATTTATTTTCCTCACGACCTGCATATAGAGGCATTATGACCGTAGCACTCCAAGGAAACACCTACCCGGTTCTCCCCCTTCGCGACATCGTGGTCTTCCCCCATATGATCGTGCCGCTTTTTGTCGGCCGTGAAAAATCGGTCCACGCGCTTGAAGACGTGATGCAGGACGACAAGCAGATTCTACTGTTGGCGCAAAAGAATGCCGCCGATGATGATCCGACTGTTGATGACATCTACGAAGTCGGGACCATCGCGACGGTCCTGCAATTGCTTAAATTGCCCGACGGCACCGTCAAGGTACTGGTCGAAGGCAGCCAGCGCGCCCAGGTGGTTCGGTATGTCGAAAACGATTCGTTCTTCGAAGCCCAGGCCGTGCTGCTGGAAGAACCCGACAGCGATAGCCAGGAACTCGAAGCCCTGTCGCGTTCGGTGGTCAGCCAGTTCGAACAATACATCAAGCTGAACAAGAAAATTCCGCCCGAAGCCCTGGTATCGATCAACCAGATCGATGAACCGAGCAAGCTGGCCGACACCATCGCCTCGCATCTGGCCCTGAAAATTTCCGAAAAGCAGGAATTGCTGGAAACCGAGACCGTGTCGGAACGTCTTGAACGGGTCTATTCGTTTATGGAATCGGAAATCGGTGTTTTGCAGGTGGAAAAGAAAATCCGCAATCGCGTTAAACGCCAGATGGAAAAAACCCAACGCGAATATTATTTGAACGAACAGTTGAAGGCGATCCAGAAAGAACTGGGCGAAGGCGAAGACGGCAAGGATGAGTCAGCCGAATTCGAAGAACGCATCGACAAAACCAAGTTCACCAAGGAAGCCCGCGAAAAGGCCATGGGCGAGTTGAAGAAACTCAAGAACATGAGCCCGATGTCGGCGGAAGCAACCGTCGTGCGCAATTACCTGGACTGGATGCTGTCGATCCCCTGGAAAAAACGCTCGCGGGTCAACAAGGATATCAAAAAGGCCCTGACGATTTTGGATGCCGATCATTATGGCCTGAAAAAGGTCAAGGAACGGATCATCGAATATCTTGCCGTTCAACAGCGTGTGAACAAGATCAAGGGACCTATCCTGTGTCTGGTCGGGCCTCCCGGTGTTGGTAAAACGTCGCTTGGCAAATCGATCGCCAATGCCACGGGGCGAAATTTTGTTCGCATGTCATTGGGCGGGGTTCGCGATGAATCCGAAATTCGTGGCCATCGCCGCACTTACATCGGCTCGATGCCGGGCAAGGTTGTCCAGGGCATGAAGAAGGCTAAGTCTTCCAACCCGCTATTTTTATTCGACGAGGTCGACAAGATGGGTCAGGACTGGCGCGGCGATCCCGCATCGGCCCTGCTTGAAGTGCTCGATCCGGAACAGAACACCACGTTCAATGACCATTACCTGGAAGTCGATTACGATCTTTCCGATGTCATGTTCGTGACCACGGCCAACACCATGAATATGCCGGGGCCGTTGCTCGACAGGATGGAAATCATCCGCTTGTCCGGTTACACCGAAGACGAAAAAGTCGAAATCGCCAAGCGCCACCTGATCGACAAACAGGTCGAAATGCATGGCCTGAAAGACGGCGAATGGAGCATATCTGATTCTGCCGTTCGCGATATTATCCGCTATTACACACGCGAAGCCGGGGTCCGTAGCCTGGAACGCGAAATCGCCAACCTGACCCGCAAGGCGATCAAGGATATTATGATGGGCGAGGCCAAGAAAATCAGGGTCACCGCCAAGAATTTGGCTAAATACGCCGGTATCAAGCGCTACAGGTACGGCGAAATAGAAGCCGATGACATGATCGGCGTGACCACCGGGTTGGCCTGGACCGAAGTCGGCGGCGAAATTCTGCAAATTGAAGCCGTTAAGGTGCCGGGTAAGGGCAAAATGACCATTACCGGTAAGCTCGGCGATGTCATGACTGAATCAATTCAGGCGGCGAAATCTTTCGTGCAATCGCGTTCGCTGGAATTTGGCATCGCACCGACAATGTTCACCCACAAGGACATTCACGTTCATGTGCCCGAAGGCGCTACTCCCAAAGACGGTCCTTCGGCCGGTGTTGGCATGGCGACGTCGATTGTTTCGGTGTTGACCGGTATTGCCGTGCGCAAAGATGTCGCCATGACCGGCGAAATTACCCTGCGCGGTCGGGTGCTGCCCATTGGTGGCCTGAAAGAAAAACTTCTCGCCGCATTGCGAAGTGGCATCAAGACGGTTTTGATCCCGGCGGAAAATAAAAAAGATCTGGCAGATATTCCCGACAACGTGAAGAAGGGGATGACGATCATCCCCGTGTCGGATGTTGGTCAAGTTCTTGAACATGCATTGGTCAGCAAATTGACGCCGATTGAATGGACGGAAGAAATGGAAAACGAAGCCGCGGCTTTGGCCGGAACAAAACCGGGCGTTGGCGGTGTCGTTACCCACTGAATAGACGGGCCAGCGAATCCGCAAAAGATTCGCTGAACCGATTATTTTTCGTTGATACCAAGATATTGAAAAGTGCCGTTGCCAAATTAGGCTGCGGCACTTTTTTTTACGTACCAGTGGAATTATTCAGCAAACAGGATAAGGCCTATGATTTCATTACCTTTTTAACTTTGGTGGCTTTTCCGCCATCCGGGAAACTTGCCGGAACCCGCAAAAAACTGCGAAAAACTGCGGTTCCGCGATTGACGGCGACGGGAGCCCCCCTATAGTATTGCGAATGCTTTGGCGCTAGCGCGCCCTGATCCAAGCATTCATATTTTTCCTTACTCTCAAACAAAAAAAGGGGGGTTTTATCTTGAATAAAAATGACCTTGTTGCCGCCGTAGCCGATAGTGCCGGCATGTCTAAAACTGATGCAGCCAAAGCTGTTGACAGTGTATTTGAATCAATCTCGGGCGCCCTGTCCAAAAAGCAGGAAGTTCGCTTGGTTGGGTTTGGCACTTTTAGTGTCGCCCATCGCAAGGCTTCGACCGGTCGCAACCCGCGCACCGGTGAATCGATCCAGATCAAGGCCTCTAACCAGCCTAAGTTTAAGGCCGGTAAAGGTCTGAAGGATGCCGTAAACTAAGTTAGCGGCAAACTTTCTAATTCAGTGCCGGCGCATGGGGACATGTCGCCGGCATTGTTTTCTCTGGAATTTGGTCGCAAAATATACGGCCTAATACGGGCGATTAGCTCAGCTGGTAGAGCGTCTCGTTTACACCGAGAATGTCGGCGGTTCGAACCCGTCATCGCCCACCACTTTCCCTGTGACCGGCCCTCTTTGGGGCCAAAATCAGGATAGTTCGCAAAAATAGAGGTTCATGGCTTGACACCCGGCAGGGGTGGCTTTACATGAACCCTTTCCAGTAATGGAAACCCTGAATTAGGGGGTGTAGCTCAGTTGGTTAGAGCGCCGGCCTGTCACGCCGGAGGCCGCGGGTTCGAGTCCCGTCACTCCCGCCATTTCCCTCGTCATCATAGATATCTTTGCCCGGGTATGACCCATGTCATTTCCCCCCTGGCATTTCTCGTGCATGTTTTTGCCGTTCCAACAGGGCAGTGGAACTGCGTTCTGCAATTGCATGCTGTTTTTGTGACCGCAAAATGTGCTACACCGAATGCAGATTCTTGCTGTTTATCTTCCGACGATCTGAGCGCCGAATGTTTTGCTTATATGGCGTTATCACCGTATGTTACACGGGGACTCGGGGGTAATGAATAGGGCCGCTACCTGAAGATCAGGATGGCAACCCAAAAGGACCATTGATGGACCAGCTACTACTAGATTATTTCCCGATTCTGATTTTCATCGCTATTGCCGTCGTCATCGGGATCGTCGCCATGGGCGCGTCATATCTCATCGTGCCGCAGCATCCCGATTTGGAAAAGACATCGGCCTACGAATGTGGCTTCGAGGCTTTCGACGATGCGCGCGGGAAATTTGATGTCCGTTTTTATCTGGTCGCCATCCTTTTTATCATCTTCGACCTGGAAGTCGCCTTCCTGTTCCCGTGGGCCATATCGCTTGGCAAAATAGGCGTCTTCGGGTTCTGGTCAATGATGATCTTTTTAGGCGTCCTGACCATCGGGTTTGTTTATGAATGGCGTAAGGGAGCCTTGGAATGGGAATAGACCAACCCCTGGCGCCGGGCGCCGAACAAGACGCGGTGCTGAACCGTGTCACCGGCGAATTGCAAGACCAAGGCTTCGTCGTCGCTAACTTAGACAAAGTGGTCAACTGGGCGAGAACGGGATCGCTGTGGCCCATGTCATTCGGGTTGGCCTGCTGTGCCATCGAAATGATCCATGCCTATATGCCGCGCTATGACCTGGAACGCTTCGGCGTTGTTCCCCGGCCGAGCCCGCGGCAGTCCGATCTGATCATCGTGGCGGGGACTTTAACCAACAAGATGGCCCCGGCTTTCCGCAAGGTTTATGACCAAATGGCCGAACCGCGCTATGTCATATCAATGGGGTCTTGCGCCAACGGTGGCGGTTATTACCACTATTCCTATTCGGTGGTGCGTGGCTGTGACAGGGTGGTGCCGGTCGATATATATGTTCCTGGATGCCCGCCGACGGCCGAAGCGCTGGTATACGGTATTCTGCAATTGCAAAAAAAGATCAGGCGTACCGGCACATTGTGGCGCTGAGGGTACGTATCCTATTCAAGCGGCCAATATAAGGTCGCGACCTTGAAGGGGTCACGAGAGACGATGGAATTAGCGCTAAAAGATTTGGGTGACCTGCTTGCCGACACCCTGTCGGCAGAGGTTATCGCTACCGATATCGCCAATTCAGAACTCGCCATCACCGTTCGCCCGGAAACCATCGTCAAGGTGCTGACGTTCCTGCGTGACAACGTCAATTGCCAGTTCAAGGTTCTGATGGACGTCTGCGGTGTCGATTATCCTGACCGGGAAGATCGCTTCGATGTGGTCTACAATCTGCTCAGCATGACCCACAATTCCCGTATCAGGGTAAAACTCGGCGTTGCCGAAGATACGACAGTGCCTTCTGTCACCGGTGTTTTCAGTTCCGCCAACTGGTGGGAACGCGAAGCCTGGGACTTGTTTGGTATTTATTTTTCCGGGCATCCGGATTTGCGCCGGATCATGACCGACTATGGTTTCGAAGGGCATCCGCTGCGCAAGGATTTTCCGCTGACCGGATATGTGGAATTACGCTATGACGACGAGGCCAAACGGGTCGTCTACGAACCGGTAAAATTAACCCAGGATTTCCGCAATTTTGATTTCCTGAGCCCGTGGGAAGGGGCCGAAAAATTCCTGCCCGGCGATGAAAAAGCCGATACCCCCGACGATACGCCTGCCAAAGGGGGGAACTGATGGCCGAAACCCTGATCAAGAATATGAATCTCAATTTCGGGCCGCAACATCCCTCGGCCCATGGTGTGTTGCGCCTGGTCCTTGAAATGGACGGCGAAATTGTCGAACGCGCCGACCCTCACGTCGGGCTTTTGCACCGGGGCACGGAAAAACTGATCGAACACAAGACTTATGTGCAGTCGGTGCCCTATTTCGACCGCCTGGATTATGCTTCGCCGCAAAATCAGGAACACGCCTATGTGCTGGCCGTCGAAAAACTGCTGGGGCTGGAAGTGCCGCCACGGGCCCAGTATATCCGTGTCCTGTACGCCGAAATCGGCCGCATCATGAACCACATTCTCAATGTCACCGCTTTTGCCATGGATGTCGGTGCGATGACTCCCATGTTGTGGGCCTATGAAGACCGCGAAATGCTGATGGAATTTTGCGAGCGTGCCTCTGGCGCGCGCATGCACATGGGGTATTTCCGCCCCGGCGGCGTTGCCGCTGACCTGCCAGACGGCCTGATGGACGACATTGCCGCGTGGTGTGAACGTTACCCGAAGATGATCGACGAGTTGGAGACGTTGCTGACGGAAAACCGGATTTTCAAGCAACGCACGGTCGATATCGGCATCATCAACGCCGAACAAGCCATGGACTGGGGATTCAGCGGGCCGAATTTGCGGGCCTGCGGCGTGCCGTGGGATCTCAGGCGCTCCCAGCCCTATGACGCCTATGATAAAATGGATTTCGATGTCCCCATCGGCAAAAAAGGCGACTGTTATGACCGCTATCTGATGCGCATGGCGGAAATGCGTGAAAGCGTCAAGATTATGCAGCAGTGCCTGAAAGACATGCCGGCAGGACATGTCAAATCCCAGGATCACAAAGTGACACCGCCTTCCAGGGCCGCCATGAAGGGTTCTATGGAGGCGCTGATTCACCACTTTAAGGTCTTTACCGAAGGCTTTCACGTGCCCGCCGGAGAAACCTATACGGCGGTCGAGGCGCCGAAAGGGGAATTCGGTGTTTATCTGATTTCCGATGGCACCAACAAGCCCTATCGGTGCAAGATCAGGGCGCCTGGATTCGCGCATTTGCAGGCAATGGATTTCCTCTCCAAGGGGCACATGCTGGCCGATGTCGTCGCCAACATCGGTTCTATTGATATTGTTTTCGGCGAGATCGACCGATGAGTATGGCAACCACACATTTCGAACAGCCGCAAAGCTTCGCGTTTTCGTCGGAAAACGAGAAGAAGATCAAGGCGATTATCGCCAAGTATCCTGCCGGTCGCCAACACAGCGCGGTGATGCCGCTGCTTGATTTGGCACAGCGCCAGTCCGACGGATGGTTACCGCGCGCCGCCATGGTCCACATCGCCGAACGGCTCGATATGGCGGAAATCAGGGTGTTTGAAGTCGCGACCTTTTACACCATGTACAATCTGGCGCCCATCGGCCGCCATCATGTTCAGGTTTGCACCAATCTGCCGTGCTGGTTGCGGGGTTCCGATGACATCGTCCACGCCTGCAAAAACAGGCTCGGTGTCGATATGGGTGAAACCACCGAAGACGGGTTGTTTACCTTGTCCGAAGCCGAATGCCTGGGGGCCTGTGTAAATGCCCCGATGATGCAAATCGGCGACGATTATTACGAAGATCTGGACGCCACATCGACGATCGCCGTGCTCGATGCCCTGGCGGCCGGCGAAACCCCCAAGCCGGGTCCGCAAAACGACCGCAAGGGCTGCGAACCGGCTGGCGAGCTAACCTCGCTGACGGGCCGGAAGGAAGATGCCTGATGCTTAAAGATTCTGATCGCATTTTCCAGAACATATACGGCCTCAAGGATACATCGCTCGCCGGTGCCCGGGCCATCGGCGACTGGGACGGCACCAAGGAATTGATCGCCAAGGGCCGGGAATGGATCGTCGACGAAATCAAGAATTCGGGCCTGCGGGGCCGCGGCGGCGCCGGTTTTGGAACCGGCATGAAATGGTCGTTCATGCCCAAGGAAACGGGCGGACGTCCGGTCTTTTTGGTCATCAACGCCGATGAAGGCGAACCGGGAACCTGTAAAGATCGCGAGATATTGCGCAACGAACCTCATAAACTGGTCGAAGGCGCGTTGCTGGCGGCTGTCGGGGTCGGCGCCGGCGCCGCTTATGTTTATGTGCGGGGTGAATTTTTCCGTGAAGCCGAAGCCCTGCAACGGGCCATCGACGAAGCCTATGAAGCCGGATTGATCGGCAAGAACGCCTGCGGTTCAGGAATCGATTTTGAAATGTACGTGCAAATGGGGGCAGGGGCATACATTTGCGGCGAAGAAAGCGCCCTGATCCAAAGCCTGGAAGGCAAGAAGGGTCAACCCCGCCTGAAGCCACCGTTTCCCGCCAACGTCGGCCTGTATGGCTGCCCGACCACGGTCAACAACGTGGAATCCATTGCCGTCGCGCCGACCATCCTGCGCCGTGGCGGGGCGTGGTTCGCCTCGTTTGGCCGCGAAAACAACACCGGCACCAAGTTGTATTGCATTTCCGGTCATGTGAACACGCCGTGCACGGTCGAGGAATCCATGAGCATTCCTTTGAAAGAACTGATCGAAACCCATGCCGGTGGCGTCATCGGCGGCTGGGATAATTTGCAGGCGATCATCCCCGGCGGGTCGTCGGTGCCGATGTTGACCAAAGACATGTGCGACACGGCGATCATGGATTTCGACGGCCTGCGTGAATTGGGCAGCGGCCTGGGTACTGCCGCCGTAATCGTCATGGACAAATCATGCGATGTGGTGCGCGCCATAACCCGGCTGTCGCGGTTCTACAAGCACGAAAGCTGTGGCCAGTGTACTCCGTGCCGCGAAGGAACCGGTTGGTTGTGGCGGATGATGGAACGCATGGTGACCGGCGACATGAGCATCGACGAAATTGATCTGGTCGAAGACGTTACCCGGCAAATCGAAGGCCACACCATCTGCGCCCTGGGCGACGCCGCCGCGTGGCCGGTCCAAGGTCTGATCCGCCATTTTCGCCCCGAAATTGAACGCCGCATCGCCGAACACCAGGCCTTGGAAGAACGGCGCAGCGGTTTGAGGAGCGCCTGAATGCCGAAACTCACTATTGATGGCAGGGAAGTCGAAGTCGAAGCCGGCTTGACCGTGTTGCAGGCCTGCGAGCAGATCGGCATCGAAATTCCGCGTTTTTGCTATCACGAACGCCTGACCATCGCCGGCAACTGCCGCATGTGCCTGGTCGAAATGGAACGTGCGCCGAAACCCGTGGCGTCCTGCGCCATGCCGGTCGGCGAGGGCATGGTCATTCATACCAATACCCCGGCGGTGCAAAAGATGCGCAAAGGTGTAATGGAATTCCTGCTGATCAATCACCCGCTCGATTGCCCGATTTGCGATCAGGGCGGCGAATGTGACTTGCAGGACCAGGCCTTTTCCTACGGCATGGATCACAGCCGCTACAAAGAAAACAAGCGCGCCGTCGAAGACAAGTCCTTCGGTCCCCTGATCAAGGCGATCATGACCCGGTGTATTCATTGCACCCGGTGTGTCCGGTTTTCTGCCGAAATCGCAGGGGTGGCGGAATTGGGTTCGACCGGGCGTGGCGAACATATGGAAATCGGTACCTATATCGAAAAGGCGCTGACGTCGGAACTGTCGGGCAACATGATCGACCTGTGCCCGGTCGGCGCCCTGACATCGGCCCCTTATGCCTATACCACCCGTCCGTGGGAATTGAAAAAGACCGAATCCATAGATGCCATGGATGCCGTTGGCTGCAACATTCGGCTCGATTCCCGTGGCCCGGAAGTCATGCGGGTACTGCCGGCACTGAACGAAGACGTCAACGAAGAATGGATTTCCGACAAGACCCGTTTCGCCTGTGACGGTTTGATGCGCCAACGCCTGGACACGCCCTATGTGCGCCGCGACGGTAAATTGCAGCCCGCCACCTGGGATCAGGCGTTTACCGCCATCGCCGAAAAGCTGAAGGGTGTCGACGGCACCAGGATCGCCGCTATCGCCGGCGATCAGGCCTGTGGCGAATCGATGACGGCATTGAAAGACCTGATGACGGCGTTGGAGTCAGGCAACATCGATTGCCGTCAGGATGGCACCAAGCTGGATTCATCAGTGCGCGCCGGATATGTGTTCAATACCACCATCGCCGGTATCGAAGACGCCGATGCCTGCCTGATCATCGGTTCGAACCCCCGGCGCGAAGCCGCGGTTATCAACGCACGCATTCGCAAGCGGTTCCTGATGGGGGGCTTCAAGGTCGGGTTGATCGGTGAGGCCGTCGATTTGTCTTATGCCTATGAGCATCTGGGCGGCGGCGCGGAAACTCTTGAGCAAATCGCCGACGGCAGTCATGCCTTCGCCAAGGTTCTCAAAAATGCCAAAAACCCCATGTTGATCATCGGGCAAGGCGCGCTGATGCGGCCCGACGGGGCGGCGATACTGTCCTTGGCGCGCACGCTGGCCGAAAATGTCGACATGGTTCGCGACGACTGGAACGGATTCAACGTGCTTCATACCGCCGCCGCCCGTGTCGGGGGGCTCGATTTAGGCTTCACACCGGGCCCCAAGGGTCGGGACGTGGCGGCTATTCTGGATGCCGCCGCCGCCGGCGACATGGACGTGGTTTATCTTTTGGGCGCCGACGAAATCGATGTCTCGAAACTGGACAAAGCATTCGTCATCTATCAGGGCCATCATGGCGATAACGGCGCCCACGGTGCCGACGTCATCCTGCCCGGCGCCGCCTATACGGAAAAGGCCGCGACCTACGTCAACACCGAAGGACGGGTGCAACACACCAACATGGCGGTCTTCCCGCCGGGTGATGCGCGCGAGGACTGGACCATCATCCGCGCCCTTTCCGCCCTGACCGGGCATCAATTGCCCTATGATAATTTAGCCCAGGTGCGCCAGCGCATGGCCGACCTTAACCCGGTATTCGATGGCGGCGACGGGCTGGGGGCAGCCTGGGGCGACTTCGGCGTGCAGGCGACTCCGCAAGCCGGCGGCTTCGCATCATCCGTCGCCAATTTTTACATGACCGACCCGATCAGCCGGGCGTCCGAAACAATGGCGGCCTGCACTCAGGCCTTGCTGACTGATACACATGGAAAGACCGGTACCGATGGTTGAATTCTGGCCCATGCTGTGGAACGACTTTATCTGGCCGGTGGCCTGGATCGTCGTCAAGATCGTCGTCATTTTGATTCCGGTCATGCTGGGGGTCGCCTATTTCACCTATTACGAACGCAAAGTTATCGGCGCCATGCAATTGCGCCGGGGGCCCAATGTGGTGGGCTGGTTCGGCCTGCTGCAACCTATCGCCGATGGCCTCAAGTTGTTCCTCAAGGAAATCATCATCCCGTCCGGGGCCAACCGGGGCGTCTTCATCGCCGCCCCCATGGTGACCTTCGGCCTGGCCCTGATCGCCTGGGCGGTGATTCCGTTTGGCGATGGCCTGGTGCTGGCCGATATCAACGTCGGCGTGCTGTATCTGTTTGCCATATCCTCGTTAGGTGTTTACGGCGTGTTGATGGCCGGGTGGGCGTCCAATTCGAAGTACGCGTTCCTGGGGGCGCTGCGATCGGCGGCGCAAATGGTATCGTATGAAGTATCCATGGGGTTCGTCATCATTACGGTGTTGCTGTGCGTCGGATCCTTGAACCTGTCCGATGTGGTGATGGCCCAAAAAGACATGTGGTTCGTGATTCCGTTGTTTCCCATGACGGTGATCTTCTTTATTTCGGCGCTGGCGGAAACCAATCGGGTGCCGTTCGATTTGCCCGAAGCCGAAGCCGAACTGGTCGCCGGTTACAACGTCGAATATTCCGGCATGGGGTTTGCCCTGCTGTTCCTGGGCGAAAACGTCAACATCATCCTGATGTCAGGGATGACGTCGGTATTGTTTTTGGGGGGCTGGCTGCCGCCGTTCGATATGGCGCCGTTCACCTTGCTGCCGGGACCGCTGTGGTTCGCCCTGAAGATCTTTATCGTGCTGTTTGTTTTCATATGGGTCCGGGCGACCTTCCCGCGGTATCGCTACGACCAACTTATGCGCCTGGGCTGGAAAGTGTTCCTGCCGATTTCACTGGCCGCCGTGGCCATCGTCGCCGGTGTGTTGGTGGCCTTCGATATGGCCCCGGGGGCAGGAGGCTGATATGAGCTTTATTTCACGCGGCATTAATTCTTTCCTTCTGCTTGAACTGCTTGGCGGCTTGTCGTTGACGTTCCGCTATTTGTTCCGGCAAAAAGTGACGCTCGACTATCCCTATGAAAAAGGCCCTCTTAGTCCCAGATTTCGCGGTGAACACGCGCTCAGGCGGTATCCCAATGGCGAAGAAAGATGCATCGCGTGCAAATTGTGCGAGGCCGTTTGCCCGGCCCAGGCGATCACCATCGAAGCCGAACCCCGCGATGACGGCTCCCGGCGGACCACCCGCTACGACATCGACATGACCAAGTGCATCTTTTGCGGATTCTGCGAAGAAGCCTGCCCGGTCGATGCCATTGTCGAAGGCCCGAATTTCGAATACGCGACGGAAACCCGCGAAGAACTTATGTACGACAAGAACAAGCTGCTGGCCAATGGCGAGCGCTGGGAAATTGAAATTGCCGAACGGCTGTCTATGGACGCGCCGTACCGATGAGGACCACTTGATGATTATTCAGGTACTAGCATTTTATATGTTCGCGTTGATCGCCATCGCTTCGGGCGTGATGGTGATATCGGCGCGCAATCCCGTTCATTCGGTATTGTTTTTGATCCTGGCGTTTTTTAATGCGGCCGGACTGTTCGTGTTGCTGGGGGCCGAATTCCTGGCGATGATCCTGGTCATTGTTTATGTCGGCGCGGTCGCCGTGTTGTTCATGTTTGTGGTCATGATGCTGGATATCAATTTTGTCGAATTGCGCCAGGGCTTTTTACAGTACCTGCCCATTGGTATTTTGGTTGGCGTCGTGTTGGTGATCGAACTGGGCGTTATTGTTGGCGGTTGGCATTTTGCCCCCCAAGCGGTGGGGCAAATTGCCCAGGCGACGCCGGGGGGGATAACCAATACCCATGCGTTGGGCAACATTGTTTATACGGATTACATCTACCTGTTCCAGTCCGCCGGAATCGTGCTGCTGATCGCAATGATCGGCGCCATCGTGCTAACCCACCGGACCCGTGGCGGCGTTCGCAAGCAACGCATCGCCGATCAGGTGGCGCGTCGACCCGGCGATACGCTTGAAATTCGCAAAGTCGATATCGGGAAGGGAATCTGATGTTTGATATTGGCCTGACCCATTACCTGACCGTCGCGGCGATCCTGTTTTCGCTGGGCATTGTCGGAATTTTCCTGAACCGCAAAAACGTCATCATCATCTTGATGTCGGTCGAATTGATGCTGCTGGCGGTCAATATCAACCTGGTTTCTTTTTCATCCTACCTGGGTGACATGGTCGGCCAGGTGTTTGCCATATTCGTGCTTACCGTGGCCGCCGCCGAAGCGGCTATCGGTCTGGCTATTCTGGTCGTGTTCTTCCGCAATCGCGGCACCATCGCGGTCGAAAATATCAACGTGATGAAGGGATAGCGGGACGATGATCGCCACAGCCGTATTCCTGCCGCTTCTGGGGGCCGTCCTGACCGGATTCCTGGCGTTTTCCGATGTCGACGGTGACAAGGACAAACAGGCGCGCGTCTTTCTTACGGCGCAGTGGCTGACCTGTGGTTCGCTGGTGATTTCGGCGATCCTGGCCATTTTGATTTTCATGGATGTGGCACTGGGCGGCAATCCGCAGACGGTCGAATTGTTCACCTGGATCAGTTCGGGGACACTGGACGTTTCGTGGGCGTTGAAGGTCGATACCCTGACGGCGGTGATGTTGATCGTCGTTACCGTGGTTTCGGCGATGGTCCATATCTATTCCATTGGCTACATGAGCCACGACCCCGATGTGCCCCGGTTCATGGCGTATCTCAGCCTGTTCACTTTCTTCATGTTGATGCTGGTCACCGCGAACAACCTGATCCAGATGTTCTTCGGCTGGGAAGGGGTCGGTTTGGCGTCCTACCTGCTGATCGGCTTCTGGTACAAGAAGCCTTCGGCCAACGCCGCCGCGATCAAAGCCTTCGTGGTCAACCGGGTCGGCGACTTCGGTTTCGCGCTGGGCATTTTCACGGTTTACGTAATGTTCGATTCGGTCAGCCTGGACACCATTTTCGCCGCCGCACCGGACAAGGCTGCCGACACAATTCAGGTCTTCGGTGGCGAATTTCACGCCCTGACGGTGGCCTGCCTGCTGTTGTTTGTTGGGGCCATGGGTAAATCGGCTCAGCTTGGCCTGCACACATGGCTGCCCGACGCCATGGAAGGCCCGACCCCTGTTTCCGCGCTGATCCACGCCGCCACCATGGTCACCGCCGGGGTCTTCATGGTCGCCCGGTTGTCGCCGTTGTTTGAATATTCCGACACCGCGTTGACGGTGGTAACCCTGGTCGGCGGGTCAACCGCGATTTTCGCCGCCACCATCGCCTGCACCCAGAACGACATCAAGCGGGTGATCGCCTATTCGACCTGTTCGCAACTGGGCTACATGTTCTTCGCGCTTGGGGTTTCGGCCTATTCGGCGGGGATTTTCCACCTGATGACCCACGGCTTTTTCAAGGCGCTTTTGTTCCTGGGCGCCGGGTCGGTCATTCATGCCATGTCTGATGAACAAGACATGCGCAAGATGGGTGGTATCGGCAAACACATCAAGGTCACCTATGTGCTGATGTTGGTTGGTAGTTGGGCTTTGGTCGGGCTGCCGCCATTTTCCGGATATTATTCCAAGGACATTATTCTCGAAGCCGCCTGGGGCGCCCATACTGGTATCGGCACTTACGCCTTCTGGATGGGTATTTCGGCGGCCTTCTTGACGGCGTTTTATTCCTGGCGATTATTGATCCTGACCTTCCACGGTGAATCCCGCGCCAATGAAACGGTCCTGGCCCATGTCCATGAAAGCCCCAAAATCATGCTGATACCGCTATTGGTTCTGGCGATTGGGGCCATGGGCGCCGGGTATGTGGGGTATGAATCCTTTGTCGGGGGCAGGGCCGCTGAATTCTGGGGCTCATCCATTCTCATCTTAGAGACCCATCAGGCGCTTGAAGCGGCCCACCATGCGCCGCTGTGGGTTAAATACCTGCCGCTGGTTGTTGGCCTTGCGGGAATTGGGCTGGCCTATGTGTTCTATATGCTCATACCCGGATTACCCGGACTTTTGGTCGCCCGCATTCGGCCGATTTATACCTTCGTTTACAATAAATGGTATGTCGACGAACTTTACGATTTCCTGTTCGTCAGGCCGGCCTTTTATCTGGGGCGCAACCTTTGGAAAACCGGTGACGGTACATTGATCGACGGTGTCGGTCCCGACGCCTTGGTCGCCGTTACCCTGAATATTGCGCGTCGCGCCGCGCGCCTGCAAACGGGCTACCTGTATCATTATACCCTGGCCATGCTGGTCGGCGTCGTCGCCCTGATTTCCATGTACATCCTGGCAGGTGGGTGACGATACCATGACAAATTTCCCCATCCTTTCGCTGCTGACCTTTATCCCGCTGATCGGTGCCGGATTTATCCTGACCATTCGCGGCGAAACCGAAGTCGTCAACCGCAATGCCCGTTATGTGGCGTTGTGGACATCGATGGCCGTGTTCTTGTTGTCGCTGCTGATCTGGTTCAATTTTGATACCACCACGGCGGAATTCCAGTTCGTCGAACACGCCGCCTGGATGCCGGAATTCAATATTTCCTATCATATGGGCGTCGATGGCATTTCCATGCTGTTCGTGTTGTTGGCGACCTTGCTGACGCCGATTTGCGTCATCGCCAGTTGGGAATCGATCACCGAACGGGTCAAGGAATACATGATTTCCTTCCTGATTCTGGAAACCATCATGATCGGCATGTTCGCCGCGCTCGACCTGATCGTCTTTTATATATTCTTCGAAGCCGTGTTGATCCCCATGTACCTGATCATCGGCGTGTGGGGCGGTCCCCGGCGGGTTTACGCAGCCATCAAGTTCTTCCTGTACACGTTGTTGGGGTCGGTGCTGATGCTGCTGGCCATGCTCGCCATGTACGCCGATGCCGGAACCACCGATATCACGACCCTGCTGACCCACAGTTTCCCCCCCGGCATGCAAACCTGGTTGTGGCTGGCGTTCTTCGCATCGTTCGCCGTCAAGGTTCCCATGTGGCCGGTCCACACCTGGTTGCCCGATGCCCATGTCGAAGCGCCGACCGGGGGCTCGGTTATCCTGGCCGGTGTGCTGTTAAAATTCGGCGGCTATGGTTTCCTGCGCTTTTCCTTGCCCATGTTTCCCATCGCCACGGCCGATTTCACGCCGCTGATTTACACCCTTAGCATCATCGCCATCGTCTACACATCCCTGGTCGCCCTGGCCCAGGAAGACATGAAAAAACTGATCGCCTATTCATCGGTCGCCCACATGGGGATTGTCACCATCGGCACCTTTACGTTGACGGTGCAGGGCGTCGAAGGGGCGATCTACCAAATGCTCAGCCACGGCGTCGTTTCCGCGGCGTTGTTCCTGATCGTCGGGGTCGTCTACGACAGGACCCATTCACGGCAAATTGCCGACTACGGCGGACTGGTGCATCGAATGCCGCGCTATTCACTGATATTCATGGTGTTCATGCTGGCGTCCGTCGGCTTGCCCGGCACCGGTGGATTCATCGGGGAATTCCTGGTTTTGGTCGGCGCCTTCAAAGTCAGTTCCTGGCTGGCGGCGTTCGCGGCGACCGGGGTTATCCTGGGTGCGGTCTATATGTTGTATCTGTACCGGCGGGTGGTGTTTGGTGAACTGACCAAGGAAAGTTTGCTGAAGATCACCGATTTAAGCCGGCGGGAAATTTTGATGTTCGCGCCGCTGATCGTGCTGGTGTTCTGGATGGGCATCTATCCGGTTTCGTTCCTGGATGTGATGCATGTGTCGGTCGGTAATTTGATTGATCAGGTGGTCAGCGCGCAAGAAGCCGCAGGCATCCAGGTCATGGGACGGTGAAAATATCATGATGTCTGAAGTCCCCAATCTGGCGCCGGCCCTGCCGGAAATATTTCTGGCCTGTATCGCCATGGCCTTGTTGATGCTGGGCGTGTTCCAGAAGGTCTCCGATAAGGCCGGCGAAGTACGCACCGCCCAGTTGATTACGAAACTGGGGATCGTCTCGCTGGTGCTGACTCTGATGCTGGTCGCCACGGTATCCGGCGGGGTGATGTCGACGTTTGGCGGCATGTTCATCAGCGATCCGTTCGCCATTTATTTCAAGGTGTTGATCCTGATAGCGTCGGCCATCACTCTGGTGCTGTCGCGGGATTATATGGAACACCAGGGCATCGCCCGTTTCGAATATGCAATCCTGGTTCTGTTCGCGACGCTGGGCATGCTGATGATGGTGTCGGCAACCAATCTGATGTCGCTCTACATCGGCCTGGAAATGCAAAGCCTGTCGCTTTACGTCATCGCCTCGTTCCACCGCGACGATATCCGTTCGACAGAAGCCGGATTGAAATATTTTGTCCTCGGCGCGGTCGCCTCGGGCATGCTGCTGTATGGTTCGTCCCTGGTTTACGGGTTCTCAGGAACCACAGATTTCGGTGTGCTGGCGGCGATGTTCAGCGGTGAAAATGCGGGCACCCATGCGCCGGTCGGCCTGATCGTCGGCATTGTCTTCATCCTGGCCGGGTTATCGTTCAAGGTTTCCGCCGTGCCGTTCCATATGTGGACTCCCGATGTCTACGAAGGCGCACCGACCCCGGTCACGGCATTTTTCTCGGTCGGCCCCAAGCTCGCCGCCATGGCACTGTTGCTGCGCGTCATGATCGGCCCCTTCGGTGGCCTGATCGCGCAATGGCAACAAATCATCATCGCCATTTCCATCGCCTCGATGGTGCTCGGCGCGTTCGCCGCGATTAACCAGAAAAATATCAAGCGCCTGATGGCCTACAGTTCCATCGGCCATGTCGGCTATGCCCTGATCGGGCTCGCCGTCGGCACCGAATCGGGCGTCCGTGGCGTGCTCATTTATCTGGGGATTTATCTGTTCATGAATCTCGGCGCCTTTGCCTGCATTTTGACCATGCGCCGGGGCGAACGGATGGTCGAAAACATCGACGATCTGGCCGGCCTGTCGAAGACTCATCCGCTGGTCGCTGCGGCGCTCGCCATCTTCATGTTTTCCATGGCCGGCATACCGCCGCTGGCCGGCTTCTTCGGCAAGCTTTATATCTTCCTGCCGGCCATTGAAGCCGGATTTTACGGCCTCGCCACCGTCGGTGTTCTGGCCAGTGTGGTTGGCGGGTTCTATTACATTCGCATCATCAAGGTGGTTTATTTCGACCCACCCATCGATACCCTGGATAAGCCTATCAATCGGGATTTAGCCGCCGTCCTGATCGGCACCAGCATCTTCGTGTTGCTGTTTTTCATCTTCCCCGGCCCGTTGCTTGATGCCGCCCGGATTGCCGCGGCGTCGCTTTTTAGCGGATGAGCCGCGAAATCAACCTGCCGTCGCCGTTCCGGGTGGTGGCCTATGACAGTATCGACAGCACCAACGAAGAAGCCAAACGCCTGGCCCTGGCCGATGCTGAAGACGGAGCCATGGTCTGGGCACGCCGCCAGACGGCAGGCAAGGGTCGGCGGGGACGAAAATGGCAGTCTGAAGAAGGCAATTTGTACTGCTCGCTGCTGCTGCGGCCCAACTGCCACGCCCAGCGCGCCCTGCAACTCAGCTTTGTCGCCGCCCTGGCCATGGCCGATTCCGTTGCCTCGGTCTTGCCCAAGGGCACTTTCGTTCACTGCAAATGGCCCAATGATGTGCTGGTCGAAGGCCGCAAGGTTTCAGGCATTTTGCTGGAATCCCAGGCCGTGGCGCTGGGCGGTATGGACTGGCTGGTGATCGGCAGCGGCCTGAATATTGCCCATTTCCCCGACGATGTTGAATACCCGGCGACCTCCCTTGTGGCCGAAGGGGCCATTGCGGTCAGCCCCGAAACCATGCTGGAATCCTATTCCCGGCATTTTTTGGCGATAATGGTGACGTGGAAGAATATGGGCTTCGAGCCGGTGCGCCGGGCCTGGCTTAGGCGGGCGGCGGGTATCGGCAAGGAAATTACGGTGCGCCTGGAACGCGAAACCCTGGAAGGCACGTTTAAAACCCTGGATAAGGACGGCGCCCTAATCTTGGTGTTGCCAGACGGGCTCGAGAAACGTATTACCGCCGGAGATGTCTTCGTTCCCATGGTTTCCATTTTCGACCACAAGGAACAACAGGAACACCGGAAAGCCCGACGGGTTCGGGATCTCCGGGAAAACAGGGGGATTTGGAATGTTGCTGGCAATTGATTCCGGAAACACCAACACCGTCTTCGCCGTTTTCACCGACGACGGTGAAATCGTAGGGGAATGGCGCTCGTCGAGCGATAGCCATCGCACCGCCGATGAATTCGGTGTCTGGCTGATCCAGCTTATGGCCATCACCGATATCGACCGTGACGCCATTGATGCCGCGATCATCGCCACGGTGGTGCCGGACATCTTGTTCGATCTGAAAACCATGTGTCGGAAATATTTCAATTCCGAACCCGTCGTCATCGGCGAACCCGGCGTAAAACTGGGCATTGATGTGCTGATGGACCAGCCGACCGAAGTCGGCGCCGACCGCCTGGTCAATGCCGTCGCCGCCGACGCCCGATATGGCGGCCCGTTGATTGTCGTTGATTTCGGCACCGCCACGACGTTCGATATCGTCGATGGCGATGGCGCTTATTGCGGCGGCGTTATCGCACCGGGCGTCAATTTGTCGATGGAAGCCTTGCACATGGCGGCGGCGAAACTGCCCCGCGTGGCCATCGGCAAACCCGATCAGGTGATTGGCAAGACCACGATCAAGGGCATGCAATCGGGCATTTACTGGGGTTATGTGGGCTTGATAGAAGGCATCGTCGCGCGAATTGTCGATGAATTCGGCGAGCCCATGAAAGTCATCGCGACCGGTGGTCTGGCTTCGTTGTTCACGCAATCAACAGAAACCATCGACAGCGCCGACCCCGATCTCACCCTGCGCGGGCTTTACGCCATCCATCTCTTAAACAAGTAGGTACAATGTCAGAACAAGACCAATTGCTTTTCGTGCCGCTCGGCGGGGCCGGGGAAATCGGCATGAACCTGAACCTCTATGGGTTTGGGCCAAAAGACCGCGAACGCTGGATGATGATCGATCTGGGCATCACCTTCGGCAATGCCAGTATGCCCGGCGTCGATGTCGTCATGCCCGATCCGGCCTTCATCGAAGAACGCCTGGACCAGCTCGACGGCCTGGTTTTGACCCACGCCCATGAAGATCACCTGGGCGCCGTGGCCCATTTGTGGCCGCGCCTGAAGTGTCCCATATACGCGACCCCGTTCACCGCCAGTATCCTGGGCCACAAATTGCGCGAAGCCGGACTGGAACGCCAGGTGCCGGTGACCATCGTGCCGCTGAAGGGCAAGTTTTCGGTCGGGCCGTTCGACCTTGAACTGATCACCCTGACCCATTCCATCCCGGAACCCAACGCCATCGTCATCCGCACCCCGCTGGGAATGATCTTGCATACCGGTGACTGGAAATTTGATCCCGACCCGGTAGTCGGCGAACCTTCCGATGAAGTGGCGCTCAACGCCCTGGGGGATGAAGGCACGCTGGCCATCGTTTGTGATTCAACCAACGTGTTTACGCCAGGAACATCGGGATCCGAAGGCGCTTTGTTAGAAAGCCTGACCGAACTGATCGGTGGATTAAAAGGGCGGGTCGTGGTCACTTGTTTCGCATCCAACGTCGCCCGCATGGAAACCATTGCCGCCGCCGCCGCTGCCAATGACCGCGACGTCGTGTTGGCCGGGCGATCCTTGTGGCGTTTTCAGGAAGTCGGCAGGGAACACGGCTGCCTTGCGGGCACGGCGGCTTTTCTGGACGAAGACGCGGCGGGCTATTTGCCCCGCGACAAGACGCTGATCATCTGCACCGGATCTCAAGGCGAGCCGCGCGCCGCGCTGTCGCGCATCGCCAGTGGCGGCCATCCTCGAATTACGCTGAATGAAGGCGACACGGTAATCTTTTCATCCCGGCAAATACCCGGCAACGAAACCTCGATCAGCCAGGTGCAAAACCAGTTGGTGCGAGGCGGCATCAATATATTGACCGAAAAGGACCATTTCGTTCATGTGTCGGGGCATCCGGCGCGGGATGAACTGATCCGCATGTATCAACATGTGCATCCCAAAATCGCCATTCCCGTGCATGGCGAATTGCGCCACATGAAAGAACACGCGCGCCTGGCGACGGAATGTCAGGTCGGGGCGACCATCGTTGGCGAGAACGGCTCGGTGATGCGCATCGCACCGGGGACGCCGGGCATTATCGATCAAGTGACATCGGGCCGTCTGGCGGTCGAAGGCAACCGGCTGGTCCCCCTGAACAGTGAACTTAACCGCCAGCGCAAACAGGCGCTGTGGAATGGTGTCGCCATCATGTCGGTGGTCGTTGACGGCGATGGCCGGATTGTCGGTGATCCGCAGTTGAGCACCCTTGGCATCGTCGAAAACGAAAACGATCCGTTGCATGAAAAGGCCATCGACGCGGCCCGCCAGGTGCTCGATGACCTGCCCATGGGCGGGCGGTTATCGGCGGGGGCCGAAGCCGAGGCCATTCGTATCGCCGTGCGCCGGGTGTTCCGGGATGGCATTGATAAAAAACCCATAACCCAGATACATTTGCACAGGAGCGACGAATGATTGGCAAACTTAACCATGTCGCCATGGCGGTGCCGGATTTAGACGCCGCAATCGCGCAATACCGGGACGTCCTTGGCGGTGAGGTTTCCGACCCCATCGACGAACCCGATCACGGTGTCACCGTGGCTTTCGTCAACCTGCCCAACACCAAGATCGAATTGCTGTATCCGTTAGGCGAAAATTCTCCGATCCGGGGATTTTTAGACAAACACCCGTCGGGCGGCATGCACCATGTTTGCCTGGAAGTGGAAGATATCCTGGTTGCCCGCGATCAACTGGTCGCCCAAGGGGCCCGGATCATCGGCAGCGGCGAGCCGAAAATCGGCGCCCACGGAAAACCAGTGCTGTTTCTTCACCCGAAAGACTTTTTCGGCAGCCTGATCGAACTCGAACAGGCCTGAACCTCTTTCGTGAAAGACCGAGAGCTTTAATTCTCAATAATAGTTGACTGACTAGTCAGTTCAAAGTAACGTGCGTCCCATGAAAGATAAACGCACGATGATTCTCGACGCCGCCATCGAGCTGTTCGCTCGGGATGGTTTCTGGAAAACGTCGACCGCCAGCATCGCCAAACAGGCGGGCGTGGCGACGGGGACGTTGTTTAACTACTTCCCATCCAAAGATGCGCTGATCAATGACCTGTACACGGAATTGAAGCTCGATAGCCTAGCCGCCGTAAGTGAAGGTTTGTCTGAAATAGGGAACCTGAAGCGGTTCGTGGCGAAAGACCTGCGGATGTTCATGGCCGAAGCCTGGCGGCGGCATGTGGGTTGGGCGTTGGCCAATACAGTGCGCAGTCAATTGCTGGAACAGTTGCGGTTGTCGGAATTGATATCAAGTGAGACAAAAATCGAAGTCGCCAAGGAATTCGTTTTCTTCGAAACCCTGATCATCAACGCCATCGCCGACGGCAAACTGGTCGACCTGCCCGTGGCCCTGCATTTCGAGATATTCAAGGCGCAGATCAACGGCACCGTTGCCTACCTGACCACAACAGAAAGCCAAAACAGCGACCAGGACGGCGTTATCGATGGCGCCTTCACGGTCTATTGGAAAGGCGTTTCACCCTGATTTCTTTTTTTTATCACCAATAATGACTGATTAATCAGTCGAAAGGAGCCTGACATGAGCGAGAATATGAATCCCTTCGGTCCCGGTGGCTGGACCCCGACCAATTTGCCCCGCTGCGAGGGAAAGACCTTCGTGGTTACCGGGGCCAACAGTGGCCTGGGTTTTGAAACCACGAAGTATCTGGCGGCCCAGGGTGGCCGGGTGCTGATGTTGTGTCGCAACAAGGCCAAGGGCGAGGCGGCGATGGTCGCCATCAAATCGAGCGTCGGCGCCGATGCCGATTTGACGTTAATCGACCTGCAACTGGACGACTTGAATTCGGTCGAAGCCGCGGCGCAGGCCGTGCGCGACCGCACCGACACCATCGATGCCCTGATCGCCAACGCCGGCATCATGATGACGCCCAAACGCCTGCTGACCAAACAAGGCCATGAATTGCAATTCGGCACCAATCACCTGGGCCATTTCGCCCTGTGTGCGCGATTGGCCGATCTGGTGGAACCCACGGCGGGACGCTACGTCATCGTCTCCAGCATCGCCCACAAATGGGGCCTCAAGCGGATCAAATTTGAAGACACGAAATTTGACACCGGTTACAGCCCCATCAAAGCCTACGGCCAAAGCAAGCTGGCCAACCTGTTGTTCATGCGGATGCTCGACAAGCGTCTGCGCGCCAAGGCCAGTGGGCAAAAAGCTATCGCCTGCCATCCGGGGCATTCTGCGACCAATCTGCAAGTCACGGGACCCGGATATATTACGGGGGGGATCATGAAGTATCTCGTTAATCCGCTGATGGCGCAGTCCGCCGAACAGGGGGCCTGGTCCACGGTGCTATCTGCTATCGAACCCGAAGCCATCAGCGGTGAATTCTATGGCCCCATTGGTTTACAAAACAGAGGAGGGCTGGTCGCACAGTCGGCGATTGCGCCCTTTGGCGAAGATGACGCCGCCGCCGCCAAGCTGTGGGAATATTCGGAACAGACGACCGGTGTCAGTTGGCCTTGAGCAAAATGTGCTCTAGTGTCGCCCCATGAACTGGTATTGCGATAGCGCCCCCGGCCACCCGCTGCACGGCCCTTATCACGACGATGAATACGGCTTGCCCCGTGGCGGCGAGGCGGTGTTGTTCGAATTGCTGGCGCTGGAGATATTTCAGGCCGGGTTGTCGTGGGAACTGGTCTTAAAAAAGCGGCCGACGACGTTTAAGGCGTTCGACGGCTTCGATGTGGACACGGTCGCCGACTATAAGGACAAGGATATCGAGCGTCTGTTGGGCGATGCCGGTATTATCCGCAATCGCCTGAAGGTGAACTCGATCATCGAAAACGCCAGGCGCATCCGGGCCATGCGGGACAGTCACGGTGGTTTCGCCAAGTTTATCGAAGCCCATCACCCGATGGTCAAATCCGGCTGGGTCAAACTGTTCAAGATCACCTTCAAATTCACCGGCGGCGAAATCGTCAACGAATTCCTGATGAGCCTGGGCTACTTGCCCGGTGCCCACCGGGAAAGCTGCCCGGCCTACAAGCGCGTGATCCAAAAAAAGCCGCCCTGGAGCCGCGCCGACGATGGTTTTTATGAGGAATAAGAAGCACTTATGGGCGTTAACTAAGATTACAGAATGATATTGCTATGCTGATGCCGCCCGTTTTTTCAGGAGGTATATGCCATGAGATATGGATTGATCGCGATACTGATCGCCTTTTCCATAATGATGATCGCCCCGACGGGGCCGGTCCTGGCGTCGAAAGCCAAAGTCTCCAAGAGAGTCTGCAAAAAAATCGCCCCGGCGGATGGCGGCGCTTATGTTCCCGGGGTCGACGCGCGCGGTAAAAAGGTTGCCGGCGCAAATGTCGCAGGCGGCTCACCGATCAAGTTGCCCAAAGACATTACCTTCGATTACGGCATCGACATGGACGAAAAATATGGCCTGGGCAGTTCCGGTACTTCGACCGGCGAGTCGGTCATGGGCAAGGTCACGGTGCGCGGCGGCAAGGTGTATTGGAATGGCGAGCCCATGGATGGCGGTGACCAAGGCGCCATCTCTGCCGAATGTGCGCGGGTCTATGGCAAGAAATAGCGGCGAAAGAGGGCGTTGCCCCATTGCAGCGGCCCTGCGGTTGGCATAAAGTCCGCCCAATCGCTGTCGCCCCCAAATCCAAGGCTTTTTGTTCATGAAACTGTCCGCTTATTTTCTGCCGACCATTAAAGAAACCCCGTCAGAGGCCCAAATCGCGTCGCATCGCTTGATGTTGCGGGCCGGCATGATCCGCCAGTCGAGTTCCGGCATCTATTCGTGGCTGCCCCTGGGCCTGAAGGTCTTGCGCAAAATCGAAAATATTGTGCGCGAAGAACAAAACGCCATCGGCTGCCATGAAATGCTGATGCCGACCATCCAGCCGGCCGACCTGTGGCGCAAAAGCGGTCGCTATGATGATTACGGCCCGGAAATGCTGCGAATCAAGGACCGTCACGACCGCGACATGCTGTACGGACCGACCAACGAGGAACAGATCACTGAAATTTTCGCCGACGCCGTTAAAAGCTACAAAGAGGTGCCGCAGCTTCTTTATCATATCCAGTGGAAATTTCGCGACGAAGTGCGCCCCCGGTTTGGGGTCATGCGGGGCCGCGAATTCCTCATGAAAGACGCCTATTCGTTCGATTTAAGTTTCGAGGCCGCCAAAAAATCCTACAACAAGATGTTCGTATCCTACCTTCGGACCTATGCCCGTATGGGGCTCAAGGCCATTCCCATGGCCGCCGACACTGGCCCTATCGGCGGTGATATGAGCCACGAATTCCTGATTTTGGCCGATACCGGGGAAAGTGAAATCGCCTGTCACCGGGATTTCCTGGAAAACGATTGGCTGGGCGATGTTGATATAAATGGCGACTTGCAGCCGACGGTCGACACCTTCACCGAAAAATACGCCGCCACCGATGAAAAACGGGATGCCGCCGCCGAAGCGGCCCTGGGCGATGACCTGATCACCGCACGCGGGATCGAAGTCGGCCATATCTTCCATTTCGGCACCAAGTATTCGGAAAAGCTGGGCGCCGTCGTTACCGATCGCGATGGCCAAGACGTCACCGTTGAAATGGGGTCGTACGGGATTGGCGTATCGCGCCTGGTCGGTGCCATTATCGAGGCATCCCACGATGAAGCAGGCATTATCTGGCCGGCCAGCGTGTCGCCTTATGATGTTGGCCTGATCAACCTGAAGGTCGGCGATGGTGGCTGTGATGCCGCGTGCGAAGATTTGTATGACAAACTTGGCCGGGCCGGGTTCGATGTGCTGTATGATGACCGCGACCGCAAGGCCGGGATCAAGTTCGCCGATATGGATTTGGTCGGCCTGCCGTGGCAAATGATCATCGGGCCGCGTGGCGTGACCAACGGCGTCGTTGAAATGAAAAACCGCAAGACCGGCGAGCGTCAGGAACTGTCGGCCGACGCCGCGCTCGCTCTGCTGGCGGGGTAGGGCGGTCGTGTTTTCCTCCTTCGAATTGATGATGGCCATGCGGTATTTACGGGCCCGCCGCCAGGAAGGTTTTATATCCGTCATCGCCTGGTTTTCCCTGCTCGGCATCGCGCTCGGCGTCGCCACGCTGATCATCGTGATGTCGGTGATGAACGGCTTTAGGGCCGAACTTCTGGATCGTATTCTGGGCATCAACGGGCATCTCAGTGTTTATGGCCAAACGGATCGCCTGACGGATTTTGACGACCTGGCCGAAAAAATTCGCAAGGTGGTGGGGGTCACGTCGGTAACCCCGATCATCGAAGGCCAGGTCATGGTGACCAACAAGGATGTCGCCAGCGGCGCTATTGTTCGGGGGTTTCGCAAACAAGACCTGCTCTCCCGGCCAATCATCGCCGACCATATCGCCGCCGGAAGCCTGGAAAATTTTGACGGCAACAGCGTCGTCATCGGCGCCCGGTTGGCGCGCAAGTTAAGGCTGGGTATCGGCCACAAAGTTACGTTGATTTCGCCCAAGGGCAATGTCACGGCTTTTGGCACGGTGCCCCGAATGCGCACCTACAAGGTCGCGGCGACTTTCGATATCGGCATGTATGAATACGATTCCGGGTTCATTTTTATGCCGCTGGAATCGGCCCAGGTCTATTTTCGAATGCCCGGTGCAATCAGCAATCTGGAAGTTTTTGTCGATGACCTGGATGAGGCATTGGCAGTCGGTCGGATGATTCCACCGTTGCGAGACAAACCGACGCGCATTCACGATTGGCAAATGGCGAACGCCAGTTTCTTTAACGCCATTCAGGTCGAACGCAATGTCATGTTCATGATTCTGACTCTGATCATCGTCGTCGCCGCCTTTAATATAATTTCCTCGATGATTATGCTGGTCAAGGACAAGGGGCACGACATCGCCATCCTGCGCACCATGGGGGCGACTCGCGGCACCATCATGCGTATCTTTTTCCTAAGCGGCGCATCGGTTGGGATCATCGGCACGTTCAGCGGTTTTGCGGCGGGCCTGGCCTTCACGCAAAACATCGAAACCATCCGGCAATGGATTCAGGGGCTGACCGGCACCGACCTTTTCGCCGCCGAAATTTATTTCCTGTCCAAGCTCCCCGCCGTCGTCGATCCCGGCGAAGTGGTTGCCGTGGTGTTGATGGGCCTGGGGCTTTCCTTCCTGGCGACGCTCTATCCATCGTGGCGAGCGGCCCGCATCGACCCGGCAGAGGCGCTCAGATATGAGTAACGCAATTTTGGGCCTCAGCAAGGTCGGCAGGACCTTCCGTCAGGGCAAAACCAAGCTTGAAGTCTTGCGTGGTGTCGATTTGAAATTGCAGGAAGGCGAGATCGTCGCCCTGGTCGGACCCAGCGGTTCGGGCAAGTCGACGCTGTTGCAAATCGCCGGATTACTGGAAAATTCCGATACCGGAAACGTCACCATCTGCAACGAAATTTGCACCGGCCTGGATGATGATGGCCGGACCCGTCAACGCCGTCACAACATCGGGTTTGTCTATCAGTATCATCATCTGCTACCGGAATTTTCGGCCACGGAAAACATCGCCATACCGCAAATCATCGCCGGCACGTCGCGCGGCGAAGCCCGCAGCCGGGCGCTGGAACTGCTTAACTGGTTGGGGTTATCGGAACGCGCCAGCCATCGCCCGGCGCGCCTGTCGGGAGGCGAGCAGCAACGGGTGGCCATTGGCCGGGCGTTGGCCAACGCGCCGAAACTTCTGTTGGCAGACGAGCCGACCGGCAATCTGGATCCTCACACCGCCGATGACGTTTTTAATGTTCTGCTGAAACTCGCCCGGGGCGCGGGCCTGGCGGCACTGATCGCCACCCATAACCCGACCCTGGCCGCCCGCATGGACCGCGTCGTCAGGTTGGAAGACGGTCACTTGATCGAGGAAAAGCCGGGTCAGGTGTAGGCTTCAGTTCCAGAACCAGTAGGTCGTCCGGGCCGATCCGCCTTTCAAACAGCGGTCGCTGCGGAGCAAAGAGGTCGGAGGTGTCTTTTCCGGGAACAGAATTCCAGGAGCCCTGCCAGTTTAGACCCAAACCGTTGATGAATTCCGCCATTCCGGCCATGCCCATCTGAACTCCGTCGTCGTTGCAATAGTACCCGGCGATGATTGTCCTCTCGCGTAAAAAATCATCGTCCATGGAACGATTAAGCGCCTTGTAGAAATGGAAACAGCGGGCGTCGGCGAGGGAAAAACGCTCGTACCTGACGTCGCCGAGAGATGTCTTCAGGAAAAATTCATCGCCGAATTTCAAATCGGCATTCTGCATTGCTTTCCAGGTCCTCAGGAAAATTCGGGATTGGTGAAAATAATCGGCAATAACGCTGAATTCATCGGCACCGACATGGGCGATGGCGGCGCGGTGCGGGCCCTTGTGGGCGGTGATAAACTGCAGCCTGCCAAATCCGGCTTTCCCGACCCGCCTGTCCATGTCACCAGGGGCGAACAAGGTAGTTTGAAATTTCAGGTCTTGCGGAATGACGGGTGCAAACTGGCACGACGCCAAGAATAGGAAAGTTAGCCCCGATGCCAAGGAAAGGAAGGGGCGAACGGTCAGGTATGTCGCGTAGTGTTTGACTTCTCCCATCAAATTTTCCTCAATTATCCTGCAACTGATATGGGGACTGGCGTCGAAAAAATCGATATGCAGGGCTAATTTTTTCCCGCCGATAAGTCGATGGGCTGGCCGTGGGGGGTGTTCAAATACGCTCGCCGCCATTGCTCGGCTCGAAGGTCCATAGATTCCGATGTGACCAGGTGTTTCTCAAGGGACAACCGTTCCAGCGCCCGCATCCAGTGTTCATAATAGGTATCCCCCAGGTCGGCATCGCCTCCATCGACCGCCGCCTGAATTTCGGCGCTCAGGGTTTCCGCCCATTCGGCCCAGGTGAAATGGCCGTGTTCGGAAAGTTTGACGGCCAGGGCAAAAGCCTGCGCTTGCCAGGGTTCGGCGAAGACCGGGCCGTCGTCATCGTGGGGTTGCAGGGGCAGGGGGGTGACGTTGGTCATGGCGCTTCCAGGTAGGGTTCCCACAGGTCCAGATAGACACCGTCCGTGGCCGGAGCATCGTCTCCCCACAGTTCGCGGGCCGAAAAACGGACATTGTACTGGGGCTGGCCTTCGCGCCGCCCTTCGGCGCTGGCGTCGGCGAACACATGGACGCCGTTGTAATAATCGATGGTGCCGATGCGGCCCCGCACGTAGCGCGGCGCGCGGGTGTGTCCTGTGGGGTGGGCGTTGATAACGCGGACGGTGTCGCCGACTTTAAAGCGCGGCGTCATCGGCACATCCATCAGTGTCGGGCCGCCCTTGGCGAGAATTTTCGCCGCCTGTTCGGGATTGGGGGCACGGATATCCGTCACCGGCGATGACATCTGTCCGCTTTGCAGTTCTTTCTCGGTCACCAGGTTCGCCTCAACCAGCAGAGTCTCTAACCCGGCCAGCCAGGTTTCGTAATAGCTGTTGGCCAGATAGTCCGCCGGTGCTTGACGTTCCCGGGCATAGCGAGAGATATCGATGTTCCATTTGCCGAGCATACCCGTGGCCAGTGCCAGGGCGAAGACCGGGCGTTCCCAATCGGCATGAAACAGCGGTTCGCTGAGTTCCGGTTCGGCATTGATGGCGCCAAACCCCTGCATGCCGCCCATGTCATGTGCGCCGTTCATGGCGCGTCGACCTGATCGGGACGGCGGGCCTTTTCGACGCCGATCATGGAATTCCGGGATACCAGTTTTTCAAGGTCTTCGGCTGACCATCCGTCCGTTCCCGCCGGGCGTTCGGGCAGCACCAGATAGCGCATTTCTGATGTCGAATCCCAGACCCTGACGTTGACATCGGCGTCCAGGGTGGTTCCGAATTCGCCCAGCACGCCGCGCGGGTCGATAACCGCCCGCGACCGATAGGGGGCCGATTTGTACCACACTGGGGGCAGCCCAAGGACCGGCCACGGGTAACAGGAACAGAGGGTGCAAACGACCAGATTGTGGATCTCGGCGGTGTTTTCGACGACCCGCATGTGTTCGCCCTGACGCCCTTCGTAGCCCATGTCGACGATGGCGGCGGTGCCATCGTCTAACAGGCGCGCCTTGAAATCCGGATCGCTCCAGGCCCGGGCGACGACTTTCGCGCCCCGTTGCGGCCCAACCTTGGTTTCGTAGGTTTCGACGATTTCATCCAGGGCGTCCGGATCGACCAGGCCTTTTTCAATAAGCAGGCTTTGCAGCGCCTTGACCCGAAGGGCGATTTCTTCCGGTGGATCGGTGTGGTCGGGACCGTCGTGTGGCATGGCTTTATCCTTTGCTTCATCTGCGGCGCATAATGGCACAATTTGTTGTGGATAATCCAGCCGCCACGGGTGACTTGAACGCGCCGATGTGAAATCCTTGGGCCATGCCTGATTCCCTTCCCGCACCAGCCGGTTTTGTCCATCTTCGCGTGCATTCTGCGTATTCCCTGTCCGAAGGTGCGGCCCGCATCGGTGATCTGGTGAAGATGTGTTGCGACCAGTCGATGCCGGCGGTGGCCATTACCGATACCAATAACCTGTTTGGCGGCCTGGAGTTTTCCTCGGCCTGTTTCGGCGCCGGCGTGCAACCCATCATCGGCTGTCAGTTGAGCATTTCCAGGCCCGCACGGGGCGGCGTTCAGCCGGGTCATGTCGCCGAAATCGATAGCTCCGACCCTGTGGTTCTGCTTGTGCAGGATGATGCGGGTTATCGCAACTTGTTGAAAATGTTGGGAATTGCCTATCTGGGGCAGGGCGGAGATGAAACCGGCGTTGAACAGGCACCCATGGAACCCGAAGTCTCCGTCGACGACTTAAAGGCCCACAACGAAGGCTTGCTGTTGCTCAGCGGCGGGCCGAACGGGCCAATTGGCCGACTGCTGGGCGACGATCAGGACGCCGCAGCGGAAGCCCTGCTGGTTGATCTCAAAGATGCCTTTGCGGGCCGGCTGTACATCGAAATTATGCGCCACGGCCTGGATGACGAGAAAAAGACCGAAGCCCGGTTTATCGACCTGGCCTACAAACATGACCTGCCCCTGGTCGCCACCAACGAGGTGTTTTACCTGACCCCCGATATGTACGAAGCGCACGATGCCTTGATCTGCATCGCCGCAGGGGCTTACGTCTCGCAACCGGAACGCCGGCGCCTGACCCGCCAGCACTATTTCAAATCGGCGGCGGAAATGCGGGCCCTGTTCGCGGACCTGCCGGAAGCCATCGACAACACTCTCGTCGTCGCCCGGCGCACCGCCTACCGGGTCGAAACGATCGATCCCATCCTGCCGCCCTATGATTGCGGTGAAGGCGTGCAAGAAACCGACGAATTGCGCCGCCAAGCCCGGGAAGGCCTGGAAATTCGTCTGCATCGGCAGGTCTACAAAGACGGTATGGACGATGCCGAACAATCCCAGGCAGCCAAACCGTACCGGGAAAGGCTGGATTATGAACTCGAAGTCATCAATTCCATGGGCTTCCCCGGCTACTTCCTGATCGTCGCCGATTTTATTCACTGGACCCGGGGGCAAGGGATTCCCATTGGGCCGGGGCGTGGTTCCGGCGCCGGGTCGGTGGTCGCTTGGGCGTTGACCATCACCGACCTGGACCCCTTGCGCTGGGGCCTGCTGTTCGAACGGTTCCTGAACCCCGAACGGGTGTCCATGCCGGATTTCGATATCGACTTTTGCCAGGACCGGCGCGACGAGGTGATCCGCTATGTGCAGCAAAAGTATGGCCGCGATCATGTCGCCCAGATCATCACATTCGGCAAGCTGCAGGCCCGCGCCGTGCTGCGCGATGTTGGTCGGGTGCTGGAAATGCCCTATGGGCAGGTCGACCGTATCTGCAAATTGGTGCCCAACAATCCGGCCAACCCGACGACCCTGGGCGAAGCGATCAAAATCGAGCCGCAATTTCGCGCCGAGATCAATGCCGATGAGGCCGTCGAAAAATTGATCGAAATTGGCCTCAAACTGGAAGGCCTGTACCGTCACGCATCAACCCATGCCGCCGGTGTGGTGATCGGCGACAGGCCGTTGGATGAATTGATCCCGCTCTATCGCGATCCCCGTTCCGATATGCCGGTGACCGGGTTCAACATGAAATATGTCGAATCCGCGGGCCTGGTGAAATTTGATTTCCTGGGCCTGAAAACCCTGACGGTGCTGGATAAAACGGTCAAGCTGATCGCCGAACGGGGGCCGACCATCGATCTTTCGACCCTGCCCCTTGATGACGAAAAGACCTATGAGATGATGGGCAGGGGCGAAACTACCGGGGTGTTCCAGCTGGAAAGTGCGGGCATGCGGGATGTCCTGCGCAAGCTAAAGGCCGATACCTTCGAAGATATCATCGCCGTCGTCGCCCTGTACCGGCCCGGCCCCATGGAAAACATCCCCAGTTACATTTCCCGCAAGCACGGCCAGGAAGAACCCGATTACCTGTACCCGACACTCGAAGGTATTCTCAAGGAAACCTTCGGCATCATGATTTATCAGGAACAGGTGATGCAGGTCGCCCAGGAACTGTCGGGCTACAGCCTGGGCAATGCCGACCTGCTGCGCCGCGCCATGGGCAAGAAAATCCAGTCGGAAATGGATGAACAGCGCCAGGCCTTCGTCGATGGCGCCAAGGCCAAGGGCGTGCCGGAGGCCAAGGCGTCGCAAATTTTTGATCAGGTCAATATGTTCGCCGGTTACGGGTTCAATAAATCTCACGCCGCCGCTTACGCCTTGGTGGCCTACCAGACAGCCTATTTCAAGGCCAACTATCCCCTTGAATTCCTCGCCGCGTCGATGTCGCTGGATATCAACAACACCGACAAGCTGAACCAGTTCCGTCAGGAACTCAATCGCCTGGGCTTTTCTGTTCACGGCCCCGATATCAACGTCTCGGAAGTCGAATTCAGGGTCGAGGGAGAAGCCGTGCGTTATGGCCTGGCGGCGATCAAGAATGTCGGCGACGGGGCCATGGGCGCGCTGGTCGCCGAACGCCGGCAAAATGGCCCCTTTGCAGATATCGCGGATTTCGCCGAACGGGTCGAAAGCAAAGTGGTCAACAAGCGCCAGTTGGAAAATCTGGTCCGGGCCGGGGCGTTTGATTGCATGGATAGCAATCGCCGTAAGGTCTTTTCCGGGGTCGAGGGCATCTTGCGCCACGCCAGCGCCGCCGCCCAGGACCGCAACAGCGATCAAATCGGCCTGTTCGGGGGCGATGCGGCACCCAAAACCACCATCCCTATGGATGATGTCGCCGACTGGTCGCCTATGGACCGCATGAAAGAGGAATTCGACGCCGTCGGCTTTTACCTGTCCGGTCACCCGCTGGAATCCTACGGCCAGAGCCTGAAACGAATCAAGGCGCGGCCGTCGGCGGAAATCATCGCCGAAGGCCATCCCGGCGCCGTCAAGCTGGCCGGAACGGTGGTCGGCAAGAAGGAAAGGACATCGGCCAAGGGCAACCGCTTCGCGTTCGTTCAGTTGTCCGACAGTTCCGGCGTCTTCGAAGTCATGGTTTTTTCGGAAGTTCTGGCCAGTGCCCGGGAACTGCTGGAAGTGGGGCAGTCCCTGTTTATCAAGGGCGCCGTCCAGTTCGAAGGTGAAACCCCGCGTTTTACCGCCAATTCCTTCGAGCTTCTCGATGAAGTGGCGGCCCGTTCGACACCTGGTCTCAGGCTCTATATCGGCTCGGACAAGCCCTTGGGGATGCTCAGTCAGGCGTTGTCGGGCGAACGTGGCCGGGGCGAAATAAGCATCGTGGTGCGTTCGGATTTGGATCAGGAAGTCGAAATCGGCCTCGAGAATAAATATCTCATCACACCGGATTTACTCAGGACCCTCCGGGAAATTCCCGGCATCGACGAGATTCAGGAAATCTGAGCCGTTTTATCCTTGCATCGCCGGGCTTTGAGGCGTATCAAACCGCCTCGCAAGCACACTCCTTTCGAGGAGGTGCTATTTCACACGCGGGCTTGTGGCCCCGGCGCAAATTCGTCGGTAAGTCGCTCCGGTGTTTTTCACCCCCTGATTCAAGGTGACGAACGGCGCCCGTGGAGGTTTAACCGGAAAAAGAAGGAGTAGCCCTATGGCTATGCCCACATTCACCATGCGCCAGCTTTTGGAAGCCGGCGTTCACTTCGGACACAATACCCGCCGCTGGAACCCCAAGATGGGTCCCTATATCTTTGGTATCCGCAACGGTATTCACATTATCGATCTTCAGCAGACCGCACCCATGCTGCACCGGGCCATGATGTCCGTGCGCAATGCCGCTGCTGGCGGTGGTCGTGTGCTGTTTGTCGGCACCAAACGCCAGGCTTCGTTGCAGGTTGCGGAATCCGCCAAACGTTGTGGTCAGTACTATGTCAACCATCGCTGGCTTGGCGGTATGCTGACCAACTGGCAGACCGTGTCAAAGTCGATCAAGCGCCTGCGCGAGCTCGAAGAACTGTTCGCCGGTGATGTTGTTGGCCTGACCAAGAAAGAATTGCTGCAAATGACCCGCGAGCGCGACAAGCTCGACAAGGCTTTGGGCGGAATTAAGGAAATGGGCGGCAAACCCGATGTGATGGTTGTCATCGACACCAACAAGGAAGCCATCGCCGTCGCCGAAGCCAACAAGCTTGGCATTCCGGTGGTCGCCATTATCGATTCCAACAGCTCGCCTGACGGTATCGATTTCCCCATTCCGGGCAACGATGACGCCCTGCGCGCCATCAATCTGTACTGCGAACTCATGGCCAATTCGGTTCTTGACGGCATTTCCCAGGAAGCGGCGTCATCTGGCGTCGATCTTGGCGCCGCCGATGTCGCCCCGGCAGAAAACCTTGCGGTCATCGAAGAAGCCGCAGTCGAAGCTGTTGCACCGGTCGCCGAAGCCGCAGTCGAGGCACCGGTTGAAGCCGTCGCCGAAGCAAAAGCCTGAGAAATTTTCAACTAACAGCCATTTAAATCAAATGGTTGTGTGTTTTTTTTAAGAAAGAGGATGAGCATGGCTGAAATCACCGCCAGTCTTGTAAAAGAGCTGCGTGTCGTTTCCGGCGCAGGCATGATGGATTGCAAAAAAGCGCTGTCTGAAACCGATGGCAATCTTGATGAAGCCGTTGACTGGTTGCGGACCAAAGGATTGGCCACGGCGGCGAAAAAATCGGGCCGTATCGCGTCCGAAGGGCTCGTCGGTGTCGCCGTTGACGGTAAAACCGGGGCCATTGTCGAGGTCAATTCCGAAACCGATTTCGTCGCCCGAAATCCGGAATTTCAAGGCTTTGTCAAAACTGTTTCCGGACTCGTCCTGAGCCATGGCGATATGGACAGCCTGAAAGCCGCCAATTATGCCGATTCCGGCAATACGGTGGACGTGCAGCTGACCAACATGGTTTCGACCATTGGCGAAAACATGAATATCCGTCGCCTCGACAAGGTATCGGTCGATAATGGCGTGGTGACATCGTATATGCACAACGCCCTGACCGCCGGTCTTGGTAAAATCGGCGTCCTAGTCGCCCTGGAATCAACAGGTGATGCGGCTAAACTGGAAAGTTTGGGCAAGCAGATCGCCATGCACATCGCGGCGGCCAACCCGCAATCGATCTCGCGGGATGATCTTGATCCGGAAGCCGTCGATCGCGAACGTCAGGTGCTCAGCGATCAGGCTCGTGAATCCGGCAAACCCGAAGAAATCATTGAAAAAATGGTCGAAGGCCGCATCCGCAAATTCTACGAAGATGTCTGCCTGCTTGACCAGGTCTACGTCATCGATGGCGAAAGCCGCGTCTCAAAGGTTCTCGAAGACGCCACCAAGGATTTGGGCGCGCCGGTTACCATCAAGGCTTTCTCTCGTTTCGCGCTTGGTGAAGGTATCGAGAAAAAGGAAGAAGATTTCGCCGCCGAAGTGGCCGCCGTTTCCGGCGTCTAGGGCTAAATACTGCTGGCGACCCTAAAAGTCATCAAAAGGCCAAATTAATCAAGACCCCGCCTCGGACGTTGGTGTATGATCGCCGGCACCGCGAGGCGGGGTCTTTTTATGCTTGGTGGCCCGCGCAATACGGGGCGTATCAACACTAAACGAGCGGAACCAACCAATATGACATCACAGCCCGAATCCGCATCTAAATACAACAGGGTGCTGCTGAAATTATCGGGTGAGGCCCTTATGGGGCCTAAGGAATTTGGCCTCGATGCCGATACCGTCGACCAGATCGCCGACCAAATCGCCGAAGTTCACAAAATGGGTGTCCAGGTTTGCCTGGTGATTGGGGCGGGAAATATTTTTCGCGGCCTGTCGGGCGCTTCGGCCGGTATCGAACGGACCAGCGCCGATTACATGGGCATGTTAGCCACTGTCATCAACGCATTGGCCATGCAAAGTATTCTCGAAGGCAAGGATATTCAGACGCGGGTGATGTCGGCCATCCCCATGTCGACGGTATGCGAACCCTATATCCGGCGTCGCGCCGTCAGGCATATGGAACGGGGTCGCCTGGTGATTTTCGCCGCAGGCACCGGCAATCCTTTCTTCACGACCGATACGGCGGCGTCTTTGCGGTCCGTGGAAATGGATTGCGATGCCCTTCTCAAAGGCACTCAGGTGGATGGCGTTTACGATGCCGATCCGATCCTGGTGGCCGATGCCAAACGCTATGATAAACTCAGCTATCAGGAAGTCCTGACCCAGAATTTACGGGTCATGGATACATCGGCCATTGCCCTTGCACGGGAAAACAATGTTCCGATTCTGGTATTTTCAATACACAATCCGGGCGCATTCGCCGATGTTATCAAGGGCGATGGCAAATATACGATCATTTCCGAAGAACGGTCTGTGTCGGAATAAATAAATCGGGAGATACAACAGTGACCACAGACATTAACACCAATAAAAAAGATGTGGCCCGCCGTATGGAGGGCGCCGTCGACGTCTTGCACAAGGAATTCGGGGGCCTTCGAACGGGTCGCGCCTCGATCAGTTTGCTTGAACCGATAACCGTCGAGGCCTACGGATCGGCGATGCCCTTAAGCCAGGTCGGCACCATCGGCGTCCCCGAACCCCGCATGTTGAGCGTCCAGGTCTGGGACAAGGGGATGGTCAAGGCCGTTGAAAAAGCAATCATGGATTCAGGCCTTGGCTTGAATCCCAGCGCCGATGGTCAGATGGTCCGGATTCCCATTCCGGCATTGACCGAAGAACGGCGGATAGAACTATCAAAAATCGCCGGAAAATATGCCGAAGACGCCCGGGTTGCCATCCGGAATGTGCGTCGTCACGCCATGGACGACTTGAAGCGGGCCGAAAAAGACGGCGAAATTTCCGAAGACGAACACCGGGATTACTCCCATGACATGCAGGAATTGACGGATCAGTACGTCAAGAAAATCGACGACTCCCTGACCAACAAAGAACAGGAAATCATGCAGGTCTGATGACATGACGCCCGGGGAACCCATAGCCGCGGTCTACGACAAGACCGCCGACGTTGCCGCACCGCCGACCCATGTCGCAATTATCATGGACGGTAACGGCCGCTGGGCGAAAGTGCACAACCTGCCGCGTGCGGCGGGCCATCAACGCGGCGCGCAGGCGGTCAAAGCCGCCATTAAGGCGGCCGTCGAAGCCGGCGTTTCCTATTTAACCCTGTACGGGTTTTCATCTGAAAACTGGAAACGCCCGCAAGACGAAGTCGAAGATTTGATGGGATTGCTCAGGCTTTACCTGAAAAGCGAAATCAAGACCCTGCACAAACAAGGCGTCAGGATGCTGATCATCGGCGACCGCAAGCGTCTGGCCCCCGATATCATTACCCTGATCGACCAGGCCGAGGCCTTAACGTCGGACAATCGCCGTTTGACCGTGACAATGGCGCTGAGTTACGGCGGCCGTGATGAACTTGTCCATGTCGCCAAATTGCTTGCCGAAAAGGCCGCCCGCGGCGAGATATCACCGGACGATATCGATGAAGACATGTTCGCCCGTTATCTTTACACCGCTGGCACCCCGGACCCCGATATTCTGATCCGAACCAGCGGCGAACAGCGGGTCAGCAATTTCCTGCCCTGGCAACTGGCCTACACCGAATTCATATTCCTGGACATCCTGTGGCCTGATTTTTCGAAACAGGATTTTGATGCCGCCGTTTCCAATTATCTCGGGCGCGACAGACGCTATGGCGCCACCCGTGGATAACCCAGACCCCGTTATTGAACCGGCTAAGGGTTACAGCCAGGTAACGGTGCGCATTGCTGCGGCGATGGTGATGATCCCGCCGGTTCTCGCCTGCGTCCATTTCGGCTATCCGGTATTCAATATCTTCGTCGCCGTCCTGGTCGCCCTGATGGCCTGGGAATGGTGGCGGCTTGTCGGCACTGGCAAAGAAGCCGGGCGCCCATTGTGGATGGTTTTCGGCGTCTTCTACATCGGTTTGCCGGCCCTGGCCCTGCTTTGGGTGCGGGGCGACGGTGACGAGGGCCGTAACACCATCTACTGGCTATTCGCCCTGGTCTGGGCCGCCGATACCGGCGCCTACGTTGCGGGTAAGTTGATCGGGGGGCCGAAGCTGGCGCCGTCGATCAGTCCCAACAAGACCTGGGCCGGTTTGGCCGGTTGTGTCACGTCGGCGGCCCTGGTCGGTGTCGCCGTCGCCTATTTGTCGAAATCCGGCGATTATGTGATCCTGGCGGTGCTCAGCGCCGCGATCGGATTGGTGTCCCAAGGCGGTGATCTGGTTGAATCGGCCATCAAACGGCATTTCGGGGTCAAGGATTCAAGCCACCTAATTCCCGGCCACGGCGGTGTCCTTGACCGGGTCGATGCTCTTTTGGCGGCGATCCTGGTCGCGGCATTGATCAAATTCGCCTACGGGGGCAGTATACTCCGATGGTCGTGACGGAAGCACATAAACAAACGGATACGGCGCCGCGCCGGGTGACAATTCTGGGATCTACGGGGTCGGTCGGCTGCAACACGGTCGATTTGATTGAACGGTCGCCGGAAAAATACATAGTCGAAGCCCTGACTGCTAACCGTAATGTCGAAGAACTGACTCGTCAGGCGCTGGCCCTCAAGCCCCGGGTCGCTGTCGTCGCCGATCCGGCCTGTTACGGGGACCTGAAACAGGCTCTTTCCGGTAGCGGCATTGATGTCGCCGCCGGGCCCGATGCGGTCGCCGATGCGGCGTCGCGGCCTGCGGAATGGGTGATGGCGTCGATCGTCGGCACGGCAGGCCTGGTGCCGACCCTGAAGGCCGTCGAACGGGGCGCCATTGTCGGCCTGGCCAACAAGGAATGCCTGGTTTCTGCCGGTGAGTTGATGATGGCCGAATTCAAGCGCTGTGGCGCTACCCTGATCCCCGTCGATTCCGAACACAGCGCCATTTTCCAGATCTTCGATTTCGATGACCCCGGCAAGGTCAGGCGGATCGTCTTGACCGCGTCGGGCGGGCCGTTCCGGCAGATGACACTGGAGCAAATGGCCGATGTCACCCCGCAACAAGCCGTCGCCCACCCAAATTGGGACATGGGGGCGAAAATTTCCGTCGATTCGGCGACCATGATGAACAAGGGACTGGAACTGATCGAGGCCTTTCACCTGTTCGATGTCAGCGAACAACAGATCGATATTCTGGTGCATCCGCAATCGGTGATCCACAGCATGGTCGATTACGTCGACGGCTCGGTGCTGGCGCAATTGGGGTCACCCGATATGCGGACTCCCATTGGTTATGCCCTGGGCTGGCCAAAACGCCTGGAAACGCCTGCGGCCCAGCTGAATCTGGAAGACATCGGGTCGCTGACTTTCGAGCCGCCCGACCCGGTCCGTTTTCCGGCCTTGCGACTGGCCCGGGAATGCCTGGTGGAAGGCGGTAGCGCCCCCACGGTCCTTAACGCGGCCAACGAAATTGCCGTCGCAGGGTTCTTGAACGGTGAAATCGGCTTCCTGGAAATCGCCAGGATCGTCGAGCGGACCCTGGAGAAAATTTCCCGGGCGAGTGTGGAAACCCTGGAAAATGTCCTTAGTGTCGATGTCGAAGCGCGTAAAATTGCCCGTGATTTCCTTGAATAATCAAGCGATTCAGACTATTTAGAGGCTCAATCAGGCCGCGCCGTTACTTTCTTTAATTCGTATTGGATTACATTACCGTGGAAACATTCGTTAACTTCATCCTTATTCCCATTGCCTTGCTGACCGTATTGGTTTTTGCCCATGAATTGGGGCATTTTTCCATCGCCCGCCGCAACAAGGTGCGGGTCGAGGTGTTCTCTATCGGTTTCGGGGCCGAATTATTCGGCTTTAACGACAAGCACGGTACGCGCTGGAAATTTTGCGCCATCCCGCTGGGTGGTTACGTCAAAATGTTCGGAGAAGGGGAAGAAATCGCGGTCGAAGGCGGCGAGGAAGATGAATCCCGCCCCCTGACACCGGAAGAAAAGGCGGTATCCTTCCATCACAAGAGATTAAGCCAGCGCGCGGCGATTGTCGTCGCCGGTCCCGTGGCTAATTTCATTTTTGCCATCCTGGTGCTCGGAGTGATGTTCGCGATTGCCGGAAAACCGGCGCCGTTGGCCGGGGTCGGTACGATTCAATCGGGAAGTGCTGCGGAAAGCGCGGGCTTCGAAAGCGGCGACAGGGTCATCAAAATTGGCGACCAGGACATTAGATGGTTCGAGGATTTGCGCCAGATTGTCAGCGCCAGTCCGGGAATGGAATTGACGTTTGGAATACAACGTCAGGAATCGATCCTCCAAATCCGGGCGACGCCGAAGCCTTATATGGCGCTCGATGCCGCGGGTGTGGAAAAAGAAATCGGATTACTGGGCATCACGCCTGATCCGACGATGATCGAATACATTGATGTCGGACCGCTGGATGCGGTCTGGATGGGGGTCGAAAGAACATACGGCCTGACCACGCAAATTCTGAGTGCCTTGGGGCAGATGATCAGCGGTTCGCGGAGCGCAGACGAATTGGGCGGCCCCATACGGATCGCCCAGATGATCGGGGATATTTCCTTTAATAATCCCATCGGCCTGGTCTTTATCCTGGCGGCCTTGTCGGTCAATCTGGGTTTGATTAACCTGTTTCCGATTCCCATGCTGGATGGCGGGCATTTGTTGTTTTATGCCATCGAGGCTATAATAGGGCGTCCCGTAAAGGCGATAGTACAAGAATACAGTTTCCGATTCGGATTGGGTCTGGTATTGCTCCTTATGGTTTTTGCGACATGGAACGACGTGAAGATTACGGTTATTGAGTCCATAAGAAATTTCATCACCTGATAACGGATTGATTCCACGGGGGAGTTTACGTGAGGCGACTGAATCACGCCATTCATCTGATCTGTTTGCTGCTGCTGCCGGTGTTGGCCGTGCTGCAGGGGGCGACGCCGTCGCACGCCCAGTCCTCGGGGCAGAACGGTATGATTCGCGGAATCTCCGTCGTTGGTAATCAGCGCATCGAAACAGGAACCATTGTTTCCTACATGCTGATCAAGGAAGGCGATGCGTACGACAACCGTCGTGTCGACCGTTCCTTGAAAAGCCTGTTTGCGACGGGCCTGTTCGCCGATGTCACGATCCGGCGCGACGGCGAGGCATTGATTGTCACCGTCGTCGAAAATCCGGTGATCAACCGCATTGCGTTTGAAGGCAACAAGCGCTTGAAAGACGAAGATTTAGATCAGGAAATGTCCCTGCGTCCGCGCGTCATCTACACCCGCACCAAGGTTCAGAACGATGTCAAACGTATCCTGACGCTGTACCGCCGCAAGGGACGGTTCGCCGCGACGGTCGAACCCAAAGTCATCCAGCAACCGCAAAATCGCGTCGATTTGATTTTTGAAATCAATGAAGGCAAGTGGACGGAAGTCCGCAACATCCGGTTTATCGGCAACGGGCAATATAGCGATGCCCGATTGCGCGAAATCATCCGCACCCGTGAATCCCGCTGGTATCGTTTCCTTTCTTCAGAGGACAACTTCGATCCGGACCGCATGACTCTGGACCGCGAATTGCTCCGGCGTTTTTACCTGAGCGCCGGTTACGCCGATTTCAGGGTCGCATCCGCCGTCGCCGAACTGGCACCGGATCGCAAGGATTTCTTTATCACCTTCACCGTTGAAGAAGGTGATCGATATTCATTTGGCGATGTCAAATTAGATATCAATTTACGCGGTCTGAAAGAAGAAGACATCGCCGACGTTATCGATATTGAAAAAGAAGATTGGTACGACATCGAAGAGGTCGAAAATACCGTCGATAACCTGACCAACGCCATTGGCGGCCTGGGGATATCATTTGTCGATATTCGCCCGCGCATCAAGCGCAACCGCGAAGACAAGACCGTGTCAGTGACGTTTGAAATCAACGAAGGGCCGCGAATTTTCGTCGAAAGAATCGATATCGAAGGAAATGTCAGGACTTCCGATGAAGTGATCCGCCGTGAATTCAGGTTGGTTGAAGGCGACGCTTTCAACCCGGCGAAACTCCGGCGGTCCAGGCAACGTTTGCAAAATCTGGATTTCTTCCAAACGGTTAATGTCGAACAGGTGCCGGGAGATGGCCCCGACAAAACGGCGGTGAAAGTCGAAGTAGAGGAAAAATCCACCGGGTCGCTATCTCTGGGTTTTGGTTTTTCGACGACAAGCGGCGCCTTGGCCGATATTGGCGTCAGCGAAAGGAACCTGTTGGGGCGGGGGCAATATATCAGCCTCAAGGGAACCATTGCCTCGCGCAAGACCGAAATCGATTTCAGCTTTACCGAACCCTATTTCCTGGGCCGGGATATCGCCGCCGGAATTGACATTTTCCGGACAACCAAAGATTTGCAAGACGCAAGTTCCTATGATTCCAAGAGTACAGGGTTCAATCTCCGGGCGGGATATCCGATTACCGAACATCTCAGGCAAAGCTGGGTCTATACGGCAAAACTTGTGGAAGTCAAAAACGTCGCCAGCACCGCGTCTGAGTACATCAAAGACGAGGAAGGCGAGCAAACGCTCTCGAAAGTTTCGCACAACATTACCTATGATACCCGTGACGACATCAGGCTTCCGACCGATGGCGTTATTATCAAATTGTCAAACGGTCTGGCCGGATTTGGTGGTGATCGCCGATATCTCAGTAACGAACTTAGCGGCGGCAAGTTTTTTCCGCTCTATGACCAATGGGTTTTATCCGTCGGTGGGTCACTGGGCTATATCGTTGGTATCGGGCAAGACGTCAAGCTGACGGACCGGTTCTTTATTGGGGGCGACGATTTGCGAGGGTTCGCAACTTCGGGTGTGGGCCCCCGTGATAATTCCACCCTGGACTCTTTGGGTGGCGAATGGATGTACAAGGCATCTGCCGAACTGATGTTCCCCATTGGCCTGCCCCAGGAAATCGGCGTATCTGGCAAAATATTTACGGATTTAGGCAGTGTCGGCGGTGTTTCTCCCGACGGAACCGGAATTAATGATACCGGCAGCATGCGACTTTCAATCGGCACCGGCATTGTCTGGATTTCGCCGTTCGGGCCGGTTGGTATCGATTTCGGCATCCCCATCATTAAAGAAACTTTTGACGAAACAGAAACCGTCCGTGTAAATTTTGGAACAAGATTCTAGGAGATTGTCTTGAAAACATTTTTCGCAGCTCTGTTGTTAGCCTTGACCGTGTTGATTTCGCCGCCTTCCGCCGTCGCGCAGGAAAAAGCAGAAGTGCTGAATATCGCGGTCATCAATATCAACGCGATCCGGCAAAATGCCCTTGCCGTGCGGTCAATTGTCGAACAGATCGGAAAATATCGGACGGCGTTTCAGGCGGAAATCCAGAAAGAAGAAGAAACCCTGCGTAACGCCAATCAGGAACTTTCCCGTCAGCGCACTTTGTTATCGCCCGAAGCTTTTGCCGAAAAGCGCCGCGAATTTGAACAACGCGTGTCCCAGGTGCAGCGCATGGTGCAGCAGCGCAAGGGTGATCTGGACAAGATCCAGGCTGATTCCATGGGCAAAGTGCAGGAAGCTCTCAACAAAATCGTTTCTGAAATCGCCACCAAACAAGGCTATAATCTGATATTGCGGCGAGATCAGACCGTTCTGGCGAGCAAATCTCTGGATATTACCGAACCGGTTCTGGCGATTTTGAACAAGGATCTTGCGAGCGTACCTGTGGCCGAACCGGCGAAATAGCATCAGGTCGCAAAGGCCAGCCGACGATGACAGACAAGCGGTTTTTTAATGTCTCTGGGCCTTTTTCTCTGGCCGACCTGGCCGACCTGGCCGGTGCGGAACTCGGCGGTAACGCCGATCCTTCGGAGCAATTTAGCGATGTCGGCCCGCTTGATGTCGCCGATTCGGGCATGGTCAGCTTTTTAGATAACAAGCGCTACGCCGAGGCTTTTTCCAAAAGCCGGGCGGGGGCCTGTGTGGTGCATCCGGCGATGGCGCCCAAGGCTCCTAAGGGCATGGCATTGTTGATGTGCGATCAGCCCTATCATGGCTATGCCCGCATCGCGCGCGCTTTCTATCCAGCAGATACCGCCACCCCCTTTCTGGCGGCGACCGCGAGCATTGATGCGTCGGCGCAACTGGGGGCCGATTGCCAGATTGACCCGGGCGTGACGATCGCTGCCAACGTGATAATTGGCGACCGCTGCCGGATTGGCGCTAACGCGGTGATCGGCGCCGGCGTTACAATCGGCGATGATTGCTCCATCGGCCCCCTGACGACACTGGCCTGTTGCTTGATCGGTAACGAGGCGATCATCCACAGCGGCGTTCGAATAGGCCAGGATGGATTCGGCTTCGCCCTTGGCCCGGAAGGTCACCTGAAAGTGCCTCAGCTTGGCCGGGTGGTGATCGAAGACGATGTGGAAATTGGCGCCAACACCACAATTGACCGCGGCACCGGGCCCGATACGGTGATCGGGGCGGGGACAAAAATTGATAATCTGGTGCAAATCGGCCATAACGTACGCTTGGGTCGCAATTGCGTGGTGGTCTCTCATGTCGGCATTTCGGGCTCTACCACCATTGGCGATTTTGTCATGTTGGGGGGGCAGGTTGGTTTGGCCGGGCACCTGAATATTGGCAGCGGTGTCCAGATTGCGGCGCAAAGTGGCGTCATGCGGGATATCGCGGCGGGGCAAAAGGTCGGCGGGTCACCGGCGGCGCCGTTTCGGGACTGGATGCGGGGTATTGCCATGATCGAAAAAATGTCGAAAAAGTCAAAAAAGAAGGACTCCTAACGTGGGCAATGAAGCTGAAGCAGCGGCAATGGAAACCATTGATATCGTTCGAATCATGGAAATGATTCCGCATCGTTATCCGTTCCTGATGATTGATCGGGTGGTTGACATCATCTCCGATGAAAGCGCCGTCGGGATCAAGAATGTGACGATTAATGAGCCGTTTTTTCAGGGCCACTTCCCAGGCCATCCTGTCATGCCCGGCGTTTTGATCATCGAGGCAATGGCGCAAACAGCGGCGGTTCTGGTCGTTCACACCATGGGTCAACAATCCGAAGGAAAGCTGGTATATTTCATGTCGATCGATCAGGCCAGATTCCGCAAACCCATCGGTCCCGGCGACAGCGTCCGTGTTGGTGTCACTAAACAGCGCAACCGGGGCAACGTTTGGAAATTCAGGGGAGAAGCCCGCGTCGATGGCGCCCTGATGGCCGAAGCGACTTTCGCCGCAATGATAGTGGATAATGCCTGATATGACCGAAATCCATGCAACCGCACTCGTCGCCAAGGGCGCCGAAATTGGCAAAGACGTCAAGATCGGCCCCTATTGCACGGTCGGTGCGAACGTCAAACTCGATGACGGCGTCGACCTGGTGTCCCATGTGGTCGTTGATGGCATTACTTCCGTCGGCGCCAATACCAAGATTTTTCCGTTCGCGTCGTTGGGCTTGCAACCGCAAGATCTTAAATACGGGGGCGAGCCGTCGCGGCTGGAAATTGGCTGCAACAATGTTATTCGCGAACAGGTCACCATGAACCCCGGCACCGAAGGCGGTCGAATGTTAACGTCGGTTGGAAACAACTGCCTGTTTATGGTCGGCGCCCACGTTGCTCACGATTGCCAGGTCGCCGATCATGTCATTTTGGTCAATAACGCGACCCTGGGCGGTCATGTCAGGATTGGTGAATGGGCGATCCTGGGCGGCTTGTCTGCCGTCCACCAGTTTGTTCGCATCGGCCGCCACGCCATGATTGGCGGTATGTCGGGAATCGAAAACGATGTCATTCCTTATGGCTCGGTCATCGGTAACAGGGCGCGCTTGCAGGGCTTGAATGTGGTCGGGTTGAAGCGCCGGAATTTTGATCGTGAAACCATCCACGCCCTCAGGAATGCCTATCGACTGTTATTTGCCCGCGAAGGCACCATGGCGGAACGCCTGGAAGATGTCGCCGAAATGATGAAAGACATCGAACCCGTGATGGAAATTGTTGATTTTATCCGTGCCGAATCATCCCGCGCCATCTGCCAGCCCGATATGGAAGATGCCGCCTAAACTTGGAATCCTTGCCGGCGGCGGCAATTTACCGCCGCGACTGATCAGTTCGTGCCTGTCGGGCGGGCGGGACCTGTTCGTCATCGCCTTTTACGGACAAGCCGACCCGCAAACGCTGTTTCCAGACGATCAACAAGATGTCCCCCATGCCTGGGTACGCCTGGGGGCGGCCGGAAAAACGCTGAAACTTTTGAAGGAAGCGGGTGTCAGCGAACTGGTCATGGCGGGATCGATCAAACGTCCCGGACTTCGTGATCTAATGCCAGACCTGTGGGCGACGAAATTCTTTGCCAAAACCGGGGCCGCGGCACTTGGTGATGACGGTATTTTAACGGCATTGATCAAGGCCCTGGAACGGGAAGGTTTCACCATCGTCGGCATCGATGACTTGATGCCCGAAACACGCGCGCCCCTGGGCCCGTTCGGCACCTGCCGACCTGATGAAACCGATCAAGCCGATATCAAGGCGGCCCTGGCAGCGGCCCTAAAAATTGGTGCTCAGGATTTAGGCCAGGGCGCTATCGCCCGGGGCGGCGTGGTCATTGGCGAAGAAAATGCCGACGGGACGGACGCCATGCTGGCCGGTCTTTCGCCGGTGTCGCCGGGCGCACGTTCCGGTGTGCTGGTAAAAGTCAGCAAACCGGGCCAGGAAAAAAGGGCAGATCTGCCGGCCATCGGCGCGACGACGGTCGAGGCGGCGGCATCGGCAGGCCTGCGTGGGATTGCCGTGCAGGCGGGGTCGGCTCTGGTTATTGGATATGACGACGTGGTCAAAGCCGCCGACCAATGCGGATTGTTCGTCATCGGAATTGATTTGGATGACCTGCCATGAGCGACGCACCCGTGATCTATCTGATCGCCGGCGAACCGTCGGGAGATTTGCTCGGCGCCAGATTGATGAAATCGTTGCAGGAAAAATTAGCCGATAGCGGTGTCGAATTCATTGGTATCGGCGGTCCTGAAATGACCTCTGGTGGATTGACCAGCCTGTTTGCCATGTCGGAATTATCGGTCATGGGGTTGGCCGAAATTCTTCCTCATCTACCGCATTTTATCCGTCGCATCAATCAATGCGTGGGCGACATCAAGGCCAGGCAACCCGCCGTCCTGGTGACCATCGATTCGCCGGGATTTTGCTTTCGGGTGGCCCGGCGGTTGCGCGCACAGGGTATTCCGCTGGTCCATTATGTGGCGCCTTCGGTGTGGGCTTGGCGCCCCGGCAGGGCCGCCAAGGTCGCCGGTTTTCTCGATCACCTATTGGCGCTGCTGCCGTTCGAGCCACCGTATTTTGAACGCGTCGGCCTGGCTACGACCTTTGTCGGTCATCCCGTGGTCGAAGGCGGCGCCGGTGATGGTGACGGTGCGGCATTTCGCAGGCGCCACGGAATAGGAGACTCAGATATCCTGTTGAGCGTTCTGCCGGGCAGCCGCAACAGCGAGATATCCAGATTATTGCCGGTGTTTGGCGAAACCGTTTCGCTGCTCGCCATCGCCCACCCCGGCCTGCGGGTCGTCGTGCCGACGGTGGCCGCCCTGCACGACAAGGTCATCCGGGCCACACAAAATTGGCCGGGCGGAGTTATTGTCGTTGCGGGAACCGATGAAAAGTTTGACGCCTTCGCCGCGTCGAATCTGGCGCTGGCCGCTTCCGGCACGGTGGCGCTGGAACTCGCCATGTCAGGCACGCCCCACGTGATCGCCTACAAGGTCCATGCGCTGACCGCCTGGGTCGCCGGCAAACTGATCAAGACGCCTTACGTCAACCTGATCAACATCATCCTTGATCGCCCGGTCGTGCCGGAACTGATACAACAGGATTGCCGTGCCGACTTGCTGGCGGCAGCGCTTGGTGATTTGTTAGGCGACAAAAGTTTGGCGCAACGCCAGATCGCCGCGGCCAATGAAGCGCTGGATCAACTTGGACGCGGCGGGGAGCCGCCATCGGACCGCGCCGCAGACGTAATTATCTCGATAATAAATCAACACAAAGGACAAAGATCATGAATGACGCAACCGGGAACTTTCGCTTTTTACACACCATGATCCGGGTTTTCGACATGGACAAATCCATCGATTTTTACACCCGACATCTGGGCATGACGGAAATGCGCCGGACCGATTATCCGGACGGAAAGTTCACCCTGGCTTTCGTCGGCTATGGCGATGAAGCCGACAGCACGGTGATCGAACTAACCCACAACTGGGACCAGGACGTGCCCTATGAAATCGGTTCCGGCTTCGGCCATTTGGCGATTTCCGTACCCGATATCTATGGGGCTTGCGAACGAATGAAAGCCGAAGGGGTCCCCGTCCCCAGAGAACCGGGACCCATGAAACACGGCACCACCGTCATCGCCTTCATCGAAGACCCGGACGGCTACAAGATTGAATTGATCGAACGAAAATAACGCGCCTTTAAGTCCTGTCGCCCAAGGCGACAAAGTCACGATGGGTCGCCCCCGTGTAGAGCTGGCGCGGGCGGCCGATCTTCTGGGTCGGGTCCTCGATCATTTCATTCCACTGGGCGACCCAGCCGACGGTCCGTGCGACGGCGAACAGCACCGTAAACATGGATGTCGGAATTCCCATGGCGCGGAAAATGACGCCGGAATAGAAATCGACGTTCGGGTAGAGCTTTTTGCTGACGAAGTATTCGTCCTCAAGGGCGATCCGTTCCAGTTCCATAGCCAATTCCAGCAAGGGATCGTCTTCGATGCCGAGATCGTGCAGCACTTCGTGTGCCGTTTGCCGCATGACCTTGGCGCGCGGATCAAAATTTTTGTAAACCCGGTGGCCGAAGCCCATCAGCCGGAATGGATCATCCTTGTCTTTGGCCTTTTTGATGAATTCCGGGATGTTGTCCTTGTTGCCGATTTCTTCGAGCATTTCCAGCACGGCTTCGTTGGCGCCACCGTGCGCGGGGCCCCAAAGCGAGGCGATACCGGCGGCGATACAGGCGAACGGGTTGGCGCCGGATGATCCGGATATCCGCACCGTCGAGGTCGAGGCGTTCTGTTCGTGATCGGCGTGCAAGATGAGGATTCGGTCCATGGCGCGCGCCAGCACCGGATTGATGACATATTCTTCGCACGGGTTGGAAAACATCATGTACAGGAAGTTTTCTGAAAAATTGAGATCGTTTCTGGGATAGGTGAACGGCATACCCATGGAATATCGATAGGCGGTGGCCGCGATGGTCGGCATTTTGGCGATCAGGCGGGTCGAAGCGATAAACCGGTGGGTCGGGTCGGTGATATCGGTGCTGTCATGATAGAAAGCCGACAGCGCGCCGACGACGCCGCACATGATCGCCATGGGGTGCGAATCCCGGCGGAAGCCCCGGAAGAAATAGTTGATCTGTTCATGAAGCATGGTGTGATAGGTGATGCGGGTCTTGAATTTCTCAAGATTATCAGACGTCGGCAGATCGCCATAAACCAGCAGGTAGCATACTTCCATAAAATCAGAGCTTTCGGCCAACTGGTCGATGGGGTAGCCCCGATAGAGCAAGATGCCTTCTTCACCGTCGATAAAGGTAATTTCTGATTCGCAACTGCCCGTCGATGTAAAGCCCGGGTCGTAGGTGAAATGCCCGGTTTCGGTGTAAAGCTTGCGGACATCAATAACATCGGGACCGACCGAACCGTGCATGACGGGCAGGTCATAGGTATCGCCCGTGGCATTATTGGTCAGGGTGAAGGCTTTCGGGTCCCCGACTTTAATTTTGTTTGGCATGTCCACTCTCCTATTGAAGTCCTGAAATTGTCAGGACGATGTTACTTATGATTAACAACGTGAATTCAAGTTGTAAGTGCAACTCATCTGTCGGCGTACAGGTTAAGCTGCGGTAGCATCGCAACCTTTCGTTCCGGCAAGAATGAGAGGCATATATGCGATACTACACACAGTTAACCCGAGAGCAACGATATCAGATACAGGCATTAATGAAAGCGGGATTGAACCAAACGGAGACTGCGGAAGTAGTTTGTGTTCACAAATCCACGATTAGCCGTGAACTTAGACGAAATAGGGGTTTACGTGGGTATCGTCCCAGGCAAGCACATAACTTTTCTGTTGAGCGGTGTCAGAACAAATTCCAGCCACGTATTACCATAGAGATGTGGCTTTTGGTCGAACGCCTGCTTCGAGAGGAATGGAGCCCTGAGCAGATCAGCCTTTGGCTTGAAGCAGAACACAGCACCAGCATTAGCCATGAATGGATTTATCAATATGTCCTCCAAGATAAAGCAAAGGGCGGTGTTCTTTACCGTCACCTGCGTTGTCAGAAGAAGCGACGCAAACGATATGGTCGTTACAGTCGCCGAGGCCAGTTGATCAACCGAGTTAGCATCGATGAACGCCCAGCTATTGTTGATACGCGCTGTCGTTTAGGTGATTGGGAGCTTGATACCATTATTGGGAAAGCCCACAAGCAAGCCATCGTCTCTTTGACTGAGCGAAAATCACGATTAACTCTGATCCATAAAGTCGAACGCAAAACGGCTGATAACGTCGCTAACGCTATTATTCATCTGCTCAGTCCCCTTGCCCGTCAGGTTTACACGATGACTTCAGATAACGGTAAAGAGTTCGCGAGGCATGAAACTATCGCCAAGGCACTGAAAGCTAAATTTTACTTTGCTCATCCCTATGCATCATGGGAACGTGGACTGAATGAAAACACTAACGGGCTCATTCGGCAGTACTTCCCCAAGAATTGTGACTTTACCAGGATCACTGAAAAGCAGATCAAATATGTTATGGATAAATTGAACAACCGACCCCGAAAATGCCTTGGAATAAAAACGCCCAATCAGGTATTCTTCGGCATTGATCCACCTGTTGCACTAGCAACTTGAATCCGCGCAACAATTATATCGACAAACTATGATTTAGTCAGCGCGTCTTTTAGTCTGCCGATGGTTTCTTCCTGCCCCAGCACTTCCATCACGTCGAAGATGCCCGGCGAAATCGTCGATCCCGTCAGGGCCGCCCGCAGGGGTTGGGCCAGTTTACCGAGTTTCAAATCCCTGGATTCGGCGAAATCACGGGCGGCTTGTTCGATAGTGGCGTGGCTCCATTCACCAAGATTGGCGAGTAATGGTTCAAAATTTGCCAGTGCTTCGAGGCTTTCTTCAGCCAGCAAGGCATGCGCTTTTTCGGTCATCTCAAGGGGCCTACTGGCGACATAAAAATAAGCGTTATCAGCAAGTTCCAGCACTGTTTTAGCGCGTTCCTTTAGGCCTGGCATGCCCGTCAATAGACACTTTACCGCCGTTTCGGACAGCGCCGCACCGCTCCGGGCCATCAACATCGGCTGCACAAGGTCGACCAGCCGCTGATCATCGGCGTCGCGCAGATAATGGGCGTTCAGGTTGGTCAGTTTGGCGACATCGAAACGCGACGGCGATTTGCCGATACCTTCGATGTTGAACCAGTCGATGGCCTGATCGGTGGTGATGGTTTCATCGTCGCCGTGGCTCCAGCCCAGGCGCAGCAGGTAATTGCAGATCGCCTCGGGAAGAAAACCGTCGTCACGATAATGCTCAACCCCAAGCGCCCCGTGGCGTTTCGACAGTTTCGCCCCGTCTGCACCATGGATCAGCGGGATATGGGCGAACCGCGGCGGCTGCCATCCAAGCGCCGTGTACAGCTGAAATTGGCGGAACGCATTGGTCAGGTGATCATCGCCGCGAATAACATCGGTAACCCCCATGTCGTGATCATCGACGACGACCGCCAACATATAGGTCGGGGTGCCGTCGGCGCGCAGCAAAATCATGTCATCGAGCTGATCATTGGCGACCCGGACATCGCCCTGGACCATATCGGCAATAACGGTTTCGCCCGATTGGGGCGCTTTTAGGCGGATAACCGGGGCGACGCCGGGGGGCGCGTCGGCATCTGCGCGGTCCCGCCAGCGGCCGTCATAGCGCATGGGGCGACCGTCGGCGCGGGCGCTTTCCCGCATTTCTGTCAGTTCTTCGGGGGATGAGTAACAGCGATAGGCGTGGCCTTCATCGAGCAGTCTTTCCGCCGCTTGGCGGTGCGCATCGATGCGGCCGGCCTGCGATATGGCGTCTCCATCCCAGTCCAGGCCCAACCATTTCAGGCCGTCATAAATGGCCTGAACCGCTTCATCGGTAGACCGCTTGCGGTCGGTATCTTCAATTCGAAGCAGGAACTTGCCTTGGTGATGGCGGGCGAACAACCAGTTGAACAACGCCGTGCGGGCGCCGCCAATATGCAGGAAGCCGGTCGGGGAGGGGGCGAATCGGGTTACGACTGTCATCTAGGTTTTGTTTACCGTTATCTGGAGTTTCTAGAGAGTATCTGGTTTGATGGTGGCGCATCGGGTCGGCGCTTCTTTAAATCGTGGCTTGTGATGTAGCACATTCTGTTAGCAGTTGCAGCAAAAAATGCCAGATCCGATGAGCGGTTACTATGGGGCAATCTACAATACCATATTGAAATATATGGATATTTTAAATTCCCTGATGGCAAATCAGTTGATCGCCGAACGCGATCGATGGGTGTTGTGGCTGCCGGTCGCGTTGGCCCTGGGCATCGCGTGTTATTTCGCCCTGCGCATCGAACCGCCTTATTATGTTGGCACTTTGGGCCTGATGATCGCCGGCGCTGTCGCCTGGATGGGGCGTTCGGCGCGGGCCATGGTGTGGCTTGTGGCCATCGGCTTTTTCGCGTTCAGTCTCGGATTTACCGCCGCCCAATGGCGAACCCTTCGCATCACCGCCCCGGTGATCGAAAAAGCGCTCCGCGCGGTCGTCATCGAAGGACGTATTGACCTCGTCGAAATCCGCGGAAAAGGGGTGCGGGTGACCCTTGACCACGTGCGTATTTCGACCCTGGGCCCGCGCCAGACTCCTGAAAAAGTAAGGCTCAGGCTGGCCGGCAATCAACCGGAATTAGGCCGGGGCGACTGGATTAGCGGCCGCTTCAGCCTTTCGCCACCATCGCCACCCGTCGCCCCGGGGGCATTTGATTTTCAACGGCGGTCATTTTTTCAGGGAATCGGCGGATCCGGTTTTTCGTTCGGATCGGTTAAGGTGACAAAAAAAGCCCAATCCGACGGCATGGCGGGCGTGATGTCGGAAATCACCAATTTGCGCCGACACATAGCGCTTCGGGTGTTGGGATACTTCAGCGACCGGGGGCAAGCAAAAACCGGCGCTGTGGTCGCGGCGTTGATGACCGGGGATCGCGGCGGAATTCCGAACAAAACAATGGCAACGTTTCGCGAATCGGGCCTGGCGCATCTGTTGGCCATATCGGGCCTGCATATCGGCTTGGTCGCCGGTATTATCTTTTTCGGGGTCCGCGCGGTGCTGGCCCTGGCCGGGGGGACGGCGCTTAAGTTTCCCATAAAAAAGTGGGCGGCGGTGGCGGCCCTCGCCGGCGCCCTCGGTTATACCCTGATTGCCGGGGCGACGGTGCCGACGATCCGGGCGTTCCTGATGATCTCCCTGGTCCTGGTGGCGGTGCTGTTTGACCGCCGCGGACTGTCCATGCGACTGGTCGCCTTCGCCGCCAGCGCGATTTTACTGATGCAACCGGAAGCCTTGCTGGGTGCCAGTTTCCAGCTATCGTTCGCCGCCGTTATCGCCTTGATCTCCGCCTATGAAGCGCTGTCGAAATGGCGTCAGGGGCGGGGCCGGTTGGGGGGGCTATCGGCCCCCGGGTGGCACAAGCCGCTGTTGTATGTCGGCGGTGTCGCCCTGACGACGCTGATTGCCGGTGGCGCCACGGCGCCGTTTGCGGCCTTTCATTTCAACCAGTTTCCCCATTACGGAATGATTGCCAATGTTCTGGCGGTTCCGCTGACGGCATTGTGGATTATGCCCTGGGCGGTGATCGCCTTCGCCTTGATGCCCCTGGGCGCGGAAGGTGTCGCGTTGGGCGTCATGGGCTGGGGGGTCGATCTGGTGCTCGCCGTGGCGGACATGGTTTCCCATTGGCCGGGGGCCGTGTCGTTGTTGCCGGCGATGCCGCCTTGGGCCTTGGCATCCCTGGCGTTGGGCGGGTTGTGGCTGTGTTTATGGCGCACCCGGTGGCGCCTGTTCGGGCTCGCCGCCATGGCGATGGGGCTGGCGACGATGGGGTTCTATGACATGCCCGACGTCTTGATCGATCACCGGGGCCGACTGATGGCGGTGCAAGACGGGGCCGGGGGCATGGCGGTGTCGTCCCGGCGGGCGGGACGCTTTACCAGCGATATCTGGTTGCGGCGGGCGGCGCTGGACAGCCCCACTCCGTGGCCCGGTCAATCCGCAAAGAAGTCGAAAAAGCCGGCGGTGAGTCTATCCTGCGATGGTCTCGGTTGCTTGTATTCCGCCCATGGCAAGACCATTGCCCTGATCACCGATATGGCCGCGCTGGAAGAAGATTGCGCCATGGCGAACGTCGTGGTCAGCACAATCCCGGTGCATGGCCGATGCCGGGGCCCGGACCTGATCATCGATAAAATTGATCTGTGGCGCGATGGCGCCCATGCCGTGTGGATCGAAAACGACAAAATCCGGGTGCAAAGCGTCAACGGGGAACGCGGCGACAGGCCCTGGGTGCAGCGGCCCAAAAACAAGAAAAAGCCGGCGGGCGGAACGTAAAATCAGTACTTGCGGACCAAACCGACCAGTTGCCCCTGAACCTTGACCCGGTCGGGGCCGAAGATGCGGGTCTCGTAATCCTTGTTGGCGGGTTCCAGCGCGATGGACTGGCCCTTGCGGCGCAGGCGTTTCAGGGTGACTTCTTCGTTATCGACGACGGCGACGACGATGGCCCCGTTTTCGGCCTTTTCGGTATGGCGGATAAGCACCGTGTCGCCATCGAAAATACCGGCTTCGATCATCGAATCACCATCGACTTCCAGGGCGTAATGTTCGCCTTTGCCCAGCAGAGAGGGCGGGATGCTGATGGAATTGGACGGGTCGCGCATGGCTTCAATCGGCGTGCCGGCGGCGATCCGGCCATACAGCGGGATTTCCATTGTTTCGGTACGTTCCGGCGCTTCGTTTCCGGTCAGTTTGAAATCGCCATGAATAATTTTGGGATCGAAACCGCCTTCGGGGGCGGCGGGTCGCTGGCCTGCCAGGTCTTCCGGGTGGCGCAAAATTTCCAGGGCCCGGGCGCGATGCGGCAGGCGGCGGATAAATCCGCGTTCTTCGAGTCCGGTAATCAGCCGGTGAATGCCGGATTTCGACGCCAGGCTCAGGGCATCCTTCATTTCGTCGTAGGAAGGGGAAATGCCGTTTTTATTCAGTCGCTGTTCGATAAAAACCAGAAGTTCGTGCTGTTTTTTGGTGAGCATGGCAATTCCTGAAACGGGCCTTGTGAGGCTTAACTTCCATAGGTTGTATGCACCGGGTTCGGCCACCGCAAGATATAGAACAAAAGCAAAACGTCTATCAATGTTCTACTTTGGTTCTAATGGCCCGTCAAGCCCGGAATTGCGCTTAAATCGATAAAATCGACCCGTTTAGGGGAATAATTTCGACCAAATCACCGCTTTTCGCCGATTTAGCGAAGGGCGGGCGGATGATCAGGCAATGGGCCTCGGAAAACCGGGCCAACATGGCGCTGTCCTGTTTGCCCAGTGGTATCGCCAGCCGTTCGCCATCCCCGCCGGGGGCCAGCGAGGCCCGAAGATAGTCCTGGCGCTGGTCATTTTCCGGCAGGTCCTGGCCCAGGGTGGCGGTTTCCCGCGCCAGGGCGGTATCGGGCATGCCAAGCAGGGTGGCCAATGCCGGTTTCAGGAACAACACCGAACAAACGCCGGTCGATACCGGGTTCCCCGGCATACCGAGCACCGGCATGCCGCCGAAGCGCCCGTCCAGGGTGCCAAACAGCAGCGGTTTACCGGGGCGCATGGCGATTTTATAGAAAATCTGGCGCAATCCGGCATCCTTCAAGACCTTGCCGACCAGGTCGTAGTCGCCGACAGAGACCCCGCCGATGGTGATCATCAGGTCGCACCCCAAGGCACCGTCGATGGCGGTGCTCAATTGGTCGACCGTGTCCCCGGCGATGCCCAAATTGACCGGTTCACCGCCCAACGCGCGCACGAAGGCGGCCAGCAGGAAGCTGTTCGAGGAGACAATCTGCGAGGGTCCCATGGGGTGGCCGGGCATCACCACTTCATCGCCGGTGGCCAAAATCGCCACGCGCGGTTTGCGGCGCACGATAAGTTCCGGCGCGTTCATGGCGGCGGCCAGGCCAATATGGCGGGCGTTGAGCACGGTGCCGGCCTTGAGCAAAACGTCGCCGACGGAAAAATCCATACCTGCGGGGCGGATAAACTTGCCTTCCGGCACACCTTCGATCATGCGTACGCCATCTTCAGCGGTTTCGGTGTTTTCCTGCATGACGACGGCATCGGCACCTTTGGGTAGCGGCGCGCCGGTAAAAATACGCACGGTTTCGCCGGCCCCGACGGTCCCTGCGAAGCCGCCACCGGCCTGGGATTCACCGATCAGCTTCAACACGCCCGGCGTATCGGCCGCCCGCACCGCATAACCATCCATAGACGACACGGCGGCCGGGGGATGGGAAACTTTGGAAGCCAGGTCGTGCGCCAGCACCCGCCCCAGGCCATCAGTCAGGGCGACGGTTTCGGGATCGACCGGCGAAAAATTCGATGTTACGTGGGCGAGGGCTTCGGCGACGGAAATCATCTTCAGTCGGCCTCGTACACGCCCGACTTGCCGCCGTCTTTGTGGGTCAGGCGGATATCGGTGATGTGCATGCCCTTATCGACGGCCTTGCACATGTCGTAGACGGTCAGGGCGGCGACCGAAACGGCGGTCAGGGCTTCCATTTCAACCCCGGTCTGGCCGCTGACCCGGCAGGTCGCGGTGATATCGACGGCGTTGCGCATCGCATCGCATTTAAGTTCGACCTTGACCGATGTCAGGTTTAGCGGATGACACAGCGGGATCAGGTCCGGGGTTCGTTTGGCGCCCATGATTCCGGCCAGTTGGGCGATCGACAGGACATCGCCTTTTTTGACGTCGCCGCCCTGGATCAAGGCCATGGTGGTGGGCTGCATGATCACTGAGCCCTTGGCCGTGGCCGTGCGTTCGGTTTGATCCTTGGCCGAAACGTCGACCATGTGGGCGTTGCCATCCTTGTCGATATGGGTCAGGTCGGCCATCAGTCGTTCCCCAGTATTGTTCGAGTAGCCAGTTCCACATCGTCCTGGCGCATGAGTGATTCACCGATCAGGAAGCGTTTGGCCCCGGCGTGGGCCATGCGGTTTAAGTCAGCCGCCGCATTCAGCCCACTTTCACACACCACCTGACGGTCTTTCGGCACCATAGGGGAAAGCCGTTCGGTTGTCGCTATATCGACGTCGAGCGTTTTGAGGTTGCGATTGTTAATGCCCATCAAGGGCGACTTAAGTTTGAGCGCCCGGTCCAGTTCGGCGGCGTCGTGAATTTCGATCAACACATCCATGCCCAGGTCCATCGCCAGGGCTTCAAGGTCTTTGGCCTGGGCGTCTGGCAATGCTGCCATGATCAGCAAAATGCAATCGGCGCCGAGGGCCCTCGCTTCATATACCTGATAGGGATCGAGCATGAAATCCTTGCGCAGCACCGGCAGCGCAACGGCGGCCCGGGCGGCGACCAAAAATTCATCGGCGCCTTGGAAATAGGGGATATCGGTCAACACCGACAGGCACGCCGCACCACCGGCTTCATAGGCCCTAGCCAGGGTCGGCGGATCGAAATCGTCGCGGATCAATCCCTTGGACGGCGACGCCTTCTTGATTTCGGCAATCAGGCCATAGCCGCCTTGGGCGACCTTGGCATTTAGGGCCTTGGCGAAACCGCGGGGCGGGGAGGCATCTTGTGCCGCCCGTTTGACATCATCCAGCGGCCTTGCCGCCTGGCGACGTGCGATATGATCGCGCTTGTCGGCGCAGATTTTGGCCAGAATATCGGTCACGCGTTCACTCGGAAGGTTCGTTGGTGATGGCGACCAGTTTGTCCAATGTCGCTGCCGCCGCACCGTTGTCGATTGCCGCCATGGCCAGGGCGACACCATCGCGGACGTCACCGGCCTGACCGGCGACTAACATGGCGGCACCGGCATTGAAGACGACGATATCGCGGTAGGGGCCAGCTTCGCCGTCCAACACAGCCTTCAAGGCGAGCGCGTTATGTTCCGGGGTGCCGCCTTTAAGGTCATCGGGATTGGCGCGGGGAATGCCCACGTCATCGGGGGAAATTTCGAAGGTCGTGACCTCGCCGTTTTTCAATTGCGCGACGTAGCTGGGGCCGGTCGTCGTCAATTCGTCCAAGCCGTCTGATCCATGAACGACCCAGGCCAGTTCGCAGCCGAGATTGCCCAGCACATTTGCCATGGGTTCAATCCAGTCGCGCGCGAAAGCGCCGGTAAACTGGCGTTTGACCCCGGCCGGATTGGTCAGCGGCCCCAACAGATTGAAAATGGTCCGGGTGCCCAGTTCGACCCGGGCCGGTCCCACATGCTTCATGGCGCTGTGATAGAGCGGCGCCATCAGGAAGCCCAGATTGGCCTGGGCGATGGCTTTTTCCACGTGCGCCAGGTCGGCATCCAGATTGACCCCCAAGGCGCCAAGCACATCGGAGGCGCCGGATTTCGACGACAGCGCCCGGTTACCGTGCTTGGCCACCGGCACCCCGCAGGCCGCCGTGACGATGGCCGCACATGTTGAAATATTATAGCTGCCGGAACCGTCACCGCCGGTGCCGACGATGTCGATAGCGTTGTCCGGGGCCTTGACCTTCAGGGCCTTGGCACGCATGGCCGTCGCCGCGCCGGTGATTTCGTCGACCGTTTCGCCGCGCACCCTAAGCGCCATCAAGAAGCCGCCGATCTGGGCGTGGGTGGCCTCGCCGGACATGATGATGTCGAAGGCCAAGGTCGCCTCGTCCCGATTCAGGGACACCCCGGTCGCCACCTTGGCGATATAGGTTTTCAGGTTTGTCGTCGGATCGCTCATGCCGCCAGCCTTTCGGGGCCTAAGTCGATGAAATTCTTGAGCACCGCATGGCCGTGTTCCGATGCGATGCTTTCCGGGTGGAACTGAACGCCGTGAATGGGTCGGGTTTTATGGGACAGGCCCTGGATGACCCCATCGGGGCTTTGGGCGGTGATTTCCAGGCAATCGGGCAGGCCGTCTTTGGGCACCGTCAGGGAATGATAACGGGTCGCCATGAAGGGGCTCGGAATTCCCTTAAACAGGCCGGTCCCGTTGTGGGTGATCGTGTCGGTCTTGCCGTGCATGGGTTTGGGCGCGCGCACCACAGAGCCGCCGAAAAACTGACCGATACACTGATGGCCCAGACAGACGCCCAAAATAGGCAAGCTGTCCGGTGCCTGGGCCAGGATATCCAGGCAAATCCCGGCCTTGTCGGGATCGCATGGACCCGGCGACAGGACGATAGCCTGCGGATTAAGGGCCAGGGCCGCCTCGGCGCTCAGGGCATCGTTGCGACGGACATCGACGTCCACACCCAGCTCACCCAGATAGTGGCGCAGGTTGTAAACGAAGCTGTCATAATTATCGATTAGTAAAATCATATCAGTTACTTATCAATTGATCCCGGTAAGCGTCAAGGGCCGCCGGTCCGCAAGTATAGCCGCACTTAAAGATTTTCCGGTAATCCCTCTTGACCTTCCAGTTGGGGGAGGCCCCATATGTAGATTACATCTTACTGGAAGGTTTGAAACGTGATGGACACGACCCTAAACCAAAGCGCGGCCGTTGGCTCCCACTTGATCCACCTGACGTTACCGGTGGAAGGCATGACGTGCGCGACGTGCGCGTCGCGTATTGAACGGGTGGTCAACAAGCTGCCGGGCATCGAAAGCGTCAGCGTCAACCTAGCGACGGAACAGGCCAATGTGACTTATACCGAAGGCTCCGTTGCCAGCGCCGATATCGCCCAGGCCATCACCAAGGCGGGTTTCAAGGTGCCGCCGACCCTGCATCAATTGGCAATCACCGGCATGACCTGCGCGTCGTGCGTCGGTCGGGTCGAAAAAGCCTTCGGCAAGATCGATGGCGTGGTTTCTGCCGTGGTCAACCTGGCCACCGAACGGGCCACGGTCAAAGTCGAAACGGGCAGGGCGTCGGTTGCCGACCTGATCCGGGCCGTCGAAAAATCCGGCTACGGCGCCGAAGCCGTGACCGACGACGACGCCCGCTTCGAAGAAGATGAACGCAAGGCCCGCAACAAGGCTCGCCATGACCTGCTGGTGGTCGCCGCATCGGCGCTGCTGACCCTGCCGTTTTTCATCCAAATGATATCGATGCTGACCACTGTCTCCTTCGAAATGTCGCCGCTGTTGCAGCTGACCTTGGCGACGCCTGTGCAGTTCGTCGCCGGGGCGCGTTTCTATAAGCCCGCATGGGCGGCGCTGAAAGCCGGCACCGGCAATATGGATTTGCTGGTGGTGATGGGAACATCGGCGGCCTATTGGTTGAGTGTCTATCTGGTCGTCATGCCGGGCGCTGTAGGCGCCCAGCACCTGTATTTCGAAGCCGGGGCCGCCGTCATCACCCTGGTATTGTTCGGCAAGTGGATGGAAGCCCGGGCCAAGCGCGGGGCGACCGAAGCCATCCGGGCCCTGATGAATTTGCGCCCGGAAAAAGCCCGGGTCTTGAGCGACGGCGCCGAAGTCGAAGTGCCCGTCGCCCTGGTCGCCAGTGGCGACACGGTAATCATCCGGCCCGGCGAACGCATCGCCGTCGATGGCGTCGTCATCGATGGCGCATCACAAGTCGATGAATCGCTGATCACCGGCGAAAGCATGCCGGTCGGCAAAGCCGTTGGCGACACCGTCACCGGCGGTTCCATCAACGCCGCCGGCTTGCTCAAAGTTCGGGCGACAATGGTTGGATCTGAATCGGCCCTGGCCCGGATTATTTCGATGATCCAGAACGCCCAGGCGACCAAGGCGCCGGTGCAAAAGATGGTCGATCAAATCGCCGCCATATTCGTGCCCATCGTCGTCGTGGTCGCCGTCTCGACATTCCTGGGCTGGTATTTCCTGAGCGACATCGGCGCATCGCTGTCGATCATCAACGCCGTCGCCGTGTTGGTGATTGCGTGTCCGTGCGCACTCGGGCTGGCGACGCCGACGGCGATCATGGCCGGCACCGGTACCGCCGCCAGATACGGTATTTTAATCAAGGACGCGGAAGCCCTGGAACTGGCCCACAAGGTCAACGTCGTGGTGCTGGACAAAACCGGCACCCTGACCGAAGGCAAGCCCACGGTCAGCGCCGTCATCACCTTGGATGACGATACCGATAACTTCGTTCGGCTCGCCGCGTCGGCCCAACAAGGGAGTGAACACCCGCTGGCCGTCGCCGTTCTCGACAAGGCGAAAGACATGGACCTGCTGCCTCTGGGTAGTTTCACCAGTCATCCCGGCCGGGGACTGGAAGCGGAAATAGAAGGCCGTACGATTATGATTGGTAATCGGCGCTTGATGGCCGATGCCGGTATTTCTCAAGACGCGCTGGAAGATCAGGTGCAGGCCCACGAAAACCAGGGCAAGACGGTTATGTGGGTGGCCGAAACGGCACCGCATAAAAAACTTCTGGGTGTCATCGCCGTCGGCGACAAGGTCAAGGAAACGGCACGCGCCGCCGTTCAGGGCCTGAAAGCCCAAGGCATCGAAACGGTCATGCTGACCGGCGACAACGCGCGGACCGCGGCGGGCGTGGCCGAAGCAGTCGGCGTCGATCGGGTCATCGCCGAAGTCCTGCCCCAAGACAAGGCCGCCGAAATCGAACGCTTGCAGGGAGAGGGCAAGACCGTCGCCATGGTCGGTGACGGCGTTAACGACGCACCCGCGCTCGCCGCCGCCGATGTCGGCATCGCCATGGGCACCGGCACAGATGTCGCCATGCACACCGCCGGGATTACCCTGATGCGTGGCGATACCATGTTAATCGCCGATGCCATCGCGGTGTCCCGCGCCACTCACAATAAAATCCGCCAGAACCTGTTCTGGGCGTTCATCTATAACATCATCGGTATTCCCTTGGCGGCGGCCGGCCTGTTAAGCCCGGTCATCGCCGGTGCCGCCATGGCCATGAGCAGCGTCTCGGTGGTTTCGAACTCGCTGTTGCTGAAACGCTGGAAGCCGAAAGTTTGATTGATGACGGAGAATTGAACATTCGAGCGCCCGATGTATCCTTTTAGGGCGCGATCTCACGCGAAGATATCCAGAATTTGCCCCCGTCCTGTTCCCGGATCCGGGTGCCGAACTGGAATTCGTGCGCTTGAACGGAACCGGTTTTCGCGGACGTGATGATGTTGATCTCGACCCAATAAGTTGTCGAGTTCCTGGTTGCTGTGTTTATTGCTTGTTGCGCTTTCAATACGGGTGATCGGCAATAGGGCGCTATCTTCGGGACGACCGCCGACCGGCTCCGCACCGGGGATCAGAATCGGGGTAACTAGGACAGCGTAACGTTCGTAGTCAAGTGGCGTCGTAATACCTATCATGACAGACAATTCCACAGTGATCGGCACGTCGAATTGATACTTTCAACAGTAAATTTCGATCCGGGAACATACGGCCCAGAATTTCATTTACGCAGGGTGCCAGTTTAATTATTTCCGCGTGTTGATGCGTTGATGTGGATCAAGGTCCGTCGTCAGGATTTCGCCGGCGACGGCCATGGTCATGACCAACATCTTGGTGGTTTCGAACTCGTTGCTGTTGAAACGCTGGAAGCCGAAACAGTAATACAAGCTGGCAATTATGGTATCCTTACAGGATCGAATCATTCAGGAGTAGGAACCATGACTTTTGCGCGTTTGGTGACATTTGTCGCTTTGCCGATCGTCCTTCTTTTCACCACGCAAGCCCTGGCGGCCGGCAAGGTTTTTTCAAACGACGGGATGGCGATCAAGGGATATGACCCGGTCGCCTATTACACCATGGGAAAACCCGTTCACGGCGACAAGCTATACTCCTTCGCCTGGAACGGCACCAAGTGGCAGTTTGCCAGCGCCGAAAATCGTGACCTGTTCAAGGCCGCGCCGGAAAAGTATGCGCCGCAATACGGCGGCTATTGCGCCTTTGCCGTAAGCAAGGGATCGACGGCGCCGACCGATCCGGAAATCTGGAGAATTGTCGACGGCAAACTTTACCTCAATTATTCGAAATCCGTGCAGGCGCAGTGGCTGAAAAGTATTCCCCGGAATATCGCCGCTGGTGATGCCAACTGGACCCGGATAGAGAAAGGGCTCGGCAACTGACGCACCGGTGACCTAACCAAGCCCCGTCGTATAAATTTGGTAGGCCCCGCCGGCCAGCAGGGATCCGACCACGGCGAGCAGGATATACCACAGGAACACCGCCTTGCGGACCAGGGCATAAACGGCGATGGCGGCGGGGATCGAGGTGACTGCCCCGGCGGTCATAAAGGCCAGCGCCGGACCAGGCGCCATGCCGCTGTCCATCAGGCCGGCGACCAGGGGGATCGCCACGTAACCATTCAGGTAGGCCGGGACCCCGGTGATAACCGCCAGCGGCAGCGCCCATGAACTGTCGTTGCCGAGCCAGCCGCCGATCAATTCCGGCGGCACATAGCGGACCATCAGGCTTTCCAGAATAAACGCCAGCACCAGCCATTTACCCAGGAACAGCACGGTCCAGATCACCGTGGTGCGGAATTTATCCAGCCGTTCGGGTGTTTTCCAGAAAGACCAGTGAATCTTCGCATCGGGAATACTCGGTCGGCACGTGCCGCCGGACGACACCTGTTCGCGCAAGGGGGCCGCGAATCCTCCGGCGGCTTGAACCATATGAGTGCCCAGGCCACCGAAGATGCCGATCAGGAAAGCCGCAATGGTCTTGGCGATGGCGAACTGCAGGCCGATAGCGCCGACCGTGATCAGGAATATTTCAGGATCCATAATTGGTGAGGATAACCAAAACGCCATGACCGCGGGCAGGGGGACCCCGGCGGCCAGCAGGGCGGCGATGATCGGGATGACACCACAGGAACAGAATGGCGAGAGCGAGCCAAACAATGCCGCCGCACCGATGACCACAAGCCAGTGGCCCTGAAAAACCCGGCTGATGACACCGTCGGCGCCGGCCGCCGTCAACCAGGCGGCAGCCACCGCACTGGCCAGCAAATAAGGCGCGATGCCGATCAGGTTGGTGAGGGTGAAGTTAAGGCTTTCGCCGACCGCCGATAGCGGCATCAGCAACGCCATGGCGAGGATCAAGGCCAAGATAACAAGAACCGCCCGGTCGATTTGGCGAAAGGCCTGCCCGAGAGACGTCGCATAGAGGGTCAATGTGGTCATGTCGCAAATTCCTTTTTCTCAGCTACAGCCAAACCCTGGCAGCATTCCACAGTCAGGTAATCGACCAGGCTTTCCATCAGTCCATAGTCGGCCTGGCAAATCAGTTCCCGGCTTTTGCGCGATTGTTCAAGCAGTCCGGCCTTGGCCAGGCGCTGGATATGATGGGTCAGGGTCGAAGCCGGAATGTCGACTTCGCGCTGCAAGGAACCCATGTTGGCGCCGCCCTTGCCGGCCTTAACCAGGGCGCGAAAGACTCGCAAACGAACGGGGTTGCCAAGCGCCTTCAGGCAGTTGGCCATGTCGATTGTCAGGGTGTCGTTTTCTGTTTCCATAGGAGTGAACATAACCCAAGTGGATTCATATTACAATAGTTTTCGAAATATCGAAATAACAGTAATAAATGACAAACATTACAGTTTACTGTATGCTTTACGTTCGCTTTCGAATTAAAGGAAGACAGACATGAATATCGGCGCCATTTCTGAAATGTCGGGCATCCCCACCAAGACCATTCGGTATTACGAAGAAATCGGATTGATCCCGCCGGTGATGCGCACGGAAAACGGCTACCGCCATTACCAAAACCGGGACTTGGAACAACTGCGTTTTGTCCAGCGGGCGCGCAAACTTGGTTTTACCCTGAAAGACGTAGGCAATCTTCTGGCGTTATGGAATGACAAGAACCGGGCCAGCGCCGACGTCAAGAAATTCGCCCTGAATCACATCACCGAAATAGATAGCCGCATCGCCGAATTGAATTCCATCCGCGCCACCCTGACGGAACTGACGGCATCGTGTCACGGCGACGACCGCGCCGATTGCCCGATCCTGGAAAACCTGGCCAAGGTCGGCTGAGGGCTGTCTCAGGCGATGCGGATATATCCCATCATGCCCGCGTCGGCGTGTTCAAGAACATGACAATGCAGGGCCCAATCACCGGGATTATCGGCGACAAACGCGACATCGACATATTCGTCGGGTTGGATCAGCACGGTATCCATGAGGGTCGGTTGATCGATGGTTTTTCCGTCACGTGCGATCACATGGAACGAATGCCCGTGCAAGTGAATGGGGTGTTCAAACGCCGTGCTATTGCGCCATCGCAAGCGATAGGTTTGACCGCGTTTCAGGGTCAACATCGGCTGACCGGTATCTTCTGCGGTCATTGGCGGGATAACCTCGCCATTGATCGCCCATAACAAACCCATGCCCGCCAGTTTCTGCAAGTCGAGCGTCTCGCCTTTGTAGCGGGCGGCGGCGAGGCCGCCCATGGCGCCGCCCTGGAATTCCATTTCGTGGAGAGTGGCTTTGGTCAAATTCGGCTTGGCGACCGGATTATCGGCCATTCGCTTCGGCGGTTCGGACGACGGCTCGCCAACGGCTGGCGCGTCACTGTATTTAAGGTTGGTAAAGGTGAAGCTGGAACGCTGCGAATAGACGTCGGTGACCGGGAACGCCTCACCCGGCTTGCCGGTCATGTCGAACACCAGGTCGACGCGACCACCGGGCGTCACGATGACCGGTTTGTCACCAATCCGGCGCGGCGTCACCGGATGGCCGTCGATGGCGATTTCCCATGGGTTATGACCCGTAAACAGGAGGCCGAAATTTCGCGCATTGGCGACGTTAATCAGGCGCAGGCGGATACGTTCACCGGCCCTGACCGGAAATTCATCGCGATATTCGCCGTTCAGGGTCGGCACATTTCCCAACCTGCCGCCATGGGACGCATCCATCATTTGACCGAAGGGGGGAAGGATACCATCTGTGGTCAGCCGCCAGTCATCGATCACCCAAACCACATCCCTATCGACCTTTACAGGTTTGGCTTCGTCGACGATCAGGGCGCCAGCCAGGCCGCGTCCGACCTGTTCGGAATTATTGAAATGGGGGTGGTACCAAAAGGTTCCGGCATCTTGCACCTTGAAATCGTAGATGAAGGTTTCACCGGGCAGAATAGGCGGCTGGTTTAAATAGGGGACACCGTCCATGGCATTGTCGGCGCGAATTCCGTGCCAGTGAACTGTGGTCGGCTCCTTCAGGTCGTTCTTGACCTTGATGCGTAGACGTTCCCCTTGTTTAAGCCGCAACACCGGACCCGGCACCGTGCCGCCGTAGCCCCAGATATCCGTCGCAGGCGCGCGGTCGCCAACCAAGGGCACCTTGGCCGCCATGGCGACCAGGGTCGGAAATGCCGGTGTCGCGGCGTGAAGCGAAAACGACGGGATCAGGCTGCCTGCTGTTATCGCCGTGGTGGCGGTAAGGAAGGTGCGGCGGTTGATGGTCAGCATGAATGAAAGGCCTTTTGCTTTGAATAAACGTTCACCACCACCATAAAGATTCCAGTAACGGGAATGTCATGCGTTTTTTTATGATTCTTCGGTCGCAAGCGGCAGCCCCGGTTGCGAGAATTGCAGTTCGGCCAGGCGGGCATAAAGCGGGCTGGATTTCAAAAGTTCCGCGTGGGTTCCCGAAGCGACGATCTGGCCGCCGTCGATAACCGCGATGCGCTGGGCGTTGATGACGGTCGACAAGCGGTGGGCGATGATCAACGTCGTACGACCCTTCATCAGGCGATCCAGGGCCTGTTGCACCAGGCGTTCGCTGATGGCGTCCAGCGCGCTGGTCGCCTCGTCGAGCAACAACACGGCGGGGTCCCGCAAGATCGCCCGGGCGATGGAAATACGTTGCCGCTGACCGCCCGACAACCGGGTGCCTTTTTCGCCAAGAAACGTCCCATAGCCATCCGGCAAGGCGACCAGGAATTCATCGGCCGCGGCGTCTTTTGCCGCCGCCCGAACGGCGGCTTCGTTGGCATCGGGATTGCCATAGCGAATATTTTCCAGGCCGTCGGTGCCGAAAATGACGGGGTCCTGGGGGACCAACGCCATGCGCCGGCGCAGGTCTTGCGGGTCGGCGTCGCGAATGTCGACACCATCGATCCGGACGGTGCCTTTTTCCGGATCATAAAAGCGAAGCATCAATTGGAACACGGTGCTTTTGCCGGCTCCCGATGGGCCGACCAGGGCCACCGTTTCACCGGGTTCGATGGTCAGTGAAAATTCTTCGAGCGCCGCATGGTCGGGACGCGAAGGATAATGGAACGTGACATTTTCAAACACAACACGCCCCGCAGCCGGAACCGGCAGAGGCTTGGGGGTTTCCGGTGCGGTAATTTCGGATTCGGATTCAAGCAGTTCCATCAATCGTTCCGTGGCCCCGGCGGCGCGCAGTAGTTCGCCGTAGACTTCTGAAATGATGCCGACCGAAAAGGCGACGATGGTTGCGTAGTAGACAAACGCCGCCAACTCGCCACCGCTGATCTTGCCGCTCATGACATCATTGCCGCCGACCCAAAGAATCACCGCGATGGCGGTAAAAACCAGCAAGATAACCGTCGCCGACAGGATGCCGCGAAGCCGGATGCGGCGGACGGCGGTGTCAAAGGTATTGGTGACTTCCTGGTCAAACCGCTTTTTGTCTTCCGCTTCGTGGGTGAAGGCCTGCAAGGTGCGGATGGCGTTGAAACTTTCTTCGGCGAAGGCGCCGACATCGGCGACCCGGTCCTGGCTGTCGCGGGACAACTTGCGCACCCGTCGCCCGATCATAAGAATCGGCACCACGACCAAAGGCACCACCAGTAACACCAAACCGGTCAACTTGGCGTTGGTGATAAACAACATGACCAAGCCACCGATCAACATCAGCGCGTTGCGCAATGCCATGGAAGCGCTGGACCCGATAATGGATTGCAGCAACGTCGTATCGGTGGTCAGGCGGGACAGGATTTCACCGGTTTTGGTGACTTCAAAAAAACCGGGATGCAGGGCCAGGACACGTTCGAAAACCGCGTTGCGCAAGTCCGCCACCACGCGTTCGCCAAGCCATGATACATAATAAAATCGCGCAAACGTACCGGCTGACATAATCACCGACAGGCCGATCAAAAGAACAAGGGCCTGATCCAGGGCTTCGGGATTACCCTGTGAAAACCCGCCATCAATGATAAGGCGCAAGCCCTGGCCCAGTCCCAGCCCGGCCATGGCCGTGACGATCAGGGCGATGGCGGCGACGACGACCCGCCGCCAGTAAGGTTTGAGGAATCCACCGACCCGTCGCAAGGCACGGACGTCCTTGCTCTTGGGACGATCCGCCATTTCTGTTGTATTTCTCGCCAACCGTAGACTCCCGATACTTCGCCCACAGACATGCGCATCGATACGCCGTTGGCCTGACGTTTATTCAAGGCGCATGAAAATTATTACTTCACGCGGGTGTATTCCCCGGTGATCAATTTCAAGGGTACGCCGTTTTGGATGCGCGAAAAACTCAAAGACAATTTATCGCCGTTCAGGGTGCGTACGTATTCCTGCATTTCGTAGCCGCCGTCGTCCGATATCAGCAACGAATAGACAATCAACGAATTGCCATCAATCTTGCACCAAACGAAGGGGTCACCTTTCAGCGGGTCCATCGGCGTAAGCTTGCCGAACAGATTGCGCCGCATGGCCGAAGAAAAAATTAGGTCTCGCCCGCTGGGAACGAACGAAACTTTATAGGATTTCGTCTTTCCGACGCCAGATACGAATGTCGTCGTCGACCAGTCGATCTCGAAGCCATCTTTCTTTAAGGGTTGGATGGAAAGCTTCAACACTCTGCCCGAATTGGCGTCCGACAGTGCATTACCTTCATATTTACCGAAAAAAGGCTCGATGGCGTGATCCGCGTGTGCCGAACCGGCAGGGATGGACCAAGCCAACAGGGCGGCGACGAACAAGACAATACGTGATTTATGCAGTTTCATGAATTCCAACCGTTTTTCGTGACAACATATTATATTCGCAATCGTGCCTGCATGCGAATCATTCACCTTGGGCGCAAGATGTCCAAGACGTGCTCTAGAATAGGATAGCCGGGTGGCAAAGAATAGCCGAAAATCAGTCCCGCCGCCCGCTCCGCAGGGGGCAAAAAAATTCCGGCCCAATTTTGGCCGCCAAATGCTGTATGCTGGTATCGCCTTGGCATCCATTCTTGGCGGGTATTATTTGATTTTACAATTTATGCCGACTCGGGACATTCCAAAAAAACAGGTGTCGAACGAGCAACCTTCCAGCCCCCAACCCTGGTATAAAAAACAAAGCCCGCCGCCCAGCCTGATCACCGTGCCCGATGCGCCTTTGTTCCCGGAACCCGATGAAGAACCGCTAGAGGCACAAAAAATCGACGCAGTGAGGGCCTATGAAGAAGCCCTGCCCAAGGAAATATATGAACCCGATCCACCGACCCCGGCAAAGGTCGAACCGCAAAAACCGGCACCGATACCCGAAAAGATCGAAAAAGTCATAACCGCCGATGCCGGCCCCGTGATGCCGCCCTGGCGCCGGAATGCGGTTGCCCTTCCGGCGACCGGGGACCGACCCTTGATCGCCATCGTCATCGACGATATGGGAGTCGATAAAGCTCGATCGGCCCGGGTGATAAAATTGCAGGCACCGCTGACCCTGTCATTCCTGACCTACGCCGAAAATCTCGACCGCCAAACCAGCGATGCCCGGGCCAGTGGCCACGAATTAATGCTTCATGTTTCCATGGAACCGCTGAGCAGTGCGGTAGATGCGGGCCCCAATGTCTTGCTGACCGACATGGCCGACGACGAAATCAGGCGTAGGCTCGATTGGGGATTTTCCCGATTCACGGGGTATGTGGGTGTCAATAATCATATGGGCTCGAAATTCACAGCCAACAGCCACGCCATGGAAGTGGTGATCGAAGCGGTGAAGCGGCGCGGCCTGTTGTTTCTTGATTCCCGCACATCGGGGCGCACCGTGGCCGCGAAACTGGCCCGCCAAATGCACGTGCCATCTGTCGAACGCAATATATTTATCGATAACGTCGGCACGGTGGACGAGGTCAATGCCCGCCTGAAAGAAGTTGAAAAGTTTGCCCGGCGCAACGGCTTTGTCGTCGCCATCGGCCATCCCCGGCAGGCCACCATCGAGGCCCTGGAAATCTGGCTGGCCGGTCTTCAGGACAAGGGCTTTCGCCTGGCGCCAATTTCGACAATCGTCAGCCTGTTCGGAGCCTCTTGACCTTCCAGCAACGGGAAGGCGTCTAATAGATCAGGTTTGAATATTTAAGGAGTCTCGAACTATGACCACGACATACAAAGTAGACGGCATGACCTGCCAAGGGTGCGCCAATTCGGTCACCAACGCCATCAAGGCGGTCGCCCCAAATTCTGAAATCACCGTCGATCTGGACGCCAAACAAATCACCGTCGACGGAATGAACGATGAAGCGGCAGTCGCCAAAGCCGTCGATGACGCGGGATTTGAATTCGGTGGGGTCGCCTGAACAGCTTCAGTTCTGTGAACTGGCGAACCTGACGGCTTCTTCCATAGCGCGGATCAGGGCGCGGGCCTTGTTACGGCTTTCCTGGAATTCCGCTTCCGGGTCGCTGTCGGCGACGATGCCGCCACCGGCCTGGACATACATGGTGCCGTCCTTGACCACCGCCGTGCGCAGGGTGATGCAGGTGTCCATGTCACCATTGGCACCGAAATAGCCGATACAGCCGGCGTAAATGCCGCGTTTTTCACTTTCCAGTTCGTCGATGATTTCCATGGCCCGGACCTTCGGCGCGCCCGATACCGTGCCCGCCGGGAAGCCGGCGAACAGCGCCCGCATGGCGTCGAATTCGGGGTCCAGGTCACCTTCGACGTTGGAAACAATATGCATGACGTGGGAATAGCGCTCGATGGTCATCTGATCGGTAACCCGGACAGTGCCGACCTTGGCGACCCGGCCGACATCGTTGCGACCCAAATCCAATAGCATCAGGTGTTCGGCCAGCTCCTTGGGGTCACCCAGCAATTCGGCGGCCAGCGCGTCGTCTTCGGCGGGAGTAGCGCCCCGTGGGCGGGTGCCGGCGATGGGCCGGATGGTGACCGTGTTATCGCGGACCCGGACCAGGATTTCAGGGCTCGAACCGACGATGGAAAAATCTTCAAAATCCAGGAAGAACAAAAACGGCGACGGGTTCAGGCGGCGCAGGGCCCGATACAGGGAAAACGGCGGCAAGGTGAAGGGAACGGCGAAGCGTTGCGACACCACGACCTGGAAAACATCGCCCGCCAGAATGTATTCCTTGGCCTTGGCGACCATGGCGTGGAAATCTTCCCGCGACATGTTCGATGTCGGCTCGCCAACTTCGATGTCGGCGTGCCGGTGCTGATGGGGCAGGCTTTTTTCGAACGCGCCAAGGGATTCTGCCAGCCTGTCGGTCGCCGCATCCCATGCCGCAACGGCGTCCATACCGGCGGTCGGCCTGACCGGGGTGATCAGCGATATTTTGTCTTCTATAGTGTCGAACACCGCGATTACCGTCGGCCTGACGAAGATACCGTCGGGTGTGCCGATGACATCGGGATTGGCGTTGGGCAGGTGTTCGATCAGGCGGACCGTATCATACGCCATGTAGCCGACCAGGCCGGCGGCCATGGGCGGCAATCCCTGGGGAAGATCGATAAAGGATTCCTCGACGACCGCGCGCAAGGACGCGATGGCGCCCAAAGCGCAGGGTTCGAACGTGCCGGGAGACTTAAGGGGCTGACGGTTGATTTCGGCGCTGTCCCCGAAACAGCGCCAGATCAGGTCGGGCCGCAGGCCGATAAAGGAATAGCGCCCGCGTATGGCACCGCCTTCTACGGAATCCAGCAAAAAGCTGTTGGGTTCATCGCCGGCCAGTTTCAAAAATGCCGAAACCGGTGTTTCCAGATCCGAAACCATGCTGGTCCAGACAACCTGGGCCTCGCCCTTGTCATAGACCTCTTTGAATTTTACCGCTTCCGGGAAGATCTCCATGATATGGCCCGTCTTGTAATCTTCTAGAAAAGGCCATCCAGGGCAGCCGAATTGATCGACACCGGATAGTGCTGACGCAAGCCATCGGCAAGCTGGCCAAGAAGGTCGGCGCGCATGGACGATGTCAATTGCTGACCCATGGTATCGAGTTTTTTCTTGTCGACGATCAGGTTTGCCGACACCACATTTGTCAGTCGGGCGACCACATGGGCGTTATTCCCCGTGGCCTCTGCTGCATCGCCGACGGAAGCGGTGAACAGGTCGGCGATGAGGGCCGGCGACAATCCCTTGACGCTTTCCCTGCGGGTGAACGGCGCAGATACATCTACTTTCAATCCCAAGGCGGCGGCCAGGGTTTCCAATTCGCCCCCACCTTTCACTTTTGCAATCATGTCTTCGGCCAATTTTTTGGCATTTTCGGCCTGTCGTTCATCCTGCCAAGCCTTCACGACATCGGCCCTGATGCTGGCCAACGGGCGCAGTTGGGGAAGGGTAACGGAATCCACTCGAAGGATGAAATAGCCATCGCTGCCGGCTTCGCTTAAGGGGCTGTCCTGGCCTTCGATGGTGTTAAACGCGACGTCCAGGAAGTCACCTTTGGGCAAATCCTTGACCCTGGCATCGCCGTTCATGCCGCCGCGATCAATCGCCGGTATGTTCTTGATCGGCAGGCTGAGCGTCTTGGCGGCTTCTTCCAGTGTGGCACCGCCGCCGAGTTCGTCTTCTAACTTGTTGGCAACCCGAAACAGGGAATTGATGGCTTTGTCCGCGGCTATTTCCCTGGAAATATCTTTCTTGGCGTCTTCCAGGCTGCGCTGGGTCTTGGGCTTGATGTCGACCAGGCTCAGGATATGCCAGCCGAGAACACTTTTCAGCGGTTCGGAAAAGTCTCCCGGTTGCATGGCAAATGCGGCATCGGCCAGTTCTGGCGGCAGTTGCGCACGGGTCATTGTGCCCAGGTCAAGCTGGTCGGGGGTCATATCGGCTAAGTCTTTTGCGACGGTGGCAAAATCGGCGCCTCCTTTAAGCATGTCAGAGGCTTTTTTCGCCGTCCCTTCATCGCCGAGCCGGATTTGTTTCAAAACCCGGCTTTCCGGCGTCTGGAATTCGTCCAGGCGGGCCGCGTAAGCGGTCGCTATTTCATCGTCGGATATGGAAATTTCCTTCGCCAACTCACCGGCGGTCAGGCTGACATAGGTCAAATTGCGAGATTCGGGTGCGGTGAACCTGGCGGCATTGGCCGTATGGAATTCAGCCAGCTGGGCGTCATCGGGTTTCGCCAGAACGGTAACGGTGGAATAGGGGATGGTGACGATTTCGGCGGCCCGCTTTTCATTTTGATAGGCGTACAGGATTTCGGTCATGCGCTTGGGTGCCTTGGGGGCCGACCCGATCATGCTGAGATACTGGCCGCGGACAATGTCGCCACGGGTCAGGGCGATGTAGCCCGTTTCGCTTAGGCCATTGGCTTGCAGGGTTTGCTGGAACCGGGTGCGTTCAAAATCGCCTTTGGCGTTCTTGAATTCGTTGACGCCACGGATATCACGGCGCACCAGGTCATCGCTGACCACAATACCCTGATCACTGGCGGCAAGGCCAAACAGGGTACGGTCGATAATCCGGCTCAGGACTCCGTCGGTGATGCCCAACGCGCGGGCCTGTTCGGTGTCGATGCGGGTTCCTAACATGGCCGACAATCGTTCGATCTCGCGTTGAAAATCACGCCTGACCTGTTCGGGAGGTATTTCAGCCTTCCCGACCGTGGCGACAGTCGTACTGGCACCCTTGGGATTGAAAACATCGGCGATGCCCCAAAGGGCAAAACTCAGGATCAGCAACGTCAACAAACCTTTGATGACGATTCCGGACGAACGGTTACGAATAGCTTCGAGCATGAAAGTGGTCTTTTATCCGAATGTTGGTGGGATCAAGGCGCTCATTCAAGCACCCCCCGACAGAACGGCGGCATCATAGAAGCGCCTTCCGGCCCCGGCAACCATGCTTTTTCGAATTCGGCAACGGCGCCCCTGTCCCACCCTTAGGAGTATTGGTTATCCCGGGTCTCCATGATAGGTATGTGGCGCACTATCAGGACAGCCAAACAACGTTGAGGAATCCCTGCTATGACCACACCACGGACCCCGCTGATCGCCGGAAACTGGAAAATGAATGGCCTGCAAGGCGATGGCCGGGCGCTGGCTTCCGCCGTTGCCGACTTCCTGAAGTCCCAGGGTGCCGCAAACTTTGAAATGCTGGTCTGCCCGCCGTTCACGCTGATTTCGGCGGTCCACGACGCCCTTGCGGGTTCGGGGGTCAAACTTGGCGCACAAGATTGCTCCACGGCCGCCAAGGGTGCCCATACCGGCGATATCAGCACCGACATGCTGGCCGATGCGGGGTGTACATATGTTCTGGTTGGCCATTCCGAACGTCGCACCGATCATCGGGAAACCGACGAACTGGTCAACGCCAAGGCGGTCGCGGCACACACATCGGGCCTCAACGCGGTTATCTGTATCGGCGAGACCGAAGCCGAACGGGACGGCGGCAAGACCCTGGACGTGGTTAAATCCCAAATCGCCGGATCGGTGCCCGGTTCGGCCACCGCCGCCAATACCGTCGTCGCCTACGAACCCGTGTGGGCCATCGGTACCGGTCGCACGCCGACGATAGATGAAGTCCAGGACGTACACGCCTTTATCCGGTCCGAACTGGCGGCCAAACTGGGTCAGGATGTGGCCGATGGTATCCGTCTGCTGTATGGTGGATCGATGAATCCGGGCAATGCGAGCGAACTGCTGGCATTGGGGGATGTCGATGGTGGCCTGATTGGCGGGGCCAGTCTGAAGCCCGAAGATTTCGCGGCCATCGCCACGAGCTGCCCCGCTTAGGTCAATTAATCGGCAGTTTTTGCACTTTCCCCTAGCCAAGCGCGCGAACACGGATTAAAACGCCGCAACGATTTCATTTCCAAACAATTTTATAGTGCCGCCCCATGATCACGGTCATCCTTGTTATTCATCTGCTTGTCGCCATTGCCCTTGTCGGCACGGTGCTGCTTCAGCGTAGCGAAGGCGGTGGATTGGGCATGGGCGGCGGTAGTGGCGGCGGCGGCGGATTCATGTCGGGCCGCGAAACGGCAAACCTGTTGACCCGGGCGACCGGGGTGCTGGCGGCAATTTTCATGACGACCAGCTTGATTCTGGGAATTCTGGCAAGCAGCCCGTCCAAGACCGGATCGATCATGGATGGACCCGTCAAGGCCGAACAGCCCATGGATAAGCCGGCTGAACCGGAACAACCGAAAGCACCGATCGCCGACTAAACCTTAAAAAACGTCAACGGAAAAGTGACAAGAATGAAGCAAATCGAATACGTAACGGCACGGGCGGCAAAACAGCCGCCTCTTTTTTTGTACTTTTTTAAGCAAACAGCGTTTCTTTCCTTTCCGTCTTCAATCCGAATCCTATATAGTTCACGTCCATGACGCGGTTTATATTTATCACCGGCGGTGTGGTTTCCTCTCTCGGTAAAGGTCTGGCATCGGCGGCTTTGGGCGCCGTCCTGCAAGCGCGCGGATTCAAGGTCCGCCTGCGCAAGCTTGACCCCTATATTAATGTCGATCCGGGCACCATGTCGCCCTATCAACATGGTGAGGTGTTCGTCACCGATGATGGCGCGGAAACCGACCTGGATCTGGGCCATTACGAACGCTTTACCGGCGTTCATGCCCGCCAAAGCGATAACATCACCACCGGGCGAATCTATTCAGATGTCATCGCCCGCGAACGCCGGGGCGATTACCTGGGGGCAACCATTCAGGTCATTCCCCATATCACCGACGCCATCAAGGCTTTCGTGCTTTCCAATATCGATGACGAGGATTTTATCCTGTGCGAAATCGGCGGCACCGTCGGCGATATCGAAGGACTGCCGTTTCTCGAAGCGATCAGGCAAATTCGGAATGACCTGGGCCGCGAGCGGACCATGTACATCCACCTGACCCTGCTGCCCTACATCCCGACGGCGGGGGAATTGAAAACCAAGCCGACCCAGCATTCGGTCAAGGAAATGCTCAGCGTCGGTATCCAGCCCGATCTGTTGATGTGCCGGGCCGACCGCGAGATACCGGACGGCGAAAAACGCAAGATCGCGCTGTTCTGCAATGTTCAGGAAGAAGCCGTCATTTCGGCGCTCGACGTTCCCAGCATTTACCAGGTTCCCATCAGTTATCACAAGGAAGGACTGGACCGGCAGGTTTGCCGCCATTTCAACATCGAAGCGCCTGAGCCTAATTTGGAACGATGGTCCGAAATCCTGGAACGGGTTTTGAAACCCGAAGGCGAGGTCTCCATCGCCGTCGTCGGTAAATATACCGGCCTGCTGGAAGCCTATAAATCGTTGTCCGAAGCGCTGACCCACGGCGGCATTGCCAACAACGTCAAGGTCAAGCTGAACTGGATCAATTCCGAAGTGTTCGAAAGCGAGGACACGGTCCACCATCTGGAAGGCGTCAACGGCATCTTGGTGCCGGGAGGTTTCGGCGAACGCGGCATCGAAGGCAAGATTGCGGCGGCGAAATTTGCCCGCGAACGAGGGATTCCCTATTTCGGGATTTGCCTGGGCATGCAAATGGCGGTGGTCGAAACGGCGCGAAACCTGGCCGGCATCAGTGGCGCCGGTTCGACCGAATTCGGCCCTTGCGATGACCCCATCGTCGGCCTGTTGACCGAATGGCAACGCGACGGGGTGACCGAAGTGCGAAATGAAGAAAGCGACAAAGGCGGCTCCATGCGCCTGGGCGCTTATGAAGCTCACTTACAAGCCAACAGCCATATCCGAAAGATTTACGGTTCCGACACCATCAGCGAACGTCATCGTCATCGCTTCGAAGTCAACCTGGCCTATGAACAGGCGCTGGCCAAGGCCGGCATGATATTTTCGGCGAAATCGCCCGATGGCGTGTTGCCGGAAATTATCGAAATACCCGATCACCCGTGGTTCATTGGCGTCCAGTTCCACCCGGAACTTAAATCAAAACCGTTCGATCCCCATCCGCTGTTCTCCTCGTTTATCGAAGCCGCCGTCGAACGATCGCGGCTGGTGTAAGGGCATGACTGCACCCCGCCAAGTATCCGCCGGTTCCGTCACTTTTGGCAACGAGTTGCCGCTGGCCCTGATCGCCGGGCCGTGCGCCATGGAAAGCCGCGGCCATGCCCTGGATATGGCCGGCGCCTTGCGCGACTTAACCGCCAAACTCGGGATTGGCCTGGTCTTCAAGACATCTTTTGACAAAGCCAACAGGACCAGTGCCGCAAGCCCGCGCGGGGTCGGCCTGGATGAAGCGCTGGCGGCATTTTCTGAAATACGCGAGAGCCTTTCCGTTCCTGTGTTGACCGACGTCCATACTGCAGATCAATGCGCCGCCCTGGGCGAGGCCGGTGTCGTCGATGTCCTGCAAATTCCGGCTTTCCTGTGCCGCCAGACCGACCTGTTGGTCGCCGCGGCCAAGACCGGCCTGGCCATCAACGTCAAGAAAGGCCAGTTTCTGGCGCCTTGGGATATGGCCAATGTGGTCGCTAAGATTATCGATTCAGGGAATGACAACGTCATGGTCTGTGAACGCGGCGCCAGCTTCGGCTATAACACGCTGGTGTCCGACATGCGGTCGCTGCCGGTGTTGGCGGCCACTGGATGCCCGGTGATTTTCGACGTCACCCATTCCGTCCAGCAACCGGGCGGGCAGGGTGCGACATCAGGAGGCGAACGCAAATTCGCACCCGTCCTGGCCCGGGCCGCCGTCGCCGTCGGCGTCGCCGGGGTGTTTATCGAAACCCACGCCGACCCCGACAACGCCTTAAGCGATGGCCCCAATATGATCCCGCTGGCCGAAATGTCCGGGGTCTTGGAAACATTGATGGAATTTGACCGGATCGCCAAAGCGCGACCGGTCAGCATTTAAGGGAAGGGACTAAATTATGACCGCCATTTCCGATATCTACGCCCGGGAAATTCTCGACAGCCGGGGCAACCCCACCGTCGAAGTCGATGTGATGCTGGAGACCGGGGCCTTTGGCCGGGCCGCCGTGCCGTCCGGGGCATCGACCGGTGAACACGAAGCCATGGAACTGCGCGATACCGACACCGGCCGTTACGGCGGCAAGGGTGTGTTGAACGCCTGCGCGTCGGTCAATGGCGAAATTTTCGATGCCCTGTCGGGGCTGGATGCCGAAGACCAGTTGATGATCGACAAGACCATGATCGAACTGGATGGCACCGAAAACAAGGGACGGCTTGGTGCCAACGCCATTCTTGGGGTTTCGCTGGCGGTCGCCAAGGCCGCCGCCGAAGAAGCGGCGCTGCCGCTGTATGCCTATATCGGCGGTATCGGGGCGCACCTGTTGCCGGTGCCCATGATGAACATCATCAACGGCGGGGCGCACGCCGATAATCCCATCGATATCCAGGAATTCATGATCGTGCCCGAAGGCGCCTCCAGTGTCGCCGAAGCCGTGCGCATGGGCGCCGAAGTCTTTCATACCCTGCGCAAAGAACTGCAAGACGCCGGACACAATACCAATGTCGGCGACGAAGGCGGTTTCGCGCCGGGCCTTTCGAGCACCGATGAGGCCCTGGGCTTCATCATGAAAGCCATCGAAGGCGCCGGCTACAAACCCGGCGAAGATATCACGCTGGCGCTGGATGCGGCGTCGAGCGAATTCTACAAAAAAGGAAAATACGAACTCGCCGGCGAGGGCAAGAGCCTGGATGCCGCCGGTATGTGCGATTATTACGCCGACCTGATCTCCCGGTTCCCCATCGTTTCCATCGAAGATGGCCTGGACGAAAACGACTGGGACGGCTGGAAGGCGCTGACCGATGCGATTGGCACGAAAGTGCAACTGGTCGGCGATGATTTGTTCGTAACCAACCCGGTGCGCCTGCGCGACGGCATCGACCGCGGCGTCGCCAATTCGATCCTCATCAAGGTCAACCAGATCGGCACCTTGTCGGAGACTTTGGAAGCCGTGGAAATGGCTCACAAGGCGGGATACACCACGGTGATTTCCCACCGTTCGGGCGAAACCGAAGACGCCACCATCGCCGATATCGCGGTCGCCGTTAATTCCGGCCAAATCAAAACCGGATCCCTGAGCCGTTCCGACCGTATGGCCAAATACAACCAGTTGATCCGCATCGAAGAAGAACTCGGCCCCGTGGCGCGTTACGGCAAATCCTGATTGATTAGAACCCATTAGCCAGTTGTTAAACCTTTGCCGCGCTAAATAGCGGTGAGTAAGGGGGCTGTGGGTGCATCGCACCAATTTTGACAATGACGCCTGGGTCCAATGGGTCTATTTACTGAATTACGATTACGCGCCCGATATGTGATCGGTCCGGTCATCGGCATTTGCGCCATTGGCTATTTCGCCTATCACGCCATCAGCGGTCAGCGGGGGTTACTGGCTTTGCGGCAGCTATCGCAGCAGGTCGCGGTCGCCAATGCCGAACTTGAAGTCGTGCGCACCAAACGCCAGGCCCTGGAACACAACGTCAAATTACTGCATCCCGAAAGCCTTGATCCGGATATGCTGGACGAACGGGCGCGCTTGATGCTGGGGTACGGATACCCCGATGATATTGTCGTGCTGCCCGATGTAAAGGTGATCCTGCCCGGTTCCGGAGACTGATCCATGACGCTGCCAGCCAAGCTGCCACAACCGCCCTATTATTCCGTTATCTTTTCCAGCCAACGCAGTGATGTCGAAGATGAAGCCTATTCACAAATGGCCGACCGCATGGTCGATCTCGCGGCAAAGCAGCCGGGCTTCCTTGGCGTCGATTCGGCACGTGGCGAAGACGGTTTCGGCATCACGGTTTCTTATTGGCAGACCCTGGAGGCGATTACCGCCTGGAAGGCCAATGGCGAACATTTAGAAGCCCAACGCAAGGGCAGGGCGGACTGGTATGACGCCTTCGTGCTGCACATCGCACGGGTCGAAAAGTCCTATGGCAGCCCCTGAATTACCAAAAATAACCAAAAACAAGTTAAAATAAAATAACGCAATAAAAACAACAGATTATCAAGAATTATATCTCTTGAAATAGCCTCTCGCTGGTATTACCTTAATGGGTATCGCCTGTTCATCAACAGGGAACAGCTTGGGGAATCCGATGACGAAAGCTCCGAAACGTCCTGCTTCACCGAAAAAGCCGGCTACCAAAGCCCGCACCCGTCCCGGCAAATCGAAGCCCGCCGGAAACGCAACCGAATTGCTGGAATACTACCGCGAAATGCTGATGATCCGGCGCTTCGAAGAAAAGGCCGGCCAGCTTTATGGCATGGGCCTGATCGGCGGGTTCTGCCATCTGTATATTGGCCAGGAAGCCGTGGTTGTGGGCATGCAGGCGGCATCGCGGGACGGCGATACGGTCATCACCAGTTACCGCGATCACGGCCATATGCTGGTCTGCGGCATGGACCCCAAGGGGGTTATGGCCGAACTGACCGGGCGCGCCGACGGCTATTCAAAAGGCAAGGGCGGTTCCATGCATATGTTCAGCCGCGAAAAGAATTTCTTCGGCGGCCACGGCATCGTCGCCGCCCAGGTGCCGTTGGGCACCGGGTTAGCATTCGGCCACAAGTACAAGGGTGACGGCGGTGTGTGCATGGCCTATTTCGGCGATGGCGCCATCAACCAGGGCCAGGTCTATGAATCGTTCAACATGGCGGCGCTGTGGAAACTGCCCATTGTCTACGTCATCGAAAACAATAAGTACGGCATGGGAACATCCATCGAGCGCGCCTCGTCGACGACAAATCTTTCGGAACGGGGCAGCGCCCACGGCATTCCCGGCGTTCAGGTCGATGGCATGGATGTCATGAAGGTCAAGGAAGCGGCGGAAAAAGCGTTGATGCATTGCCGCACCGGCAAGGGGCCCTTTATCCTTGAAATGAAAACTTATCGCTACCGGGGCCATTCCATGTCGGACCCGGCCAAATATCGCTCCAAAGAAGAAGTCTCCAAGGTTCGTAAGGAAAGCGACCCCATCGACAACCTGCGTCATGTCCTGCTGGACGGCAAGATGACCAGTGAAGAGGCGTTGAAGGAATTCGACCGCGAGATCAAGGCCATCGTTACCGACGCCGCCGCCTTCGCCCAGGAAAGCCCCGAGCCCGACCCGGCTGAGCTTTACACAGACATTCTTGTGGAGGCGTAACAGATATGCCCATTCAAATCCTGATGCCGGCGCTGTCGCCGACCATGACCGAAGGCAAAATCGCCAAGTGGCTTAAAGCCGAAGGCGACACTGTCAAAAGCGGCGACATACTGGCCGAAATTGAAACCGACAAGGCGACCATGGAAGTCGAAGCCATCGACGAAGGAACGCTGGGGAAAATTCTGGTCGCCGAAGGCACCGAAGGCGTCGCCGTCAATTCACCCATCGCGGTGATCCTGGAAGACGGCGAAGACGCCTCTTCGATTGTCGCAACAGCCGCTGCTCCTGCAAGCACGCCGACGCCACAAGCAAGCGCACCGTCGCCCGTATCCGTGGCCCCAACGGCCGCGCCGCCACCGGCGGAAAGTGATCATACCGGACCGACCGTAACGCTGACTGTGCGCGACGCCTTGCGCGACGCCATGGCCGAAGAAATGCGCGGTGACGGCAATATTTTCCTGATGGGCGAGGAAGTCGCCCAGTATCAGGGAGCCTATAAAATATCCCAGGGCTTGTTGGATGAATTTGGCGATAAACGGGTGATCGATACGCCGATCACCGAACACGGGTTCGCCGGGCTTGCCGTTGGTGCTGCGTTTTCAGGCCTTAGGCCAATTGTCGAATTCATGACCTTCAATTTTTCCATGCAGGCCATCGACCACATCATCAATTCGGCCGCTAAAACCCTGTACATGTCGGGCGGCCAAATGGGTTGCCCCATCGTCTTCCGCGGTCCCAACGGTGCGGCCTCCAGGGTCGGCGCCCAACATTCACAATGTTATGCCTCGTGGTATGCCCATTGTCCGGGATTGAAAGTCGTCTCGCCGTGGTCCGCCGCCGATGCCAAGGGCTTGCTTAAATCGGCCATCCGCGATCCCAACCCGGTGATCTTCCTGGAAAACGAATTGCTGTACGGGCAAAGTTTTGAAGTCCCCGACGATCCCGACTTCACTGTTCCCATCGGCCGCGCCAAGGTTGAACGGGCGGGCAGTGATGTCACCATCGTCGCCTTTTCAATCATGGTCGGCGTCGCCCTGGTGGCGGCTGAAAAACTGGCCGCCGAAGGCATCGAAGCGGAAGTCATCAACTTACGGACCATCCGCCCGCTGGATACCGAAACCATCGTCAATTCGGTCAAGAAAACAAACCGCCTGGTGTCCCTGGAAGAAGGCTGGCCGTTCGCCGGCATCGGTGCCGAACTGGCCGCCCGGATGATGGAAGAAGCGTTCGATTACCTGGACGCGCCGGTCATTCGCGTGCATGGCGAAGACGTGCCCATGCCGTATGCGGCCAATCTTGAAAAACTCGCCTTGCCGACACCCGACAGTGTCGTCGCGGCGGCCAAAACAGCCTGTTACCGGTAGGGGGAACGACGATGACCATTCAAGTTTTAATGCCGGCGCTGTCCCCGACAATGACCGAGGGGAAATTGGCGAAATGGCTGAAAAAAGAAGGCGACCGACTGGAAAGCGGCGACGTCATGGCGGAAATTGAAACCGACAAGGCGACCATGGAAATCGAAGTCGTCGACGAAGGCGTGCTGGGAAAAATTCTGGTCGCCGAAGGCACGGAAGGGGTCGCGGTCAACGCTCCCATCGCCATTATTTTGGAAGACGGCGAGAAGGCTTCTGATATCTCTGCCTCTGCATCCGTCGCCCCGGCCCCGGCAGCCCAAGCTGCCCCCGAAGCGCCGGTCGCCGCAGCACCAATCGCCGCCGCCACACCCGCCGCCCCGGTCGCCAGTGGCAACCGGGTATTCGCCAGCCCGCTGGCGCGGCGCATCGCCGCACAATCGGGAATAGATATCGCGGCGATTGCCGGGACCGGTCCCCATGGCCGTATCGTCAAGCGCGACGTCGAAGCAGGCATCGCCGGTGGCGTCGCTCCGAAAGCGGCGGCGGCACCTGCGGCAGTTTCCATGGAAGGCATGGGCGGCTATACCGAAGTGCCCAATTCGTCGACCCGCAAGATCATCGCCAAGCGCTTGCTTGAAGCCAAACAGACGGTGCCGCATTTTTACCTGACCATCGATTGCCGCATCGACAGCTTGCTCGACATGCGCAAAAAGCTCAATGCCGTGGCCCCGGAAGGTGCCGGCGGTTACAAGATTTCGGTCAACGATTTCGTCGTCAAGGCGGTCGCCCTGGCGCTGCGTCAGGTGCCCGAAGCCAACGCCACCTGGACCGAAGCCGCCATCCGCCTGTTCAACGATGTCGATGTTTCTGTCGCCGTCGCCACCCCGGGCGGCCTGATCACACCGGTGGTGCGGGGCGCCGACCGGAAAGGTCTGGCAACCGTTTCCAACGAGGTCAAGGAACTGGCCGGTCGCGCCCGGGACGGCAAATTGATGCCCGAAGAATATCAGGGCGGCGGCTTTACCATTTCCAATTTGGGCATGTACGGCGTCAAGGATTTCGCGGCCATTATCAACCCGCCGCAGTCGTGCATTCTGGCCGTCGGCGCGGGCGAAGCACGCCCCGTCGTCAAGGATGGTGCTGTGGCCATCGCCACCGTCATGACCTGCACTTTGTCGGTCGATCACCGGTCGGTCGATGGCGCTGTCGGCGCGCAATTCCTGGCCGCCTTCAAGCGGATCATCGAAGAACCGCTGACCATGATGCTGTGAAGGTGAGACAATGGGAAAAATTAATCTGGCCGAAAAATTCAATTTATTCTCGGACCATTGGAGTCCCAAAATTGTCGAAACCATCGATGACTATGAAGTCAAGATCGTCAAGGTTGAAGGCGATTTCGTTTGGCATAAACATGACGATGCCGACGAAATGTTTTTGGTGATCAAGGGGCGTCTAAATATGGATTTCAGAGATCGGCGAGAGGTCTTGGAAGCGGGCGAAATGATCGTCGTACCGAAGGGCGTTGAACACAAACCCCATGCCGATCAGGAGTGTGAAATGTTGCTTCTTGAACGCGGCAACATGATTAACACCGGCGATGCACCGCGCAGTGACCTAACGGCTACCGTGGAAAGGATCTGAAAATGGCTGAAACATCATTCGATCTGATCGTCATCGGCGGCGGGCCCGGCGGTTACGTGGCCGCTATTCGGGCCGCGCAATTGAAGATGAAAGTGGCGTTAGTTGAACGCGAACATCTGGGCGGCATTTGCCTCAACTGGGGGTGTATCCCGACCAAGGCACTGTTGCGGTCGGCCGAAATTTACGAAAATATCAAACATGCCGACGCCTACGGTGTGAGCGTTTCCAAAGCCGGTTTTGACCTGCAAAAAATCGTCGCCCGGTCGCGCGCCATCGCCGCGCAATTGAACGGCGGCGTCGGCCATCTGTTGAAGAAAAACAAGGTCACGGTTTTCGACGGTGTCGCCAAACTCGATGGTCCCGGCAAGGTTAAGGTCGATAAAATCACGCTTAGCGCCAAACACATTATCCTGGCGACCGGCGCCCGGGCGCGCACCCTGCCGGGCCTGGAACCCGATGGCAAACTGGTCTGGACCTACAAGAACGCCCTGGTCCCCGACAGCGTCCCGAAACGCTTGTTAGTTGTCGGTTCCGGCGCCATCGGCATCGAATTCGCCAGTTTCTTTAATTCGCTGGGATCAGACGTCACCGTGGTCGAAGTTATGGACCGGGTGCTGCCCGTGGAAGACGCCGAAATTTCCGCCCTGGCCCACAAGGCGTTTGAAAAACAAGGCATGACGATCATGACATCGGCCACCGTCAAGGCCCTGAAAAAGGGCAAGAATGATGTGACGGCGACGGTCGAAACCGGTGGCAAAACCCAAGACATAACGGTCGACCGGGTCATCCTGGCCGTCGGCATTGTTGGCAATGTCGAAGACATCGGGCTGGAAGGCACCAAGGTCAAAGTCGACCGCACGCATATCGAAGTCGATCAGTGGAGCCAAACCGCAGAACCCGGCGTCTATGCCATCGGCGATGTCGCCGGGCCGCCATGGCTGGCCCACAAGGCCTCCCACGAAGGCGTCATCTGCGTCGAGAAAATCGCCGGTGAAAAAGATGTCCATCCGCTGGATGTCTCGCGCATTCCCGGTTGCACCTATTGCCGGCCCCAGGTCGCCAGTGTTGGCCTGACCGAACAGGCGGCCAAGGACAAGGGCCACACTGTCAAGGTCGGTCGTTTCCCGTTTATGGGCAACGGCAAGGCGATTGCGCTGGGCGAACCCGAAGGGTTGGTGAAAACCGTGTTCGACGCCAAGACCGGCGAATTGCTGGGTGCCCATATGATCGGCACCGAAGTCACCGAATTGATTCAGGGCTACGCTATCGCCAAAACCCTGGAAACCACGGAAGCCGACCTGATGCACACGGTCTTCCCGCATCCGACCCTTAGCGAAATGATGCACGAGAGTGTGTTGGATGCTTATGGCAAGGTGATTCACTTCTGATGTCGGGCGACATTCTGATTCGCCCGGTCACCCGGTCAGATCGTCAGGCTTGGGGCGAAATGTGGAAAGGCTATTGCGATTTTTACGAAGAGACCGTCGCCGATCCGGTCACCGAGGCGACCTGGGAAAAATTCTTCGATGACAGAGCGCCGCTGTTTTCCTTAGTCGCCGAAGACAGTTCCGGCGTCGCCGTCGGTTTTGTCAATTGCGTCGTCAGCGACAGCACCTGGGCCAAAAGCGCCGATTGTTACCTGGAAGACCTGTATGTGAATCCTGTCGGTCGGGGCCTTGGCACCGGCCGTGCCCTGATCGATGCGGTTCTCGACAAAGCCCGCGGCGAAGGTTGGCGGCGAGTCTACTGGCTAACCAACCACGACAACGCCCCGGCCCGCGCCCTCTACGAAAAGATAGCCCCGGCCAGCGACCGGGTGATATACGAAGTGAGAGTCTGAATTTTCAGGAACAGGTTAGTCATGAGCGACGTTCGCCCCCTTCGCCATCCGGAAAAAGCCAACAAGCCGGAGAATCCTTCTCCGCGCAAGCCGGCCTGGATCCGGGTCAAGGCACCGACATCCAAGGCCTACGGCGAAACCCGCCGGTTGATGCGCGAACATGGCCTGGTTACCGTGTGTGAAGAAGCGGCGTGCCCGAATATTGGCGAGTGCTGGGCCCGCAAACACGCGACGATGATGATCCTTGGTGAAATCTGCACCCGCGCCTGTGCCTTTTGCAATGTCGCCACCGGCAAGCCCGGTGCCGTCGATCCACTGGAACCCGAAAACGTCGCGCTTTCGGTGGCTAAACTTGGGTTGCGGCATGTGGTCGTCACCTCGGTCGACCGGGATGACCTGGCCGATGGCGGGGCCGCACATTTCGTCGCGACCATCAAGGCCCTGCGCCACCATGCCCCCGATACCACTGTCGAAGTGCTGACTCCCGATTTCAGGGATAAGCCCGGCGCGCTGGAAGCCGTGGTCAACGCCGGGCCCGATGTCTTCAACCACAATCTGGAAACCGTGCCCCGGCTGTATCCGTCAATCCGCCCCGGCGCGCGTTATTATCATTCCCTGCGGATACTCGATCAGGCGAAACAACTTAGCCCGGATATATTCACCAAGTCGGGGTTGATGGTCGGCCTGGGCGAAGAACGGGCGGAAGTCTTACAAGTGATGGATGACATGCGCGTCGCCGGAATTGATTTTTTGACCATTGGCCAGTACCTGCAACCAACAACGCGGCACGCCGGGGTCGATCGATACGTAACGCCCGACGAATTTGAAGACTACCGCCGGATTGGTCTGGCCAAGGGGTTTCTGCTGGTCGCGGCGACGCCCCTAACCCGATCATCCTACCACGCCGATAGCGATTTCGCGGCGCTGAAGGAAAATCGCATGACGTCTCACGGTCGCTAGGACAGATGCCCACACACGCCGAAAAGAAGGTCCTACCCCATAGCCCCGAACAGATGTTCGATCTGGTCGCCGATGTCGCCCGGTATCCTGAATTTCTGCCGTGGTGCATCGCGACACGGGTAAAATCCAACTCAGGCGGGGTGATGATCGCCGATATGGTCATCGGCTTTAAGGTCTTTCGCGAACAATTCACCTCGCGGGTAGCGCTCGACCGGCCAGGCCGCATCGACGTGGCCTACGAGAACGGCCCGTTTAAATACCTGGAAAATCATTGGCTGTTCGAAGCCGCCGACGATGGCGGCTGCCTGGTCGATTTCAATGTCGATTTTGAATTCCGTTCGCGAATTCTCGAAGGCGCCATCGGCCGGGTGTTTACCGAAGCTGTGCATCGCATGGTCGGTGCGTTTGAGTCCCGCGCCATGGATCTTTACGGCTGAGGATCTTTACGGCTGAAAATTCGCCTGACGTAACAGCAATTCAAGGGCCACCTGAACCGCCAGCAGTCGGATCGCCTGGCGGTCGCCCTCAAACACATGGCGCTGGTGCCGCGTTGGCATGTTGGTCCGGGCGCTGGCGATATGGACCAGGCCGACCGGTTTTTCGGCGCTGCCGCCGCCCGGTCCGGCGATGCCGGTGACGGAAACCGATATATCGACCGCGGCGGGCCTGATGGCCCCTTCGGCCATGGCCCGGGCGACCGCCTTGCTCACCGCGCCGTGGTTTGCCAGCATGTCGACAGGCACGCCCAGCATGTCCGTTTTTGCCTCGTTGGCATAGGTTACGAAGCCCCGGTCCAACACATCGGACGATCCGGGAACGGTACTTAAGGCGCCGGCGATCAGGCCACCGGTGCAGGATTCGGCCAAGGCGAGTTTCAGGCCGTTATCACGGCAGGCCTGAAGCACCTGTTCGGCCAAATCTAATATATTGTGGGGGTACATGGGGTGTTCTCTTTATAGCCAGATAATCGGGGTCAGGATCACTGCGGCATAAATTCCGGCCAGAATGTCATCGAACATAATCCCCAATCCGCCCTTAATGGTGCGATCGGCCCAGGAAACCGGCCAGGGTTTATAGATATCGGCGACCCTAAAGAGCACAAAAGCCGCACCATAGATGACAAAATCGGGTGCGAAAGGCGCAAACCAGGCGGCGGGAAGCAGGGTAAACCACATTCCGGCGACCTCGTCGATCACGACAGGGCCGGGATCATCGCCGCCCAGCGCCGCGGTATATCCGTTTGCCGCCCCTACACCGATGATAAACACGATCCCCGTGGCGATCGCCAATCCGACGAATCCGGTGCTCATATGAAGTGCCCAGGCCACGGGCAGGGCGGCTAGTGAGCCCCAGGTTCCCGGCGCTTTTGGCAACAATCCCGCCCCAAACAAGGTCGCCAGCAAAACCGCCGGATTCTTCAATACGGTCGCCGGATGGCGCCCCTCAAGAGGTCCATTTTCGTCTGAGGGGGAAGGATTTTCCGACATTCTATTTTACCGCTGTTTGAATTTTTGCCTGAACCGACCGAAGACGGTCAAATTAACCTGATTTTACGGGGCAAAGAACCCCGAAACGTCAATTAAAGTGACCTGACGGTGATTTTCTACCGGCAATAAAAGGTGGAACAGACTTGCAACATCGGTGTCTAACCGATACTTTCTAGGACATTAGTTGCAAGGAATCATGTTGGGAATCGTGTCCGGCGTTTGAACCGGGCGGGGACTTTGAGACAAAAGGGCTTCACTTGATGCGAGAAACTGAAAAGCACGATGGCTTTCTGGCGCGGATAAAGCGTTTGTTACTCAGGGCGTTTCCTGAGCGCCAGGTCGTGCTCAGGACAGATGGACGGGTATCGTTCGTCACCTTGTCTCACCGCCTGCAACTCGGCCTGGTCGGCGTCTTGTTTATTTTCGGTAGCTGGACGGCCTATACCAGCGTTAGCTACGCGCTTCATGACAAGATTATTGAAAGCAAGGACGGTAAAATAGCCTCGGCGCGGCTGGCCTATCGCAGCCTGCTTATGGAAGTCGCGACGTATCAGCAGAAATTCACGTCGATCACCCGTGATCTGGAAGAAAATCATTCCATGATGCTGGGGCTGGTCCAACAAAATGCGGGCCTGCAACAAAACCTGAAAGTCGTTTCGGCGCAATTGCAGTCGACCGAAAAGGAACGTGAAGGCGTCCGCAATGCCCGCGAAGCGTTACGCGGGCAGCTTTCCGAAGTCGAAGAAAAACTTCTGGCCATCAACAGTCATAATTACGCGCTTAAAGATAACCTCAATACAGTCGAAGGCGATTTGCAGCAGGTTTTGGGCGAACGTAACGAGGCCCTGTTTGAAAGCTCGCGCATGCGGCGTCAGATCGCCAGCCTGGAAAACCGTCTGGTCAATCTTGAAACCGCCGAAATCGAAGCCGTTCAGCAGCTCAAAGATAGCACCATTAGCAACAATGAGAATATGCAACGGGTGATCCAGCTTGCCGGGTTCGATATCGAAAAATTGCTTGCCGCCGACGGTGGTGTTCTAAAAGGTCAGGGTGGCCCCTTCATTCCGGCTAAGGACGATGGTGTGGCCGGCAGTAAGCTGAAGGTGACCCTAAGCGAGCTCGATCAACATCTCCTGCAATCTGAAGCATTACAGGATGTCATGAGCAAGCTGCCACTGGCATCGCCGTTGACGTCTTATCGGGTGACCAGCCAGTTTGGAAAGCGGCGTGATCCGGTTAATAATAAATGGGCGGCTCATTACGGACTGGATATGGCGAGCCCGCTGAAAACGTCGGTGTATGTCGCGGCTCCGGGCAAAGTCGTTAAGGCAGGCTGGAAAGGAAAGTATGGTCGATTCATCGAGATCGATCATGGTTCCGGCATCAGAACCCGTTATGGACATTTGTACAAAATTCTTGTCAAAAAAGGCCAGCAGGTCAAATTCCGTGATAAGATCGGATTGCTGGGCTCATCGGGACGCAGCACCGGGGCGCATCTCCATTACGAAATCGCCTTCAAAGGGCGAAACCTCAACCCGGTCAAATTTTTCAAGGCGGGACAGTATGTTTTCCAAGAATAAAAAGGCTCCTTCAAAAGTGACACCGACCGCAGCGCCGGCGAAGCCTGCCGCGCCTTCGATTATCAGTGTCGACTTGAAAATTCAGGGAAACCTGATCAGCAAGGGTGAGATCCAGGTCGATGGAACGGTCCGCGGCGATATTTCGACGAAAAAGCTGCTGATTGGCGAGACCGCCGATGTCATGGGCCAGATTGACGCCGATTCTGTTCAGGTATATGGCAAAATTAACGGTCAAATCAAAGCCCGCGAAGTCGTCCTCGCCAAGACGGCCCACGTCGTCGGCGACATCTTGCATGAAAAACTGTCTATTGAACCCGGTGCCTTCCTTGAAGGCTTGTGCAAGCGGATCAGTGAATCCGAATTGGCTGAAACCGACAAAGTGAAAGTCGCAGTCGTCGGACCGGAATCAAAAATCGGCGAACAGCGCCTAGGTTAATTTGATATCTAACGCTTTTTGAAACGTTCCGGCGTCTACATTTCCTCCCGACATCACGACGACAACCGTTTGGTGGGCCACATCTATGGCCTCGCTCAGCGCGGCGGCAAGGGCGACGGCTCCGCCGGGTTCCGACACCAGTTTCAATTCGTTGAAGGCGCACAGCATTGCCGCGGCGACATCTTCATCCGTTACGGACAATCCACCGGCCAGTAGCCGCGTGTTAATGGCGAACGTCAATTTTCCGGGCTCCGGGGCCACCAGTGCATCGCAAATCGAAACGCCATTGGCGGCGTTGCTAATCCGTTTTCCGGCGACAAGAGAGCGCGCCGTGTCATCAAATCCTTTGGGTTCGACCGAAAACACCTTTGTGTCGGGGCTTTCCTCGGCCATGATCAGCGCCGTCCCGGCGATTAGGCCGCCGCCGCCGCAAGGTACCAAAAGCAAATCGGCCTGAACCCCCATACGCCGCATATCATCGGCTATTTCCAACCCGACCGTGCCTTGCCCGGCGATGATTGCCGGGTCGTCATAGGGCCTGATCAGGGTGGCGCCATGTTCGATGGTCAATTGCTCCGACAAGGCGTCGCGATCATCCTGTTGCCGGTCATACAACACGACCTGGGCGCCGTAAGCGCGCGTGTTGTCTAATTTGATCAACGGGGCATCGCTGGGCATAAGGATCCAGGCGGGAATCCCCATCATTCGTGCCGCCAGCGCCACTCCCTGGGCGTGGTTTCCCGATGAAAACGCGACGACACCCTTGCTTTTATCAGCATCCGGAATTTGTGAAATTCGGTTGTAAGCGCCGCGAAACTTGAAAGACCCGGTGACCTGCAACATTTCAGGCTTGATCAGCAAACGGCAGCCCAACCGCTCGTTCAACAGGGAGGATTCAAGCAGGGGAGTCCTGCGCGCCTTGCCTTCCAGAGTTAGCGCCGCGCGGCGAATATCGCTCGCGGTGGGCTTCCCGGTCATGGGATCAAAGTCCAAAAAGCGGAGGCAGATCAGACAGAGTTTTGAATTCATTTTCCGGTATACCGGGAAGGCGTTCGCTTTTTTGTCCGAAGCGATTGACCCAATTGACCCTGAAGCCGAAATTAGCGGCGCCCGAAGCATCCCAGGCATTTGATGACATGAAGCAGATCCGCTCGGCAGGCACGCCAAGGGTATCGACGGCCAGTTGGTAGACGCTGATGTAGGGTTTGTAAATCCCGATATCGTCGACGGAAATCACGGCGTCGAGTAAGTCGGAAATGCCGGCGTTGTTGACCGCCGAACTTAACATCTTCGGCGTTCCATTGGACAGGATCGCGCATTTCATGCCGCCGGCCTTCAGCCGGGTCAAGACATCCTTGACCTCGCCGTAGGCGTCCAGTTCCATAAACATGTTCAACAGGCGCTGACGAAGTTCAGGGTCGCCATCCAGCCCCAGGGTTTCCAGCGCGTAGTCCAGTCCATCGGCGGTGACCTGAACGAAATCGACATATTCATCCATCAATGATCGCAACCATGTGTATTCCAGTTGTTTGGTGCGCCACAAGGCCGACAGCGGTGCCGCCTGGTCGCCAAGCGCATCGCTACAATTGGCGGCGGCGGCGGCAAGGTCAAACAACGTGCCGTAGGCGTCAAAAACACACGCGTCGATATCTTTCATAATTCAAACCGTTCTCAAAAGGTTAGGAAAGGGGGATAACGAATAACTTTATCTGGAAAGATCGCCTTCCAGGGTCTCGGCAACTTCGGTTTCGGACAGCCGTAAACGGTAGACCTGAAGATTTTCCAGGACTCGCTGCACGTAGTTGCGGGTCTCGGTAATGGGGATCATTTCGATCCAGTCGACATTGTCGACGCCCTTGGTGCCAGGCCGTCCGTTCACTTGGGACCATTTTCGAGCCCTCGACGGTCCGGCGTTGTAGGCGGCCAGCGACAAAACGTAGGATCCTTCAAATTCATCGATCAATCCGGCGACATAGGCCTGGCCCAGCAACATATTGTATTGTGGGTCGCCGGTCAGCCGACTTTTCGAATACGGAATGTGCAGTTGCCTGGCGACGAGTCGGGCCGTCGCCGGCATCAGTTGCATAAGGCCACGGGCATTAGCATGACTTTTCGCTGTGGTATGAAATGCGCTTTCCTGTCGAATCATGGCCAGCACCAGCGGTTTTTCCAGTTTGTAGTCGGCCGATCTGGCCCGTAGGGGCGGCGGGGCAATAATGGGATACCCGGCAGCGATGATTTCAGATCCTTTGCGGCTTGATCTTTTGGCGATGGTGATGCCGACGTCTGGCCGTCCGAGTTCCAAGCTGAGTTTCGCCGTCATTGATCGCCACGACGATGTTTTACCGGCATCGGCCAGCGCCAGGGCGAAAGGTTTCAGACGGTCACCTTCGTCGATTTCGGCCAGCATCGTCATAACCCGGTAAAGTTCATTGTCCTTAAAGGCGGCTACCTCGTCAGGTTGTGCGACGATGGCCTTGGGCAATTTCAAGCCGTGGCCGGGGGCCATCCGGGACGCGGCCAACTGGCCGTAGTATGCCGTCGGCAGCTCCGCTGCGATGCGATACCACGTATCGGCGATCTCCTGTTGTTCCAGGGCCTCTGCCGAACGGGCCGCCCAATAGGCTCCGCGCGCCCGGCTAACGGGGTATTTGACGCTTTCGAACATGGTGATGAAATGCTTCAGGGCGGCTTTCGGCTCGTTTAAGAACCTGAGCGATATCCAGCCGGCCATCCATTCCGCTTCGGCAAAATCGCTTCCGTGGTCAAGCCGATGATCGGCGACAATCCGGTAAGCATCCGACATATGGCCTTTTTGCAGGGCGATGCGGGCCAGGTATGAGCGTTCTTTCCACCATAAATCGGGCCTGCCAAGGGTCTCTGGCGCCGGGGTCAAGAGTTCAATCGCCGATACGTATTTACCTTTTTTGCGCCGCCAGCGCAGGCGTTCGTATATCAGTCCGGGATCATTTTTGAATTCCGCCGGAACCCGGGCAATGGCCTTATCGACATTACCAAGGCGCTGGCGTAGCATCAGGCGCGCTTCGGCCAGGGCGCGATCAGCGGGTTTTATTTTCCAAATCATCCGCCGCGCGGGCCAGTTGCGGCCTTCCCAAAGCAACCGGTCAAGCCGTTTTTGGTTATCTTCCGCACTTAAATATTTGCGGTATTGTTTGTAAAAAAACTTTTCTGGTCGTTCGGCGAAGTTATTGTTGATCCAGGTATCGCGAATTTCGCTCCGCGCTTCGTCTTTCCTGCCGAGCGCCAGCAAGGCCCGTATGTATTGAATACGCCCATCGGTCGAAACCGGTGGCTCGTCCTTGAACCACTCGAGAACGGTTTCAGGGGCGAGACTTCCGACCATGGCTTCTTCGGCGCGACGGGCCAGCAGGTTCTGGCTTGGCCAGCCGGGGTTTTGCGCAATGAAGGCGGCAATTTCAGTGAAGGAATTTGAATTGCCGCGACGGCTATAGTCAAACCACTTGAACGCCTTCCGAAACAACGGATTTTCGACCTTTGCCGACAACCGCATGGCTTTTTTCCAGCGATCCTGCGACGCCGCCTTGAAGGCGGCCTTGGCCGTCCGGGTATCACCGGCGCTTAGTTCGTCGGCCACAACCGTGTTGGCGCCAATTAGCACCTTCAAGGCAATGACGACGACGGCGATCAAGACGCGTGGCGAACAGCGCATTAAGGGCTCCCTGCCGGATATATCCGACCGTATACGTAGGTGTCGGGAAAACACTACGCTGGTCAAGACTAACATATCAAGCAGGGCGGCTTTTATATTCCGGCAATGAAGACCTAATTACACACCATACGCTTGCCCCACACTTGCGGTAAGCGTATGGTGCGCGCCTTGAATTCGAATGTATTTTAGGAGTAAGCCATGTTGAAGGGATCGTGCGTCGCCCTGATCACCCCGTTTGCCAATGGTATGGTCGACGAGGCCGGCTTCAAATCGCTCGTCGAATGGCAAATCAGTGAAGGTACCGATGGGCTTGTTCCATGCGGAACGACCGGTGAATCCCCGACGCTGACGCACGAAGAACACATGCATGTGACTGAATTGTGCATCGCGCAGACGGCTGGCCGGGTGCCGGTGATCGCCGGTGCCGGGTCCAATTCAACGGCGGAAACCGTGGCCTTTATCAAGCACGCCCAAAAGGCCGGTGCCGACGCCGCCCTGGTCGTCATGCCCTATTACAACAAGCCGACACCGGAAGGGCAGTACCAGCACTTCAAGGCGGCCAATGACGCCTCTGAAATCCCCATTTACATCTACAATATTCCGGGCCGCAGCATTGTTGATATGTCGGTTGAAACCATGGCGCGTCTGGCCGAATTACCCAACATTGCGGGCGTCAAGGATTCGACCAGCGACTTAGCCAGGCCCATCGCGACACGGCTTGCCATCGGCCCCGACTTTAACCAGCTATCGGGTGAAGACGCGACGATTGTGCCGTTTTTGGCGGCCGGCGGTCATGGCTGTATTTCGGTAACCGCAAATATCGCGCCGCGCATGTGCGCCGATTTGCACGATGCCTGGCAAGACGGCGATATGGCGACGGTCATGAAATTGCAGGACCGGCTGATGCCGCTGCACAGTGCGATGTTCTGCGAAGCCAGTCCGGGCCCGGTCAAGTACGCCGCCGAATTGCTTGGCAAGTGTTCTGCTGCGACGCGCTTGCCGTTGTGCGAAATCGCCGAAAGTTCAAAGGCCAAGGTCAAAGACGCGCTCGTTTTGACCGGTCTTTTGAACTGATATCTTCCCGCACGGGGGAAGCGCATTATGGCCACTAAAAAAAAGAAAAAAGCCCCGTCCAATATCGCCGCCCAGAATCGTAAGGCGCGTTTCGATTTTTCCATCGAGGAAAGCATCGAGGCGGGTATTCAGCTATACGGGACCGAGGTTAAATCATTGCGGGCCGGGCGGGCGACGATTACCGAGGCGTTCGCCAGCGAAAAGAATGATGAATTGTTCCTGCTGAATGCCTACATTCCGGAATACGATGCATCGGGTCATTTTAACCACGACCCGAAACGGCCGCGCAAGTTGCTGTTGCACCGGCGCGAAATTGCCAAGTTAGACATCGCCGTCAATCGCAAGGGAATGTCGCTGGTGCCCTTAAGCATCTATTTCAATGATCGCGGCATCGCCAAGGTTGACCTGGCCCTGGCGCGGGGTAAACAAAAAGCCGATAAACGCGCCGATGTCAAAGACCGGGACTGGAAGCGACAGCAATCCCGGTTGCTGCACGACAAACATTAAGGTGTTCCCGGACATGGAATACCATAGTACGCTAGTTTATACCTTAAACACGCCAGGAAGGGCCGCTTTATGACCGATAAACCGTTGTTGCATCTCGTTTTCGGCGGCCACGTCGAAGACCCGCAAGGCATGGATTTCACCAGCTGCGACAATCTGGATATCGTCGGCATATTCCCCAGTTACAAAACGGCGCTGGACGCCTGGCGGGGGGCATCACAAAAACGCGTTGACGAGGCCGACGTGAAATATGTCATCGTCCATATGCACCGCATGTTCGACCCGATAACGGGCATCGAGACGGAAGTAGAAGATTAATCCAACTTGCGGTCGTCGAGCTCTTTGGATTTTTTAAGAACATCGTCCAGAATCACTTTCTTTTCGGCCTTTTTCTGACCAAAGCTGACACGATTCTGTTTGGCCTGGGATTCCCGGGCCGCCTTTTCCCGGCTTTTCCGGACCTTGTTCAGATTGATAATATCGGCCATCGAGGTATCCACTTCCCAGGGGACTGTGTTGCGGAAATTATAGCCTATCTGGCCACCAATTTCGATCACATATACGTCAGTGATCGTTCAAACACGGAATGAAACATGGCTTCGGTCAGTCGCCCGGTGTTGGTGTTGTAGCGCGAGCAATGATAGCTATCGATCAATGATCGGCCGCCGGGCAGGGGGTGGCTGGCTTCGTGAGCGAAGCGATGGGCTGCCTTTTTCAATCCGAAAACCGACAAAATCGCACCGTGGGCGACGCCGCCCAGCGCGACGATCGCCTTCAGGGACGGCATGGCGGCGATTTCGGCCTCGAGAAAGGGCCTGCAAGCGTTGATTTCCGCCGCGACGACCTTGTTTTGGGGCGGCACGCAGCGCACCGCGTTGGCGATCCGGCAATTGATCAGATTGAGCCCGTCATCGGGGCTGGCCCGGTAATCACCCTTCGCCAGGCCGAATTTGACCAGTGTGGGATACAGCAAATCCCCGGCGGCGTCCCCGGTGAAGGGGCGTCCGGTCTGATTGGCGCCTTTCAATCCCGGTGCCAGGCCGACGATCAATAATTGCGCGCCCAGGTCACCGAATGACGGCACCGGGGCATTGTGCCAGCCGGGATTAGCACGGCGGCTGGCGGTGCGGAATTCGACCAGGCGCGGGCACAGGGGGCAATCCGCCGCGGGGGCCGGTAATTCCCAAGAAGGAGCGCTCAAGGGCTATACCACTTCCACATCGGGATCTCCGGCAAGCAGGTGAAAGCCTTCGATGCCACCGGGGCTGATGTCAGGAACCCCGCCTTTGCGCCCGATTTTGCTTTTCAGCGAGATCAGATCGACAAAAACATCAGCCTGGCGGCGGAGCTCATCGGCGGCCATGGCGGGGTGGGATTCGACCGTCGAGACAACCGTGACCCTTTTTCCCCGTCGCTGAACGGATTCGACGAGCCTGCGAAAGTCGCCATCACCGGAAAACAACACGATGTGATCCAGGTGTTCGGCGATTTCGATCATGTCGACCGCCAGTTCGATGTCCATATTACCCTTGATCTTGCGGCGACCGGCGCTATCGGTGAAATCCTTGGCCGGTTTGGTGATCATGGTATAGCCGTTGTAATCGAGCCAATCGACGAGCGGTCGGATCGGGGAATATTCCTGATCTTCGAGCAAGGCGGTGTAATACATGACCCGGATGATTCGCCCTTGCGCGCGAAACACCTTTAGAAGTTGCTTGTAATCAATATCGAAGCCCAGGGCCCGTGCCGAGGCATACAAATTGGCCCCGTCAATAAACAGGCCGATGCGTTCGTCTGGATGAAAGTCCATAATATAATCCATTATAACAAAGCGTTGCGAAGAATAATGTATGTATAAAATCAATAAAAATAGAAAAATAATGCGTCATTTTTTGTATCTGTCTATATACCTATGTTTCCCAAGTTGAACCTGCAAGATGTAAATGGAGCCTGATTTTGATCCTCGTCGCCATCGGGGCCAATCTGCCAAATCCGGTATATGGACCGCCGTTGTCGACCTGCAAGGCGGTCATACCGGCGCTGGAGCGTGCCGGCCTGCGGGTTACCGGTTGCTCCAGATGGTATGAAAGCGCGCCGGTTCCGGCATCTTCCCAGCCCTGGTATGTCAACGGCGTCGTCGCCGTCGCGACGACGCTCGACGCCATGGAGGTGCTCACGGTGCTGCTGGATATCGAAGCGGCGTTCGGGCGGCGCAGGGGGCAACGTAATGCCGCGCGTACGCTTGATTTGGACCTGATCGCCTATAACGACCGGGTGATCGCTGACGAAACCGGCGAACACGCGCTGATCGTTCCGCATCCGCGCTTGCAGGACCGGGCCTTTGTTTTGCGCCCGCTAGCCGATGTGGCGCCCCAGTGGCGTCACCCGAAATCAGGGGTGTCGGTCGACCAATTGATAGCCGATCTGGAAAATCCCGGTTCGGCGCGCCCGATTACGGAATGATATGACCTGTATTTCCTTGCGTTCTGGCCGTTTCCGCAATATATAATCGCCGTTCCTTTCCAGAATTTTCCGCGGAGAACTTGTTTAATGGCTCGTGTAACAGTCGAAGATTGCGTCCTTAAGATTCCCAACCGCTTCAAGTTGGTCATGCTGTCCGCCCAAAGGGCGCGCAATATCAGCGCCGGCGCTCCGATGACGGTCGAAAAAGACAACGACAAGAACCCGGTCATCGCCCTCAGGGAAATCGCCGAGGAAACCGTCGATCTTGATGATCTTGAAGAAGGACTGATCAAGGGCCTGCAGCGTCATGTGGAAATGAATGACCCGGATGAGGAAGATTTTGACGTTCTCGCCATCCAGCATGGAACCCCCGGCGAAGACGAAGCCATTCAGCTTAAATCCAACATGTACCAGGATGTCGATTTATCCGAACCGACAGGCGGCGAGGCTTAAGTTTTAAGCCAGGAAGCGAAACCATGAATGGCTTTTCCCATGAGATAGATCACCGGGAGAAGTCAGCTTGATCCGGCAATTCGAACTCGTCGAACAAGTAAAATCCTACGATCTAGGCGCCGACGAGGAAGCTCTGAACCGCGCTTACGTGTTTTCCATGAAGGCCCACGGCACCCAGAAACGGGCCTCGGGTGATCCATATTTCCTGCACCCGCTGGAAGTCGCCGGTATTCTGACCGACTATAAGCTCGACAGCGCATCGATCATCACAGCACTGCTGCACGACACCATCGAAGATACCCTCGCCACCCAGGAAGAAATCGTCGCCCTGTTCGGCGCCGAAATCGGTCGCCTGGTCGAAGGTGTGACCAAATTAACGCTGATCGAATTACAGTCGGACCACGCCAAACAGGCGGAAAATTTTGGCAAGTTGTTGCTCGCCATGTCAGAAGACATTCGCGTTCTTCTGGTTAAACTGGCCGACCGGTTGCACAACATGCGAACGCTTCATTTTATCAAAAATGAAGACAAACGCCGCCGCATCGCCAAAGAAACCATGGAAATTTTCGCACCGCTTGCCGAACGCATCGGTATGCAGGAAATGAAAAACGAACTGGAAGACCTGGCTTTTGCGGAAATCAATCCTGAAGCCCGCGAATCAATCGTCGCACGGTTAGAATATTTGCGCGAAGAAGGCGGCGGCCTGGCCTCGAAAATCAATGCTGAATTGACCGAAACCCTTAAAGCCGAGGGCGTCAAAGCCGATATTCATAGCCGCGAAAAGTCGCCCTATTCGATCTGGCGCAAGATGCAGTTCAAGAATGTCGCTTTCGAACAGCTATCCGATGTCATGGCTTTTCGCATCATCGTCGATAACGTCGAAGATTGTTATCACGCGCTGGGCATTATCCACAGCGCCTACCGCGTGGTGCCGGGCCGCTTCAAGGACTATATCAGCACCGCCAAACCAAACGGCTACCGTTCGCTCCATACTGGTGTACTGGGGCCAGGCCAGCATCGCATCGAAGTTCAGATCAAGACCCAGGATATGCACGAAATTGCCGAAAATGGCGTCGCCGCCCACTGGACTTACAAGCAAAAAACCGGAACAACCGAAGGCAAGCAGTATCGTTGGCTGCGCGAATTGCTGGATATTCTCGAACATGCTGCCGGCCCGGAAGAATTTCTCGAACACACCAAACTCGAAATGTTCCAGGATCAGGTTTTCTGTTTCAGCCCCCGCGGCGACCTGATCAATATGCCGCAAGGCGCAACGCCTGTGGATTTTGCCTATGCCGTTCATTCGGAAGTCGGTGATCGCTGCGTCGGGGCCAAGGTCAATGGTCGCATGGTGCCCTTGCGAAGCGAGCTGCAAAACGGCGATCAGGTCGAAATCCTGACGTCGAAGGCCCAGACACCTTCGCCGTCATGGGAAAGATTCGTCGTCACCGGCAAGGCCAGGGCGCGCATTCGCCGCTTTATTCATTCCCAGGAAAAAGAACAATACCTGCAACTGGGCCGGGCGATCTTGCAAAGGGCCTTTCGCGAAGAAGGCTATGAATTTACCGAAAAAGCCCTGGCCGGAGTGCTCAAGGTGTTCAAGCAGGTTTCGACCGATGATTTGACCGCCCAGGTCGGGGCCGGCCATGTTGGCGCGCGCGACATCGTCGAAGCCGTTTTCCCGGCGACCAAAAAACGCCGCGACGACAAAGTTGTCACCATCGACCAAATCAAGAAAAAGCCAGCCAAAGGTAAGGGCAAGGATGAAAACGCCATCGCCATCAAGGGGCTGATACCGGGCATGGCGGTCCATTACGCCGGGTGTTGTCATCCCCTGCCGGGCGACCGCATTGTCGGCATTATCACCACGGGCAAGGGTGTGACGATCCACACCATCGATTGCGATACCCTTGAAACATACGCCGATACGCCGGAACGCTGGCTCGATGTATCGTGGCAACGGGGCAGTGAGCTGCCAGATTTCCATGTCGGCAGGATACAATTAACGGTGATGAATGAACCGGGGAGTCTGGGTACCTTGTCCATGGTGATTGGCCGTAACGAGGGTAATATTTCGAATCTGAAAATCACCAATCGGACCCGTGAATTTTTCGATTTGCTGATCGATGTGGAAGTCCGCGACGTCAAGCATCTGGCGGATATCATCGCGGCCTTGCGGGCGACACCGGCGATTAATACGGTCGAACGCGCAAGAGGTTGAATTCCTTTAAAAAATAGTCAACATTGCGATCATGTTCCTACGTCGAGAAAAACAAAAATTACACGATCGGGCCCGTGATTTCCTGTGGCCGAGACGCGGCTGGAAACGTTCGTCCCTGTATCTGTTTCACCGCGTCGGTCGTCTGCCGGGTACGCCGTATTCCATCGCCGCCGGTTTCGCTTGTGGCGCCGCCATATCCTTCACGCCGTTTGTCGGCCTGCACTTTGTTTTCGGCGCGTTGTGCGCCTGGTTGATGCGCGCCAGCATTCTGGCGTCGGCCATCGGCACCGCCATCGGCAACCCCTGGACGTTCCCTTTTATCTGGACCTGGGTCTATAAAATCGGCTTGTGGATGCACTTTGGCGGGGACAACGCTGGGGCGGGGGTCGAGGATTTTTCCGCCATGTTCGCACACATGATCGAAGCCATGCTGAACTTCGATATGACCTATTTGTTCGAGACGGTCTGGCCGGTCTGGTGGCCGATGTTGCTGGGCAGTATTCCCAGCTTCGTGGTCGTTTGGCTGCTTTTCTTTTTTACCCTGCGACCCCTGATCGCTTCATATCAGCATCGGCGGGTCCGCCGCCGCATGCGCCGTGACACCCACCCAAAGCCAACGGACACCCGAACATGACCGGATTTTTGCGATTAGGCGTTAACATCGACCACGTAGCGACAATTCGAAACGCCCGCGGCGGCGGCCATCCGGACCCGGTTGATGCCGCAAAACTGGCCGTCAAAGCCGGTGCCGATGGTATTACCGCCCACCTGCGGGAAGACCGGCGACATATTTCCGACGCCGATATCAGCCGATTGTGCAATGAAATCGACAAGCCGCTTAATTTGGAAATCGCGGCCACCGATGAAATGCTCGAAATCGCCTTGGCCCATGTCCCTCATGCCGCCTGCATCGTGCCGGAAAAACGCGAGGAGAGGACCACCGAAGGCGGATTAGACGCGCGCGGCGGCCACAACCGACTGGTGCCGTTTGTCGATACACTTACAAAAGCCGGAATTCGGGTGTCGCTGTTCATCGAACCAAGCATCGAACAGCTTGATGCCGCCAAGGCCCTTGGCGCGCCGGTAGTCGAGCTGCACGTGGGGGCCTATTGCGATGCCACGGGCGCGGCCCAAGAGGCCGAACTGGCGCGCATCGTGGCGGCGGCGGCCCATGCCCACAAGATCGGCCTGGAATGTCATGCCGGCCACGGCCTGACATTCGAGACGGTCAAGCCGGTCGCGGCAATTCCGACGATCACCGAATTGAATATCGGCCATTTCCTGATTGGCGAGGCGATATTCGTGGGGCTTGAACGCGCCATCGGTGATATGCGCCGCCATATGGATGAGGCGCGCGCCCTGTAATATCCGATCCACCTTGACATTGCGCCCTTCGGCTGGCTTGATCTGCCGGAAATTTCCGGTCGAAGCGCGACCGAATTACATATAAACCCATCGACCAGGCGGCATTTTTTAATATGAGTCAAAAACCCAGCGGCAGTTTCAGGGAAACGGTCGTCACCGTTATTTATGCGGTGATTATTGCGCTGGGTATTCGTACGTTCGCTTACGAGCCCTTTAATATCCCTTCCGGGTCGATGAAGCCGACATTACTGGTCGGCGATTATCTGTTCGTTTCGAAGCTGTCATTCGGATACAGCCGGTTTTCTCTGCCGTGGGCGTTGCCGTTGATTTCGGGGCGGATATTTTTTAGCGAACCCGAACGGGGCGACGTCGTCGTGTTCCGGTTGCCTACCGATACCAGTATAGACTATATCAAGCGCCTGATTGGCCTGCCCGGTGACAAAATTCAGGTGACCGGCGGTATTTTACAGATCAACGGCAAACCGGTGGTGCGGGAACAAACCGACGATTTCGTGACCACCGACAGCCTGGGTAACAAGCGCCGGACACCTCGGTTTATCGAAACCCTGCCCGGCGGTCGGCGGCATTACATTCTTGAATCCATGGGCGACAATGGCAGCAGTGACAACACCGGCGTTTATACCGTGCCCGCAGGGCACTATTTCGCCATGGGCGACAATCGGGATAATTCTCAAGACAGCCGTTTCCTCAATGCCGTCGGATTTATCCCCGTGGAAAATCTTATCGGACATGCCAAGTTCCTGTTTTTCTCCATCGACGGCGGCGGCTGGAATGCCTGGGAATTCTGGAAATGGCCATCGAAAATTCGTTTTGGCCGGTTGTTTAACGGCATTGAATAATCGCCTTGTGGTGAGGCTGTGGGGCGTATGAGAAAACCTGTCACAGAACTCGAAAATGTTCTTGGTCATGCGTTTCAAAAGGCGCAGTTGCTGGAACAAGCCCTCAATCATCCCAGCACGGCCCGAACCAGGAATGACCGCAAGGACAGCAATCAACGCATGGAATTTCTGGGCGATCGGGTGCTCGGACTGATCATTGCCAAAATGCTGTACGAGGCCTTTCCCGATGAAGAAGAAGGCGACATGGCGCGCCGCCATACCGCCCTTGTGCGACGAGAATCCCTAAGTCGTGTCGCAGAAGTTATCGGATTGGCGCCTTTCATTGATATGGCGTCATCGGAACAAGATGCCGGCGGGCGGGAAAACCCGGCCTTGCTGGCCGATGCGTGCGAAGCGGTAATCGCGGCTATTTACCTGGATGGCGGGATCGATCCGGCGGACACATTCATCCGGCGTTATTGGCAACCGTTGATGGCGGAAAACACCCTGCCACCACAAGATGCCAAGACGGCGCTTCAGGAATATGCCCAAAGCCAGGGGCTGGCGCTTCCTGTCTATAACGAAGTCTCGCGTTCCGGACCGCCCCATGATCCGGTCTTCACCATCGAAGCCAGGGTCAAGGACGCGCCACCGGCTACCGCAACAGGGAATTCCAAGCGCGTCGCCGAACAGGCCGCCGCCGCCCTTTTACTGGATCAACTTCAGGATCAACAATGAGCGATCAAATAGAAACAAAATGTGGATTTATGGCGATTTTGGGAGCCCCCAACGTCGGTAAATCAACGCTGGTTAACCGCCTGGTCGGGGCGAAAGTGTCCATTGTATCGCCGAAGGTGCAAACGACCCGAACCCGGGTGCTGGGCATATGCCTGGAACAACAGACACAATTGATCTTTATCGATACCCCCGGCGTGTTCGCGCCCAAACGCCGGTTGGACAGGGCCATGGTGGCTTCCGCCTGGGGCGGCGCCGCCGATGCGGACAGTATCGTCTTGATGGTCGATGCCACGCGGGGCATCGATGCCGACACCAGGATTATTCTCGAGAAGATGAAAAATCAGCAACAAACGGCGTTGCTGATCATCAACAAGATCGACCTGGTCAACAAACAAAAATTGCTGGCATTAGCCGAAGCGCTGAATGAAACCGGGTCGTTCACCGATATTTACATGATATCGGCTGAAACCGGCGATGGCGTCGGCGACCTGCTGGCCCGCCTGGTCGAATTGGCGCCGCCGGGTCCGTGGATGTTCCCGGAAGACCAGATTACCGATATGCCGTCGCGTCTGCTGGCCGCCGAAATCACCCGCGAGAAGGTGTTTTTGCAATTGCATCAGGAATTGCCCTACGCGATCACCGTCGAGACCGAAAGCTGGGAAGAACGCGCCGACGGCTCGGTCGCTATCGGCCAGGTTATCTACGTCCAGAAGGCCGGACAGAAGGGCATCGTGCTGGGTAAGGGCGGTGCCAAGATCAAGTCCATCGGTGAATCCTCGCGCCGTGAACTCGAAGACCTGTTCGAACGCCGGGTGCATGTGAAGCTGTTCGTAAAAGTGCGGGCGAGTTGGGGCGACGACCCCGAACGCTTCCGGGATTGGGGACTGGACTTCAACGCCTGAAAATCCGGTCTCAGTCTTTTTCGAGTTTATCCCTGTTTTCCTTGAACTTGGCCATGGCCTTGTCGTCGATACGCGATAGCCCGGATTTGCGCCGGTCGACCCTTTGTTCGGCTTTCCATTCTTCGCTGCGGTTAATTGCGGCCAGCCATTCTTCGGGATCATCGTCGGGGTCATAAACATCGGTATCCCGATAGGGCCAGGTCAGCTTGTGAACGCTTAAAGCGCCGGTGTCGACTTCGCCTTTTTCTTCTTTGTCGAAAGACCTGGCGACAACCTGGGAAACGAAATTTCCGGTGATCGCGCGCATCACATGGGCATCATGAATGTATTGGCGGCTGTACATAACCTTTCGAATACCCGGGGTATTGTAGCGAATGAAGTCAAACAAAAGATCGACAAATTCATCGCTATCGAGATAAATCGGGGAATCGGGAATGACATCCTTGAGGATGGTGTAAACAATATTTCCCTGCCCCTCGAAACGACTGTCCCGTTCCAATTGGCCGATGATTCGCTGAAAATAGTCCTGACGATCCTTGGGTAGCGCCGACATCGTCTTTTCGATGATTTTTCTGTGCAAATGGACGCTCCGCCGCAAACGAGTGGAAAGAATCTAAACTAAATTGGCTCGCCGATGATTGTACAGGATACGAACCCCTGACGATTGTGTAAAATTCACCCTATGGAATGGACTGATGACGGAATCGTACTTTCGGCGCGCAAGCATGGCGAAACTTCGGCCATTGTTACGTTGCTGACGCAAAATCACGGCGTCCACGCGGGCCTGGTCAGGGGTGGGGCGGGGAAACGCAAGCGCGGCGACCTGCAACCAGGGAACGCCGTCAGCGCCCAGTGGCGGGCCCGCCTGGCCGAACACCTGGGATCCTATACGTGTGAATTACACCAGGCCCATGCGGCGCTGGTATTGGATGCCCCGGATGCCCTGGCGGCCCTTAGCGCCGCCCTTGCCGTGGTTGAAACATCCTTGCCCGAACGCGAACCCCACGCCCAGATTTTCGACGGCCTGACCGTATTGCTCCATGCCATCGGCGGCGACGGGGACTGGCGTTCGGCATATGTAAAATTTGAAATGGGGTTGCTCGGCGAATTGGGATTCGGACTCGATTTCAGCTGTTGCGCGGCGACCGGGGACGTCGAGAACCTGATCTACGTTTCGCCAAAATCGGGACGCGCCGTTTCCGCCGCGGCGGGTCAACCCTACCTTAAATCCATGCTCGCCTTGCCGCCGTTTTTGCTGAGCACCGGCAGCGGCGGGTCCATCGCCGACGTATCGGCGGGGCTTTCCCTGACCGGATATTTTTTAAAACGCCACGTTTATGGTCACTTGTCGGATGGCAAAATGCCGGCATCCCGCCAACGTTTCGCCGACCGGGTCCGGCGCCAGGCTATGGACAACAGTTCGTGAAGGCCTGAACATACCTGTGGTGTGTATTCGAAAATTTGCATATAATCCGGGCATTCATTTGTCAGGGGGGCGATCGTGAAATTCCGTTTATTCCCGTTTTTGGCCGTTTTGGTTGCGTTTGCCCTGCAAGCGTCGCCGGTCCATGGGGAATTTCGAATCGAAAGCCTGGATAACGATTTCCCCGGTGAAATTCAGGCCGCCGCCGAGGATGGCAAGAAACTGGTGTTGTTCTTTCATCAGGCCGGCTGCCCGTATTGCGACAAGATGCGGGCGCGGGTCCTGCCATCGAAGAAGGTCTACGACTTGTTCGATCAGAAATTCGTTGTGATCGAAAGCAATATCCGCGGCAATCTTGATGTCGTCATGCCCGATGGAACCGAAGGGTCGGAAGGCGATTTTGCGAAAAAGCTGAGGGTGCGGGCGACGCCTGTGTTCGTGTTCTTCGATGAACAGGGAAAAGTCGCCCTCAGGACCACCGGCTTCCTGGGCGTCGATCAATTTTATCTGGCCGGCAAATATGTCAGCGACGGCGTCTACAAGACGAAAAAATCATTTTTCCGATATATTCAGGAACAGTAATGATTTTTCGGGCAAGCCTATTGCAATCCTTTGCCGCCCTGGTCGTGGCGGGCTTTATGGGGTTCGGCGCTGGCACCCCTGTGGTCGCCCAGGACGCCCAGCAACCTACCGTCAAAGAAATTCTGGGACAGATTGAAAAAAATGGCAATTTTGCGATTGATTCGGCATTGGCCGATATCAACATCGCGATCGCCCGCCGGGATGCGGCGGTGGCGGCGCTGTATCCTCGCCTGACCCTGTCGGCGACCGGTCGATATTTTCGCACGGCGCCATCGGCATATCGCAATGAACGCCGTGATGTTTATGGCGATCTTGAAGTCGTTCAGCCGATTTACGATTTCGGCAAGACCTCGTCGGCGATCGAAGCCGCGAACATGGACACGGCGGCGACCACCGATCTTCTTCAATCGGCCCGCAATGCGGTGTTGATGGAAGGCATGGCCCTGTATTTCGACTTACATGCATCCGAGCTTGAAATGCGTTCTTTGTACGAAGCCCATTCGTCGGCCTATGTGCGTTGGGAACGGTCGAAAGAACGTCTGAAGCTGGGCCAGACCAGTCCGGTCGATGTCGCCAAGGCGTTGACCTTGGTCGAACAGTCCCGCCTTGATTATTACCGCGAACGCAATCACAACATCGCGCTCAGGATACGCTTGGAAGAACTGACCGGCAGCTTTATCGCAGAGGAACTTTTTTCGCCGCCGAAACCGCCGCGGGTCAACCCACCGGAAATGGACCGCCAGAAATTTGTCGACATCGTTATGCTTAAAAATCCGGAATTGATGGCGCTGATCAAGCAGGCCGATGCCAAGGGAATTCTGCGCGGCGGGGTCGGCAACCGGCCCAATCTGGAAGCTTACGGAAACCTTGGCAAATCCAGCATCGAATTGCGCGGCCGCAAAGATTACGCGCTCGGCGCAAGGCTTTCCTGGCCGCTGTTCGATGGCGGTATCAATCAATCCAGGCGCTCGCAACTTGCCGCCGAAGAAAGCCGCCTGAACGCGGCGATTGCCCAAAGGCGTTCGCACCTGCGCATCGCCGCCCACGAGGCCCTGCTAAATGTTCAAATTTCCTATCAACAGGTCGTCTCGGCCCTGGCAAATCAAGACTACGCCAGCCGCAATCTGTTGATGCGGCAGCAATTATATCAACTGGACCGGGTCGCTGATTTAGGCTTGGCGATGGTTGAAAATACCGCAGCCGAAGCCGGCGTCGTGCGGGCGACGGGCTTGTATTTTCTCGATCTGGCCCATATTTCCGTGCTGCTGGGGCAACATCCCGGCACGGCGCTGGATGCTAATTTCATGACCACACTAGTTGAACAGGCCGGCGGCACAGTTGGGCAATATGCCCCCAAAACCGGCAGCGGTTTCGGCCAGGACGATCAAAACAAGACCAACCGGAAGTTAGATTGACGGGAACGACCATGAAACGGATGACATATTTTTCCAAATTCCTGCCGCACTTGCTGATCATGCTTGGGGTGGTTTTGGCGTTTTCTGCCCCCGCCAGAGCCGCCGACCGGGCGCTGGCTTTCGCCGTTCCCGGCGTGATTGCCGACATTACGGTCAAAGCCGGTGCGCACGTGGTCAAGGGCGCCGTCCTCGCGGTTCTCGATCAGCGCCCCTTTAGCGCCAGCAAGAAGGCCAGCGACGCCAGGGTTGATGCGGCGATGGTCACCAATGATTTATTGGCCCGCCGACTGAAACAGACCGAACAGCTCTTTGATTCTCTTTCCGCCTCGGTTGAAGATGTCGAAGATGCCAAAACGGCGGCGGCGGTCGCTAAATCCGACCTTGAAACCGCCAGGGCACACGCGGCTCAGGCCGCCTGGAATTACGAACGATCGACCCTCAGGGCGCCCTTTGACGGGACCGTAGCGAGTGTGCCCGGATACCCTGGCATGGTCATTCCGCTCAATGGCGATGCCGTTCCCGTGGTCATCATCAGGGTTCCCTGAGCGTTTTTTTAGCCAAACTCTTCACACTACTGTTTGACCACGGCCCGCTATCGGATACTATATCTGGTAATTACCCCCGTATTTGGAAAATTTTATGAGTAAGAATGCCCCGTCCGATGAAATCGGAGAGATTCGGGATGCCCGTCTCGCCGACGCCCTTGGCGAAAGATACCTCAGCTATGCCCTGTCGACCATCATGGCGCGGTCGCTGCCCGATGTGCGGGATGGATTGAAACCGGTCCATCGGCGGCTTCTGTACGCCATGCAGCAATTGAAACTGGACCCCGCCACCGGTTACAAGAAATGCGCCCGGGTGGTCGGGGACGTTATTGGTAAATACCATCCCCATGGCGATGTCGCCGTTTACGATACCATGGTGCGCCTGGCCCAGGAATTCGCCGTACGCTATCCGCTGGTCGACGGGCAGGGCAATTTCGGCAATATCGACGGCGATAACGCCGCCGCCATGCGCTATACGGAAGCCAAGCTGACGGCGGTGGCCATGGCGCTGCTTGATGGCATTAACGAAGACGCCGTGAATTTTCGCGAAACCTATGACGGCGAGGATTCTGAACCCGTTGTCCTGCCAGCCCGTTACCCCAATTTGCTGGCCAATGGTTCTGCCGGCATCGCCGTGGGCATGGCGACGAGCATCCCGCCGCATAATATTGGCGAATTGACAACGGCGCTGATCCATCTGATCAAGCACCCCAATGTGACCTTTTCCAAGTTAGCCGATATGATTCCCGGCCCCGATTTCCCGACCGGCGGATTACTGGTTGAACCATCAGCCAGCGTTGTCGAGGCCTATAAAACCGGGCGCGGAGGGTTCCGATTGCGGGCGCGCTGGAGCGTCGAAAAGCTTAGCCACGGGCTCTATCAGATCAATGTCTATGAAATTCCCTATCAGGTTCCAAAATCGCGGCTGATCGAAAAGATCGCGGAACTGATGACGCTTCGAAAATTGCCCATGCTGGCCGATATTCGCGATGAATCCGCCGACGATTTACGCATCGTCCTGGAACCGAAGAACCGCACAGTCGAGCCTGAAATGCTGATGGAACACCTGTTCCGGCAATCCGATATGGAAATCAGATTCGGCCTCAACATGAACGTGCTGGACGCCAACAACGTGCCGCGGGTCATGAACTTGCGCGAAGTCCTGCAGGCGTTTCTCGATCATCGCCACGATGTCCTTGTGCGGCGCTCGCAATTCCGCCTGGATAAGATTGAACACCGCTTGGAAATTCTCGGCGGTTTCCTGGTCGCCTTCCTTAACCTTGACGAGGTCATTCGCATTATCCGCGAAGAAGATGACGCCAAGGCCGAACTGATCCGTACCTTCGACTTAACTGATGTTCAGGCCGAAGCGATCCTCAACATGCGACTGCGGCAATTGCGCAAGCTCGAAGAAATGGAAATCCGCAAGGAAGACAAACTTCTCAACGACGAAAAGAAGGGGCTCGCATCGTTGCTCAGCAGTGAAGACAAACTCTGGACAACCATAGCCGATGAACTCGCCCAGGTTAAAAAGGAATTCGGCGGAAAAACCGAGCTCGGCAAGCGCCGCACGGAAATCGGCGAACCACCAAGCGCCATAATCGTGCCCTTGGAAGCCATGATCGAACGCGAACCGGTGACCATTGTGTGTTCGGATAAAGGCTGGATCCGCGCCATCAAGGGCCACGTGGTCGATGACGGGGAACTGAAATACAAGGAAGGCGACCGCGGCAAATTTACCCTCCATGCCCAAACCACCGACAAGTTAGTCATCTTCGCGACCAATGGCCGGTTCTACACGATCGGTTGCGACAGACTGCCCGGCGGCAGGGGCCATGGCGAACCCCTGCGCCTGATGATTGATTTGGGCAACGAACACGAACCGGTCACCATGTTCGTGCATCAAGCCGGTCGGCGACTGCTGGTCGCCTCGGATGCCGGGCGCGGCTTTGTCGTCGAGGAAACCGATGTCATCGCCCAAACCAAAAATGGTAAACAGATATTGAACTTAAGCGGCGGTGAAGAAGCCTGCATCGCCAGCCATATCGGCGAACATGACAGCCATGTCGCCGTGGTCGGACAGAATCGTAAATTGCTGATCTTCCCGCTGTCAGACTTGCCGGCCATGACCCGGGGGCGCGGCAATATATTGCAGCGCTACGGCAAAGGCGGCCTGGCCGATGCCAAGACCATCTCGCTCAAGGAAGGCCTGACTTGGAAAAGCGGCGATAGAACCCGAACGGAAACCGAGATCAAAACCTGGCTCGGCAAACGCGCCCAGGCCGGGCTATTGGTGCCCCGGGGATTTCCGACGTCGGGAAAGTTTTAGATCAGTTCACGTTTCGATTGAAACACGACGTGTTCAAACGAAACGTGAGAAACTGATCGATTCTAAATCGGCTCTAGCCAAAAATAACCGTCGGTAACCAAGTCGCGACCGCCGGGAACATGGCCAGCGTCAACAATCCCAGTAACTGGATGATGATGAAGGGCAAGACACCGCGATAGATTTGCATGGTCGTGACTTCCGGTGGCGCGACGCCGCGTAAGTAGAACAAGGCAAACCCGAAGGGTGGCGTCAGGAACGACGTTTGCAGGTTCATCGCCATCATCACGCCCAGCCAAACCGGGTTGATATCCATTTTCAGCAGCACGGGTGCGACAATGGGTACGACGACGAAGGTGATTTCGATAAAATCGAGGAAGAAGCCAAGGACGAACATCACCGCCATGACGGCCAGGATCGCCCCCCATTTGCCACCGGGAATGTTGCTGAGAATTTCGTGAACGAAGTCGTCGCCGCCAAACCCCCTGAACACCAGCGAGAACACCGACGCGCCGATCAGGATGACGAAAACCATGGCCGAAATTTCCATGGTTGAGCGCATAACTTCGACCAGCACGGGTTTCCCGGAAGTTTCAATCAGGGTCGTGTAAACCCTCTTTAAGCTGGTCCAGATGCCGAATGCCAGGACGGCTGCGCAAATACCGGCGGCGATCATGGCGGCCATGTCGGCGGCGGGAATTTCGTTGCGAGAGACCCGCAAATCCATGGTGTTGGCCAAAATTAACATGATGACCAGCGCCAGCCCTGACAGTTGTATGGCCCTGCCGCGCCGTTCATTAAGCCTTAGTCCGGCCAGCATTAGCGAGCCGACGGCGCCGACGGCGGCGGCTTCGGTCGGCGTTGCGACGCCCGCCAGAATAGAACCCAACACGGAAACGATCAGCACGATGGGCGGAATTAGCGCGTGCGCGATGCGCCCCGCGAGACCATCGACATTAAGTTCCTCTGCCGGGATCGCCGGTGACGTTTCAGGCTTCACGACGGCCATCAAAATTTGATAGCAGATATACATTCCGACCAATGTCAGTCCCGGCAACAGGGCGCCGGCGAATAAATCGCCAACCGATACCGGGTCCGGCGACCAATTACCAATGGCTCGTTGGGCATCGATATAGGCGTTGGATATTTGATCGCCCAGCAACACCAGGACAATCGAAGGCGGGATAATTTGCCCCAAAGTGCCCGATGCACAGATGGTTCCGCACGACAGTTCCGGCGAATAGCCGCGCTTTAACATGGTCGGCAGGCTCATCAGTCCCATGGTCACAACCGTGGCGCCGACAATGCCGGTCGATGCCGCTAGCAAGGCGCCGACAATGGTCACCGAAATACCGAGACCACCGCGCAACTTGCCAAACAACATACCCATGCTGTCGAGGAGTTCTTCGGCCACTTTGGATCGTTCCAGCATCACGCCCATGAACACGAACAGCGGCACCGCGACCAGAATTTCGTTGGTCATGGCGTTACCGAATATGCGCGACGGCAGGGCGCCAAACAGGGAAAAGTCGAAGTTGCCGAAAAACCAGCCCAGGCCGGCAAACAGCAATCCGGTCCCCGCCAGCGTGAAAGCGACCGGGTAGCCAATCATCAGGACGCCGCAAACAACGACGAACATCATGATGCACAGGATTTCATTGAGAATCATGATCTAGACCCGCCCTTCGCCGCTTCTCGGGAGTTCTCGGATATGGCCCCTAAGGAACAAAAACGATTTCGCCGCCGAAGATAATCCCTGCAAAATAAGCAATCCGGTAAATATCCAGATGGTCGACTTCAGCAGGAAAACAGCAGGAATACCGCTGGTTTCGCGAGAACCTTCCAGCGACCCCCAAGTCGTTACAATGTATTGATACGAAGACCAGCTGATCAGGATGCAAACAGGTAATAACAGGAAAAGAGAACCGAACAGGTCGACGATGGCTTTGGTGCGCGGAGTGGCCTCGCGATAAAAAATATCGACCCGCACGTGGCCTTCATGGAGCAGGGTATAACCGGCACCGACCATAAAGAGAACACCATGGAGGTAGACAACCGATTCCTGCATCATGATCGAACCGATGCCAAAAATGTATCGCATGACCACGACAGTGAATTGCATCAGCACCATGACGATGGCCGCCCATGCGATATAACTGCCAACTTTATCGTTGAGCCCGTCGAAGGCGCGAGCCATCTTATCGAGAAACCCCAAAATAGTTCACCTAAGTTTGTATCTATCAATAGCAAACAGGTCCGCACCCCTGCAGGTGCGGACCCTTTGATTTTGCTTAGCCGTTCAGATTAATACTTGAAGGGCAGCAGGCGTGAGTTGGTGTATGCCTGTTCAGACAATTTACCCCAACCGATCGCCTTTTCACGGAAATCGAGATAGCTTCCCAATATCCTTTTGCTAACATCATCGACTTCGCCGACTTCGCGAACAACGATACCGGATTGCTTGCCAATTTCGTTCATGACCACATCGGGCATTTTACGGAGTTGGACACCGTGCTTGTTGATCAGTGTCGCAAGTGCGTCACCGTTCTTGGCGTTGAATTCCGAATACGAACGATTGTTTTCGGCGTGGCAACACGCTTCAATCATTGCTTGTTCGGCGGGCGAGAAGCTGTCCCAGACACCCTTGTTCATGCCGCAAGCCAGGGTCGAACCGGGCTCATGGAAACCAGGCCAGTAGTAGTATTTGGTGATCTTGTAGAACCCGAAGGCCAGATCGTTCCACGGGCCAACCCATTCGGTCGCGTCGATAGCGCCCGATTGCAGGGCCGGGAAGATTTCACCACCAGGCAGGGTCACGGCGGCGGCGCCAATCCGGCGCAGCACTTCGCCACCCAAACCGGGCATACGAATTTTCAGGCCCTTGTAATCTTCAAGGCTGTTAACTTCCTTGTTGAACCAGCCACCCATCTGGACGCCCGTGTTACCGGCGGCCAATGACTTCAAATTGAAGCCTGCGGCAAGTTCATCCCACAATTGCTGACCACCACCGTAGTTCAACCAAGCGTCGATTTCATTTGCGGTAAAGCCATAAGGAACGGCGGTAAAGAAGTTGAAAGCCTTGTGCTTGCCCTGCCAGTAATATTCGGCGGCGTGATACATATCGGCAGTACCACTGGAAACGGCATCAAAACTTTCAAAGGCCGGCACCAATTCACCGGCGGCGTACAATTTGACAGTTAACTTGCCGCCCGATGCAGCGGTGATCGAATCGGCCAATCTTTGAGCCCCGGTTCCCAGTCCCGGAAAATTCTTCGGCCAAGTGGTGACCATTTTCAATTCGCGCATGCCCTGGGCGATGGCGGGTGCTGATAGCGCGGTTGCGGCTGCCCCGGCAACACCTGCTGCGGCTGCGCTTTTGATAAATTGACGACGTTTCATTAAACACTCTCCCTGATTAGACGATTATTAATTGAGGATGCTGTATCTCGACTTAAGGATACCGTATCGACCCTAAAGGCCTAGGGCAACATCTTCTTGCGTTTTGCGGGGCTTAAGGGCTGCCAGCCCGCCGCCGTATAGCCTTCCAGCGGCCTGTACGAAGCCTTGTAGGACATCTTCCCACAACCCTCAATCCAAAACCCCAGATAAACATAGTCCAGGTCGAGTATTTTGACCTGCTCGACCAGCCACAAAATCATATAGGCCCCCAGGCTCCGCCGGGGATCGATTTCCGGGTCGTAAAAGCTGTAAAGCGCCGACAATCCGTCCGATAAGACATCGATCAGGCAACAGGCGATGAGATTATGGTCGTCATCGCGAAATTCGACGACCCGGGTGTTGACGTTGGTTTCTTCGACCAGGGCGCGATAGTCGTCGCTGGTCATTTTTTCCATATCGCCGCCGGCATGGCGTGAGGACTGATAGGTGGAAAACAGCACGAACTGTTCTTCGGTGGCTTGGGCTTCCAGGATTTCCGCGGACAATCCATCGTTACGGTTGAAAATTCGCCGTTGCGATTTCGATGCCCTGAATTCATCGACCGGGATACGAACGGCGACGCAGGCGTCACATTCAGGACAGGCGGGAACATAGGCGATACCGTGCGAACGCCGGTAACCGGCATGGGTCAAAACGTCATGTAGGGTATTGGCATCATGGCCCAGCAATTCGGTGACGACGCGCCGTTCGATGCGATCGGCAAAGTATGGACAGGGCAGGGGCGCCGTGGTGAAAAAAAACCGCGCACTGGAGGGGGGCGAGTGTCTCATTCGTTAAAACAATCCAATTTTCTTGATGTCGGTCTTACTTTTGAACTTCATTGCCGATTCCTGATTGTGCCGGTTCAGGCGCCGGGGCAGGTTCCGGTTGGGCTGCTGCCGGTTGGGCCGAATCCGGTTGAGCTGCAGCCGGTTGGGCCGGGGCAGCGCCCGACTCACCCGGTGGTGCAGCAGATTTAGGCGCGGGGGGTGGCAGCCCGGTACCGCGTAGCAAAACAATCGACAAACGCCTGTTTCGGGCGTTTGTCGGATCTTCAGGCATCAGTGGGTCGGTGGCGGCACGGCTGACCACACGGGCGATTCGATCTTCCGGAATATTCAGGCTTTTCAAGACCCTCCGGGCGTTGTTGGCTCGGTCGGCAGACAATTCCCAGTTGCTGTAGCCTGTTTCATTTACGAATTTGGTGGCATCGGTATGGCCCGATATGGCGATTTTTTGAGGCATGTCATGGATCGCCTTGGCCACCAGTTCCAGCAACTTGTGGGTATGGAGGAACATTTCCGATCCACCACTGGGGAACATCGCCAATCCTTCCTGATCGACCAGCTGTATGCGCAAGCCTTCGGGCGTGTTGTCAATCAACAGGCTATCGGCAAGTTCTTTAAGCTGCGGAATGCCTTGCAATGCCTTGGTGATGGCTTCTTCGGCGTCGTCAAATTGTTCTTCTTCCTTCTTCGCCTGTACTTCTTCCAGTTGTTCCTCGGTGGCGCCGGCGTCTTCATTGGTTTCCAAGTCCGTGGCGCCGGATTTCGGCGGCGGCAGGTCAACCGTGACGCTGGGGCGGGATGCCGATTGCTCCATCACACCTTCTTCACCCAGCGTTTTGCCGCTTAAAATGTCGCCGGCGCCGCTGGTGCTCTTGGATGTAGAGACCGGCGCAAAGTAATTGGAAATGCCTTCGAGTTGTTCCTGGGTAACGGAATTGAGCAGCCACAACAGCAAAAAGAACGCCATCATCGCCGTCACGAAATCGGCGTAGGCGATCTTCCAGGCACCGCCGCCGTGACCGCCGCCGCCTTTTTTGACCTTCTTTATGATGATGGGTTGAAGCTGATCAGCCATTTAAATACGCCCTACGTCGCGCTGGGCAACTCGTTAATCATTTCTTCGACTTCGGCGAAGGATGGCCGGTATTTGCCATGCAGGTTTTTACGGGCGAATTCGATTGAAACCTGGGGCGCATAGCCCTGCATATGGGCCAGCAAGCCGGCCCTCATACAATTGAAATACTGGGCGTCGGTCGCAAAACTCATGGTCACCGATTGGGCAATGGGGGCCAAAAAACCATAGGAAATAAGGATGCCGCTGAAGGTGCCGACCAAGGCGGCACCGATAAGGTGACCCAGAATCTCCGGCGGTTCGGTGATTGAGCCCATGGTATGAATAACGCCAAGGACGGCGGCGACGATGCCCAATGCCGGGGTCGCATCGGCCATGCCCTGCAGGGCGGCGGCGGTCAGATGGTCTTCCTGGTGGTGCAAATCCAGTTCGGTATCGATGATTTCGGCTACTTCGTGAGCGTTGCTGGTGCCCAGGGTCAACATGCGCAGGTAATCGCACAGGAATTCAACCGAATGATGGTCGCCGCTGAAGATCGGGAAATTCTGGAACAATGAGCTTTCTTCAGGGTTTTCGACGTGCGCTTCCAAGGCCAGGTCGCCCTTGCTCTTGGCCAGTTTGAAAATGGAATAAAGAACCCCCAAAAGCTCCATATAATCTTCGGGCTTTCGCGAGGGGCCCTTGACGAAGGTTCCGAGCGCCGCCCCGCAACGGCCCATCAGTGGCTGGTTACCGGCCAGAAAAGCGCCAACCGCGCCGCCAAAAATGATCAGGAATTCAAGCGGCTGCCAAAGCACGTCCAGGTGCCCGCCGGCGGCAACATAGCCGCCGATCACACTGCCCAGGACGATGACGTAGCCAACAATGGCGAACATTTATGAATTCCCCTCAGAAGCCATTTTTTCTTTTTTCCCGTGGCGCGCAGATATCCTCGCATTTACCGCGCGAAGGTTATAGTTTGCCAGTCCAAGGTTAACAAAAACTTCTTGTTCGATTATTCGTCAGCCGTTTTTCTGGACCCGACCTTGAGAACCTTGGATCATAATATCGGATAACCGATTAACGGAACAAAATAAAATGAATTCAATAACTTTCCCGTATGAGTGTAGCCGTGAATATTGACGCGAAAAGTTTCCGCGAAGCCCTCGGCAGATTCGCCACTGGCGTAACCGTCGTGACGGGGATATCCGAAAACGGCGCGGCCATTGGAATTACCGTGAATTCTTTCACGTCGGTGTCCCTTGATCCACCCCTGGTCCTGTTCTGCATTGGCTTGACGGCACCCAGTTGCGAGACATTTTCCGGTGGCGGCTCGTTTGCCTTAAATGTGCTATCGGAAGATCAGGAAGCCCTGTCGAACAATTTTGCGACCCCCCTGGAAGATAAATTCAAGGATATCGACTTCGATACCTGGGAACTGGGCTGCCCCATCCTGAAAGGATGCCTGGCCAACCTGGAATGCCGGCATGAAGCGGTTTACGATGGCGGCGACCACAAAATTATCGTTGGCCGCGTTGAAAACCTGGTGATTGCCGAGGCCGGGCATCCGCTGCTGTATTTTCAGGGCCAGTATGCCCGCCTGGGTAATGCAGGATAAGGCGGCCAAAATGGGGGCAGGCGACCGCTATCCCTGGAATGCACCCGTTCTTGGAACGATCTTGTGCCAGGTTTTGGCGGCCGGGGTCGTTATCTTTGGCCTGGTGCCGCTGGCCGCAAAATTAGACATATCAATCCTTGCCTTTGCCTGGTTGCCGGTTTCGGGCGGCCTGGCGGCCCTTATGGGATGGCGGTTCGGATTGGCCAAATGGTGGGCGGTTGGTCAACTTTTCATTCCTTTCGCCATCTTTGGGGCCTTGGGGCTGGGGTTGCCCGCCTATATCTGGCTTGGGCTGTTTGTGCTGACCGTGCTGGTCTACTGGAACAGTTTCCGGGGCGGTGTTCCACTGTATCTGAGCAACCCGACAACATGGTCGGCGCTGGCCGCGCTGTTGCCCGACAAACCGGGGCTCAGGTTTGTCGATTTGGGGGGCGGCATTGGCGGAACGGCGCTGTATTTGGGCGTATGTCGCCCGGATGGTGCGTTTGTTTCGGTCGAATCGGCCCCCATCCCCTGCGTTATATCGAAAATCAGGACGGCAATTGGTGGGCCGTCGAACGTGCACATCGTCTATGGCGATATATGGAAACAATCCCTGACGTCCTTCGATGTGGTATACGCGTTTCTGTCACCGCGGCCGATGCCGGAATTATACGCCAAGGCGAAGGCGGAAATGGCCCGGGGCACGCTATTTATCAGTAATTCATTCGACGTTCCGGGGCAGGCGGCGGATCAAATCGTCGTCCTTGAAGATTCAAGACAGACCCGGTTGCATGTCTGGCGATTTTAGGGATTATCGGCGATAGAAATCGCTTAAATGTTAAAGTAATCAACCAATTAAAAGAATGACTGAAGAAATAAGATTATGACCGAAAAGACCTCTCTCGTGCTGTTGCCGGGCCTGCTGCTGGATCAGGCGTTGTGGACCCATCAGGTGGAAACCCTGACCGATCTGGCCGACATATCGGTCGCCGACCTGACTCTCGATGACAGCATCGAAGCCATGGCCAGCCGGGTCCTGGAAAACGCCCCCGATACCTTTGCCCTGGCGGGCTTGTCCATGGGCGGCTATGTGGCCCAGGAAATCATGCGTCAGGCGCCGCAGCGGATCGAACGGCTGGCCCTTATCGATACTTCGGCCGATGCCGATTCACCGGAACAACGGGAACGCCGCCTGGGCTTTATCGATCAGGTCAATCATGGCGCTTTCAAAGGCGTGACGTCCCGTTTGCTGCCCTTGCTGATCCACGAAGACCGGCTCGGCGATGACGTGCTGACCACCCGCATCATGGCCATGGCCGAACACGTCGGAAAAGACGCCTTCCTGCGCCAGCAAAACGCGATTATGAACCGCAAAAGCGGCATCGACGATCTCGCCGACCTAAGCTGTGCGGTGCTTGTCATGTGCGGTCGTCAGGATATGCTGACAACGCTGGATCAACACCGGGCCATGGCGGCGGCGGCCCCGGGGGCGAAGCTGGTCATTGTCGAAGATTGCGGGCACCTGTCGCCGCTGGAACGCCCCTATGCGGTCAGCGCCGCGTTACGGTATTGGCTTCAAGGTGAGGAGCAAAGCCGATGATTATGCCCTTCGGGAAGATGCGGCCAAAAATCGCCGATGACGCGTTCATCGCGCCAACGGCGACGCTGATCGGTGATGTCGAGATTGGATCGGAAAGCGGCATCTGGTTCCAATGCGTCCTTAGGGGAGATATAAACGACATCCGGGTCGGCAATCGAACCAATATCCAAGATGGAACCATCGTTCACGTGGCGGGGCAAACCCAGGGCTGTTATATCGGCGACGACATTACCATCGGCCATATGGCCCTGATCCATGCTTGCACCCTGGAAGACGGCTGTTTCGTTGGCATGAAGGCGTGCGTGATGGACGGGGCGGTGGTCGAAAGGGGCGCCATGGTCGCCGCCGGGGCCTTGGTGACGCCGGGCAAAATCATCAAAAAAGGCGAGCTGTGGGCAGGATCACCGGCCCGAAAGGTGCGGGATCTTTCCGCCACCGATTTGGAATTAATGCGTCAAGTCGCCCCCCAATATGTCAAACTTGCCGCCCGTTACCGCCTTCAGATAGCAAGCGAGGATACGTGAACGCACCGCAACAAGACCTGTCCGCCGATGATTTGGCCCTGATTGCGCAGGTGCGAGAGCGCCAGCCCCGGGCCATCGCCAGGATGATGTCGCGCGCCGAAGCCGCGACCCCGGCCGATCGCCGCGCCTTGGGTGAAATATTTCGTCTCGCCGGTGCCGCCCATATCATTGGGATTACCGGCGTTCCGGGCAGTGGCAAATCGACCCTGGTGCGTTCACTGACCCTGGAAATCAGGAAAAGCGGTCGCACCGTCGGGATTGTCGCCATCGACCCGTCCAGTCCGTTTTCCGGCGGCTCCATCCTGGGCGACCGGGTGCGCATGAACGATCTGACCGGCGATGACGGTGTTTTCATCCGTTCCATGGCGACCGGTGGCGCGCTGGGGGGCTTGGCCCGACCGGCCCTCGATACGGTCGATGTGCTCGATGCCGCCGGCTTCGATGTGGTGCTGATCGAAACCGTCGGCGTCGGCCAGGACGAAGTCGATATTGTCAGCGCCGCCCTCACAGTCGTTGTCGTCTCGGCCCCGGGGCTTGGCGACGAAATTCAGGCGATCAAGGCCGGCGTCCTCGAAATCGCCGATATTCATGCCGTATCGAAATGCGACCGGGATGACGCCGCGCGGACCGTCGGCGATCTTGAAGCCATGCTAACTTTGGGGCGGGGCAATCGGCGGTCGCACGGATGGAACCCTCTGGTGGTGCCCACCAGTGCCGAGAAGGGCTCGAACATCGATGCCTTGCTCGACGCCATCGACGGTCATTTCGAACATTTGAAGAGCAGTGGAGAGATGGTCGCCCGGCGCCGCCGTATCGCCGAAATGCGTATTTTGAAAGCCGCCGAAGACGAAGTGCGGGATCGCCTGCACCGTCAACGCAAGGGCAAATTGGCCGACTTGATCGACCAGACATGCGACCGCACATTGCCGCCCTACGCCGCCGCCATGCAATTGCTCGAGGGCTTCAAGGATTAATAGGCCTAGGCGTCGGAACGCACCTTGACGTAAGTCCCCGGCGCATCTTCCAGGGCTTTCAACTTGCCGTCGCCGGGAACGCGGGCAGGGGTGTCTTTCTTGCCCGCGTGTTTACCTATCCACTTATCCCAGTCCAACCACCAGGACCCGTCATGACAGGTCGCCTTGGCGAGCCATTTTTCGGGATCCTTGAGCAATTTGTCGTTGGTCCAGAAGCAGTATTTTTTCTTGACCGGCGGGTTGACGACACCGGCGATATGCCCGGACGCCGCCAGCACGAAACGCATGGGGCCCCCATACAAAGCCGTCCCCGCATATGTCGATTTCCAGGGCGCGATGTGGTCCTCGCGGGTCGATAACTGGTAAATCGGAATGGTGATGGATCGCAGGTCGATGGCGACACCGCCCAGCGTGATGCCGCCCGGTTCCACTAACTTGTTGTCCAAGTACATATTGTGCAGATAGAAGCTGTGGACGGCGGCCGGCATGCGGGTCGAATCGGAATTCCAGAACAACAAATCGAAGGGAAACGGCTCCTTCCCCAACAGGTAATTATTGATGGCGAACGACCAAATTAAGTCGTTATCACGCATCATATTGAACGTAGTCGCCATTTCCGAGCCTTCGAGATAGCCCCGCTTGCTCATTTTCTCATCCAGCTCGGCCAGTTGTTCCTGATCCACGAAGATTCCCAAATCGCCCGGATCGGTGAAATCCACCAGGGACGCCAGGAAAGTCGCAGACTTGATTCGGGTATCTTTTTTCGCCGCCATATAGGCCAGTGTGGCAGCCAGCAACGTGCCGCCGATGCAATAGCCGACGGCGTTGGTCTGGCGTTCGCCGGTCGCACTCTTGATGGCGTCGAGGGATTCAAGAACGCCTTCTATCATATAATCTTCGAAGGATTTTTCGGCTAACCTGGCATCGGGGTTGACCCAGGATATGACGAACACCGTGTGGCCCTCATCGACGGCCCATTTGATTAGCGAATTTTCCGGGCGAAGGTCCAGAATGTAGAACTTGTTGATCCACGGCGGGATGATCAGCAGGGGTGTTTTCGAGACCTTTTTGGTGCTTGGATTGTACTGCACCAGTTCGATCAGATCATTGCGATAGACGACCTTGCCCGGGCTCGTGGCAATATTGCGCCCGACCTCGAAGGCCGTGTTATCGGTCATCGATATATTCAGCTTGCCCTTGCCGCGTTCCAGGTCACCAAGCAGGTTTTTCAGGCCATCTATGAGATTTTCGCCACCGGATTCGACGGTCGCGCGAACGACTTCGGGATTGGTCGCGGCGAAGTTGCTGGGCGACAGGGCATTGACGTATTGGCGCGTATAGAAATCGACTTTCTTCGCGGTTTTGTCATCCAACCCTTCGACCCCGTGCACCGTGTCCTGAAGCCAGTTGGCCGACAGCAGGTAGGATTGCTTGATGAAGTCGAAAATTTCGTTTTCGCTCCAGGCTTCGTCGCGAAATCTTTTATCACCCGGTGCGGGTTCGATGACCGGTTCGGTTTTTTCACCCAACATCCTGTTGGCCGCCGACTGCCACAATTTCATGTAGTCGTTCCATAACGTCGCCTGGGCCTCGACCAGTTTGGCCGGGTTTTCCATCATCTTGGCCGTCATTTCCAGGAATGCCTTACTGATGTGCGAGGCCGACTGCATATCGCCTAAACCGGGATCGGCTTCCTGTTTGGCGATAAAATCTTTGATCAGCTGTTGGCTGCGTTGGGCGATTTCGGCCATGGAATGTGAGAATTTTTCGGAATCAAGCGTCCCCTGATCCGTTGATCCTGTTTTTTGCGACTGTTTGACCATGGGCCGGTCCTCTGTTTTTTTGCTGTTTTTCGTGAAAAAAGGTGGGGAATACGCTACCTTCGTGCCAATATCCGCATAAGTTATACGTTAACCATTATGCTTGTATGTTATATATGCACAAGTACGAAAGCGTCTGTTTTTCGTACTGTTTTCCGTGGGATGAGAGGTTACGCTGGCGATGATGACACGATCTTTGAATTTGCGATTAATTCGACCCGTTACACTGGCGTTCGCCCTGACGGCGCTCGCCGGTTGCTCGGCGGTACCCGATGCCGTTAATCCGGCTGAATGGTATAACAACACGGTCGATTTCTTCTCTGGCGAAGATGACAAGGGACAGGTCGCGGCCCAGGATAATCCGGGCGAGGGGCAGCCGTTCCCAAATCTCGCATCCGCTCCCAAGAAAACGGAAAATGCGGCTAATCAAGGTCTTGTGGCCGATGTTGAAGGCCGCAAGTACGCACAATCCATCGCCAGACAAGGCGAAGCACCGGACAACGCCATGGCCAAGGCGGCACCCGTGCAGCCGACGCCGCCGGCACAACCGGCAATCAGCGTGACCCAGGTACCCGTACCCGTGCAGGCGCAGATGAAAGCGCAACCCGCCGAGGCCCCGGCGACAATCATGGCCGCGCAGCAACCGGCCCAGCAAGTCGCCGCGCTGGCCCCGACAATGCCGGCCAATTCCATGACACCCGCCGGCGACGATCCGTATGCGACGGTCATTGTTTCGTCAAACGGCATTGAAATGAATGGCGCGACCGTATCCATGCCCGAAAAGCCCGTCGCGGCATCGACGGCTGGTGCAGAAGCAACACCCACCCCGACCTTGCAGCGCTTCTTGGCGGCGGATTCCGGCGGCACCAGGATCGCCACCATATTGTTTGGCAACGGTTCAGCCGCCCTGGATAACCAGGACCGAAAAATTCTCAGCGAAGTCGTGCTTTTACAAAAAGAACGGGGCGGAAAGGTTCGCATCGTCGGGCATTCGAGTTCGCGTACCCGGAATATGGACCCGGTCAAACATGCCATGGTCAATTACAAGCTATCGGTCAATCGCGCCAACAAGATCGCCACGGCGCTCATTCGTCAGGGCATGCCGGCCGAAGTGTTGATGGTCGATTCACGATCCGACGCCCTGCCGATGTATTCCGAAGACATGCCCTCTGGCGAAGCCGGAAACCGTCGCGCCGAGGTCTATTTCGTTAACTAAGGTTACATGACACGCCGAGCCTGAAGACAAGAAAGAGCTATAAATCCAATGGACACGGAGTTTCATCGCATACGGCGATTACCGCCTTATGTTTTTGCCGAAGTGAATGCCATGAAGGCCCGGTCTCGGGCGGCCGGTGATGATATTATCGATTTCGGCATGGGCAATCCGGATCAGCCGACACCGCAGCACATTGTCGACAAGCTGTGCGAAGCGGTTCAGGACCCCCGGACCCACAGATATTCAAATTCCAGGGGTATTCCGGGCTTGCGAAAGGCCGTCGCCGCTTATTATGACCGTCGTTTCAATGTCGCCATTGATCCCGAAAGCGAAACCATTGTCACCCTGGGCTCGAAAGAAGGGCTGGCCAATCTGGCGTCTGCCATCACCTCGCCCGGTGACGTCATTTTGGTACCCAATCCCAGTTATCCCATTCATCCGTTCGGTTTCGTCATCGCCGGGGCGGCTGTTCGTAATATTCCGGTAACCCCGGACGATGAATTCATGGCCGCGTTGGAACGCGCCGTCGCCCACAGCGTCCCGAAACCGACCGCACTGGTCTTGAATTTCCCCAACAACCCGACGGCGGAACTGGCCGATTTGGAATTTTATGCCAAGGTCGTGGATTTCTGCCGCCATCATGAAATCTGGATATTGTCGGATCTGGCCTACGCGGAAATATATTTCGATGTGCCGCCGCCGCCGTCAATCCTGCAAATTCCGGGGGCGCGGGATATCGCCATCGAATTCACGTCGTTAAGCAAGACATACAATATGCCGGGATGGCGGGTCGGCTTTGCCAGTGGCAACAAAACCCTGGTCGCGGCGTTGACCCGGATTAAGTCCTATCTCGACTACGGCGCCTTTACGCCGGTTCAGGTGGCCGCGACGGCGGCTTTGAACGGGCCGCAGGATTGCGTCGATGACATCAGGGCAATGTATAAGGAGCGTCGGGATGTTTTGATCGACGGCCTTGCCGCCACCGGATGGGATGTGCCATCACCGCCGGCGACGATGTTCGCTTGGGCGCCCATACCACCGGCGTTCCGCCATCTGGGCTCCATGGAATTTTCGAAGTTACTGCTCAGCGAAGCCAAGGTCGCCGTCGCCCCGGGTATTGGCTTTGGGGAACACGGCGACGGCCATGTCCGCATCGGCCTGGTCGAAAATGTCCACCGGACCCGTCAGGCCCTTCGTAATATCAAGTCATTCCTGGCCCAATCCGATAAGATGCTCGAAGACGCCGAAACCAAACGCGCCGCTTCCAGTTAGAAAACGAGACTCAATGGATACTTCTTTAAAGATCGCCGTAGCCGGATTGGGGACGGTCGGGGCGGGAACCCTTAAACTCATACAGACCCATTCCCAGGACCTGGAACAGCAGTGTGGCAGGGCCATCAAAATCGTCGCCGTTTCGGCCCGGAACCGCACCAGGGACCGGGGGGTGTCGCTCGATGCCTATGACTTCTTCGATGACCCGGTGGCCATGGCCAGGGATGCAGATGTCGATGTCGTCGTCGAACTGATCGGCGGTGCCGACGGTGTCGCCAAACAGGTCGTCGAGACGGCTATTGGCGCTCATCGCCACGTCGTCACGGCTAACAAGGCGTTGATCGCTACCCATGGCACGGCCCTGGCAACAGCCGCCGAACGGGCCGGTGTCATGCTGTCCTACGAAGCCGCCGTTGCCGGGGGAATCCCGATCATCAAGACTCTTCGGGAAGGCCTGGCCGGAAATTCGATCAATCGGGTCTACGGTATCTTGAACGGGACCTGCAATTACATCCTGAGCCGCATGCGCGATGAAGGGCTGGAATTTTCAGACGTCCTGGCGGATGCGCAAAAACTTGGATATGCCGAAGCCGACCCCGGTGTCGACATCGATGGCGACGACGCCGCCCATAAACTGGCCATCCTGGCCGCCGTGGCCTTTGGCCGCGAGGTGGACTTTCCATCCGTTCACGTCGAAGGCATCCGTCATATATCGCTTCAGGATATCCGTTTCGCCGAAGAACTGGGCTTTCGCATCAAGCTTTTGGGTATCGCCTCGGAAACGAAAAATGGCATCGAACAACGGGTTCATCCGTGCATGGTGCCGCTGGCGGCGCCGATTGCCGGGGTCGAAGGGGTGTTCAACGCGGTTGTCGCCGAAGGTGATTTTATCGATACCCTGGTCCTGGAAGGCCGCGGCGCCGGGGCCGGCCCGACAGCATCGGCCATCGCCGCCGACCTGGTCGATTTAGCCCGTGGCGACCGTATCCCAACCTTCGGCGTGCCCGTCGATTTGTTGAAGCCATCCCTGCCGGTCGATATATCGGGCCGCAGCGGGGCCTATTACATTCGCCTGATGGTGCTCGACCGACCCGGTGTATTCGCCGAAGTCGCCGCCGTTTTGCGCGACAACGATGTTTCCATGGAAAGTATCCTGCAACACGGTCGAGCCCCCGGCGAGGCGGTTCCGGTGATCCTGACTCTGCACGAAACAGGAGAAGCCCAGGCCATGAAAACCATAGACGCGATTGCCACACTGGATGGGGTCGTGGAACGCCCCGTCATGATCCGTATTGAAAATTTGTAAGGCTCGTCATGGAACAAACTCAAACAGCGGGGCGAAATTTGGCCATGGAGGCGGTTCGGGTAACCGAAGCCGCCGCCCGCGCCGCCAGCGAATTCATGGGGCGGGGCGATGAAAAGGCCGCCGATCAGGGCGCCGTACGGGCCATGGCCGCGGCCTTGGGCGGTTTGGCAATCGACGGCACCATTCGAATTGGCGAGACACCCGACAACGGCAGCTCCCTGCTGGTTGTCGGCGAACGCACCGGCACCGGCAACGGCCCCGCCGTCGATGTCGCCCTGATGCCGGTCGAAGGCCCGACCATTATCGCCAAAGGGGAACCCAATGGGCTATCGGTGATCGCCATGGCCGAAGACGGTGGTTTTATGAGTGTACCGAATTTGTACATGGACAAAATCGCCATCGGCGGCGGCTTACCCGCCGGGCTCATCGATATCAACAAGGAACCGCTGGAAAATCTTCAGGCACTGGCCAAAGCCAAGGGGCTCAAGGTCGGTGATCTTGTGGTCTGTATCCTGGATCGACCCCGTCACAGTGACCTGATCGCCAAGGTGCGGGAAGCCGGGGCCCGTATCATGTTGATTTCCGATGGCGACGTTTCCGGTGTTATCGCGACCATCTGGGGCGGCAGCGGGATAGATATGTTCTTAGGCATCGGCGGCGCCCCCCAGGGCGTGCTGTCAGCCGCCGCCCTGTGTTGTGCCGGGGGCCAGATGCAGGGCCGCCTGGTCCTGCGCAATGAAGACGATGCCAAAATTGCCCGTGAGGCCGGTTTCGACGATAAAGACAAAATATTCAATATTTCCGATATGGCCTTCGGCGGCATCACCTTCGCCGCTACCGGGGTCACTTCCGGCGCACTTCTAAACGGTGTCCGCCAGTTAAGCGGCGTCGCCGTCACTCATTCCCTGGTGCTGCGATCCTCCACCGGAACCCTGCGATTTGTCGAAAGCCATCACCGGTTCGGCCACCTGCAATCAGGCGGCTGATCCGTGCCGGACGACTACTTTTTAGGGGTCGAACGGTCGCTTACCGGGCGCTGCTGGTCGCCTCGCGTGGCCGATGATCGCATCGCCCTGGCCATTTCCCAACGACTGGGCGTTCCTGAAATCGTCGGGCGTATCCTGGCCGCCCGCGATATTGGCCTGGATCAGGCGGCGAGCTACCTTAACCCCACCCTGAAAGATTTGCTGCCCGACCCCGATCACCTAAAAGGCATGAGCGTCGCCGTCGAACGGTTGGCCAAGGCCGTCAGGGACGACGAACTGATCGCCATCTTCGGCGATTATGATGTCGATGGCGCGACGTCTTCGGCATTGCTGAAAAGATTGCTCGATGCGGTCGGGGCGCGATCGTGCGTCTACATCCCCGACCGCCTGAAAGAAGGCTACGGCCCCAACACGGCGGCCCTGTTGAAGCTGCAAGGGCAGGGCGCCAGCGTCGTCGTCACCGTCGATTGCGGCACGACATCGTTCGAACCCTTACAAGCGGCCCACGATGCCGGCCTGGATGTCATCGTCGTCGATCATCACGAGGCCGAAGCGGGCCTGCCGGCGGCGCTGGCCGTCATCAACCCGAAACGGCTGGACGAAGAAAGCCCGCACGGCAATCTCGCCGCCGTCGGCGTAACGTTCTTGCTGGCCGTCGCCCTGAACCGAAAATTGCGCCAATCCGGGTGGTACGAAACCCGCACGGAGCCCAATTTAATGGGCTGGCTCGATATCGTCGCCCTGGGCACCGTCTGCGATGTGGTGCCCCTGCACGGGTTGAACCGGGCGCTGGTCACCCAGGGCCTTAAAGTCATGGCCAAACGGGGCAACGCGGGGCTGGCGGCGCTGGCCGATGTGGCCGGTATAAGCGAGCCGCCGGGGGCTTTTCATGCCGGTTTCCTGTTAGGGCCGCGCATTAATGCCGGTGGCCGGGTCGGCACGCCGGATTTGGGCACGCGCCTGCTGGCCAGTGACAACAAGGCGGAAGTCGCCGATATCGCCGCCCACCTGGATGTCTTGAACCGCGAACGCCAGGACATCGAAGCGGTCGTGCTGGAACAGGCCATGGCCCAGGCCGAAGACAGTCAACCCGGCAGCCGCCCGTGCATTATTGTGCACGGCGAAGACTGGCATCCCGGGGTGGTCGGCATCGTCGCCAGCCGCCTCAAAGATAAATTCCACAGGCCGACCCTGGTGATATCGCTGTCGGGCGACACCGGCACCGGTTCCGGCCGGTCGGTCACGGGCGTCGATTTGGGAACGGCGATCATCGCCGCCCGGCAATCGGGCCTGTTGCTCAAGGGCGGCGGTCACGCCATGGCGGCGGGAATGACGGTGGCGCGGGACAAGGTCGAAGACCTGAAAGCCTTTCTCTACGAGCGGCTATCGGCGCAGATGGCGGCGCTTCCCGCCGTCCGGGCGCTGCGTATCGATGGCGCGGTAAAAGTCGCCGGCGCCGATTTGGCCCTGGCGCAAATCCTCGAAGGGGTCGGCCCCTACGGGGCGGGCAATTCAGAACCCCGTTTCGCCATCGCCAGCGCCCGCATCGCCCACGCCGACGCCATCGGCCAGGACCAAACCCACCTGCGCCTGACCCTGACCGATGACAGCGGCAAAAAGCTCAAGGCCATCGCCTTTAGGGCAGTCGAAACCGACATGGGCCAGGCATTGCTGCACCACGGCGGCGCGCCGTTTCATATCGCCGGGAAACTGCGGGTCAATACCTGGCAAGGCCGGTCGACCCCGCAACTGCTGATCGACGACGCCGCACCGGTTTGGTGAGGGTTCAGGTGACCGCCGGGCGGTCGCTGTAGGCCGGGTCGAGCCAGACTTTATCTTCCAGGCAGGATTTCAAGACCTCGACGGCGCGCCGGATGTCGGCGTAACGCAGATATAAAGGCGCGAAGCCGAACCGCATCAACCCCGGTTCCCGGAAGTCGCCGACGACACCGCGCTGGATCATGGCGCGGATGACCGCGAAGCCGTGTTCGAACGTATAGGAAACCTGGCTGCCCCGGTCGCCGTCGTCTCGCGGGGTCGCCAGCGTCAACCCGTGGTGTTGGCAAAGCGGCTCACACATATCCATAAACAGGCGGCTCAAAGCCAGCGATTTTTCGCGCACAACCGCCATATCGACCCCGTCCAGCGCATCCAGTCCGGCCTTGACGCCGTGCAGGGAAATGATCGGCTGGGTGCCGCAGAGAAATTTCTCGATTCCCGGATGGGCCTCGTAGGCGGCTTCGAAGGCAAACGGCCGGGCGTGTCCCCACCATCCCGACAAGGGCTGCCGGGCATCGGCGATGTGGCGTTCTGCGACATAGATATAAGCCGGACCACCGGGACCCGAATTCAGGTACTTGTAGGTGCAGCCGACGGCGAAATCGGTCTTCAATTCATCCAGTGCAAGGGGCAGAATACCGGCGCTGTGGCACAGGTCCCAAACGATCAGCGCCCCGGCGTCGTGGGCCAGGCGGTTGATGGCGGCCATGTCGAACAGCGCCCCGGTGCGGTAATTAACGTGGGACAACAAGACGACGGCGACTTTATCGTCGATCAGGTCGGCCAGGGTGTCGCCATCGCGACCCAACAAGCGAACGGTGGCGCCCAATCCTTCGAGCATATAAAGGTCGGTGGGGAAGGAATCGAGTTCGCTGACGATGACTGTGCGGCCCGGGCGCAGACCCAAGGCGGCGCTGACGGCTTTATAGATATTGATGGATGTGGTGTCGCAGACCGCGATTTGACCCGGCGCCGCGCCCAAAAATCCCCCCAACCGGTCGCCCAGAACTTTCGGGGCGGCGAACCATCCGGCGGAATTCCACGATCCGATCAGCTGTTCGGCCCATTCCTGTTCGATGACATGGGCAAATCCCGAAAACGCCGCTTTCGGCGCCGGTCCCAGGGAATTGCCATCCAGATAAATCAGGCCTTCGGGAAGATGAAAACGGTCCCGCATGGCGGCAAGCGGGTCGTTGGCGTCGAGTAGGTCCGGTGATGAATTTGTCATCCCGGAAACATATCACCGCGGATTTATTTATTCAGTATTTTCCGAACCCGATTGCTGGAATCCAGCCGCCCGACCTTGGGCAGGCCGCCGCCCAACAGGGGGGTTAGATAATCCATGAAGCGGGGCGTCACGTCGTTGGCGTCCTTGTTGATGAAATTATCGGCCATTACCTTGGTCAACCCGGCGACGGCGTCGAGCTTGCTAAGTTTGTATTCGACGGCGTAATCGCCGACCCGGTGGATGGTCACGGTGCCGCTTTTGGCGTTCGAGAAATTGGCGTACTGGGCGGCTTTTTCGCCGACCTCGCGGGCCTCGATTTGGTCGATATCGGACACACAGCCCAGGAACGACCGTTGCAGGTAACCGAAGGTATCGCCGCGCACCCTTGAAATGCCGGTTTTTGCCTTGATGGCATCGGTCAGCAAATCGGCCAGCGCCCCGGTACCGGAAAGCTGGACGTTGCCGTGGGCGTCACGTTCGACGTTCTTGGCCATTTTGGTGACGATGGGAACGCCTTTGCTATCGTGAACGCCTTCTGATACGGCGACAACGCAGCGGCCATATTTGTCGTAGACTCGTTTAACGTCGCCGACAAACTTGTTCATGTTAAAAGTGCGTTCGGGCAGGTAAATCAGGTGCGGGGCATCGCCGCCGAAGGTCCGCGCCCCGGCAGCGGCCGCCGTCAGGAACCCGGCATGACGGCCCATAACCACACCCACATAAACGCCTTGTAAGGCCATGTTATCCTGGTTGATACCGGCAAAGGCGCTGGCGACGAAGCGGGCGGCAGAGGGGAATCCCGGTGTGTGGTCGTTGACGGGCAGGTCGTTGTCGATGGTTTTTGGAATGTGGATGCCGGTCAGCGGGTAGTTTTCCTTTAACGCCATGGCCGCCAGAATTTTCAGCGCGTCGGACGAATCATTGCCGCCGATATAGAAAAACGTGCCGATTTCGTGGGCCTTCAGGACCTTCAATATTTCCTGGCAGTATTTAACATTGGGCTTGTCGCGGGTCGACCCCAGGGCCGAACACGGAGTATTGGCGACCAGTTCCAGGTTGGCGGTGGTTTCCTGGGTCAGGTCCAGGAAGTCTTCGTTGACGATGCCCGAAATGCCATGGAGTGAGCCATATACATGTTCGACGCCGGGGAATTTACGGGCTTCACTAACGGCGCCGACCAGCGACTGGTTGATGACCGCCGTGGGGCCGCCACCTTGGGCAACGAGAACCTTACCATTCAACATTAACTGAAATCCTTCAAGCCGATGAAACGTAATACTACCATCAAAATGTTACGGGCGGATATTATGAAGGGCTGGTGCGTAAGCCAACACACAAAAGGGTAGGGAATACGGGCGTTAACTTTTCCACATGGTCTTTCCGTAAACGCTTGATTTTGTCGTCCGATACCTTTAGTTAATCCGCTCTTGCCTCCAGTCCCCATCGTCTAGAGGCCTAGGACACTGGCCTTTCACGCCGGCAACACGGGTTCGAATCCCGTTGGGGACGCCAATCTTTCAATGGCACAGGCTTTATCTTCCTAAAAATATCTTACAAGGTTCCCTAGACAAGGGCGAGCAAGGACGTGCGCCTTAAAAGCTTGAGCGACCCTCATGTCTGTTGTCGGGTGTTAAGCGGACAGCGTCAGAAGACTGTCTATAGGTCTGCTTTTGACTGCCACCCAGAGCAGACGTTTCGGATGACCTTCAATCCAATCAACATCGCCGATCCATAAGGTTGAGTTTTAGTCGGTGGCGGCGTTGGTACAGAGCCACTACTCATAGCCTTTTGTGCCTCACCTTTAGATCCGAAACTCTGCCCTGCTAGACCGCCACGGTGACAATGATTAGGTCACCACCCGAAGCGGACGTTCATGCCGCGCTTACTGATGCTAAACCTTGATTTAAATCAAAGTTTTCACCCAGTGTGAATGCTAGGCTCTACCAAGTTAGATATGCGTGTTCGTATTGATGTCCATCTGGGCGCGGGAAAGGTGTGGACTGTTCCGTGCCCGACCAACGTGGAAACAGGGTGGCAGGCGTGTTTCATTTTCGCCTCTACGATAAAGATGTCCAATTTCCCAAACTAGGCATAATGCCCGTGAAGGAGACATCCTCACGGTTATTCAGAATAAAAAAATGGGGTCTGTTCTCCAAGCTTTTTCTGGGAACGTTTCTGGTCGCATTTTTACTGGCCTTTGGGGCCGAAGCCGCTTGTCCACGCGAAGAGTTGATTTTTGAGAACTGGTTCGCGTTTTTAAAGCAAAACAATCCGAAGGTTGGGCACAGCGAGTTAACCGGGTTAGAACGATCTTACCTACTGCAATATTATAAGTGCGTCAGTACTAGCGCCAAGTGTCCACCCGACAAAGTGATCGTGTATGCAGAACCCGAAAAAACCCTGGCGCTTGTTGTCTTCGTAAAAACGGGATGCGTTACACTCGCCGAAGAAATCAGTTGGCATGACCTTCGACAGATAAGACTCGAGAAAAAGCTCCTTGTCGAAGCAGCAAATAGCAATCCTTCCTAATTAATTTCAATACACCCCGGCCCCCTGCCGAACAGGGCCTCGACGGCCTCTCGCCGGTGGTCCAGCACGGCGCGCTGGTTTATGTAGCCTTTGTCGGTGATTTCGTTGGCGTCGATGGAGGCCGGGTCGGTGACGATCAGGGCGTAAGCGATGGCGGTGCTGTTCGCGGGGTTTTCGGCGTTGTGGGCGGCCAGGCCGCTTTTCAGCGCGGCGATGACTTCGTCTCGCGCGATCAATTCACCCAGCGGCGCATCGGGTGCGGCGTCGGGGCAGAGCGCCTTGATGCCGGCTAAGTTGGGGAACACCACAATGCCGAGTTGGTCGCGGTCGTGGCCGGCGATCACCGCGTCTTGAATAACGTCGGGGGCGGCGACGATGACGGCGAGACGCAAGGCGCCAACGGCGACCCAGGTGCCGGAACTCAATTTGAAATCTTCAGCCGTGCGGCCATCGAAAATCAGGCCCTTGCCCGGATCATCCGGGTCGGCCAGTCGCCCGGCGTCGCCGGTTTTGTAATAGCCGTCTTCATCGAAGGCGGCGGCGGTTTTTTCGGGGTCTCCGAAATACCCCGGCGTGACGCTGGGCCCCTTGACCCGCATTTCCAGCTTGTCGCCGTCGCGGGCCATTTTAATGGCGGTTCCCGGCACCGGATTTCCGATGACCCCGGCGCGGTCGATAAAAAAGTGCACCGATGTCGCCAGCGGTCCGGTTTCCGTTGACCCCCACGACGATGCCATGGCGACACGTTCGCCGCGCGCGGCCATGGACAAGGTCTCGATACGTTCCCATATATTCTGCGACAGGGCGGCGGCGGCGTAAAAAACCAAATCCAGGTTCTTGAAAAAGGCGTCGCGGATTTCGCACGATCCTTCCAGGCCGGTGAGCATCATTTCATAGCCCCGGGGAACGTTGAAGCTCATGGTTGGGGAAACGACCAGGAGGTTTTCCAGGGTGTTGCCAATCAAATGCGGCGCCGGTTTGCCGTCATCGATGTACAGCGAACCGCCGTTCCTAAGAATCATGTTGAAGTTGTGATTGCCGCCGAAGGTGTGGTTCCACGGTAACCAGTCGAGAATGACCGGCGGCCTTTCTTCGATAAACGGCCAGACCTGGGCGGCCATTTGCTGGTTGGCGCAAATCATCCGCTGGGTGTTCAACACGCCCTTCGGCAAGCCCGTCGAACCCGACGTAAACAATATCTTGGCCAGGGTATCGGGGCCGGTTAGCGAGAACCTTGACTCTACTTCGGGTGACGCGGCGATGCCGAGCAGGTCATCAAACACCTGGCCGCCCGGCGGCACGGCGACGGCGCTGATAATGCGTTCAGGGGGCAGGGCGATGGCGGCCAGGGCGGCGGCAAATTGTTCGCCGTTTTGCACGAACACCAGTCCCGGCTTCACCAGATTAGTAATGTGTTTGAGCTTGGCATGGTCTTTGGAAATCAGTGAATAAGCCGGTGATATGGGGACGACGGGAATGCCCACATACTGGGCGGCCAATTGCAGCAGGCCGTTTTCGATGCTGTTGTCCGACAAAATCGCCAGTGGCGCATCAACGGTCGCGCCCAAATCCAGCAGCGCCTGGGCCAGCGACCGGACCCTGGCCAGGGTTTCCTGGAACGTGACTTGCCGCCATGCCCGATCAGGCCCCAGGCGGTCGGCCAGAAAAACCCGGTCCGGCGCTTCTTTCGCCCATCGATGCAGGTGATGGCAAATATTGTCCGGATAATCGCCCAACCCGTCCGTCGACGTCAAAACGCTGGAGCCATCACCGAGTTCGGTTTTCACGACCGAGGGCGCGGCAAAATTGATGGGGCTGCGGGGTGGCGTCATGGATATCTGCTCCGGTGCGGGTTGGCGTCGGGAATAGTAGTCGGATTGAGCGGCCAAAATCTATACAATTGCCGCAGAATCAAGCTGTTGGGGCGGGGTGGATGGCGACATGAACGACGATGATGAAACCCGAGGGTGGCCCGTCGATGACTTGTATGGCTTTTTGGAAGGCTCATGGTCGTTGTACAGGACCATGAATGACCTGCGATTGAACATGCCGGGGGTCCTGCAGGGCGACGTACACATTGGACCGGGCGATGGTGATGAACTAATTTACCACGAACACGGCGAGCTTATTTTGGGCGACCGCCGGGAAACCATCGATCGCCGCTACCGCTATACATTTCCCAACCGCCGCACCGCCCGGCATCTGGGCGAGGTGCATTTCGACGACGGCGGCTTGTTTCACGCTCTTGATTTATCGACGGGATACCAAAAAGTGACCCATCACGACACCGACGATACCTACCGCGGCACCTTTACCGTGGATAACGCCGATGTCTGGTTTGTGAACTGGTTTATTACCGGGCCATCCAAGGAAATTATCAGCGATAGCCGCTATCAAAGGCTGGCCCCGTGATGACCAGCAGCGAAACCCTTTCGGCCAAGTTGTCGCTGGTTTTTTCCAGCATCGGGCATACCTGTTCGCATTTGTTCGGCCCGATATTTTACGTGGTCGCCCTGAGCCTGGAAGATGACTTGTCCATGAGCCATGGTGAAGTGGTTTCCTTGATCGTCGTCGGCAACGTGTTGTTCGGGGTCGCCGCACCGCTGGCCGGTTGGATCGGCGACAAATGGAGCGCGACGGGCATGATGACCCTGTTTTTCCTGGGCACGGGGGGCGGCATGGTGATGACCGGCCTGTCATCCACCCCCGTCATGATTGGGTTTGCCCTTGCAGTGACGGGCCTGTTTTCATCCATCTATCATCCCGTTGGCATCGCCTGGCTGTTCCGTCACGCGGTAAATCGCGGCATGGCTTTGGGCATCAATGGCGTGTTTGGCAGCGTCGGCCCAGCCATCGCGGCGGTCAGCGCCGGTGTTTTGATTGAATGGCAGGGCTGGCAAGCAGCTTTTCTGGTGCCCGGCGCGGTCATGCTAGTGGCGGGCGGTGTATTTTTGGCATTGATTCGGCGCGGCTTGATTGTCGAAACCAAAGTCGATCGCGCACCCTCGCATCCAGCCCCGCGCAAAGACATGATCCGGGCCTTTTCGGTGCTGGCGGTGACCGCGTTGTGTACGGGCATTATTTATCAGGCGACGCAGCCCGCCCTGCCGAAAGTATTCAGCGAACGACTGGCGGACCTGGCCAATGACGGGGTGTTGGGTATCTCGTTGATGGTCGCCCTGGTCTATCTGGTTTCCGGGGCCATGCAAATTGTCGCCGGCCGATTGGCCGACAAATACCCTTTGAAACTGGTCTACGTTTTGGGCTTCGTCCTGCAGACGCCGTTTCTGATACTGGCGGCAAACCTGAGTGGAAGTGCTTTTGTCGTCGTCGCAATCATCATGGTGTCGGCAAATACCGGTGTAATGCCGGCCGAAAACGCCCTGGTCGCCCGCTATGCCCCGGCCGAACGGCGCGGACTGGTCTTCGGTTTGAAATTTATCCTGACCCTTGGCATCGGCGGGTTGGGCGTTCTTCTGGAAGCAAAACTTTACGATTATACCGGCGGCTTTTACTGGCTGTTCGTGGTCCTTGGTTGCCTTTCTATCGTGGCGGCAGTGGCCGGGGTATTGTTGCCCAGTGAACATCGCGAACCGGCACCCCAGGCGGCGCAATGATAAAGATCAGTCATCTTGATCATCTGGTCCTGACCGTCGCCGACTTCGACGCCACCACGGAATTTTACCAAAATATTCTGGGCATGAACCCGGTGTCGTTCATGTCGGGCGGGGGCGAGCGCCAGGCCCTTGAATTTGGTAGCCAGAAAATTAATTTGCATCTGGCGGGCCACGAGTTCGCGTCCCGCGCGGCCCACCCGCTGCCGGGGTCGGCCGATTTATGCCTGATATGCGAGAACACCCCGACCGATGTCATCGCCCATCTTGAACAACACGGCATCACCGTTGAAGAAGGCCCGGTGGAACGAACCGGGGCGAGGGGTAAGATCAATTCGGTCTATATCCGCGATCCGGACGGCAACCTGATCGAGATTTCCAGTTACCAATAAAATCCTCATCGAGAAGCAGCGACATGCCATTATTCTCTTTTAAGTGACGCCGTCGCCTCCACATAATTTTTCATCACTTTTGAAGTAATGTTGCGTTCATCCAGGCCACGAGACAGTTTGATTCGCATGAAGCCGTTCGTCGTGTAACGCGACACCTTGAGATAATAACTGGATTCAATGTGTCGGACGAGTTCCATGTATTGCTCGGAAATATCAGGATTGACCCAAAACGAGTCGTAATTGACGATCGCCACGACACGGCGATCAAGCGGTTTCAAGACGGCCTCTACCGCTACTTTGATCCGATCAACGTCCTCGCGTGAGTTGACCCGCATTCCCGCAAAATCCAAAAACAGTGTGTTCGTTTGCGGGGTATAGCTGATTCTGTCTTCGATTCTGATGTCGAAGATACACTCGCGCAGTCCCATCGATTCGGGGTGAAACAGTGCGACCGGCATGGGTTTGGGATCGTCAACGATGGGCTTGAAGGGAAGAAGGTCGAGAATATCCTTTTGCAAATCAACACCGGGCGCGACCTCGGTCAGTTCAAGACCGTCCTCTCGCAAAGCGAACACACACCGTTCCGTCACGTAAAGCACCGAACGACCTTCGCGTCCGGCACGTTTTCCCGAAAACGTGACCTGCCCAACGGATTCAACAAATTTTTTGTATTTTCCTTCTTTGTCAATAAACAGCTTTCCGTCTTCGATACGGGTTTGCAATCCCCCGGACGAAAAGGTGCCGACAAAGACGACTTTTTTGCTTCGCTGGGAAATATTTATAAAACCACCACATCCTGTTATTCGACCAGAGAAGCGACTGGCGTTGACGTTGCCAGAACCATCACATTCGGCAAAACCAAGGCAGGCAAAATCGAGGCCGCCCCCATCGATGAAATCGAACTGGGAGGCATGATCAATAGACGCGGTATAATTCAGAGCCGCACCGAAGCCGTATCCGGCAAGCGGAACGCCCCCGAAGATTCCCGGATCAACGGTCAACATTATCTGGTCAGCCATTTTTTCCTCGTTGGCGACGTTGCCGACACCGGCGGCGAGCCCGACGCCAAGATTGACCACGGCGTGGGGGGTAAGTTCCATAGACGCCCTGCGCAAGACAACCTTCTTTTCATCAAAAGGCAACGGGATCATCTCTTCCAGCGGCACCCGGATTTCTCCTGACAGGCCGGGATTGTATTGTTCATCATAATTCTGCATGTGGTATTCTGGTTCCGCGACGATGATACAATCAACGAGAATTCCGGGAATGCGCACCTGGCGGGCGTCTATGGTGTTTAGCTGGGCGATCCGTTCGACCTGACAAATGACGATCCCGCCTGAATTGCGGGCGGCCAGTGCGAGGGACAAATTCTCCAGGCTGAGAGATTCCTTTTCAAGCGAGACATTTCCTTCAGCATCGGCGGTGGTCCCACGAATGAGCGCGATGTTGATCGGGAACCCCGTAAAATAGAGCGTCTCCTCTCCATTTAACGTCAGCAACTCAACTAAGTCCTCTCGCGCCGCTTCGTTGACTTTCGCCCCTTCGAGCCGGGGATCGACGAAGGTCTCCAATCCTATTCGCGATAACGCCCCCAATTTGCCCGCCGCGATGTTTCGATAAAGATCGGTGATGACACCTTCGGGAAAATTATAGGCTTCGATTTTGTTTTCCCGCGCCAGTGCCTCAATCTTGGGGATCAGGCCGTAATGCCCGCCGATCACGCGTTTTAACAAACCCTCATGACCCAACCGGTTCAATCCCCGATCCTTCCCGTCGCCAATTCCTCCGGCGAACATTAACGTCAAATCTTTTGGTTCACTGGATTCCGTAAAACGTGTTTCCAATGCCGCGAGAAGTTTTTCGGGGACACCGTTGGTGCCATACCCGGAAACAGCTATGACATCATCATCCTGAATGAGAGCAATGGCGTCTTCTACCGGGATAACCTTGCTCATCGAATTCTCCAAATCAGTCTTTAATGCGCGCCGAGACCTTGATCCAGGTCGGCAATGATATCTTCGACGGTTTCGATGCCGATGGACAGGCGGATAACTTCCGGCCCGGCACCGGCTTGTTGGCGTTGTTCGTCGTTTAGCTGGCGATGGGTCGTCGATGCCGGATGCAATATCAACGACCGGGTGTCGCCGATATTGGCCAGGTGGGAAATCAGGTTGACGGATTCCACCAACTTGACCCCGGCGTCGTAGCCGCCCTTGAGGCCGATGGTGAAGACCGACCCCGGGCCTTTCGGCAGATATTTTTTGGCCAGGTCGTAAGACGGGCTCGACTTAAGTCCGGCGTAGGACACCCAGTCGACCGCCGCATGGCCTTCCAAAAATTCGGCAACGGCCTGGGCGTTGGCGACGTGGCGGTCCATGCGCAGGGGCAGGGTTTCGATTCCGGTGATGGTGTAGAAAGCATTGGTCGGGGACAGGGCCGGGCCGAAATCCCTGAGCGCCACGGCGCGCGCCTTCATGGTAAAGCCGAAGTCACCAAACGTTTCGTAAAAAACCAGGTCGTGATAGGCCGGTTCCGGTTTGGTCATGGACGGGAATTTGTCGTTCTGGTTCCAGTCAAAGGTGCCTTTTTCGATGACCGCACCGCCCATGGAATTACCATGCCCACCCAGGAACTTGGTTGTCGAATGGACAATAATATCGGCGCCCCAGTCAAACGGCTGGCACAGGTAGGGGGTCGCCATGGTGTTATCGACAATCAGCGGAATACCGGCTTCCTTGGCAATCGCCGCGATGGGTTCGATATCGACGACGATACCGCCGGGGTTAGCCAGCACTTCCAGGAAGATCGCCTTGCATTTGGGCGTAAGCGCCCGGCGGAAATTTTCAGGATCCAACGGGTCGACGAAATGGCATTTCCAGCCCAACTTGTCGAAGCTCAAACCAAACTGGGTGATCGAGCCGCCATACAAATTGCGCGAGGCCAGGAATTCGTCGCCGGGTTCCAGCAATGTAAAGAAAGTCAGGAACTGCGCCGCGTGGCCGCTGGCGGCGCAAACGGCGGCGCGACCACCTTCTAAGCTGGCGATGCGTTCTTCCAACACCGACACCGTCGGGTTGGTCAGGCGCGAATAGATAAACCCAAAGGTTTGTAAATTGAACAGGTCGGCGGCGTGTTCGGCATCTTCGAAAACGTATGACGTTGTCTGATATATCGGCGTGGCGCGGGCGCCGGTGACCGGATCGGGCGATGCCCCGGCATGGACGGCGCGAGTCTCGAAACCGGGTTCGGAAGGCTTATTCATAATGTCACCCTTTGCGTATCAGTTTCGGGCGTTTGGATGAAATGATGCCGGAATTGATGCCGCCCCAGCTCAATTCGCCATACAGGCGGGCGTATTCGATTTTCGGGCAGCGGTTCATGATAACGCGAAGCCCGGCGTGTTTGGCCTTTTCGGCGGCGGCGTCATTGCGAATGCCAAGCTGCATCCAAACCACCGAAATGCTTTTTTCCGCGGCCAGATCGATGGCCGCATCGATGATCGCCGGGACGGCGTCCGATGCCCGGAATATATCGACCATGTCGAAGGGGCCTGGAATGTCATCCAGGGAGGCGTAAGTCATTTCACCGTGCATTTCCTTGCCGGCGTGACCGGGATTGACCGGGATGATGCGGTAGCCTTTGCCCATCAGATATTTCATGACGAAATTCGATGGCCGCACCGGATTGGCGCTGGCCCCGACCATGGCGATGGTGCGGACCGAGTCCAAAATGTCTTTCAACATGGCGTCATTATAGGCGAGCGGTTCGATGTCTGTGGCCATGCTAATCGTTTTGCCAGACAGGCTGGCGCTTGCCGATGAAGGCGTCGATACCTTCGCCTGCATCGTGGAACATCATGTTGCGGGCCATTTCGTCACTCGCGAAGGCATAGGCGTCTTCGATATTTTGTTCGACCTGTCGATAGAAAACCTTTTTACCGGCGGCGACGGTGGCCTGGGATTTACCGATGATCGAGCGGGCGAACCCGTCGATGGTCGCATCGAGTTCCGTGGCCGGCACCACCCGGTTGACCAACCCCATTTCAAGGGCCCGTTCCGCCGCTATGATGTCGCCGGTGAACAGCATTTCAAAGGCGTGCTTGCGGCTGACGTTGCGGGACAGGGCGACGCCCGGTGTCATGCAGAACAGACCGACATTAATGCCCGATGCACCGAACGATGCGTCGCTGGACGCCACAGCCATATCGGCATTGGCGACAAGTTGGCAACCGGTGGCGGCGGCGACGCCATGAACCCGCGCGATCACCGGTTGCGGCAGCCTGATCATCGCCAGCATCATGTCGCTGCATTTCCGAAACAGCATTTTGTAATAGTCGATATCCGGATTGGCGCGCATTTCCTTCAAGTCATGACCGGCGCAAAAAGCCCGACCGTTACCGGCCAAAATGATCACCCGAATATTCCGGTCCTGGGCTAAATCGTTGAAGGTGGTTTGCAGGGCATCGAGGAGCTCTTCGGACAAGGAATTGAATTTGTCCGGACGGTTAAGCGTCAGGGTGCAGATGTGGTCTTTATCTTCGCGCACCAAGACCGGTTCATTCGGTCTATTTTGCTCTGGCGGGGTCATGTCAGCGTATCCGTTGTTGAAATTGAATGTGTTGGGCCTATTGTCACTCTTTGTTTCGACGAAATTCAAGTAGGAATCAGGCGGCATGGCGAAAATCACCATTGAGGAATTCCAGAAACTAATGACCGAGGAACTGCCCTGGGCGGTGGAAAACGGATTGCGCCTGGAAGCTATTGAACACGGCAAGGCGACTATGGTGCTGCCCTATTCCGACAACATGCTGCGCCCCGGCGGTACCGTTTCCGGGCCGTCGATGATGGCGCTCGCCGACGGCACCATGTTTGCCGTGGTGCTAAGTATGATCGGTCACGTCAAGATGGCGGTGACGACCAATTTCAATATAAATTTCCTGCGCAAGCCGATGCCGGCGGATTTGATCGCCGAAGGCAGCATCATCAAGCTGGGCAAACGCCTGGCGGTGATTGAAGTAACCTTGTTTTCGGAAGTCAGCGGCGAGACTAAATCTCGCGAACCGATCGCCCACGCCACCGGAACCTATTCAATTCCACCAAGGTAGTTTGTCAGACCAGATGGACTGCGGCAGTGGCGTCGTCGGATTTCGACCAGGTCGGGTTGCGCGAAAATTCGCGGGAAGCTTCTTCGACGTCTTCGATGTGGGCTCTCATGCACGCCTGGTACAGCTTGTCGCGACCAATGATGTGGGCTTGCAACCAGTCTTTGAGGAATTCCAGGACGTAATGGTCAATGTCGGCGGTGTCGCCTTGTTCATAATCCCTGCGGACTTCGTTGACTCGCGCTTTTAAAGAGTCATGGGCCTTGATGTGGCGTTCCAGGTCGGGGTAATTACACGCCTTCAACATCACTTCTTCGCGGTTAAAATGATATTCCGTGTAATCGGAAAGGGAATTCAGGACGCTTCCCGTGGTTTCCTTGCCTTGGCCATCGGCAACGGCGTCATCCAGAAGATTTAACAGATCAACAAGTAGGCGGTGATCCTTATCAATAACATCAATACCGACGCTCATGGTGTCATTCCATTCGAATAACGACATGGTAATCTCCCGTATTCAGACACATTGAACTGATAGTTGTTCAAAGATTAGAGGCAAATCCTTAAGTCTTTCTTTAGATTGGTCGTAATGTAGCCAGCCCTAAATAGGGTAACATAGTACCGTATATCTAAAGCTACTGTTATTATTGACAAAATCAGGCCGTTGGGCCTTGACATGGGTCAAGGGTTCACCTAGAAAGCACGCCTTGCGTAGCCAAACATGCGTGTTTTGGCCGTATCGCCCTGAATTTGTTAATGTGACGGATAAAAAATATGAAAACCTATTCCGCCAAGCCCTCGGATATCGAACGGAAATGGTGCCTGATCGATGCCGAAGGCGTTGTGCTCGGCAGGCTCGCCAGCGTTATTGCCCAACGGTTACGTGGCAAACATAAGCCGACTTTCACCCCGCATATGGATTGCGGCGATAACATCATCGTTATCAATGCCGAAAAAGTGCAGCTGACCGGACGCAAGCGCGCCGACAAGCTGTATTACTGGCACACCGGCCATCCCGGCGGCATCAAAAGCCGTACCGCCGGTCAGATCCTGGATGGCGACCATCCCGAACGTGTCATGATCAAGGCCGTTGAGCGGATGATCTCCCGCAACCCGCTGGGCCGTCAGCAGATGCGCAAATTGCATGTCTATGCCGGCACCGAACACCCCCATGAAGCGCAACAACCGGAAATTCTCGACGTCGGCGCCATGAACCCGAAGAACAAGAGGAGCGCCTGAGCCCATGTCTGAAGACGTAAAAACGCTCGAAGATTTAAAAGACGTGATGGAAGGGACCGTTGCGGGTCCTGCCGCCGACGCCCCCGTTGCCGACGTCGATGCCGTCCCGGTCGAACCGAAAATCGATGACCTTGGCCGCGCTTACGCCACCGGTCGCCGCAAAAACGCCATCGCTCGTGTCTGGATCAAGCCCGGTAACGGCAAAGTCACCGTCAATGGCCGTGATATTCTGGTCTACTTCGCCCGCCCGGTCCTGCGCATGGTTATCAACCAGCCGTTCGTCGCGACCAACCGCGAAGGGTCTTATGACATCGTTTGCACCGTCACCGGTGGTGGACTGTCCGGCCAGGCCGGCGCCGTCCGTCATGGCCTCAGCCGGGCGCTGACCTATTACGAGCCGCCCCTGCGACCGGCGCTCAAAAAAGGCGGCTTCATGACCCGGGATTCCCGCGTCGTGGAACGCAAAAAATACGGCCGCGCCAAGGCTCGCCGCAGCTTCCAGTTCTCGAAACGATAATTTTCGGAACCTACCAGTTCAGAAAAGGGTCGCCTTCGGGCGGCCCTTTTTTTATGCCGATTATCGATCTAGTATCGTTAGTTGATATTTTGGCCTGAAAGTGAGTGAGAATCGTGAGTATCGAATTTCTGTTGCTATCGCTGATCGTTGTTATTGCGCCCGGTACCGGTGTCATTTATACGCTCGCCAACGGCCTGACCGGCGGATGGCGCAGGGGCGTCGTCGCCGCATTCGGATGCACCATGGGTATCCTGCCGCATATTGCCGCCGCAGTGTTCGGCCTAAGCGCCATGCTTCACGCCAGTGCCGTCGGCTTCCAGGCCATCAAGATCGCGGGCGTCGCTTATCTGTTGTATCTGGCGTGGTCCGCCTTGCAGGAATCAGGTGCGCTTTCCATTGAAAACGGAAACGCCCCGCAATCCTGGCGGAACATCGTGATCAAAGGGTTCCTGATTAATATTCTTAATCCCAAGCTATCTATTTTCTTCCTCGCCTTTCTGCCCCAGTTCGTCATTTCCGAAGCCGGTAGTGCGACGATACAAATGCTGTGGATGGGCGGCGTGTTCATGGCGATGACGCTTGTCGTCTTCATTGGGTATGGGCTTTTCGCGGCTCTTGTTCGCACCCAAGTCGTTTCCCGACCCGTTGTCATGACATGGTTCCGCCGAATTATCGCAGGGGCTTTTTTTAGCCTTGGCGTCAAGCTGGCCCTGGCCGAACGCTAAGGCGAATTCCATGCCTTCCAAACATCACCAAGTTGGGCTAACAATGCCCTTGTAAACACTTAGGAAATCCAATGGGCGCGAAAATTTTTATCGATGGCGAGGTCGGCACGACGGGCCTGCAAATTCGCTCGCGGCTCGAAGGCCGGGGCGACATAGAATTCCTGCGCCTGGATGAAGCCGATCGCAAGGACTTAGCCCGGCGCGCCGAAATGCTCAACAGTGCCGATATCGTTATCCTGTGCCTGCCCGACGAAGCGGCGCGGGATGCCGTGGCGATGATCGAAAACCCGGCGGTTCGCATCATCGACGCCTCGAGCGCGCATCGGGCGACGGCTGGATGGGTGTATGGATTTCCCGAATACGACGACGGTCAGGCAGCCTTGATCGCCAACGCCAAACGGGTCAGCAATCCGGGCTGCTACGCCCTGACATCGGTGGCTATTTTGCACCCGCTCATCAAAGCCGGGATCGTGCCGGCGGATTATCCCGTCACCATAAATGCGGTATCGGGTTATTCCGGTGGCGGCAAAAAAATGATTGCTGAATTTGAAGACCCTGAATCCGATGGCTTTAGCGAAGACCCGTTCCGGGTTTACGGGCTTGGCCTGGCGCACAAGCATATCCCCGAAATCGCCAAATGGGGGGGGCTTAACCACGCGCCGCTGTTCGTCCCCAGTGTCGGGCGGTTTCGCCAAGGCATGATCGTGCAGGTGCCCTTGCAATTGTGGTCGCTGCCGGGCACGCCAAGTATCCCGGCGCTGCACCAGGCCCTGGCCGATCATTATGCCGGGCAACGGTTCGTGCACGTCGTCTCGCTGGAAGAAACAAGCGCCATGAGCGGGCTGCAACCACAGGGACTGAACGGCACCAGCGAGCTGCATTTGCATGTTTTCGGAAATGCCGAACAGGGCCAGGCAGTGGTCATGGGGCTGGTCGATAATCTGGGCAAGGGCGCGTCGGGGCAGGCCGTGCAAAACCTGAACCTGATGATGGGTGTCGCCGCCGATACCGGGCTGGAGCCTGGCGATTTAGGAATCGACTGACGGCATTAACGAAGGAGAGGGCCATGAGCGAAAAAGACGTCCTGTTGCAGCCTTACCAGCTTAAACACCTGACCCTCAAAAACCGCATCATGTCGACCGCCCACGAACCGGCGTTTTCCGAAGACGGCATGCCAAAAGACCGCTACCGCCTGTATCACGTGGAAAAGGCCAAGGGCGGGATCGCCCTGAACATGACCGCCGGGTCGGCCATCGTTTCACCCGATTCCCCCGCCGCGTTTGGCAACTTACATGCCTATAAAGACGACATCGTGCCGTGGCTGAAACGCCTCAGCGATGACTGCCATGAACTGGGTTCGGCGGTGATGATCCAGTTGACCCACCTGGGCAGGCGAACCAACTGGAACCATTCCGACTGGCTGCCCGTGGTCTCGCCATCGCCGATCCGCGAACCGGCCCACCGGACCTTTCCCAAGCAAGCCGAAGATTGGGACCTAGAACGCATCATCAAGGATTACGCCAGCGCCGCCGAACGCATGCAAGCGGCCGGACTGGACGGAATTGAGTTAGAAGCCTATGGCCACTTCATGGACGCCTTCTGGTCGCCGGCGACCAACCGGCGCGACGATGATTACGGCGGCTCGCTTGATAACCGCTTGCGCTTCACCTACCAAGTGCTCGACGCCATTCGCCAGGCCGTCGGCGCCGACTTCATCGTCGGTATGCGCATGGTCGCCGATGAAGACTGGGACAAGGGCCTGTCCCGTGAGGAAGGGATCGATATCGCCAAGCGCCTGGTTGCCACCGGCCAGGTCGATTTCCTGAACATCATTCGCGGCCATATCGAAACAGACGCGGCGCTGTCTAGCGTCATACCGGTGCAGGGCATGGCCTCGGCGCCGCATCTGGATTTTGCCGGCGATGTCAGGCACCAAACCGGGTTTCCGGTTTTCCATGCCGCCAAAATCGCCGACGTGGCGACCGCCCGCCACGCTATCGCCGAAGGCAAGCTTGATATGGTCGGCATGACCCGCGCCCATATTGCCGACCCCCATATCGCCCTGAAAGTCGCCGAAGGCCGGGAAGATGAAATCCGCCCTTGTGTCGGTGCCACTTATTGCCTGGACCGCATTTACGAAGGCCACGAGGCGCTGTGCCTGCACAATCCGGCAACAGGGCGCGAGGCCACCATGCCCCATGTCATTTCGCCGTCTACCGGTGCGGCCCGGCGCATTGTCATTATCGGCGCCGGCCCCGCCGGGTTGGAAGCGGCGCGGGTTTGTGGCGAACGCGGGCACAGTGTTTGCGTTATGGAAGCCGCCGAACACCCCGGCGGGCAGGTGCGGCTGGCCGCCCGTTCGCCCCGGCGGCGCGATTTGACCGGCATTATCGATTGGCGCATGGCGGCGTGCGAGCGCTCGGGCGTGGAATTTCGCTTCAATGTCTGGGCCGAAGCCGATGACGTACGGGCGGAAAATCCCGATGTGGTCATCGTCGCCACCGGCGGCTTGCCCAACACGTCATTTTTGGATGAAGGCGAAGACCTTGTCGCCTCCACCTGGGACATCCTGGCCGGTGATGTCAAACCGGCGGACACTGTTTTGCTGTTCGACGACAACGGCGGCCAGCCCGGATTGCAGGCCGCCGAATTCATCGCCGAGGCGGGCTCGACGCTGGAAATCGTCACCCCGGAACGCTTTTTCGCGCCCGAAGTCGGCGGCCTGAACCATGTGCCCTACGCTCGGTGTTTCGAAACCAACGATGTCACCATCACCATAAACCGGCGGCTGGTCGCGGCGCGGCGGGATGGCAACGGGCTGATCGCGGTTATCGGCAGCGACTATTCCGACCGCCGCGACGAGCGAGCGGTCGATCAGATCGTCGTCGAACACGGCACCTTGCCGCTGGACGATCTGTATTTCGACCTCAAGGAAAGCTCGATCAACCGGGGGGAAATGGATTACCCGGCGCTGACCGAAGGTCGGGCGCAAGCCATCAACACCAACCCGCAAGGATCCTATCAATTATTCAGGATCGGCGACGCGGTGGCCTCGCGCAATGTCCACGCCGCCATCTACGATGCCCTGCGATTGTGCAAGGATTTGTAATGACTGCATCCCCGGCACCCATCGTCGGCGTCGGTGCCGCAGTTTGGAAAGAAGACCGGGTGTTGATGATCCGCCGCGCCAATGATCCGGGCGCGGGGCGCTGGAGCATCCCCGGTGGCAAGCTGGAATTTGGCGAAACATGTGAACAGGCGGCGCTGCGTGAAATCGCCGAAGAAACCGGAATCGTCTGTGAAACCGTCGCCCTGGTCGGGGTTTATGATGCCTTTATCCGCACCGAAGAAGATCAATTGAGCGACCATTTCTGCCTGATCAATTATGCCGCCCGCTGGCTATCGGGAACGCCGATTGCCGGTGATGACGCGCTCGAGGCGCACTTCATGACCCTGGCGGAAATCGACGGCCTCGATTTGTGGGGCGATGTTCGGGGCGTTATTCGCGATAGTCAGGCGCTCATCATTCAAGAATGACTTCTTCCCGGTATTCCGGGACCTCGCACTGCCACCCTAATTCTCCTTCGATCTGACGCCGCAACGCATCGGACGCCGCCGCTTCGCCGTGGGTGATGAAGGTTTTTCGGGGAGGGCTTTTGAAATTTTTCAGCCAGGCCATGATTTCGCCTGAATCCGCATGAGCGGACAGCATATCCAGGCTCGCGACCTGCGCCTTGATGGGGATTTGTTGACCGTGGATTTTGACGCTGTCGGCGCCCGCGACAATTGTCGCCCCCCGGGTGCCGCCAGCTTGGTAGCCGACGAACAGGATGGCGTTGCGATGATCGGGCGCGTAATGCTTCAGGTGGTGCAGGACCCGGCCACCGGTCGCCATGCCGCTGGCCGAAATGATGACTTTCGGGACCGGGTTTTCAACCAGGGCTTTCGAGTCATCGACGCTTCGCGTGTAGCGCGCGACGCCGCAGGTATCGCGACACTGATCGGCGGCCAGGCGCTGATAACGGTGATGGCGGCAAAACATTTCACTGGCGTCGATGGCCATGGGGCTGTCGAGGAAGACCGGCAGGTCGGGAATACGTTTTTCCGCCTTCAGGGCGTTCAGGTAAAACAGGATCAATTGCGCCCGACCGACCGCGAAAGAAGGGATCAGCACGGTGCCGCCCCGGGCCGCCGTCGACGTGACGATCTCGGCGATACGCGCCATTGGATCGCCGTCGCCGTGCAGCCTGTCGCCATAGGTCGATTCGACCACCAGATAATCGGCCTCGGCAATGGCGGTTGGGTCGACCATGATGGGGTCATTTGATCGCCCCAGGTCACCGGAAAAGACGACCTTGGTCGCCCCCGCCGTTACCTCCACCACTGCCGCGCCCAGAATATGCCCGGCCGGCAAGAAGCGGACGTTGAGCTCGTCACTCACCGTTAAGTCGGTGTTAAAGTCGACCGATTTGAATTTCTTGAGGGCGCTTTCGGCATCTTTTTTTGTGTACAGGGGCTTCGCCGGTTGATGCTTGGTATAGCCGTTGCGGTTGGCTCTTTCGGCATCTTTTTCCTGCAAAAAACCACTGTCGGGCAACAGGATCGAACACAGATCATGGGTCGCATCAGTGCAATAGACGGAGCCCGAAAAGCCGTTGCGAACAAGCAGCGGCAGGTATCCCGAATGATCGATATGGGCATGGGTCAGGACGACGGCATCCAGGGTCGACGGATCGACTGGCAACGTCGCCCAATTGCGCAACCGAAGTTGCTTGTAGCCCTGAAACAGGCCGCAATCGATCAGGACTTTCTTGCCCCCGGTTTCGATTAAGTATTTCGAACCGGTGACGGTCCCGACGCCGCCCAGAAAGGTCAGTTTCATAAGGATGCCTCCTGCCTGAAAGTTGGCAGGTTCGCCCGACAACCGCAATGACGACGGTTAAATATCCAACCCTTCGGCGAAGCGGGCGTTTTCCTGAATGAATTGGAAGCGTTTTTCGGGCTTTTTGCCCATCAGGTCTTCGATCAGGCGGCTTGTTTCCCGGGCTTCGAGGATTTCATCGTCGCTGTGGCCGTGCGGCACTGTGACCCGCAGCAGGGTCCGCTTGGCCGGGTCCATTGTCGTGTCCTTCAATTGCTGGGACGGCATTTCACCCAGCCCCTTGAAGCGGCTGATTTCGATCTTGCCACGCCCGGTGAACTCTTTTGCCAGCAACTCGTCCTTGTGGGCATCGTCCCGGGCATACATGCTTTTGGATCCCTGGACAATCCTGTAGAGCGGCGGCAAAGCCAAATATAAATGACCATTTTCAATTAACTGCGGCATTTCCTTAAAGAAAAACGTCATCAATAACGAGGCGATATGGGCGCCATCAACATCGGCGTCGGTCATGATGATGATGCGTTCATAGCGCAGGGCGTCGTCGATGTATTTATCCCGCGTGCCGCAGCCCAATGCCTCGGTCAGGTCTTGCAATTCCTGATTGGCCTTGATCTTTTCATCGGTCGCGCTGGCGACGTTCAGAGTTTTGCCGCGCAAGGGCAATATGGCCTGGGTTTGGCGGCTGCGGCCTTGTTTGGCGGAACCCCCGGCGGAATCCCCTTCGACCAGGAACAATTCGGTGCCGGCGGCGGTGTTGCGGGTGCAATCAGTCAGCTTGCCGGGCAATCTTAACTTCCGGGTGGCGCTGGCCCGCTTGGTTTCCTTGGCCGAACGCTTGCGCATACGTTCTTCCGAACGCTCGACAATCCGTTCCAGCAATTCCTTCGACGCGCCGGGATTACCCGAAAGCCAGTGATCGAAGTGATCCCGGACGGCATTTTCGACCAGTTTCTGGGCTTCCACCGTCGACAGCTTTTCCTTGGTCTGGCCCTGGAATTGGGGATCGGTGATGAACACCGACATCATGACGCAGGCCCCGCCGAGGGCGTCATCGGCGGTAATTTTCGAAGCCTGGCGGTTGTTGACCAATTCGCCATAGGCCTTCAGGCCCTTGGTCAGGGCGCCCCGGAAGCCGTTTTCATGGGTGCCGCCCAAGGGCGTCGGGATGGTATTGCAATAGGAATTGAAATATTCCTGCTCATCGATGGGCCAGGCGACCGCCCATTCGACCTTGCCGCCGCTGCCGTTTAGGCCGGCCTGTCCTGAAAACGGGGCAGGGGTCAGCAGTTTACGGTCGGCCAGGGTGCCTTGCAGGTAATCGACCAGGCCGCCGGGGAAATGCAGGGTCGCGCTTTCCGGAGTGGCGTCGTCGCCCCTGATCAGTTTAGCAGCGCAGGTCCAGCGGATTTCGACGCCCCGGAACAAATAGGCCTTGGACCGCGCCATGCGATACATGGTCGCCGGGCGGAAATGGGTCTGTTTGCCAAATATCTGAGGATCGGCGTGGAATTTGGTCGTGGTGCCCCGGCGATTGCTGACTTTGCCGGCATTTTCGAGCGGCCCGTCGGGGACCCCGCGCGTATAAGTTTGCCGCCACAAGGTGCGATCCCGGGCGACTTCAATCTCGAGCTTGTCTGACAGGGCATTAACGACCGATAACCCGACTCCGTGCAGGCCGCCGGACGTCACGTAAGCCTTTCCGGAAAATTTGCCGCCGGAATGCAGGGTCGTGAGAATCACTTCCAGCGCCGATTTATCCTTGAATTTCGGATGCCGGTCGGTCGGGATTCCGCGCCCGTTATCGCTGATCGTCACCGTGAAATCTTCGGCCAGGTCGACCGTAATGGTGGTCGCGTGACCGGCCACCGCTTCATCCATGGAATTATCAAGGATTTCGGCGACCAGATGATGCAGCGCGTGTTCATCGGTGCCACCGATATACATGCCGGGGCGCAGGCGGACGGGTTCAAGGCCTTCGAGGACTTCGATGTCTTTGGCTGAATACGCAGCGGTTTCGGCCGACATTTTCGGGTCGCGGACGCCCTTTTTGGGTGCCTTGGTGGCCTTGGTCGATTTTTCTGCGGCTTGAAACAGGTCGGTCATTTTGCGTTTAAATCCGTCTCCGCGAGATGCCCATTTACTGGACTGTTCCCCACGATAATGTATATTTCAGGAATGTAGGGACAATATATGGTGATTGTCTATAGCAGGATTGAACGATGAGCAATACCAATGAAGAACCGCGCGGCAGCCTCGCCATCCGCACACTGGCCATGCCTGCCGATACCAACCCCAACGGCGATATCTTTGGCGGCTGGTTGATGTCGCAAATGGATATCGCCGGCGGCATTACCGCCCATACCCGCGCCCAGGGCCGGGTCGTTACCGTGGGGGTCGAAGCCATGACGTTCCACCTGCCGGTCAAAGTCGGCGATGTTGTTTGCTGTTACGCCGATATCCTGAAAACCGGAACGACGTCCATCGCCGTGCTGATCCAGGCCTGGGTCTTGAAAGACCGCGACCCCGACAGCCGGGTCCTAGTCACCGAAGGGACCTTTACCTATGTGGCTATCGACGATAAAGGCGACAAGCGCACGGTGCCGGCTCAATAATTAAAAAACCAGTAAGCCGAGATAGCCGGCGAAGCACAGGCAGAAGAGGGCGGCCAGGTTCGCCGCGAAGCTGTTTTGCTGTTCAGCGGTCGAGCGCTGCATAAGGTCAATGACGTGTTGCATTTGGATCCTCCGTTCAGGTGCCGTTCTTGGGTCTGTCAAAAGTTCTAATGTAAAAAGAACAAAATGGCAACATTTATTTTATTCGGGCAGAACACAGCGCCTCACAGGTTATTGATTGGTATTAAACTACGGTCGGTTTAAAGTTGCCTACATGACATCTGGAAAATCGATTATGGCCATATTGGGCCTTGTTCTTGGGCTCTCGATAAGCTCGCCCGTTGCGGCCGGCGAGGTCAAGGTCGAAGGCGCCGAAGTCACCCAGGGATCGAATGGCACGTACCGGTTTTCGGTAACCCTGCGCCACGCCGATAATGGCTGGGACCACTACGCCGACCGCTGGCAGGTATTATCGCCAAAGGGCGATATTCTGGCGACCCGGGTGCTGATGCATCCCCACGACAGCGAACAGCCGTTCACCCGCGGCATGTCCGGCGTTGCTATTCCCGATGGCATTATCTGGGTCAATATCCGGGGTCACGATATGGTGCATGGCGATGGCCCCCAGATGCTCAAAGTCACTTTGCCCGGTCGCTGAAATCTTTCAGTAATCGCGCCAATGATGGCAGGCGGTCTGATGGCCGCTTTCGATGTCTTCGAGAACAGGCGCTTTTGCGCTGCAAAGATCGCTCGCCCATTGGCATCTGGGGTGAAACGGGCAACCGCTCGGCGGGTTGATGGGCGAGGGTAACTCGCCGCTTAACTTGATCCGTTCCTTATTGGCGGTCGGGTCGGCTTTCGGCGTCGCCGACAGCAAGGCGCGGGTATAGGGATGGCGGGGGCTCTTAAAAATATGGTCACGGCTGCCAATTTCCACAGGGTGCCCCAGATACATCACCAGAATTTCATCGGCAACATGGCGGACCACGCTCAAATCATGGGATATGAACAGATAGGCCAGATTATATTCATCTTGCAGATCACTCAGCAAATTCAGCACCTGGGCCTGGATCGACACATCAAGCGCCGACACCGGCTCATCGAGGATAACGATCCGGGGATTAAGCATCAAAGCCCGGGCGATGGCGATGCGCTGGCGCTGGCCACCCGAAAACATATGCGGATAGCGGGCGTAATGTTCGCGCCTCAAGCCCACTCTGGACATCATGTTGTATCCGGCCTGATGTCGTTCCGTCGAATTAAGGGCCGTGTTGATCTTCAGCGGTTCTTCGAGAATATCGCCGACCTTCTGGCGGGGATTGAGGGAACTATAAGGGTCCTGAAAGACGATCTGCACCGTCTTGCGCAGTTTTTTGATGGTTTCGGGCGGCGCCCCGACAATGTCATGGCCGCCGATCACCAACTGGCCCGCCGTCGGCGCCTCGATCATCGTCAAAATCCGCGCCAGGGTCGATTTGCCACACCCGGATTCACCCACCACCGCCAGCGTTTGGCCTTGAGACAGCGAAAAGCTGATGCCGTCGAGGGCCTTAACGACCGCCTTGTCGCTAAACATCCCCTGGCTAATTACGTAGTGACGGGTCAGATCACGTGCTTCAAGGATCGGCGCGCTCATGAGGCAGGCTCCAGCGGTGTGTGACAGCGCACATCCCCCGTATAGGGCGGCGGGGTGGTGCGGCAAAGACTGGTCGCCAAGGCACAACGCGGATTAAACAGGCAACCTTCCGGAATATCTCCCTGGCCGGGAACCACACCGGGAATGGATTTAAGCCGGTCACCGTGAGTGCGTTCGGGCAGGGCGTCGAGCAGGGCGGCGGTGTAGGGGTGACGGGGGCTGGCAAACAGGGCGCCGACTTCGCTTTGTTCGACCTGTTGACCGGCGTACTGGACACTGACCCGGTGCGCGGTCTCGGCGACCACGCCCATATCATGGGTGATCAGGACCAGCGCCATGCCGTGGTGGCGCTGTAAATTGACCAGCAGGTCGAGAATTTGCGCCTGAATGGTCACATCTAACGCCGTCGTCGGTTCATCGGCGATCAGCAGACGGGGATTACACGCGATCGACATGGCGATCATCACCCGCTGGTTCATGCCGCCCGACAATTGATGGGGAAACGCCGAAAGCCTTTTTTCCGGTTCCGGAATACCGACCTGATCGAGCAATTCGGCGGCCCGGTGATGACGTTCCGCCGCGCTGCCGCCCTGATGGACCTTCAGGGTTTCCTTGATCTGAAAACCGACGGTGAAGCACGGGTTAAGCGACGTCCCCGGTTCCTGAAAGATCATCGCCATGTCCTTGCCGACAATGCGGCGACGCGCCTTGTCGCTCAGGGTCATGAGGTCGCGGCCATCAAATTCCAGACGCTCGGCGCTGACCTTGGCGGTCCACGGCAACAAGCCCATCACGGCCAGCATGGCGACGCTTTTGCCAGAGCCCGATTCGCCAACAATACCCACCACATCGCCCTGATCGACGCTCAAATTAACCCCGTCGACGGCCCGGAACAGGCCACTGGCGGTCTGGAAATCGACGCTCAGGTTTTTGATGTCGAGCAAGCTCATGATCGTTTCAACTTCGGGTCCAGCGCGTCGCGCAAGCCGTCGCCCATCAGGTTGAATGACAGCACGGTAATCAGGATGGCCAGGCCGGGGAATGTCACGACCCACCAGGCGCTGCCGATGAATTCACGCGCGTCGGCTAACATGGTGCCCCATTCCGGCGTCGGCGGCTGCGCCCCCATGCCCAGGAACCCCAGCGCCGCGGCATCCAGGATGGCGGAAGAAAAGCTCAGCGTCGCCTGCACAATCAACGGGGCCATGCAGTTCGGCAGCAGGGTGATGAACATCAGGCGCAAATTTCCGGCCCCGGCGACCCGCGAGGCGGTGACGTAATCCCGCGTCGATTCGGAAATCACCTGGGCCCGCGTCAAACGCACGTAATGGGGTTGCAAGACGATGGCGATCGATATCATGGCGTTGATCAGGCTGGGCCCCAACAGGGCGACCAGGACCAGGGCCAGCAGCAGGCTGGGGTAAGACAGGATTACATCCATCACCCGCATGATGACCGTATCGACGCCGCCCCGGAAGTATCCGGCGATCAGGCCCAGCGTGATGCCCGATACCAGTGAAATGGAGACCACGACGAGGCCGATAAACAGCGAGTACCGGGTCCCGTAAATCAGCCGCGACAGCATATCCCGACCGACCGCATCGGTGCCCAAAATGAATGACCAGGCGCCACCTTCCTGCCAGGCCGGCGGTTGCAGTAGATGATCGCGGTATTGTTCGCTGGGCGAATGCGGGGCAACGACATCGGCGAACAGGGCCAGCAGGATAACGAAGACGACCAGGCAGAACCCTGCGACTGCCCCCTTGTTTTCCTGAAAATAGGACCAGAATTCTTTCAGGCGAACCCAGGAGGTGTCCGCTTGATTGTTGACGTTCGGGGTGTCGGGGATGCTCATTTAAGTCTCACCGGGTGTGACGAATGCGAGGGTTGATCAGGCCGTACAGCAAGTCGACAATCAGGTTCACCACCATGACGATGGCGGCGATCATCATTAATCCGCCTTGAACCGATGTGTAATCCCGCCGGGAAATGGAATCGATCATCCACTTGCCGATGCCGGGCCATGAAAAAATAGTTTCCGTCAGGATAGCGCCGGCCAGCAAAACGCCGACCTGCAACCCGATGGTCGTGACCACCGGAATCAAGGCGTTCCTGAGCGCATGAACGCCGATCACCCGAAGCGGCGGCAGGCCTTTGGCCCGGGCCGTGCGGACATAGTCTTCGCTCAGGACTTCCAACATCGCCGAACGGGTTTGCCGGGCGATCACCGCCATGGGGATGGTGCCAAGCGCAATGGTCGGCAAAATCAGGTGGCTGAGCGCCGATCGAAACGCCCCTTCCTGGCCCGACAGGTAACTGTCGATGACCATGAAGCCGGTGACGGGTTCGAAGAAATACAAAAACGAAATGCGGCCCGAAACCGGGGTCCAGCCCAGGATCGAGGAAAACAGGATGATCATCAACAGGCCAAGCCAGAAGATCGGCATGGAATAGCCGACCAACGCCGTCGTCATGACGGTGTGATCAAACACCGACCCGCGCTTGACCCCGGCGATGATACCGGCCGGCAAGCCCAGGGCCAGGGCGAACAGGATGGCGAAGAATGAAAGTTCAAGCGTCGCCGGGAAAAGAACCAGGAATTCATCGATCACCGGTTTGCGGGTCGAAATAGACATCCCCAGGTCGCCTTGCAGCAAGTTGAACAGAAAATCGAAATATTGCTCCCAGATAGGACGGTCGAAACCGTACTGAGCCATAAGTTCGGCATGACGGGCGGGGCTGACGCCGCGTTCCCCGGCCAAAACTTCGATGGGATCACCGGGAATCAGCCGGATAAAACCAAACGCGACCACGGAAGCCCCGAGAAACGTCGGGACCAGCAATCCAATGCGGGAGAGGAGGAATCGAAACATGGGGCTAAGTTAACTTATAAAAAGATGGGAGAGGCCTTTAAATAAGACCTCTCCCACTAATTTTTTCGGTTCAGGCTGTTCGAAATAGCCTATTTCAGATCGACACCATAGAAACCATGGCCGCCGAAGGGGTTGATCTTGTAGCCGGTGACTTTCTTGCTCATCGGCATGAAGACAACCGAATGGGCGATGGTCGCCCACGGAGCCTGTTGCTTGAAGACCGTCTGGGCTTTTTCATAAAGCTTGGTCCGTTCGGCCTGGTTGCTGGTGACTTTAGCCGCCTGGATCAGGTCTTCGAAGGGCTTGTAGCACCACTGCGCACGGTTTGAACCACCGACGCCGTCACACCCCAGAAGCACAGCCAGGAAGTTATCTGGATCGCCATTATCGCCGGTCCAGCCCAACAGCACGGTGTCGTGTTCGCCGGCTTTCGAACGCTTCAGGTATTCACCCCATTCGAAGCTGACGATTTCAGCCGTGACACCGACTTTCGCCCAATCGGCCTGGATCAGTTCGGCCATACGACGGGCGTTCGGGTTGTACGGGCGCTGCACGGGCATGGCCCAGATGTTGGTCTTGAGGTTTTTAACACCCGCCGCATCCAGCATCTTTTTCGCCTTTACCGGATCGTAAACATCATCCGGGGTGGCGTTGTTGTAGGACCAGATGGTCGGCGGGATCGGGTTCTTGGCGGCTTTACCGGCACCCTGGAAGACGGCGTCGATGATGGCGGCCTTGTTGATCGCCATGTTCAGGGCCAAACGGACCTTGTTATCGGTGAACGGCGCTTTCTTGGTGTTATACGCCAGATACCCGACATTCAGGCCTTCCTGTTGTAGCAGGTTGATCTTGGGATCCTTGGCCATAGCCGCCAGGTCTGCCGGGTTGGGATAGGGCATGACATGGCATTCGCCGGCTTTCAACTTCTGGTACCGCACGGCGGCATCGGTGGTGATGGAATAAACCAGATTGTCGATTTTGGCTTTGCCGGCCCAATAATTGGGATGGGCCTTGTAGCGAATGACCGCATCTTTCTGATAGGCGACAAGTTGGAACGGGCCGGTGCCGACCGGGTTTTGGTCGACCATTTCCGGCGTTCCCGCTTTCATCATTTTGTCGGCGTATTCGGCGGAAAAGATTGAAGCGAAATCCATACCCAAGTTGGCGATGAACGGCGCTTCCGGGCGGTTCAGGTCAAACCTGACGGTGTAATCGTCGACTTTGACAATGCCCTTAAGCAGGTCCGGCATGCTCATGCCGTTGAAGTATTCGTAAGCCCCGCCGGAAACCTTGTGGAAGGGGTGGTTTTTATCCCACTGCCTGGCAAAGCTGAAGACCACGTCGTCGGCGTTGAAGTCACGGCTGGGGGTAAAGTCCTTGGTGGTGTGGAACTTGACGCCCTTGCGCAGCTTGAAGGTGTAGGACTTGCCGTCGGCCGATGCGGTCCAGCTCGTCGCCAGGCCAGGTTCGATGACGGTAGTGCCGCGCTTGAATTGCGCCAGCATGTCGAATATCGGACGCGACGATGCATCAAACGTGGTGCCGGACGTATAAAACGCCGGGTTGAAGCCTTCCGGGCTCCCTTCGGAACAATAAACCAGTGTTTTCGCAGCTTCGGCGGGTGACAACGCCGCAAGCGCAAGGGACAGGCCAGTGGCCGCCCCAATAACGAGCTTTTTCAAGATGGTATCCTCCCATTTATAGTGGCCGTTTATTTGTTTAAATCGAAAAAGCAGAAGGCCAGATGTCCACTTTCCCATATATTTTGGTAAGGAACTTTGTTCCTCGATACCGCAGGATGCCTTGCATTTTTCACCCTTGTCAATGCACAAGTGAAATTGTTTGCAGATTCCGAAAATATTTATATGTCGACTCACTATTTTAGTGTCGCGGCCAAGAAAAAGGGCCCCGCCTTGCGACGGAGCCCTTATCTACAGGTTTAGAACCTGATGGATTTTACGATGAATAGTACATCTGGAATTCGACCGGATGGGGTGTGTGTTCCAGGTTGTAGACTTCTTCCCACTTGAGTTCGATATAGGCATCGAGCATGTCGTCGGTGAAGACATCGCCCTTCTTCAGGTAGTCGCGATCGGCGATCAGGGACTCCAGGGCTTCGCGCAGGGATCCGCAAACGGTCGGCACGTCGGCGAGTTCTTCCGGCGGCAAGTCGTAGAGGTTCTTGTCCATGGCATCGCCCGGATTGATCTTGTTCTCGATCCCGTCAAGGCCGGCCATCATCATCGCGGCAAACGCCAGATAGGGGTTGGCGGTGGCATCGGGGAAGCGAATTTCGACGCGCTTGCCCTTGGGGTTGGTAGCGAACGGAATACGGCAACTGGCCGACCGGTTACGGGCCGAATAGGCCAGCAGCACGGGGGCTTCAAAACCCGGGATCAACCGCTTGTAGCTGTTGGTCGAAGGGTTGGTGAAGGCATTCAGCGATTTGGCATGTTTGATGATGCCACCGATGTAATGCAGCGCCATGTCCGAGAGGTCGGCATAACCGGAACCGGCAAACAACGGCTTGCCGTCTTTCCAGATGGACTGGTGAGTATGCATGCCCGAACCATTGTCGCCGACCACTGGTTTCGGCATGAACGTCGCCGTCTTGCCATAGGTGTGAGCGACCATGTGGGTGCAGTACTTATACATCTGAACATTATCAGCCGTGCTGAGCATGGTATCGAAGGTCATGCCCAGTTCGTGCTGCGAGGGCGCGACTTCGTGGTGATGCTTGTCCATGGTGAGACCCATTTCCTGCATCACGGTAACCATTTCGGCGCGCAGGTCGTGGGCGGAATCGACCGGCGGCACGGGGAAGTAACCGCCCTTGACCGGCGGCCGGTGACCGGCATTGCCTTCGGGCAGGATCTTGCCGGTAACGTAGGGGCCTTCTTCTGAATCAAATTCATAGGAACAGCTGTTCATGGAGACGTTGAAGCGGACGTCATCAAAGACGAAGAATTCCGGTTCGGCGCCGATGTAGATGGTATCGCCAATTCCGGTGCTGCCTAAATAGGCGGCGGCATTCTTGGCGATCGAGCGCGGATCACGGCCATAGGGCTGGCCGGTCGACGGCTCCATAATGTCGCAAAACAAAATCATCATCGGCTGCGCCGAAAATGGATCCATCACGGCGGTCGTCGCATCGGGAATCAGCGACATGTCGGATTCATTGATGGCCTTCCAGCCGGCGATGGATGAACCATCGAACATGACGCCATCGGCGAAGGCATCGTCGTCGATGAACGACGCGACCATGGTCAAATGCTGCCATTTGCCGCGCGGGTCGGTGAAACGAAGGTCGACGAAGGCAATATCGTTTTCCTTCAGGAAATTCTGAACGTCGGCAGGGGTCTTGCAGTTACAGGTCATGGGATATTCCCTTTTTTCTTGGATGATTAGATTTGAATAACGTGTTGTTCTAAATAATGTCAGATGGCGTCGGTGCCGCGTTCGCCGGTGCGGACGCGAATGGCTTCTTCGATGGGCGAGATGAATATCTTGCCGTCACCGATGCGGCCGGTATGGGCGGCTTGTTGAATGGCTTCGACGGCGCGTTCGACCAGGGCGTCATCCAGGACAATTTCAATTTTCACCTTGGGCAGGAAATCGACCACGTATTCGGCGCCACGGTACAATTCAGTGTGACCTTTCTGGCGGCCAAATCCTTTGGCTTCGACGACGGTAATACCTTGCAGGCCAATTTCGTGCAGGGCTTCCTTGACCTCGTCCAGCTTGAACGGCTTGATAATGGCTTCGATCTTTTTCATGCTATTTAAGCCCCTGACTGGTTTTATTGAAAAGCCCGACGGACCACAGATGTGCCCGCAGTCGCGATATATACACCCGCGTTTTTGCATAACCCATGCCAAATTTCCAGAATTTTGCAAAACCGTGCAATAACAACGCTATAGACGCGTCTGAGGGGTGTATTTGAAAGGCCGCCGCCGGGTCGTACTGCCCAAACAATAGGCATATGCCCAATCGACAGGCTTTAAAAAAAAGGTGGACCGTTCCCCCCTGTGAGTTAAGTATGAGCGTTCAGTCTATTTGTGGCATGGGGACGCGACGGGACGCGAAAATTTAATGAAATCTGGCAATTCCATTTTATCGAGTTACGGCACCACCATCTTCACGGTGATGAGCCAGCTGGCAGGCGAACACAAAGCCATCAATCTGGGTCAGGGCTTTCCCGATCAAGACGGGCCGCTGGATATTCGCCAGAAAGCCGCCGACGCCCTGATCGACGGCCCGAACCAGTATCCGCCGATGATGGGGATCGCCGATTTGCGCCAGGCGGTGGCCGAAGCCAACAAGCGTTTTTATGATCTGGATGTGGACTGGCAAAGCGAAGTGATGGTGACATCGGGCGCCACCGAAGCCCTTGCCGATTGCCTGTTCGGGTTGATCGAACCCGGCGACGAAGTGGTGATGATCGAACCGTTGTATGATTCCTATCTGCCCATTGTCCGCCGCGCCGGCGGTATTGCCAAACTGGTGCGCATCGAACCGCCGAATTGGGAACTACCTCGGCAAGACCTGGCCGCGGCGTTTTCCGACAAGACCAAGCTGATCCTGTTGAATTCGCCCCATAACCCGGCGGGCAAGGTCTTCGATGCCGATGAACTTTCCTTCATCGCCGACCTGATTATAAAACACGACGCCTATGCCGTCTGTGACGAGGTCTATGAACATCTGGCATTTGACGGGCATCCCCATATCCCCCTGATGACCTTGCCCGGCATGCGCGACCGCTGCCTGCGTATCGGTTCGGCGGGCAAGACATTTTCGGTGACTGGCTGGAAAGTAGGCTACATCACCGGGGCCCCCGGTGTGCTGTCCAGCGTCGCCAAGACCCACCAGTTCAATACCTTCACCACACCGCCAAACTTGCAAATCGCCGCCGCTTACGGGCTTCGCAAAGGCGACGAATATTTCGCCGGCCTGGCCCACGACCTGCAGGCCAAACGCGACCGGCTTTCAAAAGGGCTTAAAGGTATCGGCTTCGAAGTCCTTGAAAGCGCCGGCACTTATTTTTTGACCGTCGACTTCAGGCCCCTGGGGTTCAACGGCAACGACGAGGAATTCTGCCGTCACATCACCACCGAAGCGGGGGTCACGGCGGTGCCGGTCAGCGCCTTTTTCCAGGACGCCGACGTCAACCATTTCGCGCGCTTCTGTTTTTGCAAAGGCGACGAGTTGCTCGACGAAGCCATCGGGCGCCTGGCCCGGCATTTCGGCGGCGGCTAATAAAGAGCGGCGTGTGGTCGACAACTACTACCGACAGCTTTCCCGATCACGCTAACTTCACGGCTAACAATTGAATCAGGAGGCGATTATCACCTTACTCAAATCATTGTTCGTCAGCAGTTATTTGACTCTGGCGGCGCTCATCGCGGGCTACGCCGGATGGATTTTGTATCAGGGCGGCGATATCGTGCCCTGGGGTGGTGTCCTGTTGACCGTCGTCCCCATTTTGGGGGTCATCGGTCGATTGATGCTGCTCAGGGACATGCCCCGCACCAGCGCCCGGTTTCCGATTGTCGGCGGGCTCGGCGTTATCGGCTCAGGACTGGCGGTCGTGCAGGGCGGCGATTCTATCGCCCCGATACTGGCCATTGTCGGACTGGCGGGCTTTCTTTTGTATGCCTACTGGTATTCAAGCTTCAAAGATCGCTCCAGCGCCGGGATCAAGATTGGTTCGCCCTTGCCGGAAGTTTCGCTGCTCGACGTTCAGGGAAATTCGCTGAACACTCAACACCTGACGGACCGTCCGGCAATTCTGATTTTCTATCGCGGAAATTGGTGCCCGCTGTGTATGGCCCAGGTCAAGGAACTGGCGGAACGCTACCGGGAAATAAGCGCCTATGGTGTCCGGGTGGCGCTGATTTCGCCGCAACCCCACAGCAACACAGTCGGCTTGGCGAAAAAATTCGACGTCGATTTTGACTTTCTAACCGACAGCGAAAACCGCGCCGCGCGTATTCTCGGCATCAATAGTGACAACGGGCTGCCGACGGGATTGCAGGTATTGGGGTATGACAGTGACACCGTGATGCCGACCGTGATCATCACGGGCCGGGATGGCGCGGTTATCTGGGTTCACGAAACCGATAACTATCGCGTACGCCCGGACCCTGATGTCTACCTCGACGTCCTGCGCAACAACGGTATCGTCCCGCAAACGTGAATTGATCTAGGCGTTAAGGCCCGAATGAAGTTCTTCGACCAGCCGGTCATATTGTGGAACATGAACATTGCGGCCGGAAAAATTCGCCAAGCCTTCGGCCTGTAAATCATGAATGGTGCGCGATACGGATTCCGGTTGCGCGCCGATCATCGAGGCCATGTCGCGGCGGGTCAGGGGCAGTTCCAATATCAACATGCCGTCGCTGGAAATGCGCCCGAAGCGGTTGTAAAGCAGCAACAACAAATGAACCAACCTGATGCGGACGTTGAGGGCCGCGACTTCGAAAAACCGTTCCTCGACATCGCCCAGGGCCTTGGCCGTGCGTTCCAGGAATTTCATGCCCAGATCGGGATTGTGATAGAGGATATCCAGCATGGTTTTGGAATCTATGAAACACACCGTCGCCGCCTTGATGACATCGGCGCTGGCCCGGTGGTGTTCCTTTGCCAACATCGGCCGGTATCCCAACGTGTCGCCCTTGAAGCCCAACCGGACGACGGCGGTGCGGCCTTCCCGGTCGACCTTGCGCACGGCGATTAGTCCTTGTTCGACAAAATATAGCCCCTCGCAGGCATCGTCTTGCATGAAGATGGTTTGGCCGGCCTTGTAGCGCTTGCAGGTGACCTTGGAATTGAACAGCTCGATATTTTCATCGGTCAGCGCCGACAGCTCGTCGATGGCCGCGAGATCGTACTTGAGAACCGGTTTTTCTGAATCTGACATTTATTTTTCAGCCCTGCGACCGCTTACGTTGGCGCGGTTACAGTGTACATTCCTGGCCCGGAAAAGGGTAAGGAATAATGCCCGGCAGAGCCGCCACCGATCATCCCGGTGCCGGGATATCTTGAGCTAACCGGCTGTTTATTTGAAAAACACACCACTTAGCTTGACGTCCCTGCCACATTGGGCTTACAAAATGCCGCGCGCCCGGGTCTGGGCGCCAGGTGATGCGATGGTGGCTGTAGCTCAGCTGGTAGAGCCCCTGCTTGTGGTGCAGGAGGTCGCGGGTTCAAACCCCGTCAGCCACCCCATCATCCCCCTGCAATCAACAGATACTTCCCAAAAAAGGCCCCACCGTTCAAAAATAACGAGCAGCGGCAGTTCAAATCGACGCTGGCTGTTCCAGTTCATTCAACAACGGAGCAAGTTGTTTCTCGTATCGTTTCCAGGCCCCAATGGAATCGCTGTATATTGGACGCCGAACCTGTTCCATACTCAGAGTTCGTACAACTCTGTCCGTCTTGAAAAATTCCATACACGAATCCTCCCATTCAAGACCAATATAATCGAGCAAACGAATTGTTTCGGCCCTTTGATCAGCAACAATATTCTCGTACTGAATATCCAAAATAGCATTGGGTAGGACACGATGAATATGCGCCATGAATCTTTTGTACACGTTATAAAATTGGCCGAGCTCGCCTAGATCATAGGAATAGTCAATCGCCCCTTCTGAAAAATAGCTTTTAAACAACGACAGACAATTGTCAGCGGCGTTCCTTTGGCAATGAATGATTTTCGCATTGGGGAGTATCGTTTTTATCAATCCAATATATTGGTAATTGGAAGGTAGCTTGTCGGTGAAGTGCCGCTGTTCCGACGCGGCGGCACCAACCGAATTGAGATATTCATTTCCAATTTTTTCCAACGAGGCGAAATCAATATCTTCAAGGCCCTGCGGAAAATTGGGGAACCAGTTGCTGACAATCGCACCCAAATGAACCAGTTCACCACAGCCCTGAATTTCTGAATGGCTGGATAATATTTGCTCAACCAGTGAGGTTCCGGAACGAGGCATTCCAAGGATGAAAATCGGTGAGCATTCCTGGCTCCCACTTCCGACATAACGATTAAACAGAACTGGATCGAATGCATGTTCCAAATTGCCGTAGTAGGATTCCTGATCACCAATAGAGAAATTAATGGCCTGCCGCTTTAGCGTGTTTCCGATTGCATAATATTCGAACGCCTTGTCGAATTTATCGAAGTATTCAAATGCCTTGCCCAAGCCAAAAGCCATATGCATTTTGTCGTCATCTGATGTGGTTTTTCTTCTGAAGACTTTTTCCAATGATTCAATATCATTAGTAGATGCGCCGAGGCGTCGAATATTGGCCAAGTTTAAATATGGCCCGCCATAGTCAGGTTTCAAATCAACGGCTCTTCTAAAATTTTCCTCTGCTTCACTAAATAGGCCCTGGTCACTAAGTGCGAGGGCAAGGCTATTGTAGGTGATTGCTGACGTTGGCAATAATTCGAGCGCTTGGCGGAGAATATTTTCGCCTTTTTCTGGATTGCTCAATTTACAATAAACGTTACCAAGATTGTGATATGCAATGGCCAAATCGGGCTGAAGTTTTATACAGTTATGGTAAATCTCTACGGCGCTTTCCAATTGCCCCAAGTCGGCCAAAAGGCAGGCCAAATCGAAATGCGCCATGGCTAATTCCGGAGCAAAATATATGGCCTTGCGGAATGCCTCTATAGCTTCGGTATGCTTGCCCAGTTCAACAAATACCTGACCAAGATTATGATAGGTCTCGGCATTTTCCGGCTCTATCTCGATAGCCCTTTGGTAACATTCCAACGCTTCTTGAAGCAGTCCTAAATCATGAAAGGTCATGCCCATTTGTTCATGAACCGGTGCATTTCCGGGTTCAATTTCCAATGCCTTGCGATAATATTCGATGGCTTTTTTGGGTTGATTTACTTCCCGATAGGCCCCCCCCAGATGAGTAAACAGCGGAGCCTGTGCGGATGATTTTGGAAGGGCCTTGATTAAAAATGGTATTGCCTTCTTTGCCTTTCCATTTTGACAAAGGACAAGCCCCATCCAGTGATTACAATCGCCATGGTTTGGGTCGACCCGAAGAATAGATCGAAAGGCTTTTTCTGCTTTTCTCATGTGCCCATTGTTATGGCATTCAATGGCTGATTGGAGTTCGCGCTGAATATTCTTTGGCGTGCTTTTCATTTGTTCAACAATCATTGATTTTCCAAATTCGAACGATCATTACATCGTCAATATCTCTCTATCTACACTGGCATAAATTGCGGCGCAAAATATATATATTACCATCTCTGGTGCTGTCGCAGTGAATAGGCCCTAGAATCGTAGACACCTTTTTCCAATAATTTGAGGCATCAACGGCGATATGAGCAAAGTTAGTTTCAGTGACGAGTTCAAACCCCGCCAGCCACCCCTGACAATTCCCAAAGAAAAACCCCGCCGGAGGGTTTCAACGGGGCTTTTTGGGATTGGAGGAGTAAATATCCCGAAATCTTAGATAATTTTTACGCAATCATTTCCCGAAGGTCTGCTTGCGACTTACCTTCGTTTCACTCGATATTGGTTCAGGTGAACGATTGTGTTTTCAGGAATTCCGTAGTCACACTTACCGTTTGGCTTCACGTTTTGCAGGATATCCTGGGCTTCCAGTTCGGCGACGCCGAGCAGATGGAACAGGTCTTCCAGGCCCATCTTCGACGCGCCGTATTGAAGGCATTGCAAAGATTCCACCATCAATTCCAGTTGTTCTGTGTACGTGTTCGCCATACTTCACTCCTCCCCGAAGGTCTGCTTGCTAACCGTCAGGGTGCCGAACGGAATCAACCACCGCATCCCCCATATGGGGGATGCATGGAAATAAGTTTAACAACGGAAACGCCGCAAGTTGCTCCTCAGGTGGGCTTGAAAATCGTATCGGCGAAGGCATCGACCAAAGCGTCGAAATCTTCCGGCCCATCCCGGAACGGCGCATGAAAGCCACCGGTCAGGGATTGCACGGTCCCGCCCCAAAGATTGGCGTAGGGCAGGGCGCCGATGTGGTCGGTATTCATCAGGGTATCGTTGGCACCGAAGACCAGAGCCAGCGGCAGCGGATTGGTGCCGACCAAAGATTCCTGATCGGCATAGTCACCGGCGATCAGGCTGCCAATCAGCGTGGTTCTGGCCAAACCGTGTGTGCGCCTGACGTCTTGTTCCAGGAAGTCCGCGGGGATGGCGGCGTTGCCTTGCAGGGCGTGCTGCACGTAAGTTTCGACTTCTGCGTCGGTCATGGTTTCGTTGAACATGAAGCCGAGATCGATGTCCGTCAGGAAGCCGTCCATCAGATGCGCCGCCTCGCCAGATAAGGGGCTCGCCCCGATGGTCATCAATCCCGCCAGGCTCTGCCCGCTTGCAAGCATCTGCAGGGCGACGTTGCCGCCCAGGCTGAAGCCTATCAGGAGCGGGAATTTAACCTGTAATTGCGCCAGCGCCTGGCCGATCACGGCGGCGTATCCGGGAAGCGTATAGGTGGCTTCGGGGGTGGCGGCGTCGCCTGATTTTCCGTGCCCGGGTAAGTCGAAAGCGAGCAGGTGATATTTGTTGACCAGATATTCGCTTAACTGGGCGTCAAAAATTTCCGACGACATGGAATTGCCATGCAGGAAGACCAGTGTCCGGTCGCCGTGTCCTGCTTCGCGATAGGCCATTTCGCAGCCGTCAATTTCCAGGTAATTCATTGGTAGCCCCCATCTGGTGTTTTTGTCGCATATTTCCGCTCTTTCGGGGAAGACAATGAATTATTGGGTAAAAATCAGAGTAAATACTATCGCGGATTCAAGTTGCTAGTGCAACAGGTGGATCAATGCCGAAGAATACCTGATTGGGCGTTTTTATTCCAAGGCATTTTCGGGGTCGGTTGTTCAATTTATCCATAACATATTTGATCTGCTTTTCAGTGATCCTGGTAAAGTCACAATTCTTGGGGAAGTACTGCCGAATGAGCCCGTTAGTGTTTTCATTCAGTCCACGTTCCCATGATGCATAGGGATGAGCAAAGTAAAATTTAGCTTTCAGTGCCTTGGCGATAGTTTCATGCCTCGCGAACTCTTTACCGTTATCTGAAGTCATCGTGTAAACCTGACGGGCAAGGGGACTGAGCAGATGAATAATAGCGTTAGCGACGTTATCAGCCGTTTTGCGTTCGACTTTATGGATCAGAGTTAATCGTGATTTTCGCTCAGTCAAAGAGACGATGGCTTGCTTGTGGGCTTTCCCAATAATGGTATCAAGCTCCCAATCACCTAAACGACAGCGCGTATCAACAATAGCTGGGCGTTCATCGATGCTAACTCGGTTGATCAACTGGCCTCGGCGACTGTAACGACCATATCGTTTGCGTCGCTTCTTCTGACAACGCAGGTGACGGTAAAGAACACCGCCCTTTGCTTTATCTTGGAGGACATATTGATAAATCCATTCATGGCTAATGCTGGTGCTGTGTTCTGCTTCAAGCCAAAGGCTGATCTGCTCAGGGCTCCATTCCTCTCGAAGCAGGCGTTCGACCAAAAGCCACATCTCTATGGTAATACGTGGCTGGAATTTGTTCTGACACCGCTCAACAGAAAAGTTATGTGCTTGCCTGGGACGATACCCACGTAAACCCCTATTTCGTCTAAGTTCACGGCTAATCGTGGATTTGTGAACACAAACTACTTCCGCAGTCTCCGTTTGGTTCAATCCCGCTTTCATTAATGCCTGTATCTGATATCGTTGCTCTCGGGTTAACTGTGTGTAGTATCGCATATATGCCTCTCATTCTTGCCGGAACGAAAGGTTGCGATGCTACCGCAGCTTAACCTGTACGCCGACAGATGAGTTGCACTTACAACTTGAATTCACGTATCATTTTTACGCCTATGAATTAGAAAACCTTTCGTTTTTCTAGCGTCGATTCAGGGTGACGATACAGGCAGGAACCGAACACCTGTCATTGGGCAACTATATAATTTCGTGCAGATTTCTGTCAGGCTGACATGCTACTAATTATTGCGGAAGAATAAGTTGCAGCGTTTAGTTTGCACAAGAGCGCAGGGATGATTGACGACAGAAAAATCCTCGAATTGACCGAACAGCTATACCGCACGGCCTTTGACGGGACGGCGTGGGACAGTGTCCTCGCGACTTTGACCGAGCAATTCAAGGGCTCCCTTGCCACCCTGATGTCCCAGGATCCGAATTCCGGGCAAATCAATTCCCACGGGGTTCATAATCTGGATGACGCAGCGATCAAGGCTTACGGGGAACATTACGCGGCGATAAGTACGCTCGTGCCGCATGCCCAAAAATTTGGCGTCGGTGAGATTTTTACGGAGCAGATGGTCGCCGATAAGCGGGAATATCTGAACAGCGCCGCCTACAACGAATATTTTCGCCCCAAGGGCGCGGATCATCTTGTCCAGACATTGCTTGCGAAAGATGCGTCGGACGTTACGACCATTCTGGTTCGGCGCGACGCCCGATCCGGGCCCTTCGACAGGGAAGAAAGGGCCGATTTTCAACGACTCTTTCCGCATCTCCAACAGGCCAATCGGGTTTGTCAGGCACTTGCGAAGGCAAATCAGAAAAATGCGACGCTGACCGATACCATCGATTGTTTGAAAATGGGTGTTCTCCTGGTCAATAGTCTGGGCCGGGTGGTTTATTACAACCGGGCGACCCAGGATATTCTCAACGACAATGATGGTTTCGCGATTGACCGCGACGGTAAATGCGTTTCGGCCCTGCGGGACGAGACGAGAGACCTCCGTCGCCTGATTGATCGGACCTGCCGTCAGGACAAACAGGAAGAAATAAATTCGGGAGGCGCGCTGCGGCTGAGCCGCCCCTCGTTCAGGCGATCCTACACACTCCTTATTGCACCGGTCTTTCAAACCGCAGCCAGTGACGATAGCCATCCAGCCGTGGTCGTATTTCTTGGCGACCCGGAAAAGGCGCACGATCTATCGCCGCAGGTAATTTCCCGCCACTTTGGGCTAACGGCGGCGGAAGCCAAGCTGGTTGCAGGCCTGGTCGAAGGGATAAGCCTTCGGGATGTCGCCGACAAAATCGACATCACGGAAAACACCGCACGATACGTCTTGAAGAATATATTCGCCAAGACGGCGACCGCCCGACAATCGGACCTGGTCAGCCTTGTGCTGTCGTCCCCGGCGGTCAACAAAGCACAGAACACGGATTGAGTTCACCCGGCTATCGTAAGCGGTTATAACTCCCTCCATGCAGGATTTTGACATCATCATCATCGGCGGCGGGGCGGCGGGGTTGATGTGCGCTGGCGTCGCGGCCATGCGCGGCCGCAGTGTGCTGGTGCTCGATAGTGCCGCCCGGGTCGGCGAGAAAATTCGCATCTCCGGCGGCGGTCGGGCCAACTTCACCAATATGCAGGTATCAGTGGCCAATTATCTGTCAGACAACCCGCGCTTTTGCGTCTCGGCCCTGAAGCGCTATACGCCCGATGATTTCATCGCCCTGGTCGATAAGCACGGTATTTCCTGGCACGAACGCGATTTAGGCCAGTTGTTCTGTTTGGGCAAGGCCGGCCAAATCACCGACATGTTGCTTAGCGAAGCGCACGGGGCGATCATCAAGACATCGATAACCGTGACGGCAATTAACAAAGCCGATCAGCGCTTCACCATGGACACCGATCACGGATCTTTTTCAGGCCCGTCATTAGTCATCGCCACCGGCGGGCCCTCCATTCCCAAGATGGGGTCGAGCGGCTTCGGCTACGACATCGCCCGGCAGTTCGGCCTCAAGGTAATCGAGCCACGCCCCGGACTGGTGCCGTTGACGTTTGATGGTGAAATGCTCCGCCAAATCGACGGGCTGGCCGGGGTTTCCATCAATGCCCGGGTCAAACTCGGCAAGGTGAGTTTCGCCGCGGGGCTGTTGTTTACTCACCGGGGCCTGAGCGGGCCGGCGATTTTGCAGATATCTTCGTACTGGCGCGAGGGCCAGTCGATCACCGTCGATTTACTGCCCGACACCGATGTATTCTCGCACTTGAACGACGCCAAACAAGAAACACCGAAACGAGATGTTGGCACGGTACTGGCGCAGATTCTGCCGAAAGCCCTGGCGCAGAAGTTAATCGAATGGACCGGCTGCGATGGCCGCCTGGCCGAAACGTCGGACAAGGCGTTGCGGCACCTGGGGGCGCACGTTAATGCCTGGGTTGTTACGCCAAACGGCACCGAAGGGCTGCGTACGGCGGAAGTCACGGTCGGCGGCGTCGATACCCGGGACCTGTCGTCAAAAACCATGGAAGCGACATCCGTCCCCGGCCTGTATTTCATCGGCGAGGCGGTCGACGTTACCGGCCATCTGGGCGGCTTTAATTTTCAGTGGGCGTGGGCCTCGGGGCATGCCTGCGGGCAGGTGGCCTAGGCTTTTTTCCGCCGGCGCGCCATAAAGCCAAGGCCTGCCAATCCCGACAGGAACAGCGGCAGGGCGGCGGGCAGGGGGATGGCGGCGACGTTGTAGGTGATATTGTCCAGCAATACGTAATCATTGGGGTTGATGGTCTGCAAGATGCCGTAGGAGATACCCGAACCGGTAAGTCCGTAATAATGCCCCCCATTAACGCCGCCAATGTTGGCAATCACCAGGCTTTCGATCAGCGATCCTCCACTGGAATAACCGCTAAGGGTCCAGACATAATCATGGGCGCCGAAGTTGAAGGCGAACGCATCGACCGTCGAAGCAAAATCAAACCGGATCAACCAACCTGCGGGGGATGAAAAGCTGTTGCCCGTGGTATTGAAATTTCCGGAATAGTTACTGTTTACATTAAATGTCGTGTTCGAGGTCAGGGTCACATCTGCCACGGTCAGGCTTGAATAGGTCCCGGCGGTCGTAGAGCTAAAATCAACGACGGTGCCACCGGGAATCGCCGCCGACGGCAAGCCAAAGCCCGTGATGGTGCCCGCGCCGGCGCCAGAAGCGCTGAACAGCAACGCCATAGCCAGCATCGTAGCAATTGTTCCCAACCTTAATTTCACGAAACCTACCCTCTTAAAAAACACACCGTCAGCCCTGTTAAAGACTCGCCTTTATCGTGAACCTAAACGATCAACCTGACATCACCCTGACAGCCAGCGAACTTTCTACTTTTCTGAAGCGCCCAGGGATTTCCCGATAACCGTCAAAAGCGCCAACGGCACCGTCACATTGGTGTTTTCAACACGATGACGACCCTTGGTCAGCGCCGCATACAATGATACCCCGTCATTGGCCCTGCCGATGTGCCAGTGGGCGCCGGGCAGCAGGTCATGAATCAACTCCAGGCAGGCGTCGACTGACGAAGAATAATCGCGAATCGGGACACCCAAAATATCCGCCACGGCCTGATCCAGTTCCTTGGACGGGCCGGTGGCGGTTTCCATGAGTTTATTGAAATTGCTAACTGTCATGTCGCCAGACAGTAGATGATTTAGTCCAATTGTAATATACCCAAGGGAATGAAATGGAGGCGATATGGCCAAGACTTTTGACAGCACCCTGTCCCGCCGCGATTTCGGCAAACTGGCGACGGTAGGGCTGGCGGCGACCGGGGCAGGGGGGACGGTTTTATCATCCGGCCCGGCTGCGGCCGCTTTACCCAAGGTCATCGGTCGCGCCGCTGATTTGCCGGCGGCGACGGGGCGACGCATCGTCGTTGTCGGCGGTGGATGGTCCGGCCTGACGGTCGCCAAGTATCTCAAAATCCAGGACCCGGAACTCGATGTCGTGCTGATTGAACGGCGCGCCACGTTTATGTCCCACCCCATGAGCGGCCTGTGGATTGCCGGCGTGACCGACCTGGAATCGCTCACCTACAGCTATCTGGATGCGGCGCGCAACAACGCCTACATCTATTTCAACGCCGCCCTGATCGACATCGACCGTACCGCCCGCAAGGCCTATACCGATCAGGGATGGCTGGCCTATGACGACCTGGTGCTGGCCCCGGGCGTCGATTATGACTACGCCTCGTTTGGAATCACCGACCCGCACGCCGTGAATATCCTCAAAACAAGCTATCCGGCGGGCTATGTGTCAGGGTCCGAACACATCACCCTGCGCAACAAGGTGCTTAATTTCAAAGGCGGTGTTTTTGCGCTGACGGCGCCGCCGGGAATCTATCGGTGTTCGGCAACGCCTTACGAACGCGCCTGCATGATCGCCTCGGTGTTCAAACGCGACGGAATCAAGGGCAAGGTGCTGCTGATCGACCCCCGGCAAGAACCGGCCGTCGAGGCCGAGGGCTTTCTCTCCGCATTTTCGGAACTATATGGTGATTTCATCGACTATATGCCGTCCACCGTGATCGAAGGCATCGATGTGGAAAACAAGATCATCACCAGCGGTTTTGACGACCTGGCCTTCGATGACGGGGCGATTTATCCACGTATTCGCGGCGCCCGGCTGCTTGAACACCTGGGCTTCGTCGACCCCGACAGCGCCCAAAAGGAAGCCGCCATCGACCCCCTGACCTATAACGCCAGATCGGGCGGTAAAAACGAGGCCAATATCTACATCGCCGGGGATTGCCGACCCATGCCGTTTTCCAAAAGCGGCCAGACCGCCCGCACCGAAGCGATGTATTTGGCAAAATTGATCGCCGGCCGCGCCAAGGGCAGGGAAATCGCCTGGGAAAGCCCGCATACCCTGTGTTATTCCGTGGTCAACACCCTGCCCATCGAAGGCATCATGGTCAGCGGTAAATACAAACTTGACCCGGCCAGTGGACAATGGGCGCACCACGAGAATTTCTCCGTCAACGAACGCGACGAAGCCAAGGGAAGCAAGGCCTTTGCCTGGGCGAAAGACCATTTGCAGGACATGTTCGGCTGAGGCCACCGTGCCCCCGTAAAGGGTAGGTATCGAAAAGATAGTTGGATAACCGGAAAATAACAGGGTAGGCATTCCTACCCTTTTGGGTTATATTGAACGTACATTACATATTACTTATATAAAAGACGGGAATCCAAACCATCGATATCGTGGTGGCCGACAAATCCCCCCTGATCCAAAGCGGGATCGCCAATATTATCGACAAAGACGACCGCTTCACGCTGTTGGCGACGGCGGCCGACGGGGACAGATTCCTCGAAGCCGTGCGGCGAATGACCTTCGATATCGGCATTATCGGCTGGAATATGCCCTATCTGGATGGGCGGGGCGTTTTGAAAGCCTTGGCCGAAACCCGCGAACCGACCCCCAAAATCATCATTTATACCGGCAATTCATCCCCCGACGTGCCGCGCCAGGTCATGCAACTGGGCGGCGCCGGTTTTTGCAACAAGAGCGAAAGCCCGGAACGGCTGGTCGAAACCATACTCGCCGTCGCCGAAGGCCGCATGGTGTTTCCCTTCATGGACATGAGCAATCCGGCTAATGATCCCTTCGACGCCCTGACAACCCGCGAACAGGAACTGCTGGCCTCGTTATCCGATGGGCGCACCAATATGCAGATTGCCGACGATCTGGGCATATCCCTGAACACGGTGAAATTCCACCTCAAGAACCTGTACAGCAAGCTGACAGTCAAAAACCGCTCCCAGGCCGTCGCCTGTTTTTTGCGCACCCGCATGGGTCACTAACACACTCTCCCCGAACGGGTAGGGGGTAGCCCCCTCGTAAGAGATTTACCTACCCCCCTAGAGGGTGTTTCGGACTGGCGCACAAAAACCAATGATCCGACATCGACTTAAGCGACGATTCTTAAAGCAAGGTGGATAATTAGATGGAAGGTGCCTTCGTGCCGTTCAAACGCGTCAACCGGCCGATCATTTTGGGAATCGTCGGCGATTCGGCGGCCGGGAAAACCACCCTGACGGAAGGCATCGCCAATATCCTGGGTCCCGACAAGGTGGTAACCATCTGCACCGATGATTACCACCGCTACGACCGCGCCGAACGCGCCGAAAATGGCCTCTCGGCGCTCGACCCCGAATGCAATTACATCGATATCCTTGAACAACACATCCAGTTGCTCAGGGAAGGCAAGCCGATCCTCAAGCCCATCTACAACCACCATCACGGGACCCTGGATAGGCCGGTCTACGTGGAACCCCGCGAATATATCATCATGGAAGGCCTGCTGGGTTATTCGACCCGGGCCATGCGCGATGCCTATGACGTCAAGGTCTACCTGGAACCGACCGAAAACCTGCGCGTCAAATGGAAGATCCAGCGCGATTGCACGAAGCGCGGATACGATGAAATGGCTGTCATCAAGTCTCTGGCGAAAAGGGTCGATGACAGCATCGATTTCATTCAACCGCAGCGGACCTTCGCCGATATGGTCGTCGGCTTTTATCAACCCGATGGCCGCACCCAGGAAACCGGCGCGCAGTTAAACGTGCGCCACACCCTGCGCCCGACCTTGCCGCACCCGGACCTGACGCCGATCCTGGAAGTCGGCGCCAAAAAAGGCCTGCGGCTGGAACTGGCCCGCGACATCGATGGCAAACCGGTGGATGTTCTCGATATCGCCGGTAACGTCGATGCCGAACGGGCCAAAGCAATGGAAAATTTGCTGTGGGACCTGATCCCCGAAGCCCAGCACCTGCGCGAAAACGTCGGCGCGTTTACCGACGAAGAAAACAATCTTTCGATCAGCCACCCACTGGCCCTGTCGCAATTGATGATCACTTACCATATGGTCAAGGCGGCGTTGGGGCACCACGCGATATAGTTTGTTGAATTTTAATGGATACCTAACGGGAGACTTCAAGACATGACTGCTACCCACAAAGAAATGGCCAACGCCATCCGTTTTCTGTCGGTCGACGCCGTCCAGGCCGCCAATTCGGGTCATCCGGGAATGCCCATGGGCATGGCCGATGTCGCCACCGTGCTGTTTACTCAGTTCCTGAAGTTCGATGCCAAGGCGCCGAAATGGCAGGATCGCGACCGCTTTGTGTTGTCCGCTGGCCATGGTTCCATGTTGATGTATTCGCTGCTGCACCTGAACGGATACAAAGTGTCGATCAAGGACATCAAGAATTTCCGCCAATTGGGATCCAAGACCGCCGGGCATCCGGAATACGGTCACGTCGATGGCGTGGAGACGACGACCGGACCGCTGGGGCAGGGCATCACCACGGCGGTCGGCTTCGCGCTGGCTGAAAAAATGCTCGCCACGCGGCACGGAGTCAGGGCGGTCGATCACTATACCTACGCCATCGCCGGCGATGGCTGCCTTATGGAAGGCATCAGCCAGGAAGCCATTTCCCTGGCCGGTCATTTGAAACTGAACAAATTGATCGTCCTGTGGGACGACAACGACATCTGCATCGACGGCGCCACCAACATGACCACGTCCGATGATCAGTGCAAACGCTTCGAAGCGTCGGGCTGGGATACCCAGGCCATCGACGGCCACAACCCCGCTGCCATCGCGCGCGCCCTGAAAAGGGCCAAAAAATCGGGTCGGCCTTCGCTGATTGCCTGCAAAACCACCATCGGTTACGGCGCACCGACCAAAGCCGGTACCCACGCCACCCACGGCGCGCCCTTGGGGGCGGCCGAAATTCAGGGAATGCGCGAGGGTCTGGGCTGGCGGCATGGGCCGTTCGTGGTTCCCAAAAACGTGCTCGCCGCCTGGCGCAAGGCCGGGGCGCGCGGCACCAAGGTGCGTCAGGGCTGGGAAAAACGCACCGCCAAAATGAAGAATTCAAGCGACTTCAAGCGCGCCGCCGCCGGTAAGTTGCCGACGGGTTGGAGCGCCAAGCTCGATGCCTTCAAAAAGCAAATGGCCACCGACAAGCCTAAACTGGCGACCCGCCAGGCATCGGGCAAGGTGCTGGAAGTGCTGACCGCCGCGATTCCGGCGATGATCGGCGGCTCGGCCGACCTGACCGGTTCGGTCAATACCATGACCTCGTCGACCAAATCTATCTCCAACAGCGATTTCTCCGGTCGCTACATTCACTATGGCGTGCGTGAACATGCCATGGGCGCGATCATGAACGGCCTGGCCTTGCACGGCGGGTTCATTCCTTACAGCGGCACCTTCGCGGTCTTCGCCGATTACATGAAGGGCGCCATGCGGCTGTCGGCGTTGATGGAACAACGGGTGATCTACGTGCTGACCCACGATTCAATCGGCCTGGGCGAAGACGGCCCGACCCATCAGCCGGTGGAAACCCTGGCCATGTTGCGTGCCATGCCCAACTTCAATGTGTTCCGCCCCTGTGATGTGGTGGAAACGGCGGAATGCTGGCAGATGGCCCTGGAACTGGACAAAACGCCTTCCGGCATGGTGCTGACCCGTCAGGGCCTGGCCCCGCAGCGCACTGTCCACAAGAAAAGCAACATGGTCGCCAAGGGCGCCTATGTGTTGGCCGAAGCCAAGGGCGGCGCGGAAAAACGCAAAGTCACGTTGCTGGCCACCGGATCGGAAGTCGAAATCGCCATGGCGGCGCGAGATACCTTGCAAAGCCAGCGCATTCCCACCGCCGTTGTTTCCATGCCGTGTTGGGAACTGTTCGACGCCCAAACCCCGGCTTACCGCGCCAAGGTGCTGGGCGGAAAAACGGTCAAGGTCGCTGTCGAAGCCGCCGTGCGCTTCGGCTGGGACAAATATATCGGCCCCGAAGGTGGCTTTGTCGGCATGAATAGTTTCGGCGCGTCGGCCCCGGCGACCGATTTGTACAAACATTTTGGCATTACGGCTGAAAATGTTGTCGCCGAAGCGAAGGCACGCCTGTAACCTGTATATAAGAAATCTAAATTTCCAGAAGAAGGAACTCAGTTATGGCACTCGTATCGATGCGTCAGCTTCTCGACCATGCGGCCGAAAACGGCTACGGCCTGCCGGCCTTTAACGTCAACAATATGGAACAGGTCAAGGCGATCATGATCGCCGCCGATGCCACCGACAGCCCGGTAATCCTGCAAGGTTCGGCAGGCGCGCGTAAGTACGCCGGCGAGACATTCCTGCGGCATTTGATCCTGGCCGCCATCGAAGCCTATCCGCACATTCCCGTTTGTATGCATCAGGACCATGGCACCAGCCCGGCGGTTTGCCAGCGTTCCATCCAGTCCGGTTTCAGCTCGGTCATGATGGATGGCTCGCTGGAAGCCGATGGCAAAACGCCTTCGTCGTTTGATTACAACGTTGAGACCACCCGCCGAGTCGTCGAAATGGCCCACGATTGCGGCGTTTCCGTCGAAGGTGAACTGGGTTGTCTGGGGTCGCTGGAAACCGGCGAAGGGGAAGCCGAAGACGGTGTCGGCGCCGAAGGCAAGCTCGACATGGACCAACTGCTGACCGACCCCGACGAGGCCGCCGACTTTGTCGCCAAGACCCACGTCGATGCGCTTGCCATCGCCATCGGCACCAGCCACGGCGCCTATAAGTTCACTCGTCCGCCGACCGGTGATATTCTGGCGATCAATCGGGTCAAGGAAATCAATGCCCGTATTCCCAACACCCATCTGGTCATGCACGGGTCATCTTCGGTGCCGCAAGACTGGTTGAAAATCATCAACGATCACGGTGGCGAAATGGGCGAAACCTATGGCGTGCCGGTCGAAGAAATTGTCGAAGGCATCAAGCACGGTGTCCGCAAGATCAACATCGACACCGATTTGCGCATGGCCTCGACCGGTTCTATTCGGCGTCACCTGGATGCAAACAAATCCAATTTCGATCCCCGTAAATTTTTAGCCGAAGCGACCACCGGCATGACCGAAATTTGCAAGGCCCGTTACGAAGCCTTCGGCACGGCGGGTAACGCCAGCAAGATCAAGGCGCAGTCGCTGGAAATCATGTTCGACCGGTATGCATCGGGCGAGTTGGATCCGAAAATTAACTGACGTTTAAAAGTTCGTTTGAAATGCGAAAAGGGCGGGGCCGCAAGGTCTCGCCATTTTCATGTCAGAGTTCCTGATTTTTAACTATACGATACGGACCGTATCATATATATCATTCCTATGTTTATCACACTTCCAACATCAAACTTGCCGTCTCGTGGACGGCGACGGTCATCAGATAGTCATCAGGGGATTTTGGCCGCCGCCAAATCTCTGGTGGCTGAAAAAGGCTATTCGGCCACATCCATTGAGGCCGTAGCGGAGCGCGCCGGGGTCGGCAAAACGACCATTTACCGTTGGTGGCCAAGCAAGTCGGATCTTTTTACGGAAGTCTATGGCGTGCTGGTCGCCCCGGAAAAACTGATGATGGACAGCGGCACGTTGAAAGAAGACATGCAGCATTTGTTCAAGGCCTTGTTCAAGATTTATCGCCAGGCGGTGGCCCCGGTGATCCTTGCCGGCCTAATTTCCGACGCCCAACACAATGATGACGCGCGCCGGACACTGAAAGGCGGAATAGTAATTGGGCGTCGCGATCTTTTGGCCGTACCTTTAAAGCGGGCGTTAGAACGCGGCGAGGTATCAAAGGATGTGGATATCGATTTCATCGTCGATCTGATCGTCGGGGCGATTTGGCACAAAATCCTCACGAAGCCGAAACAGTTCAATGCCCACTTTCAGAAAAACCTGTGCAACATGGTGCTGAAGATGGGAAACGTTTCATGACGCAGCAAATTGTTAGCTATGTAGACACCTATCGTCCCGGCGCCTTGTCGACGCTGTGCGCCTTACAAACGCAATATTACGCCCGCGACTGGGGATTTGATCACACATATGAGGCGGTCGTTTCGGCGGGCATGGGTGAATTTTTATCGCGATACAATCCGGCGACCGATTTGACCCTCCTCGCCATATCCGGCGACGACATCATCGGCGGCATCGTGATTGATGGCGGCGATCAAGTGCATCGTTCGGCTCGCCTGCGCTGGTATATCGTTGCTGAAAATTTTCGGGGACGCGGGGTTGGTCGATCATTGATCGAACGGGCCATGAAATTTATTCGACGCCAAGAATTTGAAAATGTTTTCCTGACCACGTTCGACGGCCTGAATTCGGCCCGGAATTTGTACGAAAAAGCCGGCTTTCACCTGGTCGACCAAAATGAAAAAAGCACGTGGGGAAAACCTGTCATGGAACAACGGTTCGAATTTGTCTCCTCTAAATAGAACCGGGATGACCTAGCCCTGCCGACGTTTGTCGCGCAAGACTTCCGAGGCTTCACCGAGCACGAAATCCTTGAAGGCCTGGGCCGGGGGCGACAGGCGTTTTCCTTTGTGGTGAACCAGGTACCAGTGACGCGGGATCGGCAGGCCCTTGACGTCCAATTCAACCACCAGCCCGGCGCCCAGTTCCATGCGCACGGCGTCCCGCGACATCAGGCCCAAGCCGAGCCCGGCCTGAACGCTCTGCTTTAAGGCCTCGGCCCCGGAAACTTCCATACCGGAAACGAAGGTTTGCTCTTTTTCCGCAAAAAACCGTTCCATGGCCCTGCGGGTCCCGGACCCTTGTTCGCGCATGATGAACGTCTCCTCGCCAAGCGCGGCGGGGGACAGGCGTTTGCGGTTGGCCAGACGGTGGTCAGGATGGGCGACAATAACCAGTGGGTTTTCGAGGAAGCTGCTGGCTTCGAGATCCAGGGAGGCCGGCGGCCGCCCCATAATCACCAGATCGACGTCGTTGTCGGATAGCTGGCCCAGCAATTCCTTGTGGTTGGCGACATCTAAAACAATACCGACGCCGGGATAGCGTTGTTGAAATATCTGCAACAGGTCGGGCGCAAAGGTATTGACCGTGGTCACCACGGAAATGCGCAGGCGGCCGGTTTTAACGCCCTTGCGTTCGTTAAGGGCGGATTCCAGATCATCGAGCCGCTGCAAAATGGCGCGGGCCCCGGCGAGCACTTCTTCGCCTTCTTCGGTCAAATCGATGCGCTTGCCGCGCTGTTCGATCAGGGCGACCCCAAGCTGGCTTTCCAGTTGCTTGATTTGCATGGAAACGGCGGGCTGGGTCAGGCCTAATTGATCGGCCACACGGGTAAAGTTGCGGTGCCGGGCGAGGGCCTGGAAGGCGGTCATCTGGCGCAAGGTGATGTTCAATGTCATGTCGGGCTAACTATAAATTAAATTTATGATTATTATCAAGTTTATTTTCTTTAGTTATGGTGTTGAGGGTGGTAAAAATGCCTGAGTTTCATCCAATTACTTAAGGAAGCAGCCAAATGGCTTTGGACCAATCCTCCCGCTATTCCGATCTGAGCCTCAGCGAAGAAAACCTGATCGCCGACGGCAAACACATCCTTGTCGCCTATATCATGCAGCCGAAATCCGGCCATGGGTACCTGGAAGCCGCCGCCCATTTCGCCGCAGAAAGTTCGACCGGCACCAATGTCGAAGTCTCGACCACCGATGATTTCACCAAGGGCGTCGATGCCCTGGTTTACGAAATCGACGAGGCCAAGGAGATCATGAAGATCGCCTATCCGATCGAGCTGTTCGACCGCAACATCACCGACGGGCGCATGATGATTGTGTCGTTCCTGACCCTGGTCATCGGCAACAATCAGGGCATGGGCGATATCGCCTACGCCAAGATGCACGATTTCTGGATGCCACCGCACGCCATCCAGCAGTTTGATGGCCCGGCCAAAGATATTTCCGACCTGTGGCGCATCCTGGGCCGCCCGGTGGTCGACGGCGGCTACATCGCCGGCACCATCATCAAGCCGAAACTGGGCCTGCGCCCGAAACAGTTCGCCGAAGCGGCCTATCAGTTCTGGTTGGGTGGCGACTTCATCAAGAACGATGAACCCCAAGGCAACCAGGTGTTCGCGCCGTTGCAGCAAACCATTCCGCTGGTTTACGATTCCATGAAACGCGCAATGGATGAAACCGGCGAAGCCAAGCTGTTTTCCGCCAACATCACTGCCGACGATCATTACGAAATGCTCGCCCGTGGCGAATTCATCCTCAAGACTTTCGGCCCCGATGCCGACAAGGTGGCCTTCCTGGTCGACGGTTACGTCGGCGGCCCGGGCATGATCACCACGGCGCGTCGGTGCTTCCCAAATCAGTACCTGCATTATCACCGGGCCGGTCACGGCGCGGTAACGTCGCCATCTGCCATGCGCGGCTACACCGCTTTCGTGCTGGCCAAGATGGCGCGCTTGCAGGGGGCTTCGGGTATCCATGTAGGAACCATGGGCTACGGCAAGATGGAAGGCGAAAACGACGACCGCGTCATCGCCTACATGATCGAACGCGACAGCGTCGATGGCCCGTTCTACCATCAGGAATGGTATGGCATGAAGCCGACGACGCCGATCATTTCGGGCGGCATGAACGCCTTGCGTCTGCCCGGATTTTTCGAAAACCTGGGCCACGCCAATGTCATCAACACCGCCGGTGGCGGCGCTTATGGCCATATCGACAGCCCGGCCGATGGCGCCCGGTCCTTGCATCAGGCTTATGATTGCTGGAAGCAGGGGGCCGACCCCATCGAATACGCGAAACAACACAAAGAATTCGCGCGCGCCTTTGAAAGCTTCCCCGGCGATGCCGACAGCCTGTTCCCGGGCTGGCGTGACAAGCTCGGCGTGCATAAATAAGGCCTGGCCGTTCGTTCTTTTTGGAGCCCCCTCGGGATGACCCGTAAAAAAAGCGACATCGATCAATTCAGGATCGCCGACGAGCCTTACTATCAGGCCATTGGCGATGAAGTCGCGCTGTACGAGGCGGCCTATAGCGAACGGCTGCCGATGATGATCAAGGGGCCGACCGGCAGCGGCAAGTCCCGCTTCATTGAACATATGGCGTGGCGGCTAAAACGCCCGTTGATCACGGTGGCCTGCAATGAAGACATGACGGCGTCGGACCTGGTCGGGCGCTATCTGCTCGACGCCGACGGTACCCGCTGGCTCGATGGGCCGTTAACGGTGGCGGCGCGCCTGGGTGCCATTTGTTATCTCGATGAAATCGTCGAGGCCCGGCAGGACACAACCGTCGTCATTCACCCGCTGACCGATCACCGCCGCACATTGCCCATCGACAAGAAGGGCGAAGTGATTGCGGCGCACGCCGATTTTCAATTGGTGATTTCTTATAACCCCGGTTATCAGAGCCTGATGAAGGATTTGAAACAATCGACCAAGCAGCGTTTCACATCCCTGGTTTTTGATTATGCCGACGCCGGTATGGAAGCCCAAATCGTCGCCACCGAAACCGGCTGCGCCGCCGACTTAGCTGAAAAGCTGGTCAAAATAGCCGGCACCGCGCGCAACCTGAAAGGCCACGGCCTGGACGAAGGCATTTCGACCCGCCTGCTCATTTACGCGGCGCGATTGATCGGCCAGGGCATCGCCCCCGTCGCCGCCTGTCGCATGGCCATGGTCGAACCGATCACCGATGATACCGATATCCGCGATACCCTGCACCACGCCATCGACGCCGTGTTTGGCTGATGCCCCTGACCGCTGCAGAATTGATTTCCTGGCGCGAGAAACTGAAATGCAGTTTCCCGCAACTGGACAGCGTTTTTGCCGACTGCATGGAAAACGCCCACGCCCGCCTGGGCGAACGGGGCTTGAACGATTATCTGGCCGGGGCCTCGCTGATCAGCGGCATCGGGCGCGGATTTGAACCGGTCCTTGTGTACCTGGAAGAAATGCCCGAAGTCGCGGAAAAGCTCGGCGAGGGCATGTTGTCGCTGGTATCGGAAACGGTGTGGACCATTTCGCGCACCCCCAACGGCAAGGCCATTCCGCCGTTCCTCGATACCATCGCCGCGGCGGCGCGCCGGCTGGGCTCCAAGGAACATCTGTGCCGCTACGTCGATATGGTGCTCGACATGATGGACCGCACGACGACCTCGATCCACGGGTTTCATGCGACCATTCCCAGCCCCGGATTGCCCGAACTTCTAAATCAGGTTCCCTATTTGCTCAGCCAGGTGTCGCTCGAAGGGGTCAAGAACTGGATCGACTTTGGCGTCGCCGCCTATCCCGATCATCCGGATCGCCAGCGCGATTATTTTTCCCTGCAATCGGCGGACAGCCGGGCCATCATGCAACGGGAACGCCACGGCACATTGTTTGTCGATCAGGAACGCCGGATGGACCTGTACATGATGGCATTGTGGCAGGATAAAAGCCGCTTCGTTCCATATGTGTTGGGGTTCGATGACGTTCGCAAGCCGGTGCCCTATTTCGATGACCTGGGCATTCGCGTTCCCGATGTTTACGACGACGTGATCGGTAACGACGGGGCAGGGGTCGCGGGGCCCGACCGCTACCGGGCGCTGATGGCCCATATGGCCGCCCACCGGCGCTGGTCATCGGCTATCTTCGCCGATAATTTCAGCCCGTTTCAGCGGCTCGCCGTCGAAGTTTTCGAAGACTGTCGCATCGAACATCTCGCCCGGCGGCATTATCCGGGGCTCGCCAACTTGTGGCGGGCCTTGCACCCCAAGCCCATCGAAGGCGACTGCGAGGCCGACAAACAATCGTGCATCCGCCACCGTCTGACGATGCTGTCCTATGCCATCCTTGATCCGCACCACCCGTACGAGGACCCCGATATTGTCGAGTTTACGGCGCGCTTTCGGGCGATGATGGAACGTCAAACAACCACGGAAGACGCGGCCCAATTGGCGATTTCCTACGTCGCAAAAACGCGCCTACAGTCCGACCAATCCGCCGACGTTTACTTCACTGATACCGTCGTCGATTACCGCGACGACAATCGCCACTTGTGGAAATTTATCGAACTTGGCGACGAAGAAGAAATGTTCGAACGCCCCGACGACAAACCGCAAACCGAAGATGAAACCGATCAGGGCCTGCCGCCGCGGCATTACCCGGAATGGGATTACGGCATCAAGGCCTATCGCCCGGACTGGGTCAGCCTGTATGAAAACCTGCATCCCGCCGGCGATAGCGCCGAAATCGACCGGCTGCTCGATAATAACCGGGTCTTGGCGAAACGCCTGAAACAGATCCTCGATCAGTTGAAGCCACAACAGTACGTGCGCCAGCGATACCAGGAAGAGGGCAGCGAGCTCGACCTGGATATCGCCGTTCGCTCGTTGATCGATTTCAAAAGCGGCGTCACGCCCGACCCGCGCATCAATATGAGCCACCGCCACGATGGCCGCGACATCGCGGTGTCGCTGTTGCTTGATTTATCGGAATCCGTCGGCCAGAAAATTCCCGGTGGCGAGCAAACTTTGCTTGAAGTCAGCCAGGAAGCCGTCGCCCTGCTGGCCTGGGCCATCGATCACCTGGGCGACAGCCTGGCCATCGCCGGGTTTTCATCAAACACCCGCCACGAAGTTCGCTTCCAGCACATCATGGGCTATGGCGAACGGTGGGACGATACCGTCAAGGCCCGCCTGGCCGCCATCGCGCCCGGTTATTCGACTCGCATGGGCGCCGCCCTTCGCCACGCCGGAAAAGCCCTGGGGGCGCGCCCGGCCGACAAAAAACTGCTGCTGGTTTTGACCGATGGCGAACCCGCCGATATCGATGTCCAGGATGGTCGCCTGCTGATCGAGGATTCACGCAAGGCCGTTCAGGAACTGGAACGCGACGGCATCTACACCTATTGCATAAATCTGGACGCCAACGCCGACGACTACGTGGCCGATATTTTCGGCACCCATTTCACCGTCATCGACCGGGTCGAACGATTGCCCGAAAAGCTACCCAAAGTTTTTATGTCGCTAACCAGGTAACCCTGATAAACCCATTGTTCATGAACACCGGAGAACGACCATGACCGTTAAAATAGCCCCCTCCATCCTGTCCGCCGATTTCGCCCGCTTGGGCGAAGAGGTCAAGGCCATCGACGCGGCGGGGTGTGACTATATCCACATCGATGTCATGGACGGCCACTTCGTTCCCAACCTGACCTTCGGGCCGGCGATCATCAAATGCATCCGGTCGTGGACCGACAAGCCCTTCGATGTTCATTTGATGATCGATCCGGCGCAGCCCTATCTGGAAGATTATGCCGCCGCCGGGGCCGATATTATTACCGTCCACGCCGAAGCCGACAAACACCTGGACAGATCCCTGCAGGTTATCCGGGGGCTGGGCAAAAAGGCCGGGGTGTCTTTGAACCCGGCGACGTCGGTATCGGTCATCGAACATGTCATGGACAAGGTCGATTTGATTTTGGTGATGTCGGTCAATCCGGGATTTGGCGGGCAAAGCTTTATCGAATCACAACTGGACAAGATCAGGACCATCCGCCAGATGATCGGCGATCGCCCGATCGAGCTGGAAGTCGATGGCGGCGTCAATGCCGGTACCATCAAGTCGGTCGTCGACGCCGGTGCCGATGTCCTGGTCGCCGGCAGCGCCGTGTTCAATGGTGATGACTACAAGGCGACAATCAGCGCCCTGCACGGCGCCCTGTAACAGGAACGAAAAAATGGCCGACCCGGACGTTTGTGCGGTCGGCCTTTTTTTAGGGATGTTCCTTACGAACCAATTGATATAAAATTATATATCAACGCCCCCTGATATTAGGTTTGATTCATACGCAATAAGGCTTGATAGAGTAATATTCGTGTTTCGACCCCATCTACCAACGAATTCGGCCCAAAAACTACGGCAACTCAGCCAGCTTCGATCGAAAGTCTGGATCGATCCCCTGCAATTGCGGCAACGGGTCCTGAGCGTCGGTTCCAAGCTCAACCTGATATATTTCTGGGAAAAAAAGTGGTTCTTCATCGCCATGGCAGTGGGGGCGTTTATGCTTCACATGCCGCTGCCCGAAGGCCTTTCCTACGATGCCATGGTGGTCCTGACCATGTCGGTCGTGGCGACCATTCTTTTTATTACCGAACCGGTGCCGTTGCCGACCGTGGCTCTGATGATTATCTGCGCCCAGGTGTTGCTGCTGGGGCACGATTCGACCAATGTCGCGAAAAGCCTGATGACGGATTCCGTCCTGTTCATCATGGGCTCGCTGATGCTGGCCGTCGCCGTCGTCAAACAGAAACTGGACAAACGCATCGCCTGGCTTCTGGTCCGGGTTACCGGCACCAAAACCTCGCGGATCTGCTTCGGCATATCGGTTTTTTCCGGCATTTTGGCGTCGTTTATCGGCGAACACACGGTCGCCGCGATGATGCTGCCGGTGGGCATCACCCTGATTACGTTAACGTCCGATGATCCCAAGAAAGTCCGCAAACTCGCCGCCGTGATTTTGTTGTCAATTTCCTATGGGGCATCCATCGCCGGTATCGGCACGCCATCGGGCGGGGCCAGGAACGCCATCATGATCGGCTACTGGAAAGAATTCTTTTTTGACCCCACCGACCCGGCGACTTACCATTTTATCGTCGGTTACCTGAAATGGATGATGTACGCCTATCCCATGTTCCTGCTGCAACTGCCCTTTGTAACGATGATTTTGCTGGCAACCTTTCGCCCCGAATACAAAGACCTGTCGCGCGCCGTTGTAAAATTACGCGCCCAGGTAGAAGCGGAAGGCCCCATGAAAAAGGGCGACTGGTTTTCGATCTTCCTGTTTTTCCTGATCCTGGTCGGCTGGATCACGATTTCCCATGATATTGGCATGGGGACCGTCGCCATTTTGGGCGTCGCCGCTTTTTTGATCACCGGCCTGGTCCGGTGGGACGACATCAATTCCGGTGTTAACTGGGGGGTGGTGTTGTTGTATGCCGCGGCCATATCGCTTGGGGTCGAAATGAAAGTCACCGGCGGCGCGCAATGGGTCGCCGAACACTTCCTTGATTTCCTTTCGCCCTTTGGCGCCCATGAAGGCTTTGGGCTGTGGGTCGCCGTTTCCGCCTTGACCACCATTGTCACCAACACCATGTCTAATGGTGCCGCCGTCGCGGTGTTGGGGCCGATTGTGTTGAAGCTTGCCGTGGTCGCCGAAGAAAGCCCCATCATCATTGGCTTTATAACCTCGATATCGTCGGCATTCGCGTATTTGACCGTGGTTGGAACGCCCGCCTGTACCATCGTTTATGCGTCCGGCTATTTAAAAACGACTGATTTTTTAATTGTGGGCTGGAAAATGGTGCTGATGTCGAGCATCATAATGCTTGTAGCGGCGTATCTGTATTGGCCACTGTTGGGTATTTGATAAGAAAAAAAATATTACGATAGGGGACGAAAAATGAACGAAACAGGTGAGGGACCTTATCGCGACGACCGTTTCCGCATACTCGTCTGTCTCGACGGTACCGATGAATCCTATCAAACCCTAAGATACGCAGCCAAGCTTGGCGGCGGTGTCGATGCCGATATTGTTCTTCTGTATGTCCGCCCCGCCGACCAGGGATTGCACTCGGGCGGCATGAACGTCAGCGTGGCGCGGGAAAACATGATGAAATGGGGGCTCGAACTTCCCGGCATCAAGTACCTTAAAAAAGGCCGCGACCAGTTGATCGAAATGGGCGTGATGGGCGAAGACTGGGAAGAACGCAGCACCAATACCGGCGTCGAAGGCGACCCCCTGGGTGACAACAAAATTGAATATTCCAACAAGGACGGCAAACAGATCGTCCTCAAGTTAAAGGTCGCCACCGATATTGCCTCGGGCATCCTTGAACAATGGGAACTTGGCCAGTACGACATCATAATCCTTGGTGGGTCCGGTCGCTGGCGGGGCGTTGCCAAATCGTTGTGGGATCCGGCGGTGGCCGAAAAAGTCGCCGTCCACGCGCCGTGTTCGGTCCTGGTGGCCCGCGGGCTCGATATCGGCCATGGGCATTTGATCTGTACGGATGGCTCGGATCGATCCCTTGATACCGTTCGCAAAGACGCTTATCTGGCATCGCGGTGTGAATGCCCGGTTTCGCTGATATCGGTGGCTTTGGATGTGGAAAGCGAACCCGACGCCAAAAGGTACGTCGAAGAAGCGCGCAAGGAACTCGAATCCATGGGCATTGAGACGGCGGAAACCATCACCGAGGTCGGCAATCCTGTCGAGGTTATTGTCGAACGGGGACCGGATTATTCGGTCATTGTGGTTTCCGATACCGGTAAATCCGGCATCAAGCGTTTCTTTATGGGAAGTGTCGCCTTTAAGGTGCTTCAGGAATCATTCAATTCGGTAATGATCGTCAGGTAATCGCGTCGATTTCCTCGTCCGTCAGGCTACCCGGAACGACCGTAACGGGAACCCTTAGGCGACCCGCCATTTTTTGCACCAAATACGAGACCAGCGGGCCCGGTCCTTCGGTACCGGAAGAGGCACCCAGCACCAGCAGCGATATGTCGAGTTCCTGTTCGATCAATTCCATCAACTGTTCGGAAATAATGCCTTCCCGGATATAGACGATGGGCATTTTGCCGGTGCGTTTGTAAACGATATTTGAAATGATTTTTAACAGGTCTTCGGCTTCCTGACGGCGTTCTTCACGCATCAGGTCACCGACTGATGCCCAGTGCTGGAATTCGGCAGGTTCGATGACATAAAGCAGCGCCACCCGTCCGCCGACACGTTTCGCCCGCGCACATGAAAAACGCAGAGCCTGGCTCAGTTCTTCGCTTTCATCGACGACGCAAAGAAATGTAAATTCCTTTTCCGTTTCGCCGTCTTGTGGTGCGTCTTGCTGATCCGTATCGGTATTCATTATTATGTCCGTCGTAGCTGATTATGATTTGCGGAATATGACACTGGCCAACCACCCCGCCGCAGCCGCAAGTATAACGGCGAGTATGCCATATAAAAGGGCATTGCGATGGGCAAATTCGTAAATGCTGGCCTCGATACCGAATTTTTGAACCGCCAATATGGTCGTATGTTCATCGACAATATGGTTATCGCGAAACACGAAAACATCGACGCCGTATTCACCAACGGGAACATTGGCAGGAAAATGAAGATTGGTTCGAAAAAGGCTTTTGCCTTTGAAATACACATTCCCGGGCTTTTTGCCAAATAACCCTTCGTCTTGTTTGGTGGCAATAAGTCCGGCGCGGAATTCGCGGACCTGCGCCTTGATAAGCGCCGGCACCTGATCCTGATTTTTTAGGGACAAATCCAGGCCATTGATGCCGATTTTGTGGATTTTGGCGATTTTATCGCTCAGGAATTCCTCGATCGGCCGGTTTGCCGCAATGTAGTAATAGGATGGAACGGACTCGAACGTCATTTCGACGCCGTTGGCCCAAACCCCCATGACCCGTTCCTTGCGACGCACCACTTCGTCCTGGAATGGCCCCCGGACGACGACCACGATATCGGCATTGTTGTCGTTGTTGAACGACCCGAACAGCAGCAGGTCGGTGCCGGTAAAGCTGGTGGTGATGGGAACAACCGTCTTGGAAAGATCGACGACCAGTTCACCGGCTTTTGTTTGGGTGCTGAACCCGATCGTAAGGGCGATCATAAAGGTGATTATCGGCACGATCCGCATGTCAGTGTGCTCCCACAAGGCCGAGAGTGAACATTTCGGCGGGAGCGGCAATCAGGTCATAGGATATTTTGGCGCACACCAACAACACCATCAACGCCAGCAAACCGCGCAATTGTTCGCCTTTTAATTTAACCCCGGCACGGGCGCCGATTTGGGCGCCGACGACACCGCCGGCCAGTAACAACAGGGCCAGCACCACGTCGACGGTCTGGGTGTTAACGGCCTGCAATACGGTAACGTTGGCGGTAACGAAAATAATCTGGAACAAAGACGTGCCGACGACCACGGCGGTCGGCATGCCCAACAAATAAATCATCGCCGGCACCATGACAAAGCCGCCACCGACACCCATGATGGCGGCCAGCAACCCGACCAAAGCGCCGATACCGATGGGCAGCAGGGCGCTGACATACAAACGCGAACGCCGGAACCGGACCTTGAACGGTAATCCATGCATCCAGTTGTGGGTCCGCTTGGGGGGCGCGATATGCTTCCTGGAGCGCCGCATGGCGTTGAGGCTTTCAATCAGCATCAAGAAGCCGATGATGCCAAGAAAGATCACATAAGACAGTTTGATGACCAGATCTAGTTGCCCAAGATCGCGCAGGAATGAGAACAACATGACGCCCAAAGACGACCCAATCACGCCGCCCACCAACAACATGGTTCCCATCTTGAAATCTACATTGCCCCGTTTCCAATGGGCCAAAACCCCGGAAACGGATGAGGCGACGATCTGGTTCGCTTCGGTCGCCACGGCGACGGCAGGGGGTATACCGATGAAAATCAGCAAGGGCGTCATCAGGAAGCCGCCCCCGACACCAAAGACCCCCGACAAGAATCCAACACCACCGCCCATACCGAGGATCAGGAAAATATTGACCGACATTTCAGCGATAGGGAGGTAAATTTGCATGAATGCGCGATCAGACTTTCAAGAATACAGCCAAAATCGGGAAACAATTCTCATTGAACGGACGGCACGGGCGAGCGCAAATGAAGTTAGCTGACATTGCAAACGATGTGGTCATTCCGAGATATCCTGGCACTTCGGATGTTCAGTGCGCGAAACGTCGCTAACTGCCTGAAACCGAAGAAACAATATGAGAGACAGGAGGCATCAACATCACGAGGATGAAGATTAGCCGCTTCTAATGTAATTATCCCTATGTGTCAACCATTTAACCGGTTTTTGACGCCACAAATAACACCTTTCAGGGGTTCTTGCGGTCCTGACAGGGCTTTGCATACAGACAATGCAGCACTTCGATAATGGCCCTGGATTCGGCCCCTTCGAGCGAGTATTTAACCGACTGACCGGCCCGTTGGGTGGCGACCAGTTTGTGATCTCGGAGTACCGCCAAATGTTGCGATATGGCCGATTGGCTCAATCCGATGAAATCTTCTATTTCGGTAACGGTTTTTTCGCCATTCACCAAAAAGCACAAAATCATCAGGCGCGTTTCGTTGCTCATGGCTTTAAGCAACAGGCTCGCTTCCACATGCCCCCCCATGGCCATGGCGCCGTCGCTATATTGCATATCCAATTTTACATTCATAAACATTAGATAAATCTAATACATAAGCCCTGTCAAGTGTATGGTCACATAAAGACGCCGGGCGAATAATCAAATGAACGTGATTTCCAACGCCGGGCATGGCCTGTCACGGTGAATACATTGTACAATCGGCAAGAATAAATGGCCCTAGGTACCGAAGGAGCGTAGCGAATGTCCGGCAGACTCATTTTCGCCTTTTTGATCACCGTCCTGTTTCAAACCTGGACGGCGCCCCCGGCACAGGCGGCGTCGGACAATTTGTTGCCCGAAGCCGCCGTCGGCGAAAACGGCCTGCACACCCAGACCTGGTTTCACGAGGGGTTCCTTGATCTTTCCGAAGATTTGAAAGAAGCGGCGGCAGAAGGCAAACGACTGGTCATTTTTTGGGAACAAAAGGGGTGCCCGTATTGCAAACGTATGCACGAAGTCAATTTGCGCATTCCCCGTATTGTCGACTACATCAACAAGAACTTTTATGTCATCCAGTTGAATTTGTGGGGTGACCGCGAGGTCACGGATTTCGACGGCACCGTGTTGACCGAAAAGAAACTGGCCAACAAATATGCAATTTTATTTACGCCGACGATCCAGTTTTTCCCGGAAACCCTGGACTTGGTCGCCCACCGCCCCGGCAATGAAGCCGAAGTCGTTCGCATCCCGGGATATTTCAAGCCCTTCCACTTTTACTTTCTGTTCAATTACGCCTTCAATAAAGGCTACATAGAACAGCCCAATTTCCAGCGATGGCTGGGCGGAATCGGCGACAAGCTAACTGCCGCAGGCGTCAAATTTGATCTGTGGAGCGATCAACTGCCGGAAAACATGCCGGCGGGTTTCTGAAGGATCAACCGATCTGGCTGAAGATGGGGAAGGTTTCCAGCAACCACTGAGAGGCATCGGCCAGGGAGCCTGTAAATATGGCGACACCGGTCACCACCAACAACACGCCGATGGTCACTTCCACCTTGCCCATATGTTTCCTGAACCGGGCCATAAACTTCATGAAGGGTCTGACCGCCAGCGCCGCGATCAGGAACGGAATACCGATACCGGCGGCATAGACCGACAGCAGGGATGCCCCATACCAAATTGAATCACCGCCCGCGGCGACCATCAGGATTGTCGCAAGGATAGGCCCGACACAGGGTGTCCAGCCGAAGGCGAAGGCCAGGCCCAGCAGGTAGGAGCCGACAATACCGGTGGGCTTCTTTTCAATGTGAAATCGTTTCTCGAAATTCAGGAAGCCGATCCTGAACAGGCCCATGTAGTGCAGGCCGAAAATAACAATAATAACGCCGCCGATTTTACTTAGGACATCGATGTTACTGACGATTACCTGGCTTAAAGCCGTCGCAGATGCACCCAGGAGCACAAATATTGTACCGAAGCCGAAGACGAACGCCACCGATGCGATGAAGACCCGTTTTGAAACTTCCCGGTCAACGCCGCCCTCGGCGGTCAACTCATCCAGCGACGCGCCTCCTAAAAAACACAGGTAAGCGGGAATCAACGGCAGGACACACGGCGAGACGAAGCTTAAGAAACCGGCACTTAACGCACCGGCATAGCTGATCTGAAAAGGGTCCATTTATATTTATCCATTCCGTCGAAAACAGGATGCCCGATGGTGCACGTTGATGACCCGAACATCAAATAACGTTCGCGTGTTCCGGTGTTGGTGGAACCCCTTACAACCCGCTGATTTTGATGTTGGTATTTTCTGGAACATCGACGACTTTTTGCTGTTTCAAATAATCGGTGACGACGTCGTAAATCGGCGGTCCTTCGGTCGCTTCATTGACCGATGCCCAGCCGGCAACCACGTAACTGCGAGCCGGATCAATCGCATCGCCGGTGCTCAACAGAGTCATGTCGGATATTCTTGACCCCATGGGGTTGGCGACATTGATGGCATATCCCATGCCGCCGACACGCACCATATCGCCACCCTGCTGATAATAGGGATCGATGTTGAACAGGTTGTCGGCGACATCTTCCAAAATGGTTTTCAGGAATTCACCGGTCATCTCGTTGCGGTAACAGGCGGGGTAAGTGATGGCGGTTTGGGTATAGACGTCATCGACGGTGATGTCGGATCCCGAAGGCACGGTGCGCCCCCATCGGAACCCGGGAGACAGGGCAATTTCGGCATCCCGTTCCTGCAGCATCGCCTGGCAGATCAGGTCATCGAAGGTGCCGTTGAAATTTCCGCGCCGATACAGGGTGCTATCGGTTTTCGCCAAGACGGTCGACAGCTCTTTTTCATGGGGGCCGCGAATGGTTTCGATGACTTTTGTCATTTCCGGATCGGCGGCGATGGCGTCGGAAAATACCGGCATCAGCTTGAAGCTGAAATCCTTGATCTTCTTGTTTTGTACGTCCAGGTCCAACCGGCCCAAAAACTTGCTGTGCGATCCCGTCGCCACCAACAGGGTGTCGTTGACTTTAACCACGCCGGGAATGGCGTCGTGGGTGTGGCCGGTCAGAATAACGTCGATTCCATCAACTCGAGAAGCCAGCTTGCGATCAACATCGAAACCGTTATGGCTGGCCAGGACAATCAGGTCGGCATCCGCCTCGCGGGCTTTTTTCACATGCTGGCGGACAACGTCTTCCTGAATACCGAACGACCAATCGGGAATCATATAGCGCGGGTTGGCGATGGGGGTATAGGGGAAGGCCTGGCCGATGACAGCGATTTTAATGCCGCCGCGTTCGAAATAATGGGTGCTTTCGAACACCGGTTCTTCAAATTCCGTATCGCGCACGTTACCGGCAAGAAACGGGAAATTGCATTTCTCGATGAGTTCCTTGACCCGTTCGGCGCCATAGGTGAATTCCCAATGGGCGGTCATGACGTCGACGCCAAGGGCGTTCTGGATGTTGACCATATCTTCGCCCTGGGTTTTCAGCGAGGTATAGGACCCCTGCCAGGTGTCGCCGTTGTCGACCAACAAGGTATTGCCCGGGCGTTCGGCGCGGATAGCCTTGATCATCGTCGCCATGTGGGCCATGCCGCCGATGCGGCCGTATTCGCGGGCCAGGCGGGTGAAATCGTCGCTGGAAAAGGCATAGGCATCGCTGGTGCCGGGGGCGAGGCCGAAATTCTTGAGAAAATCCTTGCCCGTCAGGTGCGGCGGCAGGCCGTTGACTTCGCCGACACCGATATTGACCGAGGGTTCGCGAAAATACAGGGGCACGATTTGCGCGTGACAATCGGTGAAGTTCAGCAACGTCACTTGACCGACGGGTTTGAATTTCAGGATTTCGTCCTGGGTAATCTTGCGCGCCGCGGCGGCCGCGGTAATACCACCCAAGGGCGCCATCATGGCCGCAGTGGCGGCGGTTACCTGCATAAAATCTCGACGTGTCAGCATTGAAGGATCGTCTCCAGGATTCTACTGAATCAAAAATAGAGTAAAAAAACGGGCGGCACCCGGATTGAACCGTGTCGCCGCCCGTTATCTAGATAACAGCCTCGAGACTAGTTCCTGACTGAAGGAGTCTCATTTGGCAGGCCGTTTGCGCGGTGTGACAGGTACAATTCCAGATTGGTGTACTCGTCAGAACCCTGCTTGTAGGGTTCCGAACGCACATTCGTGTTGCAGCCCCGGAACCGGCGATGCAGCGAGCCGGGCTTCTGCCATTTCAGACGATAAGTCGGAAAGCCGTTCGGCAATCCACTGGTCAGAACATTGGCCCGGATATGCATTCCGGCATAATCCGTGTGGCAGTGCTTGCAAGCCAAATCCAAACCGCCCCGGCGTTCGTTATAGAACGCCTTGCCTTTTTCGTAGAACGGGGCCGCCTTGCCGGCAATGGAAACGTTCAGCGGCATGCCTCGAGATTGTTTCTTAACGAAAATAGCCATTCCCAGCATATTGTCGCTTTCCCATTTCCAGGCTTTTGCCTTCATACGTTTGGTCCGGCAATTATTAATTTCGTCTTGAATAGCCCGCAATTTTCCATCTTCTTCGTTGTACTTGGGGTAAGAGATGGAAACACCTTTCAAGCTCGAGCCGTCTGCACCATGGCATTCGGCGCAGGATTTACCGGCGTCGCCATCGACTTTTGACCACTGATCTTCACCGATGTCGTAGAAAATGAAAGCCGGATTATCGATGTCGTCGTCCTGCATGGCCTGTGTTTCGGCTATTGCGTAGTCGTAACCGGACAAAAGCATTTCGTCCTTTCCAGAAGCGCAAGCGACAAGCAAAGCAGTCAAGCCCAAAAAACCGGCTGCCCGCTTTAAATATTTAGCGTGTGTCATATCATAAAACCTTCCCTGAAGTATTCCCTAGGAGACAGTGATTTTTGCCTGGGCCGGTACCTTTTTTCCGGCATCGTCGGTCCATGCGAAATCGAACGTCCCGCTTTCGGTCACCTTCGCGAAAAAGGCGAAATACGGGTTTGCGGCAACCGCCGGGTGGATCGTGGCACTGAAGATTTCCTTGCCGTTAAAGCTGCAGACAAAGTTATTGATAATCATCCGCGGGATTATCTTGCCGGTCTTCTTGTCCTTGCGGAGTCCCGTTTCCATATTATGGGCATACAGGGTCTTGATCTGAATGATCTGTCCCGCCTTGGCTTTTTTCGGGACTTTGATACGTGGTTTTTTAGCCATTATATAGTTCTCCTGAATTCCTGGGTCAGCCGCCGCAGCCGCCGATGGTGACTTTGACCTGTTTCGTGCTGCCGTATATCGATCCGTCACTCATGACGGCAACAGCACGCACGTTCTGGGTCTTGCTAAGTCGCAAACGAGTCGAAACTTCAGCCTTGCCCATGCCAGGGCTCATGGAGAAAGTCACGACTTCAGGATTGGGGTTTCCTTCGGCGACGACATGGACAAACTTGACATAATTACTGTCCGTCATAGGGCTGTCGACACTGATGGTGATCGGAACGGTCGCACCGTTTTCCGCGATTTCAGGCAATTTCAATGTAACTTTGCCTTCTTTGGCGGCGCCACCGGCCATTTTCATCAAATATTTTGATGCGGCATCAGCGCTTGCCATCGCGTCATTGCTCGCAAAGCCGCTTCCGACCAACGCAACGGCGCCGGCACCAACGGCTTGAAGCACCTGTCGGCGACCCAAGGCTGTGTTTGTTTTCATAAATACAGACATATGATTTCCTTATTCGTGTGGGAAAGTCCCTGAAATTAGCCCTTGAGAGTTTTCAGATACGCGATGATATCTTCGACTTCCTGGGCTTTCAGGATCGTTTTCCCTTGAAATTTTTTCAGGACCCGGTTTTTGGCGACCTTCAAAAACGATGGCATGATGGTGTCGGGATTGAGAACCTTGGGGTCAACCAAGCGCAACCTCATTTCACCTTCGCTCATGTAGCTGGCAACGCCGTTTAGGCTCGGGCCAATTTCGCCATGAAACTGCTGTTTGGGAATGGGCATGACGTGACACGCCAGGCAATTTCCCTTTTTCTTGCTGATGGCAAGTTTCATACCATTTGCAGGATCACCGGCCTTGCCGGTCAACGAAGCAGGAATCGTACTGTTTACAATTTTATATTCCCCGGCGTGGACGCTCGTAGCAAGCGCTCCGCAGAGAACGGCACCGAGAACGGCGCCTGTCAGTTTGCTGTAGGCCATTATCCCTCCCTATAGCGGTTTCATGTGGCGACAAAATACGCACACACATCAAACTGTACCGGAGACGCTGGCTACTAATTTTAGGATGCCCTGGCGTCCCGGAACTCGCAACTTTCGTCCTGATTATTTCAGGCTTCTTATATGATAGTTTTATAAACTAACTCAAAATTGGAGCTAAAGGCAAGGGTGTATCTCGTCGGAAATACTCCAAAAAATCCCGCGAACCATAGGAATTTGGCAAATGTCATGGAAACCCCGAAGCTAAACCATATTTTTTTAAGGGTATCCCCTTATATGATTACAGGCGGGAATTTCAGGGCCTAGATCAGTTCATATTTCGTTTGAAACAACAGGTGTTCAAACGAAATATGAAAAACGGGTCGATACCAAATGAGCGAGCCGATTTACACGCTTAAACGGAATCAAGATGTGATTCGGTTTAAGCGAGATCGAATCTAGTCGCCCGAGGTCAGCGCCTTGATCGCACCGCCCAGGCTGCCTTCTTCCATGTATTTCAGCCCGACCAGGCCGCCGACGATGATCGAAATCAAGGCGATCAGCGATCCGAGCGCCAGGGTCGAAAACCCGGTGATGCCTTGCCCGACCGTGCAGCCCAACGCGACGACCCCACCGATCCCCATGATAGCGGCGCCGAACAGGTGGCGTTTCATGTCGTCGGTGTCGCTAAAGGCTTCGATACGGAACGTATTTGTCGCCATCGCCACCAAAAATGACCCGACAATAACGCCGCCGACCGTGGCGATACCGAAATTGATGGTCGCCCCGGTAAAGGTCATCAGGTACTGGATACCTTCACCGGCGGGGCTGACAAAGGTAAACGAAAACAGCGGCAGGGGATCAAATTCATCGGCCCCCAAGACGCCGGTGATCCACCAGCCTCCGACGACCAACGCGCCGATGATCACCCCGCCCAGCATATCATCGCCGGATTTTCGGAATGACGCATCCTTGAAACAGTATATCAGCAGCGCACCGGCGATGATGGCGGTAACGGCCAGCCGCACACTTTCGGCCTCGCTGCCAAGGGCGGCGGCGACCATATCGACAATGCCCTGTGACGGCAGCCCAACCTGGGCAAGGTCGAAGTTGGCAAAGGCTTCAAATTCCAGGCGCGCGATGCCGATCAATCCGCGCAGGGTCATGTAGGCGAAGATGCCCATGATGATAACAACGACGATAGATTTAAGATTGCCGCCGCCGATCCTGACCAGGTTTTTATTGGCGCAGCCGCCCGCCATGGTCATGCCGAAGCCGAACATCAGGCCGCCGACAATCGCGCCCAGCCAGCCTAGATTAGTGGTCTGATAGATCGAATTGTAGAGATCGATGATTTCCATCATGTGCAGGGTCTGGGCGCCGATAATGGCCACGGCAATGGCTAGCAACCAGCCCCGAAAGCGATTGTAATTGCCCATAAAGACAATGTCGGACAACGACCCCATGGTACAGAAATTGGTCCGGCTGGCCGTTGCGCCAAAGACGATGCCGGCGATAAAACCAGCAATTCCGACAACCGTTGTGACGGGCAACTCTTCCATGGATAATCTCCCCAAATGGATAAAATACGACGATCACACCAGGATTAACTTACCGGTTTTATCTGCGACCCTACTCGTTTAGCGGTGGGTATCCTGATCTGTGGGTGAGCTATATAGTATAATTTCTCGAATTAGTATATTCAGTTTTTCTTATTTTAACTTCACAAGGAATTGACCCATCGAAAAAGGGGATTGCTGTAGTGTGGTCAATAAATACTACCTACACCTTGTCTGATCACTCTAGATTACGGTATATTAGGCGTTTCTAATTACTCAATGTGTTCAAAAGAATAAAAGAATACATGTATGAAAATCACGGGCGACGGCCTGGCAACAAGGAGAACTATCATGACTGCAGAGGGCGATAACGCTAAATCAATGTCGATCATTGTCACCAAGGGCACCTTGGATTGGGCCTATCCGCCCTTTATCCTGGCGACCACGGCGGCCGCCATGGACGTTAAGGTCACCATGTTTTTCACGTTCTATGGTTTACAGTTGCTCAAGAAAAGCCTGGACCACCTGCAAATTTCAACGCTCGGCAACCCGGGCATGGAAATGCCGATGATGGGTATGCATATGACCATGCCGAACCTGATGTCGGCGATACCGGGTGTCGATGCCATGTGCACGACCATGATGAAAAATCTGATCAAGAAAAAGGGCGTCGCCTCGGTACCCGAATTGCGCGAAGCGGCGATTGAATCCGATGTCAAGATGATCGGCTGCCAGATGACCATGGATCTGTTTGAATTCGATAAAAAAGACCTGATCGATGGCATCGACATCGGCGGTGCCGCTATGTACATGGAAGGCGCCCTGAAATCGGATATCAATCTATATATCTAAAGGCAGGGGCCTAGACTGGGCGAAGGAGCTTTGAGGAATGATTCCGGCGAGCGCCAAACTTCCGCTATCTTTTGATATCGGCGATGTTGCAGAACTTTCAGCCGGCGGCGCGGAAAAGCCGCTTTCCCGCCTGTTTGCCCTTTGCAATATCGAACAGCAGCAGGAATTCGTACCGGAAAAGCGATCGTTCAGAATCCACGGTCACTCGACCACAATACGGCTGGAGCGCGCTTATTGGACCGTGCTTGAGCTCTTGGCGGGGGAAGAGGAAATGACCGTTGCTTCGCTGGTGACCCGTATTCATGATCACTGTCAAATCGCCAACGAGAAAAATTTGGCGTCCTGTTTGCGCGTCGTCTGCCTGAAGTTCATCAACGTCTGCACTTGATAAAAAGCTAATATACGGTATACATATTCAACGATCTAATTGTGGAGAGCTAGAAAATGACAACGACACTCGATACCAAAGGTATGAATTGCCCGCTGCCGATCCTCAAGGCGAAGAAAGCTCTTAAAGAACTGGCTGGCGGAGAGAACCTTCAGGTTCTGTCGACGGATCCCGGTTCCATCAAAGATTTCGAAGCTTTCTGCCGGTCGACCGGGAATGAACTTCTTGAGAGCAAAGAAGACGCCGGTGTTTACACCTATTTGATTAAAAAATCAGCGTAACGGATTGAATAAAATAAAAAATAATCCGGGCTGGGTTCTTTAAGAGAATCCGGTCCGATTTTTTTACGCTCCTGAATTTTTGTGTTTTCGGAGTCGCCATGAACAATTTTCGTAAGTTAGATCGGCTTATCCGTCCTTTCTTGAGGGCCGATCGTTTTATGCTTGCGAAGGTTTTGATGGTTTTGGCCATCATCGTGATGGCGCCAGGGGGCCTGTCACGGGCACAGGCGGCCGAACTGGTGATGTTTGAAAGCACCGCCTGCACCTGGTGCGCAGCCTGGCATAACGAAGTCGGGGTCATTTACGACAAGACACCGGAATCAAAAGTACTGCCCTTGCGCAGGGTCGATGTCGATGGCGAGCGACCCGCCGACTTGGGACATCTTGGCGGCATCAGATTTACACCGACATTTGTGATCCTTGAAGACGGCGCCGAAATCGGGCGTATTCTTGGATATCCCGGCGAAGATTTCTTCTGGCAACTGCTGGGAGAAATCGTCAAGAAGGTCGAAAGTAAACACGCGAACAAATCATAACGCGTTCAGGAAATTCTGTGATGATTCGATCGACTATATTTCAAGCGATAGCAGTGACGTTTCTGATATTTCTGTCGGCCCGCGACGTGTCGGGCGAAGAAAATCTGATTTCCTACAAGTCAATGTCCATGGACCTGGCCTTGAAAGCGGCGAGGTCTGCCCTGCAATCCTGCCGCGATCAGGGTTTTATGGTATCCGTCGCGGTGATCGAACGGGGCGGTGCGACGCAAGTTATTCTGCGCGACCAGGTGGCCGGAATCTTCACCCCAGATATCGCCTTGCGCAAGGCCAGAACGGCCCTGAGTTTTAAAACCGATACCACCAACCTTGTCGAACCGACCAGTAGCGGCAAACCGGCATCCGGTTTACGAGGATTTCCCGATGCGATTTTCGTGGGCGGCGGCGTCCGGATCGAAGCCGGTGGACTGACCGTCGGCGCAATTGGCGTATCCGGGGCGCCCGGTTCCGACATCGACGTGGCCTGCGCCAAGGCCGGCATCGAATCGATAATCGATATTCTGGATTTCTAGAGCAACTTCGACCAATACCAAGCCATCTTGCTCTCGTCCGCACGCCCGGCTCCGAGGCGTCTAAATATCGTATATATTGTCTTAAGAAGTTTCCTTTATCTATATGTCGTATTCGGGTTAGAATCCCGGCGTACCAAATAATAACATTGTATGGACAATACCATCGACAGTTCCGAAAACGACGACACCCAATCTGCTTTAGCTGATTTTTCGGATGCGGATTGGGCGATCCACTTGATCGAACAAATTCCGGACATGGCGTGTCTGTGCCATAATGGCATCGTCTCTCACGTCAATAAAGCCGGCCTTGAAATGCTGGGGCTTAAATCCGTTAAACGCCTGCAAGGCCGTCAGTTTGCAGATTTTCTACATCCTGATTATCGCGATATCGTTAATGAATTGCTGGACCAAAAATTCGTCGAGCGCGGGCCGTTTTCGGTAAAATTCCAGCGCGGCAAACAAACCAGCATCGATGCGGAAATTATCGTTTCCCCCATCGGGGATAAAATGAGCGGCCTGGTCACCGTCCTGGCGCGCGACATCACCGACAAAATACGAATCACAGAATCTTTGTTAAGAAGCGAAAACCGGTATCGCCATCTGGTCGAAAAGGCGCTGAATCTGATTTGCGTTTGCGAAGACGGATACATCACCTACATCAACGCCGCTGGATCCAAAATCCTGCATGAGAAAAATCAGTCGAAAATGATTGGGCGTCGCCTGGTAAGTATCGTTCATCCCGACTACCGGGACATCATCACAGGTGGATTGGCGGACCTGGCCGACGAATTGGAAGACCTCATTGGGACCGGGTCTTCCTTGCCGATCAAGTTGGTCTGTATTGACGGCGATGTAATCGACGTCGAACTCGCCGTTATTCCCTTCGGCGGCCCCGGCGAAGATATCTTCATGCTGGAAGCCCACGACATCACCCGCCGCTTGCAGGCGACCAACACCATCAGGGAACGCGAACAGCGGCTCAAAGGGGTCATGAATTCGGTCGCCGATGCCATTATCACGACCGACGAGAAGGGCATTATTCAATCCTTTAACCCGGCGGCTGAAAAAATGTTTGGCCATACCGCGACCGAAATTATTGGCAAAAGCATCAATCTGATCATTCACGGGAAAGACAAAAAAAATCATGACCGGTATTACCGGACCTATGAGAAAACCGGGCACCCTAATATTTTGGGCGTCACCGGACGTGAGCTGCTGGCCGTAAAGGCCAACGGAACGGTCTTTCCGATCGAACTCGCCGTTACCGAATTGCGACTAGGATCTCGTCGATTTTTTACCGGAATTATTCACGATATTACGGACCGCAAACGGGCGGAAGACGAACTGCGCCAGGCTCATGACGAACTCGAAGTACGGGTCAAGGAAAGAACTATTGAGCTAACCCAGGAAATTGTCGAACGAAAATCCGCCGAACAAAGCCTTAAATTGGCGGCAGAAGTAATCGCCAATTTGACGGAAGCCGTTGTGATCGTTGATAATAAATTCAAAGTTTCGAGCGTAAATCCGGCATTTTCCGAAATAACAGGTTTCGGCGCCCGGGAAATTGTTGGCAAGCGGCCGCCTTTTTACAAAGCCTTGAAAAAAGACCGCGACCTGTTTGAACGCATGAATACGGAATTGGATATCAAAGGGTATTGGGAAGGAGAGCTTTGGACCGCTAAACAAAACGCCCAAAAATATGCCATTCGGCTATCCATATCGGCAATCGTTACCGATAGCGGCAAGAACCTTCAGTACGCCATCGTCTTTAACGATATTACCAAGCGCAAACAGGATGAAGAACGGATCTATTTTCAAGCCAATTATGATCCTTTGACTGAACTTCCAAACCGCACCCTGTTTCAGGACCGTTTGCATCAGGGCCTGTTCACCATGGCACGATCAGACCGCAAGCTGGGCTTGATGTTCCTGGACCTTGACGGATTCAAGGAAGTGAACGACCACCACGGGCACGATGTCGGTGATCTTCTGCTTCAGGAGGCGGCCGCGAGACTGCGGGACTGTGTCCGTGACGGCGACACCGTCGCGCGCTTGGGCGGCGACGAATTTACCGTCATCATGCCAAACCTAACCGACCCGACCGACGCCCGCATTTTGGCGCAACGTATCCTCGACAGCATATCGACGCCATACCATCTCAAGGGTCAGGAATCGAACGTATCGGCCAGTATCGGCGTGACGATTTATCCCGATGATGCCACCGATGCGAATGATCTGGTCAAGAACGCCGATGTCGCCATGTACCGGGCAAAAGAGAACGGCAAGGCAAATTTCCAATTCTTCACGGCCGACCTGAACAAAGAAATCCAGGAACGGCTTATCCTTAAAAACGGCCTCGCCAGGGCCCTCCAAAATAATGAATTCGTCCTTCATTATCAGCCGAAGATGAACATTCAAACGGGAAAGATTACCGGCGTCGAGGCGCTGATGCGCTGGAACAGTGCGACAATCGGCAGCGTATCGCCGGTCAAGTTCATTCCCGTTCTGGAAGAAACCGGGTTAATCGTGGAAGTCGGTGAATGGGCGTTGCGAACGGCTTGCCAGCAACACAAAACGTGGATCGCCGAAGGCCTGCCGGCACTTCGCGTCGCGGTCAATCTATCGGCCCGGCAATTGCGGGAAGAAACATTTGTCGCCAACGTCGTTAAAATCATGAAGGAAACCGGCGCGACCCCGGATAGCCTGGAAGTCGAAATTACCGAAAGCATGTTGATGTCGGATGCGACGAATGCCGTGGACGCATTGATGAAACTGAACGACCTTGGCCTGCATATCGCGATGGATGATTTCGGAACCGGCTATTCGTCGTTGAGTTACCTGAAAAATTTCCCCATCCACACCATCAAGATCGACCGGTCATTCGTTTCCGATATCGCCACCAGCAAAGACGACACGGCCCTGGTCCAGACAATTATTCAATACAGCCACAACACCAACCGCAAGGTCGTCGCCGAAGGTGTCGAAAACGAGGAACAATTGGCGATTTTGAAACATCACCAGTGTGATGAGATTCAAGGCTACCTGTTCTCCAAGCCAATGCCCGCCGATCAAATGACCGGTTTCATGAAAGAAAAGAAATTCAACGTTTGACTAATACCAAGTTGCATCAATAATGACCCATAGAGATCGCCTCAGCGACCCGTCGGGTAGGAGAGTAGCCGCAGGCGATGCGGTGCATCGTTAAGGCTTCTCGACGCCCTCCGACGGGTCGCTGAGGCGACCGGAACGGCGGCTTCACAAGCCTTTTGGACATCGTCGCGCGCGTCTTCCGATGCACCGCATCGGTGCGCCGCACGCTCCTCGCCAAAAGACTTGTGAAGCCGTCTCTATGGGTCATTATTGATGCAATTTGGTATAGTACCCTCAGGCTTCGTTCCAGGTGCAACTCAATTGCAGCTCTCCGGCCGTATTGGCAATTGTGGCGAGACAGGTTTTTGCACTTTTCGGCGGGATCCAGGCGGCAATTCTGACTTCGTACTGGTCGTTATTGCCACCGGGCACACCTTCTGAATTCAGCCGCACAATATTGGCGTTAAACTGAATAAAGACTTCGCTGAGCCTGGCAATCAACCCCGGCCGGTCGCCGCCCTTCAGGCTGATCCTATGGGTAATGCGCGCCGTCTCTCCGTGGACAGGGGAAAGATCGAAATTGGAAATGGTGATTTCCGCACCCTCTAGTTCGTCCAGGGCGGCCAGTTCCTTGTTTAGCTGTTCGATGCTTAAGTCTTCGGGCAATGAACAAACAGCGGTAAATTCGGCGCCACCACCAAGAACGGCAAAAGTGGTGTCACCCAGATTCACCCCCAGATCAAAGAGTTCGCCTGTAACGGCGGAAATCAAGCCAATCCGGTCAGAACAGATGATGGAGACAAGTGTTGATAAAGGCATAATTTTGTTCGAGTCCGGAGGAATTAACGCCAGAGTATAAATATATCGAAATTTTACAGGTTTTGTTAGCCATTGCGACGTATTCTTGCCTAATCAAACCATAATAGATTGGTTAGGGACATAAATATGCCGACCATGGTGCTCCTGGTACGGATCATTTGCCTGGCTGGATTGTTATGCGTGTGGGCGCCGTTTTCGTCATTTAATCAGGCGATTGCGGCCGCCGATGACGTAAGCGGGACCGACAAGGCTTACCTGTATAAACATCCGCGGCAGGGATATTTTGTTGGCGTTCCCCAAAATGTCGTTTTGCAGGACCGCGGCGACAAGCAAGGAATCATCTTAAAATCCAGAAAGGGGTACCAGATAACGGTTCAATCCGCCGCATCCAATACCCAGATGGACACGCTCGACATGTTGTATCGCATGGAAGCAAAATACCTGGGCAACGGCAAACCCTGGTCACGCAAATTCGAACAGGCCGAAATCCAGGTCGCCGGGTTGGGTGGCGTTCAGGCTTTTTATGAAGGGGCAGGGGTTCGGGCTCGTGTCATCATCGTTCGCGGACCAAAGCTTGATTACGTTTTTGTCTTCCTGGCGTCGCCCCTCAATTTTCAAAAACTTGTCACCGAATTCGATTGGGTATTGGCAAATTTCAGAACGGCCCAGGGCGACGATACGAACCCCCAGGTGATGGCGAACAGCGATAAAGCGGTCAACGTTTTTAAAGAACCTGGCCTGGGGTTCTCTGTCAGGTATCCCGCTAAATGGATCGCCGAACGCCAGGGGGATCATGCGGTTGTCATCAGCGGAAAATCGGGAACGCCTGCTTATTTTGCGACCGTTAGCTTGCAAAACATAAAAAATCCAGATGGCCAGACGGATCCCGGTGGCGCCGTATCGGCGGCGCTGCGAGAACTTAAAAGCCAAATCCTGTCCACCGACCGCCACGCACGGTTTTCTGGCGAAGGGCCATTTATTTACGGCAAAGCAGGGATCACCCTTCATGGAGGTCAATTCACGGTCACCTACGATCAACAAAAAACAGGCTACAAACAGTGGACGATTGTCGTGCCACGGCCTGATGAAGATATCGTCCATGTATGGTCTTACGCCGCACCTATCGAGCAATTCTTAAAATTTGGCGCAATAGCCGGATCAATTCTTGATTCCTGGTCCATCGAACCCGGACAGTGATAGGAAAACGATATGTCTGAAAACGTTCTTGAAAAAATAGCCTTCAAAACCGGAGATCATATCTTCAGTGAAGGAGAGAGGGGCCATAGCGCCTTTATCATTGAGGAAGGTGAAATCAATATCGTCAAAAAAACCGATCAGTCGGAAATGATCCTGGCGACAGTCGGCAAAGGAAGCATTATTGGGGAAATGGCGTTGATCGACGACAGCCCGCGTATGGCGACGGCGCGGGCCGCTTCAGAAGGCACGGTGGTGGTGGTGACCGGGGATATGTTTAATGCCAAACTGGAAAAGACCGATACCTTCGTTAAGGGATTGCTTAGAATTCTGGCCGAACATTTGCGCCGTCTTTCAAAAGAAAATGTATCGCTGCATTCCAGGCTCAATGAAAAGCACGATTCACCTTGAAAACTTCCTGCGATTTGTGGAAGTGATGTGTTGCTTTCTCCGTCGCCGTGATAGATGTTCCACTCCATGACAGATACTGAAAACAAAAATACAGATCAGGACCCGGGCGTCAGCGACGCGGCGACCGTTCCTGGCAAAATCGGATTTCTCGGTCGTTTGCGGGCTTATTTCCTTGCCGGCATTCTTATTACTGCGCCGATTTTCATCACTTTTTATCTGGCTTGGCTGTTCATCCATTTCGTTGACAGCAAAGTAACACCCCTTATCCCCTTGAAATACAATCCGGAAACCTATCTGCCGTTCGGCATGCCGGGACTGGGCCTGATCGTGCTGGTGATCGCGATGACCATGATCGGCGCATTGACCGCCGGTTTTGTCGGCCGCCTATACCTGCGCATGAGCGAACGATTGCTTAACCGTATGCCGATCATCCGGGGGGTTTACGGTGCCATCAAGCAAATACTTGAAACCGTCCTGGCCCAACAATCAAACGCATTTCGCGATGCCGTTCTGGTCGAATATCCGCGTCGCGGTATCTGGGCCATCGCCTTCATCACAGGAACCACCAAGGGTGAAGTCCAGGCCATCACAGAAGAAGAATGCATCAATATCTTCCTGCCGACGACGCCGAATCCGACATCCGGTTTCCTGTTGTTCGTGCCGAAAAAAGAACTGATTCCCCTGTCCATGTCGATCGAGGAAGCCATGAAGATGGTTATTTCCGGTGGCATCGTCACGCCGGCCGACCGTCGACCGGCCGACGAAAAAGCGAAAATATTGGTATCCGCCGCGACATTCGAAGACCTGGATATTCTGCGTGAATCCGGGCGTGCACCGGTGCTGATACCCAAAGATCATCCTTTCAGTCCGGGCAAAGATGACTAGTCGGTCGCGAGCCCCTCACAGGAATGTGAAACACCGTGACGTCAACGTGAATTGCTCCTTCCGTCGCTTTGGCTAGAGTCCCTGACATGCCGATCATCTGGCATGTGTGATTTTAAATTCATTGGGAGATACTCTATGTCTATGAACCGAAGAACTGCTAGCGTTACCATCGCCGCCGCCGCCGCCGCCCTTTTCATGTCGGGTGTCGTCATGACATCCGTATCGACTTCGGCGCAAGCCGAAGGTGTCCACTGTGTTGGCGCTAATTCCTGCAAGGGCCTTAGTGAATGCAAGTCGGCGACGAACGCCTGCAAAGGCTTGAACAACTGTAAGGGTCTCGGCTTTATTACCACGGATGATGAAGCCGCATGTGCCGCCAAGGGCGGCCACGTAATGAAATAAGGCTCGGATGGTTTACGCCTGATCCCGATGCACGCACGTTCAAGCGTCCGGGGTCAGGCGGAACATCTTCAGAGGCAGGCAATGCAATCCAAATTCGAATTTTCAGGTTTTGGCCTCGGCCTCAGGCCCCAGCATTTTCCAGAAATTCTGGAAGACCATGAGGGCCGGGCAGCGGGCGTCGATTGGTTCGAAGCCATTTCCGATAACTTTATCAATGTCGGCGGCGCGCCCATGCGAAATCTTGAACGGGTGCGCGAACGCTATCCGTTGGCCCTTCATGGCGTGTCCCTGTCCATCGGCGCCACCGAACCGCTCGACATGGATTACCTGGCCGGCCTGAAAGCGCTGATTGACCGTATCCAGCCGACCCTGGTGTCCGACCATTTGTGTTGGACTGGCGTCCATGGCCTTAACCTTCACGACCTTCTGCCCTTACCCCTGACCCGGGAAACCGTGACCCATGTGGCCGACCGGGTGGCCCGCGTTCAGGATTATCTGGGTCGCCAGATTTTAATTGAAAACGCCTCGACATACGTTTCCTTCAACGATGACGAAATGCCGGAGTGGGAATTTCTGAGCGCCATCGCTACCAAAGCCGATTGCCACATCTTGCTTGATGTGAACAACGTTTATGTTTCGGCGTTCAATCACGGATTTTCGGCCATCGACTACTTGGGCGGTGTTCCCGCCGACAGGGTCAAGCAAATTCATTTGTCCGGGCATCAACACAATGGCGATCACATCATCGACACTCACGACGCCGCCGTCGCCGACCCGGTGTGGTCGCTTTATGCCGCCACCATGGACTTGTTGGGGCCGGTTCCGACAATGATCGAACGCGACGATAATATTCCCGCCTTTTCGGAACTGGTAGACGAATTGAAAACGGCCCGCGTCCTGTGCCGCGACGCCACACGTGGACAAGCAGCATGAGTGTTTCACTGGACACCCTGCAATCGGCGTTTCAGGCCAAGTTACTGTCCAACAGCGATGACATCATGGCCCATCTGTCCGGTGGCGGGCCTTTCATGAGCGTCTACGAAGATGGCTATACCCTGCGCTTATTGCAGGTTCTGGCCGAAGATTTTGGCGCCGTACACAGCCTGTTGGGGGATGAAAAATTCGAAACCGCCATGCGCGCCTATCTGTCCGATCATCCCTCCAGGTGGCGGTCGGTGCGTTGGTTGGGGGCCGAACTCGCGGCCTGGCTCGGCGATACGGCGCCCTGGGATAAACATAAACAGCTGGCCGACACTGCGGCTTTTGAATGGGCGCTTGGCCTATCGTTCGATGGCCCGGACGGTGATGTGCTGGCGGTCAGTTCACTGGGTGAAATTGCCCCGAACAATTGGCCAAACCTGGTTTTTGATTTTCATCCGTCCCTGCATCTGGTTGATCTGGATTGGGATGTGGTGCCGTTCCAACAAGCCATCAAGGCCGAACAAGACCCCGACGGCGCGCCGACGCCATTTGCCAAACCGGTAACCTGGGCAACCTGGCGTCATCCGCAACACCTTTCCGTTTACCATCGCGTCCTCGAAGACAATGAAGTTGATGTTTTGAAATCCGCGGTCGCCGGCACACCTTTTTCCACCCTGTGCGAGATGCTGGCCGAAAAATGCGGCGGCGATGAATCCGCCGTACTGGCTGCAGGCCTGCTGGCCCAGTGGGTTAACAGCGGCTGGATTTCAAACGCGACTATCCTGAACGCAAGTACCTGACGGCGGCGTCCCGTTCGAACAGGTACAACAACGTCCTGAGCGCCTTGCCGCGATCTGATTGTAAATCGGGATCCTTGTTTAAGATCAGGCTGGCGTCATCCCTCGCGACCGCTAGTAAATCCGAATGGGAAGTCAGGTCGGCGAGCCGGAAAACCGGCAGGCCGCTTTGGCGAACCCCCAACAATTCACCGGCGCCGCGCAGGCGCAGGTCTTCTTCGGCAATCACGAAGCCGTCTTCGGTATCGCGCATGATGGCCAGCCGGGCATGGGCAGTTTCGGTTAACGGCGTTTGATACAACAGCAGGCAAACAGATTGCCTTTCGCCGCGACCGATACGCCCGCGCAGCTGGTGCAACTGGGCCAGCCCGAACCGTTCGGCGTGTTCGATAATCATGATCGTCGCTTCGGGCACATCGACGCCGACTTCGATAACCGTGGTCGCCACCAAAACGTCTATTTCGCCGGCGGCGAAGGCGGCCATGACCTTGTCTTTGGCCGGCCCCTTCATGCGCCCGTGGACCAACCCGACTCGGGTCTCGCCCAAAATAGCCGCCAGTTCGCGGTGGCGTACTTCGACGGCGGCGACGTCCAGGACTTCAGATTCCTCGACCAGTGGACAAACCCAGTAGACCCGGGCCTGTTCAGAAATACCGCGCTTGATGGCGCCGATCACTTCATCCAGCCGTTGCAGCGGTATGGTGCGGGTATCGACAGGTTTACGCCCGGCCGGTTTTTCAGTCAGCCGCGAGACATCCATATCGCCGTAGGCGGTCAGCATCAGGGTCCGGGGGATCGGTGTCGCCGTCATCACCAACACGTTAACCGCCTTGCCCTTGCCGGCCAGGGTCAGGCGTTGATGCACACCGAACCGGTGCTGTTCATCGATGACCGCGAGCCCTAGGTCGTGAAAGATCACATCGTCTTGAAATAAGGCATGGGTGCCGACCGCCAGTTGAATGGTGCCATCGGCAAACCCGTCAAGTATTTTTTGCCGGGATTTCCCCTTGTCGCGCCCGGTCAGCAACGCCACATCAATGCCCGCCGCCTGGGCCAGTGGTTCGATGGTCCTTAAATGTTGCCGCGCCAGGATATCGGTCGGGGCCATAATCACCGCCTGGGTTCCCGCTTCGATGGCGCTGAGCATGGCGAGCACGGCGACCACGGTCTTGCCGCTGCCGACATCCCCCTGCAACAGCCGCAACATGCGATTGTCCGATGCCATGTCGTCCTTTACTTCGCCGATCGACAGTTCCTGTGACGGCGTCAGGGTGAAGGGCAGGGCGGCCCGGACCTTGGCGCACAGCGTGTCATCGCCGGCAATACCCCGGCCCGTCGCCACGTGCATGTGCAGGCGCATCAGCGACAGGGCCAGTTGATTAGCCAGCAATTCATCATAGGCCAGGCGTTGTCGCACGCCAACAAGGGGGTCCAGGTCATCCAGAGATTCGGGGCCATGGGCGCCAATCAGCGACGTTCGCCAGTCGGACCAGCCCTGGGCTTTCTGGTAGGCCGGGTCGAGCCATTCTTCCAGGTCCGGCGCATGGACCAAAGCGCCCCGCACGGCCTTGCCCAGAACCTTTTGCGAAACACCGGCGGTCAGCGGATAGACCGGTTCGACCGACATCAGCTGATCCAGTTCCCCCAGGGTGCCGATGTGATCGGGATGGGTGATCTGGATTTCCTTGCCAAACTGTTCGACCTTGCCGCTAACCACCCGAACCTCGCCTTCGGGAAGGCTTTTTCGCAGGTATTCTTCGTGGGCATGAAAAAACACCAGCACCAGGACGCCGCTATCGTCGGAACAAAAAACTTTGTAGGGCAGGCGCTTGTTGCCGGGTTTGACGTGGCGGTCGACGGTCACGGTGATGGTGGCGATGCTGTCGGGGATGGCGTCGGCTATTTTCGGGGCGTAGCGGCGGTCGATGATGCCGCTTGGCAGATGCCAGAAAAGATCGACAATCCGCGCCCCGGCAAGGGTTTCGATGCCCTTGGCGATGCGCGGACCGATACCTTTTAGGTCGGTAACCGGCTGAAATGATGAATAGAGCGATTCTGGGCGCATGAGGGTCTTGTTCTAGAGTGCTGACAACGATGATCGAACAGACTATATCCTAAGCGCGCCGCACGTGGTGGCAACCTGTATTCTGTCGGAGCCAATTCTTGGACCCTCAACGTAAGCGACTGTTGTTTAGAGCCCATCATTGCGGCATGAAGGAAAACGACCTTTTGTTGGGGCGTTTCGCCGACCAGTCCATCGAGCACCTCGATGCCGCACAATTGGCCAGCTTCGAACATTTGATGGAACGAAGTGACATCGACATTCTGAATTGGCTGACCGGCAAGGAAGCGCTCCCGGATGACGTCGATTCGGACCTCATCGCGATGATAAGAAATACCAGTAATCTGTAGTAAGTAATTGAAAATAAAAGATATAAAACTAAGCATCGGCCATGCCGTCGACATTGGCGGCGCCCCGGGTGGCTACGATGCAATTGCCCTGGCGCAGATTGTAAAAAATCACAGCCAGGCGTTGTTCGTCGCCCGCGATGATGTCCATCTCGTTCGCCTGTCCCAGGCCCTGGCATTTTTCGCACCGGATATCGAAATCCTTGAATTTCCGGCCTGGGATTGTCTGCCTTATGACCGGGCCTCGCCGAATACCGAAATACTGGGCCGCCGCATCGATACCCTGACCCGGTTGCTGGAACCGGCGACGAACCGGATAGTGTTGAGCACCGTTTCGGCCCTGTTGCAGCGCATACCGCCGCGCACGGCGTTTCAAGACGCTACCCTGACCGCCCGGGTCGGCGATTCTTTGCCCCAGGAAACCCTGACAGGCTTTCTTGTCGCCAATGGCTACGGCCGGGCGCAAACCGTCATGGAAGCCGGTGAATTCGCCATTCGGGGCGGCATCGTCGACATCTTCCCGTCCGGTGCCGATCAGGCCGTGCGGCTGGACTTTTTCGGCGATGATCTGGAGGCCATTCGCACCTTCGATTGCATGGACCAGCGGACGACCGGAAAAATCGACCGACTGTCCCTGAAACCGGTCAACGAAGTCTCCCTGGACGCCGCCGCCCAGGAACGTTTTCGAACCGGCTACCGCGCCAGCTTCGGGGCCGTCAGCGGCGAAGACACGCTTTATCAGGCGGTCACATCGGGGCAGCGATATATCGGCATGGAACACTGGCTGCCGCTGTTTCATGACAAGCTGGAAACGCTGTTCGATTATCTGCCGGGCACCCCGGTTATCCTGGATTACCAATGGCGTCAGGCCATGGAGGGGCGACTCGACCTGATCGCCGAATATTACGCCGCCCGCCTGAACGTCTCTTCCGGGCTGGCCAAGGAAAGCGTTCCCTACCTGCCCATCAAACCGGACCTGATGTTCCTGGACGCCAATCAGTGGGAAAAACAATTGGCGGGGCGCGCCGTCGGTCGTTTTTCACCCTTCGCCTTGCCCGATGGTGCGGGCATCGATTTGGGCGGCAAGCCGGGCCGCGAATTCGCCGAGGCCCGCCTGGACCCCGGCAGCAATATCTTCGATATCGTCGGCGCCCACATCAACACCCAGCAGGCCGCCGGCAAAAAAGTGCTGATCGCCGCCATGTCACAGGGGTCCCTGGAACGGCTGGAACATGTCATGCGCGAACATGGCCTGGGAGGCCTCGCGGCCATCGAAAACCTCCACGGCCTGAAGGCTCTGGAAGGGCGCATCACGGCCTTGGGTGTATTGGATATCGAACGCGGTTTCGATTCCGACGGCCTGACCCTTATCAGCGAACAGGATATCCTGGGCCAGCGCCTGAGCCATGCCGCCAAGCGAAAGATCCGGCCGGAAAACTTTATCGCCGAAGCCTCGTCGCTGCTCGACGGTGACCTGGTCGTCCACGTTGATCACGGCATCGCCCGCTACGATGGCCTGGAAGCCATCGATGTCGGTGGCGCCCCCCACGATTGCCTGCGCCTGATTTACGACGGCGGCGACAAGCTGTTTCTACCGGTCGAAAATATCGAACTGATTTCGCGCTATGGCTCGGAAATGGCCGGTGTACAGCTCGACCGCCTGGGCGGTGCCGCCTGGCAGGCGCGCAAGGCCCGCATGAAGGAACGCATCGCCGGCATGGCCGATGAATTGATCAAGGTGGCAGCGGCGCGCAAATTGCGCAAGGCCGCGAAAATTGTGGTCACCGACGGTGCCTATGACGAATTTTGCGCCCGTTTTCCCTTCGAAGAAACCGATGATCAACGTTCGGCCATCGAAGACGTGCTCGGCGATTTGGGCAGTGGCCAGTCCGCCGACCGGCTGATTTGCGGCGATGTCGGCTTCGGCAAAACCGAAGTCGCCTTACGGGCCGCCTTCGTCACGGTGATGTCGGGCAAGCAAGTCGCCATTGTCGTTCCCACCACATTACTGGCCCGCCAGCATTTCCAGAACTTCCAGCAACGCTTCAATGATTTACCCATCAAGGTCGAACAAATTTCCCGGCTGGTCGCGGCGAAACAGGTCAAGGACGTCAAGGATGGCATGAAAAACGGCACCGTCGATATCGTCATCGGCACCCATGCCCTGCTGGCCAAGGATGTGAGGTTCCGGGATTTAGGGCTGTTGGTGGTCGACGAAGAACAGCATTTCGGCGTCGCCCATAAGGAAAAGCTGAAACAAATCAAATCCGACGTTCACGTGTTGACGCTAACGGCGACACCCATTCCCCGCACCCTGCAACTGGCGCTGACGGGTGTTCGCGAAATGAGCATCATCGCCACCCCGCCGGTCGACCGCCTGGCGGTCCGCACCTTCATTATGCCGTTCGACCCGGTGGTCATCCGCGAAGCCATTATGCGCGAACGCTTTCGCGGCGGTCAGACATTTTATGTGTGCCCGCGCATCAAGGATATCGACGGTATCGCGACCCGCCTGAAGGAACTGGTGCCCGAAGTCTCGTTCATCGTCGCCCATGGCCGCATGTCGCCCAACGACCTGGAAGACGCCATCGGCGCTTTTTACGAAGGCACCATCGATGTCCTGCTGTCGACCAACATTATCGAATCAGGCATCGACATGCCCGACGTCAACACCATGATCATTCACCGCGCCGATATGTTTGGCTTGGCCCAGTTATATCAATTGCGCGGGCGGGTCGGGCGCTCGAAAATTCGCGCCTATGCCTACCTGACCCTGCCGGAACGCAAGAAACTGACCCCGGCTGCGGAAAAACGACTGGAAGTCATGCAAACTCTGGATAATCTCGGCGCCGGTTTCTCGCTGGCCAGCCATGATCTGGATATCCGCGGGGCAGGGAACCTGTTGGGCGATGAACAGTCGGGCCACATCCGCGAAGTCGGTATTGAACTGTATCAGCAAATGCTCGAAGAAGCGGTCGCCGAGGCCCGTGGCCTGGATGGTGGCCCCGGTGTCGATGAAGAATGGAGCCCGCAAATTGGTATCGGCATGGCGGTGCTGATCCCCGAACGTTACATCGCCGACCTGAATGTCAGGATGGAATTGTACCGCCGCCTGTCGGGCTTGAAAAACGCCGCCGAAATCGAGGCCTTCGCCGCTGAATTGATCGACCGCTTCGGCAGCCTGCCCGTGGAAGTCGAAAACCTTCTGGAAATTGTCGCCGTCAAACAGCTGAGCCGGGCCGCCGGTGTCGGCAAGGTCGATGCCGGGCCGAAAGGCGCCGTCATCTCGTTCCACAAAGACGATTTCGCCAATCCCGCCGGGCTGGTGCAATTCATCACCGCCCAAACCGGCACCGCCAAACTGCGGCCCGACCATAAGTTAGTGTTTATGCGCGGCTGGGACGACCCGGCGGCCAGGTTGGCCGGGGTTCGGCATTTGTTGAAGGAATTGGCAGCCGTGGCGGCGGCGTCTTAGCCGAATGACGCCTGCGTGCGGCCTATTTTTAGTTCTGCCATGGCGGCATCCATCACCCGGGTCAGGATTTTTGACCCTTGTGCGCCGGAAATAATCATCGACCCGTTGCACGCGAATGATGGCACGCCGTTAATTCCTAGGCGATGGGCCCGGGCATTTTCCCTGAAAACCAGGTCCGCGAACTCGTCGGTTTCCAGTCGCCGGGTAATATCCTTGCCGTCGAGCCCTATTTTTTCAGAAATGACCTGCAACTCACTGGGGTCGGAAATGTCTACGCCCTCGCAGAAATAGCTTTCGAATATCTGATCGACGGCCTCGCCGCCTTTTTCGGCCAGGTTGGCCATCTGGATAAAGCGATGGGCGATCACTGTGTTGGGGATTCGCTGAATGATATCAAAGTTAAAGACGATCCCCGCTGATTTTCCGGCCTCGCTCAGGGTATCATGCATGCGCTTGATCCTGGCCTCGCTGCCGATCTTGTTGGTCAGAAAAAATGTCCGATCAGCGCCGGATTCACTGAGTTCCGGGTTCAGCAGGAACGGCACCCAGTTAATTCGCGGCGATATTTCCGGGCGTTCCGCAATTGCCTGATCCAGCCGCTGTTTGCCGATATAGCTCCAGGGGCACGCGGCATCAAATATGAAGTCAATTTCCATGTCCCGTGATCCCTACCACATATCGCGCAAAAACTGGACAATCAAAACCTGACCGGGTGGACAATCTTCGTAAATTTAGGCAACATGTTCCCTTAAACAATTGCCAATTCAAGAGGGGTGGTCATGTCCATTTTAATCCGTGGCGGAACGGTCGTTAATGCCGAAGGCGAGACACGCGCCGACGTATACTGCGAAGGCGGCAAGATCGTCGCCATGGGGGAAAACCTGGAAACACCGTCGGGCGCTCGCGAAATTGACGCGGGCGGCCTGCTGGTCATGCCCGGCGGTATCGATCCGCACACCCACATGGAACTGCCGTTCATGGGAACAGTGGCGAGCGAGGACTTTTTCACCGGCACATCGGCCGGTGCCGCCGGCGGCACCACGATGATCATCGATTTCGTCATCCCCGGCCCCCAGCAACAAATCATGGAAGCCTGGAAACAATGGCGGGAATGGTCTGAAAAGGCGGCCACGGATTATTCCTTCCATGTCGCCATAACCTGGTGGGACGAAACCGTTCACCGCGATATGGAAACCCTGACCCGCGACCACGGCGTCAATTCCTTCAAGCATTTCATGGCCTACAAGGGCGCCATCATGGCCGATGATGAAATCCTGGTGAACAGCTTCACCCGGGCCCGCGAACTTGGTGCCATCTGCACGGTGCACGCGGAAAACGGCGAACTGGTGTTCCATCTTCAGCAGAAACTTCTGGCCCAGGGCATTACCGGCCCGGAAGGTCACCCGCAATCCCGCCCGCCGGAAGTCGAAGGCGAAGCCGCCAACCGGGCGATCCGCATCGCCCAGGTGCTCGATGTGCCAATCTATATCGTTCACAACAGTTGCGAGGAATCCTTGGAAGCGATTACCCGGGCCCGGCTTGAAGGACAGCGGGTGTATGGCGAGGTTCTGGCCGGTCATCTGGTGGTCGATGACAGTGTATATTGGAACAAGGATTTCGAATTCGCCGCCGCCCACGTGATGAGCCCGCCGTTTCGCCCAAAAAAGCACCAGGAAGCCCTGTGGCGGGGCCTGCAATCGGGCAACCTGCAAACCACGGCGACCGACCACTGCTGCTTCTGCGCGCCGCAAAAGGCCGCCGGCAAGGACAATTTCAGCCAAATCCCCAACGGCACCGGCGGCGTCGAAGACCGTATGTCGGTGCTGTGGGACCAGGGTGTCGGAACGGGCCGCCTGACGGCCAGCGAATTCGTCGCCGTGACGTCGACCAATACCGCCAAGATTTTCAATATCTTCCCGCGCAAGGGCTCGATCAGTATTGGGGCCGATGCCGATATCGTGCTGTGGGACCCCAAGGGTAGCCGCACAATTTCGGCCAAGACCCATCATCAGAATATCGATTTCAACATATTCGAAGGCATGAAGGTGACGGGTATCGCCGAAAAGACCATCTCGCAGGGCAAAGTGGTCTGGGAAGACGGCGAATTGAAGACCGAACGGGGGGTCGGACGCTATATCGACCGCCCGACCTTCGCGCCGTACTATTCCGCCATGGACAAGCGCAGCAAACTGATGGCACCAACCTCTGTTAAGCGCAAATAGGTTTGCGCAGGGGCCAAGTTTTCTATAAGACAGCTTCTTTCCGAACCAACAGGTTAGCAAGCTATGATCGATACCGAGACGCTCCGCGCGCAATTGGGCAATGTCCTGACCGACGCGACCATTCCTGAACTGCCCGGTCACTATCAGGGCAAGGTCCGCGATACCTATGCCTTGCCCGATGGCCGGATGATTATCGTCGCGACGGACCGCCAGAGCGCCTTCGATGTGAACCTGGGCGCGGTTCCTTTCAAAGGCGAAGTGTTGACCCAAACGGCGCGGTTCTGGTTCGACGCGACCGCCGACATTTGCCCCAATCACGTCATCGAATACCCCGACCCCAACGTGCTGGTGTGTAAAAACCTGACCATGTTGCCCGTCGAAATGGTGGTGCGGGATTACATGACCGGATCGACCAATACCTCGATCTGGCCGATGTATGAAGGCGGCGCCCGAAACATGTACGGGATCGATTTTCCCGACGGCCTGGTCAAAAACCAGAAACTGCCGGAAACCATTCTGACGCCGACCACCAAGGCGGCCCAGGGCGAACATGATGCGCCGATTACGGCTGTCGAAATTGTCGAACAAGGATTGCTGACGCAGGACCGCTGGGACGAACTGGCAAGGCTTTCCCTGGCCATCTTCGCCCGCGGCCGGGAACTGGCCGCCAAACGGGGGCTGATCCTGGTCGATACCAAGTTCGAGTTCGGCCTGGATGAAAAGGGCCAAGTTTGCCTGGCCGATGAAATCCTGACCCCGGACAGCTCGCGTTACTGGCTGGCCGACAGCTATGCCGACAAAATGGCTAAAGGCGAAAACCCGGACGGCCTGGACAAAGAATTCCTGCGCCTGTGGGTCGGCGAACGCTGCGACCCCTACAAAGATGAAATTCCGGAAATCCCCGAAGACACCTTGATCGAATTCGCCGGGCGTTATGTCCGCCTGTTTGAAACGGTCACCGGCAAAGACTTCACCGCCGGCGCCGCAGACGTTCCCGTGCTGGACCGCATCCGGAAAAACCTGGCCGCGTATTTCTAACAAAAAAGGGGAGGCCGAAGCCTCCCCTTGATCTTTTATCCATCGTCAAGCCGGGGCTTACATGCCCATGGCTTTGTTCCAGATATCATGAGTCCACGCACCCTTAGGTTTCATGGTGATAACCGGATCGGATTTGCTGGACAGCAGAACGCTAACGGTGCGTTCGTAATCGGCGGGTTCCAGATAGCCGAGACCCTTGGATGAGCCGGCGATCAGCTTGGCGATTTCACCCATCATGCGACGCTGGTGCTTTTCGGTCTGGGCACCGGAGGAATCGTTTTCAAGCACGATATCGGCGGCTTCGTTGACATTGTCCATGGCGTACTGCCAACCCTTCATGGAAGCCTTGACGAAACGGGCCAGCTTGTCGGCCATCTTTTTGTCGGCCAGGCTTTTTTCCAGAACGTACAGGCCGTCTTCCAGTGTGGCGACGCCCTGTTCTTCGTATTTGAAGACTGTCAGTTCAGACGCCGGGATACCGGCATCGATGATCTGCCAGTATTCGTTATAAGTCATGGTCGATACGCAATGAGCCTGCTTTTGCAGGATCGGATCGACGTTGAAGCCCTGTTTAAGGACGGTTACGCCATTTGCGCCGCCATCGGTCGAATTACCAAGCTTGGCCATCCACGACAGGAACGGATATTCGTTGCCATAAAACCAGACACCCAGGGTCTTGCCCTTGAAGTCGGCGGGGGTTTTGATGCCGCTATCTTTGCGGCAGGTCAGCATCATGCCGGATTTTTTGAAGGTCTGGGCGATGTTAACCAGCGGCACGCCTTTTTCGCGGGTCGCCAACGCAGACGGCATCCAGTCGATGACCACATCGGCGCCGCCACCGGCGATCACCTGGGACGGGTTGATGTCGGGTCCACCGGGCTTGATGGTGACGTCGAGACCGGCCGCTTTGTAAAAGCCTTTGTCCTTGGCCACGTAATATCCGGCGAACTGGGCCTGGGTCACCCATTTCAGTTGCAGGGTCAGTTTGTCAGCGGCGTTCGCCGTGACGGCACTGAATGCCAAAATGGCAGCGCCCAAGACGCTTGCGAGTTTCATAGTCTTTTTCATTAGATATAGCCTCCCTTGGTTACACGAGTTTTATTGTTACTTGCGATAAGATGGATGCCAAAACGTCAGCCTGCGTTCAAGCAAGGCCAGCATCCCGTAGAAAACAGAACCGGCGAGCGCGGCAACCGCGATGGTCGCCCATACGGTATCGACGTTCATCCGGGCCACTTCCGTACTGATTCGAAACCCCATGCCCTTGATGGGTGTTCCGAAAAATTCGGCGACGATGGCCCCGATCAATGCCAGCGTCGAATTGATTTTGAGCGCGTTGAAGATGAAAGGCAAGGCGCTGGGCAACCTGAGCGACAGGAACGTCTGGCGATGGGACGCGCCGTAGGAATGCATCAGGTCGCGCTGCATACTATCGGGTGAATTGAGGCCGGCCAGGGTGTTGACCAGCATCGGGAAAAACGTCATGACGACGATAACGGCGGCCTTCGATTGCCAGTCAAATCCGAACCACATGACCATGATCGGCGCGATGCCGACAATGGGTATGGCGCTGACCGCACCGCCCAAAGGCAGCAGGCCACGGGCCAGGAAAGGCACCCGGTCGACAATCAGTGCCACCAAAAAGCCCGAACCACAGCCGAGCACGAAACCGGCGATGACCGCTTTCATGAATGTTTGCTGAAAGTCGGCCCACAGAATGTGCTGTTTGGCGACCAGGGCATCGCCGATTTGGCTGGGGGCGGGCAGCAAAATTTTTGGCACGTCGAAACCGATAACCAGGACTTGCCACAAATACAACAGCCAGATGCCGAACAGGGCCGGGACCAGCAGTTTCATAACCATGTCGGCGCCCTTGTGGAGCGACATGTTTTGCAAGGCCCGCCACACCAGGAAGGATAACCCCATCAGGAACAACCAGAGGCCCGGCGCCTGACCACCCAACACCAGACCCGACGTCAGCATCGACAACGGCACAACAACACCCGAAGCCGCACCGACCACGGAAACGCCCAACGCCGTGGGGCCGCTGGCCTGGGGCCTGAAGGCCAGCCAGATAGAACAGCCAAAGGCGACCAGCGCCGGCGCCAACATACCCGGTAAATCAAACCAACCCGCGGCCTCATGACCTTGTTCGCCAATGCCACCAAGCGGCATAAGGAAGCCCGCCGCCATCAGCGACAGGCACAGGGTATCGTCGATGCGTCTTTTGATGCCAACAGTGCTCATGGCCTGGCCCCCATGCGGCGGGCGACAATGCGTTCGCTCAGGCCCACGGCATAAACCAGAACCATCCCCAACACCGAAGCGACAACCAGCGCCGACCAGATTTGCACGGTCTGGCCGTAATAGGAGCCGCTGAGCAATCGGGCACCGATACCGGCCTGGGCCCCGGTCGGCAATTCACCGACAATCGCTCCGACCAGGCTGATGGCGACGGCAACCTTCAGGCTTGTAAACAAGAACGGCACCGAGGCCGCGAGCCGCAGTTTCCAGAAAATCTGGCTTTGCGTGGCGCTGTAGGTTCGCATCAAATCCATTTGCAAGGGATCGGGCGAACGCAGCCCCTTGACCATGCCGATAACCACAGGGAAGAAACAAAGATACATGGATATCAAGGACTTGGGCAATAAACCGGTGTATCCAAAATTGCCCAGGATAACCACGACCATCGGCGCGATGGCCAAAATTGGCACCGTTTGCGAGGCGATGATCCACGGCAGCAGGCTGCGTTCCAGGGTCAGGACGTGGACGATGCCGACGGCCAGGGATACCCCTAGAATAATGCCCAGGACGAACCCGAGCAATGTCGCCGAACCGGTGACATAGGCGTGATAGAGCAAGTTTCGTTTGCTGGTGATTTTCTGTTGGGCGGTGGTCTTGTAAAGTTCGATGGCGACCTGATGCGGCGATGGCAGGACCGGTCGGCCCATTTCCCAGCTGTCATGAATCAACTGGCTCGTCGTCCATTCAATTTTTTCACGTTCGAACTTTTCAATAACCTGCGGCGCGTTCAAATAAACCGACCCCGCATACCAGGCGATGACGATGATGGTCAGGACGATGGAAACCGGCAAGGCGCGGCCTTCGTAAGCGCGGCGTAACAGCGATCCACTCGGGGCAAAGGCGGCCTCAGTCGTCGTCATAACTGTGGCCTTCCCTAAGCGCCACCCGGACCTGATGGGCGACTTCCAGAAATTCCGTGGTGTCGCGAAAATCGAGTGTGCGGTCCGCCGGCAAATTGCTGTCGATGACTTTCAGGATGCGGCCCGGACGGGGGCTCATGACGACGATTTTGTTGGACAGGAACACCGCTTCGGAAATGGAATGGGTGACAAACACAACGGTCTTTCCGGTGCGCTGCCATAGCCTGAGAAACTGTTCGTTCAGATGGTCGCGGGTGATTTCATCGAGCGCCCCGAACGGTTCATCCATCAACATCAATTCAGGATCGAAACACAATGCCCGGGCGATCGATGCCCGCTGCTGCATACCGCCGGAAAGCTGCCATGGAAATTTCCGCTCGAAACCCTGAAGGCCGACCAGGGCCAGATGCCGTTCGGCCCGTTCCTCGCATTCGCCACGCGACATGCCCATCAATTCAAGGGGCAACATGACGTTGCGCATGATCGTACGCCACGGATACAACACCGGCGCCTGAAAACAGTATCCGTACAGGCGGTTCAGGCGGGCCGTTTCCGGCGACACACCGGCGACTTGGATCTTGCCCGATGTCGGTTGTTCCAAATCGGCGATCACCCGCAACAGCGTCGTCTTGCCGCAACCGGACGGACCGATCAGGGAAACGAAATCACCTTTGGCAATCTTCAGGTCGATATCTGAAAGCGCGTGAACCGGCTGGTCTGCCGTCTCGAACGTCAGGTTCAGTCCTTCGGCCTCGATGATCGCGTCGCTCATTCCTCGGACGTTCCGACCGAATTCGCCCGTTCGATAACGGCCTGCAAAAGAACCTGGCAGCCCGCCGTTATGTCACCCGGCGTGGCGTTTTCTTCTTCGTTGTGGCTGATACCGTTTTCACACGGAATAAACACCATGCCGGTCGGCGCCACTTTATTAATATAGCACGCATCGTGGCCGGCGCCGCTGACGATATCCCGGTGCGCGTAGCCCGCTTGTTCGGCGGCCTTGCGCACGGCGTTGACGCAATCCTTATCGAAGGCGACGGGCGGCGAATACCAGATTTGTTCGAATTCCATTTCCAGGCCGATTTTATCGACAATCTTCTTCACTTCGATTTCCAACGCGTCATTCATGGCTTCGAGAATATCGGCGTTGGGATGACGGAAATCGACGGTCAGGAAAACCTTGCCCGGAATGACGTTGCGGGAATTCGGATAGACTTGCATCATGCCGACGGTGGCACACCCATTGGGCTGATTATCCATGCCGATACGGTTGACCACATCGACGATCCGGGCGGCGCCCAACAGGGCATCTTTGCGGGTCGGCAGGGGGGTCGGCCCGGCATGGGCTTCCTGTCCGGTCAGGGTAATTTCATACCACCGCTGGCCTTGGGCGTCGGTGACCACACCGATGGTTTTTTCTTCATTTTCCAGAATCGGTCCCTGTTCGATGTGGACCTCGAAAAATGCCGTGAATTCACGGCCGCCGACTTCTTCTTTACCGGCATAGCCGATACGTTCCAGTTCCTCGCCCATGGTCTTGCCATCGACGTCGGCGCGGCTCAGGCCGTATTCCAGATCGAAGACCTTGGCGAAAACACCCGATGCCACCATGGCCGGGGCAAACCGCGAGCCTTCTTCATTGGTCCAGGCGGAAACTTCGATGGGGGCATTGGTTTCGTAATCCATGTCGTTCAGGCTGCGAATGACTTCCAATCCCGACAACACGCCATAGATGCCATCGAACTTGCCGCCGGTCGGTTGGCTGTCGATGTGCGAGCCCATGACCACAGGGGGCAGGGAATTATCGCGACCGGGCCTTCTGGCAAAAATGTTGCCCATCTTGTCGACACTGACCGTGCAGCCGGCTTCTTCGCACCACTTTACAAACAGGTCGCGCGCCGCCTTGTCGATATCGGTCAGGGCCAGGCGACAGACGCCGCCTTTTTCCGTGGCGCCATGTTTGGCCATTTCCATCAGGCTATCCCATAGGCGGGTGCCGTTTACCTGTAGATTTTTCATTTTGTCTTCCCCTAATTATTCCGCCGCCTGATTGCCCGGGTTGCGCGGGTCGTTGACCCATTGCAAGGGCGGCTTGCCGTTTTCGACCCGCTTCATGGTGATACAATCGGGTACCGGACACAAATGATAACACAGGTTGCAGCCGACACATTCCACATCGTCTATTTCATACTTCCGCACGCCGTTGACGTTGGAAGCGGTAATCGCCTGATGGGATGTGTCTTCGCACGCAATGTGGCAACGACCGCATTTGATACATTTATCCTGATCGATAACCGCGATGGATTCATAATTGATGTTTAAGTGTTTCCAGTCGGTGATATTGGGAACGGCGGCGCCGATAAAATCCGACAGCCGGGCGTGGCCCTTGTCATCCATCCAGTTGTTCAGGCCGTCGATCATATCTTCGACAATCTTGAAACCATACAGCATGGCGGCCGTGCAAACCTGTACGTTGGTTGCCCCCAAGGCCATGAATTCCGCCGCATCGCGCCAGCTTTCGATACCGCCGATGCCGGAAATCAACAAATCTTTGGTTTCGGCGTCGCGGGCAATTTCCGAAACCATGGACAGCGCGATGGGTTTGACCGCCTTGCCGCAATAGCCGCCGTGGGTGCCCTTGCCGTCGATCGACGGCAGGGTCGCCATTTCATCGAGATCCAGCGCCGTGATCGAATTGATGGTGTTAATCAGCGAGACCGCATCGGTGCCACCGGACAAGGCAGCCCGCGCCGGGTAACGGACATCGGTGATGTTGGGCGTCAACTTGGTGATCACCGGCATGCGCGAGTACTTCTTGCACCAGCGCACGACCATTTCAATATATTCCGGCACCTGGCCAACAGCCGCCCCCATGCCGCGTTCCGACATGCCGTGCGGGCAGCCGAAATTCAGCTCAATACCATCGGCGTCGGTTTCTTCGACACGCTTGAGGATATCAATCCAGCTTTGTTCTTCGCACGGCACCATCAGCGAAACGACCAGCGCCCGGTCCGGCCAGTCTTTTTTGACCTTCTTGATTTCCTGCAGGTTGATTTCCAGCGCACGGTCGGAAATCAGTTCGATATTGTTAAACCCGATAACCCGGCGATCGGTTCCATGGAGCGCCCCATACCGGCAGGTTTGATTAACCACCGGCGGGTCTTCGCCCAGGGTTTTCCAAACGACACCGCCCCAGCCGGCCTGATAGGCGCGAACGACATTATATTCCTTATCCGTGGGCGGCGCAGAAGCCAGCCAAAACGGGTTAGGCGATTTAATTCCGGCCAGGTTACTGCGTAGATCAGCCATTTGAAGAACCTCCATCGGATTGTGTTAGTTGGCGGTGGATCGCCTCGGCCGCCAGCTTGCCGTCCTGAACGGCTTCGACCGTCAAATCCAGCCCTTCGACGCAATCACCACCGGCATAAACGCCGGGCAGGGATGTTTGGTAGTTTTCATCGACCTTAAAGCGCCCGCCGTCCCTGTCGGGTGCATCACCGTGGGTGGAAAACGGCAGCAGTTTTTGCCCGACCGCCTTAAACACCATGTCGGCATCGATAGTGTAATGGTCCCCGGTTCCCGTTACGCGACCGTCGGCATCCAGGGCCGTACGTTCAAATTCGACGGCCGTGACGGCACCGTTCTCACCGACAAATTTCACCGGCTTTGCCCAAAAGCGAATCCGCACATCGCGGGTCTGGGCCAATTCCTGTTCGTGTTCCGTGGCGCCCATTTGTTCGGGGCCGCGTCGATAGACCATGGTGACGTCTTCGGCGCCCAGCAGTTTTGCCTGGATGGCCATATCCACGGCGGTGTTGCCGCCGCCGATAACGACCACACGGCGACCGATGGCCAGGGATGTGAGATCGGCCGACTGGCGAAGATCGCCGATGTAATCGACGGCATCCATGATGCCATCCAAGTCTTCGCCGTCGAGTCCTACTTCGTTTGATCCACCAAGGCCGATGCCGATGAACACGGCGTCAAAATCGGCTCGCAATTGATCCAGCTTCAAATTGTCGCCCAGGCGCTGGCCAAAGTGCAGGTCGATACCGCCGATGGCCAGGATAAAATCTGTCTCGCGCTGGGCGAAATTATCGACCATCTTATAAGATGCGATGCCGTATTCATTCAGCCCACCGGCTTTTTCCCGGGCCTCGAAAATATCCACATTATGACCATGGCTGGCCAAACGATGGGCGCACGACAGGGACGCCGGACCGGCCCCGACAATGGCCACGGTTTTGCCGCTTAACGGGGCGCGCTGAAACGGCTGGACACCGCTTGCCATCAAGAAATCCGTGGAAAACCTTTGCAGTTTCCCGATCAGCACAGGTTTGCCTTCTTTATCCATGCGTACGCATTTCTGCTCGCACAGTATTTCAGTCGGGCAAACCCGTGAACACGACCCGCCCAGGATGTTGGCTTTCAGGATTTCGACCGCCGCACCCTTGACGTTGCCGTTGGAAATTTTGCGGATAAAATTCGGGATGTCGATATCGGTCGGGCAGGCCTCGACACACGGCGCATCGAAACAATACAGGCAACGTTCACTTTCGACGGACGCTTCCCAGGTATTGAGAACCGAAGCTATATCGGAAAAGTTGTCTAAATATTGATCCGCAGGCAAGCGGCCAGCAGCGATATCGCTATTCATTGCGCGATCCTCCCCTTTATCGATTGACACCCCGTTCAGGAGCTTGATTATCTTCTCCGAGAGCTTAGACTTTAATGGAAATCTGACCACGCGGTCAAGTTTCATAAGTTCTCGAAATCAGATACAATGGGTCACATGAATAAAGTTCAAACAACCGTCAAAGATAAGAAGGCCTTACGCCGCAATGCGGGCACAGTGCCAAGCCGTGAAGAATCGCGCCTGGCCAACGAACAACGGATACTCCACGCCGCCGAGGAGGTTTTTGCCGACCTAGGCTTTGGCGGGGCGACGACATCAGCGATCGCGCGCAAGGCCGGGCTGCCGAAAGCCAATATCCACTATTATTTCCGCACGAAAGAGGACCTGTTCCACGCCGTCCTGGAAAACATATTGAAGTTATGGCTCGATTCTGCTGACGTCCTGATTGAAACCGCCGATCCCGTGGACGCCATATCTCGTTACATCAAATCCAAGCTGGAATATTCCCGCAATCGCCCAAATGCCTCCAAGGTCTTTGCCAGCGAAATTCTTCACGGCGCGCCGTACCTTGAAAAATACCTGCGCAGTAGCCTGAAGGACCGCGTGGAATCGAAATCCGCCGTTTTCAAAGCCTGGATAGATGAGGGCCTGATGGATCCGGTTTCGCCGGAACACCTGTTTTTCCTGATCTGGTCGGCGACTCAAACATATGCCGATTTCGATATACAAGTCGCCGCCGTGTTAGGTCGCAAAAGCAAGCCACGGTCGGAAGATTTTGATCTCGCCACGGAATTCATCACCCAAACCATCCTCAAGGGATGCGGCATCAAGTCGCGGAAATAGGGATATAGAAATTGCCAGGTAGTGTCGCCAAGGCTTTCAGCGCCTGTCCCCACGATTGCCCCAGCACGTGCGCCCTTGAAGTCGACCTGACCGGTGCGGGGCGGGTCGGGCGCATCCATGGGGCCAAAGACAACAGCTATACCGATGGCGTGATTTGCGCCAAGGTCGCCCGCTACGCCGAACGCTTAAATCATCCCGACCGCTTGAAAACGCCCCTGCGCCGGAAAGGCGCCAAAGGAGCTGGCGCTTTTGAAGAAATATCCTGGGACGACGCGCTCGACGAGGTCGCCGAAGGATTGCTCAAGGCCGAACAGAAATTCGGCGCCGCGACCGTCTGGCCGTATTATTATGCCGGGACCATGGGCCTGGTGATGCGCGACGGCATCAACCGCCTGCGCAATGTCAAAAAGTATTCCGGCCTGCAATCGACCATTTGCGTCACCCTGGCATGGACAGGCTATATCGCCGGGACTGGCAAACTGGCGGGACCGGACCCCCGCGAGATGGCAAAATCAGACGTGATCGTTATCTGGGGCACCAACCCGGTTAGCACCCAGGTCAATGTCATGTCGCACGCCGCCGGGGCGCGTAAAAACAACGGCGCGCAAATCGTTGTGATCGATACCTACCGCACCGAAACCGCGAAACAGGCCGATCATTTTTTGTGCGTGCGCCCGGGCACCGACGGCGCGCTGGCTTGCGCCATCATGCATGTGTTGTTCCGCGACGGCCTGGCCGACCGTGACTACCTGGAAAAATATTGCGACGTGCCACGGGAGCTGGAAGCCCACTTAAGCGACAAGACACCGGAATGGGCGGCAAACATTTGCGGTATCGACACCGCCGAAATCACTGCCCTGGCGCAGCTGATCGGGGCCCACAAAAAAACCTATTTTCGCATGGGCTACGGCTTTACCCGCAGCCGCAATGGGGCGGTCAACATGCACGCGGCGACATCCATCGCATCCGTGATCGGCGCCTGGGCCCATGAGGGCGGCGGCGCTTTTCATAACAACGGCGGCATCTATAATTGGGATAAATCAATGATCGAAGGGCTCGATGCGCTGGACTCCAGCGTCCGCAGGCTCGATCAATCCCGCATCGGCGCCGTCCTGACCGGCGACAAACGTGATTTGGGCGACGGCCCGCCGGTGACGGCGCTGCTGATACAAAACACCAACCCCATGAACGTCGCACCGGACTTAAACAAGGTCCGCCAGGGCTTCGCGCGGGACGACCTGTTCACCTGCGTCCACGAACAATTCATGACCGACACGGCGAAAATGGCCGATATCGTGTTGCCCGCGACGATGTTCCTGGAACACGACGATATCTATCAGGGCGGCGGTCACCAGCACATCATCATGGGGCCCAAGGCGGTCGATGCGCCGGGCCAGTGCCGATCCAACCATGACGTCATCTGCGCCCTGGCGCGCCGCCTGGGGGCCGACCATGCGGGCTTCGAGATGACGGCGCTGGAATTGGCCGACTGGACTCTCACGGCATCGGGCCGACCCGGCGCGGTCGATCTGGCGGCGCAAAAATGGGTCGACTGCCAACCTGATTTCAGGACCTCGCATTACATGGACGGCTTCGGCCACGATGACGGGAAATTCCACTTCAAGGCCGATTGGCAAGCCATGGCCGGGCAGGGGGCGGTGATGCCAAGTGGAATGGAGACCATGCCCACTTTGCCCGATCACTGGGACATCATCGACAACGCCAATCCCGACATGCCGTTCCGGCTGGTCACCGCACCGGCCCGGAATTTCCTCAATTCGACCTTTACCGAAACCCCCACATCACAAGCCAAAGAGGGTGGACCGCGCCTGAAAATTCACCCCGAAGATGCCGATGGGCTCGGCATTGCCAAGGGCGATGTGGTGCGCATGGGCAACAAGCGGGGCTCGGTGCTGATCGACCTGGAAGTGTTCGATGGGGCCAAGCGCGGCGTCGTTATCGTCGAAAGCATCTGGCCCAACGGCGCTTTCCGCGAAGGCATCGGCATCAACGCCTTGACCGGCGCCGACCCCGCAGCCCCCATCGGCGGCGCGGCGTTTCATGATACGGCGGTATGGATCCGCAAGGATTAGCTAAAACATCGCTCGATGCGGTCGAGCGTCGCCATGGCCGGTAAGACCTGGGCGACGGAACCGTTGGGTTCGCGGCCTTCGGCGATGGCCGCGAAGAATTCCCGGTCTTCCAGCTCGATGCCGTTGTTGGACACCCCGACCCCCGACAAATCGATAGCCTCGCCCTTGCCATCGGTCAGGTCGTCGTAACTCGCGATATAGGTTCCCTTGTCGCAGATGTAGCGGAAGAAGGTGCCGAACGGGCCATCGTTGTTGAACGACAGCGACAGGGTGAACAACGCCCCCATGGGCACTTTCATAATGACATTCATATCCATGGCGATGCCTAAATCCGGATGCACGGGGCCTTGCAGGGCCTGAACGTCCGATGCCACTTCGCCGGTCTGGTACTGGAACAGGTCGACCGAATGGCAGGCGTGATGCCACAGCAAATGGTCGGTCCACGACCGCGCTTCGCCCTTGGCGTTGGTGTTGCTGCGCCGGAAGAAATAGGTCTGCACGTCCAACTGTTGCAGGGTCAGTTCACCGGCGACGATTTTGTTGTGAATCCACTGATGGCTGGGGTTAAAGCGGCGCACATGACCGGCCATGGCGATCAGCCCGGTTTCCTTTTGCACGGCGGCGACCCTTTGGGAATCAGCCAAAGTATCGGCCATGGGAATTTCGACCAGCACATGCTTGCCGGCCTTCATACACGCGATCGCCTGTTCGGCGTGAAGCTGGGTCGGGGTTGACAGGATCACCGCATCGACATCGTCCCGCGCCAGGCTTTCGGCCAAATCGGTGGTGGCGTGGCCGATGTTGCGTTCGCTGGCCAGCGCCTCGATCTTGTCGGCGCTGCGCCCCATGATCGAGGTCACTTCGACCCCGTCGATAGCGGCGATGGCATCCAGATGTTTCAAACCGAAGGCACCATAGGCACCGGCAACGCAAACCTTCATGTGTCAATCTCCCGACAAGAGTGGATAGGGCAGGGTCCTACTTTATGAGAAACGCAGCGCCGACCACACCCCAAAATAACATATATTTCCCATCATGGAGATGGATAAACGCGGGACTGAAGCTCCGGACGCGCCGCCGCCAAGGCTCGAATGTGGTCTTGTGGTCTTGTGGTGCTGTAATTGATGCGCCAATCGAAGCCCCAAGCCCTAAGCCGAAATTTATATGCTGCCTTGTCAGGAAGTTGTCATGTTTAACTGATATGGAGCATTGATTGGTTTCTGTCTGCTGAAGATTGGGGCTGCGAGTAATAGCTTTTTTTAATTTTATTGGGGGTGTCATGAGAATTTTTAAGTCATTTGGGCTGTTTATTTTGGTTGGCATCGCTGCCATCGGCTCAGCCAACACTGTGGCTCAGGCTACCACTTTGGTCATTGAAGGCGATCAACTAGCTGGCGCAAATAACGTCAATGTAGGCGGTATTTTTTACAACGTTATTTTTGTTGAAGGGTCATGCTTTGCATTATTCGGGGGATGCAATGAATTGTCGGATTTTGCATTTACGGATCAAGCGACCGCACTATTAGCCTCAACGGCATTGATGAACGATGTTTTCCTTGACGGTACTAACTTCGACCTGATCCCAGAACTTACGAAGGGAATTAGTTGGGTTCAGGAAGGACAGATTTACACCCCTTACGGGACCGATAACACCTTGGTTTCTCTTGGGATATTCAAAAATTTACCCGAAGAACTTGGAGGCGTTGATTCAGTCGTCGCAGGAGTTACGCAAATTATCTTCGATACGACAGCAACTGTTGAAAATCCTCTAATTGACAATCGAACATATGCACAATGGGAAGCAGTGTCAGTTGTTCCTCTCCCGCCATCTGCCCTTTTATTCGGGACCGCCCTGCTCGGTTTGGCGGGGATCAGGAGACGCAAACGCTCGGTATAGAGCGGGCAGGGGCGGCCCCCTCGTTGCGGCATCCAACATTCTCATCAAGCGCGGATGATCATTCTTGTTCTTCCTAGATCGCTCATGCCTAATTGCCAATTGGACGTGAACTGAAAAGATGGCGACGATCACAATCGTCTCGAATATGAGTTAGTTTGCGCCCCTATAGCCGGATAGCGACACAATTGGCATGGCAATGGTTCATTTTCATTTGCGATTTTGAGACCGTTCCCGGTGCGAATTACACGCTGGGCCTCTCATCCCCTTGAGCTAATCAAGAATTGACGATAGACCGACTGGTCTATAGAATACGTCTCATGACACAAACAATTGAGCGCCCCAACACCCGTAGTCGACTTATTGCGGCCATGATTAATGGCCTGCGGACTCGCGGTTACCATGGTGTTGGCCTGAATGCCTTGCTGGCCACGGCGCAGGCGCCCAAGGGCGTGCTGTATCACCACTTTCCGGGGGGCAAGTCTGAACTGGCCGTACACGCCATTGAATCCGTGGTCGAAAGATTGGGGACAGACCTGGAAAAAGTCATCAAACGCACAGGCGACCCGGTTGGTGCCCTCGAGGCCTGGATGAGCGGCGCCCAAAAAGTGTTGGAAAAAAGTGGCTTCGATAGTGGCTGCCCATTGGCGACAATCGCCCTGGAATCGACCGCCGACGATCAAACCATTCGCAAGGCTCTGGCGACGGCGTTCGAGCAACTTCGCGCCCAAATTTCCAGCTCACTCGCGACCACCGGCATGACGCATGCGATGGCGCAAAGCTTTGCCGCGCTGATTATTTCGGCCTACGAGGGCGCGCTTTTGCAGGCCCGCGTATCGGGCAGCGGCGTCATCATGAAAGAAACCTCCGAAACTCTCATCGGCCTGATCCGCATGAGCCTTCGCGAGCCTAAGGAATTCCAGGACTAGATCTATGAAAAACACGAATGCCCCCGTCGGCCCCGCACCAGAAAAACTGACCCTGACCACCCGGGATGGCTACTCGCTGACGGCCCTGCGGTTCGCCGCAAGTGGCGAGCCGCGCGGCAACTTGATCGTGGCGGGGGCGAATGGTGTACGGCAACGCTACTACCAACACTTTGCCCAGTTCGCCAGTGCTCAGGGTTACAACACGCTAACCCTGGACTATCGCGGCATTGGCCTTTCCAAGCCAGACTCGCTCAAAGGTTTTCAAATGTCCTATCTGGACTGGGCCTTCCAAGACCTGGCGGCCGCAGTGGACGCCATGTCGGCCGGCGACCTTCCGCTCTTCGTGGTCGGTCATTCTTTTGGCGGGCACGCGTTCGGACTGCTCCCGAACCACGACCGGGTCGCACGCTTTTACACCTTTGCCACAGGCGCAGGTTGGCATGGCTATATGCCCCCACTTGAACGGTTCAAGGTCTCCTTTCTCTGGCATGTCCTGGGTCCACTGCTGGTGCGCGCGAAGGGTTATCTCGCCTGGTCCAGGTTGGGCATGGGAGAAGACCTGCCCCTTGGTGTTTACCGGGATTGGAAGCGCTGGTGCCACTTCCCACGCTACTTCTTCGATGATCCCACCATGGCTCATTTAGCCGAACAATTTGCCGGCGTTACCACTCCGATCATTGCCGCAAACGCCCTCGATGATCTGTGGGCACTGCCGACGTCCCGTAACGCCTTCATGGCGGGTTATCAAAATGCCGCCTGGGAAGGGGTCGATATTGATCCTGCACAAATCGGGATGGGCAACATCGGACACATGGGATATTTCCGCAAAACCGCAGAACCGTTATGGCGGGAAGCGCTGAACTGGTTCGGTGAACACGAAACCCAATAGGTGCGGCCAGCGGTTTTCAAAGGTCGCTACCTTAAACCACTTGGTCACTTGCCCCTATTACGTGGATTTGCCTGACGGATTTTCCCACAGGTCAATCAACATATTTTCCTGAAACTCGTCGCGATCAAGGAAGGGGTACAGGTCTTCCAGCGGGGCGGGATAGCGTTGCCCATCGGCACCGACAACATAAGCCAGATACGGAAAGAGAAGTTGTTCGGGGTCCATCATGATTTCACAGAATGCAGGGCCGTCGGTACCGAGAACGTCGGCGACAATGCCTGGCATTTCTGTGTGGTTTTCAATTTTATAGGTATCGAAACCAAAAGCTGTGGCTATCTTTTGCATATCAGGGAAAGTTAATCCGCCCTGGAGACTTGAAGCCGCATAGCGATTTTCAAACCAGTCCGATTGCGTCACACGGATGGCGTGATACCCGGCGTTGTTGAACATGAATATTTTGATTGGCAGATTTTCGCCGATAATTGTTTGCAGCTCTTGCAGGTTTAGCTGAATGCTGCCATCGCCGGTGATGCAAATAGTTTTTTTTCGATCGTTTGCGATACAGGCGCCAATGGCCCCAGGCAAGCAATACCCCATGGCCGCGGCACCCCCTGAATGAAAAAGTCGCTGACCTTTTTTGACTTTGAACGATTGAAAGGTTCCGGTAAATGCGGTGCCGACACCAAGCACGGTGACATCATCAGGCCTTAGCTGATCACTAAGTTCCTGAACAAAGACATATGAATTAACAAATTCGGTTTGGGCGCGAAGTTCAGGCGTGACGACCGCATACTTTTCTTTCCAGACACGGCATTGCTCGATCCATGGCGAAATATCCTGTCGCGGGAACCGGGAATCGGATTTTATCAAGTTCAGCAGTTCGCGCACAAATACCAGGGCGTCGCAGCAAATTGGCAAATCAGGGATGACGCAGTTTTTTTCGAGTTCATTGTGATCTATATCGACGACGATTTTCTTGGCTTCGCGAGCAAACGCCTTGAAATTATGGCCTGTCTGAGAAATCGAAATTCGCGAACCGATGCTTAGCAACAGGTCTGAATTCTGGACCGTGAAATTTGCAAATCGGGTGCCAAAGGTTCCGGGACTGCCACAGTTGAGCGGATTATCACTTTCGACCAGATCCTGAATGTTCCACGAACACAGAAGCGGAATATTCAGGCTTTCAATAAGGTCCCGCATTTCGCTTTCGGCCTGTGCCAGACGAACCCCGGTTCCGATCAAAAGGACGGGGCGGGAAGCCGTCGCCAAAGAATCGACCGTTTCACGAAGAACGCTTTCCAGTACCGCCGTTTTTCCAGCGTCGGGGTCGAGTTCTTGTGGATCAAATTTGCGAAGTTTATCCGGATCGATCATCTGGCTGGCCACATCAAGGGGGATATCAAGCCAAACCGGACCGGGACGTCCTGCGCGGGCAAGGTAGATGGCCTTTTCGATGTGGTAGCGGATATCATCGGCGCTACGTACCGTCACCGCATACTTGGTGATCGACTTTACAACGGAAACGATATCGAGCCCCTGGGTGCTGAGCTGGCGAATGGGTTTGTCTTCCAAAACGCTGGATCGGACCTGACCCGATATATAGATGCACGGAATTGAATCCTGCCATGCGCCCAGAACCCCGGTGGCAGCATTGGTGCCGCCCGGGCCGGTGGTTACCAGACAAACCCCCGGCACGCCTTTAATGCGGGCATAGGATTCCGCGGCCATGGACGCCGCTTGCTCATGATGCATACACGTAAAGCGCATATCGGGGTTGCGATAGATGGCGTCCACAATCGGCAGGTTAGCGCCGCCACTTAAGACAAAAATATCCCTCACGCCGATGTCCAGGAGTCGTTCGAGCAAATAATCAGCGGCTTTTATCATTCACAAGACCTTTCTGAACCGAAACAAGAAAACGCTATATTTTTACGACGCCTGTTCAAAAATCCTAAACAGATTTCCGATATTGCGGCTTCAGGCCTGCGGCGACGGCCCATATGTAATGGCACATGGGGGCAAACCCAGTATGAAGAACTTCGTCGTTCATGCCAAACATGAAGACATTGTCGAAATATTTCAAATGTAACTGGCGCAATTCTTCCATACTTTTCAAATTGATGTGCTGAACCCGGCTCCGCTCGCTGGCGTGTTCTTCCGCTGTAACATTCGGCGTTCCCGTCACCAGGACGCCGTTATCGGTTAGGCAGGCGACCGTATGGTCCATAAAAATCTTTTCGTCTTTTGGGTTCAGATGTTCGAGCACATCTATGGAAAAAGCCGCATCGACCTGAACCGACGGTTGGGCTTCTGTCATATCGACACGTTCATACGTGACATTTTTCAGATGCGGCATGCGTTTGGGGTTTTCGTCCATATGGCGTTGTTCCCAATCGACACAATGCACCTGCCCACACGCCTGGGCGATGATGGGGATTCCAAACCCGTCGCCGCAACCAACTTCCATGACGCTTTTCGTCCCAACCAGCATTTTGGCGACGAACTTGTAACGGGAAAGCACGAACGACAAATGTTTCGGATCATGGATCAGGCTGTAGGACGACCATGGCCCGAGCTTAATCAGGTCAACATCGAACTGGTGTTCTGCCCCCAGTTCATAAGCTTCTTTTGCATCAATAGTCACCATGGTCTCCTTGCCAATCATTCAAGAAACGTCTCATTTTAAACATGTCCGGTGTTTGCGAAAGTTTATCATTCAGGCGCTTTTCGCCCCAAATATCATTCACGATGCTGAAATTCCGGCCGCTAATCACATCGCGGGGTTGTTCGATCGCCCAATCCAGAAAATCCACCACCCGGGATATCGGTGTCGTCTTGCCGCTTTCTAAAATGTCGATTGTTCGCTGATAATTACTACCGGCGGCGGAACCGGCCTTTATCGTTTCGCCATGCACTTTTGTGTTCACCCAGCCCGGCCCGACAATCACAAAGCGGGCATCTTCAATTTCCTCGCTTAGCAACTCGCACATTTTAAGCTGTGAAATTTTGCCCAGAATTTCCGCAGAAAGATGCCGGCGCGCGTCATTCGTGCCGGGTCCGGTAAACATGATAACCAGCGGTAACTGCGGGCTGTCGCGCCGCCGAGACGGCAGCAGGGCGTGAAGAAAGCGCATTTGGCGGGTGCAATTCAATGCAACGGATTCACACCACGCGTCGATGTCGCATTCGAGAAAATCGCCAATCGGCTCCATCGTCGCCGGGCAGGTCATCAATACATCCCAGGCTTCAAAATGGTCTTTCATTCGACCGCTGGCCTGGTCTATAGAGGCGACGTCGGAAAGGTCGCAGGGCGTCAGAAATGCGCCCGATTGTTCCAGCAAGGCTGTCGCATCGGATTGCGTACGGTAGGTTCCCGCCACATTGTATCCCTGTTCCATCCAGCGCGTCGCTGCGGCCGTGCCAATATCACTTGAAATTGAAATTATCGAAACGTTTACATCATCCATATCGTGCGCGCTTGCCCCCCCAAATTCCAAGCCGATAGTATCGCATTGTCTCCTTAATCTTTTCTTTCCAACGAAACGGCCCCTATGACGGAAGGGAAGAGGGCTCGTTCATTTCGAAAAACGTAACCCGTTCCTGCCATGTCGGATTATTTTCAATCAATTCTTTATAGCGATTCCGATGCGTGATTACGGAATCATTTTTGGCGCCAAGGGCGTCCAGCGCCTCTGCCAGGAAATAGTGGGCGAAGGGATGTTCCGGATGGCGTTCGACAACTTCCTGGAAGCACCGGGCCGCAACCTCATATTCGCCCCTTTTCAGGCGGCTGTTATTTACAAAATTTACGTCCAGATTCATCAAATAAACCTGCCGTTCCAGCCGTTCAGGGTCAATTCCGGGTGGACGAATAATATAGCGCATCATATCCATGCCGCCGATGGGCAGATATTTTTCGTCTATCCAGCCGTTTTCCAGGCAAATCCGGTGCAATTCACTGCCGCGTAAGGGGGTGGCGAAATTAAAGTAGCACCAGTCCAAACCGACATCCTTGATGAAATCGATGGTCATTTCCCGATCTATTTCACGTTCCCCGGGGAAGCCAATAATGAAAAATGCCTGAACAAAGATGTCGTTTCTCTGCAATGTTTCGATGATCGGTTTGGCCTTGCTGATTTTCAACGGCTTTTTGATGATTTCTCTGAGCACGTAATCGGAACCGGACTCAATCGCCAGGAAGATAGAATCGACACCCGCCTGTTTCATCAAGCCTGCCAGTTCGTCGTCGATGTATACCAGTGTGACGCCATTGGGCATTTCAATGCGCAGATTGAACGGGATCAGGCGTCGGAAAAGTTCCTTTGCCCTTTTCTGATCCAGCAGTAACTGGTCATCATATATGGTGAGCACATTCATTCCGTACTCATTCACAAGAGATTCCACGTGATCGATAACGGGGTCCATGTCCACGTAGCGCATGCCATGCCCAAAGAAAGTCGGTTCGGCGCAAAAGACGCATTTGAAAGGACAGCCCCGTGATGTCACCAGGAAAAACTGCCTGACATCACTTTCTTCGCGGTAGGACACAAAAGGAGAGAAGGCCTGCTTCATGCTGTAGGCCGATATGTTAACCAGCGTGTAATCAATGGCGATTACATCATTCAGGTTTTCCACGTACAGGGACTGGGGCGACACAGATTCCTGCATGGATTTTCTCGTGACCCAGGGCTGATTTTCCAATTCTGCAAATGGATTTTCGGCATCAACCAGCGCGCACATGGCTCTTTCGCCTTCCGAATAACAAACCGCATCAATGCAATCCTGATCCTGGATAATTTCCTGATAGGAAACGGTCGCGGCGGGCCCACCCATAACCACACAGGTAGCCGGATCATGAGCCTTGATCCGTTGCGTGATCGCCGGAACATGCTTGTAGGAAACATCGAATGTGAACGTAATTCCGACGATACTTGGATTCAGATCATCCAAATGATTCTGGACAATTTTCTGCGCGTCTTCGACAGGATGAGTATTCAAATCGAGAACCGTAATGTTGTGGTCTGACTTGGCATGCGCCTTGACATAACTTGCCAGCGTCAAGGTGCCATACGGAAACGCCAGAAATCCCCTGACGCCCTTGGTGTGGGTTCCGGATTTACGTTCGACCATATAGGGCAGAACGATGATAAGAACTTCCTTCATTTTCGAATCCCTTGGTTTTCGCAGGTCAATTTTCAGGTGCCTCAAACAGGTGTCTGGTTTCCGGAACAAGTTCAATGCCACGCTTCTTGTTTCCGACAAGTTCCAACATCCGTGCCAACGGCATACGCCAGCCGACCTTGCGGATAAAATTCAGGAACCGACGAAAATGGCGCAGCCAGGATAAAACATAGGTAACGGCGAGGAATCTCCTGACGTTAAAGCCATCCAGTTCTTTCGAAAAAACCAGACTGTCAGACGACAAGGTATCGCCTGGCAGAAAGTTTGCCGGAATATCCCCCGAAGCGACCATTTTATCAAAAGCGGGAGTCCCCGGAAGCGGTTGAAAGAGATGAAAGGTGAAAAAATCAAACCCCACATCCAGGATCAGTTTTCGAGTCAGCATCAGGTCTTCCGGGCGCTCGCCGGGATAACCGATCAGGAAAAATGAAAATACGATCAATCCGGCCTGCTGCATATCTTTCACAACGCCGGGAACAATCGCCAGATCGAGATCTTTTTGCATCAAATCAAGGATATGGGATGAACCACTTTCAGGCGCGATGACGACCCGGCGCCAACCGGCCTGATACATAAGCTGCCAAAGTTCCGGGTCACCTTTTTGCAATCGAATACCATTGGGCGTCGCCATGGTTATGCCGTAAAAATTGGCGTTGATAATGGCTTTGCAAATATCTTTTGCATACCGGGCGTGGAAGGTGAAATTGTCGTCGATGATGTTGAAGTGCCTGACCCCCATATCGTACAGATCGGTCATCATCTTCATGACGTAGTCGATACTGTGGGTCCTGATTTTCTTGCCATTGAGCTGCGGTGCCGCGCAAAACTGGCAGCGATAGGGGCAGCCCCGGGTCAGCCAAAGCGGGGCATTAAGTTTGCTTAAGGTCGAATATCTGTAGCCTTTTTCGATATATCCGGTCAGATCGATTGCGCGGTAGTCCGGCACCGCAACAGAATCCAGATCGTCGATCCACGGCATATTCGAACTGGTCACAAGGGCGCCGCTGGTATCGCGATAAACCAATCCGTCTAAAGTATCCGGTCGTAATTCATCATCCCTGATCTGGCGAATGAAATCACAAAATATGACTTCAGCCTCACCGCGGAAGAGATAATCGACTTCGGGGCTTTTCATGACCTCGCCATAATAGGTCGATGCGTGATTTCCGCCGATGACGGTGATGGTTGCGGGGTTAACTTCCTTTGAAACACGAAGGACGCCAAGGGCCTCCAGAATCATCGGCGACCAGGAAGATACGGCCACCACATCGGCATCGCTGGCCTTCAGCAATTCCCGAAATTCACGAGATTCTGCCTTTATCCCGCGAAGCGCACAGTCAATAATGGTCACCTCGCAAATTGCGGAATCGAGGTTCGCCTTTAGATAAGCCAGCGCAAGCGGCAACACATTCTTCGTTTCGAACCCAAAAGGCTGAACGAGCACAACTCTCAGCTTGCGTTTATCAGATTTATTTATGACGGCAACACCCACATGTTCATTTTACCACACTATATTGAGTCGTTAATATCAAGCACGTTTTAGAATCATTATCAACAAGCACCGTCACAACCGTAATGTAAGACCGTTAATTCTTCCAACAGCAATTAGGTACCGCCGCTCGGCCGGCGAAATATTGTTGAATGTTATTTCGGAACATCAAGATAATCCCACATATCACTTGACGCTGGCGGTGGCCTATAAATCCAAGGGCTGGATAGGCAACATCGGACACATGGGATATTTCGAACCGTTATGGCGGGAAGCGCTGAACTGGTTCGATGAACACGAAAATCAATAGGGGCGGCCAGCGCAGGCCATCACGGCATAAAATGGCAGAGAGGGTGGGATTCGAACCCACGGTACGCTTTCACGTACGCTGGTTTTCAAGACCAGTGCCTTAAACCACTCGGCCACCTCTCCACTGTATATTACCCGCGGGATCGAACAAGTTTGATACCCAACAGGGCCGCGGGCAACAGATGCCAGAACGCGTCGAAAATGTCGAGAGGCTTGTTGAGCAATCCGGCGCTCATCATGTTGAATTTTTCAACCAGATGCGGTTCCGGCGAAAACGGCGCCAACGCCATGAATATGGCGGCGAACGCTAACATGGTGGTCGGAATTCTATCAATCCAGTTCATTTAGGCTTTCCTGTCCGCTGTAAATGTCGCATCGCGGTGACGCTGTCGAAGGAAAAAATGGCGAGCGCCAGCCAGATCATACCAAATGTGATGGCGTGGGAAGTCGTAAAGCTTTCGTCGTAAACCAGCACGGCAAGCACAAAATGCCCGGTCGGGGCGATATATTGAAAGAACCCCAGGCTCGCCAGGCGCAACCTGTTGGCGGCCATGGCAAACAACACCAGGGGCGTCGCCGTCATGACTCCGGCCAGCACGAGAAGCCCGTCCATCTGCCAGCTAACCGTGCCGAACGCGCCGGTCCCCTGGTATCCGACATAAATCAGGTAGGCCAGCACCGGTGGCAGGACGATCAGGGTTTCGACAAACAAGCCGGCAAAAGCCTGGACCGCGGCGATCTTGCGCAACAGCCCGTAAAATCCAAACGAAAAAGCCACGCTGAGCGATATCCAGGGCAGGGTGCCGCTTTGATAGACCAGATTCCCGACCCCCATGAGGGCGATCAAAACCGCGACCGTTTGCCCGCGCCTGAGCCGTTCCTTAAAAAATATTATCCCCAGGCCGACGCTGACCAGCGGATTGATGAAATACCCCAGGCTTGTTTGCAACAGCATGTCATTGGCGACGGCCCAGATGAAAACCAGCCAGTTGAGGGTAATCATCAATGAACTCAAGGCCAGCAATCCCAGGAGTCTTCGGCTGGAAAAAATCGCCACCACATCTTTCATGCGCCGGCTTAAAACCAGCACGATGCCGACCAGCACCGCCGACCACAGGACCCGGTGGGACAACACTTCGAACGCAGGAAGGTTGGCAACCGCTTTGAAATAGACCGGAAAAACACCCCACAGCGAGAACGCCAGGATCGCGAACAGGGACCCCAGGTATGGCGGGCGACTTGAATCGCCTGATGTCATGATCTCGCCGCCCGCATGCCGAACCAGGCATTTCCGGCGACGGCCAGGATCACGATTGCGCCGCCAATCAGGGTCAGTCGGGTGATCGGTTCACCGACCCCAAGCCAAACCCAGAAGGGTCCAAGCACGGTTTCTATCAATGACAACAAGGCGACTTCGGCGGCGGGCGCATGATCGGCACCGCCGAAAAACAAGACCATCGCCACCGGCACCACGACAAGCCCCATTAACATCAATACATAAAGATCACCCGATGACACCTGGGCCGGATTTGCCAGGGGGAAAGAGATCAACGCCACGGTCAATCCGGAAAGACAGAAAGCGGGGGCAATTACACCGCTGCCTTTGTATTTTCGCAAGATCACCAGGTTCAATCCCATTAGAAATGCCGTCACAATGGCCAGCACATCGCCGAACCAGTTAACTTGCCCAAGGGAGCCCGAAAAAATTACGACGATACCGGCGACCGCCAGCAAAACAGAAATTCGGGTCCGGGAGTTAACCTGTTCACCGATTATCAACCATCCGAGAACGGCACCGAAAAACGGCATGGTCGCCAAAATCACCAGGGCATTGGCGACGGATGTGTTGGCGATGGCCCCGACAAAAGTGATATTGCTGGTGGTCATGAGCAACGTGGCGATCAGGCCGGGTCTGCCCATTTTTCGCAGGGTACCAACAATCCGTCCCCGGCTGCGCACCGCCAGATAAGCCAACAAGGCGACAAAAATGAATATGGAACGATAAAACAGAACATCCCAGAACGCGGCGTGGTCGATCAGGCGCAGCAATAGGGTATCGGGGCTAAGAATTATCATTCCCGCCGCCGACATGGCGATCCCGTGTGCATATGTATTTTTTGATTGATCGATCATGATTCTTGCTTGATTAACGGCATTTGCCGGAACAAGGCTACGGAGGTAATCTATATTCACCAAGATTGCCATCGAAGAAAAACCCTGAACCATGTATGGATATCGATATGAGAGTTCGCCTGAAAGTCACCACCGCGATATTTATATTGGTCATCAGCACCCCACAATCACGGACTGCCCAAGCCGCCCATGTCGATTGCGAAGATATCCATGCCGCCGCTTTTTTGGATGAACCGGCGGAACTACAACAGCTTTTCGATCATGGTGCGAACATGGAATGCCGCGACGCAATTAACCAGACACCCCTGATTACGGCCACCGATGGCGCGAGTTTCCAGGCCTTTTCCATTTTACTGAGGCGCGGTGCAAACATTCACGCCCGGGACGAAATTGGCGAGACGGCGCTGGATAAGGCCAAGCAAAAGCTTGATTTTTTTGACATGCAAGGCGGTGAGGCGTACCACGAGCTGTACCAACAAATGATCGCCATGCTGATCGCCAAGGGAGCCGCCAGGTAAATTTGAAAGATGTTTTTTTATCTGTCGAAAATCCTCTGGTTCCTGGCCAATCCCGGAAATATCCTGCTGATAACGTTGGTGGTTGGGGTCGTCTTGTTAGGGGGCCGCCGGGCCAGGGCCGGTCGCGTGGCGCTGGTGCTATGCGCGCTCACCGCCGTGTTTATGGCGACCGTGCCGGTCGGCAAGGCCATGATAATGACCCTTGAGAACCGCTTCCCGATCAATCAAAAATTACCCGACAGGGTGGATGGAATCATTACGTTGGGCGGCGTCGTCAATGAAATCGTCACCAAATCCCGGGGCCAGATTTCGGTCGGCGGCGGAATTTCCAGACTGCTCGAATTCGCGACCCTCGCGAAACGGTATCCGAACGCAAAGCTTGTTTTTACAGGCGGTTCCGGGAAATTACTAAGCCAGGATATTAAAGAAGCCGACGTCCTTGAACCGTTGCTGGCTATCCTGGGCATGGATCCGAACCGGGTGATTTATGAAAACAAATCCCGCAACACTTATGAAAACGCGACTCTCACCAAATCGCTCATCAATCCGGGGCCGGACGAGACTTGGGTTCTCGTAACTTCGGCCTTCCACATGCCCAGGTCCATGGGCGTCTTTCGCAAGGCCGGATGGCAAATTATTCCGTATCCTGTCGACTACGCCTATGCCGCCGATGCAACACTGACACCGTTTTTCGACCTACCGGGCGGGCTGGTCAGGCTGGCCGCGGGACTACACGAATGGCTGGGGCTTGTTTTCTATCGGCTGACCGGAAAAACCGATCACATTTTCCCGGCTCCCTGATCCCTGTTGCCCCCTTAGGCGGGCTATGGCAGAAGAGTACAATGACGAAGCGAATCAATTGAATTAACAGGGGCGATAAATGCGCAACAGAATTTGGCCGGATAACTTAAGCGGTTTCGCTTTGGTGAGCGTGTTTGTTTTAGGGATGTTGGCCGCATTACCCAAGGATGCCGCGGCGATCGTCCCGTTTGATCAATGGCTGGGCGAGCTGCGCGTCGAAGCCACGGCGGCCGGCATTCGCCCGGAAGTCCTCGACGAAGCACTGGACGGTATTGCCCTGATCCCACGGGTCGTTGAACTGGATCACAAGCAGCCGGAATTCACGCTGACCTTTCAGGAATACCTGACCCGCGTCGTGCCCAATTCCAGGGTCCAGAAAGGCCGGAAAAGGCTCGCGGAAAACCGTGCCATGCTGGATGAAGTCGCCGCCAAATATGGTGTCCAGGCGAAATACATCGTCGCCTTTTGGGGCATCGAAACCGATTTCGGCAGGGTAACGGGCGGATTTAAGCTGGTTCCGGCTCTCGCCACCATGGCCTATGACGGTCGCCGCAGCGCCTATTTCCGCAAAGAGCTTTTAAATGCCCTGAAAATAATCAACCAGGGACATATCAAGGCCAAGGATATGGTCGGGTCCTGGGCCGGCGCCATGGGCCAATGCCAGTTCATGCCGTCATCATTTTTGAACTTCGCCGTCGACCATGATGGCGATGGCCGCAAGGATATTTGGTCGACCAAGGCCGATGTATTCGCATCCGCCGCAAATTACCTGTCCAAATCCGGCTGGAAGGGCGATCAGTCCTGGGGCCGGGCCGTCACCTTACCCGACGGTTTCGACATCGCCCTGGCCGACCTGAAAATCAAGAAGTCCATTGGCGAATGGCAAAAGCTTGGCGTCCGGCGCGACGACGGCAGCGACCTTCCGACACGCGATATTCCGGCCTCTATAAAACTGGTCGATGGTCCAGGCAGCCCGGCGTACATGGTCTACAACAATTTCAGCACCATTTTGAAGTGGAACAGATCCACATATTTTGCCGTCGCAGTCGGCACACTGGCCGAAAAAATAGGCGGGAAATAAGCGGGATCGGAATTCTATCCCTTAACAGTTGCTTTACCTGTGTACCATATCTTGTGGCTAGATTTGCACCGCACCATGAGTGGGAAAGTCGTGATTAAAAATTGCCTGGCAATCGCCTTCATCGCGCTGTTCATGAGCGCCTGTGCCGAGACTCAATTTATTGCGCAAACCGTAAAATCTATCGGAAAAACCCAGGAAGAAAAGCAGATCCAGTCTTCCAACGGCGCTTATAAAGTCGGCAAGCCCTATCAAATCAAGGGCGTCTGGTATTATCCGGCGGAAGATTTCCAGTACGACAAAACCGGCATCTCGTCGTGGTACGGGTCTAAATTTCATGGCCGCAAAACCGCCAACGGCGAGATTTTCGACATGAACGAGATTTCGGCCGCCCACAAAACCCTGCAATTGCCAAGTTGGGTGCGCGTGACCAATCTTGAAAACGGCCGCACGCTGAACATCAGGATCAATGACCGGGGGCCCTACGCCCATGGTCGCATCATTGACCTTTCCCGCCGCGCGGCACAGTTGCTGGGATTTGAGAAACAAGGCACGGCGCGGGTTCGCGTCAAGGTGCTGGCCAATGAAAGCCGCGTCGCCGCCGCCGGTCTGCAAAGCCAGACCGATCTAGCCAAAAATGGCTCGCCAATTACCGTCGACAGCTTGCCGAAGCCGAAAGTCAGCAGTGAACAACTTCCGGTGATCGGTGAGCCGGCGACGCAGCCTTTGAACGCGCCGCCGCCGGTCGACCCGAACATGCAAGTCGCTTCGGTCTCGCCAACGCAATTGGGCACATCGCCCACGGAAATCGTAACCATCGAGCCGGTTTCGGCGACCAATGTGTACATTCAGGCCGGGGCCTTTGCCAATTTTGAAAATGCCAATCGGGTGCGGGCTCGGCTGATTAATGTCGGCCCGATCAAGATTTCTCCTGTGCTGGTAAACGGGGTCGACCTGTTCCGTGTACGTGTCGGACCGATGGCCAGTATCGAAGATGCCGATCAGATGCTTGAGCGTGTCATCGAAGCCGGATATACCGATGCTAAGACCCTCGTTGACTGACGTATTCACGGCATCAGTTTTTCCGCTATAATCACCCTTTATTTAAACTTTTCCGGCGACAATCATGCCTTATTCCATCCATAAATTTGTTCAGGTCTGTTTCCCAATTAGCCTTCTTGTGGTTGCCGGGGTGTTGTTTATCCCGGTCGTTCAGGCCCAGGCTATCGAAACCATTGCCCGCGAAGCGGTATTGATAGATACGCAAACCGGCGCGGTACTGTTTGAAAAGAACGCCAACGATTCCATGCCGCCGGCATCCATGAGCAAGCTGATGACCGTTTACATGGTTTTCGAACGGCTTCGCGATGGCCGACTGTCGTTGGATGACAGTTTTTCGGTCAGCGAAAATGCCTGGCGCAAGGGCGGCACCAAAAGCGGCAGTTCGACGATGTTTCTGGAACCGGGCAAACGGGTGCGGGTGGAAGACCTGCTGCGCGGCATTATTATTCAATCGGGAAACGATGCCTGCATCGTCGTCGCCGAAGCCCTGTCGGGTAGCGAAGAAGCCTTCGCGGTCGAAATGACGGAAAAGGCCCGGCAAATCGGCCTGAAAAATTCGACCTTCGCCAACGCCACCGGCTGGCCGAATGAAAACCATCGCATGACGGCCATGGACCTGGCCTTGCTGGGCACAAGAATGATCGTTGATTTCCCCGAATACTATCATTTTTATTCTGAAAAAAGCTTTGTTTACAATGGTATAAAGCAATCAAACCGAAACCCGTTGATCTACAAGGGAATGGGGGCCGATGGCTTGAAAACCGGGCATACGGAGGAATCCGGCTATGGGCTGACCGCTTCGGCCCTGCGCGGGGATCGCCGCCTGGTTCTGGTGGTCAATGGCCTGCCCAGTAAAAAATCCCGCGCCCGGGAACCCGAACGCCTGCTGGAATGGGGCTTTCGGGAATATGGCAACTACGCCTTGTTAAAGGCCGGAGAACAAATCGATGATGCCACGGTCTGGCTTGGCAAGGATGCGACCGTGCCCTTGATTGTCGAAAACAACCTGACCGTTACGCTGCCCAAGAAATCCCGTCGGACCATGAAGGCGACCGTCAAATACGATGGTCCGCTGCCTGCCCCGATCACCAAGGGCACACAAATGGCGACGCTGACCTTCACGGCGCCGGGAACCGATCCCATCGTCATCCCCCTGGTCGCCGCCAACGATGTCGAACAACTGGGACTGGTCGGACGCCTTGTGGCGGCATTCCGGTCCATCGTCTGGGGCGGTTCGTGACCTTATGGAACGAGGCCTGTTCATTACGTTTGAAGGCGGCGAGGGGGCTGGCAAGTCGACTCAGGTCTCCCTTCTTGCCAAACGCCTTGCCGACCTGGGCATCGCGACCCTGACCACCCGCGAGCCCGGCGGTGCGCCGGGAGCCGAAGATATTCGTAACTTACTGGTCAACGGCGACACCGACCGCTGGACGCCACTATCCGAAGCGCTGCTCAATTACGCGGCGCGCGCCGAACATCTGGACAAGACAATCCTGCCGGCCCTGGACGGCGGAACCTGTGTGGTGTGCGACCGTTTTTATGATTCAACCACGGCCTATCAGGGCTATGGACACGGCATGGACCTCACGACCCTGGACAATATCCGCCAGGCCGTGTTGGGCGATTTCAAACCCGACCTGACGATCATGCTCGATCTGCCGCTGGAACTGGGCCTGGAACGGGCCGTGGCGCGGGGCGGTGGCGAAGACCGCTACGAACGCATGGGCCACGAGTTTCACGAACGCCTGGCCCAGGGTTTCAGAACCATCGCCGCCCATGAACCGGACCGATGCATCATCATCGAGGCGACCGCCGACATCGAAACCATCGCCGAAACCATCTGGCAGACGACCTGCCAACGGCTGGGCCTGGCCCCGTCATGAGCGCCACCTCCGCCAAACCTGAATCAGAAGAGGCCTATCTTGCGCCCCGCGAAAACCCGCACTTCACCGGCCACGATGAGGCCGAACAGACCCTTCTTGAAGCCTTCAATTCCCACCGTTTGGCCCATGCCTGGCTGATAACCGGCCCCCGGGGAATCGGCAAGGCGACTCTGGCCTATCGGTTCGCCCGCCACGTCCTGGCCACGGGCGGCGGGCAGGCCACGGCGTCGCTGTTTGGCGACGCGTTAGAGAAAGCGCCCACCGACGGCCTGTACCTGGCCCCGGATGATCCTGTCTTCCTGCGGGTCGCCAGCTACGGTCATGCAGACTTCCTGACCATCGAACGCACCGTAAACAAAAAGACCGGCAAGCTGCGCACCGAGATCGTCGTCGATGACGTTCGCACCATCGGCGGGTTCATGGCGCTGACCCCGGCCGAAGGCGGCTGGCGTGTGGTGGTCATCGATTGCGCCGACGACATGAACAGGAACGCCGCCAACGCGGTGCTGAAAATTCTCGAAGAACCGCCGAAAAAGGCCTTGATCCTGCTGGTCGCCCACGCGCCGGGCCGCTTGTTGCCGACCATCCGGTCGCGCTGTCGCAGGCTCCAGCTTAAACCGTTGGCCGATGAAACGGTGGGCTCCTTGCTGGGCCAAAGCTATCCCGACCTGTCGCCCAGCGATTCAGCCGAACTGGCCCGCCTGAGCGAGGGCAGCATCGGCCGGGCGCTTGAGTTACAAGAACAAGGCGGGCTGGATCTGTACCGGGAACTAACGGGCCTTCTGGAATCCCTGCCGGATATTGACTTGACCGCCGTGCACGCCTTGGCCGGAAAAATTGGCCGGGCCGGTGCCGACCAGGCTTTCCAAACCTTCGGCGATTTGTTGCGGTCCTGGCTGGGCCGCTTGATCCTGTCGGTTTCAGCCGGAAACCGGGCAGGGGACGGCGCCGAACAAGCCCTGTTTACACGCTTAAGCGCGCACAGCAACCTTGATCGCTGGCTGGAGGTATGGGACAAGAGCAATCACCTGCTGGCCCGCACAGACGCTATCAATCTGGACCGCCGACAAGTGGCAATCGACATCCTGCTGGCGCTGGCAAATGCGGCCCGGCAATCGCCATAAAAAAATCCTGGGAGAACCGCCCATGAGCGGGCCATCTAAAATACCGTTCTACGTGACGACGCCAATTTATTACGTCAACGACGCGCCGCACATCGGCCACGCCTATACGTCCCTGGCGTGCGATGTGCTGGCCCGCTTCAAGCGACTGGATGGCTATGACGTCAAATTCCTGACCGGCACCGACGAACACGGCCAGAAGGTCGAAAAATCGGCCTTGGCCGCCGGCATCGAGCCGCAGGAATTTACCGACAACGTGTCGCAAAAATTCCGCGACCTGGCCGATTACATGAATTTCAGCCACGATGATTTCATCCGCACCACAGAAGCAAGGCACAAGCGTTCGTGCCAGGAAATCTGGCAAAGATTGATCGACAAGGGCGAGATTTATCTGGGTTCCTACGCCGGTTGGTACGCCGTGCGCGACGAGGCCTTTTACGATGAAGGGGAACTGACCAAGGGGCCTGACGGCAAAAAGATTGCACCATCGGGGGCCGAAGTCGACTGGGTCGAAGAGCCCAGTTATTTCTTCAAGCTGTCGGAATGGGGCGACCGCCTGTTAAAATTGTACGACGACAACCCGGATTTCATCGCCCCCCAAAGCCGCCGCAACGAAGTCACCAGTTTCATCAAGGGCGGCCTGCGCGACCTGTCGGTATCGCGCACCACGTTCAAGTGGGGGGTACCGGTGCCGGGCGATGATGAACACATTATGTATGTCTGGCTCGACGCCCTGACCAACTACATCACCGGTGTCGGATTTCCCGAAACCGACGGCGGCGAATACGCCACCTATTGGCCCGCCGACCTGCACATGGTCGGCAAGGACATCCTGCGCTTCCACGCCGTCTATTGGCCGGCTTTCCTGATGGCGGCGGGACTGCAACCCCCGAAACGGGTTTACGCCCACGGCTGGTGGACCAACGAAGGTCAAAAAATTTCCAAGTCCCTGGGCAACGTCATCTCACCCTATGACTTGGTCGAACGCTATGGCCTGGATCAGGTGCGCTATTTTCTGCTGCGCGAAGTGCCCTTCGGCAACGACGGCGACTTCTCGCACACTTCCATGATCAACCGCAGCAATGGCGAACTGGCCAACGATTTGGGCAACCTGGCGCAACGGGTGCTGTCCATGGTCGCCAAAAATTGCGACGGCGCCGTACCAGAGCATGGGAAGCTAAATGCCGAAGATGATAAAATACTAGATTTCGCCGTGAATCTGATTTCTGGCGTAAGATTTGACATGAACCGACAGGCCTATAACGAAGTACTTGAAGATATCTGGGTCGTCATTCGCATGGCCAATGGCTATGTCGATGCCCAGGCCCCGTGGCAGCTCAAAAAAGATGACCCGGCGCGCATGGCGACGGTGTTGTATGTTTTGTGCGAAGTGATCCGCCATATCGCCCTGTTGCTGCAACCGTTCATGCCCGACAGCATGGCCCGCATGCTTGACCAGTTGGCCATCAGCCCCGAACACCGCAGCTTCGACTTCATCGGCGATGCCCACCGATTGATCCCCGGCACCGCCCTGCCGAAGCCGGAAGGCGTGTTCCCGCGGATTGTGGAAGACGAGAGTACGGAGTAAGCACCATGCTGGTCGACAGCCATTGCCATCTCGATTTTCCGGAATTTAGCGAAGAACTGGATGATATCGTCGCCCGCGCCGGGGATGCCGGGATTGGCCATATGCTGACCATCTGCACCCATGTCAGCAAGTTCGACCAGGTCCTGAAGGTCGCGGAAAGCTATGACAATATATTCTGCACCGTCGGCATCCATCCCCATAACGCCCTGGCCGAAGCCGAAGTCACGCCCGATCAGCTGATCGACCTGGCGGCGCACGAAAAAGTCATCGGGTTCGGCGAAACCGGGCTCGATTACTATTACGACAAGGCCCCGCGCGACGTTCAACAGCGCCAGTTTCGCAGCCACATTACGGCGGCGCGGCAAGCCGGATTGCCGCTGATTATCCACACCCGCGACGCCGACGATGACATGGCCGAAATTCTCAGCCAAGAGGCAGAGAAGGGGGCTTTTTCGGGCCTCCTGCATTGCTTTTCAAGCGGCGGGAAACTGGCCGAAACGGCGCTCGACCTGGGCCTGTATATTTCCATTTCGGGGATCGTCACCTTCAAGAACGCCCAAGATTTACGCGACGTCGTGAAAGATGTGCCGCTGGACCGCCTGCTCGTCGAAACCGATGCCCCGTATCTGGCCCCGGTGCCCAAACGCGGCAAACGCAACGAACCCGCCTTTACCGCCCATACGGCTGAAAAAGTAGCCGAAATCAAAGGGTTACCGCTTCTTGATATCGCCAAAGCGACCACGGATAACTTTTTCAGGCTGTTTGCCAAGGCATCACAGGCATGAAAATCACCATTTTGGGAAGCGGCGGCTCGACCGGGGTACCCGTTATCGGCAAAGGCTGGGGCGCGTGCGACCCCAAAAACCCCAAAAACCGCCGGATGCGGCCTTCAATTCTGGTCGAAAACGGCGCCACGACCGTGCTTGTCGATACCTCACCCGATTTGCGCCAACAGTTGCTGAATGCCCAGGTCAGCCGCCTCGATGGCGTGCTGTTCACCCATTATCATGCCGATCACCTGCACGGAATCGATGATCTGCGGCCCATAAACCGGGCCATGGAACAAGCCATCGATGTCTATGCCGACGCCGATACAATGGCCCAGATCGGCAAACGATTCGGATATGTGCTGGAACCACTCGCCGAAGGTGCCACATTTTATTACAAGCCGACCCTGAATGCGCACCACATTACCCCCGGCGATCATCTGTCCATCGGCGATATCGATATCGACGTCTTCGAACAGGATCACGGCATATGCAAAACCATGGGTTTCCGGTTCGGCTCCATGGCGTATTCCACCGATGTGGTCGAACTGGACGAAAAAGCCTTCGAGGCTTTGGCAGGGGTCGAGACATGGATCATCGGCACGCTGTTTGATCGGCCTCACCAAACCCATGCTCATGTCGACAAGGCGCTGGAGTGGATCGACATCATCCAACCGCGCCGCGCCTTCCTCACACATCTCGGCCCAGACCTCGACTACGACACCCTGAACGCGAGACTACCCGAAACCGTAAGGCTGGCCTTTGACGGGCTTGTTATTGAAGACTGATAGATTCTTATAAAAATACATTTGAGGCAGTTATCGTATTGATAATAAATAATAACGTCTAATTTTCCATAATATACATTATGCGTTTTATAGAGTTACCCGGCGCCGTTGGATATGCCGAATTCGACCCCTTCTCCTGACCCGATTCCGATATTTTGATTGAGGCCGACACGATGACCAAACAGGACTTAATACGACCGCTATTGAAGGACTCCATCGAGCTTGAGCAAATAGACGGCGATATTTTTTCCGTCATTGCGAAACAGGATCAGGTGCAGCACTACGACAAAACCGCCATGATGTACGACCTGGTGGTCGGCAATCGTTTCTATAATCGGATCATCTGGGGCAACTGGCCCGGCAACTACGATGCCTTTTGCCGACAAGCACTGGCCTCTCGCGACGACGGCATGGTGCTGGATGCGGGCTGCGGCTCGCTGGTGTTTACGGCCAAAGCCTATGCTCAAGCGACTCGTCCGACCATCCTGATGGATTATTCCCTGGGTATGCTGACCCGCGCCCGGGATCGCCTGGTCAAATATGCGGGCAAAGCCCCCGATTCGATTGTGTTGCTGCAGGCCGACATTTTTAACCTGCCCTTTCGCGAAAACACCTTCTCGACCGTTCAGTCTTTCGGCGTGATGCACCTGTTTGACAACACCGCCCCCCTTATCCGAGAGCTGCTGCGGGTAAAATCCGACGCCGGCAGCATCTTTCTCTCCAGCCTTGCCGCCAATAACGGGCTGGCGGCGTGGTATCTTGGGCAACTGAAAAAGCACAAGGAAATCGCCCTCGCCCTGCCAACCGCCGACCTGCACCAACGCCTCGCCTCAATTGACCAATTTGAGGTGTCCAGCATCGGAAATATGGCTTACTTTTCCCAAGAAACCTAAAAGGCCCGCTATCCATGACCATCAAAGGACTCTTGTTCGATAAAGACGGCACCCTGCTCGACTATCATCAGACCTGGGCACCGTTGAACCGGACCGCCGCCTTGCATATCGCCGGTGGCGACCTGGAATTGGCCGAACGGATGCTGGATTATGCCGGGCAGGATCCGGCGACCGACAGGGTCCGTCCGGGGTCGCACCTGGCCGCCGGCACCGCCGTCGAGATCGCCGCGGCGTTTGAACACATTTTTCCCGATCACGGCCTGGCGAACCTGCCCGACCTGATCGATACGGTCTTTCATGAAGACCTGGCCCACCACAGCACCGCCGTTTATGGCCTGAAAGACGTCATCGACCTGTTTGTGGGGCGCGGCCTGAAACTGGGCGTGGTCACCGCCGACAGCGCAAAAGGCGCGACCATTTCCCTGACCCCCTTCAACATTTTGCACCAGTTTGATTTTGTCTGTGGCTACGACAGTGGCCCCGCGCCCAAGCCCGACCCGGCGCCCGTCCACGCCTTTTGCCAGGAAACCGCCCTCACCCCTTCCGAAGTCGCGGTGATCGGCGACAACACCCACGATATGGTCATGGGCAGGGCCGCCGGGGCCGGCCTGGTGGTCGGGGTGTTGACGGGTACATCGGGCCATGATGAACTTGGCCCCCTTGCCGATGTGGTCCTGGACAGCATCAATGACCTGGAATCCTGCCTCATCGAGCGTCACCTTATAACTTAGGCCCCCTGCCCGGCGGATGGCTGGCGAGAAAATCGACCAGCGCACGCACGGCGGGCAGCATGCCGCGCCGTGTCGGGAAAGCGGCTTGAATATCGCTAACGGCGCAGCTCCAATCGGGCAGCACAATTTTTAGAAGCCCCTTTTGCAGTTCCTCCCGGCAGATAATTTCCGGCAGCAAGGTCACGCCCAGACCTTCCAGTGCTGCGTGTTTGAGCGCGAACATGTCGGCCGTCGCCAGCCTCGGCTCATGCACGATTTCTGCCCCGGTGGTTCCGTTCTTCAAGGCCCAGACGTAGCGTTCGCCATCGCTGGGAACCGACAAGGTGGGCCAGTCTTCCAGATCACGCGGGGCAACCGGATCGACCTTGGTGGCGAGGAAGGACGGGCTGGCGATAAGCACGTCTCTGGTTTGACCCAACCGCCGCACGACCAGACTCGAATCTTCGAAAGGAGGCCTGCGGACACGCAAAACGACGTCCATTTGCTCGCCCACCGGGTCGATGGGGCGGTTCGTCACCGCCAGCAGCAGCCGGACCTTCGGAACAGTTTTCATAAATTCCGGCAATAACGGCGTAAGCCAGAATTGCGCGAGCGTGATGGGACAACTGACACGAACCGTGCCTTGCGGTTCTGAAACCGCTTGCTGAATTACGTCGCGCGCCGATTCTCCCATGGCCACCACGGCCTGGCAGCGTTCATAGAACAACTGCCCCACGGAAGTCACCGACAGGCGGCGCGACGTGCGTTGCAGGAGCCTGACGCCCAAGCGTTCTTCCAGTCGCGCAATATGTCGGCTGATCCGGGATTTCGGGATTCCAAGGTGCTGGCCGGCGGCGCTGAAGCCATTGTGTTCAACCACTTTGGCAAACAGCGCCATATCGTTGAGGTCTTCCATTTTTCGAGCCCTTCCGGTGCCTTGTAATCATCGGCTAGCGTTCCATTATTGGAACGTTTTGTCTTAATTAGCCATATTGTACGCCCATCGTTCCGCCAATATCATGCGAATTGAAAATTTGGTCAACATGGAAACGACACTCATGAAACTCTTGCATATAGATTCCAGCATTCTTGGGGCGCAATCCGTGTCTCGCGAGCTTTCTGCCGCCACAGTCAGTGCATGGCGCGAAGCCGTCCCGTCGTCGCAGGTGACGTACCGTGATTTAGCGCTCACGGCGCCGCCTCAACTTACCGGCGAGACCGTAAATATCCTCAAATTCGGAGCGGCTCCTGCCTCGCCCTCAAACGCGGTAACGGCCGATCTCGCCGTCACGGAAGAACTGCTGGTCGAATTCCTAGCGGCAGATGCCGTCGTGATCGGCGCGCCGATGTACAATTTTTCAGTGCCGACCCAGCTCAAGACCTGGATCGACGCGATAGCCCAACCGGGTCGCACATTTACCTACACGCCGCAGGGACCGAAGGGGCTTGCAGAAGGTAAGCATGTCGTTATCGCGTCATCGCGGGGCAATGCCTACAGCCAGCCCCCGATGAGCGCCAAGGATTTCCAGGAACCCTACCTATTGGCCGTGCTTAACCTAATGGGTATCAGCAAGATCGACATCGTGCGTGCCGAAGGCGTGAATTTAGGCCCCGCCCAACGCGACGGCGCCCTGCAACAGGCCCACCAGGCCATAGCGGCGCTATTTGGTTCGACCTTAGCGGTCGCCGCACCGTCATGAAGCTGGCCACATTCGAACACCAAGGCGTACAAAAAATCGGCGTGGTAGACGGCACCGACGTCGCCGACGTTTCAGGCTGGCCGGACGCACCGGCGAGCCTGCGCGAGCTGCTGGAGCGTGGCATCGATGGTATGAACTGGATACGCAAAGTCGCCGGCACCAGCCCCCGGCTCGCGTTGAGCGACATTCGGCTGTGCGCGCCCATACCGGCGCCGCAAAAATTCCTGGGCCTGGGCGGCAACTATTCCTCACACTTGGCCGAGGCCGCCCGGATCGGCATTGTTCCGACCGGCGGCCAGGTTTGGTTTAACAAGCAAGTCTCCTGCATCACCGGCCCTTACGACCCGGTCCATAAACCCGATGTTTCCGATCAGTTCGATTATGAAGGCGAATTGGGCGTCATCATTGGTCGGCGCTGCCGGCACGTGCGCGCCGCCGATGCCCAAGCGGTGATTGCCGGTTATGTGGTGGTCAACGATTTGAGCGTGCGCGACTGGCAATTGCGATCGCCGACCCACACGCTGGGTAAATCATTCGACACCCACGGACCGTTCGGACCCTGGCTGGTCACCGCCGATGAAATTGCCGACCCCCACGACCTGCGCCTCCGCACATGGATCAACGGCGACCTGCGCCAGGACGAAAACACCTCGCAAATGATCCACCGTATTGGCGAGATGCTGGCCGAACTGACAACCGCGTTCACGCTTGAACCGGGCGATGTGCTTTCTACCGGCAGCCCCGCAGGCGTCGGCGGCCTGATGGACCCCCCGTGCTACCTGCGCCCCGGCGACGTGGTCCGCGTCGAAATCGATTCCATTGGCGCTATCGAAAACACGGTGATCGTTGAACCGTCGCCCTGAAGTCCCACCACGTCCACGAAACAAACTTAAGGAGACACTACCATGACCAATCCTACCCCCCGGCACCTGCCTGACGCCACCAGTACCACCATCCGGCCATATAAATTGGGGCACGTGGCGCTGCGCGTGTTCAACCTTAAGCGTTCGCGCGATTGGTACTTCAAAGTGTTGGAAGCCAGCGCGACTTTCGAAAACGAGATGGCCTGTTTTCTAACCTACGACGACGAACACCACCGCATTGCCCTGATCGAACGTGCCGACCTGGGCGTTTCCGGCGATGCCCACCAGGGGCTAGAACACATCTCGTTAACTTATTCGTCGCTTGGCGACTTGCTGGCCACCTACCGCAGGCTGTCACAACAGGGCATCCAGCCCTATTGGACCATCAACCACGGACCGACGATTTCGTTCTACTTCAAAGACCCGGATGGCAACCGGATTGAATTGCAACATGACGTGTTCGAACGCTCAGAAGACCTGGACGCCTTTTTCGACGGCGGCGCCTACATCGAAAACTTCATCGGTATAATCTTCGATCCTGAACAGATGATCGCCCATTTTGAGGCCGGAGAACCGTTCGAAACAATCACGGCGCGGCCAGAATTGCCCGCAGGCAAAACCCCTTGGGACATGTACATCCCTTGATGGGAACGGCTCACCATCAGCGGCGTGGTTGGTCGCACTCGTTGGCGCTATAAATCTGGCCGCGATGCGGCGTCGCACGAAAATCCTTGAAGATGTGGTTGTGGATTGCATTAATGATCCGGAACCCCGGCTCACCGAGAGTCGATAAATCGTAGAGGACCCCTGCCCCATGCCCGTGCAACGGCTGATCGATATCATGGCGCTGCTGCGCGACCCGGACAAAGGCTGCCCGTGGGATGTGGAGCAAACCTTCGCGACCATCGCCCCGCACACCATCGAAGAAGCCTACGAAGTCGCCGAGGCCATCGAACAAAATGATATGAGCGCCCTGGTCGATGAATTGGGCGATTTGCTACTGCAAGTGGTCTTTCATGCCCGCATGGCCGAAGAAGCGGGCAGTTTCGCCTTCGATGATGTGGTCGCCGCCATTACCGACAAACTGGTGCGCCGCCACCCCCACGTTTTCGGCGAGGCGGAAATCAACACAGCCGACGCCCAGACGGTATCGTGGGAAACCCTGAAGGCCGAAGAACGGGCGCAAAAGAACGCCGCCGCCAGCGCCCTGGATGGCGTCACCGGTGGCCTGCCCGCCCTGACCCGGGCGCTTAAATTGCAAAAGCGCGCCGCCCGGGTCGGTTTCGACTGGCATCAGGCCGCCGACGTCTTGCATAAATTCAGCGAGGAAGTCACCGAACTGGCGACGGAAATGGAAACCGGCGGCACCCCTGAACGCCTGCAAGACGAAATGGGCGATTTGCTGTTTACCTGTGTCAATCTGGCCCGCAAGCTGGATATCGACCCGGAAACCGCCTTGCGCCACGGCAACGCCAAATTCGACCGGCGCTTTCGCATGGTCGAAGAATTGCTCCGCGAAAAAGGCAAAACACCGGAACAGAGCAATTTGGACGAAATGGAATCCCTGTGGCCTCTCGCAAAGTCTCGGACTTCGCTTTAACATGGCCGCTATGAACATTCGGATATTCAGGAACGCCGCCGCCGCCCTTGTGATGGTATTGGGCCTTAGCAGTTGTTATCTGCCGGCCAGTTTCGATGCCGAAATCGAAATCAGCAAAGGCGGTTATTACAATATCGTGTTCGAAGGCTATCTGGCCGAAGTCAACCTGTACAGCGGGGTCGATACCAAGAAGTTGACCCCGGAAGAAGAAGCCGCAAAGGTCGAAATCCTGATAAACGATTTCAAGCGGGATTCATCGACCAAGGAAATCAGCTATTTCAAGCAGGGACACTTCAAGGTCAAATGGGAGAAATCGGGAGATATCCTGAAGTCGAAGCAGGTCACATTCGTGCGCCGCAACGAAAACATGTTGTCCGTTTCCTACAACAAGAACAAGGCGCTGGTAACCGTACAGGGCAAGTCCATATCAAAACTCAACGCCAAACGGCTGACCGATGCGGGCCTCGGCATGACCGGCCAGTTGCGCATAAAGACCGACGCCCATGTCATCAAACACAACGCCGAGGAAGTTAAAAAAGAAAAGGGCCGCAACAAGATCTACATCTGGAACATCAAAAGCCCCTTCGATGCGTCACCGTCGCTATCGTTTAACCTGCGATAACTCATTCAAGGTAATGCCCCTCAAGCGCCGGGCGGCCCCCTCCGGGGTCCTTGGCTGGGTCTCTGGAAGTCAGACCTTAAGGCCGGACAAGAACCCGGTTTGGCAAGACCGAGCTCCTGTCCAAGGATATGGTCTGGTTTCCAGAGGCCGAGCAAGCGCGAAGAGCGCGCCCGCAGGGGCACTTACCTTAAATGAAAAGCAGCAAGACCCGCCCTATCCAACTGGATTCCCCCCTACGCGGGAATGACGAAAAGGGAAGTCGGGAATGACGGTTTGACTAGTCCTTCAGCAGCCTGATCAGGCTCGACGTATCCCACCGGTTACCACCCTTTTCGGCGATTTTATCGTAATAGGTGGCGACGGTTTTGGTGACCGGAATGGGGGCGCCGTTGTTTTTTGCTTCATCGATGCAGATTCCCAAATCCTTGCGCATCCAGTCGACCGCGAAGCCGTAATCGAATTTATCATCGATCATCGTATAGCCGCGATTTTCCATCTGCCAGGATTGCGCCGCGCCCTTGGATATAACGTCGACGACCTTTTTCGCGTCCAGCCCCGCCAGTTGGGCGAAATTGAGCCCTTCGGCCAAGCCCTGCAGAAGCCCTGCGATACAAACCTGATTGACCATCTTGGTCAACTGACCGGCCCCGGCATCACCCATCAGCGTGACGGCCTTGCCATAGGCCGCCATCACCGGGGCGGCGATATCGAAGGCATCTGAATCGCCACCGACCATGACCGTCAGGGCGCCGTTTTCGGCCCCCGCCTGACCGCCTGAAACCGGGCCATCGAGGAAGCGTTTGTCGGCTTTTTTGGCGGCTGCGTATATTTCCCGCGCCACATCGGCCGATGCCGTGGTGTGGTCGACGAAAATAGCGCCTTCGTCCATTCCAGCCAAAATGCCATCATCGCCGAAGGTTACGCCCCGCAGGTCGTCATCATTGCCGACACAGGCAAAAACGATGTCCTTGCCGTCGGCGGCAGCCGCCGGGGTCGTGGCCATCGCGCCACCGTGTTCGGCGACCCAGCTTTCGGCCTTGGCCGTGGTCCGGTTGTAGACCGTTACGTCGTGCCCGGCTTTGACCAGGTGTCCGGCCATGGGATAGCCCATAACGCCGAGGCCGATAAATGCGAGTTTCCTGGATTCCATTGCAGTGTCTCCTTGGATAAAGGGGGATAAATATCTGACATCATATTTAGGCTACCCGGCCACGGCAATCAACGGCGATGCGCCCCCGCCGTCGCGATTTTCCGTATGATGAGACGATCACAAATCGCCGGTCGCCGCCGCCAACAGCCGCCAGGACTCCTCATCCGGGGCCAGTATCAGGACTTCGTTATCAATTCGGGCGGCTTCCGGGTCCAGGTCCGGCGCGTAGGAACGGCCCGATTTAACAAGACGGCTATAGCCCCCGGCTTCCTGATGAATAAGCACGCCGGCGGCGTGATCCCAGGGTTTCAGCGTGATGGCATAGCGCGCGAAATGCAGGGCGCCGCGCGATAATTCGATGTAATCCTGACCGACACAGCCGACCCTGGTAACATACAGGGCGGCGTTTTTCTTTTTACGCATCCTGTCGGCAGCGGGCTTGGTCAATGATCCCTTCATCGCCGCTATCGGTTCGGCCGGTGCTATCTCCAGTTCTTTACCGTCCCCCGACCACGCCCCCTGCCCCTTGACCGCCCACGCCGTTTGCCCACTCACCGGATTATGGATCCACCCCATAAGCGTTTCCCCGCCCTGGCAATAGGCGACGATAACGGCGAAGGGCGTGCGGTCGTCGGCAAAATTACGGGTGCCGTCCAGGGGGTCGATGACCCAGACCGGAGCGTCCCCGTGCAGGCGTTTGATAATGTCCGGATCGTTTTCAGCCGCTTCTTCGCCGACGCAGCAGCTACCGGCGACCAGCCCGGTTAGGGCTTCTTCCAGGTAACGTTCGGATTCCACATCGGCGATGGTGACCAGGTCGCCCGGTGATTTCTCGCTGATCTGTTTATCCGCCGACTGACGGAACCGGGGCATGATAAATTTATCGGCACATTCGGCGATAATTTGAATGACCGCTTGTGGCTCAGGCAGGGGCATGACGGGCGGTCTGCTGAATTTCAAAACGCGATGCATTGATGTGATCAAGCCTGACCTTCAGGTGCATTCCGAGCTCGTCATCCCATCTTTCAAGAACTTCGCCATGATCGTATAGCCAGGCCAGCATGGCGCCATCGGCAGGCGACAGATCGATATCATGGATACTGTCGTTTGCGGCGACCTGCTTATCGATATTGTCGACCAAAACATCACATCTCGCGCCGCTCAACGCCGATAGCGCGAACATGGTGTCATTGGATCGTTCGACCATCGTGATCAGGCTCAACCTGTCTTCTTCGTCAAGGGCGTCGATTTTGTTAAGCACTTCAACCATCGGCACCGCGCCATCTTCGGCGCTAATTTCGATACCAAGTTCACCAAGGACCTTCAGGACATCTGTTTTTTGCGCTTCGCTGTCAGGGTGCGCGCAATCGCGGACATGGACGATGATATCGGCTTCGGTGACTTCTTCCAGGGTAGAGCGAAAGGCCGTTACCAGTTCGTGCGGCAAGTTGGAAACGAACCCGACCGTATCGGACATTACGACCGACCGACCCGACGGCAGTTTCAATTCCCGCATGGTCGGGTCCAGGGTCGCGAACAATTGGTCTTTGACGCTAACGTCGGCATTGGTCAGGCGGTTAAACAGCGATGATTTACCGGCATTGGTGTAGCCGACCAGCGCGACAATGGGATAGGGAACCTTGCGCCGCGCCTTGCGATGCAGGTCGCGGGTGCGTTTCACGTCTTTCAAATCATTCTTCAGTCGGGTAATCCGCTGGTCGATTTGCCGGCGATCGGATTCGATCTGGGTTTCGCCGGGCCCGCCCATAAAGCCGGCGCCGCCGCGTTGGCGTTCCAGGTGGGTCCAGCTTCTGACCAGCCGGGACCGCTGATAGCTGAGCGATGCCAGTTCGACCTGCAAGCGGCCTTCACGGGTGCGCGCCCGTTCGCCGAAAATATCAAGAATCAAGCCGGTCCGGTCGATGACCTTGCAACCCCAGGCGAGTTCCAGGTTGCGCTGCTGTATGGGGGTTAATTGGGCATCGATAACGACAATGTCGATGCGCAGGTCTTCATCGGATATCCGCCCGCCAATTTGTTCGACCGTACCCTTGCCGAACAGGGTCGAAGGCCGCACCTTGGGCACGTTAATAATATCGGTATCAACGATGTTCAGGTCGATCGCCATCGCCAGGCCGACAATTTCCTCGAGCCGCGCTTCGGGCGATCGGATATCCCCGATCATCTGCCGAATCAAGGGATGGATGACAAGACAACGATCCTGATCTGCTTGGCTGGCGGCGTCATAGCCCGCCTTATCTTTTTTCGAAGCGCTCAAATCCGTCCTGTCTATCGCAATATGCGGCCACTACCCGGCGGAAGCCTAGAGCCGATCACGTTTAAACGTGTAAATCGGCTCGCTCATTTAGAATCGATCAGTTTTTCACGTTTCGTTTGAACACGTCGTGTTTCAAACGAAACGTGAACTGATCTAGTCGTCGGCCTCGGCATCTTTTTCGGGTTCGAATAACTGCACGGGTTCGGCTGGCATAACCGTCGAAATCGCGTGTTTATAAACCAACTGGGTATGACCATCCCGGCGCAACAGCACCGAAAAATTATCAAACCACGTAACGATCCCCTGTAATTTAACCCCATTGACCAGAAATACAGTAACGGATGTCTTGTTTTTACGGATGTGACTTAGAAAGACGTCTTGAACGTTTTGCGTTTTTTCGGGTGACATGAAGCTACCCCTTTGTTTGGTTTGTTTTCCCCTGGCCTTGGTCGAACCCGACTATTTTTTTGTCTGATCCGCTTTAGCCGAAATACAGTTTACATTGATTTAATTAGCTTGCCTAGTTCCTGGCATCCCGCAACGTGGTAAGCGGGCTGTGACGGGCCGAATTCTTCGCCGTCGGGGGCCTTTTTCCGAAGCAATACCGGTACGCAACCGGCATTAAGCGCACATTCCATGTCGATATCAGCATCCCCGACAAACCATACCCTGGGCCCCGCCGCGATGGCACTGGCCGATAGCGCCAGGTGGACTGGATCGGGGGCCGGTTTATCATTTTCGGCGTCATTGGCCCCGATGATCTTGCCGAAAAAGCCATTCCAGCCCAGATGTTCGGCCTCTTTGCGCAGGTATTTTCCCTGCTTGTTACTGACCACGCCCAGATAAAATCCCGCATCCGAGATTTCAGCGAGCATTTCAGCGGCACCGGGAAGCGGCGTTAATTGTTCCAGGTGAATGGTTTCGAAATAGTCGTAAAAGAACTCGCCGGCCTCGGCCCAACGCTCGCCAAACAGGATTGGGAAACTGTCGCGCAAGGATTTCCTGACCCGCGAACGTGTTTCTGCCACGGTCCACGGCGTCATGCCGTAATGGGTCAGGGTCGCATTCAGGGTTAAGTGAATCACTTCCCAGCTATCGACCAGGGTGTTGTCCCAATCGAAAATAATCGCCCCGGGCTTTTGCACGTTCAAAGGGCACCGGCTGTTTGCCGGTTCATATGCAGACCGTATTGTTCCAGTAATTTCGCCGCCAGTTTACCCGGCTTGCCATCGGCAACGGTGTGTCCGTCAATTTCGACCACCGCCTTGACGAACGATGTCGTCGAGGTCACGAAAGCTTCCCGGGCGTCTTTGGCTGCCGTGACGGAAAAGGCTTCTTCGGCAAATTCCAGGCCCAGATCGGCGGCGATTTTCAGGACCGACATCCGGGTAATCCCGTTGAGAATGTCGGTGCTGACATGGCGGGTCCTGAGCACACCATCGACCCCGACAATCCAGGCGTTCGATGATGTGCCTTCGGTCACCAGGCCATCGTCATCGACGAACCATGCTTCGTAGGCACCGGCGCGAACCGCCTGCTCCTTAGCCAAGCAGTTACCCAGCAAAGACACGGTCTTGATATCCCGCCGCTTCCATCTGATTTCGGGAACGGTGATGACACTGACGCCGCGCTTGGCTTGATCCGCATCGAACGGCGGCCCGCGTCGGGCGGTGATGACCAGGGCGCTGTCGTTATGGGCGGGAAAAGCATGGTTTCGGGGGGCCACGCCACGGGTGATTTGCAGGTAGACAATGCCATCGCGAACATGATTGCGCCGAACCACCTGGCGCAGGATGCCGCCCAAAGTTCGCGGAAAGATCGGCCAGGCGATTTCCAACTCACCCAACGAACGATCAAGGCGCACCATATGCCCGTCTTCATCAATAAGCTGGCCATTGTGAATGGCGATCACTTCATAGACACCGTCGGAAAACTGATATCCGCGATCTTCGATGTGGACGGCGGCATTCGTGTGGGGCACATAGCGCCCGTTTACATAGGCAATTCGCGACATATCAATCCTGAATCAAATGAGGTGTTCTAGAAATATTCCAGTTGCACGGAAAACAGTTTTTCGACTTTGCGGATGGCATCGGCGGCGGCGAACAAAACGACACGGTCCTTAACCTGGATAACGGTACTGCCGCGCGGATTGATAATTTCGTCCCCCCGCACGATAGCCCCTAACAAGACACCGTCGGGCAAGTTCACTTCCCGCAGGGGTTTGTTGACCAGCGGCGAGGTTTCCAGCGCCTCGGCCTCGATCAATTCACCGAACCCTTCGCGGATGGTGTGCACCGAATGGATGCGACCACGCCGGACGTGTTGAAGAATGGTCGACACCGTTATATGCCGGGGACTGACGACCACATCGATGCCCAAAGAGGCCACCAGGGGTTCGTACGTTCCCTTGTTGATAAGCGTCACCACACGTTGCGTTCCCATGCGTTTGGCCAGCAGGGATGCCAGAATATTCGTTTCGTCGTCGTTGGTTACCGCGACGACGGTTTCCGTGACCCCGATATTGGCCTCTTCAAGAACTTCCTGGTCCAGCACATCGCCGTTTAACACAATGGTCTGATTCAACTGACCCGATATGGCTTCGGCGCGTTCTTTATTGGACTCGATGATTTTCGTTTTGACCCAGGGGAATTCTTTTTCAACCTGTTGGGCCAGGAACAAGCCGATGTTACCGCCGCCGAATATCAAAAGCCTGCGTGCGGCGGTCTCTTCATGGCCGAAGGCGGCCATGGCGCGCGGCAAATGACCGGTCTCGACGACAAAATAAACTTCGTCACCGGGAAGCATCTGGTCATCACCGGTCGGCACGCTCGGCTTGTTGTCCCGCATCAGGCCGACGATGACAATATTCAGGTCGGGGAATAACTGGGTCAGTTGCTTCAGGGGTGTGTGAACCAGGGGGCAGTCTTCTTCGCAGCGCACACCAAGCAATCGCACCTTATCGTCGGCCAGTGGGATCATTTCGAAAGCACCCGGCACCTGCAGGCGTCGGGTTACCGACTTGGCGACTTCAATTTCCGGGGAAATAATCACATCGATGGGCAAATGGTCACGGGAAAACAGGTTCGCCCACATGGGCTGAAGATAACTTTGGTGCCGGATCCGGGCGATTTTGGTCGGCACATCGAACAGCGAATGGGCGACCTGACAGGCCACCATGTTTACTTCATCGGCATAGGTAACGGCGATGATCATGTCGGCATCGACGGCGCCGGCCAGTTCCAGAATATCGGGATGAGACGCATGGCCGACCACACCGTTGACATCAATCGTGTCGCTAATTCGCCTGACAAGATCAGCAGATTGATCAACGACGGTCACATCGTTGTTTTCCATGGATAAATGTCGGGCAATGTTGGACCCGACCAACCCGGCGCCGCAGACGATCACTTTCATGATTTAATCCCTTTTCCCCGCCTGTCCCGCAAAATTTTGTCACTCTTTTTCATCTGGGTTCACGCTTCCGGTTGGGGGTCATTTTCCGGTGCGCCCGGATAATCACCGCCTTTTGAATGAATACCAAGCGATTTCATTTTTCGATGCAAGGCGGACCGCTCCATGCCGACAAAAGCCGCCGTACGGGAAATATTTCCGCCGAAACGGGCGACCTGGGAATTCAGATATCCTCTCTCGAAGGCTTCCCGTGCTTTTTTCAAGGGCAAACTCATAATTTCGGTCATGTCTTCGATGGTCTTCGAAGCCACCTCATTTCCGCCGATATCCGACGGCAGCATGTCGGCCCCGATGGGATCGGTGGCACCGCCCGGCGTCATGATCAGCAAACGTTCGATAACATTTCTCAGTTCCCTGACATTACCCGGCCAGTGATATCCCTGCAAAGCCGCAATCGCACCGTTTGATAACTGCCGCGGCGGGTGTCCGGTTGAACTGGATGACCGGGCGATAAAATAATGGGCCAGAATTTCGACGTCTTCGACGCGGTCGCTCAAGGGCGGGACATTTATGGGGACGACGCTCAAACGATAAAACAGGTCCTCGCGAAATCTTCCCGCCGCCATTTCTTCGACCAAATCCTTGCTCGAAGAGGCGACCACACGGACATCCACGTCCACCCGGGTGGCGCCGCCGACCCGTTCGAAGATCTGTTCCTGCAAGACACGTACGATCTTGCCTTGGGTTTCAATCGGCATATCGGAAATTTCATCCAGATACAGCGTCCCGTTATGGGCCGCTTCGAAAGTACCGACCCTTCTGGATGCCTCGTCGCCATCCTTGGATTCCGTTCCGAACAGTTCAATTTCGACCCGGCCGGGTTCCATCGAAGCACAATTCAACACGACGAAAGGTCCCGCAGCACGCAACGATTTATCGTGCAGCATGCGGGCAACCACTTCCTTGCCGGTGCCGGCGGGGCCGGAAATCAGGACCCGGGAATTGGTCGGGGCGACTTTATCAATCATCTGTCGAAGCTGATTGATGACCGAAGATTTTCCCATCAATTCGTTCGAGATTTCGGTCCGCATCCTGAGTTCATCATTTTCGCGGCGCAATTTTGATGCTTCCAAAGCCCGTTTGACGATGAGCAACAGGCGATCCGAATTGAAGGGTTTTTCGATAAAATCGTAGGCCCCCAGATTGATCGCCGTCACCGCGGTTTCTATATTTCCGTGGCCGCTCATCATGATCACCGGGATTCCTGGATTTTCCTCGCATACTCTTTTGAGGATTCCGATGCCGTCCAATTCGCTTCCCTTCAGCCATATATCAAGGATGACAAGGCTGGGACGCCGTTGTTCGATTTCGCCAAAGGCCGAACTGCTGTCCGAGGCTTCTCTGGTTTGATAGCCTTCATCTTCCAGAACACCGGAAACAAGCGTTCGGATATCGACCTCGTCATCGACGATCAGAATATCAAGCGCCATGTATCTTGCTCCCGATTTCCAGAGTGTCACTGACTCTGCGATTGTGTTTGTGCTTGTTCGCCGAATTAATTTTTCTTCTCTCGCCACCATTCAGGAACGCCAGTACGGCCCTCACCCCGCCTTCCGGGCGATCTTCCAGTTGCAGGTCGCCATTATGGTCTTCCATGATTTTCCTGACAATTGCCAGCCCAAGCCCGGTGCCGCCATCCCGTGTCGTAACGTAAGGTTCGGTCAGGCGGTGACGTTCTTCGACGGGCAGGCCTTTTCCGTTATCTTCGACGATCACTGCGATTTGACTTTCACCGTCTTTTCCGGTTTCTGAGCTGATCGAACAGCAAATCCAGCCGCCGCTATTTTTAACCTTCGATTTTCCGCCCGATTCGGTAACCGACTCGGCGGCGTTTTTCAAAAGATTGTTCAGGGCCTGGCCAATCTGGCGCCGGTCACATCGCAGCATCAGCGGCAGTTCAGGGACTTTCAGTTCATACTTGATTTTGGGTTGCCGTTGACGTTCCAGAACCACCGATTGCTTGCAGATTTCGACAATGTTTTCATTTTTCAACGAAGCCAGCGGCATCCGCGCGAACGAGGAAAATTCATCGACCATACGCCCGATATCTTTGACCTGACGCACGATGGTGTCGGTAAGGGAGGCGAATGTTTCCGGATCATCTTCAATTGTTTTCAGGTACTTCCGCTTCAACCGTTCGGCGGAAAGCTGGATTGGTGTCAGCGGGTTTTTGATTTCATGGGCGATGCGACGCGCCACATCCGCCCAGGCCGCTGTTCGTTGCGCCGTCAAAAGATCGGTCACATCATCGAAGGTGACAACGTAGCCAAGAATGTCGCCGCCCAGTTTTTCGGCCACCATACTGACATGCAGGGTGTGAAATTTTCCGCCTCGGGGAATTTGAATTTCATCCTGAAATGGCCGATCCGGTCGCGCCATGACACTTTCGAGAAGATCAGCCATTTCAGGGATCACATCGCCAAGCGGCGCCGCGGCGGATAGATCCAGGTCGCGTCCAAGCAAGTCCGACGCCGATCTGTTCGGCAGATGGATCCGGCCTTCGCTGTCCAGCCCGATAACCCCGGCCGAAACACCGGTCAGCACCGTTTCGGTAAACCGACGCCTTTCATCAAGCATTCGATTGGCTTCGACAAGCACCTGTTGCTGGCTTTGCAGCTGGGTCGTCATTTTGTTGAAAGAACGACCCAGATTGCCGATTTCGTCGGTTCCGTCCGTTTCGTCTACGCGCACGCTCAAATCGCCCCCCCGGACTCGCTCGGACGCCGAAATCAAACTGCTGATAGGGCGCGACATTTGCCCGGCCAGTGTCAGCCCGACCCACGCCGATACCATCAGCAACATCATCGCCACCAAGCCATATATCATCACGAAGGTGATCTGGATGCCGCCCTGATTCTTTTCCAGATTTTGGTATTTAGCGACCGCGCCCTTGGTTTTTTCGATGTGGTCGAGGACTTTTGCATCGACAAACCGACCGACCAGCAAAAAGGCATCGGCAAAATTAGTCAGCCTGACCACCGCGCGGACCCTGTTGTCATTGGCCGTGGTGATGACGGCGACCGAACCGGATTCGGCGGTTGCCAGCGTTTGTTTGGGAACAAGATCGAATTCCAGGGATTGGCTAAAACGCGACCTGGCAAGGACGCGTCCGTTGCTATTGATAACAATAGCTTCCGACAGGGACCGGACTTCCACCTGTTTCGAGAGATAATTGCTGAAAATGACCGGGTTCCGGATCAGCACGTTCGCTTCGGCATTCAAGTCGTTGGCGGTAATCAGGGCGTCGGCGCGGATATTTTGCTGATGTTCGTGCAAATAGGCGATGGCGACGGCATTGGATTCTTCAAGCGCCGTCCTGATGCGGTCGCTAAACCAGGTTTGAATACCGAAATTCAGGAACAGCGCCGAAAAGATTGCGACCAGGATGGCCGGCGTAACGGCGACCAGGGCGAACATCAGGACAAGACGGGTATGAAGCCCGGAACCCGCCTGGCCGCGCCGCCGGTCGCTCCAGATCATGACCATACGGCGAGCAACGACGACCCCAAGCAAAAGCAGCAGGACGGCGTCGATATAAAGCAGCACCAATACCGTGTCGGGATCAGGATTCGGCGTCGATTGCCAACCGGTCATGGTCAGGACGGTGGCAAATCCCGATGCCGCGGCCGCGGCCGCCAGCGCAATGGCAAACTTGCGGCCCATTCCGAAGATATGCCACATGGCCAGCAAGCGCATATATGCGGCCATTGGCGCCCGTGTCGGACGCAGACTTTGGCGACCGGTTTCGTCGATTTCCGGAGTCATTTGGCACCCCTGACGACCGGAATATCGAGTTCCCTGATTTTCTTTCGCAAGGTATTGCGGTTCAGGCCCAGAACATCGGCGGCTTTTACCTGATTGCCCCGGGTGGCCTGCAATGTCAGCCCAATCAAGGGGCGTTCGAGTTCCTTCAGGACCCTGTCGTAAAGTCCCGGAGACGGCAAGTTTCCCCCGTGGGCCGCGAAATAGGCGATCAGGTGTTGTTCGACCGAAGCGCCAAGGCCGTCGGCGTTTTCGCCGCTAATGGCGGACGGTGCCGAGGTATCGGCCAATTCGGCTTCGATCACGTCGATGCGGATGATTTCCTGGGAATACAGCGCCGTTAAACGCCGCACCAGGTTTTCCAGTTCCCGGACATTGCCCGGCCAGCGATAGGCCTTGAGACGTTCCATGGCCGTCGCATCGATGGTTTTCTCGGGCAGGCCTTCGGCCACCGACTGGCGGACGAAATGGCGCACCAATTCCGGGATATCTTCGGACCTGCCGCGTAAGGCCGGCAGCCGGATAGGCACCACGTTGAGCCGAAAATACAGGTCTTCGCGGAACAGGCCCTGACGAATCAATTGTTTAAGATCGTGATGGGTAGCCGCGACGATCCGCACATTGGTGCGAATAGGCGTTCGCCCGCCAACGGAGGTGTATTCGCTTTCCTGCAGCACCCGAAGCAGCCGGGTTTGGGCTTCGGGCGGCATATCGCCGATTTCATCGAGGAACAGCGTGCCCCCTTCGGCCTGGGCGAAGCGCCCGGAATTGCGTTGCGTCGCGCCCGTAAAAGCGCCCTTTTCGTGGCCAAAAAGCTCGCTTTCAATCAAATCCTTGGGGATCGCCGCCATGTTGATCGCGACGAACGGATTGTTGCGGCGCTTGCCGTAGTCATGCAGCGCGCGGGCCACCAATTCCTTGCCGGTTCCGGATTCACCCGAAATCATCACCGATAAGTCGGTTCCCATCAAACGCGCCAGGGTCCGGTAAATTTCCTGCATGGCCGGTGACCGGCCGATCAGGGGCAATTCCTCGGCGGGGTTATCATCGCCGTCGGAAGACCCGTCGGCGCGCCCTTCGGCTCCCGTTTTAACTTCAAGTGCCCGTTTAATAATTGCTATCAATTCATTCAAATCAAACGGTTTTGGAATATAATCGAAGGCCCCTCTTTCCGTCGCTTTGACGGCCGTTAGCAGAGTGCTTTGGGCGCTCATGACGATGATTTTCAGTTCCGGCCGAATTTTTCGAATTCGCGGGATCAGGTCGAGCCCGTTTTCATCGGGCATAACGACGTCGGTGATCACTAGGTCACCTTCGCCATCGTTGACCCAGTGCCACAAGGTGGCGGCATTTGCAGCCGCCCGGACGTCGTAATCGGCCCGGTTCAGGGCCTGTGTCAGCACCGTGCGAATGGCCGCGTCATCGTCGGCAATCAGGATTGTCTGGCGGCTCATGGCGTGTCCTCTGGCGACCGGGTTTTCCGGGCCAAATCGGTGTCGATGGGCAGCATGACCCGGAAAATGGTTCGGTTCGGCAGGCTGTCGAATTCGATGATACCGCCATGTTCACCGACAATTTTCGCGACCAGCGCCAAGCCCAGGCCCGACCCCTTGGGTTTGGATGTGACGAAGGCATCAAAAAGGTAGCCCTGAATGTCTTCGGCGATCCCTTCGCCATTGTCCTGGATGCTGATGATAAGCGGCAGGTGGACCTTCGAATTACGGCCGTTGACGGCGAAACGGATGCCGTGGCGGTAAGCCGTCGTGATGACGATTTCCCCGTTTTGGTCCCTGCTGACCGCTTCGGCGGCATTTTTTATGAGATTCAGGAAGACCTGAACCAGTTGGTCGCGGTCGCCAAGAACGGGCGGTAAGGACGGATCGTAGTTTTCGACGAACCGCACATGCCGGGCAAATCCGTTTTCAGCCAATTTACGAACCCGATCAAGGACCTGGTGGATATTGACCGCCGAACGTTGCAGCGGCCCGCTGTCGGAAAAAATGTCCATGCGGTCGATCAGCGCGACGATGCGGTCCGTTTCATCGCGGATCAGCTGCGTCATGGGCTTGTCCTGCGCATCGACGCTTTGTTCCAGGAGCTGCGCCGCACCGCGGATGCCCGACAGCGGATTCTTGACCTCATGGGCCAGCATTGCCGCCATGGCCGAAACCGACCGTGCCGCGCCGCGGTGGGTTAACTGGCGATCGATGGTATCGGCGATTGAGCGTTCTTGTAGGGTAAGCACAACCATGCCCGGCTGTTCGACAATTGGTCCGGCATGAATATTGACGAAATGCGAGCCGATCCGGGGCGTTTCAAGGGCGACACCGTATTCGGAAACATGCGCCGCCGCCGCCCGCGCCTGATCGATCAGGCTCATCATCGGGCTGTCTTTCGGGATCAGGGCATCGATCCGCCGCCCTTTCAGGCTTGCCGAACTGCTTTTGAAAAACTGTTCCCCGGCATTGTTGACATAGGCGATCTCGCCCTCTTGATTAACCACAATAATGGCCGCCGCCAGGGCATTGAAAACCTGCTCCATACCCAACTCGGTCGGCGTTCCCGGTCGCATCGAAGCCACGTTATCCAGGGCTTTCAAGGTTTTGCTCATCAGGCGGCAAGATGCTCCATCAAGGGCAGGTAATAATTGCGGATCATCTGCACCACTTCCTTGTCATCGGTACACGCGTTGACCGTAGCCCGGAATTCCGCCGATCCCTTCAATCCCTTCGAATACCAACCGATGTGTTTTCGAGCGATGCGCACGCCCGCGAAGGACCCGTAGTGGGTCATCAGTGAATCGTAATGTTCCAGCAAAATTCCCAATTGTTCGGACAGGGTCGGGTCGGGTAATTCCTGTCCGGTTTTCAGATAGTGATTAACCTGGTTTGGAAACCACGGGCGACCATAGGACCCGCGCCCGATCATCACGCCGTCGGCCCCGGATTGATCGAGCATGGTTCGGGCATCGGTCAAGCTCACCACATCCCCATTGCCGATGACGGGGATGGAAACGGCGTCTTTGACTGTCCGGATAAAGGCCCAGTCGGCCTTGCCCTTGTAAAACTGGTTGCGGGTGCGACCATGCACGGTGACCGCCTGAATGCCGCAATCTTCGGCGATTTTGGCTAATTTTGGCGCGTTTCGGCTTTCCAGGTCCCAGCCCGTGCGCATTTTCAGGGTCACAGGAATGTTCACGGCGGCGACTGCGGCGGCCATGATTTTCCCGGCCAGGACCTCGTCGCGCATAAGCGCCGAACCGGCATCCCCCTTGACCACTTTCTTGACCGGACAGCCCATATTGATGTCGATGATCGATGCGCCCCGGTCTTCGTTCAGCCGCGCCGCCTCGGCGATGACATCGGGCTCACACCCGGCCAGTTGCACCGCCATGGGGTATTCATCGGCGCAATGGGACGACATCCGCATGGTTTTTGCCGCGGCCCGGACCATGGCCTTGCTGGCGATCATTTCAGAAACCACCAGTCCGGCGCCACAGCGCTTGACCAGGCGGCGAAATGGTTGATCGCTGACCCCCGACATAGGAGCCAGAATCACGGGATCATCAATGGTGATGTTGCCGATACGCAGGGTCATTGAAATTGGCTTTTTCGCTCTGTTAAAAACGCTGCCTACTTATTAGGCATTTGTGGCGACAAAGCAACATTTTCCCGCCGTTGCTGCAAAAATGTCACATTTTTTTTGGGGAGGATGGGAGAGCTCAGCCGATCAACACATCGGTTACGAACTTAACCCCGGGATATCCCAGCGTCAGCAACAAGTATGCGACCAGCACAATCCGGGTCACCAGCCGCCCGCGCACGCCGCTGACAAAATGCGCGATCAGCAATACCGCAATGATGACGAATGAGGCGAGCGACAATATGGTCTTGTGATCCCAGACGATCAAAGCCCCGGTTTCCCGGTATTGGGTTGCCATGCCGGTCGCCATGCCAAGGGCCAGGACGATTTCGCCGAGAGCCAGGAGTTTGACCATCAGTCCTTCGCTTTCCGAGACCGACGGCAACAGGCGCGACAGGGCCGTCGGCTTCTTGTTCTTGAGGGCCTTTTCCTGCAGGAACGCCGCCAACGCCGCGACCGCGCCAATGGTCACCAAAGCGTAGGTCACGACCGACACCAGGATATGCGCTTCGACCCAACCCGTCGCCCCACCGCTAATGGCTTCAATTGCCAGGGGCCGGGTTTCGGGCGCCTGCTGCCAGACCAGCGCCAGCAACGCCAGCAGCGCCATATAGAGCGTAATCAAGGGTGTCAGGCGCCAGGCGGTCGGAACCAGCAGGACGATAACGGCAAAGGTCACCATACTGGCGGCAATGGTCACCCATAAAGCCATCGACAAACCGGTGTGCCAGGCGTCGGCGCTTTGCACGACCACCCAGACCAGGGGGCCGGCGACGGCGACGGCGAGGGTAATCCAATAAGCGGCGCTGCGGCCATCGGCGCCCCTGCTGACGCCCCCTTGTTTCAGGGCGAACAGCGCCGAAGGCAGTAAAGAGACAAGGGCCGCGAGGCCGAAAATCAGATGCTGTGTCATGGCTGGTTTTTATCCTATTTGTGCCATCGCTGCCAAGGCATGCTTTCATCCTTGTCATTAGATGGTCAATGCGGGCATTTATATTGCCATGACCGATTGTACCGCCCTGATCGTCGCCGCCGGACGTGGCTCCCGCTTTGGCAGCGATGTGCCGAAGCAATACTGCGCCCTGGGCGCCGACACGGTCATCGGGGCGACCCTGAAAGCCTTTGACCGTCATCCCGGAATCACAACAATACAGGCGGTAATCCATGCCGATGACCTTGAGCTATACAACAAGGCGGTCGCCGGCTTGTCCCTGTCAGGCCTTACCCGGTTGCTTGACCCCGTCTACGGCGGCGCGTCCCGTCAGGAATCCGTTTATTTGGGGCTGCAAAGCCTGGCGGAATTATCGCCGGGCAAGGTCTTGATCCATGATGCCGCGAGACCCTTTATTTCAAAAAGCGTGATCGACCGGGTGCTGGCCGCCCTGGACCATCACGGGGCGGTCATTCCGGCCCTGCCGGTCAACGACACCCTGAAGCGATGCGACGACACCAGGATTACCGGCACGGTCGACCGATCGTCCCTGGTGCGGGCCCAAACCCCGCAAGGTTTCCGTTTTGGCGATATTCTGGCGGCGCACCGGCAGGCTTGGGAGCGCGCCCCGGACTTGGAAATGACCGATGACGCGGCCATAGCCGAATTCGCGGGCCTGGAGGTGATTTTCGTCGATGGCGGCGAGGAAAATGCTAAAATCACCACGCAACAGGATCTGCAACAGGCCGAACGGGCCATTTCTTCCGGGGAATTTATGACCATCGGCACGCAAGAGACCAGGACGGGGACCGGCTTCGACGTGCATCGCTTCGAAGCCGGTGACAGTTTGACGCTGTGCGGCGTAACAATCCCCCATAGTGCGACGCTGGCCGGTCATTCCGATGCCGATGTCGGGCTTCACGCCTTGACCGATGCCTTGTTAGGGGCCGTCGGAGAAGGCGATATCGGTTTTTACTTTCCACCGACCGACCCACAATGGCAGGGCGCGAATTCCGATATTTTTGTTAAAAAAGCCCGCGACCTGATCGCCGGGCGTAAAGGCCGGATCATCAATGTCGACATCACCTTGATATGTGAAAACCCAAAAATTGGCCCTTATCGGGCCGCCATGAAAGATTTTATCGCCGCGGCCCTGGAAATCGACCCCACCCGGGTCAGTATCAAGGCGACAACGACCGAAAGGCTCGGCTTTACGGGCAGAAATGAAGGCATCGCCGCCCAAGCGGTCGCGTCAATCGAGCTTCCAAATGGATAATATGCCAAACTGGAAGAATCGGATCCGGTATGTTTACGGGGAATATCTATGAACCCAAATAAAGACCTGAAATTTAAAGACATAAACATTGTTCTGGCTGATTCAGATCTCACCTACCGGCGCGCAATATTCAATATGTTGCGAAACATCGGCCTGCGCAACATTCAACAAGTGGCGACGATCGAAGAAATCAGGGCATCCGTATTCGACCCGGCGCCCGATTTACTCATCAGTGAAGCCGAACTTTCTGACGGCGATTTTACCGAATTTATTTTTGCCCTGCGCAATGGCAAGATTGGCAATAACCCCTTTATGGCCATCCTGACCCTGACTGCGGAACCGTCCAAGGATTTGGTAAGCAGGGTTTTGAATTCCGGTTCGGACGATCTGTTGACCAAGCCGATGTCGGCGTCGCAGTTGAAAGACCGAATAACCAACCTGGTCAATCAACGAAAACCATTTGTCGTCACCAGTGACTATATTGGCCCGACCCGCCGCGATTCCGAAAATCGTGGCGATTCCATACCGCTGCTGGAAGTTCCAAACACGCTTAGGGAAAAAGCGATTGGAACCTTGAATAACAGGAAATCAACCAAAGAAATAGAAGAGGCGATCAAGCAAATAAATTTGCAAAAACTCAAGCAATACGGCGTGCAGATCGTCTATCTTGTAGAACACATCCTCACCGCCATCAGCGCGGGCGAAAACGATGAACATACCCAACAGCAAATCAAACAGCTGAATTTTGTCGCCCATGACACGGGCCGCCGACTGGTTGGTACGGACCTGGATCACATCACGAAACTCTGTCAAACCCTGATTACGGTATCGGAAAGAATCAAGTCGAGCCTTAAATCCCCCAAAGAACAGGACCTGGAATTGCTGCCGCCTTTGGCCGCCGCGATCAAGGCCGGGTTCGATATCGATTCAAAAGGCACCGCCGATTTCGCCGAACAGATCCTGTCCGAACTATCCGAATAACCCGTATATGGCTTGATATTGGTCGAAGTTGCTCTAGCATACCGGCAAGGGGAAACCGATCATGCCTGGACTGAAAGAAAAGAACACCGGATCTGATAAAGTGACGGCTTCGCAAATCCGCTGGTTGATGCGGGGCGTGAAGGAACCGGGCGGAAAGCTCCCCCTGTTCGATGGTCACGGCCAGAAGATAAGCGACAGAACGGTTCGCAGTTGCATCACCAAAGGCTGGGCCGAACCCTGGTTCCACAACCCGTTAAAGCCGGACTGGAGCATCTGCAAGTTAACGGATTCTGGCCGGGCCATATTGAAAAACAAAAAGAAATAACATTCACGATCGGCATCCGCTGGCTAACTACCATTGTAGGGGATAAAACCGCTTGCAGAACAAAATGTCCCGGATTGGGATATTTACAAGATAGGGGTTGAATGTGCTCTAATTTGATTTTGGCATTGATCACCCCCCTGTTAGTCAAGGTATATTCATCGATCAAGTATTCAGCTCAGGCTCGGGACAAATAAAAGCATGCAGCACGACACTAAAATTGACGGCCACTTCGTTATCGTCACCTTCAGCGGAGAAATTGACCTGGAAAAATCGCCGACGGCGAGGGAAGTGCTGCTTGATGGCCTGAAAAAGGGCCGAACCATGATTGTCGATATGGCCGGCGTCAACGTCATCGACAGTTCCGGTGTCGCCAGTTTGCTCGAAGCCTTTCAACTGGCCCGCAACAAGGGTATGGATTTTTATATAGCCGCCGTGACCGCCCCGGTATTCAGGGTACTAAAGCTGGCCCGCCTGGAAACGGTGTTTGAAATCGTCGACACCGTCGATGAAGGCAAAGATAAAACTCAGGCCTGATTATTCTTTGTTACTGTTGATCAGGATGTCGACATCGATATAGCCTTTTTCGATGGCATCACGCAGGGCATCAAACGCCATCCGGGCTTCTTCATACAATTCCCGTCGCCGCTTCAATTCTTCGACAATTTCCGGCTTCGGCATTTCGCCCGTCTCGTCCATGCCCAACTTGAAGGCGGCATCAAGATAACTGGCCCGCAGCCGACCGACCGCAACAGCAAAAGCCAGAATGTTGTCTTTACCCAGTACGGGGATTTGTTGGTGAATGAGTTCGGTATTGGCGAAGCGAACTCCCTGCTCTACCTCGTCCAGGAAATGTTTATGCTTTAACAATTCCTTGTATTCATCTTTGTCCGACATAGCTGAATCCTTTCACGGCTGGTAACAGCATATCAGCGATAGTGATTTACATTTTCTTAAATAACCTAAAATGATGCCAGCTATGGGTTCGGTAAAATCATCGCTATCACTCGCACACACCCTACCGCGAGAGTTAGAGCATGCTATCCAATTTGATGTCAGGTGAATGATCTTTAACCAGACGTTCCCTGAGAGAAATGTATATTCCGCTGAGCACGATGACGGCGATACCGACCCAGGTCCAGGTGTCGGGAAAATCGGAGAACAGGACGTAGCCGACAAGTGTCGCCATGATGATTTCGGCATATCCAAACGGTGCCAGCAGGGAAACCGGGGCCAGTTCGATCGCTTTTATCAAGAAATAATGACCCAGCGCGGCGATTCCGCCCATGGCCATCATCATCAGCAAATCATCCAGGCTTGGGCGTAGCCAGAAAAAGGGCACGACCGCCGACATCACCACGGCCCCTAACAAGGCGGTATAGGTCAGGGTGATCAGGGGCGGAGCGGTCCCCGATAGCTTGCGCGTGGCGACCATATAAAAGGAATAGATAACACCCGCAGAAACCGCCAACACGGTGCCGGTGCCAATATCTGTGAACCCCGGACGGATGATAATCAAAGCGCCGATAAACCCGATGATAACCGCGCTCCACCGCCGCGGCCCGACAGTTTCCCCCAAAACAAAGGGCGACAGGGCCGTTACGATCAAAGGCGATATAAAAACTAGCGCCAAGGCGTCGGCAATTGGCATGACGGCGATGGCGGCGAAAAACAGGATGGTAGATAACAGCAGAAATCCACCCCGAACGATCTGCAATACCGGTTGTTTTGGTATCAGGTCGCGGCGTTTGTATCTGCTAAGCGTGACCGGCAGCAAAATCAGCAGGTGGAAGAAATATCGCGCCCAGACAATTTCCAAAACCGCATATCGGTCGCTGAGAAGTTTCGCCAGGCCATCCATCAGTGGCACCAGCGCCGATGACACCAACAACAGCGCGATGCCTAAAAGGATGTTCTGCCCTAAAGGAGCCTCGCCCGGCAACGCCACATCAGCCGCCTTTGAGGGGCGAAAAAACGGTCAGCAGATCGTTTTCCTGGAGATGCCGGTGCATCCGTTCGGCGACGGGGATACTGTCTTCATTGACCAGCGTCAGATAGGGTAAATCCCCCGGCAGCGCCAACGCCGCCAAGGCCAGGTCGACCGTCAGGCCATCTGAAATTTCCATCTCGGAACAGCCGTCTGCGCCAACAGGCAACCCATCAGGTGCCTGGACGACGATAAATCTGATCCGAATTTTCATGCCACCTGACCGCCAAAAGAGCTAATCCGACAGGCCCAGACGGCTCAATGTCGCGCCGGTCGGCACGCCAACTTTATCCCAGCCCCGCAGGGAATAATATTCCGGCAGCATTTTATCAAGTTCAGCCACCCTGCCCTTGCCGGCACCGGTTTTCGCCGGTTCTGTCAACATGCGGTCAGGCACGGTGTCGTCTTTCATTGTTAATCCGGCGGCCAGATTAAACTGGCGTTCCAGATTCCATATCCGTTCGCCCATGACCGTCAGGGTCTCGAGCGAAAAGTCACCATCACAGGCGGCGGAAAGCAAGGATGAAAGGTCTTCCAGGCTATAGCCGGGAAAGGCGCAGATGCCGGCTGAATCGACGACGCTGTTATCATTTTGGGACTCGGCGACAATTTTGGCCTTGCCGTCGGGAGTCACCCGTTCGAAGTCAGCGGCATAGGGATCGGCGCGAAGGTGGCAGGCGCCCCGATTGCTGGTCGCATAGGCCAGCGCCATGCCTTGCATGGCGCGCCCGTCATAGCCCGGAATTTCCTGTCCCTTGACCGCCATCGAGAATTCCGGGTGGCCATATTTTTCACAGAGCAGCCGGGAACCCAGCCCCAGTTCGACCCCGAATCCTTCTCCGGTGCCGGTCAGTTCGACCATTTTGACCAGAGCTTCGGCCGATCCGAAATTCAACTTGATGCCGCCGGTGTGTTCTTCGGTAAGGACACCCGTTTCGAACAGTTCCATCGCCGCAGACAAGGTCGCGCCGAACGAAATCGGGTCCATGCCCTGTTCGTTGCACACGAAATTGGCATAGGTCGCGGCCTCGATATCGGTGACGCCGACCATGGCCCCCAGGGAATAGCCGGATTCATATTCGAGCCCGCCGGATATTCTCGGATAATCTTTTTTGTCGACGACGGAAAAATGTGTCGAATCGAGTTCCGCCACCCGGCCACACCCGACGCTGCAGGCAAAACAGGCCTTGTTGGTTTTCAGATTCGCCTTGCCATCGCTTCGCCGCACGGCCTTCATGGCGGCGACATTGACGGTGTCGATGCCGTCGAACTGGACCTCGCGATTATTTCGTGTCGGCAGGCTGCCATAGGCGTTGGTCACATCCATCATCGGCATGGTGCCGCCTTGTTCCAGGCGTTTCCGCCCCGTGCTGTTGACGATCCGCTCGTTAATCGTCGTCGCCGCTGACATAAACGAAGTTGGATCATTGGTCGCAACCCCGGTCGTGCCGCGAACGGCAATGGCTTTCAGGTTTTTCGAGCCCATGACGGCACCGACACCTGAACGCCCCGCCGCACGGTCCAGGTCATTTACGACACAGGCGTACCGGACACCCGTTTCCCCGGTGCGGCCAATAGACGCGACACGGATCAGCGGGTCCTGGTGCCGGGCCTTGAGCGCCGGTTCCACTTCCCAGACGGATTTACCCCAATAGTCCGATGCGTCCAGCAGTTCGGCATGATCGTCGAGAATAAGGAGATACACCGGGGTTTTCGACGCACCCTCAAAGATCACCATATCCCAGCCGGCGAACTTCAGTTCCGCTCCGAAATATCCACCAGAATTGGAACACGCGATGGCCCCGGTCAACGCCCCCTTGGTGACCACGGAATAGCGTCCGCCGGTCGTCGCCGATGTCCCGGTCAGGGGGCCGGTGGCGAAGATCAAATTGTTTTCGGGCGACATCGCATCGGCGGCAGGATCGCTTTCGGCCATCATGTACTTGGTCGCAAGCCCTCGCTGGCCGAGAAATTCACGGGCCCAGTCCATATTCAAATCTTCACCCGTACACGTGTGAGACGTCAGGTCCACCCGCAACACTTTACCCTGCCATCCCATCGTTTATCTCCTTGTTATGCGTTGCATCCGATATTAGTATTATCGCTTTAATACAATGAGTTATCTGGAATTATTCAGCCTGCCAATCGGCTTTTTATAAGGTCCTGGAAAATATCTATTCTGGCTGTTTTTTATCTTCCAGACTCTGTTTTTTATCTTCCAGACTCTGGTTGTATTCCACCAGTTGTTTATCAATTTCATCTAAGTCGGAAATTTTGCCCATTTCATAGACACGAGCCGCCAGTTCAATGCTTGAGGCATTTTTGCTGGCCGCTTCCAGGGTGTCTTGAACGTATTCGTTGACGGATTCCATTTTCGACTTCATCAGCTCCATTTGCGCCATCGCTTTTTCCCTGCTTTGGGCCAGGGCTTCTTCAAGAGCCCACAGTTGTTCCGTCAGCTGGACCATTTGTTCTGCTTCGGATTTCTGGGCGTCCATAAGCTCGAAAAAGGAAGACGAAAGGTTTTCGTTTTCTTCCTGCAATTGCCGCAGTTTTTCTTCCGCGATCTTGAGAAGTTCTTTTTCTTCAGACATTCTTTGTACCGTCACTTGTTTTCAAAAATCTTGCGATTGGGTTATCAAATTTCATAATCAATATATGGCCCGATCAGCTCCGCAAAAAGGCGTTTCTGTCGTGACGGCCGATGGTTCATTCGGTAATGAGATCCAGGCACAGATGTGAATCAATTTCCCGGACCAGTTTCTTGGCCACCCTTGGAAGGGCTATGTTAGCATGTATACAAGACTGGATCAGCATTTCCAGCGCGTTTTCCTCTTCGATAAAATATTGCTGCGCTTTTTGCTTTTTCAGGTCATAGGCCTCTATTTCATAGCCGTTCTGACCGTTGTGGCGTTTCGAACGGATGATCGATATTTCCCCATTCGGAACGCTTCCGTTGCTTTTTTGATTATCGATCGCCTTGCGCAACTCACTATGATTAAACGTAATTCTTCTAAATTCAGTCGCCATGATCAATCTCCCCACAATCCAAAAATACCGTCAATTTCAAATATAGAAATTCAGCCATTTCTCTATATTAGGTTAGAACATTTCTAGCCAAAATGCATTGCCAGAACGTTAAGCATACCGATTGAGCCCAAACCTTAGTGTTGCGGGACAATACCGGTCAATAGATCAAAAAAGGGACGGCCCGCATTCAAGTCCCCGGATGTCCCCGTCAACTTCCATCGTTTTCAAGTTCCGAAAATAAAACGATATGCTGGCGCCGCCTTCGCCAACCGCCGGGCTATTTCTTTTTTCTTTTTTACTAATCATGCCACAATCCCGCTCGCTTCAATAAACGCCACATCGGGATTATCGTTTATGAATGGTGTTACGGCAATTTTGCTTGCCGCCGGTCTGTCGAAACGATTCGGTGCGGCCAACAAGCTGCTGGAAAAGATTGATGGCGAGGCCATGGTCCGCCGTGTCGCCGTCGCCGTGTGCGCCAGCAAGGCGATGCGCATCGTCGTCGTACTGGGTCATGAAGCCGACCTAATTGCCGACGCCTTGTCGGGGCTGGCACTGGAAACTGTCCTTAATTCCGACTTCGGCGATGGCCAGATTTCATCCGTCCGCGTCGGGGTCCGTGCGGTCGGCGATGACGCCACCGGGTTCATGATGTGCCTGGGCGACCAACCGCTGTTAACCAGTGCCGATTATGACGCCTTGATCGATGCATTCAGTGAACAACCGGACCGTGTCCTGGTGCCGTTTTTGGCGGGAAAACGTGGCAATCCGGTGATCCTTCCCATCGCCCTGCGCGATGACATATTGGCTGGTGGGGTAAATGTCGGCTGCCGCCAATTTATCGACAGCCACCCGCAACTGGTCCACAGGCTGGATGTTTCCAATCCGGGCTACCGAAATGATTTTGACACACCAGAACATTTCACGAAAAATCAGCAGGCGACGTAACGATCGAAATGCCCCGTATCGTCCCACAGGCAATAAAAAGGGGCTAACCGGTTAAGGCTAACCCCTTGATTTTATTGGTCGGAGCGAGAGGATTCGAACCTCCGACCCCTACACCCCCAGTGATACAACCTTAACAATATCAATGACTTAGACCCGAAAATTCACCACTTTTGGGGAAATTGAATGGTCGGAGCGAGAGTATCTGAACCTCCGCCCCCCGTTGTTCACCACAAAAAGGATCAAAATGCTGTAGTATTCAGCGAGAATAATTGGTGAATTATTAGGGAGAGAATGGACGTCCTGTATTTAGCTTGGAGTATTTTTATTTCAGAATTTAATCGCGATATGGGATTTCTGAAAAATTGACGAACGCATCTTCATAGCCGTGTTTGGCCAGCATAGCTTCAAAACATGCAGATGCCGTTGAATGACAATTAGGAGAAAGAATTATTCCGCGTATAGGTAGCTTGCCATTCACGGGATTAAGCTCAACATAAGGTGAAATTGCTTTCTCTCTTGCCCGAAAATGCACTTCAGGGGGCGCGTTCAAATCACCAAGTGGCCTCGTAGTAAGCAACCTCCACTCCCGTTCGTCACGAAATGATGCATTCTTCATTTGTGCTGAAATATTTTCGAAATAAACCTGCAACCTTTTGAGGATTTCATCTTTAAAAAATTCAAAATCTTTTTCACCCTTCTTAGCCGACAGCCACGAACTCCCAGATATAATCATGCTATCTAATATCTCGACCTGACCTTCCGGCTCGTACATAACCTTCACAAGTGTGGTTTGTGCACCACAAGCTGCATTCAGTGCTTTAGCATCAAATGCGATAGACACGCCGCCGCCATACCCGCGCCATTGCCCAAGCAAGTCACCATCGTCGCAAAAAGAGGTGACAAATGATGAGTGCACAAATTCATTTTCAATTTTTGACAATAATTGTGTCGCTAATTCATTAGCTTCCTTGTCCGCAAATATTCGGCATTTCTCAACTTCATGAATCATCCTCCTTAAAACATTGCTGGCACAAATTCGTTCATTAAAATCATTGAGAAATGCAATGTTGGTAGACCACAATGATTGCGATTTAATAATTGATATAGCAGCCTCAACAGTCGTGTAATGATGAACAAGCCCTTCACCTGGAAATGGGTTACCTAGCAATTCCTCACGACTCTCCTCCCAGAATGCATCCATAGCACCTGTTAAAGGATCGAATAAATCTGCGGTTAATTCACTTGTTGTTGAGGTGTCGTTCATGGCTTCTGCTACTTACCTATTCAAAATATGCGAAAGACTACCACAACTTTTAGGTTATTTGTCTTGGCATTCTAAAGAACAGAAATAGCGGAAGCTATAAAACGAATACATACAATATTACCAGATACGAAGGCCCGGTATTTTTCTCCATTTGGCCGGGACGAGAGGACTTGAACCTCCGACGCCTTGCCCCTGAGTATAAGTTTCGCTTCGTCTCAATGGGTTCACCAATTTCCACCTCTTTCAACACTTTATAAATATAAAAAAGACTTAGCAGGAAACAGTTAAGCCTTCGATTTTACTGACTAAAAGGTAGTATTCGCGCAGTGCATCGCCTTGGCACATAACATTTGTTTAGTTTCAATGGGTTCACCACTTATTCACCACTTTCACAACTGGTTCACCACTTTCACCACTTTAAAAACAGAAAAAGGGCTTAGCTGAAAACAGCTAAGCCCTTGATTTTATTGGTCGGAGCGAGAGGATTCGAACCTCCGACCCCTACACCCCCAGTGTAGTGCGCTACCAGACTGCGCCACGCTCCGAAAGTAACCGTCGGGGATATTTCTACCCCGCAGAGCGCGCACTATACTGGCCGATCAAAGACAGCGCAATGGTACTATTCAAGAGGCTTGCAGACGCTCTCGAAGGTCCTGAAGATCGCCCAGAATTGATTCCAGCTGGCCGCGCTTGCCGTCGTCCAGGGCGGGCGCGGGTTGTTTGGGTGATGGGGGGGCCGGCGCCGCCGCCGTCTTGTCGCCACCACTGCGCAACAGTTTTTGCACGCCTTTGATGGTATAGCCTTCGACGTACAGCAGGGAGCGGATGCGGCGCAGGACATCGACGTCTTCGGGGCGGTAATACCGCCTGCCGCCGCCCCGTTTCATGGGCTTGATAACCTGGAATTTGGTTTCCCAGAACCGCAAAACATGTTGCGGTAAATCGAGTTCTTTGGCGACTTCGCTGATCGTCCTGAACGCCGCTGCGGATTTTTCCTTGCGACCGTCAGTTGATGCCCCTGCCGTCATTTTGAATTACCCGGGATGTCTTTTGTCGTTGATTCGGTTTTTCAGGACCTGAGACGGGCGGAAGACGAGGACTTTACGGGGCAGGATCGGAACCTCTTCCCCGGTCTTCGGGTTGCGCCCGATTCGCTGTCCTTTTTGGCGCACGGAAAAACTGCCGAACGATGAAATCTTCACCGTCTCATTTTTCGTCAACGCTTCGGATATGTGATTGAGGACGGCCTCGAGAAGATCGGTGGATTCGCTGCGCGACAGGCCGACTTCCTGATATACGGATTCGCCTAACTGCGCGCGCGTTATTGTTCTTCCAGACATAACAATCAGCCCCACCATCAATTTGATGACTGGAGCCTATATCTACGGAATAAATCCGTCAATATCAAAGGGTTGTGTTTTGAATAAATGATTGATGCGGCGGTCGAGTGGAAATCCGCGTTTACCACCGCAGCAATGCCGAACCCCAGGTAAATCCACCGCCCATGGCTTCCAGCAGCACAAGCTGGCCGGCTTTGATGCGACCGTCGCGGACCGCCTCGTCCAGGGCCAGCGGAATCGATGCCGCCGAGGTATTGGCGTGGCGATCGACGGTCACCACAATCCGTTCAGGGCTCAGCCCCAATTTACGTGCCGTACTGTCAAGGATACGGCGGTTGGCCTGATGGGGCACCAACCAGTCGATATCGTCGCGGGTCAGATTATTGGCGCTGAGCGCCTCGTCGACAACGGCGGCCAGATTGACCACGGCGTGGCGAAAGACTTCCCGACCGGCCATGCGCAAATGCCCGACCGTCTGCGTGCTTGATGGTCCGCCATCGACATACAGCAGGTCGGCATAACGGCCATCGGAATGCAGATGGGTCGACATCACACCGGATTTCATGTCCGGGCTCGCCGCCCCGTCTTGGCGGCTCAACACCACGGCGCCACCGCCATCGCCGAACAGCACACAGGTCGAACGGTCTTCCCAATCGAGAATACGCGAGAATGTTTCGGCGCCAACGACCAGCACATTTTCCGCCTGACCGGCTTTTATGAAATTGTCGGCGACCGACAAGGCGTAGATAAATCCTGAACACACTGCCTGAATATCAAACGCCGCGCCCCGGGTGATACCCAACCGGGCCTGCAATTTGGTCGCGGTCGATGGAAAAGTGTTGTCCGGGGTCGCCGTCGCCAGCACGATTAAATCAATGCTATCGGCTTCAATTCCGGCATGGGCCAGGGCCCGTTGCGCCGCCGCAAAGGCGATATCGCTCGTTGTTTCGCCATCGGCGGCGATGTGACGCTGGCGAATTCCCGTGCGTTCGACAATCCATTCATCGGATGTATCGACCATGGCCGCCAGTTCGGCGTTAAGCATTATTCTTTCAGGCAGGTACGAGCCGCACCCAATAATCCGGGAATGATAGGTCATTTATCTTCGCCCGACGCGTCGACGGTATATTCAACGTGGGACATTTCTTCCTTGATGACGTCAATCAAATTATCGGAAATCAGGTCGACGGCGACGACCAGCGCATTGGCGAAACCAAGCCCGTCGGTGCCGCCATGGCTTTTCACGCAGATACCGTTCAGGCCAAGGAACATGGCGCCGTTGTGAAGCCTGGGGTCGAAACGCCGAGCCAGCCCGTTCAGCGCCGGTTTGGCCAGCAGAGCGCCAATTTTCGATAGGGTCGTGCTGAGCAGGGCGTCCTTCAGGAAGGCGCCAATCATCTTGGCGGTACCTTCGGCCGTTTTCAGGGCAATGTTGCCGGTAAAGCCATCGGTGACGACCACGTCGACCGTTCCCTTGGCGATGTCATCGCCTTCAACAAATCCATGAAAATGAATCGGTAAGTCTATGTTTTGCAAAATATTAAAGGCCTGCTGAACGGATTCATGACCCTTCAGTTCTTCGGACCCGACGTTGAGAATTCCGATTGACGGTTTGTCGATGCCGAAATTATTTCTCGCATAGACCTCGCCCATCACCGCGAACTGGACCAGATTGTCGGCGTCACAGACCACATTGGCGCCCAAATCCAAAATCAGGCTTTCGCCGCGCATGGTCGGGAAATTCTTGGCGATCGCCGGGCGGTTGATTCCGGGCAGGGTCTTGAGGACGAATTTCGCCATGGCCATCAAGGCACCGGTATTTCCGGCCGAAACGATGCCCGCCGCTTCGCCGTCGGCGACCGCATTAATCGCCAGACGCATGCTGGAATTGCGGCCCGAACGAAGCGCCGCGCCGGCCTTTTCATCGGCGCTGACGACATCTTCGGTATGACGGACCTGGCAGACGGATTTCAGGTGACTGTGTTTGTCGAGCAGGGGCAGAAGCCGACGTTCGTTACCGAAAAGCAGAAAATCGACTTGCGGGAGCTTCTCGAGTGCCAGCGCAATTCCCTCGATAACCATCTCGGGGGCATTGTCACCGCCCATGGCGTCAAGGGAAAGCGTTATACGCGTACTCAAGTACAAGTCCCTATCTGTGAGCGCCCGATCGGAATGATCAGGCTGCGTCGGTAGCTTCTACGACTTCGCGGCCGTTATACTGCCCACATGAGGCACAGACATGATGCGGGCGCTTCAATTCTCCGCATGCAGAACATTCCTCGTAGGTGTTAGCCTTCAAGGCGTCGTGGGAACGGCGCATGTTGCGCCGTGACTTTGAAATCTTCTTTTTTGGAACAGCCATTACAATATATCTCTCGGATCAAAATACCGGTGTCGGAAGCGCTGCTTAATAACCATTTTATGGCTTAAGGGCAAGTAGCTTCGAAGGCTTACTCCAGTTTCTTTTTCAGCTTTTCCAAAACAGCAAATGGATTTTTCACGTCTTCATCCTGATCGCCACCACCAAAATCGATGCTGGCGGCCATTTCGGCACCGGCAAGGCGCGGAAATGGGTCAATTTCGACGGCCAGTTCTTCACTGGCCACTTCGCCAAGATCGATCCCCCCGTTTTCCAACGGTTCCGGTGGTTCGACCAAATTTTTTGTCTGCACCCCGCCGGTCTGATGACCTTCTTCGTCGGGTTCACTTTCATGCCCCCAAAAGGCCACGGCATTGACGTTGTATTTTCTCTCTATGGTTATATTTATGTCGCTGATCACCGGTTGCAAGCTGATAACGCAGGTTTGCCGAAATGCCGCCTTCAGTTGCCCCTTCAGGACGATTAGCCCTTTCTTGCCCGGAACGAGATAAAATTCGGCGCTTAGATTGTCCAGCGCATCGATGGACAATCTTTCGCACAACGCCGCCCGTTCCTCTGCATCGGCTTCGATTTTGATAGTTTTTCCGCCTGACGGCAGCTTTCCGCAGTCAACAAAACGGCTGAATTCCACGTCAATCGGGGGTTCGGTCGAGGTCATTTGTCGAATTATCCTTGCCCTGGGGGCGGTGGGCCAAAGTGAAACGCGCCTTTGATAACGGTTTCAATATCCAGGCCTTCCAAGCCTTTGGACTCATGTCGCATATACTGGGCCATCTGCGTTAAGTTCGCCGCCGTCGGTTCCATTTCCCGGTACAAATTTCTGGCCAGTGCAGCGCTTAACAATTGGTCATCGTCACTGTCGAGGCCCTCATTATAAACCGCCATGCGCCCGTAAAATCCTGTCCCCATCTTCTTGATTCGCATACCTATTCCGGTGTCGCCTATGCCAATTTCCCGCAAATTCAGGTCGAAATCATCAAACATGTAATCGAACAGGGCCTGGGACAGCTCTTTACTGTCATCACCTTCGCGGTGCAACCTGCGCAGCACTAAGATCGCGTGCAAAACGACCATATCGAAACGCCCCGCGACCGTATCGTCGACACCACAATTTTCATAGAATGTGGGCTGGCGCGCCTGCTCTACCAGGATTATATAAAGCCTGTGGGCCGATTTCTTTGTATCGCTGAAGGAAAATATATTATTAAACATCGAATTCCTGAAGGATTGAGACCGGCCCGCCGGTTCAGATATGGTAAAATACTGTGCTCCGCGAATCCGGTCCATCGCGGAAATATAAGGAGCGTCCCGCTTAATCCGGGGGGCTAGTAATAATGTCGAAATACCAGCAATCAAGAAAATTATTGTCAATGGCCGGCATGATCGGCCTGATCGCCGCCCTGAGCGCGTGTTCGCCACGGATAGACGTGCGCGGCAATATGCCCGATCCCGAACGCCTGAGCGAGATATCACCGGGCGAACAGTCCCGCGCGGAAGTCGCCGAAATCCTGGGATCCCCGTCCAGTGTCGCCGTGTTCGACAAGGAAACCTGGTACTACGTTTTCCAGCGCACGGAAACCCTCGCCTTCTTCGAACCCGAAATCAAGGAAAGCAATGTCATTATCCTGGAATTCGACAAAAAAGGGATCGTGTCAGACGTTCGCAAGCTTGGCGCCGAAGATGGCAAAAAAGTGCTGCCGGTCGAACGCACGACGCCAACATCGGGAAACACCCTGAATTTCTGGGATCAGATGTTCGGCAACTTCGGTCGCTTCAATTAAAAAAGGCCCCGGAGGATTATCCCCGGGGCCTTTTTTTTAACTGCTTTGTGGCGTTAAGCCAGAATCGCCAACATCAGAATAGCCACGATGTTGATGATCTTGATCATCGGGTTGATGGCCGGGCCGGCGGTGTCCTTGTAGGGGTCACCGACCGTATCACCGGTAATCGCCGCGTGGTGAGCGTCTGAGCCCTTACCGCCGTGGTTACCATCTTCGATGTACTTCTTGGCATTGTCCCAGGCACCGCCACCAGCGGTCATCGACAGCGCCAGGAACAGGCCCGTGACGATGGTCCCCATCAACATGGCGCCAACCGCCGTAAAGGCGGCTTCTTGGCCGGCAATGGCGTTGACGACAAAGTACATGACGAACGGCGCGAAAATCGGCAGCAAGGACGGTAAGGTCATTTCCTTGATGGCGGCCTTGGTCAGCAGATCGACGCATTTGCCATATTCCGGCTTCGCCGTGCCTTCCATGATACCCGCGATTTCCTTGAACTGACGGCGGACTTCAACGACCACCGCACCGGCGGCACGACCGACGGCCATCATGCACATGGAACCGAACAGATACGGCAGCATTCCGCCAATGAACAAGCCGACGACCACAAACGGATTTTGCAGAGCGAAGTTCATCTTCAAATCCGGGAAGTAGTAGCTTAAGTCTTCCGTGAAGGCGCCAAACAAGACCAGCGCCGCCAGACCGGCGGAACCGATAGCATAGCCTTTGGTAACGGCCTTGGTGGTGTTGCCAACGGCGTCCAGGGCATCGGTGGTTTTGCGAACGTCTTCGGGCAAGTCCGCCATTTCGGCGATGCCACCGGCGTTATCGGTAACCGGACCGAAGGCATCCAGGGCAACAACCATACCGGCGAGAGCCAGCATCGTGGTCGCGGCCATGGAAATCCCAAACAGGCCCGCTTGCATATAGGCGACGATAATACCGCCACAAATGACAATCACCGGAAGCGCCGTGGCTTCCATCGACAGGGCGATACCCTGAATGATGTTGGTGGCGTGACCGGTTTCGGATGCCGAAGCGACACTTTTGACCGGGCGATATTCGGTGCCCGTGTAGTATTCCGTGATCCAGATGATCAAACCGGTAACCACAAGGCCGACCATTGCACAGATGTACAGCTGGGTACCATTGACGGTCTGGCCAGCCATTTCATAGGCCGTATCCCAGCCAATGAAGGTCGAGATGATGCCACCGACAAGAACGGCCGAAAGCACGGCACTGGCGAGAAACCCTTTGTACAGCGCCCCCATGATCGAGTTGTTGGAGCCGAGCTTGACGAAAAAGGTGCCAACGACAGAGGCCAGAATGCAGACCCCGCCGATCAAAAGTGGCAATTGCATCATGCTTTCCTGGGCCGCGCCCGTGAAGTAGATGGCGCTTAGAAGCATGGTCGCGACGATCGTCACGGCATAGGTTTCAAACAGGTCGGCGGCCATACCGGCGCAATCACCAACGTTGTCGCCAACGTTATCCGCGATCACGGCGGCATTGCGGGGATCATCTTCGGGAATACCGGCTTCGATTTTACCGACAAGGTCGGCGCCGACATCGGCGCCCTTGGTGAAAATACCACCGCCAAGACGGGCGAAGATGGAAATCAGCGATGCACCAAAACCCAGGGCAACCAATGCTTCGAGCATGTGGCGCATTCCTGCGGCGGTAGAGGTATCGATCATGTCGCGCAGAACGATGTAGTAGCCAGACACACCCAGCAGAGCCAATCCAACCACCAACATGCCGGTAACCGCACCGGCCTTGAAGGCGATGTCCAGCCCACCCGCCAGGCCTTTACTACGCGCCGCTTCGGTGGTGCGAACATTGGCACGAACAGAAACGTTCATGCCGATGTATCCGGCAAGACCGGAAAGAATAGCGCCGATAAAGTAGCCGACCGCAACCAGCATCCCGAGTTGCCAGCCCAGTAACACGCCGATAACCACACCGACTGCGGCGATTGCCGTGTACTGGCGGTTCAAATACGCAGCCGCACCTTCTTGAATCGCGGCGGCAATTTCCTGCATGCGTTCGTTTCCGGCAGGCGCTGCCAGCACCAAACGGACCGCGTAAGCGCCATACAGCAGCGCCACGACGCCACAGCCAATAATCAGAAAATAGACATTCGACATACTTCAGATACCCTTTTCGTTTCGAGCCGCATTTGGGTGCCGACTCTTCCCCTAAAAAATGAATTCTGGTTCCAACCAACCCAGACAGGCAAAAAATGACAGAACAGATATGGCAAAGCAACCGGCTGGCATGACAATTTCCAAGTAATCGACACATCAATCAAGACACACCGGGCGGTATGCCGCTAGGCCATTGAATAGACGTTTTTATTAGATTGTTCTTATGTATAGGCCCCGAGATATTTTTCTGTCATATCGGGCAAGCATTCCCCCCACGACATCCAAACGGCCCCTCTAACGCTCGGAAACAGATTCGATAATGACATTGTTGAGGACGCCCTTGCCGAGAAGCTTGTTGCCGGTCATCAACAACCGCTGCTGCAAAATATCTGCGGTGAGCTTCTTTTCTTTATGCACAACCCGGGGAATGAACGTGTAAAGGTCTTTGAAGAAGGCATCGCTCAGACGCGGCAACACCTTGGTGACCTTATCCGCGTTATCAGACCCCAGGACTTCCAGGTTCAGGCGGATCATGACCGTCGCGGCCACCGTATTGTCGGAAAACAGCGTGACCACCAGATCATCCATGGGAATCGAGACCGGTGGCTCGTCGGATTTGACCTCTTCGGTCACCTCACCAACGACGACCGGCGCAAAAGGCCCTATTTCGAGCCATTTCAAAACACTTATCGCACCACCGGAAATCATCAGCAGGACCGCAAAGACGATCACGATCTTCTTCATGTCCATGGCTGTCGGTCCTCTGCAAATAAACTTCTAAATGTCAGCTCAGAAATAGCGAAATCCAGTTCTTGTCATCTCATCAATGGGATTGTTGCGGCATTTTACCGGTGACTGTCAAATTTACACCGCACTCTTTGCATATTTTTTTTGCCATTCGGGCACCCTTTTGGTGGGCCGCCAGGGGATATGCACCGGCCGTCAGCCAGCCATTTCCGGCCCCCGCAGGACCCGTGCCAATTTGTCGAGGACACCGTTGACCAGGCCGGGCTGGGTTCCTTCGTAGAAGGCTTTGGCGACATTGACATATTCGTTGATGACCACCCGCGCCGGGACATCCGCCATGATCAGCAATTCGAACGTTCCGGAACGAAGAATGGCGCGCAGCAGGGTTTCCAGGCGTTCAACCGTCCACTCCCCGGACAGCGACGGTCCGATCATGCCATCCAGATCATCCCGACGGGTCGTAACGCCCCGCACCAGTTCGGACAGCAACCCGCCATCGGGGATGGCTAAACCGCTTAAGTCCTCGTCCCCTTCTTCAAGGTCATCGAGCTTTATGGGTTGAGCCTTCCAGCGTTCTTTGAGAAAATCTTCGAGCACCTGATCGGGCGATACGTCGGTCATGTCCATTTCATACAATGCCTGTACCGCAGCCAGGCGGGCCGCACTGCGTTCACGGATGGCTTGGGAGCCGTGGGGCTTGTTGCTCATCGAAGAACGAGCCGGAGATGTTTTTTCACCTCCATCATGCGCAGGCAGGCTTCGGCCACGGCGCCGCCTTTGTTCTTTTTGGTAACATCGGCACGTTCCCAGGCCTGCTCACGATTTTCACACGTCAAAATTCCATACCCCAACGCGACGCTGTACGTCATGGGAATATCCATCAGGGCGCGGGCGGATTCCTGGCACACGTAATCGTAATGCGTAGTCCCGCCCCGGATGACGCACCCCAGGCCGATGAAACCGGCATAGCGATTGGTCGCCGAGCCGATTTCCATGGACCGGATGGCGAAACGGATGGCCTGAGGTATTTCAAACGCGCCGGGCACGGCGAGCCGTTCATAGCCTATTCCCGCTTTATCGAGAACCTGGCTGGCACCCTTGAACATTTCGTCGGCGATATCTTCGTAAAAACGCCCTTCGACAATCAGTATGTTCGCTGCTTCAGACATCGTCTTCCCTCGCTCTTCAATTTTGTATCGGGCGTTGTTCGACGACGCTAAGGCCATAGCCTTCAAGCCCGATGATCGTCATTTTGGTATTGGACAGCAAAATCATGTCCCGGACCCCAAGATCCAGCAGGATTTGCGCGCCGACGCCATAATCCCGAAGCTCGGTCGCCGTAACCGGTTGGCCGAGTTTGGCCCGGACCCGGTCAGACAAGGCCTTCGGATGCGGTTCGCGGATCAACACGACGACGCCGCGGTCTTCCTTGGCGATCATTTCCATGGCCCGACGCAGATCATTTGACTTGCCGTCCGAAGCATCCCCCAGCACATCCCCCAGCACGTTCATGGCATGCATCCGCACCAGCACCGGCGCGTCGGTCGAAATATCGCCTTTTATCAGGGCAATATGTTCGGCATAGGCGATCTGGTTGGTGTAAACGACCATTTGAAACTCGCCGCCGTATTCGCTCTGGAAGGCCGTTTCGAGAGTCCGTTTGATCAGGCTGTCGTGTTTCAGGCGGTAGGCGATGAGGTCGGCGATGGTGCCGATTTTAAGATTATGGAACTTGGCGAAGGTGACCAGGTCCGGCATCCGCGCCATGGTGCCATCTTCATTCATAATTTCGCAAATCACGCCCGACGGATTAAGCCCGGCCAATCGCGACACATCGACCGCGGCCTCGGTATGGCCGGTCCGGACCAGGACCCCGCCTTCTTTGGCTTCCAACGGGAAGACATGGCCGGGGCTGGCTAAATCGAATTTACCCTTGGTCGGATCGACGGCGACAGCGACGGTACGGGCCCGGTCGGACGCGGAAATACCGGTCGTTACCCCTTCCCGGGCTTCGATTGAAACCGTGAAGGCGGTGTGATGACGGGAATCGTTTTCCTTGGACATCAAGGGCAAGTCCAGTTCCTTGACCCGTTCCGGGGTCAGGGTCAGACAGATCAGGCCGCGGCCATGTTTGGCCATGAAATTGATCGCTTCCGGGGTCGCCATTTGCGCCGGGATGACAAGATCGCCTTCGTTTTCACGTTCTTCGTCATCGACCAGAATAAACATCCGGCCGTTGCGGGCGTCTTCGATAATGTCCTCGATAGAAGATAACTGATCACTATATGGCAAGGTCTGGCCCTATTTAAATTCGAGAAGGCGCGCAACATAGCGCGCCAGCATATCAATTTCCATGTTGACGATGCTTCCCGGTGAAAGTTTTCCCAGCGTCGTCGCATTTTGGGTGTGGGCGATCAGGTTGACCCCGAACGCCGCGCCCTCGACTTCATTGACCGTAAGGGACACGCCGTCGAGTGTAACAGACCCTTTGGCCGCAACAAATTGCTGCAAGGCTTCGGGCGCCGTGAAGGTCACGCGCAGAGAGTCTCCTTCGTTGCGGGTGTCGACAACGGTGGCCGTGCCGTCGACATGGCCCGACACGATATGCCCGCCCAATTCGTCACCGGCTTTAAGGGCGCGTTCCAGATTAACGGCGCTGCCCACGGCCCAGGACCCCAGCGTGGTTTTCGACAGGGTTTCCGCCGACGCTTCGACGGCGTACCAATCCGGCCCAGTTTCGATGACCGTCATACAGGCCCCGGAACAACAAATAGACGCACCCAATTCGATGCCCGCGGTGTCGTAAGATGTGTTGATTTCAATGCGCGTGTCGCCGGCCTTGGTGATGGCGCGGATCGAACCGACATCGGTGATGATTCCGGTAAACATTTTTTTGCCTATAGGTCCCGTCTGTAGGATTGATACATATCGCCGTCGATTTCCCGCGCCGCAGCCAAGCTGTATGCCGGCGCATCTTCCAGGGCTTCGACGCCAAATCCGGCGATTGCCGGTAGGCCATCGCCGCCCACTATTTTTGCCCCCGAAAACCATTCCAGCCGGTCGATCAACCCGGCCGCCATAAAGCTTGCCGCCAGGACGCCGCCGCCTTCGATCAATACCCGCGTCAGGCCAGCTTCGCCAAGGGCCTTGGCCATGGCAAGGGCGTCCGGGCGTCCCCGTGGGTCGGCTTTTATATCGATGACGGTCGCGCCCTTGTCCTGTAACGCCTGGCGTTTGTCGGGATCACTGCCCGCCAGGGTCAGGATAATCGGCTGCCGATCGACCAGACGGGCGGTTGTTGAAATGCGCAAGGCGCTGTCGGCGAGCACCGGCACCGGAGAATTTTCGGCCATTCCGGGCAGGCGGCAATCGAGGCCAGGATCATCGGCGAGCGCCGTGTTGATGCCGACCAAAATGGCATCGTGTTGGCCGCGCAGCATATGGCCCATGGCCCGGGCCCCGGTTCCGGTTATCCATTGGCTGGCCCCCGTAGCGGTGGCGATGCGGCCATCCAACGTGGTCGCCGCCTTGAGGGTGAAAAGCGGTCGCCCTTCGCTGACTTTCAGGAAAAATCCGGCGTTCAGATCCCCAGCCTCTTGTTCGCAAACGCCCGTGGTGACATCCACACCGGCGTCCCGCAAGCGCTGGATGCCCTGGCCCGAAACCCGGGGATCAGGATCTGTGCAGGCGATGACGACGCGGCCGATACCGGCGTCGATCAGGGCCTGGGAACAGGGTGGCGTTTGGCCGTGATGGTCGCAGGGTTCAAGACTGACGTAGGCGGTGCCGCCCTGGCATGATTTACCGGCCCGGGTAATGGCCACGGTTTCGGCGTGGGGTCGTCCCCCCTGCCCGGTTATGCCCCGCCCGGCGACGTGCCCTGCTGCATCGACAATGATACAGCCGACCGCCGGATTGGGCGCCACAAGGCCCAAACCGCGTGCCGCCAGGGAAAGCGCAGAACGCATGAGAGCCTGATCAATTAAATCAGTTTTTTTCGTCGTCACCCAGCTCACCGATGAAGGCCTCGAAATCCTTGGCTTCGCGGAAATTCTTGTAAACCGAAGCAAACCGGACGTAGGCCACCTGATCGAGTTCGAGCAAGTTGTCCATGATCATCTCGCCGACAACCTTGGTCGGGATTTCGCTTTCCCCGAGGGTTTCCAGGCGGCGCTGAATGCCGTTGACGATGCGTTCGATGCGGTCTTCATCGACGGGCCGCTTGCGCAGCGCGATGCGCAGGGACCGGGTCACTTTGTCGCGGTCGAACGGCGCTTTATCGCCATTCTTTTTGACCACGGTCAGATCCCGTAACTGGACACGCTCGAACGTCGTAAAGCGGGACCCGCAGTCCGGACAGAAACGCCGCCGCCGGATCGTCGCGTTATCTTCGGTCGGGCGTGAATCCTTGACCTGCGTGTCATCTCCACCGCAAAACGGACACCGCATCACATTTTCTCCTTACGAATAAATCGGGAATTGACGGCAAAGCTGCAATACTTTGTCCGCGGCTTCTTGCTCGACAGCGCCATTGTCATTTGTTTCCGACGCCAGGCCATCCAGCACATCGCCGATCAAGTTGCCGATCAGCTTGAATTCTTCCACACCAAACCCGCGGGTCGTTCCCGCTGGCGTGCCCAAGCGAATGCCTGACGTCACCATGGGTTTTGCGGGGTCGAACGGGATGCCGTTTTTGTTGCAGGTCATCCGCGCCCGATCCAGGCTTTGTTCGGCATCGCGACCGGTCAAACCCTTGGGCCGAAGATCGACCAGCATCAAGTGGGTATCGGTGCCGCCGGAAACAATATCGAGCCCGCGTTCGAGAAGGGTCGCGGCCAACACCTTGGCATTGTTGGCGACGGCCTGGGAATAGACCTTGAATTCAGGTTGCAAGGCTTCACCGAAGGCGACGGCCTTGGCGGCGATAATGTGCATCAGCGGGCCGCCTTGAAGCCCCGGGAAAACGGCAGAATTGATTTTCTTGGCGATGTCTTCGTTATTGGTCAGCACCATGCCGCCACGGGGGCCGCGCAGGGTCTTGTGGGTGGTCGTGGTGACCACATCAGCGATGCCTAAGGGGCTGGGATGCACGCCGGTCGCCACCAGGCCCGCGAAATGGGCCATATCGACCATCATCAGCGCCCCGACTTCATCGGCAATGGACCGGAAGCGGGCGAAATCCAGGGTCCGGGGATAAGCCGACCCGCCGACGATGATCATTTTCGGCTGGTGTTCCCGGGCCAGGCTTTCGACTTCATCGAAATCGACCAGCGCGTCTTCGCGCCTGACGCCATACTGGATGGCGTTAAACCATTTACCGGACTGGGCCGGCGGCGCGCCGTGGGTCAAGTGGCCACCGGCGGCCAACGACATTCCCAAAATGGTGTCACCGGGTTGCAGCAGGGCCATCATAACGGCGCCATTGGCTTGCGCGCCGGAATGCGGCTGGACGTTGACAAAATCGCAGCCAAACAGCTTTTTCGCCCGGTCAATGGCCAGTTGTTCGGCGACATCGACATATTCGCAGCCGCCATAATAGCGGCGTCCCGGATAGCCTTCGGCGTATTTGTTGGTCATCACCGAACCCTGGGCTTCCATGACGGCGCGCGAGACGATGTTTTCCGACGCGATCAGTTCGATTTGATCCTGTTCGCGCTTCAATTCATTGGCGATAGCGCCCATGAGTTCGGGGTCTCTGCCGGCCAGCGGCTGATTGAAAAAGTCCTCGTGAAAGCGGGACGGATAAGTGATTTTTTCCCCAGACATCTATGGCAATCCCATTTCTACTATTGCGGGTTGGACAGTTTGGCGACGCGACCGGTGTGACGACCGCCTTCGGCTTGCGTTTCCATGAAAATTCTCAAGCAATCTTTGGCCGTGTCTACACCAGTTGTGCGAGCGCCGAAAGCAATAACATTGGCATCGTTATGCTGGCGCGCCAATTTCGCCCCAAGGCCATCGTGAACAAGCGCCGCACGGACCTCGGCGAAGCGATTGGCGGCGATGGAAATGCCGATGCCGCTGCCGCAAATCAGCACCCCGCGTCCGGCCTGGCCATCGCGGATGGCGCGCCCCATGGCATAGCCGAAGTCGGGATAATCGACTGATTCAGGTCCGTTCGTGCCCAAATCCAAAATCTCGCAGCCCAATCCCTCAAGCACCTCTATCAGGGCCGCTTTCAGGTCGACCCCGCCATGATCACAGGCAATGGCGACGGGCAGATTTTGCGGATTATTTTCCGACGGCATTGGCGACCCTGCTGGCTGATGGAGTTTTTATTTCGTTTGGAATACCCAGAGGGCCAATGGATACCATATATCGCCCTGTATTGCCAACACGCTACTAGATCCGATCACGTTAAAACGTGTAAATCGGCTCGCTCATTTAAAATCGATCAGTTTTTCACGTTTCGTTTGAACACGTAGTGTTTCAAATGAAACGTGAACTGATCTAGCGTTTGGTCTCGTCTTTATTCTTATTCAGCACATACATAAGCTTGCGCGCCGCCGTTCTTTTCAGAATTTCGTTGCTCATTTTACTGTCGCCGACCATCACCACTTCGGTGCCGGTAGCGGCGTCGATGGCGACGACGCGAACGGCGCGCCCACTGCTGGGGTGGAATTCAAAAAAGACTTCCCGCGTATGTGTGTTTTTAGCGTTCATGACGCTTCGACATATCACATATTGCGGCGATATTGACCACCGGTTTCGAACAGCGCATCGGTTATTTCGCCAAGCGAACAATGCCGTACGGCTTCGATTAATACGTCAAAGACGTTGTCGCCACCGGTCGCCGCGGCTTTCAAACGCTCGATCATGACCTGTGACTCACCCAGGTTGCGGGCCTTGAAAGCGGCCAGGCGGGCGATCTGGCTTTGCTTTTCATCATCGCTCGAACGCGCCAGGTCCGGCGCCGCCAGCGGCCCCTCCTGGTTCGGATTAATGAACGTGTTGACCCCGACAATGGGAAAGCTGCCGTCGTGCTTCTTGGTTTCGTAATAGAGCGATTCATCTTGAATCTTGCCGCGCTGATAGCCGGTTTCCATGGCCCCCAGCACGCCGCCGCGTTCGGAAATACGTTCGAATTCCTGCAACACGGACTCCTCGACCAGGTCGGTCAGTTCGTCAATCACGAAGGATCCCTGATTGGGGTTTTCATTCATCGCCAGGCCCCATTCGCGGTTGATGATCATTTGAATGGCCAAGGCCCGGCGCACGCTGTTTTCCGTGGGCGTGGTGAAGGCTTCGTCATGGGCGTTGGTGTGCAGGGAATTGCAGTTGTCGTAAATACCGATCAACGCCTGCAAGGTGGTCCGGATATCGTTGAAATCCATTTCCTGGGCGTGCAGGGAACGGCCCGATGTCTGGATATGGTATTTCAATTTCTGGGAGCGTTCATTGGCACCGTAGCGGAACCGCATGGCGGTCGCCCATATGCGCCGGGCGACCCGCCCCATGACCGCATATTCCGGATCCATGCCGTTGGAAAAGAAAAACGACAAATTGGGCGCGAAATCGTCGATATCCATGCCGCGGGCCAGATAGGTTTCAACAAAGGTGAAACCGTTGGCCAGCGTAAAGGCCAGCTGGGTGATCGGATTGGCCCCGGCTTCGGCGATGTGATAGCCGGAAATGGACACGGAATAGAAGTTCCGGACCCGGTGGTCGATGAAATAGCTTTGAATATCGGCCATCATCTTGAGGGCGAATTCGGTCGAGAAAATACAGGTATTCTGGCCCTGGTCTTCTTTCAGGATGTCGGCCTGAACGGTGCCGCGAACGTTTTCATGGACCCAGGCGCGGATGTCGGCGACCTCCTCCGGGCTCGGTTCCATGCCATGTTCGACGCGGAATTTCTCCATTTGCTGATCGATGGCGGTATTGACGAACATCGCCAGGATGGTCGGGGCCGGGCCGTTGATGGTCATCGATACCGATGTCGAAGGGTCGCACAGATCGAAGCCGTCGTAGAGTTCCTTCATATCGTCCAAAGTGGCGATGGAAACCCCGGAATTGCCGACTTTTCCGTAGATATCGGGTCGAACGTCGGGGTCATTGCCGTACAGGGTGACGGAATCAAAGGCCGTCGACAGGCGCTTGGCATCGGAATGTTGGGATAAATACTTGAACCGCGCGTTGGTGCGTTTGGCGTCGCCTTCCCCGGCGAACATCCGCGCCGGGTCTTCGCCCTGGCGCTTGAACGGGAAAACACCCGCCGTATAGGGGAAAAATCCGGGCAGGTTTTCCTTCAATAACCAGTTCAGCAATTCCCCGTCATCTTCATACGACGGCAGGGCGACCCTGGAAATCTTGTTGCCCGACAAGGTTTCACGGGTCAACTGGGTGCGAATTTCGCGGTCACGCACGTGCGTCACCATTTCATCACCGCCATAGGCCGCCTTCACGTTCGGCCAGTTTGCCAGCAGCTTGGCGCAGCGCGGGTCAAGGTCTTCTTCGCGCCCGGCGATCAGCGGGTCAAGTAAGGTGGCATCGGCATCGGCGTCTTCCAACATGCGCCGCGAAGCGAGAAGCTGTTGGCGTTGGCGGGCGATCCCCGATTGCCGGGCGATGGTCGTGTGATAGTCGCGGACGGCCTCGGCGATGTCGGCAAGATAACGCTGGCGTTCCGGCGGCACGATGGCGTCGCCGGGTTCCGATACCTTGCCCGACACGGGGTCGATCCGGCACGTTATATGAGTGAAGTTTTTGCTGGAAAAAACATCTATAAGACCTTGATAAAGCGCCGTTATACCGTGGTCGTTAAATCGGGATGCGATGGTTCCGTAGACCGGCATGTCGGCCGCCTGGTCATTAAATTTTTGATGGTTGCGCTGCACCTGTTTACGGACATCGCGGATCGCATCCAGCGCGCCCTTGCGATCCAGTTTGTTGACGGCGACAAGATCGGCGAAATCCAGCATGTCGATTTTTTCAAGCTGGCTGGCGGCGCCGAATTCCGGCGTCATGACATAAAGCGAGACGTCACTGAACGGCACGATGCCGGCATCGCCCTGGCCGATGCCCGGTGTTTCGATGATCACCAGGTCGAACCCGGCGGCCTTGCAGGCGGCGACCATCTGCGGAATGTGGCCGGGCACTTCGCTACCGGCGCCACGGGTGCCGACCGACCGCATGAATACGTTTCCGTCCTTCAGCGCGTTCATGCGAATGCGATCCCCCAACAACGCGCCGCCGGTCTTGCGGCGCGACGGGTCGATGGCGATAACGGCGATGGACGGGGCGCCCGAATACAGGTGGAAGCGGCGGATAATCTCGTCCGTCAACGAAGACTTGCCGGCCCCGCCGGTGCCGGTGATGCCCAAAACCGGGGTTCGAGTATTGGCGCCCGCCCGCCCGGCCAAGTCATTGACCATGATTTCAGTCAGTGTGCCTGCTTCAATGGCGCTTAGCAGTCGTGCTAACAGGGCGTGGTCGGTGGCCTTTAAATCACCCAGTTTGGCCGGAATTTTCCGTTTCGGGGCCGCCTTGACGCAGTCGATCATGTCGTCGATCAACCCCTGCAAGCCCATCAGGCGACCGTCTTCCGGGGAATACAGGCGGCAAACGCCGTAGTCGTGAAGCTCTTTCATTTCATCGGGCGTAATGACCCCGCCGCCACCGCCGAACACGAGTATTTCAGAACGGTCGTTCTGCTTTAAAAGATCGACCATATATTTGAAGTATTCGACGTGGCCACCCTGGTAGGAACTGATGGCGATGGCGTCAGCGTCTTCTTCAATAGCAGCGCGCACCACGTCATCGACGGATCGGTTATGGCCCAAATGGATGACTTCGGCCCCGGCGGACTGCAAAATGCGGCGCATAATGTTAATCGCCGCGTCATGGCCATCGAACAGCGAAGCCGCCGTGACGAATCGCGGCGGTGCATCGTTTGTGGTGATTGTTCTTATCGATTTTGCGATAGCGCCTTCATCTGGCACGGCGTTGCTCCTTGGTTTTGCTATAAGATCGGCGTAGTTGACGTTAACGTAAACGTAAACTAAAAATACCGGGCCGTAAAGATGCCTTCACCACGGACCGGATCACGGCCCCGGGAGCGATACGAATTTTTTGTGATTTTTGGCGGTTTCGATGCTATTTTCCAGATGGTTTTAATATCAGACAAGAAAGCGGGACAACGTGGCATCTAACGGGCAATACGGGCTTGGCGCTTATCCTTCGACTCGCCTTCGGCGCAACCGGGGGGATGATTTTTCGCGGCGGATGATCGCCGAAAACAAACTTTCCGCCGACGATTTTATCTGGCCGGTGTTTGTCTGTGATGGTGAGAACCTGCGCGAACCCGTTGCCTCTATGCCGGGAGTCGAACGGATATCGGTCGATCTCATCGCCGCCGCCGGTGCCGAAGCCAAGAGCCTCGGCATCCCGGCCATGGCCTTTTTCCCGAACACCGACCCGGCCCTTAAAACGCCCGACGCGGCGGAAGCCCTGAACCCGGATAACCTGGTTTGCCGGGCGACCAAGGCCCTGAAAGACGCCCATCCCGAAATTGGCATCGTCTGCGATGTCGCCCTTGACCCCTACAACAGCGACGGCCACGACGGCATTGTTAAAAACGGTGTCATCGTCAACGATGAAACTGTGGAAATCCTGTGTCGCCAGGCGCTTGTCCAGGCCGCCGCCGGGTGCGACATTATCGCACCTTCGGACATGATGGACGGCCGCATCGGGGCTATCCGCCGGGCCTTGGACGGCGACGGCTTTGAACATGTTCGCATCATGTCTTATGCGGCGAAGTACGCCTCGGCCTTTTACGGCCCGTTCCGCGATGCCGTCGGCGCCGGCAGTGCGTTAAAGGGCGACAAGAAGACCTATCAGATGGACCCCGCCAATTCCGACGAGGCCCTGCACGAAGTCGCCATGGATATCGCCGAAGGCGCCGACATGGTCATGGTCAAGCCGGGGATGCCGTATCTGGATATTGTCCGGCGTGTCAAAGACACCTTCGGGGTGCCGACGTTCGCCTACCAGGTCAGCGGCGAATACGCCATGTTAAAGGGTGCCGCCAATAATGGCTGGCTCGATAACGATAAGGTTATTTTGGAAAGCCTGATCGCCTTCAAACGCGCCGGCGCAAACGGCATCTTGACCTATTTCGCCGTCGAAGCGGCAAAACTGCTCGATCGCTAAAACCCTGGGGCGTTATTCGGGGATAACCAGGTCCAGCAGTCGTTCGACATCCAGAACGACCATTATTTTTCCTTCAAGGCGAAACACGCCCGATGCAAAATCACGCCAGATCGGATCGAGCGTGCTCGGGTTGCCTTCATACAGGTCGCTTTCCAGGCCGATAACATCGCCGACTTTGTCGACAAGCAGGGTATAGAGTTCGTGCTGGTGTTCGATGGTGACGCCCATGCTGTCCTTGTTCGAATCCCTTTTTTCGAGACCCAGACGAACCCGGACATCAAGCACCGTAACGATGCGCCCGCGCAGGTTGATGGCGCCGGTAACTTCCGGCGGAGCCAGGGGAATATTGGCGATCCGGTCGGGGGTCAGGATATCCTGAACCTTAAGGACGGGAATACCGAACAACTGATCCTTGACGAAAAAAGTCACATAATTTTCAAGATCGTCGCCTTGCAGGGCGTCCATATCGTGATTGCTCGTCGTCGCCACAGCTTGTTCCATGTCTTGAATTCTCCGATAATTTCTATCCACCGAAACCGGTTAATCAATATATACAATTGTTTAGCAGTTTCCTAACAGAAGATTATATGGTGCCGCCGTTCTTGAACCCAAGGGGTTTCGTATCAGGAATTTCAATCCTGCCCTTTGGACATCAGCCAGTGGCGCACGGCATCGACCTGAAATTCATCGACCAGCGCCGGCGCGTGACCGGCATCGGGAAATTCCACGAGATCGGCCGCCGGTCCCCGTTCCAGCATTTCTTCGGCGACGGCACGGGGCAGAACCTCGGAATCCTCACCGCGCAGGATCAGCACCGGGCAGCGAATGGCCTCCCATACTTGCCATAAATCAATATCTTCGGTGGCGGATTTTTTGAAATTGATGGCAATCGCCGGATCATAATGCTGGACCCAGGTGCCGTCTTCGTTTTGGCGACCGCTGTGACGGGCAAGATGATCCCATTGTTGATCGGTCAGCTTGCCAAACGGCGCGTGGATATACATCAGATGGGTTTTCAGTGCGTCAAAATCAGCGAATGATTCGTTCAGGGCGACATATTCGGCAATAGGTTTGAGCGCTTCGTGGGGCACAAACGGCCCGATATCATTTATCACCAGCGAATTGATCGGCGAATTGGGTTGCGCCGCCAGCACCATTCCGATTAACCCGCCAAGCGACGTTCCGACCCAGTCGACCTGTTCGACGCCCATGCGGACGATCATCGCCGCCATGTCGGCGATATAGACCGGCAAGGCATAATCGGCGGGGTCGGTCAGCCAGTGGCTGTGCCCGCGCCCGACAAGATCGGGACAGGCGACGCGGAAATCATAGGAAAGATCCTGGGCCAGTTCATCGAAATCCCGGCCATTGCGGGTCGCCCCGTGAACGCAGACAACGACCCGCTTGTTGTGGCCGTTTCCCCATTGGGTATAGGCTATGCGATGGAAGCCGCGGGGACCAAGGCTTAAAAATCCACTTTCTTTGTGCTCCATTTAGGATGCCCTTTGTTGGAAAATCAGGTAACTGAATTCTACAACAAGAACACATTTATAAAAGGAATTTGACGCATGCCTGAAAAAGGCCCCTTGAGCGGTATTACGGTGATCGATCTGACCCGGGTTTTGGCGGGCCCCTACTGCACCATGATGCTGGCCGATCTGGGGGCCAGGGTGATCAAGGTCGAAACGCCCCATGGCGGCGATGACGCACGCCATTTCGGGCCTTTTGTCGAGACTCCCGATGGCGGCAAATCGGCCTATTTCATGTCCTTGAACCGGGGCAAGGAAAGCATCGCCCTTGATCTTAAAAAAGACGCCGACAAAGTCATATTGGAAAGCTTGCTGGCAACCGCCGATATCCTGGTCGAAAACTACCGGCCCGGGGCCATGGAAAAGCTCGGCTTCGGTTGGGACAGGCTGCACCAGGCCTATCCGCGCTTGATTTATGCCGCGGCATCGGGTTTCGGACATTCCGGGCCCTATTCGAAACGACCGGCCTATGACCTGGTCGTCCAGGGCATGGGCGGCGTCATGAGCCTGACCGGGCACCCGGGTGGCGAGCCGACCCGGGTCGGCACATCAATCGGCGACATCACGGCGGGGTTGTTCACCACCGTCGGAATCAATGCCGCCCTTTTTCATCGTCAGAACGCCGGGGTCGGCATGAAGATCGACGTCGCCATGCTCGACTGCCAGGTGGCGATCCTTGAAAACGCCATCGCGCGGTATGCCGCGACCGGTGAAGTCCCCGGCCCCATCGGCGCCCGCCATCCATCGATCACCCCGTTTGACGCCTTCAAGGCGGCCGACGGCTACCTGATTATCGCCGCCGGCAACGATGGCTTGTTCGCCAAGTTGTGCGGCGCGGTCGATCGGGCCGACCTGATCGCCAATGCGCTTTTTGAAAACAACGCCAAGCGCAGCGAACACCAGGCCGCCCTGCGCGACGAATTGGAACAATCCCTGGCGGCTCATTCCGTCCTGCATTGGCTTGGCGTCCTTGAAGATGCCGGCGTACCCTGCGGCCCCATCAACGATGTTGGACAGGTCTTGAACGACCCGCAAGTCCTGGCCCGCAATATGGTGGTCAGCGCCAACGACCCCGTCGCCGGCCCCTTGAAGATGGCTGGCAACCCTATAAAGATGTCGGCGTTCGAGGATCCGGCTGTTCGCGACCCGGCCCCCGAACTGGACGCCGATCGCGACAAGATAATCGCTGGCCTGGGAACGCGATGACGGTTTTTCGCAACAATTTGCCGTTATACGGCCATAGCGGCGGCGGAATATCGCTAATTGTCTTTTTTTGGGGGGAATCACGGCGATGAGCATCACGTTGGAAGATATCAAGGCCGCGGCAAGCCTGATTGAGGGCCATGTCCTGCGGACGCCGTCTTTTCGTTCCGAACCCCTGTCGCGCATGCTCGGTTTCGATGTTTACCTGAAGCTCGAAAACCTGCAATACACGTCGTCATTCAAGCCCCGCGGGGCGCTGGTCAAACTCCTGAGCCTGGATGATGCGACCCGAAAAGCCGGTGTCGTCGCCGCATCGGCCGGTAATCACGCTCAGGGTGTGGCCTTTCACGCCCAGAACCTTGGCATCCCCGCCACCATATTTATGCCCGTCGGAACGCCATTTACGAAAATCAGGCGTACCGAAGAACTGGGCGCCGATGTTGTGCTGTCCGGCGAGGGCTTGGCAGAGGCCCGCGAGGCCGCGACGGCCTTCGCCGAAGAACACGGCAAACACTTCGTGCATCCCTATGACGATGAAAAAATCGTCACCGGTCAGGGCACCGTCGGCCTGGAAATGCTGAGCGACCATCCGGACCTGGATGTTTTGCTCATTCCCATTGGCGGTGGCGGGCTGATCGCCGGTAGCGCCATAGCCGCCAAGGGCTTGAAGCCCGACATCACCATCATCGGTGTCGAGGCCGAAAACTACCCATCGATGACCAACGCGGTGGCCGGCATCGCCGATACCAGCGGCGGCCAAACCGTGGCCGAAGGCATCGCCGTCAAGGTGCCCGGCGATGTGACCCGCCCGATTATCGAAAAGCTGGTCTCGGAATACGTCCTGGTCAGCGAGGCATCCCTTGAAAAGGCCATCCAGACCTACCTGGAAGCCCAGCGCCTGGTCGTCGAAGGGGCCGGGGCGGCGACGCTCGCGGCGCTCATGGACGACCCCGCCAAATATGCCGGCAAGAAAGTCGGGATTATCGTTTCCGGCGGCAATATTGATTCCCGCCTGCTGTCGTCCATTTTGTTGCGTGGACTGGTGCGCGAAGGCCGCCTGGTTCGATTGCGCATCGGCATTAATGATGCCCCGGGGGTTTTGGCCAAAGTGTGTGGCCTGATCGGCAACAGCGGCGGCAATATCGTCGAGGTTTATCATCAGCGCATGTTCTATGACGTGCCGGTCAAACTGGCCGATGTCGATGTCGTCGTCGAAACAATGGACGGCAATCATGTCGATAAAATCATCGGCAAATTGAAAGAATCAGGCTACCCGACCCGCTGCCTGAATAATTCGTCGGCGGAAGACGGATCTTAAGATTTCACCCCAAGGCACACCATTACATTGACTTGAGCGCCGTAAAGCCTAATATCCGCCTTTCCTGAACTAAAGAAATGGAAGAACCGGTGCTTAAGTACATGCGCCGCCCACCTGGAACCTTATGAATTTTTCTGATCTCGGACTTGGCGAAGGCGTCCTCAAAGCTGTTGAAGACGCCGGTTACACCTCCCCCACCCCCATTCAGGAACAGGCGATTCCCGTTGTCCTGATGGGCCGTGATATCCTTGGCTGCGCCCAAACCGGCACCGGCAAGACGGCATCCTTTACGCTGCCAATGATCGATATCCTGGCCGCCGGTCGCGCCAAGGCGCGGATGCCGCGCTCGTTGATATTGGAACCGACCCGCGAACTGGCGTCCCAGGTCGCCGACAATTTTGACACCTACGGCAAATATCATAAACTGACCAAGGTCCTGCTGATCGGCGGAACGTCCATGAACGAACAGATCAAACTGGTCGATCGTGGGCCCGATGTTCTGATCGCCACACCCGGCCGCCTGCTCGATTTATTCGATCGCGGACGCTTGTTGATGACCGATGTCAAAACCCTGGTCATCGACGAAGCCGACCGTATGCTCGACATGGGCTTTATCCCCGATGTGGAGCGGATCGTTTCGTTGATTTCCCCCATGCGCCAGACCCTGTTTTTCTCGGCCACCATGCCGCCGGAAATTCGCCGCCTGGCCGACAAATTCCTGATGAACCCGAAGCAGATCACCGTTGCGGCGCCGGCGTTAAGCGCCGAAACCATTACCCAGGGGCTGGTCATCGTTGCCCACGGCGATGGCAAAAGACCCGGCGGTGGCCACAAGGAAAAACGCGCCGCCCTGCGCCAGTTGATCGCCAGCCAACAGGTCAAGGACGCGCTTATCTTCTGCAATCGCAAACGAGACGTCAGCGTCGTCCACAAATCCATGGTCAAGCACGGCTTTTCCGCCGGTCAATTGCACGGCGACATGGCGCAATCGGCGCGCACGGAAATGCTGGGGAAATTCAAGAACGGCGAAGTGACATATATGGTGTGCAGCGACGTCGCCGCCCGTGGCCTGGATATTCCGGCCTTGTCCCATGTCTTCAATTTCGATGTGCCGACCCATGCCGAAGATTATGTCCACCGCATCGGGCGCACCGGACGGGCTGGCCTGAAAGGCCACGCGTTCACCATCGCGGTCCCCGAAGACGGTAAATATATCGATGCCATCACCCGCCTGATCGGCCGCGACATTCCCAAGGTCGAATTAAGCGGTCTGCGACAGGCCAGCGCCCAAAGCGCGCCTTCCGGTGGTGGCGAGAGAGAACGCCCGCCCCGCGAACGCAGCCGCCAGAAACCGGCGACGGAACACCGTGCCCCCAAAGAGCACAAAGAGGTTCCCGCGCCCGTTGCAAAGGAAGTTTCCGCGCCCGTTGCCAAAGAAGAAAAGAAGCCCGAACCGAAGGCAAAGCAGCCAGACCGCAAGCCGCAACCCGTACAGGAAACCCGGCAGGCGAAACAGCAGCAGGGATCCGCACCGGAACGGGTTGTCGGCATGGGCGAACACATGCCCGCCTTCATGAGACCGCCGGTCAGTAAAACCAAGAAATAGCCTTAAGGCGTGCGCTGAGGATAAGCCGGCGCCCATTTTGTCGCCCTGCGAACGGCCCTAAAAAATCCACAGATAAAGTCTTTGTTACAGACCTCTTCACTGCATGGTATATAGTTTCAGAGAACCTGAACGACGATTTCGGAAATACCATGACGTCAAGAATTCTGGTCCTGAACGGGCCCAACCTGAACATGCTGGGAACACGCGAACCCGATGTCTATGGCCACGAGACCCTGGCCAACATCGAGGCCGCCTGTCAGGCGCACGCCAAGACCCTGGGCCTGACGGTCGAATTCCGGCAAACCAATACCGAAGGTGAACTGGTCGACTGGGTTCAACAGGCCCGGGATGGTGCCGATTTGATCATCGTTAATGCCGGTGCCTACACCCATACTTCGGTCGCCTTGCTGGACGCACTGTTGTCGTGTGGCTTGCCGATCATCGAAGTTCACCTGTCGAACATTCATCAAAGAGAAGAATTCCGGCATCATTCATATGTTTCCAAGGCCGCCCGTGGGATGATTTGCGGATTCGGCGGCTACGGATACCAAATGGCACTGGATGCCGCGACCAATATACTCAAATAACGCTGGTAGATATTTCATATGGCAGACAAGAAAAAAACATCGAAGACCGAAATTGATTCCGACCTGGTGCGACAACTTGCCGGACTTCTCGAAGAAACCGGTTTGAGCGAAATCGAATACGGTTCCGGCGACTGGCATCTGCGGGTATCCAAAGGTGGTGTGCCGATGGCCGCCGCCTTCGCGGCCCCCGCCGCCATCGCCGCCGCGCCCGATCAATCTTCCGGCGAAGAACACCACGGCGAACATCCCGGCGTCGTTATATCACCCATGGTCGGCACCGTTTACACCACGGCGGAACCGGATCAGCCACCCTTCGTTAAAGTCGGCGATGTGGTTTCCGAAGGCGACACGCTGGTGCTGATCGAAGCCATGAAGGTATTCAATCCGGTGAAAGCCGCCCGGGCCGGCAAGGTTTCCCGGATATTCGTCAATAACGCGACACCGGTGGAATTCGGCGAACCGCTGATGATCATCGAATAACGAACAGGATTACCCGATGTTTGAAAAGGTCCTGATCGCCAACCGCGGCGAAATCGCGCTTCGCATCCAGCGCGCCTGCCGCGAAATGGGCATCCGTACAGTCGCCGTTCATTCGACGGCGGATTCCAATGCCATGAACGTGCGCCTGGCGGACGAAAGCATTTGCATCGGTCCGCCCCCGGCAAAAGACAGCTACCTGAACGAATCGGCGATCTTGACGGCGGCCGCCCTGTCCAACGCCGACGCCATTCACCCCGGTTACGGGTTCCTGTCGGAAAATGCCGGATTCGCGGCGAAAGTCGAAGAACACGGCTTCACCTTCATCGGGCCGAAGCCGGAACACATCGCCTTGATGGGGGATAAAATCGCCGCCAAGAAAGCCGTGATGGAAGCCGGTATCCCGGTCGTTCCCGGTTCCGACGGCGGCGTCGAAGACGACGAAAGCGCCGCTGCGGTTGCCGAAAGTATCGGCTACCCGGTGCTGATCAAGGCCTCGGCCGGTGGCGGCGGGCGCGGCATGAAACTCGCCCATTCCGCCGATCAACTGAGCGAAGCCATCCGGACGGCGAAAAGTGAAGCCGTAGCCGCCTTCGGTAATGGCGAAGTCTATCTGGAAAAATACCTGACTCAGCCGCGCCATGTGGAAATCCAAATTCTCGCCGACGGCTTCGGCAATGTGGTTCATTTGGGTGAGCGCGATTGCTCGCTGCAACGTCGCCACCAGAAAATTCTGGAAGAAGCGCCATCACCGGCATTGAACGATGACGTCCGCCAGAAAATCGGCACCGTTACGGCAGATGCCGTTAAGAAATTAGGTTACCGAAGCACCGGAACGGTCGAATATTTATATGAAAACGGTGAGTTCTATTTCATCGAAATGAACACCCGGTTGCAGGTCGAACATCCGGTCACGGAAATGATCACGGGGCTTGATCTGGTGCGCGAAATGTTGCGTATCGCGGCTGGAGCGCCGCTGGGGTACGAACAGAAAGACGTCCGTTTTTCCGGCCACGCCATCGAATGCAGGATCAACGCCGAACATCCGGAAACCTTCGTCCCGTCGCCGGGCACCATCGGCGATTACCACGCACCGGGCGGGCTGGGTGTCCGCGTCGATTCGGCCATATATTCCGGATACACCGTGCCGCCCTACTATGACAGCATGATCGCCAAGCTGATCGTTCATGGCGCCAACCGCAACGAATGCCTGATGCGCCTGCGCCGGGCCCTGGGTGAATACGTCATCGACGGGGTCGATACCTCGCTGCCCCTGCACCAGCGGCTGATGTCGGAAGTCGATTTCGTCAATGGCGACTACGACATTCACTGGCTGGAAAAATTCATGGGCCTGGACACGTGACGCAAAGGTCCTGATGCACCATGAGCCATGCGACGCCCGGACCGCATATCCTGACTCCTGAAATTCTGATCCGGGCCTACGCCGCCGGCATTTTCCCGATGTCTGAAAGCCGCGACGATCCGGGTATTTTCTGGGTCGATCCGGAAATGCGGGGAATCCTCCCGCTCGATGATTTTCACGTCCCCCGGTCCTTGAAAAAGGTCATCCGCCAGGGCCATTTCGAGGTCACCGTCGATACGGATTTCGCCGCCGTCATCCACGCCTGCGCCGAAACCCCGAGAGAAGATCACGGAACCTGGATCAACGATCAGATCATCCATGCCTTTACCGCCCTGCATCACCTGGGGCTCGCCCACAGTGTCGAATGCCGCCTTAAGGGGGAACTCGTTGGCGGCTTGTACGGGGTTTCCCTGAAGGGCGCATTTTGCGGTGAAAGTATGTTCTCCCATGTCACCAACGCCAGCAAGGTCGCCCTGGTCCATCTCGTCGCCCGGCTTAAACTGGGTGGGGTTAAATTGCTCGACACCCAATTCGTGACGCCGCACCTGGAACGCTTCGGGGCCGTCGAAATCCCGGCCCGGCATTATCTTTTGCGGCTCGACGCGGCATTACAATGTGACGGCGACTTTCCGATCACCCCGACTCAACAGCAGTTGGATACGGCGATGGAAGACGTGCTTAAGGGCTAATTTGCCGGGGTTGGCTGCGCTGCGGTATTTTTGCAATCCAGCACCCAGACATCGTAGACCGGGTGTTCGAGCGCCGACAGCGCCGGGGATGACGCGAACATCCAGCCGCGAAAAATACTGATCGCCGGCTCGCCGGGCTGGACTTCCCAGATATCGAGAAACGCGGCGCTTTCCGGTGGGTCTTCCGGCGGCCGTTTATCGCAGGTCCTAACGATAATTTCGAGCGCCCCGAAGGTCACTGAATCCCCGACCGGTGCCGTGATGGTCGACACCCGCGCCGTGACTTTGTCGAGGCCTTGCAAGACGGCGGTATCATAGGGTTCGGCCAGGGCCGGAGTGCCGCCGCCTATGAGCGCCATCCCCGACAATATTAAAAGCCGGCGGATCACTTGGTCGCCTTGAACCTGAGCCGCACGTAATCGACCGTCCACAGGCCGTCGTCATCTTTGAGCTGCACCGCCAGGTCATCCCGCACTTCGGCCAGCAAGTGTGGCCTTTCGGATGGCGGCACGGCGGCCAAAAAGCTTTCGCCAAAGGTTTCCAGCCAGTCGGTGATATCCCCCGGCAGGGGGGTCGGTCGGTCGATGAGTTCGATTTGATCGACCCGGAACCCTGCACCGGCGAGTTTGCCTGCGTAGGCTTCCGGCGTGGGAAAATACCAGGGAAACACGGCCCCGGCATCGATTCCCCGTTTAGACAATGCGGCGCTCAGGGCATCGGTTACCCGTGTCACATTGCCGGCGCCGCCCATTTCCCCGACGAATCGGCCGCCGGGTTTAAGGGCGCGATAAACCCCGGCAATGACTTGATCGGCCTGCTTCATCCAGTGCAGGGCGGCGTTTGAAAAAACCGCGTCGAATTGGTTTTCGTAATCCAGGTTTTCCCCGGCAAGGACGCGGGCTTCGAGGCCAAGTTCGCGGCACGCGGCAACCTGTTCTTCGCTGGCATCAACGCCGATAACGCTCACGCCCATTTCGGCGAATTTAAGGGTCAGCTTGCCGTGACCACAGCCCAGGTCAAGGATACGTTCGCCCGCAACGGGGGCCAGAAGATCGAACACCGGGGCGCCCAGATCGGCCACGAACCCGGCGTTACGTTCATATTTATCGGGATTCCAGGATTGCGTGCTGATTGCCAAAATCAGTTCTCGGTAGAGCCGGTAGCCAGAAAGATGATCTTTCCGACCTGGTCTTCCAGTGATGTGAAATCCTTGATTTTGGTGATGCTTCCGCCCTCGGCGAGATAGGTTTTTTGCGTTCCCGGTTCCAGCCGAATGTACTTGCCACCCAGCATTCCCTCGCTGGCGATTGCCGCAGTGGTGTCGACGGGCAATTTTATGTTGGAATCGATAGACATCCGAACGATGGCGTCATAGGTCTTGGAATCCAGTCTTTGTTCGATGACCGTGCCAACCTTGATGCCGTTGATTCTGACGTCACTGCCTTTGTTCAACCCGCCGATTTTATAAAAAGCGGCGTTCACTTCGTAGCCCTGAACCGAACTGATTTCGGCGGTAGTATAAGCAAAATACAAGAACATCCCGGCCATCATCAGCACGACAGTGCCCATAACTGTTTCAATGGCATTTCTACCCATTTCAGTTGGTTCCTTCTTTGGATATGGTTTTTTCGATGGCTTTCAGTTTGTCCCGGGCCAGGGCCGATTCTTTGGCGGTACGTTCTCCCTGGGCGATAATCTGATCGAGCAGTTCGCTGACGATCATGGCATCCTGGGTAAAGGTAATCGTATCGCCAGAAGCCAGCATCTCGTCGCCACCGCCGGGTTCCAGGATAACAAACTTGGAACCAAACAGGCTATCGGTATGGATCGCCGCCGATGTGTCGGCCGGCAGTTTCACGTCGGTCGCGATGTCCATGCCGATAATCGCCCGATAATCCTTGTCCAGAGATTGGGCGGTGACGGAACCGATCTTGATGCCGCCCACCCGCACTTCATCGCCTTCGGCCAAGCCATCGACCCTGTTGAACATGGCGTTGATTCGGTATTTTCCGGCACCGGGGCCGCTGGTCATTTGCTGCCTGCCCGAAATTGATGCGAACGCCAGGGCAAGCACCAACACAACTGCCCCGCCAACGATGATCGATTTGGTTTCTGATACCTGCATTGGGCTAGACCCTATCCCCTACGACTGGTCGGGCGTCCACGCCTGATAGTCGCCCGTCGCGGCTGCCCGGCGTCCGCCCTGTGAATCATGGCCCGATGGTAAATATGAATTGACGGTGCCGGTCCGGTTGGGTTGGTGTTCCTTCTGCCAGGCGCGAATGACGGCGGCCCGTTCCGTTAAGGGCGCAGCACACGTGTGATGCAGCCAGGCATGCCATTCCGGCGGCACCGACGAGGCGTCATTGCCGCCTTTGTACAGAACCCAACGACGCTCTCGCATATTCAACGTCGCGCCTTTTGACCGATAGTAGCGATTCGAAAATATATCCTTGCCCACAAGGATGCCTTTGAACCATGTCGTGAGAACTGTGCTGATTTTCATTTGTGCCTCTATTTCGAATACCCGCCAGCCATTGTGCAGCCCGTCGGATGATCTCAACAAAACCGGTACCATCAGGGGTATCAGAATCATATGGTCCAAATATGGCATTTGCGCTCTGCAAGGTCCAGATATCTGTCATCACCGGCCCTGCATTCTAAGCTGATTCGGCGGCCGGGGCAGATTCTCTTTTTTTTAGGCAGCATCGCCTGATATTTTTCTTCCTGGCGCGAGATTCGCCGCGCGCCATTTCAAAAATTGGTTCCCCGCCGTTAACCATGACCAGCCTGAACGACCCGGTCTAATGTGCATAAAAACATGATCATTTTGCCGGGCCGCAGAAAATCTGTGTTAACCAACGGCGTCACTCGGGTAATTTCCTTTCGCACTCATAGCTGTGCTCAACCGCCCCCCACAATGCATTGAAATCATTCCAAGATTAGCTATTCCGAATTTATTTATACCAATTTATTTCATTCGATCGGGCCGAAATCCTATTGCGTCTTTCGAATCGATAATCTACATTTTGTGTCTCGACCTTGGGTGGATACGCTATGTAGTAGTGGCACCAATAATAATCAGGCTCCGCACTTTTGTTTACTGGGCGATAGCGGATTTACCATTTTGGGGCGAACGAGCTCTTGGGGACATAATTTTCGAGCCTGGGGCTTCTAATAAGAACCGGTCGGTATCCGTCTAAAGGCGAAGATCGACCTAACAACAACAATCCGGGCCATTTGGGGGCTTTATGCGACTCACGCGACTTTTCACGAATAAATCCGAATCACCTTACGATTCGATCGAATTCCGCCACACAGCCAGCGAAATCCGTAATCCGGATGGCTCTGTCGTCTTTCATCAAGACAGAATGGAAGTGCCAGCGTCATGGTCGCAGGTTGCCTGCGACGTCCTGGCGCAGAAATACTTTCGCAAGGCCGGCGTGCCGGCAAAGCTGAAGGCGGTCAAGGAAAAGGGCGTGCCGTCATGGCTGTGGCGGCGTACCGCCGACGTTAAGGCGCTGGCCGGCATGGCCGAAAGTGACCGGACATCGGGCGAGGTTTCGGCCAAGCAGATATTTGATCGCATGGCCGGCACCTGGACCTATTGGGGATGGAAAGCCGGTTTCTTTGACCGTGAAGCCGACGCCAAGACCTATTTCGATGAAATGCGCTACATGCTGGCCTGTCAGGTCGGCGCGCCCAATTCCCCGCAATGGTTTAACACCGGCTTGCACTGGGCCTACGGCATTGATCGCCCGGCCCAAGGGCATTCCTACGTTGATTTCAAGACCGGCAAACTCGTTCAGTCGAAATCGGCTTACGAACATCCCCAACCCCATGCCTGCTTCATCCAGGGTGTCAGCGATGACCTGGTCAATGACGGCGGCATCATGGACCTTTGGGTGCGTGAAGCCCGCTTGTTCAAATATGGTTCCGGCACGGGTTCTAATTTTTCCGGACTTCGCGGCCAGGACGAGAGTCTTTCCGGGGGCGGCAAATCATCGGGTTTGATGAGCTTCCTGAAAATCGGCGACCGCGCAGCCGGCGCCATCAAATCGGGCGGCACCACTCGCCGGGCGGCCAAAATGGTCGTTGTTAATATCGACCATCCCGATATCGAAGAATTCATTAACTGGAAAGTTCGCGAAGAACAGAAAGTCGCCGCCCTGGTTACCGGGTCACGGGTCACAGAAGTTCATATGAACATGATCATGCAAGCCTGCCAGCAGGATTGCGAAGATGGTGAAGTGCATTCGAAAGACAACGAATGCCGCTTCGACCCGCAAAAGAACGGCAACTTGAAAACCGCCATGCTGGCCGCCCGCGCCGCCATGATTCCGGAAAATTACGTTCAACGGGTCATTCAGTTTGCCAAACAAGGCTACACCGAAATTTCCTTCCCGGTTTTCAATACCGATTGGGATTCTGAAGCCTACCTGACCGTTGCCGGGCAAAATTCCAACAATACGGTCCGCATCACCGACGGGTTCCTGAAAAAGGTCCTCGAAGATGGTGATTGGGAACTGATCCGACGCACCGATGGCGCCGTATCCAAACGCATCAAGGCACGCGATTTGTGGCAGGATATTGGTCATGCCGCGTGGGCCTGCGCCGACCCGGGACTGCAATTCGACACCACCATCAACGACTGGCATACCTGCCCGGAAAGCGGCCGGATCAACGCCTCGAACCCCTGTTCTGAATACATGTTCCTGGACGACACGGCGTGTAATCTGGCGTCGCTCAACCTGATGTCCTTTTTGCAGGACAATTCAAACGGCGTCGCCACGTTCGACGTCGCGGCGTTCGAACACGCCGTTCGCCTGTGGACCATGACACTGGAAATTTCGGTCCTGATGGCCCAGTTCCCGTCCGAACGAATTGCCCAATTGTCCTATGAATTCAGGACCTTGGGGCTCGGCTTCGCCAATATCGGGGGCTATTTGATGGCTTCGGGTATCGGCTATGATTCAGAAGAAGGGCGGACCATTTGCGCCTCGATTTCGGCCTTGATGACCGGCGTATCCTATGCCACCTCGGCGGAAATGGCCTCGGAAATGGGGGCATTCCCGCGCTATGAGGATAATCGTGACGCCATGTTGCGGGTTATCCGAAATCACCGCCGCGCCGCCTATGGCGAAGCCGCCGGGTACGAGGAATTGAATATTTCCCCGGTCCCGCTGGCCGTCGAAGGATCGCCCGATGCGGTGCTTTCCAGTGCCGCCAGGGCCGCCTGGGACCGGGCCCTTGAACTGGGCCAGGAACATGGCTTCCGCAATGCCCAGGTCAGCGTTATCGCGCCGACCGGCACCATCGGTTTGGTCATGGACTGCGATACCACCGGTATCGAACCCGATTTCGCCCTGGTCAAGTTCAAGAAACTGGCCGGCGGTGGATATTTCAAGATTATCAACCGCATGGTACCCGCCGCCCTTACGCGGCTGGGGTATTCGGAACGCCAGATCGAAGAGATCAGGCTATACGCCGAAGGCCATGGCACCCTGGATGGGGCACCGGGAATCAATCATCAGGCGCTGCGCGACAAAGGCTTCACCAGCGAAGCCCTGCAAGCGGTTGAAAAAGAGCTCGCAGAAGCCTTCGACATCAAGTTCGCATTCAACAAGTGGACTTTGGGCGAAACGTTCTGCACCGAAACCCTGGGATTTAAGCCCGAACAACTCGACGACGTCTCCTTCGATCTTCTTGCTGAGGTGGGCTATTCCAGGGACCAAATCGAAATGGCGAATATTCATGTCTGCGGGTCGATGACGCTGGAAGGCGCGCCGCACCTGAAAGACGAACATATTTCCATTTTCGATTGCGCCAATCCGTGCGGTCGCACGGGCAAGCGGTTCCTGTCCGTCGATAGCCACATTCGCATGATGGCGGCGTCGCAGCCGTTCATTTCGGGGGCTATTTCGAAAACCATCAACATGCCCAACGACGCCAGTATCGAAGATTGCATGGAAGCCTATATGCTGTCCTGGCGCCTGGGGTTGAAGGCCAATGCGCTGTATCGCGACGGATCCAAACTATCGCAACCCTTGCAGGCGCAAATGCTTGAAATCGAAGACCTGGACGTTATTGCCAAGGCCGCAAACCCGGTGCGCGCCGAAATCATCGCCGAGCGGATCGTCGAACGTTTCGTCACCACCCGTGGCCGCCTGCCCCACCGGCGCAAGGGCTACACCCAGAAAGCCGTTGTCGGCGGGCACAAGGTTTACCTGCGTACCGGTGAATATGTGGATGGCCGACTTGGGGAAATTTTCATCGATATGCACAAGGAAGGCGCCGCCTTCCGGTCCTTGATGAACAATTTCGCCATCGCCATTTCCATCGGCCTGCAATACGGCGTACCGCTGGAGGAATTTGTCGAAGCCTTCACCTTCACCCGCTTCGACCCGTCTGGCATTGTCGAAGGCAACGACACCATCAAGATGGCGACGTCCATTCTTGATTACCTGTTCCGTGAATTGGCGGTGTCTTACCTGGATCGCAATGACCTGGCCCACGTGGTGCCCGACGATCTGGCGACCGACAGTATCGGTCGCGGCGAAGGCGACAGCCCCAAAAGCCCCGAAGCCGAGGCCATGGAAGCGGTCGAACGCATCGCATCGAAAGGCTATGTGCGGTCCAAGTTCCTGGTTATCAAAGGCGCCAAGGGCTACGAAAAAACGGCCGCGGTCAGCGGCACCATGACGGCATCCACAGCCGCTGTCGCCAGCGGCGGCGGCGGTGCCGCCCGAATGGTCGCGGCAGTGGAATCTGTCACCACAGAATCCGTGCAAGTGACGTCTGCCGTTATGGATGCTACCGACACCCGTATGGGGAATGTTCGAGTAGCAAAAATGAAGGGCTACGAAGGCGATCCGTGTGGCGAATGCGGGAATTTCACCCTTGTTCGCAATGGCACCTGCATGAAGTGCAATACGTGCGGCGGAACAAGCGGTTGTTCCTGACGGCATTGAGATAGGGGGTTTCTCCCTGGGAAACTTGGGCGTGCTCCGGGGTTAAATACCCTGGGGCCGCCCTTTTTTTCCGCAAACGCACGCAAAGGTGATATCAGAGGCGATATTAGCCAATAGCGAGCATCCTATTGATTGTCCTGAACATCAGTTATCCTGTACGATGGTTGCGTAAGAATATCCCTGAAACGAGCGTCCTCATAAGAGCTGTAAACAAGCCCATTGGGTCAATTGATGTCTGACAAACCGAAGTACAAAATATTCATAGTCGATGACGATCAGGATATGATCGAATATATGGCCGATTTGCTGACCGCGGCAGGCCATGAGGTATCGACGAGCACCGACAGCGCCAAGGCTGTCGTAGAAATAATCGCCCAAAAGCCAGATTGCGTTGTCTGTGACCTGATGATGCCGGGTCTCGACGGCATGGAAGTCTGCAACCTGCTGCGCAAGGATTCCGGCCTGGACAATACCCGGTTAATTCTGGTGTCGTCGAAATCCTATAATTTCGACCGCAAGCGGGCTTTCGAGAACGGCATTGACGGCTTCATCACCAAACCCATCAGCGAAAAGACTTTCGCCTACAAGGTCGCCCGCTACATCAAAGACAAGATTGATGTCTCTTTTTGGGGTGTTCGCGGAACCCTGCCGGTGCCGGGCCTCGATACCGTGCGATATGGCGGCAATACATCGTGTGTGACCTTGGAATTCGCCCGCGGTGAGCTGTTCATTTTTGATGCCGGCACGGGTATCAAGCCCCTGTCGAACTGGCTGATGGGGCTGGGCCAAAAGAAGATCGAGGCGAAGATATTCCTGTCCCACCCGCACTGGGACCACATCAACGCCCTGCCCTTTTTCACGCCGCTCTACATACAGGGAAATATATTCGAAGTTTTCGGTCCCCGGCACGGCGACATCACCATCCACGAGCTGATTTCGGCGCAAATGGATGGCGTCTATTTCCCCATCACCATCCAGGAATTTGCCTCCAGTGTCACATTTCGGGATTTGCACGAAGAAACCCTGGACCTGAACGGCATCGTCATAAAGACCATGTTGCTACACCATCCAGGGCAATGTCTTGGCAATCGCATTGAATACAAGGGACGATCGATTTGTTATATCACCGACAACGAACTGTACCTTGAATCCGATGAGGAACACTTTGATCCATTCTATGTGAAACGGCTTGTGCGCTTTATCGAAGGCACCGATTTGCTGATCACCGACACCACCTATACCGATGAAGAATATGCATCCAAAGTCGGATGGGGCCATTCCAGCGTGTCACAGGTCGTCGACTTAGCCCATCAGGCGAACGTCAAGAATTTGTATTTGTTCCATCATGATCCCGACCAGAAAGATAACGACATCGACGCCAAACTGGCATTTGCCCAGAATTTACTGAAGGAACGCGGCTCTGACGTTATATGCGAAGCGCCGACGGAAAAGACCCACATCAAAATTTAAGTCTCACAATAAGGAAACCCTTTCATGGCCGGTACCGTTGATCAACGCTTGAACGAACTTGGAATTACCCTTCCGGAACCGGCGGCTCCGGCGGCCAATTACATTCCCTATGTGATCAGCGGAAACCTGGTGTTTGTGTCGGGCCAAATCACCATGAAGGATGGCGAGATAAAGTATGTCGGCAAGGTCGGCGACGATTTCAGCGTCGATGAGGGCTACCAGGCCGCCCGGATTTGCGCCATTAATCTGCTAGCCCAGGTCAAGATCGCCTGTGGCGGCGATTTAGACCGCCTTAAACGGGTCGTCAAGTTGGGCGGTTTCGTCAACTGCACGGCTGACTTTGGCGATCAGCCGAAAGTCATCAACGGGGCCTCGGACCTTATGGTCGAGGTTTTGGGCGACGCCGGCAAACACGCCCGCTTCGCGGTTGGCGCCCCCTCGCTGCCCCTGGGCATCGCCGTCGAAGTCGATGGCATTTTCGAGATCGACTAATTAAGAAGTTGCCGTGATCGACAACAAGCCTCATTTCTAGATCATGCCCGACGGTCAAGACGCAGCAATTATCCGTATTATGAGCGCTATCGACGATATTTCGGCCGAAGACTGGGATCGTTGCGCCGGCGATGATGACCCGTTTGTGTCTTACGCCTTCCTGTCGGCGCTCGAAGACAGCGGCTCGGTCACGGCTGAAACCGGATGGCGGCCCCAGCATATGGTGCTTGAAGGCGCCGACGGCGTTATCTCCGCCGTCGTTCCGCTGTACCTGAAAAACCATTCTTACGGCGAATACATCTTCGACTGGAACTGGGCCGACGCCTATCAGCGGGCCGGGGGCAGCTATTACCCTAAATTTCAGGCCGCCGTGCCGTTCACGCCGGTTACCGGGCGTCGCCTGCTGATCGATCCCGCCGTGTCGCCAGATACCCACACCGAAATTCAACGCACATTGATTTCGGGGCTGTTACAGCTAACCGAAAAGGCCGGGGTATCGTCGTTCCATATGACCTTTATCGACAAGCAGGAATGGCAGGTTTGTGGCGAATTTGGCCTGTTACAACGCATCGATCGGCAGTTTCACTGGCTCAACGACGGCTATCAGACCTTCGATGACTTCCTGGCCACGCTGACATCGCGAAAGCGCAAATCCATTCGCAAGGAACGCAAAGCCGCCCTGGCGACCGGCGTCAAGATTTCGCGGCTGACCGGCGCCGCCATCGAAGACCGTCACTGGGATGCCTTCTATCGTTTTTATTGCGATACGTCGGACCGAAAATGGGGTCAGGCCTACTTGAACCGCCGGTTTTTCACCCTGCTGGGGGAACGCTTGGCCGATAAAATCATGCTGGTCATGGCCGAAGACGATGGCAACCTGGTCGGCGGGGCGTTGAACATGATCGGCGCCAATACCTTGTTCGGGCGATATTGGGGGTGTCTCGATCATTATCGCTTCCTGCATTTCGAGGCCTGTTATTATCAGGCCATCGACTTCGCCATCGATGCCGGCCTGGGTAAGGTCGAAGCCGGCGCCCAGGGCCAACACAAACTGCAACGCGGCTACCTGCCCCATCCCACCTATAGCGCCCACTGGATCGCCGATCCCGGTTTCCGTCGGGCCGTCGCCGGCTTTTTGGAACAGGAACGCGAGGCCGTCGGCGATGAGATTGAGGCCCTGACCACCTATTCACCCTTCAAATTCACCGGCGATTAACCATTTCCGGCATAGACTTCGGCCCATGTCTCGCCACTTCCCGATCCTCCTGTTCCTAGTCGCCCTTGTCGCAGGCACCCTGTGGCAGGCGACCGATGCGTCGGCGATGGCCCTTAAATGTTCGCGCATCATCAAGCAAAGCGGTCGGGAACATCTGATCAACACGTGCGATTCCTGTCGCATTGTCGGCATATCCAGGCGGCGTCCCGGTGCCGACGCTCCCATATCCCGAACGGTTACCATTCCGTCCAAGTCCAACGTTACCCTGTCCTTCAGGGGTCCGGGGCAATCCAGGATAACTTCTGATGCGCCGTGCGAAGCCGAAACCGGCGGTCAGGCCGGTGCGCCAAACACCGTGCAAGGCGACAACGCGAAATGTATTACGTTATCGCGTTCGGCCAATGGGCTGTCTTTGGCCAATGCCTGCGGCCAATGCCGAATGACGGTTATCGAACGCCTGGACGGCAAGGGCGGCAAGAAATTGCAGAACATCGCCATCGACGGCCGCAAAGCCGTCGGTTTGCCGTCAAAGGGTGCCTCTTACGCTCGTATTTTGATGGAAAAAAATTGCAAGTAACTTATTATTTGCAATAAGTTATGACCATTTTTCAATAATTTGATTTAAATCCGCTTCGGACACCGGGGCGCGATCCTGCGGCGGCGTGTCATTGAAATGGGCGGGAAACAAGACCTGCATAAAACCATCGCCAGATTGCAGCAACTGGCGGTCCCTGACGTAGTCATCAACCAGGGTTTCCGAATATTCCAACACCGCCTGGAAACAACAATCGACCCCAGCCAGGACCGCGCTCCAGTGGGCCAGCGGTTGGCTCGCTAACAGGTTCGAAACATCATCCATCAGGGCCGTTTGCGGCAGTGCCTCGCTTTGTCGTTCGACCCATTGGGGCCGGTCCACCGCCTGGCAGAAATTATTCCAGAATTTCGCTTCGAGCGCACCCAGCGCCATAAACCGGCCGTCGGATGTTTCGTACAAGCGATAACAGGCGGCCCCGCCGTTCAGCAAATTTTCGCCGCGACCGGGAGGCTCGCCGGCCGCCGCCGCCGTTAATCCCCAATCCTGCCAGGCCAGGTAGCTATCGGTCAGCGCTACATCGATGAAACAGCCTCGCGGGTTTTTCGACGCCAGCGCGCCAAGCATGGCTATGGCGGCCTGTTGGGCGCCGGCATGGTCGACCACGGGGGGCCAGTTAAACGACGGCGCTTTGGTGGGCCCCGATGCCGCCAATGCCCCGGTTAACGCCGCATATCCGATGTCATGGCCGGCGTCGTTTGCCCGCGGGCCGGATTGACCGTATCCCGTCAGGGCGCAATGGATCAGGCCGGGGTTGATCTCGCGTAAGCGGTCCCGACCAAGGCCCAAGCGATCCATGACGCCCGGTCGGTAGGATTCCAGCAATACATCTGCCCGTTCGACCAATTTCTCGAATGATGATTTCCCGTCCGGTGATTTCAGATCGAGCCGGATCACCGACTTTCCGGCGTTGACCGACCGATAAAACGCCTCGCCGGCCCCTGCCCCGGCCAGGCCCGACACCGGATTCATATGATGAAGGGGGTCGCCTTCCGGGGGCTCTACTTTCAGCACATGGGCGCCCAGGTCAGCAAGAATCCGCGTCGCCATCGGCCCCGGTATATATTGGCTCAGATCGAGGACACGAACGCCACCAAGGAAACCTTCCGGCACCGTTATTTGACCAGCGCCGGGACCTTGCCGCCGCCTTTGCGCTTTTTCTTCTTGGGTGGCATTTGGAATTCAGGTTTCGGGTAATCAAAGGCCGGCTTGTTGTCTTTGATCGAGACCCGGACGATGCCGCCGTCGGCCAGTTTGCCGAACAACAATTCTTCGGCCAGCGGCTTTTTGATGTGTTCCTGAATGACCCGGGACAAGGGACGCGCCCCGAAAAGCTTGTCATAGCCCTTTTTAGCCAACCATTCCCGGGCCTCGTCGGTCAGTTCGATGGTGACCTGGCGATCATCAAGCAAGGCTTCCAGTTCGATGACGAACTTGTCGACAACGCGGGAAACCACGTCGGGCGACAGGCTGGAAAACGTGATGATACTGTCCAGCCGGTTGCGGAATTCCGGGGTGAACATGCGTTCGATGGCTTCGGTGTCGTCGCCGCTGCGTTCCGCACGTTCAAAACCGATGGCCGGCTTGGCCATTTCCGAGGCCCCGGCATTGGTCGTCATAATCAAAATGACGTTCCTGAAATCGACGCTCTTGCCGTTATGATCGGTCAGCTTGCCGTGATCCATCACCTGCAACAGGATATTGAACAGGTCCGGATGGGCCTTTTCGATTTCATCGAGCAGAAGCACGGTATGGGGTTGCTGATCGATGGCATCGGTCAAAAGCCCGCCCTGATCGAACCCGACATACCCCGGCGGGGCGCCGATCAGCCGTGAAATGCTGTGACGTTCCATGTATTCCGACATATCGAAGCGCACCAGTTCGACCCCCAGCGTGTGGGCCAATTGGCGGGCGACTTCCGTCTTGCCGACCCCGGTGGGGCCGGAAAACAGGTAGGACCCAACGGGTTTTTCAGGCTCCCGCAGGCCGGCCCGGGCCATTTTTATGGCCCCGGCAAGCGCCCCGATGGCGACGTCCTGGCCAAACACCATGGTCTTGAGATCGCGTTCCAGGGTTTTTAAGGCCTTGCGATCATCGGAAGAAACACTTTTCGGCGGAATCCGGGCGATGGTCGCGACCGTGATTTCCACATCCTTGACCGTCACCGTCTTGCGCCGTTTGCCTTCGGGCAGCAGCATCCGGGCGGCCCCGACTTCATCGATCACGTCGATTGCCTTATCGGGCAATTTACGATCGCCGATGTAACGGGCGGAAAGTTCGACCGCCGTGCGCAAGGCTTCGTTGGAATATTTGACCTTGTGATGCTCTTCGAAATACGGCTTCAGGCCTTTCAGGATTTTCACGGTGTCTTCGATGGAAGGTTCGTAGACGTCGATTTTCTGGAAGCGCCGGACCAGTGCCCGGTCTTTTTCGAAATGCGACCGATATTCCTTGTAGGTGGTCGATCCCATGCAGCGCAATTGGCCGTTGGCCAGCGAAGGCTTTAAGATATTCGATGCATCCATCGAGCCGCCACTGGTCGCCCCGGCGCCGATAACCGTGTGAATTTCATCGATGAACATGATCGAATGGGGCATGTTTTCGAGTTCAGTAATGACCGCCTTCAGGCGTTCTTCGAAATCGCCGCGATAGCGGGTACCGGCCAGCAAGGCCCCCATATCAAGCGCGTAAATCGTCGCTTCCAGCAATACGTCGGGGACTTCACCCTTAACGATGCGCCGCGCCAGGCCTTCGGCGATGGCCGTCTTGCCGACCCCCGGATCGCCCACGTAAAGCGGGTTATTCTTGCTGCGCCGGCACAGGATTTGAATGGTCCGGTCGACTTCGGCATTGCGGCCAATCAGCGGATCGATGCGGTTTTCGGCGGCTTTTTCGTTGAGGTTAACGCAATAGGCGTCGAGCGCCTCGCTGCCCTTTTTAGCGACTTCTTCGCCATCCATGTCTTCGCCGGAACCACTGACCGTTTGCGGCCGGGCCTCGCCGGGCACCTTGGCGATGCCATGAGAAATATAATTGACGGCATCCAGGCGCGACATGTCGTGAACCTGAAGGAAATAGACGGCATGGGATTCCCGTTCGGAAAACAAGGCGACCAGAACATTGGCGCCGGTCACTTCTTCGCGGCCGGACGATTGAACATGGATGATGGCGCGCTGCACGACACGCTGAAAACCGGCGGTCGGCTTGGGATCCGCCATGGCCGTCTTGGTATCTTTCGGTAACGAGATATCGGCCAGTTCTTCTTCGATAAAGGTGCTAAGGTCCCGACGCAGCCGGTCCAAATCGACGCCACAGGCGCGCAGGACGGAAATGGCGTCCTGATCTTCGGTCAGCGCCATCAGCAGATGTTCCAGCGTCGCATATTCGTGCCGCCGTTCCGTCGCCGATGCCAGGGCGCGGTGCAGAGTTTGTTCCAGGTTACGCGATAACATCTATTCGTCTCCGTCCTTTTCGATAGTGCATTGCAAAGGATGATCGTTCTTGCGGGCCAGGTCCATGACTTGTGTCGCCTTGGTTTCGGCAACTTCGTAGGTGAATACGCCGCACACGCCGACACCGCGCTGATGAACGTGCAACATGATGCTCATGGCTTCTTCCTGGCCTTTCGAAAAGAAACGCTCGAGAACATGCACGACGAACTCCATGGGCGTGTAATCGTCATTCAACATCAACACTTTGTACATCGCCGGTTTTTTGGTCTTTGCCCGCGACTTGACGGCGACCCCGGTATCCGGTCCGTCGGGAAGGTTGGTCTTGTTGGGTCCTGTGGCCTTGATGTCTGTCAACGATCCGCTCTCATGTTTGTTTTCCCGAAAATCCTGGTCGCGCACCGGGCCTGCCGTGTGCGCGACCCCGGCAGTATTATATAGGCTTGTTTATGATTTTAAAAACCATCCGCTTGGCGAATAATTCACTCTCGGGATAAAAAATTAGGCGAAATGACGCGGTACACCTTAGAATCGCTATGGAATCAAACGCTTTAAGGGTTTGTTATTGATGCAACGGGTAGGTATTATCCCATCATGTGCTGACATCTTTGCCGGTAGCGCACGGCCAATGACCATGAGGTGACCGTTTGCGGGATTCGCAACCAAGCTTGAAACTCATCGATTCTAAATCGCTGACGGGTCGTTTGACCCAGGTTTTGTTCGTCGTCTTTTCCCTTCTGTTGTTCACCGCCCAACCTGTCGCGGCCAAGTATGCTTCTTTCGTCATCGATGCCGACAGCGGGCAGGTCCTCCACGCAGTCAACGCCGACACCCGAAACTACCCGGCTTCCCTAACCAAGATGATGACCCTTTACATGGTTTTCGACGCCCTTGAAAAAGGTCAATTGTCGCTCGATGAGCCGATCACGATTTCCGCCCGCGCCGCCCGTCAACCGGCATCGAAGCTGGGCTTGAGACGAGGCCAAAGCCTTACCGTGGAACAGGCCATTTTTGCCATCGTTACGAAATCGGCCAACGATGTCGCCACAGCACTCGCCGAAAAGATGTCCGGCAGTGAACGCAACTTCGCCCTTAAAATGACAGCGCGGGCTCGCCAACTGGGTATGTCCCGGACGATCTTCAGAAACGCCTCTGGCCTGCCCCACCGGGGGCAACAATCGACGGCCAGGGACATGTCGAAGCTGGCGTTAGGCCTTCTCCATGATTTTCCCCAGTACTACCATTATTTCTCAACCGCGATATTTTCGTTCCACGGCGAAAACTATTCCAACCACAACAAGCTTTTGAAATCCTACCAGGGGACCGACGGCATCAAGACCGGATATATCCGGGCGTCGGGATTCAATCTGGTCGCTTCGGTCGAACGCGACGGCAAACGCATCATCGGCGTGGTTTTTGGCAGCCGGTCTTCACGGGCGCGCAATTCACACATGACCAAACTTCTGGACAAGGGCTTCGGCAAAATCGACACCACCCTGGTGGGCGCCCAATATCCGGCGGCAAATAAAACCGTCGCAAAAATATCCTCTAATAAGTCTGCGCCGAAAAAGCTCGCGTCGGGCAAAGCCAGCTGGGGTATCCAGGTCGGTGCCTACAATACGACCGAACCGGCTTTTTCCATCGCCCAGAAGGCCGTCGAAAAAGCACCCGATTTGCTGATGGATGGATATATCAAAGTCGTACCGCTGACCAAGGGCGTGCGCAAACCGGTTTATCGGGCGCGCATCCTGGGGCTTAGCAAAAAACAGGCTTACCGGGCGTGCCGCGTGCTCGAATCTGGCAGGGGCAAAATCAACTGCATGGAATTACGCATGAAGGCCGACCCGCAACAGGTCGCCGACGCCAGCTAGTTTAGCTGAAGTCAGGCAGTTCGACGCCGCTTTGTTGCAATTGGTCGGCCAGGGCGGCTTTCAGAACCGCCAGCCCCGCATCATCGGATGATTCGCACCGCGCGACCAGCACCGCCTGGGTGTTGGAAGCCCGCAGCAACCACCAGCCGTCATCGGATTGCACCCTAACTCCATCCATATCATGGACGGTGATGCCGGTGACGGATTTAAGCCGTTCGGCGACTTCCTCGACGACCTTGAATTTTCGATCTTCAGCACAATCGAAGCGAAGTTCCGGCGTGTTGACCATGAAGGGCATGGCGTCGAGCATGTCATCCAGGCTTTTGTTTGAACTGCTGACGATGGACATCAACCTGACGGCGGCGTACAGCGCGTCGTCATAGCCGTAATAGCGATGCTTGAAGAAAATGTGGGCGCTCATCTCGCCGGCCAAGGGAGCATTTTCTTCGAGCATTTTCGATTTGATCAGCGAATGCCCGGTCTTCCACATGACGGCCTTGCCGCCCATGCGGGTGATTTCATCGAAGAACACCTGCGATGCCTTGACGTCGGCGATAATTGTCGCGCCGGGCAAATCGGCCAGAACTTCCCGAGCCAGGATCACCATCATCTGGTCGCCCCACAAAACCCGGCCCTGGCTGTCGACAAGGCCGATGCGATCACCATCGCCATCAAAGGCGAAGCCCAAATCGCATCCCTGGCTAATGACGGCATCCTTCAGTTGTTCAAGGTTGGCTTCGACCGTCGGGTCAGGATGGTGGGCGGGAAACGTGCCGTCGATCACTTCGTTGAGCAGAATATGTTCACCGGGCAATCCGGCGACGAGTTTCACCATGGCATCGCCGGCCGAACCGTTGCCGTTGTCCCACGCCACTTTAAGCGGCCTGTCGCCGCGGAAATCCTGAAGCAGGCGGGCCACGTAATCGTCAAAAACGGGATTATCGATAGCCTCGCCGATGCCGTTTTCCGGCGTCACGAAATCACCTGCGGCGGCGAGACGACCCAGCTTCTGGATATCCTCTCCGAAAAACGATTTTCCGCCGAGCGACATCTTGATGCCGTTGTAGTCCGGCGGGTTATGCGACCCGGTGATCATGATTCCGGCATCGGCTTCAAGAACATGGGTCGCGTAATACAACATCGGGGTCGGCCCCAGGCCGCTGCGATAGACGGTCAATCCACAGGACCGCAGCCCGTCGACCATGGCGGCTTCCAGTTCCGGCGATGACAGGCGGCCATCGTAGCCGACCACGGCGCTTTTACCGCCTTGGCGGACGGCGATGCTGCCGAACGCCCGGCCGATGATGGCGACGTCTTCGGCGTTCAGGGTTTTGCCAACGATGCCGCGAATGTCATATTCGCGGAGGATGGTTTGATCCAGCTGATGTTGTTCAGACATGGTTTTTTTAACCTTTTCTATTCAGTGGCCCGACCGATGCAATGATAGCTGAACCCGGCTTGCCTCATTTCTTCGGGAATATAGATGTTCCGCAGATCGACCAGTATGGGCGTTTTCATCAACGATTTAATGCGTTCCAGGTCGAGCGCCCGGAAGGCATTCCATTCGGTGATGATAACCAGCACGTCGGCGCCTTCCAGCGGCTCGTAAGCATCTTCGCACCACTGGACATCATCGAACATTTCCTTCGCCTCGCCCATGCCTTCCGGATCGTAGGCCCGAATTTTGGCCCCGCCTTGTTGCAGGGCGGGCAGAATATCAAGGCTGGGAGAATCCCGCATGTCATCGGTATTGGGTTTGAACGTCACGCCCAGCACGGCAACGGTCTTGCCTTTAACCGATCCGCCACAAGCCGCGACGACGCGTCCGGCCATGCTTTTCTTGCGCTTATCGTTGACTTCAACCACGGCTTCGATAATTCGCAATGGACTGCCAACATCCCGGGCCGTATGAACCAAGGCCAACGTATCCTTGGGGAAACACGAGCCGCCGTATCCTGGTCCGGCATGGAGAAATTTGGAACCGATACGACCATCCAGGCCGATGCCCTTGGCCACGTCCTGGACGTCGGCGCCGACTTTTTCGCACAGGTCGGCAATTTCGTTGATGAAGGTGATCTTGGTCGCCAGGAACGTGTTGCCGGCGTACTTGATCAGTTCCGCCGTTGTCCGCCGGGTGAACATGATCGGCGTTTCGATCAGGGAAAGCGGCCGGTAGACTTGCTTCATGACGGCTTGAGCGCGTTCGCTCGATGTGCCGATAATCACCCGGTCGGGACGCATAAAATCATTAATGGCGGCGCCTTCGCGCAGGAATTCCGGATTGGAAACAACATCAAATTCGGCATCCGGGCGAGCTTCGCGAATGATCCGTTCGACCTCGACCCCGGTGCCGACGGGAACCGTAGATTTGGTGACGACGACGGTGTATCCATCCATCGCTTCGGCGATTTCCTTGGCGGCGGCATAAACATAGGACAGGTCGGCATGGCCATCACCGCGCCGGGTCGGGGTGCCGACGGCGATAAAAACGGCATCGGCGGCCTTTACAGATGTCGCTAAGTCCGTGGTGAAGGTCAGGCTGCCGGCCTTGACGTTCTTGGCGACCAGGTCTTCCAGGCCGGGTTCGAAAATCGGCATGATTCCCTGATGCAGCTTGTCGATCTTGCTGGCATCGGAATCGACACAAACCACGTCGACGCCAAATTCTGAAAAACAGGCCCCGGAGACCAAACCGACATAACCAGTGCCAATCATCGCTATACGCATGGATATTCCTATTTGAGCAGATAGTAATTGAAAAAATGATGGTTGCTGTTCACGGCCTAAACATAGTCCTTGAGCATTTTCGCGACACTGGGGCCCAGGTCATCCCGGGCCAGCGCAAAGGCTATATTGGCTTCCAGGAAACCCAGCTTGGAACCGCAGTCGAATCGCTTGCCTTCGAAACGAAGGCCGTGGAACGGCATATCGGGAATGGTTTTGGCCAGCGCGTCGGTCAACTGTATTTCACCGCCGGCGCCTTCACCTTGTCGACTTAAATGCCCGAACACTTCGGGCTGCAAGATATAGCGCCCGATGATGCACAGGTTCGACGGTGCATCGGCCGGTGCCGGCTTTTCAACCAGGCCCTTGACGCGCACCAGTCTGCCATCGTCTTCAATCACATCGAGGATCCCGTAGCGGTCGGTATGTTCGGGCGGGACTTCTTCAGACGCCACCACATTGCCGCCGGTTTCCCGGTAGACTTCCATCATCTGTTTAAGGCATCCGGGCTCGCCCATAATCAAGTCATCGGCCAGCAAAACGGCAAAGGCTTCATCGGCGATGAAATTACGGGCGCACCACACCGCATGGCCCAATCCCAGGGGTTTCTGTTGCCGGGTCGAACTGATTTGGCCGGGTTTGGTCATGGCCTGCTGCATTTCGCTCAGGACGCCGGTTTTGCCGCGTTCGTCCAGGGTATGTTCGAGCTCGAAACTATGGTCAAAATGATCCAGCAAGACCGTTTTACCACGCCCGGTGACGAATATGATCTGATCGATACCGGCATCCCGCGCCTCTTCGACCGCATACTGGATCAAGGGTTTGTCGACGATTGGCAACATTTCCTTGGGCATCGCCTTGGTCGCCGGCAGGAATCGGGTTCCCAGTCCGGCGACAGGAAAGACAGCCTTGGTGATCGGTTTAATCATATTTATAGATCGCCTTTATCTTCGGGACCGGTTTCGGTGCCGCAATCTGCCATATACCGCCCGCCCCATCAACCTTGGCATGCACTATTTGCCCAGCAAAAAGTCCTTGGCCTGGTTGATTTTGCTGGCCAGATAGGTCGATCCGCCGTGATCGGGATGCAGGCCCGCCATCAACCGGTGGTGAGCCTCCTTGATTTCGGCCTCCGTAGCGCCCTCGGTAAGACCCAAAACGTCAAGCGCTGCGGCCCGGTCCATGGCGTCATCGCTGGAATGAGGACGGCCACCGCCGTCATTGCGATGCCAATCGGGATACAGACGGTCCAGATAAGCCTGCAACACCACCGCCGATTGCTCATCGACGTCCCGGCAATCCTCCAACAGGGACAGCAAATCCACCTCACCGAGTTCGTTGAGCCATTTCCCCTGAAACGACCCTTCCAGTATTTCGCCGTCCATATCGCCGCTGCCGTGATTGAGAACCATACGAAAAAATCGGGTTTCCACTTGCGATGTATCATCATTGGCGGCGCCGCTGCCGCCGGCCGCCGCGGCCATTTTCGAAAAATTACTGGCTGTTCGGGCAATCGAGCGAAACCGCATGAACCAGCCAAACAGCGCCGGCACTGTAAACAGCGCCCAGGCGAGCCTGCCGGTCAGCAACAAAAACAGCCCGACGACCACAAGGACCACCAACGTTGTCCATTTGATCACCTTGACCAGGGTCTTGGGGTCGGCCGAGACGTACCAGCGGCCCAACAGCAAAATACCAACAAGCAGGGCAAGACCAAGAATAAACAAAGGTAACACGCGCCTATTTTCCCTTCAGTTGGTGGACCAGCCTAAGGGCCTCGCCGCCGTGTTTATTTCCCATATCTTCAAGCGCCGGTCGGCCGCCGGCGGCAAATACGGCGACCGCCTTGAGCAAGTCGCGCAACACCGTCGCGCTGGAGGCATCAAAATGACAGCTGGCGCCTCCCGTCAGTTTGGCAATTTGCTTGAATGCGAACGCGGCGATGGGATCATTGCCTTCTTGAAACATGAAAACCGGGACACCCAAAATACCTAGTTTTCCGGCAATGCCACCAAGTTTATCGACATCTTCTTCGACACAATCGCCGACAAACACTACGGTATTGATCTTTTTACGTTCGGCCTCGTTGGTGGCATGTTGCAATACTTTGGCGATTTGGGTTTCACCGGCCAGGCAAAAAACGGATGTCATCAAAGACAGCAGTTCCTTGCCGTCGCTGACCCAATTGCTGACCTTGAATTCGCCAAACCCCCGATAGAACGCCAATTGCAGGTCCAGCCCGCCGAGCGCCGCCGTTTCGACAAACATTTCACCCTGAATTTTCGCGGCCCTGTCCCACATGGCTTCGCGGCTGGCCGTCGCATCCATTCCGAAGATCAGTCGACCGCGCCCGCCCCCACCCGGAATCTTCGGCGTGCGGGCCAGCTTTTCCAAAAATGCATCGACCTCGGATGGCGTCGACCTGCCATCGGCAAGCTCCCGTTTTCGCTTGTCGGGAACATTTCCTTTTTTATCGGCCATTAATTCATCCTGACCGCGTTCAACAAACTGCGGACTTCCTGACGGGCCGCGAGATGAGACATGCTCAATCCTGCGCCACCATCACCAATTGTGATACCGGCTTCGATAACATCGCGAATATCCAGCATGGTCAACCCGTTGAGGAATAATTCTCGATAGATCACACGTTCGCCAAAACCGGCAATCAGGCGAAAGCCGACCCGTTTCGACAATTCGCCAAGCAAAACCTGGACCTGTCTTTTGTTGCGAGCATCCAGGCTTGAAAGCCTGTTGCGCATGACAATCCAGTCGACCGAGCCGCCGTCGCGTTTGGCGCGGATCATTTTTTGTTGCCAGACGGTTTCTGCGTAGTGGCTGGGATTTTCAATCTTCATGGTCCGGGGATTGACCCGGGCCAAGACGTCGAGATCGATAAAGCTGTCGTTCATGGGGGTGATCAGGGTATCGGCGTAAGAATGCCCGTGACGGCTTAAGGGACTGTCATTTCCCGGGGTATCGATAACGATAAAGTCCACATCGCCGAGAACATCCACGATCAGGCGATCGAGCATTTCGGTGGCACCCACGGCGCCGGTTTCGATGGCGTGTGAGATTGGCATGGGCAGATCAATCGAGTGGGCGCCGGTGAACGCCTTGCGATTTTCCATATAGCGGCTAAGGGTGCCCTGACGGGCATCGAGATCGATACAGGCGACCGAATGGCCATCCCGGATGAGCCCGATAATCAGGTGCATGGCGGTCGTCGATTTGCCGCTGCCTCCTTTTTCGTTTCCGGTTACGATAATGTGGGGGTGACGATTTGTCATGTGGTCCTGTTAGCTTGAGAATCATACTGCTGCAAACTTATACCAAGTTGCATTAAATCCGGCATGCACTTCCGGCAATATGGCGCTATAAATGGGCATGAACGAAAAAATAGATTGTGCGGTGATCGGGGCCGGCGTTGTCGGTCTTGCCATTGCCCGTCAGTTGGCGTTGTCGGGGCGGGACGTTTTGATCATCGAACAGGCCGATGCCATAGGCACGGTCACCAGTTCTCGCAACAGCGAAGTCATTCACGCCGGTATCTATTATGCGAAAGACAGCCTGAAAGCCGAATTTTGTGTGCGGGGGCGCGCCCTGCTCTACCGGTATCTGGAAGACCGCAAGTTAGGGCATGAGCGATGCGGGAAGCTGATCGTCGCCACCAACGAGAAACAGATTTCGAACTTACATGCCCTGGAGGCCAAAGCCCGGGCGAATGGCGTCGACGATTTGCAGTTTTTAAGCGCCGAAGACGCCCAAACCCTGGAACCCGATCTTTTTTGTGTGGCGGCGTTGCTGTCGCCTTCTACCGGCATTATCGATTCCCACGGATATATGCTGAGCCTGCTGGGGGACGCCGAAAATAGTGGCGCCACATTGTCCTGTTTAAGCACCGTCACCGGCGGCAAGGTCGGCGGGCGGGGAATCGAACTTACGATCGAAAGCGATGGCGAAGCCCTGACCCTTGAATGCACCACTGTTATCAATTCTGCCGGCCTTGGCGCGCAGGCCATTGCCGCGTCACTGCAGGGTCTGCCGCAATCTTTTGTGCCACCGCTTTATCTGGCCAAGGGAAATTATTTCAATTTAAGCGGCAAAGCGCCGTTCCAGCATCTCGTCTACCCTGTGCCCGAAGAAGCCGGACTTGGAATTCATTACACCCGCGACCTTGGCGGCCAGGGTCGATTCGGTCCGGACGTGCAATGGATCGATGTGATCGACTACGAGGTCGATGCAAAACGTGGCGACTCGTTTTATGACGCTATCCGGAATTATTGGCCTCACCTGCAAGATGCGGCCTTAAATCCCGCCTATAGCGGCATCCGGCCAAAAATTCAGGCGCCCGGTGAAAATGCCGCCGATTTCATAATTCAAGGCGCCGCGACCCATGGTGTCCAAGGCCTGGTGAACCTGTACGGCATTGAATCTCCCGGATTGACGGCGTCTTTGGCAATCGCCCAGGCGGTCGAACAGCAACTAGGGTAGTGTCTGCCCCGCCATATTTTGCTATGAAGGAACATCGAATCATCGTTGGCGGATTATTTATGTTTCGCGCGCTCATCCCTTTCGCAATTTTGCTGCTCGTTCTGTCGGGTTTCGTATCACCGTCACCGGTGCTGGCCCAGACACGCATTCAAGGGAAAGAAATTCCCAAAGACCAGGAACAACAGATACAGAGCAATGTCGGCACCCTGCTCGACCAGCGGGAATTGATGCGTACCTTCATTCAGAACATTTCTTCTTATGCCCATATGAAGAAGCGCAGCTTTATCGTTCTGGTAAAGGGCAATCTGGAACTGCTGGAAAAAATTGGCGCCACCGAGGAATCCAAAGGCGCACCGGCACGAGCCTACATGCGATCGATCAACGGCGTCATCGATGAAGGTTTGTTTTTCGGCGAAAAGATCATCGGCGAAGCCACCCCCAAAGACAGGCTGGAAAAACGCCTGGAAATGACCGAACTGGCGAAAAAAGGCCGCCTTAAAGTGCTGGTCATGGATTACGTCAAGGATGCCAAACAGGCGAGCCAGGCTTACCGCCTGAATATCCAAAAAGGCTACATCCCCTATGCCGCAAACGCTTATGGCGAAGAACTCAACAACATTCCACCGTTCAGCAAAACGCCCATCGGCGAAAACCCCAAAAGCATTCTGTCCCTGCGCGAAATGAAAAATTTCATTTATCTGGGCGAGACCTCGGGCTTCGGTCGCCAGGATGAATTTGCCTTCAAGATGCATGATAATAATTTTGACATGTTGGTGGTCGATGTTTTTCACGGCGACAGTCCGCTGTCGCGCCAGGCCATCGAAACCATGAAGTACAAGAAAATTGGCGCCAAAAGACTGGTTCTGGCGCACATGGATATCGGATCTGCCGCGGCCTACAATTATTTTTGGGAAAGTGGCTGGCGCGAAGGATCACCGCCCTGGATCGCCTCGCCGCACAAAGATAATCCGGACAAATATTTTGTCCAATACTGGCACCCAGGCTGGCAAAGCATCATATTTGGCGATACCAATTCTTATGTTTATGGACTGATCGCCCAAGGCTTCGACGGCGTCGTCATCGATGGTCTTGAAGCCTATAAGTTTTTCATTGGCGGGGACGACGAGGAAGAAAACCAGTAGCGTTTCTTCGTCTTATCGTGGCGAACCCGTAACCATTTCCCCGCCTTCGACACCATGAAAATATCCGTTTGAAAACACGAAGTCCGGCGCCAGGCCTGCTAGCAATTGCTGAGCCTCCGCAATTTCCATGCTATTTTCAAGAACGCCGCGAAAAATCCGGGCGACGGCAACCATATCCAAATCCTGAGGCGACAGGCGAAAACAACCGACCCCCATATCCCGCATGGCGCCGATTTCGGACAGTAAATTACAACAGGAATAAGACAGGGTTTGGGTGCCGTTGACGGCCAGGAAAGGTGTGCCATCCAGGGTTTCAAGTTCCATGCCATCCAGGTCTTCACCACAGATAAATTCGCATCCGTCTTTGTTCAAATTGTGGGCGCGGGCGTGATAACACCGCGCCGATACCGCCAAGGGCAAACGCCCAAACGCGATGACCTCGATTTCCCGGTCAAGCTCTTTGGCCTTGGCCGCCAGTACCGATAGCGTCTGGGCCGAGACCTCGACGGGCAGGCAAATTCGTTTGGCGCCTTGCCTGGCAAAAAATTCTAAGGTTCCTTCGTTGTAAACATTCACGAACGGCCCGATGACATGCGGCCGGCCGGCCATCAGCGACGCCGTGGAAACATCGTTGGCTTCGACGAGAAGATCGTCCATGAGCGCTGTCGACCGGATCAAATCCATTTCACGGTCATTCATGACCAGGGCCAGGGTCGATACCACGACCTCCTTGCCCGCGCCGCCCAAACGTTCAATGACATCCCCCAAATGCGGCTCGACAAACGAGACGCGCTTGGAACACACCACTTCGCCTAAATAGACGCTATCGACATCCGCCTCATCGGCGATGCGAAAATAGAAATCCCGCCACTTTTCAGCGGGCCAGTTAAACATCACCGGCCCCAGGGTCAGTTTCGCAGGCGGGGCTTGATCAGACATCTTCATCGCCATGTTTTTTCGTACACGCCCGTGGTTTGGCGGCCCCCCTCGCTTAACGATGACAGGTCCATGGGCGGCGGCGTCAGGCCCTGGGCCACCGCATCGACGGCCTGGCGATAGGCCGACACGACAGATTTGACGTAGGCCCGGCCCCGTTGCCGGCCTTCGATCTTCAATGCCGTGACACCGGCATCCGCCAGTTCCGGCAGCATCATGAAGGCGCTCAGGCTGGTCGGTTCTTCGAACAGATACGACGCCTTGCCATTGGTCACGAAGCGCCCCTTGCACAGGGTCGGGTAGCCCGCCGCCTCATCACTTGAAAATTCGTTGATGACGAAGTCGCCCAGTCTGGAAATCAGTTTGTCGCCAGCTTCTTCGTAGTGAACATGGCTGGCCGGCGAACACGCACCGTTTTTGTTGGGCGAAATTCCGGTGGCATAGGACGACAAAGCGCACCGCCCTTCGGCCATCACACACAGCCCGCCAAACACGAACACTTCCGTTTCGACGGAAATTTGACTGTTCAGGCGGGCGATTTCCGGGACCGTCAGAACCCTCGGCAAGACGACCCGCTTGACGCCGAAATTCTTGACATAAAAGTTGATCGATTCTGGATTGGATGCCGAAGCCTGTACGGAAAGATGACGGCGCAGGTTCGGGTGTTTGTTGGTGGCGTAATCCAGCAGCCCGATATCAGCCAGGATGACCGCATCGGCGCCTGCCCTGGCCGCATCATCGACGGCCTGATGCCACGGCGACGGGTTGCCGGCTTCCGGATAGGTATTGATGGCGACCAAAATCCTGGTGCCCGCTTGATGGGCCAACTCAATTCCTGCGGCCAGTTCGTCGCGGCTGAAATTCAGGCCTGGGAAATTGCGCGCGTTGGTTTCATCGCGAAACCCCAGATAGACGCTATCGGCCCCGGCATCCACCGCTGCCCGCAAGGCCGCCGGGGTGCCCGCCGGACACACCAGTTCAAGGGCCGCCGTCATGGTTTCGGGCTCCTGGCTCTTTTGCTTTTGCCCGCGGCGTCCCGCAGGCTGGACGACAAATCATCGAGCCTGGCATCTTGTTTGTCATGGCGTCGCATAGACGGTGAAATTATAGCCCGGCGCAGGGTTTCCAAATCTCGCGCCGCCAACCCCGCGACCCGTTCGGCCAGGCCGACAAGCGACGAAAGGGGCCTGGAAAAGGGACCGAACAGCGATAGAAGGTCTTCTTTCAGGCCGATTTCGGCGTCGTCAACGGCATTTCGCAGCGCCACGACGGCCCCGGTATCTCCTTCGATCACAAGGTCGCGGCTGAAAAACAGGGCATCACCATCGGACTGCCCGGCCAACATTTCCAGCAAACACGCCAGCGGCCCCCGAATTGCCGCGTCTACATCACCGCAATAGTCGGAAGGTTTGGCGACGAGTGTCGGGTGTTGGGGTTCCGCGTGAAGGACAAAAACATAGGGCAGATCAATCGGGTCAATCAGATAGACCGGATGACCATAGGCGGAAATTCTTTCAAATATTCCCGGATGCCGCCGCGCCATGGTCGCCATGCCCGCATTCAGCACGGGCTGAAACACCGCCGGCGGAACAGGGCGCAACGCGAACCCGGCCAGCAAGACGGGAGACAAAGGCGGCGTCATGTTTGAAGGTGGCGGCACATCACATTCCCACGTCATGCATGAGTATCGGGCAATAGTAGAACGCCACAGCCCCCCGGGTATTGATTGAGATCAAGTCAGCCTGACGTCCCGGTTTTCGTTAAGCCGATGTTTGCCTTGCAGAAGACGGGCTGTGACCATAATTTAGACAATCAATTGGGGACGCAGGGTCATGTTGCACAAAGCCGATACTTACGAAGATGTTTACCGGGCCTTGAAATGGCAGATCCCGGAATTCTTCAACATGGGCGTCGATGTCTGTGACAAACACGCAGCGGCGAGCCCCGACAAAACCGCTCTGATTATCGAAGATTCCGGCGGCGATGTCGTGCAGTACAGTTTTCTCGCCCTGCAACGGTTGTCCAATAAACTGGCCAATCTGCTGACCGCCCAAGGATTGCGCCGGGGCGACCGGGTCGGCATCCTGCTTAGCCAGTCCGTCGAAACCGGTATCGCCCATATCGCCGCCTGGAAAGCCGGATTGATTTCCATCCCGATGTTTACGCTGTTTGGCGAAGACGCCCTGGCCTTTCGCCTGAGTGACAGTGGCGCCCGGGCGTTGATTACCGATAGCGACAACTGGCCAAAAATAGAGGCGATCAGGGAAAACCTGCCCGACCTGGAACTGGTGCTGCTGGCGGATGCCGGTGGCGCCATCACCGCAGCGGGACCGGCGAGTGGGCCTGTGAATATGTGGCAGGCCATGGAACGCGCGTCCGATACGTTTGAACCCGTAAAAACCAAGGCCGACGATCCGGCGCTGATCATTTATACGTCCGGCACCACGGGCAACCCGAAAGGCGCTCTGCATGCCCACCGTACGATGTTGGGTCACCTTCCCGGTGTCGAATTTCCCCACGAATTTTTTCCGCAACCCGGCGACCTGATGTGGACCCCGGCCGATTGGGCCTGGATCGGCGGGCTGATGAACGTGCTGATGTCGTCCTGGCATCACGGCGTGCCGGTGCTCGCCCACCGGGCCCGGAAATACGATCCCGAACAGGCCCTGGCCTTGATGGCACGCCATAACGTGCGCAATACCTTCATGCCGCCGACGGCCCTGAAGCTGATGGCCCAGATCGATAATCCTAAGGAACGCTTCGGATTTTCGCTGCGCACGGTAACCTGCGCCGGTGAACCCATGGGCGCCGAGCTGCTGGACTGGGGTCGTCGGACCCTTGGAATTAACTTCAACGAATATTACGGCCAGACGGAATGCAACCTGATCGTCGCCAATTGCGCCACATTGATGGATATCAAGCCGGGATCCATGGGGCGCCCGGTGCCGGGCCACAGGGTCGACATTATTGATGAATCCGGCACCATATTGCCGCCGGGCCAAATCGGTTCAATCGCCGTCGCCAGGCCCGACCCGGTGATGTTCTTGAAATACTGGAACAACGAGCAGGCGACGCGAGACAAATTCATCGGCGACTGGCTGGTTACCGGTGATTTGGGAGAAAAAGATGAAGAGGGATATTTTTGGTTTGTCGGCAGGGATGACGATGTCATCACATCGGCCGGCTATCGCATTGGCCCCGGCGAGATCGAAGATTGTATCGGCACCCATCCGGCGGTGTCTTTGGCCGCTGTCGTCGGCATTCCCGATGAGTTGCGAACCGAGGCGATAAAGGCTTTCATCCTGCTAAAGGAAGGCCAAACCGGCGATCAGGACCTGGAAACCGAAATTCGGAACTACGTCAGGACACGCCTGTCGCCCCACGAATACCCGCGCCATATTGAATTCGTCGATGCGCTGCCCATGACGGCGACCGGCAAGATCAAGCGCAAGGAGCTCAGGGACGCTGAAATTGAGAAGATTTAGGTCTCAGCCCTAAATACACGCACTTCAAAATCAATAGCGGCTTTCGGCGACCTGCTGAATAACGAAACCTTCTTCAGGCGGAAAACGCTTGAAAATTACGGTTTTCGCTTCATTTTCATTCCGCGCGGTAACATTTCTAACGTGAATATCCGCCCACTGATCATCGAAGAAATGATGATGCTGGTTTTCTTTAACCATGGCGCGGACTTCTTTGTTGTATATGGACACTTCATAGACGTGGTGTCCGGTCACTGGCATATGTAGCATTATTCAGAACCTTTCCGGTGAAGTTGCCTTCCGGTGTTTTCGTCCGGGGCCGATTGTTACCGCCGTAATTGAAACGGATTCAAATCAACCGTCTGTCTTTTATTATAATTTTTGACCTTAAAACGAGTTTGTTAACAAAACCTTTTTCTTCTACAGACCAAGTATTTTTCGAATCAACACTCTTTTCTGCAAAATATTTTCGATACGATACTTATAAAAAGGTCTCAAACATCGCTCTATTGACGAGCATCATAGTGTCCCAACCTTTCAGCAAACTTACAAAAACACATTATTTCGCGATTGCCCAAGGAACCACATCATCAAATATTTGGGGGGAAATGCGACGCGACGCCTCAAATAGCCGTGCCGAACGTGTGATTAGCCGTCTGGTTCGACTTCCGTGAAATGATCGACCACAAAGCCGTGCCTTGCCGGATACTGCCGGTCAATGGTCGCCCGGGCCATATCGACGACGGTCCCCGCAGCTTCGATGTAATGCATATCGGCCCACGAATCCTCGTATCCCGGAAAGGAATCACCTTCCTTGACGGCCGCCCGGACTTTTTCATTAAAGATGGCGAATTCATATTTCGGCATAGCATCGGCTCCCAAGCTGAAGACAAGAAAACCCTACATCTATGAAATATTCAAGCCAAACAAAAAAAGCCCCGTCTTCAGGATGAAGTACGGGGCTTGTTTGGTGGGCACTGTGGGATTCGAACCCACGACCGTTCGATTAAAAGTCGAATGCTCTACCAACTGAGCTAAGTGCCCTTAGGGGGGGTAGGAAAGCCGGAACATAAGGACCGTCGTGGCGGCGGTCAATCCCTTAAAATTGAGTTTCCTTTACGGGCCTGAACGAGCCGCTTCGAGATCGGAAAATCGCTGTTCCAACCTGACTTTAATGCGCGGCGGCACGAAGTGCCCGACATCACCGCCTAAGCGTCCAATTTCCTTGACGAAACGCGAGGCGATGAACTGGTGACGGTCCGATGCCATCAGGAACACGGTTTCAACGGCGTTGTTGAGACGGGCGTTCATTCCGGCCATCTGGAATTCGAATTCGAAATCCGAAACGGCGCGAAGCCCGCGAATAATCACCGACGCATCGACGCTTTCGGCAAAATTCATTAACAAGGTATCGAAATCCCGAACTTCAATGTTGGCCGCCACGTCACCAAGGTCGGCGGTTTCTTCGGCGACCATCTCCAGGCGTTCTTCCAGGGAAAACAAGGTCTCTTTCCCGGTATGCCGGGCGACGCCGACGACCAGTTTGTCGACGACCTTGGCGGCGCGCTGGATAATATCCATATGGCCATTGGTTACCGGGTCGAAGGTGCCCGGATAGACGCCGATACGCAGTTCGCTCATCGTTCAGATCCTCAAATTTCAGTCGGCTGGTATGTCTTCAACTGTACTTTCATCTGTGCCTTCTTCGGTGTCCCCTTCGTCGCCGCTGTCATCCTGCAAGCGGCTGACGGAAACAACATGTTCATCTTTGGCGACCTTGAATATGGTGACACCACGGGTCGACCGGCCAACCGTGCTGATTTGATTGATCGGGCAACGGATCAACTGCCCACCATCGGACACAATCACCAGTTGGTCATCGGTTTCCACCGTGAACGAGGCAACCACGGAACTTCTTTTGCTGCCGCGCTTCAAATCGATACTGGTGATCCCCTTGCCGCCCCGATTGGAAATCCGGTATTCGTAGGCGGATGTACGCTTGCCGAAACCATCATCGGTAATGGTCAGGATAAATTCTTCGTCTTCGCCCATTTTGGCGAACAAGTCTTCTTCCAGGCGCCGGGCCAATTCCTGATCCCTGGTTTTGTCTTCGTCGCGGTCGGTATATTCACTGCTGGCCAGCCTGCGGGCGGCACCACGGGATTGCAGGTAATCGTCCCGTTCGGAAACTTCCGCCGCCACATGTGACAGCACAGACATGGAAATGACCCGATTGTCGTCTTCAAGGCGAATGCCCCGCACGCCGGTCGATGACCGGCTGTTGAAGACGCGAACCGCGGTCACCGGGAAGCGGATGCATTTTCCATCCCGGGTCGACAGTAAAATGTCGTCGTCTTCCGAACAGGTCTGGACGCCGATCAACTGATCGCCTTCGCCGAGCTTCATGGCAATTTTGCCATTCGCTTTGACGTTGCAGAAATCGCTCAAGGAATTGCGTCGGGCGCTGCCCGAGGCCGTGGCAAACATCACCGACAAATCGCCCCAGCTTTCTTCATCTTCAGGCAATGGCATCATGGTGGTGATGATTTCGCCTTCGTCCAGGGGCAACAGGTTGATCATCGCCTTGCCGAGCGAGGTCGGCGAGCCCAATGGCAGTCTGTAAACTTTCAACTTGTAGACAATCCCGGTCGAGGAAAAGAACAAGACCGGGGTGTGGGTGTTGACGACGAAAACCTGGGTGACGAAATCTTCATCACGGGTGCTCATGCCGCTGCGGCCTTTGCCGCCGCGCTTTTGCGCCCGATAGGTGGAAATCGGCACCCGTTTCATGTACCCGGTGTTGGTCACCGTAACAACCATGTCCTCGCGCGCGATCAAGTCTTCGATATCGTGTTCGAATTCGCTTTCTTCGATGACCGAACGGCGCGGCGTGGCGAACTGTTCGCGCATGTCCAACAGTTCTTCGCGCATCACCTTCTGCAGCAACTCGCGTGAGCTCAACAGCGCCAGATGTTCCGATATTTCCTGGCCCAACACGGCCAGGTCATCGGCGATCTTGTCGCGTTCAAGCCCGGTTAAGCGGTGCAGTCGTAAGTCCAGGATCGCTTTCGCCTGTTCTTCGGACAGCTTGTAAATTCCGTCGACCACTTGCCGCCCCGGTTCATCGAGAAGCTTGATCATCGGTTCAATATCGGTGGCCGGCCAGTCCCGTTCGACCAGGCCCTGGCGGGCAGTCGCGGAATCCTTGGCGGCCCGGATCAGGGCGATGACGGCGTCGATATTGGCGACCGCAACGGCTAGGCCGACCAGGACATGGGCCTTTTCCCGGGCTTTGCCCAGTTCATAGATTGTCCGACGGCGAATAACCACTTCCCGGAAATCGATGAACGCCCTGATGATTTCCAGCAAATTCATCAACTTTGGCATGCCACCATCGAGCGCCAGCATGTTGACGCCAAAACTGGTTTGCAGCGGGGTAAATCGATACAACTGGGCCAACACCACTTCGGCGATGGCGTCGCGCTTGATTTCGACGACGACACGCACACCGTCGCGGTCGGATTCATCGCGCAGGTCGGAAATGCCGTCGATTTTCTTGTCGCGCACGCAATCGGCCATTTGTTCGACCATGCGGGCCTTGTTCACCTGAAAGGGGATTTCGGTGATGACGATGGCTTGGCGGTCTTTCCTGATTTCTTCGATTGTCGCGCGACCACGCATAACCACCGACCCGCGCCCGGTATGGAATGCCGAGGTAATACCCTGGCGACCCAGGATAATGCCGCCGGTCGGGAAATCGGGTCCCTGCACGTAATCGCGGATTAAATCATCGACCGTCAAATTCGGATCATCGATCAACGCACAACAGGCATCAATAATTTCGCCCAGGTTATGGGGTGGAATGTTTGTCGCCATGCCAACGGCAATACCGCTGGCGCCGTTAACCAGCAAATTCGGATACTGGGCCGGCAGAACCGTCGGTTCGCGTTCAGATTCATCGTAGTTGGGCTGAAAATCGACGGTTTCCTTGCCGATATCTTCCAACAAGGCATGCGCCGAACGGGCCATGCGGGCTTCGGTATAACGCATGGCGGCGGCGCGGTCGCCATCCATGGAACCGAAGTTGCCCTGGCCATCAATCAGCGGCAGGCGCATGGAAAATTCCTGCGCCATGCGGACCATGGCGTCGTAGATCGACTGATCGCCATGGGGATGGTACTTACCCATCACGTCACCGACGATACGGGCCGATTTGCGGAACGGCTTGTTATATTCGTAGCCGTTTTCCTTCATGGAATAGAGAATACGCCGATGCACCGGTTTCAGGCCGTCGCGGACATCGGGCAGCGCCCGGCTGACGATCACGCTCATGGCGTAATCCAGGTAAGATCCGCGCATTTCGTCTTCGATGTTGACCGGGCTTACATCAGATTCAAAAGGCGGTTCTTGCGGGGGGTCCTGAGGGGTTTCTGGAGGAGGTCCGGGAGGGGCCGTATCGGAGGGCGTCGTCAAAAGAAATTTCCAAGCAAAAACAATGGGTTAAAATTTAACCGACGCCCCGTATCAGGGGCCGATTCCATGCCGAGAAATGTACCATGTAAGGGGGCTCTGGCACAACATATTGCGGCCCCGGGACGAGCCAATATCACGGAAAAAATATGCTTGAAATTCAAGGAGTTACTGGAATTTTTCCGGATTCAAGACATTTCGGCAATTGATTCCCGAAGCGAACCCTGAAACCGCCCGCAAAGGCTTCGCGGAATCGCCCGAATCCCCTCCTTAGAATGGAATTTCGTCGTCCAGGTCGCCGCCCGGCGCACTGCCGCCCGACGCGCCACCGCTGGAAGAGCCACCACCGCTGTCGCCGCCCCAATCGCCACCGCCACTGTCGCCGCCGGAATATCCACCGCCACCGCCGCCGCCGCCGCCACCCTCGTTACGACCGTCCAGCATGGTCAATTCGCCACGGAAGTTCTGCAAGACGACTTCTGTGCTGTATTTTTCAATACCGGCATTGTCGGTCCACTTACGGGTCTGCAATGCGCCTTCGATATAGACCTTCGAGCCCTTGCGGAGATATTTTTCGGCGATATCGGCCAGGTGGGCATTGAACACGACGACCCTGTGCCATTCCGTCTTTTCCCGGCGTTCGCCCGAATTCTTGTCTTTCCAGGATTCCGACGTGGCGACCGATATATTGACTATTTTCTTGCCGTCCTGGGAAAATTTGACTTCCGGGTCCCGACCGAGATTGCCGATCAGAATGACCTTGTTAACGCTGCCTGCCATGAAACTCCCCTGAATTAGGTATTGTGATTCCGTGAAGGGGCGATATTACACACTTGGCGCGTTCCCTGCCAATGTCGTTTATCCACAATTCAATAAAATCTGGACGTTTTCAGGTAAGATTTAGTTTGCTCATGGAAAAGACAAAATCCTGGTTGCCTTTCCAGGCTGCGACAATTTCAGAAACCACCGTGTCATCCACTGAATCGTAAAATTTCATGCATTGGGCTATGTCGCTGCGCAAATTGGTGTCGCCGTCAATTTTGCTGAGCCGCAGGTGACTGAGGATTCCCAGGAATATCGCCTTGCCTAGTTTGGCCGATTTGACCGCGACTCCCAGTCCTTCGCATCCCTTGTCGGATATGGCGCGCAATATGATGGGTTGTGGCAGGCCAAAATTTTTCTCAAACAGAGTCAGGAAATCCAGGGTCCGTTTATTGGCAAGCGACGTTAGCAGTTGATCGGCCACGTTATTTTGTCCGTGAAGTCCGGTCTTGCGCCCCGCCCTCGCCGTCGCATTGGTCGCCCCGCCGCCGACTTCTTGTTCCTTGATTTTGCATACATCTTCAAAAACGATGTCAACCAGCACCTCGTCGAGGGCTTCGGTATCGACCTTGAAATTATCCAGTATGTATTGCCTGAGCACGACTTTCACCCAGGGGAACATCCTTTCGGCCAGGGATACCGGCAAATCATCCCGCGATAACAACAATTCTTGCAGGGAGTCCTCATGTCGGGACCGTTCGGTGATTTTTTCCATACTGTCATAGGATATATTTGCCGATGTGTTGGCGAGCAAACGGCGAATGACGGCGAGATCACCCGTCGCCACCAGTTCTTCTGAAACCACATCAGACAAATTATCGCGCAGGGTTACCGCCTGTTGGTGGCGGCTCGTTTTTGTTCGGATGATGCGGATTAGGTCCTCATCGCAGAGAATTGGGCTGTAGGCGAGTATTGGAAAGGCGATTTCAATATCGTCGTTGGTCAATATACCGAGAAGTTGATCGGGAACATCCGTTAGTTCCGACAATTGCTCGGCAATCTTGCAACGCACGCTTTTGTCAATATCATGAATTGTCATGCGCAGGATGTCGTACGCCAGCCCACGTTCGGAAGACTGCAAGTCCTGAGCATCAGATACGAACATGTTGCTGACCGCTTCGATCAGCTTCTTTCGCCCCCGAGCAGAGGAATCGGCAGCCAAACCTGCCAGAAGGGATTTATCGATTTTAGGCATCAACACCCTTAATTGCGAATACGGCTATAGCGAGCATTTTAGATGAAATTGAATTAGAAGCATTATACATACCATGTTATTTAAATTACCAGAGTACTAATTCAACGACTTATTGTTTTTTATTGTATTGCGGATTTCGAGCCGGGCCGACCTGGGTAAATATTTCCATTGCAATCACTAGAACATTTAGAGAACATCACACATCAACAGCAGATTCGATGTGTCTCCCTTTACGTAGCCTGATAAGCCCTGTATCTGTGCCCCTCAAACGTCTCTTTGGCGTCCTGTATAACTCCTGTTTTCGAGAACCAGCCACGACATGCCGTCTAAAAAAACCTTCAAGGTGTCCCAGATCAGCGTCCGTGGCGCGCGGGAACATAATTTGCAGAACGTCGATGTCGATATTCCGCGCGATCAGCTAACCGTTGTCACGGGGCTTTCGGGGTCGGGGAAATCATCGCTCGCCTTCGACACAATTTATGCCGAAGGCCAGCGCAGATACGTCGAAAGCCTGTCGGCCTATGCCCGCCAGTTTTTGGAACTGATGCAAAAGCCGGACGTCGACCATATCGAAGGCCTGTCGCCAGCCATTTCCATCGAACAGAAAACCACATCCCGTAATCCCCGTTCGACGGTCGGCACGGTCACCGAAATTTATGATTATCTGCGCCTGTTATTCGCCAGGGTCGGCGTCCCCCATTCACCGGCCACCGGCCTGCCCATCGAAAGCCAGACCGTCAGCCAAATGGTCGACAGGGTCATGACCATCAAGGAAGGCTCGCGGCTGTACCTGCTGGCCCCCATCGTTCGCGGTCGCAAGGGGGAATATCGGCGCGACTTGCAGGACCTGGCCAAGCGTGGCTTTCAGCGGGTCAAAATCGATGGCGAATTCTACGAAATCGACGATGTGCCGACCCTCAACAAGAAGGTCAAACACGATATCGAAGTCGTCGTCGACAGGTTGGTGGTGCGCGAAGGCATCGAAACCCGTCTGGCCGACAGTTTCGAAACCGCTTTGGGACTGGCTGATGGCCTGGCCTTCGCCGAACTCGCCACCGACGACGGCGAGAGCGGCGAGCGCACGGCGTTTTCCGCCAAATTCGCCTGCCCGGTTTCCGGGTTCACCATCGACGAGATCGAACCCCGGCTGTTTTCCTTTAACAACCCGTTCGGCGCCTGCCCGTCGTGCGATGGATTGGGCACGGAAATGTTCTTCGATCCGGACCTGGTGGTGCCCGACGAACGCCTGTCGCTGACCGAAGGGGCGGTCGCGCCGTGGGCCAATTCGACATCGCAATATTATCGCCAGACCCTGGAAAGCCTCGCCAAACATTTCAAATTCGACCTGGCCACGCCGTTCAAGAGCCAAACCAAGAAGGTCCGTGAATTGCTGCTGTTCGGAACCGGCGAGCAGGACGTGACCATGCAATATAATGATGGTCACAAGTCCTATAACGTCAAAAAGCCGTTCGAAGGGGTCATCCCCAACATGGAACGGCGCTGGCGCGAAACGGATTCATCATGGGTACGCGATGAATTGGGGCGCTACCAGACCGTTACCACGTGTGATGCCTGCAAGGGCCATCGCCTGAAGCCGGAAGCCCTGGCCGTCAAGATCGCCGGATTGCAGGTTAGCCAAGTCACCGAAATGTCCATCGATCATGCCGCCGAGTGGTTCGCCGATTTGAACGGGAAGCTCAATAAAAAACAACAGCAAATCGCCGAACGCATCCTGCGTGAAATTCGCGAACGGCTGGGCTTCCTGGTCAATGTAGGGCTTGAATACCTGACCCTGTCACGCGCTTCGGGGACGCTTTCGGGTGGCGAAAGCCAACGTATTCGCCTGGCCTCGCAAATCGGTTCGGGCCTGACGGGGGTTCTCTATGTGCTCGACGAGCCGTCCATCGGCCTGCATCAGCGCGACAACGAACGCCTGCTGGTAACGCTCAAACGGCTGCGCGACCTGGGCAACACGGTGATCGTCGTCGAACACGATGAAGATGCCATCCTGGCGGCCGATTACCTGATCGACATGGGCCCCGGTGCCGGCATTCACGGCGGCCACGTGACCGCCCACGGCACACCGCAACAGGTCATGGCGTCCAGCGACAGCCTGACCGGGCAGTACCTGACGGGCGCCAAAGGTATTCCCATCCCCGCCAGTCGCCGCAAGGCCGCCAAGGGCCGCAAGCTGCGACTGAAGGGGGCGCGGGCCAACAACCTTGAAAACCTGACGGTCGATTTCCCCCTTGGCACATTTACCTGCATAACCGGCGTGTCCGGCGGCGGCAAATCGACCCTAGTTATCGAAACCCTGTATCTAGCCCTGGCCCGCCGCCTGCACGGGGCCCGGGTCCATCCCGGCGAACATGACGACATCGAAGGCGTCGAACTGATCGACAAAATTGTCGATATCGACCAGTCGCCCATCGGTCGCACGCCGCGTTCCAATCCGGCGACCTATACCGGCGCCTTTACGCCCATCCGTGACTGGTTCGCCGCCTTGCCCGAATCCCAGGCGCGCGGCTACAAGGCCGGGCGGTTTTCCTTCAACGTCAAGGGCGGCCGCTGCGAAGCCTGCCAAGGCGACGGCGTCATCAAAATCGAAATGCATTTCCTGCCCGATGTCTATGTGCAGTGCGATGTTTGCCACGGCAAACGGTACAACCGGGAAACCCTGGAAATTCGCTTCCGCGACAAATCCATCGCCGATGTGCTGGATATGACCATCGACGAAGGCACCGTATTCTTCAAGGCGGTGCCATCGATCCGCGACAAAATGACGACCCTGCAAAAAGTCGGCCTGGGCTACATCCACCTGGGCCAACAGGCGACGACCCTTTCAGGCGGCGAGGCCCAGCGCGTCAAACTGGCCAAGGAACTGTCGAAACGGGCGACCGGCAAGACCCTTTATATTTTGGATGAGCCGACCACCGGCCTGCATTTCGCCGATGTCGAAAAACTGCTGGAAGTGTTGCAGGCCCTGGTCGATACCGGCAACACGGTGATCGTCATCGAACACAACCTGGAAGTCATCAAGACCGCCGACTGGATCATCGATTTGGGACCCGGCGGCGGCTCGAAAGGCGGCAAGATTGTCGCCACCGGCACGCCCGAAGACGTCGCCGCCACCAAGGGCAGCTACACCGGGCAATACCTGAAGCCGCATTTGAAGAAACGGAAAGCAGCAAAAAAGCGGGCTTAAGTGCTTTAATGAATGCGGATTAATAAGAAAGATGACGCTATAGTCACCCCCATGCGCACTCTGATTTCCATCACCGATCTGTCGAAAATCTACGCCGACGGCTTTCAGGCCCTCAACAGCGTCAGCCTGGATATTATGGACGGCGAAATTCTCGCCCTGCTGGGCCCCAATGGCGCCGGCAAGACGACACTGATCAGCATCATCTGCGGTATCGTCAACCCGAGCGCCGGAACAGTCAGCGTCGATGGCGATGATATCATCACCGATTACCGGGCGACCCGTTCGAAGATCGGGCTGGTTCCCCAAGAACTGACGACCGACGCGTTTGAGACCGTCTGGAGCACGGTCACTTTCAGCCGCGGCCTGTTCGGCAAGAGCCCGAACCCTGCCCATCTTGAAAAAATCCTTAAAGACCTGTCACTGTGGGACAAGAAAGACAGCAAGATTATGGAGCTATCCGGCGGCATGAAACGCCGGGTGATGATCGCCAAGGCGCTGTCCCATGAACCCAAGATTCTGTTCCTGGATGAACCCACCGCCGGTGTCGATGTCGAACTGCGCAAGGATATGTGGCGGCTGGTCAGCGAGCTGCGCGATTCCGGCGTGACCATCATCCTGACCACCCACTACATCGAAGAAGCCGAGGCGATCGCCGACCGGGTCGGCGTCATCAATAACGGCGAAATCGTCGTCGTCGAGGAAAAAGCCGAACTGATGCGCAAGATGGGAAAGAAAAGATTGGTGCTGGAATTATTGCAGGAATTGCCGTCGGTGCCGGAAGCATTAATATCCTTTGATCTGGAACTGGCGGGTGACGGATCGCGCCTGATCTATACCTACGACACCCACGGCGAACGGACAGGTATCACTGCCTTGCTGGGCGAACTGCACGACGCCGGCATCAAATTCAAGGACCTGAGCACGACGCAAAGCTCGCTGGAAGATATCTTCGTGACGCTGGTGAAAGACGGACAATGAACATTCAGGCGATCAAGGCCATATACCGATTCGAAATGGCGCGCACAAGACGCACCTTGTTTCAAAGCATCGTCGCCCCGGTGATATCGACGTCGTTGTATTTCGTCGTCTTCGGATCGGCCATCGGATCCAGAATTTCGCAAATCGACGGCGTCAGTTATGGCTCGTTTATCGTGCCGGGGTTGATTATGCTGTCACTGTTGACTCAAAGCATTTCCAACGCCTCGTTCGGCATCTACTTTCCTAAATTCACCGGCACCATTTACGAACTTTTGTCGGCGCCCATATCCTTTTATGAAATCGTCATGGGCTATGTCGGTGCGGCGGCGACCAAATCCATGATACTTGGACTGATCATCCTGTCGACCGCCGGATTGTTCGTGCCGATTCATGTCGCCCACCCTTTTTGGATGATGCTGTTTCTGGTGCTGACGTCGGTGACGTTTAGCCTGTTCGGTTTCATCATCGGTATCTGGGCGAGCAATTTCGAACAGGTGCAAATCATTCCACTGCTGATTGTGACGCCGATGGTCTTCCTGGGCGGCAGTTTTTATTCCATCAACATGCTGCCACTGTTCTGGCAGAAAGTTACCCTGTTCAACCCGATCGTCTACCTGGTCAGCGGCTTTCGCTGGAGCTTTTACGAAATTGCTGACGTCGGCGTGCAATGGAGCATCACGATGATCCTCGTTTTTTTGGGGATTTGCATGATCACCGTTTGGTGGATGTTCAAGACCGGCTATCAGATAAAAAAGTAGGCGAACGCAACGGTTTACTATTCGACCGGCAGCCCTGCCCGGTTCCATCCGGCCATTCCGCTTTTGATGATGCAGACATTGGTGAAGCCAGCCTTTTTCATCATTTTTGCCGCCCGGGGTGAACGGTTTTCGGTGCGGCAGGTGATAAATACCGGCTCGCCCTTTAAGTCATCAAACTGCCCGTCGGCGCCGTTCAGGCGGTTCGACAATTCGCCGGCTTCCAAATTAAGTGCGCCGCCTATGTGTCCCAGATTGCCGTTGAATTCGCTATCGGAACGGACATCAATGACCAGTACGTCGGTGCCGCCCTGGATCAAATCATGGACGGCCTTGGGGTCCACAAACGGCACCCCGGCCATCAGCCGCGGCAGGAATCTGGTCATCAGGAACGCCGCGGCAAAGATGGCGGCGCCGGTTATGAAACTTGAATCAATCTTTTCAAGGAGTGACAGGTCCACGGTATTTTTCCTTTTTTAGTAACGGGGAGACGATACCCGGAAACGTAATGCGCGATATTCATCGTTGCAAGGGGCCCGCGCTGTCTATATGAGTCTGCCGCCATGAGCAAAGAAAATAAACCAATTCACATCATCGGTGGCGGACTGGCCGGTAGCGAGGCTGCCTGGCAGGCCGCGCGCCTGGGTGTCGCCGTCATTTTGCATGAAATGCGGCCCGATCGGGGGACCGACGCCCATCAGACCGACGGCCTGGCGGAACTGGTCTGTTCCAATTCCTTCCGTTCCGACGATGCGACGTTTAACGCCGTCGGGTTGCTGCATCAGGAAATGCGCGCCCTTGGCTCGCTAATCATGGCCACGGCCGATTCAAACCGGGTGCCGGCCGGCGGCGCCCTGGCCGTCGATCGTGAAGCCTTCAGCGCTGCGGTGCAAAAAGCCATTGAAGACGAGCCGCTGATTACCATCGACCGGCACGAAGTTTGCGGACCCATCCCCGAAGACTGGGATCAGGTCATCATCGCCACCGGCCCGCTGACATCGCCGTCCCTTGGCGCCACCATCGCCGAATTAACGGGCCGCGACGCGCTGGCCTTTTTCGACGCCATCGCGCCCATTATCCACAAAGACAGCATCGATTTTTCCAAGGCCTGGTTTCAATCCCGCTACGACAAAGCAGCCCTGGGCGTGCCCGGCGGCGGTGACGGCAAGGATTATATCAACTGCCCGCTCGACAAAGACCAGTACGATGCCTTTATCCAAGCCCTGATCGACGGCGACAAGACCGAATTCAAGGAATGGGAAGGAACGCCCTATTTCGAAGGCTGCCTGCCCGTAGAGGTCATGGCCGAACGCGGCCCCAAGACCCTGGCCTATGGTCCTATGAAACCGGTCGGCCTGACAAATCCCCATAACCCGACGGTCAAAGCCTACGGCATTGTCCAGCTCCGCCAGGACAATGCACTGGCGACGCTCTACAACATGGTCGGGTTCCAAACCAAACTGACCTACGGCGAACAGAAACGCATTTTCCGGACTATTCCCGGCCTGGAAAACGCCGAATTTGCCCGCCTTGGCGGACTGCACAGAAATACCTTCCTGAATTCGCCGACCTTGCTGGATGAAACATTGCGCCTGAAATCCCAGCCCCGGATCCGCTTCGCCGGGCAAATTACCGGCTGCGAAGGCTATGTGGAAAGCGCCTCAATCGGCTTGATCGCCGGGCGTTTCGCCGCCGCCGAAAAAGCCCTTACCACCCTGCCCGTGCCGCCGCCGACGACGGCCATTGGCGCCCTTCTTAATCACATTACCACCGGCGCCGATGCCGAGACTTTCCAGCCCATGAACGTCAACTTCGGCCTGTTCCCGCCGCTCGAAGGCCCCGCCAGCCTGACTGAAAAAGGCCGCCGCCTGAAGGGCAAGGACCGCAAGGAAGGATTAAGCGACCGGGCCCGCCGCGATCTTTCCGCCTGGCTGGCTTAGCTCGCCCCCCGGAATACCATCCAGCGCCCCGGCGATGAGTTCATGGGCCAGCACCCGTTGCGGGGCTTCGTTTGGCATGGTGATGCCATAGGCGGCGGCGGGCCGGTATCCGAAACGGCAATAATAATCGACATCACCCACCAACAGCACAAATTTGTGGCCCAAAGATTGCCCCACGGCATGACCCCGCGCCATCAAGGCCCGGCCGATGCCGGTTTTTTGACGATCCGGTGAAACCCCGATCGGCCCCAGCAGCAGCGCCTGGGAATCGCCGACCCTGACCGGCCAGAAGCGCAGCGTGCCGACAATTTTTTCACCGTCTCTGGCGACCAGGCACAGCTCCGGGATCGGCGCGACGGTGCGGCGAAAGGCGTAGGACGCTTTGGTCTGCCGGGTTGGTCCAAATACCTGGTCGAGCAGGGTTTCGATCTGGCTGGCGTCTTGGGGTCTTTCAGGAAGAATTTTGAACATCGCTCGGGTCTCCACGGCTAATTGACGGCACAACAAAAGGACTGCTGCGGTGCGCCACCCGACCGGCGGACTTCCTGGGAAATTTCAGAGAAGAAAGAGCGTGGGCAGGCTTAAGCGACCGCAGTGCGGTGAGCTGCGCGTCGTCGTCGCTGTAAAGGTGCCGGTCCGTGTGTCACGTGGGAATGCTCCAACTATTTCTGATCTTCAAATACGGCGACCCGGTGGCCCTGTCAAGCGCCATGAACCGACTGTCCAAATTCCATTGCAGGTATGCCATAATGCCCGGACAATGAGAATCGCAGTCTATTTGGCGACAGGTGCAGGTGGTTCGCGGCAAATTACCGGTATGATAAAAACAACACTCTATATCACGCGATGGCTCAATCGATGGCTCGTAACGGCTATTGCGCCGATTGTGATTTTGTCCGTATTCGCCAGCGGCCCGACGGTGGCGCAGCAAAAGATCAAGTCGGAAACAACCGTCCGGCTTTTTGAATCCATCGAGGAAAATAACCTTCAGGGCGTAAAAATAAATACCATCGGCGGCGGCGATTTACAGGCCTTGAACCAACAAGGCAAAACCCCCCTTGGCCTGGCCATCGACAAAGGCTATTTCGATATCGTTTTCTATCTTATCGCCTACCGCGATTCCCGCGATAATTTGTTTCCCCCGAATGTAGGCAAAACAAAACAGACCGCGCCCGCCCCCAAGGTATCTGCCCGGCAACCGGTTTCCGCCGTTGCCGGGCTCTACACGCCGCCGCCGGGACAGGACCCCTGGTCGGCGACCGTCATCATACCCGACCCGGTCGCCCCTGAAATCGCTCGCAATGGCCCCAGCCCCTTTGATCCAGAATCCAGGCCGCCCGGTTCCGGATTAGCCATCATCGGCGACATTCGCGGGCCATCGGGTCCCGAGCCCGCGGCAAAAGTCGCAGACGCCGCCCCTGAAATTACACCTGAAATTGCCTCGCTCCCCCCGGCCGCGCCGGCCGCGCCGGCCGCGCCGGTCGACGTGGCCCCCGTCGCCATCGCTGCTCTCGTCGAACCGGTGCCCGCCGCACCGCCGGTGCCGAGCGCTTCACCCAGGCTGGTTTTACTGCCCCCGAAGAAACCCCTGCCGCCGGCCCTGAAAATGGCGAAGGTTCCCGAAACACCCGCACCCCCGCCAGCGCCTGTACCTAAGGTTATCGAGCCGAAATTGGTGGTGGCGGAACCGTCGCCAAGGATCGATCAAATGGCGCCGACGTTCACCCCGGAACCGGAGCCGCAACCGCCGGCCCCCGTCGAGGCGGTCGCAGCCACCCTGATCAAACCGCAACCGGTGCCTGAAATTCAAGTGCAGGTGAAACCGCCACCCGAACGCAAACTGATACCCATCGAAACAACACTGCCGGGCAAACCAAAGGAGAGCCGGGGCTTATTCGCCAAAATCATGGCGGCCTTGTCGTTTGGCGATGATGATGCGGCACCTAAACAGGTCGCCCGAAATCGCGTCGTCATGGATATGCCGCCACCGCTGGCCTCGGGCGAGAATGAAGGTCAGGCCGTCGAAAGCGGTAACGGCTGGGCGGTCCGCAAGGTCGAAAAGACCATCCGGGCGGCCGCCTCTGAAATCGCGACTGCGCCCGGCGCACAATCCGGCGAACGGCTCACCGCACCGCTGCAGAATATCAATTTGTCGCTGGATAAGATACGCGGCCTCGGCCAGGCCGCGCCAAAGGCAGCGACCGCGGCATTTGGCAACGCCTGCATCGCGAAGAAATCAGGCACCCTGGTGTTTTGCGTCGTCGATCTTCAATGGCCAACTGACTTAGCCCACCTTTTCGCCACCAACACCGTTCTTTACGAAGGAACAAAGGCCATCGTCCGCTATGATGAAGGGGCGGCGACGTATTATCACACCCTGTTCCCGACCGACTCGTTTGCCAGGATTATCGACTATTTCACGACCCGCTATGGCCCGCCGACAAAGACCATCGAACGTTCTATCGCGCCGCTGGCATCCCCCCGCACATCCAACCCGACGGCGGTCTGGACAAGCATTGCCCCGGTGACCAAACTTCTAACGACCCTGGAAGTTCGCACGTTTGATGACACCCAGGGCGGCTTTCCCGACACCCGGCGCGGGGTCGTCTTGCTCTACCACGAATGGTCCAGGCCGGTTTTCCCGCATGTCTCGACGGTGGAATTGATGATGTTAAGTGTCAATCAGCAACACTGAGCCGTTAATATGTCCGCCTGAGCACATTCCAGTAAAATCGCAGCAGGCGACCGGTCGTGGGCCGTTGCAGGCGGGCGTCATGGGCATCGTAGCCGCAGCGGGCCAGTTGCTTCAGGCGGAAATCGGCAAGAACCACGGGCAACAGAGCAGGCAGCAGGAATTTTGGCGCCATCTGCCGCCACGATCGCGCCTTGACGATATAGCCTTGGGCGGCTTCGGCGACGGCGGCAACCTGTCGGCCCGGGTCGACATCGGCCGGTAAATAGCTGCGCCCCAGGCGTTTGTGAAACGGGATGGCGGCGAGCAGGCCCGACAGCGCCCAGGCTGTCCCCGCGTCACGGACGGCGGCGCGGGCCGTGGCCTGGGGTTTGGGCGGCATGCCGGCGACCCCCAGGGCTTCGGCCATCAATTCGTTCAAGGCCCCGGCCGTGCCGTCGCCATACTTTTCCAGCGCCGCCATAGACGCCGGGGCGTCGCCGTGCAGATCAAAAGCGCGGGCATCGAGGTATTCATCGAACAGGGCTTGGGACAGCCGGGTCTTTGCAATCGCCGCGGCGAGGCCCAGCGCCACGGGATGATCGACCCCCTCCCCGGCATATATCCTGGCGATGGTATCGCGCCACCATTGCAGTCGGATTTCGCCCAGCATTGGTTCGCTAACCAGTTCGGGAATGGTGGCAATTTCCAGGTTGAAGGCCAGCAGGGCGAGCAGCGAGCCGCGACGGGCCGGCGGCGCAACCGTCGCGCACATCAGCCGGTCGCGGTCGAACCGATGGACCATTTCACCACAATGGGTCATCCAATCTTCATCAATCATCGCCGAATCTACCCTACTTTTCGATAACCCGATGGCCCTTGCCCCTACCAGATATGGTGTCCAAAGGCCCCGGATTTCATATCTTTCAGGGAAACCATTGAAATTGCAGTACTCGTTCGTATATACAGTGTTCGTAATTAGAATTATTTCATTTAACCAGCTATCCCTTAACAATGCAGAGGTAAAAGCCCATGTCTGGCATCCTTACAGACCTTAAAAAAACGGTCATCTCGGGTCTCGTTTTGACCATCATCATGATCATTGGCGTTGGTGCGGCTACCGGCGACGCCTTTATGGTAGATCATTCTTATTCAACCTTCATCGTTCGCTGGCTGCATGTTATCTGCGGCGTCATGTGGATCGGGCTCCTGTGGTATTTCAACTTCGTGCAAATTCCCAATATGGGGAAGATTCCCGACGAGCAAAAACCCGCCATCGGCAAGGTTATCGCACCGGCGGCGCTGTTCTGGTTCCGCTGGGGCGCTATGGGCACCATCGTCTTCGGCCTGATCCTGGCGACCATGAACGGCTATCTTGTTGAAACCCTGACCCTGGGCGCCAGCGAAGGCTTCGCCGTCGCCAAGCACACCGCGCTGGGCATCGGCATGTGGTTTGGCATCATCATGTGGTTCAACGTCTGGTTCGTTATCTGGCCAAACCAGAAAAAGGCGCTGGGCATGGTTGAAGTCGATGCCGACGCCAAGGCCGCCGCTGGACGCACCGCGATGCTGTTCTCGCGCACCAACACCCTGCTATCGTTCCCCATGCTGTATTCCATGGTCGCGGCGCAGAATATTTACTGAGATAAAGTCGATACAAATGAAAAGCGGAGCCTTCGGGCTCCGTTTTTTTTGCCTGCTATTGCGTGGCGATCAACGCCGCCGCCAGCCTGCGGTCTTCGGCCAGCAGGACGTTAAAGGTGCGGCACGCGGCCCCGGTGTCCATCCATTCCAGAACGATGCCGTGATTTCTCAAGCCCCTGCGCAGGCCAGCAGGCTCGTCGCAAAAGGCCGCGCCGCAGCCGATGATTAGGATGTCGATCTCGTCAGATGCGTCGATTACCAGCGACAGGGACTCCAACGTCAGGTCGGCCAGGGCGCTAACGTCCCAGGCCAACGACTGATCCGGAAACACCAGCATAGAGCCCTGGTATCGAACACCGGCAATGACAAAGCCGCCGTCACCATACCGTTCAATCAGTTGGCGTCCGGGGGCGATAACGGGGGTGATATCCAGAGAGATAGCATTACGACCACAGGCCTTTAGGCGGTCGCCTCCTGCTCTTTATCATCGGCATTGCCAGCGGCACCGCCGCGCCGTTGAATGTTAAGATACAACAACACCGGAACGGCCAGGCAGATCGACGAATAGGTGCCGATTATGATGCCCCAGATCATCGCGAAACTGAAGCCCCGGATAACCTCGCCGCCCAGCGAATACAAGGCAAACAAGGCCAGTAACGTCGTGAAACTGGTCATGATCGTGCGCGACAGGGTTTCGTTGATTGACCGGTTTAACAGTTCGGGCAACGGTTGTGTCTTGTAGCGCCGCAAGTTTTCCCGGACCCGGTCGAAAACCACGACGGTATCGTTAATCGAATACCCGGCGATGGTCAGAACGGCAGCCACCGTGGTCAGGTTAAATTCCATTCCCAACAGCGCGAATATACCGATAGTGCTGATGACATCATGAACAAGGGCAACCACGGCGCCCAATCCGAACTGCCATTCGAAGCGGAACCAGACATACAGCAAAATGGCGAAAATGGCGGCGCCGACGGCGTAAATACCATCCAGCAACAGCTCGTCGCTGACCTTGGGGCCGACATATTCCGTCCGCCTGTATTCGATATTAGCGCCCAGCGCGTCCTTGATTTTTTCAACGGCCGCGCCCTGCGCTTTTTCACCACCATCCTGGGACTGAACGGTAATCAAAATTTCATTCGGTGCGCCAAATTCCTGCAGGCTGACATCGCCAAGGTTCAGGCTGGAAAGTGTTTTGCGCATGGTGCCAATATCGGCGGGCCCATCTGTGGTCTGGATTTCCATCAGAATGCCGCCCTTGAAATCGATGCCGTAGCTCAACCCCTTGACCGAATAGAGAGCAATAGAGGAAATAACGATGAACGCCGAAAATGCGAAAAACAGCTTTTTCCGGGAAATGAAGTCCAGGCTAAGGCCGGCGGGTATCAGGGTAAGTCCACGCATGTCTCTGGTATCCTAAATCGGTAACGTGTCGGGTCGGGTGCGGCGCAACCAGGTAACGACCATCAGGCGGGTTAGCATGATCGCCGTGAACATCGATGTGATGATGCCGATGGCCAGCGTAACGGCGAAACCGCGCACCGGACCGGAACCAAATTGATACAGCAGCACCGCCGCGATCAAAGTCGTCACATTGGCGTCGATAATGGTTTTGATGGCCCTGGAATAGCCCGCGTCGATAGACGAAATTGGCGTCCGCCCGGCCCTGGTTTCTTCGCGGATGCGTTCGAACACCAGCACATTGGCGTCGACCGCCATGCCGATGGTCAAAACGATGCCGGCGATGCCCGGCAGGGTCAGTGTCGCCTGCAAGACCGAAAGTCCGGCGGTTATCAATATGACATTAAAAATCAGCGCCACATCGGCCATCAGCCCAAAGCGGCCATAAACCACAACCATGAACACGACCACCAGGATCATGCCGATGATGCTGGCGAATTTACCCGCAGCGATGGAATCGGCACCAAGCCCCGGGCCGACCGAACGTTCTTCGAGAATGCTCAAGGGCGCCGGCAAGGCGCCAGCCCTCAGTAGCAAGGACAGGTCTTGCGCCGACTGTACCGTGAAGTTACCGGAAATGATTCCGCTACCGCCCAGGATGGCGCTTTTAATTCTTGGTGCGCTGATGACTTTGCCATCAAGAACGATGGCAAAAAGTTTGCCGACGTTTTCCGACGTCGCCTTGCCGAAGCGTTTACCGCCGATGGAATCGAAACGGAAACTGACGACCGGTTGGTTGTCCTGGAATGTCGGCTGGCTGTCGATCAGCGTATCACCACTGATCAGCACGCGCTTTTTCAATACATATTCACGGGGACGGCCATCGGGGCCGAATTCATCGGCCGAGGGCATACGCATGGAACCCGGCGGTGTCTTGCCAGCCGATGCCGGGCGCGGGTCAACCATGTGAAAAGCCAGCTTGGCGGTTTTACCAAGCAGCCGCTTAACCCGTTCCGGGTCGTCGATGCCGGGCAACTGGACCAGAATACGGTCATCGCCCTGGCGCTGAATGGTCGGTTCGCGGACCCCGGTTTCATCGATCCGGCGGCGAACAATTTCGATGGATTGGTCGATCGCCGCCGAGCGACGGTCGCGGACGGCCTGTTCGGTCAATGTCAGATCGATGCGGCCCTGATCGGTCACCGTGGCGGTGGTTTCGCTATCCAGATTTCTCAGCAATACCCGCGCCTGTTCGGCCAGGGCGGGATTTTTGATGGTCACTGTCGCACCGGTCGCCGTCACGCCCAGTTTGCCATACTTGATGCCGGACTTGCGAAGTTCCGACCGCATGGAATCGACGAGCGCTTCCAGCCGTTCCTTGATCACCGCCTGGACCTGGACTTCCAGCAGAAGGTGCGAACCGCCCTGCAGGTCAAGTCCAAGGCTGATTTGCTTGGAGGGGATCCACGACGGCAGCGATGATGCCTGCCGCGATGACAGGAAATTCGGTGCGGCGAATATCAAACCGAGCAAACAGATGCTGAGGATTGTGAAAATTTTCCACTTAGCGAAGTAGATCATGGCGGTATCCGGCCCTTTTCGAACCTTTATTTGAGCCCTAACAGGCCTTTAAGCTTGGAAACGCCACTTTCGGTCGTGCCTGCGTCGTTTGCCGGTGCGCTGATTTCAACGTTCTTTTTGCCGTCTTTGTCCTTGTCGCCCTTGACCGGTTCGGTCTTCGACAAAATGGCGGCAATCATGCTGCGCTGGACCCGGACTTTGACGCCCTCGGCGATTTCGACCATGACTTCATTGTCGTCAATTACCTTGGTCACATTGCCGACGATGCCGCCGCCGGTGACAACCTTGTCGCCGCGCCGAACGGCTTCCAGCATCGCCTTGTGTTCCTTGGCTTTTTTCTGTTGCGGGCGGATCAGCAAAAAGTAGAAAACAACAAAAATAAGAACCAACGGAAACAGCGCTTCTAGGCCGCCACCGGCGCCGCCGGCGGCTTGGGCATAGGCTGGCGAAATGAACATAAAATTTAGACTCCTGAAATAGCGAAATGCGTTCAATTTTGCCGTATACCGGCAAGAAACCGGACTATAACGGTCCCGACGCGACTTGCAACCGCTAACCGCCTGCCATACAAAGCATCTGGCCTTATTTTTACGACCAATTGCCTGGAAAATAGCCATCATGACCGATCAAGACATCAACCCGCTGCTCGCGCGCATCGCCGAAGCCTTGGAAAGGCTTTCGCCGCCGGTGCCTGCGCAAGCCCGGCTCGACGCCGCCGATGCCTTCGTTTGGCGCGCCGAAGCCCTGCACCTGGAACCCATCGCCAAGGTCAGCCGGATCGATTATGGGCTGCTCAAGGGGATCGGCCACCAGAGCGCTATCTTGTTGCAAAACACGACAAATTTCGCATCCGGACTGCCCGCCAACAACGCCTTGTTGTGGGGCGCCCGCGGCACCGGCAAAAGTTCGCTGGTCAAAGCCGTTCACGCCAAGGTCAACGCCGAAATCGACACCCCCCTGGCCCTGGTCGAAATCCACCGCGAAGATATCCCGTCCCTGCCCCAGTTGCTGACCATCCTTAGGGGCACGGACCGCCGTTGTGTGCTGTTTTGCGACGACTTGTCGTTCGATGGCAACGACAGCGCCTACAAGTCCCTGAAAGCCGTTCTTGAAGGCGGCATCGAAGGACGGCCGGAAAATGTTATTTTCTATGCCACATCGAACCGCCGCCACCTGATGCCCCGCGATATGATCGAAAACGAACGATCAACCGCCATTAACCCTGCCGAGGCGATCGAGGAAAAGGTTTCGCTGTCCGACCGCTTTGGATTGTGGCTGGGTTTCCATAACTGTGACCAGCAAACCTATTTGAATATTGTCGAAGGCTACGTCGATCACTACGGCCTTGATCTCGCCAAAGACGAGCTCCACGCCCAGGCCAACGAATGGGCGATAACGCGGGGCTCGCGTTCCGGGCGCATCGCCTGGCAATTTATCCAGGACTTGGCTGGCCAGTTGGGCAAGCGGCTGGATTAAACGACTGAAGGACGAATACCGCATGGCCCAGGGTACCCACGATTATGACCAGGACCCCCGCAACAGCGAAATCCTGATCTCCATAAACGGCGACCTGCTTTCCCGGGAAAAGGCCGTTGTGTCGGTGTTCGATGCGGAATTTATCCTGGGCGATGGAGTGTGGGAAGGTATTCGCCTGCACAACGGTTGCTTGGCCTTTATCGACCAGCATCTCGCCCGCCTGTACGAAAACGCCAAGGCCATAGACCTGGACATCGGCCTCACCCCGCAAGAACTACACGGCGAAATCCGCCGCACGGTCGATGCCAACGCCATGGTTTCCGATGTCCACATTCGCCTGATGGTGACCCGTGGGCCGAAATCGACGCCCTATCAGGACCCCCGGGCCAGCGCCGGGCCAGCCACCATTGTCATCATTGCCGAATACAAATCGCCGCTTGTTTCGACAACCCAAAACGGCATCAGCCTGTTCACCGTGCATGTCAGGCGCGGCCGGCCCGATGTGCAGGACCCCAAGCTGAACAGCCACAGCAAGCTTAATTGCATCACCGCCTGTATTCAGGCGACCAAGGCCGGCGCCGACGAAGCCCTGATGCTGGACCCCCAGGGTTTTGTCGCAACGTGCAATTCCACCCATTTTTTCATCGTTCGCCACGGCGAGGTCTGGACTTCGACCGGCGACTACTGCCTGCCCGGCATCACCCGGGGAAACATCATCGCCTTGTGCCGCGACGCCGCGATCCCGGTGTATGAAAAGAACTTCAGCCTGACCGAAGTTTACGGGGCCGAAGAAGCCTTCGTCACCGGCACCTTCGCCGGCCTTGCCCCGGTCCAGGAAATTGACGGCAGAATTATCGGGGACGGCGGGCGCGGTGCGATGACGACGCGCCTGCAAGGCCTGTACGGCGAATTGATCGCCCGCCAAAGCGCCTGATGAGCACCCGTCGTATCGCCATGTGGTCTGGCCCGCGAAATATTTCGACGGCCCTGATGCGGTCTTTTGAAAATCGCGCCGATACCGTCGTTTGCGACGAACCTCTGTACGGATACTATCTGAATGAAACCGGTATCGACCATCCCATGGCGGGCGATATCATCGCCGATATGGAGTGTGACTGGCGTTCCGTGACGGCGGCGCTGAGCGGGCCGGTCGCCGGTGGTGCCGCCTACTCCTATCAAAAACACATGACCCACCACCTGCTGGATGGCATGGCCCGGGACTGGATGGATGACCTGGTGAATTGTTTCCTGATCCGCAATCCCGCCGAAGTCATCGCCTCTTACGCCGCCAAACGCGATCACATTACCCTTGATGATATCGGCATGGTCCAGCAAAACGAAATTTACAGCTATCTCCACACCCGCACGGGCCGACGCCCGGTGGTCATCGATGCCCGCGATGTTTTGATCAACCCACAGGCGATGCTGCACGCGTTGTGTGATGCCATCGCCATACCGTTCGACGAGGCGATGCTGCACTGGCCCACCGGCCGCCGCGACAGCGACGGCGTGTGGGCGGCACACTGGTACCATAACGTCGAAGCCTCGAGCGGGTTCGCTCCCTACACGCCACAGGAAATTGACCTAAACCCCGACCACGCGGCACTGGCGGAAGCCTGCGAGCCACACTACCAGGAACTCTACCGACATCGGTTGCAGGCTAAGAGCCTTTAACGGTTAAATGGAAGCACTCTGACCATGTTATTTTGTCTCGTGACTAGGAACGCATCGCGACGCGATGCGGTGTATCGGGTAAGATGCGTGACGACGTCACGAGGCAAAAGAACATGACCTTCGGTGGGTCATATCGGTCCGTCGGGTGCGTTGCGACCCTTGCCCGATGCGATGCATCTCGCGGCGGACCGCGCCTACCCGAGCGAACCGATCTGACCCATCAGAGTGCTTCCATTTAACCGTTAAAGGCTCTAAGCGCGCGGTTTGGGAAGATGTTTCAAGGGGTCGACGGCTTCTTTTCCCTTGCGCAGTTCGAAATGCAGCTGCGGTATCTTGACGCTGCCGGTGGACCCGACGGTGGCGATGTTCTGGCCTTTGGCTATTTTGTCGCCGCGCTTGACCATCAACAGATCGTTGTGGGCATAGGCCGTGACCCAGCCGTCGGAATGTTTGATCAGCAACAGGTTGCCAAAACCCCTGAGTTCATTTCCGGCATAGGCGACGACGCCGTTTTCGACTGCCAACACCGGTTCGCCGCGGTCGGCCTGAATATTGATGCCGTCATTTTGCAGGCCCTTGGATTTACCGCCGAAGCCGGAAATGACCCGCCCTCTGACCGGCCACAGGAACCCCTTGCCCGATGTCGGTGGCGGCGCGGTAACCGCCGTGGCGACTTCCCTGGGGGTGCCAGTGGAAATTGATGTGCGGCCCGGCGGCGGTGGTTCGGACGGGGATTTTGCCGCCGATTGAACCGTCGCGGGCGCGGCTTCCGCATCGGGCAACAACAGCCGTTGTTTTACGTGGATCACGTATGGCGGCGTCAGCTTATTGATCCGCGCCAGGTCGTACATATTGACATCATTTTCCTGGGCGATCTGGCTCAGGGTATCGCCCCGTTTGACCATGTAAACCGGGCGGCGCGGCAACACCAGCCGCTGGCCAACGTTCAGGTAATAGGGCGGGGTCAGGTGATTGGCTTCGATGATGGCGCGGACCGAAACCAGGTGACGGCGGGAAATATCATAAACCGTGTCGCCCTTGCCGACGATCACCGCATCGGCGGCGATGAACGCGCTCGCCGAATTGCGCTTCATGACAGGCCGGTTGGTGCTGGTCGGGCCGTCGGACGGCGGCCATTGGACTCCGCCACAGGCGGCAAGCGGCAAGACCACAAGCACGGTCAACCACAGGCAGGTTCTTCTCAATGTGCGAATCATCGCCTGATTATCACCAAGGTGGGCATATTCTGCAAATACCCAGAAAGTCAGGGCCGGTCACCTTCGACTAAGGGCACAAATCGGGTGACCCCCAATTCTTCGGTTTCGACACCGTCTTCGCGACGAACAACCCGCAACAACCGCTGGTCGTTTTCATTCCGCCCGTCATTTACCGGTACCACCATGACACCGCCAATGGCCAGTTGTTCGACTAATATCGGCGGAATGTCATGGGCGGCGGCGGTGACAATTATGCGATCAAACGGCGCCTGTTCGGCCCATCCCCGGCTGCCGTCGCCACACCGGGTGGTGATGTTGGTCAGGCGTAAGTCGGCGAAGCGTTGTTCGGCGCCGTCGAGCAATTCCCGGAAGCGTTCGATGGTGTAAAGGCGGCGGCAGAGCGGCGCCAGCACCGCCGATTGGTAGCCCGACCCGGTGCCGATTTCCAGAACCTTCATGCGGTCGCCGACATCCAGCGCCTGGGTCATCAGGCCGACAGTCTGGGGTTGCGAAATGGTCTGGTGATGGCCGATAGGCAGGGCGATGTTTTCGTAAGCCTTGTCGCGAATGGCCTTGGGCACGAACATTTCCCGAGGCACGGCTTCCATGGCATCCATGACCGCCTTGTCGATTGTCCCGGCGCGCCGCAATTCCAATATCAGTTGCGCCCGTCCTTCATCCAGCGACACCTAGAAAACCCCCTTTAGTTTTTTCAACATGCCGGCGTGGGTCATATCGACCGAAAGCGGAGTGATCGAAACGGCGCCGCGGGTCGTTGCTTCCAAATCGGTGCCCTTGCGGTAGCGGTCTTCCATCCGTTGCGGGCCAACCCAGTAATAGGTTTGCCCGCGCGGGTCGACACCGGGGGTCAAATCGCCGCCGATCTTGCGTTTGCCTTGCCGGGTGACTTCGATGCCGCTGACGGCAGCCGCCGCGACATTCGGGAAATTAACATTCATCATGACATTTTCAGGAAACGTCAGGCCGACCAGCCCGGCCAGAATTTTTTCGATCCAGTGTTCCGCCGTCGCCCATTTGGTCGGCTGTTGATCGAGCGTAACCTGGCTTAGCGCGATGGCCGGAAATCCCAGCAGGGTCGCTTCCAACGCGGCGGCCACGGTCCCGGAATAGCTGACGTCTTCGCCCAGATTACCGCCCCGGTTGACGCCGGAAATCACCAGGTCGGGCGGGTTATCTTTCATGGCCACGCTGATGCCCAGCAGGACGCTGTCCGTCGGTGTTCCATTGACCGCATAACGCCGCGCCGAAACCTTGCGGATCCGCAGGGGCTGGCGCAGGGTCAGGGAATGGCTGGCGGCGCTTTGTTCGGTTTCCGGGGCGACCACCCAGACTTCCCGGGCAAGTTTACGCATGACGCCTTCAAGCATTTTCAAACCCGGCGCATCGATGCCGTCATCGTTGGACAGCAGCACGCGGGCGCGTGACAGATCGGGGACACGTTCACGCATTTATTTCTATGACTTCCATTCCGCCCATATAGGGCCGCAGGGCTTGCGGGATGACGATAGAGCCATCCGCTTGTTGATAATTTTCCAGGATGGCGACCAGCGTGCGCCCGACGGCGAGGCCGGAACCGTTCAGGGTGTGGACGAAGCGAGTAGCTTTTTCGCCCTTGGGTCGGCACCGGGTGTTCATGCGCCGGGCCTGAAATTCGCCACAACTGGAACAACTGGAAATTTCCCGGTAGCGGTCCTGCCCCGGCAGCCAAACTTCGATGTCGTAGGTACGCACCGCGCCAAAGCCCAAATCTCCGGTACATAATTTGACGACCCGGTACGGCAGTTCCAACCGTTTCAAAACTTCTTCGGCGCAACCGGTCATGCGGTCCAGTTCGGCATCGGATGTATCGGGGGTCGTCACCGAAACCATTTCGACTTTGGTGAACTGGTGCTGGCGGATCATGCCGCGGGTATCCTTGCCGGCGGAGCCCGCTTCGGAGCGGAAACACCAGGTCATCGCCGTATAGCGCCGGGGCATGGTTTCTTCTTCAAGAATTTCCCCGGAAACCATATTTGTCAGCGGCACTTCGGCGGTCGGGATCATCCAAAACCCATCGTCAGTCTTGAACAGATCGTCACCAAATTTTGGTAGCTGGCCGGTGCCATACAGTGCTGAGTCGCGTACCAGCGCCGGCGGGTTGATTTCGGTCAGGCCGTGTTCGTTGATGTGCAGGTCTAACATGAAAGACGCGAGTGCGCGTTCCATACGGGCCAGCGCGCCGGATAAAATGACGAACCGGGCGCCGGACATTTTCGCCGCCGTCTCGAAATCCATCTGCCCCAACGCTTCGCCCAGGTCGAAATGTTCTTTCGCCGCGAAGTCGAATTTCGGGGGCGTTCCCCAGGTCCGCATTTCTTCGTTGTCGTCTTCACTGTTGCCGTCCGGTACATCATCGGCGGGCAGGTTGGGGATCGACATCAGGGCGGTGGTCAATACATCGGACGCCTCGCGGGCCGCATCTTCGGCGCTTACCTGTTCTTCCTTGGAACGCGACACCTGTTCGATCACCGCCGAAGCATCTTCGCCTTTGGCCTTGGCAATGCCAATTTCCTTGGACAGCCTGTTGCGATCGGCCTGAATTTCCTGGGCCCGTGTTTCCGCGGCGCGGCGCACTTTGTCCTGTTCGATCAGGTTGCCCGACAGGGGCTCAAGCTTGCGGCGCGCCAACCCGGCGTCAAAGGCTTCGGGGTTTTCGCGGATCCATTTTATATCGAACATGGTCGGGGTCTCTTAAAAGTGTGCGATCAGGTCTCGTCGGTCTCGTCCAGGTCTTCGTCATCGTCGTCGTCCAGCTCTTCTTCGCCGGCTTCTTTCTTGCGACCGCGTTCTATTAAGGCAACCGATAGTATTGAAATTTCGTAAAGCAGGATCGTCGGCAATGCCAGACCGATTTGGCTGATCACATCGGGCGGCGTCAGCACGGCGGCGGCGACGAACGCCAGAACCACGGCATAGCGCCGTCTTTTTCGCATGCCATCGGCGGTAACCATGCCGACCCGGCCTAACAAGGTCATCAACACCGGCAATTCAAAGCACAGCCCGAAAGCAAAAATCAGGCGCATCACCAGGGACAGGTATTCATCGACCTTGGCTTCTAACTGAATGGGTAACGAACCGGCGCCACCGACGGATTCAAAGCCTAAGAAAAACTTCCAGGCCAGCGGGAAGATGTAATAGTAGACCAGCGATCCGCCCATGAAAAACAGGATCGGCGTGGCCACCAAAAACGGGAACATGGCGCGCTTTTCTTTTTTGTACAGGCCCGGGGCGACAAACAACCAGAACTGCATGGCGATAAACGGGAACGCCAAAAACAGGGCGGCGAAAAAGGCTACCTTGACGTAGGTAAAGAAGGCTTCATGCAGGGCCGTAAAAATCAGTCGGCGATTGCCGCCCATACTGTGCAGAACATCGGCCAGCGGCTGCACCAGAAAGTCATAAATTGCCGGGGCAAAATAGTAACAGACGAAAAACAGGACCAATACCGACGCCAGGGAATAACCAAGCCGGGTCCTGAGCTCGACGAGATGTTCAAGCAGCGGAGCCTTGCTTTCGTTCATATTAAAATCATCAGACACGGCGCTTACCCGTCCTTCTTGTCGACGGCCACATCCTCGCCAGATGGCGGTAGTGTGTCGATGGCGGCGGTGTCTGTCGGGCCGTCATTAATTTGTTCCGGGGTCGAACTATCGGTCGCCATCTTGCCAATGTCGTTCTGAATTTCCGTCATATCCAGGTCCTTGGCAATATCGCCGGTCGGATCCAGAGCGTCTTCAACGGACTTGGCAAGACCGCCATCGTCGAAGCCGCCGATTTGATTTTTGATATCGTCCAGATCGGCCTCGCGAACGACATCGTCCAGTCCATCCTGAAAGTCGCGCGCCATCATCCGGGCCTTACGAACCACCCCCATGACGGTTCGTAACACGCGCGGCAGTTCCTTCGGGCCGACGACGATGACGGCCAGAATTGCGACAATAAATAGTTCCTGCCAGCCGATGTCGAACATGGCGATTAGCGATCCTGGACTGAAAAAAGAGACAAAATATTCAAAAGAGACACTTCACGGGCCAGGCGGGGATTAAAACGTCAACCCCGCCGCGATGCTTACCCGTTGGCTGCTTTGTCTTCCTTCTGCGCGGAAGAACCGGCAGCTTTTGCCTCGTCGGTCTTTAGCGCCTTCGGGGTTTCTTCCGAATCCCCCTCGGCGGCAGTTTCTTCATCCTTCATTCCCTTTTTGAACGACTTCAGGCCTTTGCCGAAATCACCCATAAGGGCCGATATTTTGCCTTTGCCGCCAAACAGGACGAGAACGACAACTAAAACGATTAGCCAATGCCAAATGCTAAATGCACCCATAGTGATAATCTCTCTTGTACTTCAATAAATTAGGAGGGCGGATAATGGCAGAAACCCATTGTAAGGGCAATGTAATCCGGCTCCCTGCAAAAAACACCTATTCGCCGTTGGGATCGAGCGGCACATCATCATTGTTTTCCTCAGGATCCTGCATATGGGAGGCCTCAGGCAGGATGCCGTCTTCCTCTTGTTCCTCGACTTGTTCCGTGTCCTCGCCATCGGCGCTGGCCACAAGGTCGCCTGTCACCCGGTAGACATCGATTGCCGGACGGGTATCGAGTAATCCGGCGGCCTTCAATTCGTCCATACCCGGCAGGTCCTTGATGGTTTCAAGCCCGAAATGATCGAGAAAGGCATCCGTGGTGCCCCAAGTTACCGGGCGTCCGGGAGTTTTTCGCCGCCCCCGCGGGTGCACCCAGCCCTGTTCAAACAGGATATCCAGGGTTCCCTTGGAAAGGCTGACGCCTCTGACTTCTTCGATTTCGGCGCGGGTGATGGGTTGGTGGTAGGCGATGATGGCCATTGTTTCCACGGTGGCCCGGCCAAGCTTGCGGGCAACCTCTATTTCGCGATCCAGCAACGGGCGCAAATCTCCCGCAGTGCGAAAGGCCCAGGACCCACCGGCCTGAACAAGATGGATACCCCGCCCGGCATAGTCGTCCTTCAATTTTTCAAGCAAGGCGCCGATATCGGCATCTTCCGGAAGCCGGTTGACCAGGGCCTTCTGGGAAAGTGGTTCGGCTGAGGCGAACAGGATCGCTTCCAGCAGCCTGAGATTTTGTTCCGGTGTGTCGTTCATTTACTTTTGATCACTCGTCTTGATGATTGTCGTTGTCGTTGTCATTGCCGCCGCCTTGGGAACCGGGTTCGGGTTCCGGCGCCGGCCGGTTTGCAACGTCGGCGGCTGTGCTTCGAATATAAATCGGCGCGAACGCTTCATGCTGGCGCAATCTCAATTTGCCCTCCCGCGCCATTTCCAGGCTCGCCGTAAAGGTCGAGGCGATGGCCGATTTGTAGGTCATGCCGTGTTCAATACCGGCGGGCAGGAATTTCGACAGGGTTTCCCAATCGGGAAGTTTGCCGATGATGCTGGCGAGTCGTTCCAGCGCGTCATCGACGCTGTAAATATCCCAGGCTTCGATATGCAATGTGCCGCCCTTTTTTTGGCTTTTTTGTGCGCCGTAGCATTTAAGAAGATCGAACAAGGTTACTTCATAGATGTTATGGGCGATGACACTGAATTTTTCAGATGTTCCGCGGCCAAAAAAATCTTCTCCCAGTCTATCCCGGGCCTGCAGGCGGGCGCCGGCCTGTTGCATGGCTTCAAGGCGATGCAATTGAAAGGCCAGCGCTCGGGCCATTTCCTCGCCGGTCGGTTCGTCATCGCCTTCAAGGTCGGGCAACAGCAGCCGGGATTTAAGATACGCCAGCCAGGCCGCCATCACCAGATAATCGGCGGCCAGTTCCAAGTTGGTGCGCCGGGCTTCGGCGACAAAGGCGAGATACTGATCGGCCAGTTGGACAATTGATATCTGGGTCAAATCGACTTTCTGGTTCCTAGCCATGACCAGCAACACATCGATAGGACCTTCGAAGCCGTCCAGATCGACAACAAACGCCAAGCCATCGGGTGGCCGGATTTCGCTGTCTTCTTCAAAGTTTTCGATTTCGTTCACTTAACTTACTCCGGCGAGCAGCATGATAAGGGATACAATGTAGTTCGCCGGATCTCCGATCAAGAAACTGAAGACATTCAAATCCATGCCGATTTGTTCACCAACCCACGGCAACAGGAAAATCGCCCCCAACACGATGAACACCCCGTAGCGTTCCATGCGCGCCAGCGGTAACGCCAGGCTGTCCGGCAACAGCCCAACGGCGACCCGCCCGCCGTCCAGCGGTGGAATAGGCAGCATATTGAATACCGCCAGGATGACATTCAGCCACACGGAATTATACAGGTTATTGAACAACCAGGAATCGACTACCGGCGGCATAAATTGCACCGTATGGAATAATACCGCCGATACAAACGCCAATGCCAGATTTGTCCCCGGCCCCGCCAAGGCCACCAACACCATGTCACCCCGGGGATTGCGCAGGCGATGGAAATTGACCGGCACCGGCTTAGCGAAACCGAACATCACCCGCCCGCCTGACCCCAGCAACAGAAAAGCCGGCATTAACAGGGTTCCGAACAGATCGATATGGCGCAGCGGATTAAACGTCACCCGGCCCAGTCGATAAGCGGTATCGTCGCCCAGCTTCCAGGCCGCATACCCGTGCGCGGCCTCGTGCAGGGTTATCGCCAACAACAATGGCAATATCCAGACGGACACCTTGATCATCAGTTCAGTGGCAGACAATTCTAACTCTCTCCTTCGAGCATTGCGTTCAATCGCCGGGTCGCTTCAGGGACCGTTTCCTGCCACGGCACGATATTTTTCAGGCGCCAAGCCTCGGCCCGTTCGATCCTGCCCATGGCGGCGGGGCTTAAGGGTGAACAAGCCGCGGCGATATCCGTCATTTCGTCCATTTTTCCGTTACAGTGCAGGGCTATATCGCACCCGGCGGCAAGGGCATCCTGCACCCGCCGCGCCATATCGCCCTTAAGCGCCTGCATCGACAGGTCATCGGATAACAAGATACCAGTAAAACCGATTTCACGGCGAATAACATCAATAACTTTGGCCGATGTAGTCGCCGGATTTTCGCTGTCTATGTGCGTGTAGACCACATGGGCCGTCATCGCCCACGGCATATGGGCCAGCGCCGCGAAGGGTGCGAAATCTGTTTGTTCCAATTCCGCCAAAGGCGCAGAGACCACGGGTAAGGCCATATGGCTGTCCACATCGGCCCGGCCATGGCCGGGAATGTGCTTGATAACCGGCAGCACACCGCCGTCGAGCAAGCCTTCGCAAGCGGCGCCGGCAAGGGCCGCAATCGTCGCCGGGTCGTTGCCATAGGCGCGATCCCCGATGATCGGGTCGGCACCGGCTTGCGGCACATCGAGAACCGGTGCGCAGTCAACCGTAATGCCCAGGTCCGCAAGTTCGCGAGCGATCAGCCGGGCGTTGAGGCGGACGGCCGTGCGCGCGCTGTCTAAATCCAGGGCGGCGAAGCGGGCGGCGGCGGGCGCATCCCGCCAGTGCGGCGGCTTCAGGCGTTGCACCCGGCCACCTTCCTGGTCGATCAGCACCGGGGCATCGGCCCGCCCGACACTGTCGCGCAGATCATCGACGAGCCGTCGCACTTGATCCGGGTTGTCGCAATTGCGCCCGAACAGAATGAAACCGAAGGCATCGGCATCCTTGAAAAAGCGCCGTTCCTGATCGTCCAGTTGCAGCCCCTGGCAGCCAAAAATCGCCGCCAGCGGCGCGTCCGAACTCACTTTATCCACCCGGTCTGACGATCAGGCAGCCGATCTTGCGCACGGATAGCTGTTCGCACAGGTTTTTGGCCGCCGCTTCGCTGGCCAGCGGTCCGGCCCGCAGCCGGTAGAAGATTCCCTTATCGGCACCCAGGTCGATCTTGATGACGTCCAGGGTCAGCCCCCCCAGCAGATCCTCGTTTTTCTTTTTCAGACGCATCCATTCACTTTCGGCAGTATCCGCAGACCGCACGGCGGCGAGCTGAACCCGATAGACCTTGTCCGTTTCAAAGGATGCAGCGCTCGCCGGTTGGGGCGGTGGTGGTGGCGGTGGTGCGGCCTTTACCGGCGCATCTATCTTGGGAACCGACGCCGGGTTGACGATCGGTTTGGCGACCTGTTTTTTGACCGCGGCGGGTTCGGCGGCCTTGACGACCGGTGCCGGTGGCGCCAGGGGCGTTTCCGGCCTTGGCAACAAGCGTTCGACCCGAAGTTCATCGTCCGATCCCTTGAGGCGCTCGTATATCAGTTTATCGCGGTCGGGGATGGCCATGCCGCCGGGATTGTCGGGACGCACCTTGACCGGGCCGTCGGCGGCGTGAATGACCGGAATTTCACCTTCGCCGCCGCCTGTGAGCATATCGCCGTACAGATACCAGCCGGCAGCGGCGCTTCCGCCGGCCAGCACAAGCAACGTCAAAACCAGGCCGAAACGCCGTTTCGGACGGCTCCTTACGACCGGCTCGAATTCAAGCGCATCGGCGCGATCAGGGATGATGTCTTCATCTAAATCTGATTGGTCTGTAGGACTCATCAGCGCATTTCCTCAAGCGGAACGACTCCAATAACCTCTAACCCCGATGCGATCACGAAAGCCGCCCCCCTGACAAGGGCCAATCTCGCCAACGTCAATTGCGGGTCATCGGGCAGGATAAAACGTAACGAGGCATCTTCGTTACCCTTGTTCCACAATCCGTGCAGCTCACCCGCCAATTCGCCCAGATAATAGGCGACGCGATGGGGTTCGTGGGCCAAGGCGGCGCTTTCGACCAGGCGCGGCCAACCGGCCATCAGTTTGATCAGGGCCAATTCCGACGGCGCCGTGAGTTTTTCGAAGGGCGCCTGGGCCAGCTTTTCCACGCTCAGTTGATCTGCGTCGAAAATGTCGGCGGCGTGACGCAACACCGAAAAGATCCGGGCATGGGCGTACTGAACGTAAAAGACCGGGTTGTCGCGGGATTGTTCAGTAACCTTGGCCAGGTCAAAATCCAGCTGGGCGTCGTTCTTGCGGGTCAACATGATAAACCGCACGACGTCTTTGCCGACCTTGTCGATAACTTCGCGCATGGTAATGAAGGTACCGGCGCGTTTAGACATTTTCACCGGCTTGCCGTCATCCAGCAAATTGACCATCTGGCACAATTTGACATCCAGTTCGCCCACCCCTTCGGTCAGCGCCTTGACCGCCGCCGTCATGCGTTTGACGTAACCGCCATGATCGGCGCCCCAGACATTGATCATGATATTGAAGCCGCGCCGGTGTTTGTCTTCGTGGTTGGCCATGTCGGTGGCGAAATAGGTCCACGAGCCATCCGATTTTTTGACCGGGCGGTCCATATCGTCGCCGAATTGCGATGCCTTGAACAAAGTTTGTTCGCGCGGTTCCCAATCGTCGGGCGTGCGGCCCTTCGGCGGTTCCAGAACCCCTTCATAGATCAAGCCGCGACTGACCAGGCCTGCCATGGCCGCTTCGACACCGCCGCGGGCGACCAGGGCGCGTTCGGATGTAAATTCATCGTGGCGGACGCCCAGGGCATCGAGGTCGCTGCGGATCAGCACCATCATGGCGTCGATGGCGAACAGCGACAGCGGTTCCAGCCAGTCCGCTTCGGGTTTGTCTTGCCATTTGTCACCATCGGCCGTGGCCAGCGCCGCAGCCGTCGGCACCAGGTAATCGCCGGGATACAGCCCGTCGGGCATGTCGCCCACGGCTTCGCCCAGCGCCTGGCGGTAACGGAAATGCAGCGACCGGGCCAGGTTTTCGATCTGCGCCCCGGCGTCGTTGATATAGTATTCCCGCGTCACATCGTAACCGGCCTTGGCGAGCAGCGAGGCCAGCGCATCGCCGACCACGGCGCCGCGCCCATGGCCCACATGCAACGGGCCGGTCGGATTGGCCGAGACGTATTCCACATTGACCTTCTGGGCGGCCCCGACGGTTGACGTGCCATAGGCCGTGCCCGCGCCCAAGACCTCGCCCAGGCGGGCGTGCCAGAAGGCGTCATCGAGCCGGATATTGATAAAGCCGGGGCCGGCGATTTCGGCCGAACTGACCGATGGCAACACGACAATACGTTCGAGCAAACTTAAGGCCAGGTCACGCGGCTTTAACCCCGCCGGTTTGGCCAGCAGCATGGCGGCATTGGTGGTGACGTCGCCATGGGACGCATCGCGCGGCGGTTCCACCCCGATCCGCGAGGTATCGATGCCGCCAGGCAATACGCCGTCGTCGATCAACGACTGGACGACCGCACCAATGGCATGAGCAAAGTGCTCAAACAAGTTCATGAAATTCTCGCCTGTACATCAAACAGTTTCTTGTATTCATCCATGGCGTAGCGGTCGGTCATTCCGGCGATGTAATCGGCCACTGCCTGGGCCGTCACTTCGGTATTGGGACCATCCGTTTTTGCCCGCCATTCACCGGGCAGACATTCGGGTTCGGAGACCAGCAACTGAAACAATTCACGGACCACCCGTTTCGCCTTGGACGACATTCGATTGAGCTTGTAATGCCGGTACATGTTTTCGAACAGGAATTTCTTCAATGCCGCGTCATTTGCCCGCATTTTTTCCGAAAATCCGGCGATGGGGCGATTGTAGCCGCGAATATCTTCGACCGTTTTGGCACCCATATCGGCCAGCCGGGTCGTGGTTTCGGCCAGAATATCGTTGACCATATCGCCGATCATGCGGCGCACCGCCTCGTGGATGGTCCGCGACGGGTCAAGATCGGGATAGGCTTTCCTGACTTCGGCAAACACCGGCCCGGCCAGGGGCACATCGGCTAAATCTTCGACGGTAAACAGGCCGGCGCGCAGGCCATCGTCGATATCGTGGTTATTATAGGCGACATCATCCGATACGGCGGCGATTTGCGCCTCGGGTCCGGCGAAACCGGCTAGGTCCAGATTATCCTTGTCGACGTATTCCGATATACCGCGTGGCAGGTGCTCATTGCCCTGCCCCGGTTGCAGCAACGGCCCGTTGTGTTTGACCACACCTTCCAGGGTTTCCCAGGTCAGGTTCAGGCCATTGAAATCGGCGTAGCGTTCTTCCAGCAGGGTAATAACCCGCAGCGACTGGGCGTTATGGTCGAACCCGCCGAAGGGCGCCAGCATCTCTTTTAAGGCGTCTTCTCCGGCATGACCGAACGGCGGGTGGCCCAAATCGTGGGCCAGGGCCAGGGTTTCCCCCAAATCTTCGTTCAAGTTCAATTCCCGGCATAACGAGCGGGTGATTTGCGAGACTTCCAGGCTGTGGGTCAGGCGGGTGCGGAAAAAATCGCCTTCGTGATTGACGAAGACCTGGGTCTTGTATTCCAGCCGCCGGAAGGCGCCGCAGTGAATAATGCGATCCCGATCCCGCTGGAAACAGGTCCGCGTGGCGCTTTTGGGCTCGTCATACAGACGGCCCCGGCTTTCAGCGGGATGACAGGCGTAGGGCGCCAGGGGCGCGACCGGGGGACGGGGTGACTTCATGGCCCGGAAGATAAAGGTCGAAAGGCTTTTGAGCAACGGAGAACGACAGAAATATGCCCCCGTTCTCTCGCCGCCGCCTTTTCACCCTTTGACAATCGACTAAGGCACACTAAATAGGTATACTATAGAGCCTTCGAGAGGCGACAGCAGATGGAAAAATTCGATGCCAGACACCACGCACAGTACTGATTCGATCAGCATTTCAGAAAACGCCGCCAAGCGAATCGCCGCCTTGGTCACGGCGGAAGAAAAAGACGGCATGCGCCTGCGGGTATCGGTATCCGGTGGCGGATGTTCCGGATTCCAGTATGGCTTCAGCCTGGATGATCAAAAAAAGGACGACGACCTGCTGTTCGAAAAAAGCAGCATCGAAGTGGTTATCGACGAAATGTCCCTAGAATACCTCAAGGGATCGGAACTCGACTATGTCGAAGACCTGATCGGATCCTACTTCGCCATGAAAAACCCCAATGCCTCGTCGACCTGTGGCTGCGGATCATCATTTGCCATCTAGGACGGCGAATATGCTATTGAGAAAAGGTTCGCATTGGCGGGCCTTTTTTTTACATTGGGAACTTCCATGACCAAAATCGCCAGTTGGAACGTCAATTCCGTTAAAGCCAGGTTGGAACACCTGAGCAAATGGCTGACTGATTTCGCCCCCGACATTGTTTTGCTGCAAGAACTTAAATGTATCGAAGAAAATTTCCCAGCCATGGAAATCGAAGACCTGGGCTACAACGTCGCCGTGGTCGGCCAGAAAAGCTATAACGGCGTCGCCATCCTGTCGAAAAGCCCCATCGATGTGGAACTGACCGCCCTGCCCGGCGACGCTGCCGACGAACAGGCCCGCTATGTGGAAGCCTTCACCGGCGGCGTTCGTGTCGCGTCCATCTATCTGCCCAACGGCAACCCCATACCGGGCGAAAAGTTTGACTACAAACTGGCCTGGCTGGAACGCCTGTATAACCACACCAAAGAACTGCTCAAGGGCGAGGATGTTTTTGTGCTGGGCGGTGACTACAACGTCATCCAGCTGGACGGCGACGTCCACGACCCCAGGGCCTTTGCTGATGACGCGCTGTTCCAGCCGGAATCCCGCGCCGCACTGCGAAAAATTATCAACCTGGGGCTGACCGACGCGTTCCGCGCCACCACATCGGAAATCGGCCTCTATTCCTGGTGGGGATACATGGCCGGCGGCTGGGCCAAAGACCACGGCGTGCTGATCGACCATTTGCTGTTAAGCCCCCAGGCGGCGGACAAGCTGGTCACCTGCGACATCGACCGGACCCCGCGCGGTTGGGAAAAACCATCGGACCACACGCCGATCTGGTGTGAGTTGGACCTTTAAATCAGGTCAGGATGATAGGGTTGCCACGGGTGATGACGACGGTGTGTTCGTACTGGGCGACGGGGGCGCCGTCTGCCGTCTTCAGGGTCCAGCCATCGGCATCTTCGAAGATGTCGCCACTGCCGGTGGTCAGGAACGGTTCAATCGCGATGACCATACCTTCTTTCAGCCGTTCCCGGTTTTGCGGATCGAAATAATTGGGAACCGATGGTGCTTCGTGAATGAAACGCCCGACCCCGTGACCGGCCAGGTCGGGGACGACGCTGTATCCGCCAAGCCGCGCCTGCCGTTCGACAACGCGACCGATGGCGTTTATGGGTTGCCCGGCACGCGCCACGAAGACGGCCTTGCGCAAGGCGGTTTTGGTGTCGCGACAGAGTTTCCTGTGGTGGGGGCTGACCGTGCCGACGGCGAAGCTGCCGCCGGTGTCGGCCCAATAGCCATCTTTTTCAGCCGACACATCGATGTTGACCAGTTCCCCTTCGCGCAGCACTCGCGCACCGGGGATGCCATGGGCGGCTTCTTCGCCGACGCTGATGCAAGTCGCACCGGGAAAGTTATAGGCTAGCCTAGGGGCCGAGCGAACACCGGCGCGCGCCAGTTCCTTCTCGCCAATGGCATCCAGTTCCGCCGTGGTGATCCCGGGCCGAACAAAACTTCCCATATGCGCCAGAACATCGCGCACAATCGCGCCGACGTAACGAAGACATTCAAGGTCGTGATCATTTTCGATGGTCATGTTATCCCCCTATTCCTCATCGGTTCCGTCGGCAGCGTTCAGCCACTCCATGGCTGCCTTTCTGGTTTTAAAGGCTCGATATGAATTACTTTTGACAATATTGAACTGTATCGCGGCAGCTTTTCCGTACAAATAACGCCCCATATTGTCGCCCATGACAAAAGCGATCATGCCTTCCCTGGTATCAAGTTCTTTAACAAGCGCCCGATAATCCATTACTTCGCCAAAGCTAATATTCATCTGTTCGGCACTACTGAAATCAGAGATCGTATCAAAGCGCGGTTCGTACTCAGGATCCGCAAACAATTTTTCGTATGCCTGGCGCGCCGCTTCAAAGTTGAATATTCCCGTGATGGACATTTTGATCAGCTTTTTGTCGACATCAATCGTATAGGAAATGCTCATTAGATTTACCTATTCGACTTGGCTGACATCCCTGACCGCGCCCTTGTCGGCGGATGTCGCCAGCGCCGCGTAGGCGCGCAGGGCCGGGCTGACCTTGCGGGCGCGCGGGCCTGGTTTCCAGCCGGCCTTGCCCTTGGCGTCCATGGCGGCCCGGCGAGCGGCCAAGTCTTCATCTGATACTTTAATGTTTACCGAACGTCCCTTGATATCAAAGTCTATTATGTCCCCATCTTCAATAAGGGCGATAGCGCCACCGGCGGCGGCTTCGGGCGAGACGTGACCGACGCTGAGCCCCGACGTGGCGCCCGAGAACCGGCCATCGGTCAACAACGCGCAGTCCTTGCCCAGGCCGAGAGATTTGAGGTAACTGGTCGGGTACAGCATTTCCTGCATGCCCGGCCCGCCCTTGGGGCCTTCATAGCGGATAACCACAACGTCACCGGCCTTGATCTCGCCACCCAGGATGCGCGCGATGGCTTCATCCTGGCTATCCATGACCACGGCTTTACCGGAAAACGAGTAGCAGCTTTCGTCGACACCGGCGGTTTTTACGACGCAGCCGTCGACGGCGATATTGCCGTACAACACGGCCAGGCCGCCTTCGACGCTGTAGGGGTGATCGGTGTCGCGGATGCAACCCGCCGTGCGGTCCAGGTCCAGGCCGTCATACTTTTTCGCCTGGCTGAAGGCTTCCGTGGTGATAACGCCGCCCGGCGCATCCATATAGAAGGCCTTGACCTCATCGGAATTGGTGCGCCCGATGTCGTAACGGTCGATGACATCGCCGATCATGCCGCCGTGGGCGGTCGGCACGTCGCGATGAATAAGCCCGGCCCGGTCCAATTCGCCCATGATGGCGATGATGCCACCGGCCCGGTGGACGTCTTCCATGTGATAATCGGGGTGCGACGGCGCGACCTTGCAGATATTGGGAACCTTGCGGCTCAAACGGTCCATATCTTTCATGGTGAAGTCGCATTCCGCTTCGTGGGCGATGGCGAGCAAATGCAGCACCGTGTTGGTCGATCCGCCCATGGCGATATCCACAGTCATGGCATTTTCGAACCCTTTGACGTTACCCATGGAACGCGGCAGGACGCTTTCGTCATCGTTTTCGTAATAGCGTTTGGTGATATCGACGATCAGCTTTCCGGCCTGATGAAACAACGCTTCGCGGTCGGCATGGGTGGCCACCAGCGAGCCGTTACCCGGCAGCCCCAAACCTAAGGCTTCAACCAGGCAGTTCATGGAATTGGCCGTGAACATGCCCGAACACGAGCCACAGGTCGGACAGCTGGAACGTTCGAATTCCAGCGCGACTTCGTCCGAAACATCGGGATTGGCGCCCTGGATCATGGCGTCGACCAGATTGACCGACTTTTCCTTGCCGTCGACCACCATCTTGCCGGCTTCCATTGGCCCGCCGGAAATGAAGATGGCCGGGATGTTCAGGCGCATGGCGGTCATCAGCATGCCCGGCGTGATCTTGTCGCAGTTGGAAATGCAGACCATGGCGTCGGCACAGTGGGCGTTGACCATGTATTCGACGGAATCGGCGATCAATTCGCGGCTGGGCAGCGAATACAGCATGCCGTCGTGGCCCATGGCGATGCCGTCATCGACGGCGATGGTGTTGAATTCCTTGGCGACGCCGCCGGCGGCTTCGATATCGCGGGCGACCATCTGGCCCAGGTCCTTCAGGTGGACATGGCCCGGCACAAATTGGGTGAAGGAATTGACCACGGCGATGATCGGTTTGCCGAAATCACCATCGGTCATGCCCGTGGCGCGCCACAATCCGCGGGCGCCGGCCATGTTGCGGCCATGAGTGGAGGTTTTTGAGCGAAGTTCGGGCATGGTTCAAATCCTTGAAAAGAGGGATATTGTTACCCGCAACATAAGGTTCCCAAAGCGCCGTTGAAAGCGGTTTTTCAAGCTTCAGTCGGATGATTCTTCTTTGTTGTTCTCGATATTTTCCAGAATTTCCTCCCGCGCCCGGTCAAACTGGCGTTTCAGTTTGCTCTGCAAGGCCTTGGTTTCCGCCTTTAACTCCTTTTCCATGCGCTTGATGCGGCGGGTCAGGTCTTCGACCCGGTAGATGGTTTGCTGGCGCTGGCGGGCCTGATGGCGGCGGAAAAATTTCATCAGCTGCCATTCCCCGACGATGGCCAGCAAGATGATGCCGGTCAGGGTGAAAATGGTGGCGACGATCAGGTAGTGGACCTTGTCAAACGCGAACAGGGTGCCCCAGAAGCCGATGGTCACCAGCGAGGCGGCGACCGTGAACAGTAGCCGTTTGGTTACCACGCCCTTGTCGCGGTGGACATTTTCCGCCGCCATCAAGGCATTGGCGATTTCGAACCGGGCCATGTCCTGCCACTGTTTCAGGTTCATGCCTTCGGCCAGGGTGCGGCCTTCACGGATAAACTGTTCCAGCCGCTTGACCACGAAATCGGCCCGCTGCTCGGGCGTCGGGTCGCTGTTTTCATCGGGCGGCGGGTTGCTGTCCTCGTAATCCGGCACCACCACGGAGGGGCCGGTCGGGGCATCGGGGATCTTTAAAGTGTCGTCGTCCACCAAATTCACGGAAGCTTTCCTGTCGTCTCTGGTAATTCAGCATGGGACCATAGGCGAAAAAATCTAACAAATGGTATCCATCCAACACCGTCATTCCCGCGCCGGCGGGAATCCAGTGATACAAGGTGCTTTAAACCCGGAAACTAACGTTTTTGAAGTCTGGATTCCCGCCTTCGCGGGAATGACGAAACGGTGTTCGTCGCCTTAAAGCCCGTCGATGACGCCTTTCAGCAGTTCGCGAACTTCCATGGCCAATTCACCCAGGGCCGGGTTTTCAATTGCCTGCATGGAAGCCGCGGGGTCGACGGCGGAAACTTCGACGGTGCCGTCATCAAGCTGCTGGACCACCACATTGCACGGCAACATGGTGCCAATCTTGTTTTCGTGTTGCAGCGCCTGATAGGCATAGCCCGGGTTGCACGACCCCAAAATGGTGTACGGATTGATATCCTTGTCGATTTTTTCCTTCATGGCCTTTTGCACATCAATGGTGGTCAGGACGCCAAAGCCCTTTTCCTTTAAGTGCGCGGTCACAGTTTCGATGGCTTCGTCAAACGATTGGGGCACGGCTTTGGTGAAATGATAGGTCATGGTTTGGGGGCTCCTCTGATGCAGATTATGGCCGAAACTGGACAATAAATGGGTTTGTTTTCATATACATGCAAGGGCATTGATCGCAGGACTTGCGAAAACGTCTCCACAGGCCCAAATTAGGTGTATGAAACACAATGAATACAAAATCCGTACCGCAAAATACCGCATCGGCGACGTCGTGCGCCATCGCGTCTATCCGTTCCGTGGCGTCATTTTTGATGTCGATCCACAGTTCGATAACGACGACGAATGGTGGCTGTCGATTCCCGAAGAGATCAGGCCCCACAAGGACCAGCCGTTTTACCACCTGATGGCGGAAAACGAGGAATCCAACTACATCGCCTATGTGTCCGAGCAGAACCTGCTGCCTGACGAAAGCGGCGAACCGGTATCTCACCCCAACGCCGAAGAATTCTTCGAAAGCTTCACCGAAGGCCGCTACATCATGGCCCCGGGGCAAACTAACTAGCCCCGCCCAGCGTTAATATGCTGGCATCAGCGATTTTCCGGTTCTGGCCCCACAGTAAACTTGTATAAACCAAGTATATTCTGACTGGGTGCTGCTCGAGCCTTGCGCCCTGTCATAACGTACCGGGAGAAAAACCATGTCCTTCACGCCCCTTGAAAACGATTACACCGATATCATCGAATCCGACCGCTCTCATGTCTGGCATCATCTGGTCCAGCACAAGAAATTTGAGACGGTCGACCCCACGATCATGGTCGAAGGCAAGGGAATGCGTGTGTGGAACGCCGCAGGACGTCAGCATCTCGATGCCGTTTCCGGCGGGGTGTGGACGGTGAATGTCGGGTACGGCCGCGAATCGATTGCCAACGCGGTGCGCGACCAGCTGGTGAAGCTTAATTATTTTGCGCAATCCGCCGGCAGCATACCGGGCGCCCAATTCGCCAAAGGCCTGATTGCCAAAATGCCAGGAATGAGCCGGGTCTATTATTCCAATTCGGGTTCCGAAGCCAACGAAAAGGCCTACAAGATTGTGCGCCAGATTTCGCACAACAAATATGGCGGCAAGAAAAGCAAGATCCTGTACCGCGACCGCGACTATCACGGCACCACGATCACCGCGCTTTCTTCTGGTGGCCAGGGCGAACGCAAACAACAATACGGCCCCTTCACGCCGGGTTTTGTGGAAGTCCCGCATTGCCTGGAATATCGTTCCCAATGGGGCGACGTCGATGACTATGGCGTCCGCGCGGCAAACGCCATCGAAGAAATCATCCTGAAAGAAGGCGCCGACACAGTAGGCGGCCTTATCTTAGAGCCGATCACCGCCGGCGGCGGCGTTATTGTACCGCCCCAGGGGTATTGGGATCGTGTTCAGGAAATTTGCAAAAAGTACGAAATCCTGTTGATCATCGACGAAGTCGTCTGTGGCATGGGCCGCACCGGCAGCTGGTTCGGCTATCAACATTACGGCGTCCAGCCGGATATGGTGACCATGGCCAAGGGGGTCGCTTCGGGTTATGCGGCGATTTCCTGCACAGTAACGACAGAGGCCGTTTTCAACGAGTTCAAATCGGACCCGGATGATCCCATGAACTATTTCCGCGATATTTCAACCTTCGGCGGATGCACCGCCGGTCCGGCAGCCGCACTTGAAAACATGCGCATTCTCGAAGACGAAAAGCTGCTCGAGAACTGCACGCAAATGGGTGAATACGTTCTCGAAGGTCTGGAAGGCCTGAAAGCCAAACACCCGATCATCGGTGACGTTCGCGGCAAGGGATTATTCTGCGGCGCCGAACTGGTCGCCGATCGCGAGTCAAAAGAACCCGTCAATGAGAGCATCGCCCAGGCGATTGTCGCCGATTGCATGAGCAATTCGGCCGTCATTGTCGGGGCGACCAATCGTTCGATAACCGGCATGAACAACACATTATGCCTAAGCCCGGCGCTGATCTGCACCAAAACGGATATCGACGAAATCATCACGGCGATAGACGGTGCGATCACGCGAACAGTCGCGAATGTGTAGCGCCTGACGCTATCCCCTCCGTCATTCCCGACCTGATCGGGAATCCAGTCTTTCTGTTTGGCTGGATTCCCGGTTCTCGCTTTCGCTCGCCCGAATATGACGACAAAGCATGACTATTTCCGGTGCTTCTCCATCCACTCACGGGCAAGTTTCTTTGCGGTTTCGATCTGGGCGGGAGACATTTCAGGGGCGGCTTCATCAAGCCCCTTTTTTGCCAGCTTCTCTCCCTCTGAGGCTGCAATGGTCCACCACATATAAGCACTAATGTAATCTTGTGGAACTCCATTGCCCTCTTCATACATCGCACCTACCATGGTCTGGGCTTTGACATGTCCTTGTCAGGATTGCTAATGCCGGGATGCCCTTTCCTGAGCCGGTAGGCAAATGCCAATTCGACTTGAGCTTCAATACTTCCCTGTTCTGCGGCAAGGTTACCGGATTGAATTTCCCAGCGTGTCGTCGCTGGCGGTATTACACGCAGAGCCAGTTTCTCTTATCCCCGAAGCGGGATATACGTTTTCTGATGATGCGCTCCACATTATCGGTGATTTGGCGGCTCCGAGTGGATTAGGCCCAGTCCAATTTATTAAATGGATTGCATCTGGTCGTAGCCCCTCGCATTACCGGATATTACTCTTCCTCGACAGGTCTTATCACATGGCCCATCACATCTGGGCTATCCGTGAGACGTGGGACGAAATCGCCATGACCTCTTATCTTGGACCTAAATCTCATGTGAATGTTGCCGAGAACCCGCCTCCCGCTGGTCTCTTGTATGTGGCCGACGTACCAACTTTCGCTGCTCTTGCCCAGCGATCACCATTCTTAGGGCAGCTTCTTCCTATATCCTTCTTTAGCAGCTTTGGCGTGATGCCGGGGTGCTGCAAGCTAGATTTCAAATCACCCCTTGGTTCGTTTAGTGGGTCGACTTTTCTAATTGCACGGTGTCCTTCTCTCTTGGTGCTTCAACACCTTCACTTTCCTCCATTTCCACCTGTTCAGCCTTGCCAAGGAAGTAAGCCCAGATCGCATCATCAAGTGGGCCATCCGCTACCTTCACGAGTATCCCGCACCCTGAATTCCTCGTCAATATGGCCTGCTTTCCCCCGTCATTCCCGACCTGATCGAGTAACCAGTCTTGCTGTTTGGCTGGATTCCCGGTTCTCGCTTTCGCTCGCCCGAATATGACGATTCTTAATCTAGACGAAATTGACGAAGCGTCATGATTTTGGCCCAATCAATCCAGCAGGCCTGTCGGGTATTGAGAATTTTCGTATCTTTCCGCTATCAATATCCATGAGAAAGAACTCCGTGTCTCCATTGCGTTCTTTGTCGAAAGCATATGCAACCTTGCGTCCGTCGGCAGATAGAGCAAATCCGGTCAGGTAAGATTCTGCCTTGGTCAAACGTCGAATTTTCCCCTTGGATTTAAGTATATCGCTGCTTCCCTCCCACAAAAACAGATCGTAGTTGAAGTTCCCATTGGCACCATCCATTTCGTTGGTTCTGGCACTGAATACGATCCGCTTCCCATCCCTTGATATCCTTGGGCTATGCGCCAAAGGCATTTCATTCAATATTGATTTGCTCTGCAGGTTTTCAATGTTTTGAGCAATAGACTTGCCAAATTTTTTTCCCTGGAAATAGAAAAGCACATGCTTGCCATCAGGCATGAAAAGCGGATTGCTGTAAGAATAGACATAGAAGGAAATGATTTTCCTTTCTCGTTTCGTAAGCAGGTCGAACACACAGATATTTCTATTCTTTAATCGCCGCACATTGCCCTTGTAAGGCGTCCAATAGCGCTCTGTTAGACCTTCGGCACACTGATAGGTGAGTTTATTTCCATCGTTTGAAAATGCCGGTGTGGATCGATATCCCCTCCCTTTGGTCACTTCCCGAAATCCGCTTCCGTCCGCGTCTATGACGGCTATCTGTCGGTCGTCGCTTTCTGGTACGGCAATGGAAAAGGCTAAATGTCGACCATCGGAGGAAAAGCGAGGCGTATTCCAATCGCGGTGTGACGTATTTCGATAGAGATGAACTTTATTGGTTTCGAAGCTGTACGAAGCAATCGTGCAGGGACTTTCTTTATATCCGCACCAATCACTTACGACAGTATTTCCATCGGGTGACAGAGATAAATAGGTATATCCAGAACGGCTATATCGACCACATCCCCCTAAAATAAGAGTGCATGCAACGAGTACTACAAAAGAATGCAAACGATTCATTTACGAAACTCGGTTCGATTCAAGATAACCTTAAAATAGATCAAGAAAATGGAAAGATCAATTTCGAGTTGAGACGTTGGGGCGCTGGGTATGAGGCGGGTTCACGAATAAATTGGAAAGCGTGAACAGAGCGCGCCACAGCGATCACGGGCCTGGGACGCGGCATTTGGCCCATCGCCGGATGCCTCTGCCAAAATCAAATCGGCGATGATGTTTCCGAGCTCTGCAAATTCATCCTCCTTCAACCCCCGCGTCGTCGCGGCGCCCGAGCCCAGGCGCAGTCCGACCCAATCGACGGGCTTTGGATTATCGAAGGGAATCGGGTTCTTGTTCGAGGTAATGCCGACGTTTTCAAGAACGCTTTCGACGAGCTGGCCGGTCAGGCCCTGGGCCGACAAATCCAGCAAAACCACATGGGTATCGGTTCCGCCGGAGACGATTTGGATGCCGCGGCCCATCAGGGTTTCGGCAAGCCGCCGCGCATTCGCCCGGACTTGAGCGGCGTAGATTTTGAATTCCGGTTTCAGTGCTTCACCCAGGCAGACCGCCTTTGCGGCGATGACCTGGGTATGGATACTTCCCTGGACGCCCGGAAATACGGCGGACTGGAGCTTGCGCTGCATATCCGCATCATTGGATAGAATGACGCCGCCGCGGGGTCCGCGCAGGGTTTTGGTTGTCGTACAGGTCACGATATCGGCATGGGGAAATGGCGAAGGATGAACGCCGCCGGCCACCAGTCCGGCAAAATGGGCCATATCGACATGAAAAATGGCCCCGGCCTGCCGCGCTATGTTGCCCATTCGCTGAAAATCAAATTCGCGGGGATAGGCCGACCCACCGGCGATCAGCATTTTCGGGCAGATCTCCAATGCCAGCTTTTCGACTTCGTCGTAATCGATCAGGCCGCTTTGCCGGTCGACGCCGTAATGATGGGCATCGAACCAGCGCCCCGAAAGATTGGCGCCCAGTCCGTGACTTAAGTGCCCGCCCGCCGCAAGATCGAGGCTAAGGATTTTGTCGCCCGGTTTAAGGTAGGCGAAAAAAACCGCCAGATTGGCCTGCGAGCCGGAATGAGGCTGAACATTGGCGTAAGAGCAGCCGAACAGTTCCTTGGCGCGATCAATCGCCGCCTGCTCTGCGATATCGGCGAATTTGCCGCCGCTGTGAAAACGCGCACCGGGATAACCCTCGAGCGTTTTATTGGCTATTTCATGGCCCAGAGCGTCAAGCACGGCCCGGCTGACCATATTTTCAGACGCGATAAGTTCGATTTGGTTTTGCTGACGCTTTTTTTCATCGCCAAGGGCTTGCGCGATCAGGGCATCGGTTTCGCCAATCGACGTCTCAAAATGCGCACTCATCGGCGGTATTTCCCTTGCTTAAAGCGCCTTCAGTCGTTCCAACGCTTCATTTTCTTTTGTCAATGTCGCCGCCGCTACGTCCCGGCGTTCGCGTTCGGTTTCGACGACTTCCGGCGGGGCTTTGTCGGTGAATTTTTTGTTGGCCAGCTTGTTTTCGTGCTTGGCGATATCGGCGTCCAGCTTGGCAATATTTTTTTCCAGCCGGGCGCGTTCAGTGGCGACGTCGATGGTTCCTGCCAGCGGCAGGACGAAGGTCGCTTCATCAACCACAATCTGGACAGCCCCTTCGGCCTGAACGGTATCGGTCATGGAAATATCGGTGACCCTGGCGAGCTGTGAGATCAGCTGTTTGTGAGTCGTAATCCGAGCCGTCGTCGTTTCATCGGCGTCTTTACAGAATATTTCGAACTTGGCACCCGGCGGCACGTTGTTTTCCGAACGGGCCGAGCGAATATCGGTGATCAGCCGCACCACCCAGTCCATTTCAGCCTCGACCTCGGCATTTATCAGCGTCAAATCTTCTTTGGGCCACGGTGCCGTAATCAGCATGGCATCGGGGTCGCCCGACAGGTCCTGCCACAGCTCTTCAGTGATAAACGGCATGACCGGATGCAGCAGGTGCAGGACTTGGCCCAGCACCCAGGCGGTGGCGGCGCGGGTTTCTGCTTTTGCTTCTTCGTCGTCGCCCTGGAAAACCGGCTTGGCGAATTCCAGGTGCCAATCGCAGAAAGTGCCCCATGTGAATTGATAGAGCGCCAACGCGGCCTCGTTAAATCGGTAGGACTCGATAGCATGGGCCGTTTCGCCAGCCGCCACGGTGAGCTTGCCGACGATCCATTTGTTAAGGGTCAGCTTGCAGGCTGCCGGGGCAAACGCGGGATCGAGCTTGCATTCGTTCATTTCGGCAAAGCGCGCCGCGTTCCACAATTTGGTGCAGAAGTTGCGATAGCCTTCGACCCGGGATTCCGACATCTTGACGTCCCTCCCTTGCGCGGCAAACGCCGTTAAGGTAAAGCGCAAGGCATCGGCGCCGAACTTGTCGATCAGGTCCAGCGGGTCCATGACGTTGCCCTTGGACTTGGACATCTTCTGGCCTTTTTCGTCGCGCACCAGGGCGTGGATATAGACCGTGTGGAACGGCACTTCGTCCATGAAATGCAGGCCCATCATCATCATCCGGGCGACCCAGAAGAAAATGATATCGAAGCCGGTGACCAGCACATCGGTCTTGTAATAACGGTCGACCTCGGGTGTTTTTTCGGGCCAGCCGAGGGTCGAAAACGGCCACAGCGCCGAGGAGAACCAGGTGTCGAGAACGTCCGGGTCGCGGACCAGTTCTTTGGTCTCGCCGTAATGGATGTCGGCGGCGGCCTGGGCCGCGTCTTCATCCATTTCGACGAAGATTTCGCCATCCGGGCCATACCACGCCGGGATTTGATGCCCCCACCAGATTTGCCGCGAGATGCACCACGGCTGGATGTTGCGCATCCATTCGAAATAGGTTTTTTCCCAGTTCGCCGGGACAAATTTAGTCTTGCCCTGTTCGACCGCCGCAATCGCCGGTTTCGCCATGGTCGCGGCATCGACGAACCACTGATCGGTCAACCAGGGTTCGATCACGACGCCGGAGCGGTCGCCGTAGGGCACGGTCATCAGGTTGTCTTCGATTTTTTCGAGCAGCCCCAGGCCTTCGATTTCCTTGACCACGGCGTCCCTGGCTTCGAAACGGTCGAGCCCCTGGTAGTGTTCGGGGGCGTTTTCGTTGATGCAGGCGTTACGGTCGAGAATATTGATAACGTCCAGGTCCTGCCTACGACCGACTTCGAAATCGTTGAAATCGTGGGCCGGGGTGATCTTGACCGCGCCCGAGCCTTTTTCCGGATCGGCGTATTCATCGGCGACGATCGGAATTTTGCGACCCACGATGGGCAAGATACAAAACTTGCCGATCAAATCCTTATAGCGTTCATCATCGGGATGAACGGCGACTCCAGTATCGCCCAGCATGGTTTCGGGCCGCGTCGTGCCGACTGTGATGAAGGTATTGTCTTCACCTTCGACCGGGTATTTGAAATACCACATCTTGCCGTTGATTTCGCGCTGTTCGACTTCCAGGTCGGAAATCGCCGTGTGCATCATGGGATCCCAATTGACCAGCCGCTGATCGCGATAAATAAGTTTCTGCTTGTGCAGATCGACAAACACCTTGCGCACCGCCGCCGATAGGCCGTCATCCATGGTGAAGCGTTCGCGGGACCAATCGCACGATGCCCCCAGGCGTCTAAGCTGGCTGGTGATGGTGCCGCCAGACTCCGCCTTCCATTCCCAGACCTTTTCGATGAATTTGTCACGGCCCAGGTCGTGGCGGCTCATGTTTCCGGCTTCAAGCTGGCGTTCAACCAGGATTTGGGTGGCGATGCCGGCGTGGTCGGTGCCCGGTTGCCACAGCACATCAAGCCCCTTCATGCGGTGATAGCGGATCAGGATATCCTGCAACGTGTTGTTCAGCGCGTGGCCCATGTGCAGGGAACCGGTAACATTGGGCGGCGGAATGACGATGGTATAGGTCTCGGCATCAGGCCGGGTGCCGCTCGCAAAGGCGCCGTTTTCTTCCCAGGCCTTGTAATGTTTATCTTCGACCCCGGCGGGGTTATAGGTCTTGTCCAGCATGCTCAGGGCTCATTCCGTATGTGTGTCTTGCAAGAAGGCGTAGGGAATACCATTGCGACGGGTGCGAAGAAACAAAAAAACCGGATGACCTTTCGATCATCCGGTTTTTTAGCGCATTCTTTTTGGCTCTAGTCGTCCAGACTTTCGGCCCGGTTGACCATTTTGTCGATTTCCTTCTTGACCAGGCGTTCAATCAGGAACGGCAAGTTACGGTCCAGCCATTCCCGCAACAGCGGCCTGAGCATTTCGCGCACCATGCTTTCCAGGGTCAGGTCCTTGTTGCCTAGGCCCATTTCGCGTTGGTCGAGAATGGCGCGCGCCAGATCCGACAAAACATCGGTCGATGCTTGCGCCGTGCGCCCCGAAACCAGGGATTCAGGCGGGGCGATCATCGCTTCGGTCAATTCCAGGACATCATCGGGTGCGATGGCAGCCGGTGCCGGTGCTGGCGGCGGCGGAGATGCCTGTGCAGCCGGAGGCGGCGGAGGCGGAGGTGGCGGCGCGGCGGCTACGACCGGCTCAGGAACGGGCTCTGGTTCCGGATCGGGTTCCGGATCCATATCTTCCATATCGATTTCAATTTCTTCTGGCTCGGGCTCGGGCTCCGGATCTTCCATAGCCGCAGCCATGTCCATTTCTTCTTCGGGCTCGTCCATGGCCGCAGCCATGTCCATTTCTTCTTCAGGCTCGTCCATGGCCGCAGCCATGTCCATTTCTTCTTCAGGTTCCGGTTCAGCCGCGGGGGCTTCGTCGCCACCCTCATCCTCGGCCTCCTCTTCGGACAATATCCGGCGAATGGAGGCGAGAATATCCTCCATCGAGGGCTCAGCGCCTTCGCCTTCCGTGCCTGTATCTTCCTGGCCGTCTTCTTCGCTCATATGAAACGCACCCGCTAGAATCCCCTGTTGATTCCATTCAAGGTTAATTCAGAACCTCATGGAACGCCAACCGTTTATGGACGGCAATTAATTATCAATGATAATCGGAAAAAGTTCTTTATTTTCCGTTACTTCCACCAGAATTAACTTTATTTTTCGATTTTCGCCTCGCCACCAAACCACTGCGACCGGACCTGGCCCAGGTAGTTTTCCGAATCATAGAGGTCGACCGCCAGGCCCAGATTCTTCGCCGTGAGTTCGCCGACGGCGCTTTTCAAATTGAATCTGGCGACGATCTCATCCCGTTCGGCGCTGACGATACTGACCTTGGCGTCGAGCAATTCCTGTTCGGCGTCAAGAACATCAAGCACTGTGCGCGAGCCAACGGCGGCTTCGCGTTGAACCCCTTCGAGAGCAACTTCGGCGGCCCTGATTTGGGCCTTGAAGGATTCGATACGGGCACGGCTGGTTTGCAGGCCTTCCCACGCCTGGGTCGCCGTTTCGGTGGCATCGCGCCGGGCCTTTTCAACCAGTCGCCGATATCTGTCGGCAGTTTGGCGGGCCTGGCGCAGCTGTGAATATACGGAACCCGACTGATAAAGCGGTACCAACAGCGTGACCTTCGCCGAATAGCTATCGGCCCGGGTGCTTTCGCCCGAACTGTTCAGCGACCTGCTGGCGGTGCCGGCAAAATCGACGGACGGCAGCAATTTGCCCCTAACCCCGGAAATGCTGTCAATCGCAGCCCGTTCCGTATATTCGGCGCTGATCACGCCCGGGTTTTTATCGACGGCGATACTGATCGCCGATTCCACATCGGTGGGCAGGTCTTGCAGGGCCGTCGGGGCGACAAGGTTTTCGGGGAATTTGCCAATAACATTGCGATACGCGGCACGGGCGGCGGCGATATTCCCTTCCGCCTGAATGCGGTCTGCCGTGGCCTTGGCCAACCGGGCTTCGGCCTGATGGACATCGGTACGGGTGATTTCACCGACTTCGAAACGATCCCGGGTGGCTTCCAACTGGCGGCCCAGGACCTGTTCGTTGTGGATGTTCAGGGACAAAATGGCTTCGGCCTGATAGACGCTGGTATAAGCGCTAACGGCACCAAGCAGCACCGTCTGTTCGGAACTGTGCAAGGTAGCCCGTTGCGCCACGACGGTATTTTCCGCTTCGCTGATGGCCGCCGGCACCTGACCGCCATTATACATCGACTGGCTCAGGGTCAGGCTGCCGACATGCGGGCGGCGCTGCTGATGGGCGTTGGTCGCCGTCGAACTATAGGTTTCCGTTCTTGCCGTTGACAGGCTCGCCGACAGTGATGGCCGCCAGCCCGAAATGGCCTGGGGCACGCCTTCGTCGATGGACCGCAAATAAGCCCGGCCCGCCAGCAATGTCGGATTGGACGAATACGCCGCCGCCAGCGCTTCTTCAAGCGTCTCGGCTTTCAAATCCTGCGCCGCACCGCCGGCAACAACAAGACCACCGGCAACAAGGCTGGAGAAAACAAAAATTTGCAGTTGGTGGGCAAACGCGCGCATCAATAAAATTCCTAAAAAAACGCCTAGCTAGAATGAAAACGATGGGGGCCGATCAAAACCGGCCAACAGCGGTGTTCCCGCATCAAATACGACCCGCGACGAATACACGCCGTTGTTCTTGGTTTCCAGGGTCGCCTTGCCCATGGGGCCGACGCCGACAATGGCGACCAGGCGCCCGCCTTCCGCCAGTTGCCCGGATATCGTCGCCGGAATTTCGGCGACGGCGCCATTAAAGACAATCACATCATACGGCGCCTGGCGGGCAAAACCCTGCCCCAGTTCGCCTTCGACCACGGCGACGGTATCAATGCCCAGGTTGGCCATGATATCGGATGCCCGTTCGGCCAGATCGGTATCGCTTTCCAGGGCCACGACCGTGCTCGCCAGATAGGACAGGACGGCGGCTTCGTAGCCACTGCCGCAGCCGACCAGCAGGGCGACGTCGTCTTCCTGTATTTCGGCCGCTTGCAGCAGTCGCGCCAGGATCATCGCTTCCATCATGTAGCGACCGGCCCCGATGGGGATCGCTTCATCGACATAGGCGACCCCGGCCAGGGGTTGCGGCGTGAAGGCTTCACGCGGTAAATCGGCAATGGCTTCAAGGATATAGGGATCCGTTACCCGGTTGGGACGGACTTGGCTTTCCACCATGTTGTGACGGGCGACGGCAAAATCCACGGGTGGCTCCTATGGTCAGCAGAATCAGCTTCAATATATAGGCCAAGCGGGGCCAAATGAACAGGGGGCATCGTTAAGGCAAACCGACATACAGGCCCCCGTTTCCGGGGCTGGCAGTGGCCGCAGGCGGTGCCGGGAAAAGTCGGCGTTTTGCAGCTTTTCACCACTTGACCGGGGGTATGACAAAGTTTAAGTTCGCCAACCTCTGCTATCGGGCGCGGTGGCGGAGTGGTTACGCAGCGGCCTGCAAAGCCGTGAACACCGGTTCGAATCCGGTCCGCGCCTCCACTACCCCTAAGACGGGGCACTGATCCGGCATAGCTCAGTTGGTAGAGCAGCTGACTGTTAATCAGCTTGTCGCAGGTTCGAGTCCTGCTGCCGGAGCCAATTACACAGGAAAACCGGGCCTTAGTGCCCGGTTTTCTTCTTCTACCCACATCCTTACCCACATCAATACTTTTGCATGACCTCTTATCGAGGCTCAATTAACGCTTCCGGGTCCTACCGTTGATAAACTGGTCTCGACCACCCACCTGCCCCCCTATCCCGATCACCACCCTTATATCTCTACCTATTACTCTTCTAGCCTCTCACAGAGGGCAAAATTCAGAATGGGGCAGGTTGAAAAAATAAAAATAAAATTCTGAGATGGGCAGGGCGTCGTTCATGACGACACTACGGCCACCTTCTGAGCGTTAACAGACACCAAACAAGAAGGTGAAATAAAATGAAAATTATCGATAGAGGATTAGCAAAACCAGACGACCCTATCTACAAGTCTGGCCCCGTTATCGGCGGGGTACGTTTCTATAACCCGCCTAAAGGCCCAAAGCCGGAAAAGGCTGCCCTGATCGGTACGATCACAAGTTCTCTTAAGAAGAACCAGAAGTTACAGCTTGTCGGGTTTGGCACGTTCACAGTTGCGAAACGGGCAGGACGAAAAGGCCGTAATCCCCGGACGGGCGAGGCAATTCGCATCAAGGCTTCAAAGTCAGTGCGCTTTAAGGCGGGACAGACGCTTAAGCGTTCAGTTTAACTGATGTCTTAATGGCTCGTGGCGGTGCTGCCCGATAACTTTGTGGAAGTTGCCGAGCGTTAATCCCCAACCCCATTTATCTTGGCCTTCATCACCAATGAAGGTCGGAAGATAACCACCGTGCGCGGCGTGATCGGCGCCTCTTCGCCAGTAGTGACGTTGCGGCCTGTCCGTGCCTTTTTGTGTTTAGTATAGAAGCTGGCGAAGTTGCTGATCTTGACTTTCTCACCTGCCACCAGCGCGTTGGTGATCTCGTTCAGGACGCCTTCAAGGAGGTCGGTGCAGTCTGTTTGTGACAGGCCAACTGCCTTGTGCAGTGCGCCGACAAGGTCCGTGCGGGTGATTGTTCTGTTTGTCATGGCGGGAGCATAACAGGATCGGAATTGCGCGACAATGGGCTACGGTGGCCAGCTATATAAACTTTGGCTGGCCAATGTTCGGATACCCGCACCGCCAAAACCCGCGTCTTCGATCAGCGTTTCAAGAAAATCCACGAACTCGACGGCGCTGATGTCACCGCCGTGCGTGGTCCACAAGGACGCGCCATAGCGGCCAAGATTTAGGCGGGCGGCGTCGTGTTTTGAACGACCCTTCCTTTGGCTGTTAACTGCTAGGTCAATGCGCAGTTGCAGGTCCCTTAACGGGCTGCTTAAAGGAGTATCCACCGTCATGTCCCAGAGACTAGATCGGGCTTCAAGAGATAGTTTGCGAAGAGCTTTACCAAGTTGCTCTAACTCACGCTTCACCTTACTGGGATGTTTGTTAAATTGCCTAATTCTGTCGCTTCGCAGGACATCTTCGACAATCTCTCTCACCCCCCTCTCAAAGGCTTTGTGCTCTTTATCGGGGCAAAGACCGTAGTATTCCTCTTTGCGTTCGTCGGTCATTGGCCTGATCCTCGGATAGGTACGACCTTGTCGCTGCTATCCTGCACGGTCAAACAGAAGGTGGCCCAATCGGCCATAATCCGCACCCGCTTCTCAAACAGATCACCTCGCCTGTACGCTGCTTCTACCCTGTCACCGACTGCGTGGGCCAACGCCATCTCGGCTACTTCATTTGGGTACGCAGTCCGCTCTGCCGCCCAGTCTCGGAAAGTTGAACGGAACCCGTGGGCCGTGATGCCTCCCCATTTCATTCGCTTGAGGAACTGAAGAAATACCATGTTGCTAAACGGTTTGCCGGGACGGGCACCGGGAAAGACGAACTCAGAGACAACCACCTCTTTCATCTTCTCAAGAACGGTCATGGCCGCCGGTGACAGCGGAACCCGGTGTTCCTTGTCCATCTTGGTCCGCTCTTCAGGCACCACCCAAATCTTCTTCTCTATATCAATCTCGCTCCACTTGGCATTGATGACTTCTGACGTTCTGGTGGCCGTTAAAATTAGAAACTCGAATGCAAGGGCACCGGTGGCATCATGGCTCCGTAGCTTGGCCATGAATGCACCCATATCGGTATACGGGAGCGCCGCACGATGAACCACCTTAGTTACCTTGGACGGCTTGGCTAAAATCTTATCAAGATGCCCTTTCCACCGGGCGGGGTTCTCGCCTTCACAGTATTTCTGTGCCTTTGCCCAATCCAGCACAGCCTCAATCCGATTACGCACACGGGTAGCTGTTTCAGTCTTCTTGCCCCATATGGGCTTGAGGATATCTAGAACCAGAGCCGTATCGACTGCCTGAACCGACAAGTCGCCAATGACCGGATGGGCGTACCGACTGAGCGTACTGCGCCACAGGGCGGCTTGTTTCGGGCTTTTCCATTCAAGTTCTCGGTCCGCAATGTAGGCGTCGGAGCATTCTCGAAAAGTCTTAACCTTGGCCGTCTCCGCCTTCCTTTTCTGGATTTCCGCCTTACGTGCATCAATTGGGTCTATGCCGTCGCGGACAAGTTTGCGGCAATTCTCAGCCCCCAATCGAGCCTCTGCCAGCGATATGGTGTGGATCGGACCAAGCCCCATCTCGCGAGACCGGCCATCTAAAGTGAAGCGGAATAGCCATGCTTTCGTCCCGAATTTGCTGACTTGAAGGTACAGGCCGCCGCCGTCTGAGTATCTGCCCGTCTTGCTAAGAGAGGACACTGTTCGCGGCGTCAGGCGGTTTATACTTCGGACCATTTTGTCTCTACCCACACTCTGCTACCCATAAATCTACCCACATTATAAAACCGGATTTTGGCGAATGCAAGCGAACACCAACAAACAGGTAATTTTCTAAAACACTATTATAGCTGTGTTATTTACGGTTACCTGCGGACAGAGAAATACATGATGTTGTCTCCTGCTGCCGGAGCCAATTAGAAGACCCTGACAAGTCAATCGCTTGTCAGGGTTTTTTTTGTTTAGCCAGACCAAAACGCCAGAATATATTAGTAGTTCTCGGCTTATCTATAAGCGCCTATACTGTTTTTGCTGACTGGAAACGGCTAACGGGGAAGAAAACCAATGACCAAAACGGTGTTCATGATTCATGGTATGTGGGGCACCGGGGATCAGTGGTCCAATTACCGGGCGTTTTTCGAATCCAAGGGCTATCAGGTCGTTACCCCGACCCTGCGCCACCATGTTGTCGGCCAACCACCCGACCCGGCACTGGGGCGCCTGGGCTTGGAAGATTACACCGACGATCTGGAACAGGAAATCAGGGCGCTGTCCGAAGAGCCCATTCTTATTGGCCATTCCATGGGCGGCTTACTGGTGCAAAAACTGTTAGCACGCGGGATCGGCAAGGCGGGAATCTGCTTAACCCCGGCGGCGCCGCGCGGCATCATCGCGCTGACCCCCAGCGTTATCAAATCCTTCCGTCGCATCCTGATGACCTGGGGTTTCTGGCGCAAACCGACGTATCCGACCTTCGAAGAAGCCTGGTATTCTGTCTATAACCTGCTGGGGGAGGCCGAGGCCCGCGCCGAATATGCGCGCCTGACCCACGAATCGGGATGGGTGACGTATGAAATCGCCTTCTCCCTGATCGACGGAAACAGGGCCGCCGAAGTCGACACCAACAAAATCAAGTGTCCAATGCTGGTGGTCGGCTGCGCCAAAGACCGCATTACACCGGCTTCGGTAATCCGCAAGATTGCCGCCAAATATAAAGAAAAATGCCAGTACAAGGAATTCCCAAACCACGCCCACTGGGTCCTTGGTGGCGAAGGCTGGGAAGAAGTCGCCGGGTACTGCCACGAATGGATCGAGAACAAGGTGACAATCGAAAGCCAGTGAGGTCGCCGCCGTGCCTGCAACCCTAAAAAAAACCGCCGGCCCCTCGCCCGATGTTAAGGGCGAGGAATTGCTGCTGGCGCAAACCGAAATCAGGCACTTGAGGCAAACCATCGGCGTCTTGCGCGACGAACTTGAAGGCGCGCATTTCCAGAAAGACAAATCGGAACAAAAAGCCGTCTCGCAGTTTCACGACGAGGCGCACCAGCTTAAAAATACCATCGCCAAATTACGGGATGAACTTGAATTTTCCCGTACCCAGAAAGATGAAGAATTACAAAGCGTGGCAGCGGCGGCCAATAGCGAAATGAACCTGCTGAAGGAAACCGTACAGGCCCTTCGCGATGCCCTGGACAAAATCAAGATGAACAGCGAACTTTACCTGCAGGATTTGCACACCCGTACGCGCGCCGAAATTAATCAGCTTCAGGAAACCATCAAGACCCTGCGCGGGCGCGTGGAAACCCTGGAGACCGCAAAAGCGGTGCCGAAAAGTCAGAAGAAGCAGCCGTGATGGCGAAGAAACCGGCAGCAAAAGCGAAAGTCCCTGTCAGCGCCGAAACCAGGCGCATGGAACAGGCGGAACTGCTGCTGAGCGTTTCGCGCAAGGTCGCCGCAATTGAATCCCTGGACGAGGTTCTTTCCGTGTTGATGGAAATGACCACGTGGGAACTGGGCACCGAACGCTCCTCGCTGTTTCTCAACGACGCCCAAACCGGCGAGCTTTATTCCCGCGTCGCCCAGGGCACCTTTCAGCGCGAAATCCGCATTTTGAATGACTCAGGTATTGCCGGGCATGTCTTTTCCACTGGCGTAGGCGTGATCATTCACGATGTCTATAAACACAAAAAGTTCGACAAATCGGTCGATGAACAAACGGGCTACCGCACCCGAAACATGATCTGCGTGCCGATCAAAACCGTGAAGGGCGATGTCATCGGCGTCGCCCAGTCGCTGAACAAGAAAAAAGGCCGCTTCACCAAGTCCGATATCAAGTTGCTGGAAGCCATGACGACCCAGGCGTCAATCGCCCTGCAAAGCACCCAGTTCGTCGAAAAGATGAAAATAAACCGCAAGACCGAGCTCGAATTTCTCGACATCGTTTCCGACGTCACATCGGAAATTGATCTGGGTGTGATGCTGGCCAAAGTCATGAGCGAAGCGACCCGGATGCTGCATGCCGATCGTTCGACCCTGTTTTTGAACGATGAAAAAACCAACGAGCTGTTTTCCCGCGTCGCCATGGGCGACGCCATCGGAGAAATCAGGCTGCCCAACCACGTCGGCATCGCCGGGGCGGTTTTCACCAGCGGCACATCGGTCAACATTCCCCATGCTTACGCCGATTTGCGTTTCAATCCGGCATTCGACAAACAAACCGGCTTTTTCACCCGCTCGATCCTGTGTGTGCCGGTGGTCAATAAAACCGGCAAGACTATCGGCGTCACCCAGGTCCTGAACAAACAGGGCGGTCCGTTCACCGACGAAGACAAACAACGCCTCAAGGCCTTCACCGCACAGGTCGCCATCGGGCTCGAAAACGCCAAGTTATTCGACGACGTGCAAAACATGAAGAACTACAACGAAAGCATGCTGGAAAGTATGTCCAACGCGGTCATTACCACCGATGAAGTCGGCAAGATCGTCACCTGCAACGCCGCCGGCCACAGAATTCTTAATGTCGGCGACGATGAAATTCTCGGCGCCCAGGCCGAAGACTATTTCACCGGGGCCAATTCATGGATCATCGACAAGCTGAAAAAGGTCGATGAGGAACAGGTGTCGGACCTGATCATGGACGCCGAAATGGTGGTCATGACCGGCGATACCGACGAGACGGAAACCCTGTCGGTCAACGTCACTTTTTTACCGCTGATGGATGCCGAACAGAAAAAACTGGGTTCCATGGTGATGATCGAAGATATCAGTTCGGAAAAACGCATGAAGTCGACCATGTCGCGCTACATGGACCCGGCCCTGGCCGACCAGATGATGGCCGGCGGCGGCGATATCATGGGCGGCGTCGACACCGTCGCCACGGTGCTGTTTTCCGATATCCGCAGCTTCACCACCATTACCGAAACCTTGGGCGCCCAAGGCACGGTGGCGTTGCTCAACGAATATTTTACCATCATGGTCGATTGCATTTCCGAAGAAGGCGGCATGTTGGATAAATTCATCGGCGACGCCACCATGGCGGCCTTCGGCATCCCCATCGCCCATGACGACGATGAAGATCGCGCCGTGCGCGCATCGATCGCCATGATCACCAGACTGTGGGACTGGAACAAGATACGCGAAGACAAAGGCCTGATGGCGATTGACCATGGTATTGGCCTGAACACAGGGAAGATCGTATCGGGTAATATCGGTAGCCCCAAGCGCATGGATTACACCATGATCGGCGACGGCGTTAACCTGGCCGCCCGCCTTGAATCGGCCTGCAAGCAATATTCGGCGCATTTGCTGATTAGCGAATTCACCCGGGCCAAGCTGAAAGGCACCTACCGGATCCGCGATATCGACGACGTCATCGTCAAGGGCAAGACCCAACCGGTCGGTGTGTATGAGGTTCTCGACTACCACACGGAAGAGAGCTTCCCCAACCTTATGGACAACGTCAATTACTTCAACGACGGGCGCAAACACTACCGCGCCGGCAATTGGGACAAGGCCATTTCATCGTTCAAGGAATGCCTGAAAGCCAACCCCGCCGATACCCTGTCGAACACCTATATCGAACGCTGTAAATACTTAAAAAAGTCCAAACCGAAGGACTGGCAAGGTGTTTGGGTGATGACGTCTAAATAAGCACCGGGTTTTCTTTGGTCATCCATTCCGGCAAGGGCGTTTCCAGCCTGTTCAGGCCATACCTGAGCGTCATGTCCTGCGCCCTTTTCAGGTCAGAGACGCCGGGCCGGCGGTCAATTTCGGGGAAATCTTCGGCTTTGTGGCTGGGCCGGTATTCGGTCATTATATTCAGGTAGGTATTGGGCGAAATTTCCTCGGCCAGGAACTTCAAAACCAGATCCGTATCGGCCAGCCCGTCAGGAAGCAGCAGGTGGCGGACCAAAAGACCGCGCCGGGCGACACCGTTTTCATCGATTTCAAGATCGCCGACCTGGGCGTGCATTTCTTGGACCGCCGCACGGTTGACGGCGACGTAATCTTCGACCTTCGAATATTTCCGGGCGATTTCTGACGATCCGTATTTCATATCCGGGATGTAGATGTCGATCACGCCGTTTAACAAGGCCAGCGCTTCCGGGCTGTCGTAGCCGCCGGAATTGTAAACAAGGGGAAGTGTCAGGCCTTCTTCCGCCGCAATCAACAAGGCTTCGAGAATCTGAAACACCACATGGCTTGGGCTCAGCAGGTTGATATTGTGGCAGCCCTGTTTTTGTATATCGAGCATCATATCGGCAAGCTGCCGGGCATTGGTGTCGCCGCCTTCACCCTGCCAGCTCATGTTGGCGCTTTCGCAATAAACGCACCGCATGTTGCACCACGAAAAAGCAATCACCCCGGAAGCATTTACGCCGCGCACTGAATCTTCGCCGCTGTAATCCGGACCGAAGGAACAGACACGGGCATCGGCCCCGGTTCGACAGGCGACCCCGTTTAAGGAGCCAAACCGGTCGACCCGGCAATACCGCGCGCACAAATCACAAGAAGCCATCTGGTCGCGGGCCCGCTGTACCCGTGCGGCGAGCTCTCCACTGATCAGCAAACCCCTATATCCTGGCTGAGATACAGGCCCTTTTGGGCGGCTTGAAGAGGTGCTAATTGATGTCATGTCCAATTAGATGGGTACTCTACTTAGTCGTGGCAATGAAAACTCCATCCCAATCGGCATCGGGCGGGCTTATTTTGTATTCGGCGATGCGTTCTTCGTAAAGATCGCAGAGCACATTTAAGTCGACATCGAGATGCCAGGGCTTGTGTTCAGCATCGCCAAGCACTCTGATTTCCTTGAACATTTCGGCGGCATTATCGAAGTTCTGCTTCTGATATCCATCGATCGCGCCGGCGATCATCGCTTGCAATTTCACGAATTCGGGGTCGGCCTTAACATCCGCATCCCCCATCAAGCCATAAATCCGCGTACCTTCGGTCTTGCCCTTGACCTGAATGAAATCGAGATCGATGGTCGCCATGCGGTCGGCGACCGCCGCGTTAGTGGTGGTCCCCAGAACCACGTTCATGCCATAGCTCTTGGACTGAGCTTCAAGCCGCGCCGCCAGGTTGACCGTATCGCCCAGCACCGAATAATCGAAGCGCTGGTCTGATCCCATGTTGCCGACCACGCATTCACCAGAATTGAGCCCAAGGCCGACCTTCAGCGGGATATGTTTGCGGCCTTCTTCCTTGGCTTCGATTTCCAACTGGTCGTTCAGCGGCCCCATTTCGGCCAGCATCGCCAGCGCCGACACACTGGCATTGTAAGCGTGTTCGTCGTCGTCCAGGGGGGCGTTCCAGAACGCCATGATGCAGTCACCCATGTATTTGTCGACCGTTCCCTGGCGGGCCAGGATGGCGTTGGTCAGCGGTGTCAGCAGTTTGTTAATCAGCGCCGTCAAGCCGACCGCGTCAAATTGTTCCGAAATGGTCGTGAAGCCGCGCACATCGCAAAACAGCAAGGTCATTTCACGCTTCTCGCCACCCAGTTTCAATTCGCCCGGATTTTCGGCCACACGCGCCACCATGTCCGGCGACAGGTATTTGGAAAAGGCGTCGCGGGTCTGGCGACGCTGGTTTTCTTCCCTGGCGTAACTGGTATAGGTCAATGTCGTATAGAGCAAAAAAGTCGAGACGATGGCGAACCCTGCATCGAACAGGTACTGGTGTTCGGCAAACAGATACCACGACGTCCCCGATGCCCCGCCGGCGACCACAATAAGCAGCATTACCGTCCACTTGGCGCCGATCCACGGCACCAGCACCACCATCAGCAGACCGCCGACGATGATCATGAACATTTCGGCCGCATCAAACCACCCCGGCCGGGACAAATAAGTGCCCAGCAAAGCCGCCTCGATAAGCTGGGCATGGACTTCGACCCCCGGAATAACCGCATCGACCGGGGTCGACCGGATATCCAGCAGACCGACCGCCGAGGTGCCGACGATGGTCAGCTTGCCGCGAATCATTTCAGGCGCCACGGTGCCGTTTAAGACATCGCGGGCGGAAACGTACTTGGCCTTGTCGCTTTTCGAAAAATAAGGCCAGACACGACCGTTGCGGTCGGTCGGAATAATCAATCCATTTGGCGGATACTGGCGCTTGGACGCGATGCCGATGGATTCCACCCCGTGGGGCTTGGTCGATATCAGTGTTGTCTTGCGGTTAAAGGCGACGCGCAGCATCTCGACGGACAAGGCCGGATAAATATGGCCGTTGTAGACGAAAATGGTTGGCACCCGACGAACAATACCGTCGGTTTCGGGTACGACGGTGAAAATACCGTGTCCGGCGGCCGGTTTTTCGATAATCGAAACATTGCGAACCAGCGACTGAAATTCGGGGATCAGCTTGTGTGGTCTGGAGCCCTTGAGCGCGATGGATTTCTTGATCGGTGGTGGCCCGATCTCGTCGACGTCGCGTTTTTCCCAAAAACCGGCCTGCCCCAGAACGACCCGTGATTTCTTGATAACATTGGCCAAAATCTGATCATTGCTGGGTAAGGCCCGCAATTTTGTTTTCGACGCTTCATCCAGCCCCGCGAAGGTATTGGCGATGTTGACCGGATTCATCCTGTCGGCTTCCGGAAACGCCATATCGAAGGCGACCTGGGCGGCGCCCATCTGCATCAGGTTCTGAACCAGTTTGGCGATGGTGTTGCGGGGCCATGGCCACTGGCCTATTTCACTTAAACTGTTTTCATCAAGATCAATGATGGTGACCGCTTTTTTCTTCGGTTCAGGAATTTCTCGCGGCAATAATTGCTGGTAATAGTCGAAGGTCTTGATCCTGACAAATTGCACCGGGTACGGGTCGAAACGGTAAAGCATCAAAAAGGCTGCGATCATGGCGAGGCCGATGATCCGTTCCATGGAAAAGGCTTTGCGTACCCGCGCCCACATCAGGTCGTCCTCCTAAATCTATGTGATCGTGGCATTCGCCATCTCTCCCCAGCGCCTACAAACAGGTCCCAATAACTACACAGAGCTAGATTAGACAGGTCAATATCTAAATTCGATGTTAATAAGTTTAGGATTATGAACTATAGCTAAATATTATTAAGAGGAACGGGGGCTTGAGCCCTCTTGTTGTATATGGCGAATTCATTCGATAGCGCCTGGATCAAGCCGATCATCAAGCCGTTGCGTTCGACCTTCAACGAGGTTGTCACCATTTCGGCTTTCGTTAATCTTCTGGCCCTGGCCGTACCGGTTTTCACCATGCAGGTCTATGATCGGGTGGTCGGCAAGGGCGGTATCAGCACGCTTTATGGCCTGATCGTTGGCATGGTTATCATCGTGTTGTTCGATTACGTGCTGCGCCAGGCGCGATCCCGCATCATGCAAACGGTGGCCTTGCGCATCGATGTCCATGTCGGGCGCAAGCTGTTTGATAAATTCTTGTCGCTTCCCTTGCAGTATCTGGAAAGCCGGCCTTCGGCGCATTGGCTGTCGCTGTTCCGGGATTCCGATACGGTCAGAAACACCCTGTCCGGGGGCAGTGCTGTTCTGATCGCCGATTTGCCGTTTGCCCTGTTGTTTCTGGTTTTGATCTTTATCATCGCCACGCCGATCGCCTGGGTCTTGTTGGTCATCCTTCCCATTTTCATGCTTGTCGCGTGGCGATCCAGCAATGTCATGTCCATGGCCAATAAAACCGAAAGGACGGCGACCCACACGCGGGATTCTCTGGTCTCGGAAATGATCAACGCCAGAACCACCATCAAGGCGCTGTCCCTTGATGGTGTCATGCGCCCCATGTGGGAAGAGACCCAAGCCGATAATATCGAAATGTCGATCCTGCGGGGCCGAAAGACAGACAGTTTTTCCAATTTCAGCGCCAGCCTGACCATGAGCACATCCATCGCGCTGACCACCGTTGGCGCGATTTCGATTATCGATCATGAAATGACCATCGGTTCGCTGATCGCCGCCAATATGTTAAGCGGGCGGCTGCTTGGGCCGCTCAATCAACTGGTATCGCAATGGCGGAATTTTGCGTCGTTCCGGCAATCGGTCGATCGCCTTGGTGAATTATTCGCACAAGCCAGCGAACGTCAGGAAACCGAAATCAAACTCGATCGACCGAAGGGTGAAATTGTCCTTGAAAATGTCAGCTTCGCCTATGGCGAAGGCCTTCCCAAGGTGGTCGACAATGTCGCCTACAAGTTCCTTGGTGGCGGCGTCCACGCCATGGTCGGGCGCAATGGTAGCGGCAAATCGACTTTGTTGAATATCATTCAGGGATTGTACAAGCCGCAATCCGGCCGGGTCCTGCTCGACGGCGCGGATATTTCGCAATTTTCCAGGCCGCAACTGGCGTCGTGGATGGGCTTTGTGCCCCAGCAATGCATCCTGTTCACCGGAAATATACGCGACAACATCGTGCAGCGGCGCCCGGATTCAAGCGACGAAGAAGTCCTCAAGGCGGCCAAGGAAGCCGGGGTTCACCAATTCATTATCGACATGCCCGATGGCTATGACACCGAAATCGGCGAAGCAGGCAGCCGACTTTCCGGCGGCCAACGACAACGCATCGCCATCGCCCGCGCCCTGCTTGGCGACCCACCTATTATCTTGCTCGATGAACCCTCGAGCAGCCTTGATCGACAGGCCGAACATGAATTGCGCGCCACCCTGACCGAAATCGGCAAAGACAGGTCGGTGATCATCGTCACCCACAGTCCCATTCTGCTCGCCGCCAGCAATGACATGGCGGCGCTGGACAAGGGCCGCATCGCCCTGGCCGGCCCGTCGAAAGATATTCTTCCCCGGCTGTTTGGCACGGGGCCGAGACCCGCATCGGCGCCGGGGCAAAAGCCACCGCAGCAAGGCAAGCCATCCTCCGCACCGGGAAGTGACAAGCCATCCTCCGCACCGGGGAGTGACAAACCATGACAACGTCGCCACTGGACAACCTGCTTGAAAACTATCAGATGCCCGGATGGCGGCGGGTCGCCTGGCCCGTCATGATCATGTTGGCATTTGTGCTGGTGTGGGCCAACTTCGCCAAACTCGAAGAAGTAACGGTCGCTGAAGGGGTCGTCGTTCCCATGGGCGACATCAAGACGGTGCAGCATCTCGAAGGCGGCATCGTCACGCAAATTCATGTTGCCGACGGCTCCCTGGTAAAAAAGGGAGACCCCCTGCTGTTGCTTGACCTGGCGACGTCCGGGGTCAACCGAGAAGAACTTCAGGTTCGCCTCGATGGCGAAATATTACTAAAAGCCCGGTTGGCTGCCGAGGCCCAGGGCAACAAAACCTTGAGCTTTCCCGCCGATATCGCCAAACGCCGGCCCGAACAAGTTCAGGCACAGGCCCAGAATTTCAAGGCGCGCCGCCGCCAGTTGACGTCGATGATGAATGTTCTTTCCCAGGCCGTGACCCAGCGCCAGCAGGAAGTAAAGGAGTTGCAGGCCCGCCACCAGGCCATCGTCAACAACCTGAAACTGGCCGAAGAACGGTTGAAACTATCGAAATCCCTGCTGGTCGATGGCCTGACGTCAAAAATCGAACACCTGCAACTCGAAGCGGAAGTTTCAGGTATGGTCGGCGACACCAAGAGCCTGGAATCATCCATTTAAAGGGCAAAATCGGCCATATCGGAAGCCCGGGCGAGAGTCGCCGAAGAACAGGACCGTTTCCGTAGCGAAGCCCGGCAGGAACTGGGCAAGACCGAACAGTCCATCGGCCGGGTCCAGGAATTGTTGGCGTCGGCTACCGAACAAGGCGACCGGGCGATGATCCGCAGCCCCATCGACGGCATCGTGCAGAACCTGGCCTACAATACCATTGGCGGTGTCGTTCGCCCCGGCGAAGTGATTATGGAAATTGTCCCGACCGGTGCCAAATTGGTCATCGACGCCAGGCTTAACCCTGTCGACAGGGGCTATGTGACACTTAAACAACCGGTCGTGGTCAAGCTGTCCACGTACGATTACGCCCGCTTCGGCGGCCTTGAAGGCCACGTTATGATGGTCGCCCCGGACACATCCATCGACGATGCCGGTGAGCATTATTTCCGGGTGCTGGTCGAAGTTGAAAAAACATATCTTGGGGATGACGCCGACCTGTACAGGATCACGCCGGGCATGCAGGCGACCATCGACATCCACACCGGCGAGCGATCGGTCATGCAATTCCTTATCAAGCCAGTCCTGAAACTCAAGGCCGAAGCCTTCCGCGAAAGGTAGGGCGCGGACAGGCGGGGCATCCGCCGATTGCCTTAATTGGTTAATATTCATAATAAATAATAAAGGTTTGCATCATAGACTCTGCCGGTATATTCGACGCAAGCTTGACACGTTGATTTTGGGGAATACATGTCGGTAGCCACAATCCTTGGCTTTTTTGGAGCCTTTGGCCTGTTCGCGTGGGCCATTTTACTGCAAACCAGCAATTTGACGCTGTTTATCAGTTTCACCAGCTTCCTGTTGGTGTTTGGCGGCACCCTGGCCGCAACATTTATTTCCTATGAACCCAGATATGTGTTGTTGTCGCTGAAACTGATCTGGAAGATCATTTTCACGCCGAAAATGGGTCGCGACATGCTTAAATCGGAAGTCGGCCGGGTTATCAAATGGGCCTATATCGTGCAAAAAAACGGTATTCCTGCTTTGGAAGCCGAATCCAAGAAAGCCGTCCGGGGCGATCGTTTTTTGAGGTTTGGCATCGAAATGGTGCTTAGCGGTTACACCGGGGCGGAAGTCCGCGAAATTCTAGAAAACACCATTGAAACCACGTTCGGGCGAAATACCGTGCAGGTTAATATCCTGAAAGCCATGGCCAGCGCTTCGCCGGCCTTTGGCATGATCGGCACCCTGATTGGCCTGGTCGTCATGCTGGACGGCATGGGAGGAGACCCGTCGCAATTGGGCAAGGGTTTGGCGGTCGCCCTGATCACGACACTGTACGGCGTTATGTTTTCGCGCATGATCTTCATGCCGGCAGCGGCCAAATTCATGCAGCGTGAACAAATAATCAGGTTCCGCAATTATCTGATCTGCGAAGGCCTGGCACTTCTGGCCGACAATAAAAGCCCCCGCTATATTCAGGACAAGATGAACAGTTATCTGGATCCGGCCATTCATTTCAACATCGACAAAATGAAGAAGTAAGGCATGTCGGGCCCCCCTGCCATCGAAGAAGAAGAAGAAAGCGAAGACTGGCTGACTACCTATGCCGATGCCATCACCCTGTTGATGGCCTTTTTCGTGATGCTGCTGAACTTCTCGAAGATCGATATTCCGGCTTACGAGGCCGCCGCGGCCGGCATCAAGAATGAATTGGGCCTAGGTGAAAGCCAGGGCAATCCCATCGAAAAAATCAAGACCGACATCGTCGATGTCGTCTACGAAATGCAGGCCGACAAGGTGGTCCAGGTCGAAACCGACGACAAGGGCATCACTATCGAATTGGCCAGTTCGGCTTTTTACTTGCCGGGATCCGCTGATTTCCGGCCCGAAGCCCTTCCGGTACTGCTGAAAATTGGGCAATTGCTCATCGCCCCCCGGTACGTGACCTACATCGTCGAAGTCGAAGGCCATACCGACGATGACCCGATCCATACCGACAGATACCCATCCAACTGGGAATTATCGGCCGGACGCGCCACCGGGGTGGTCCGGGCATTCATCAAACAGGGAATGGATTTCCGGCGCCTGAAGGCCATCGGTTACGCCGAAACCAGACCGAAGCGGCAGAACCGTGAGGCCGACGGTACGCCGATTCCCGAAAATATGGCCGACAACCGCCGCGTTGTGATCAGCGTCTACCCCATGTCGTTGGACGAAAGAGGATTAATTTTCGGTGATCGGTTTTATGGGATGACCAAGAAGACTAAAAAAGACAAGCCGAAATTTGGTACCGTTACCGGCCTGCCGGCCGAAAAATAACCGCCCTCAGGTTAGAGCACGTTTAGCCAATCTTGACGGTCATGCCTTCCCGGGTCACGAAACAGCCATCCCAGGCGGCGGTCGCCTCGGCGGCCAGCTTGTCCATAAAATCATCATTATGAACTGGTTCGTGATGGAAAATCCCCAGTCGCTTGACATTGGCGGCCCGGCACAAGGCCATCCCTTCGTTCCAGGTGGAATGGCCCCAGCCAATTTTCGAGGGGAATTCTTCTTCGGTATACATGCTGTCATATATCACCAGATCGGCGCCTTCAATCAGGGCCAGGATGTTCTGGTCAGGCTGCCCCACCACATGTTCGGTATCGGTGATGTAGCACAGTGATTTGCCGCCGTATTCGATGCGGTAGCCGGTCGATCCATTGGGATGGTTCAGGGGCGCGGTCTTGACCCGGACATCGGGATAAAGATCAAAACTGTCGCCGGCCCGGAAATCTTCGAAATGGATTTTGGCCTGCATCGCCTCTAGGGGGATCGGGAACATCGGGCTGTCCATCTGAGCCGCCAGCGCCCCCTGGATGCCCCCCGGTACGTCGGATAAATGCCCGGCCATGACATGGATTGTCCGGGCCGGGTCATAGGCGGGGGTGAAGAACGGAAACCCGTTGATATGATCCCAATGGGTATGGGTCAGCAGTAAATGTGCTTCGCGGACATCCCGGTCGAGAAATTCCTGGCCCAGATCGCGCATTCCCGTTCCGGCATCAAGCACAAATATGCGATCGTCGATAAAGACTTCGATGCAGCTGGTATTGCCGCCATAACGCATATGATCCGCCGACGGACAGGCGATAGAGCCGCGAACGCCCCAGAATTTTATCTCGAAGGTCATGCCTGTTTCCGCTGTTCCAGGTTTAGCATATTGGTTGGCCCCACGAATCCGACAACTGAAATCAGTTCACTATGCCGAATATTGTATGTTTGGTGTGTTAATGAACCATGTATTTGCGATGCCGACCATGACTTTTTCCGACAACGTCGTGCTTTTTAGTCAATAGATACGTCGGTACCTATTTCAAGGAGCAAAAGGCCCGCCGCGCGGCGCACAAAAAAAGGGCGTCGGAACGACCGACACCCTTTTTAATTGTCTGAAACGGTAGATATGGTCAGGCCATAGCGGCGACCAGGCTGACATTATTGGCGTCATGTTCTTTTTCGTTGGCCGCTTCGATAACCGATTTCTGGATTTTCTCAAAAGCCCGGACTTCCAGTTGGCGAACGCGTTCGCGGCTGATGCCGTAGCGTTGGCCGAGCTCTTCCAGGGTCATGGGAGAATCGCTCAACCGGCGTTCGGCCATGATATCGCGTTCCCGTTCCGATAATTCGGACATGGCAGCCAGCAACAGGTCCTGGCGGAAAGACAATTCCTGACCTTCGACGGTCGACTGTTCGGGCGATGGCTTGTCGTCGACCAGGGTGTCCTGGAATTCCATACCCTCGCCATCCTGGGTCAGGGGCGCATTCAAAGAGGCATCCCGGGCCATCAGGCGGCGATTCATGTCGCCGACATCGCGTTCCGATACGTTCAGGGCTTCGGCAAGCTGAGCCGTTTGTTCCGGTGCCAATTCGCCGCTATCGACGATGTTGAGCTTGTTTTTAGTCCGCCGCAGGCTGAAGAACAATTTTTTCTGCGCCGCCACGGTGCCAAGCTTGACCATCGACCAGGACCGCAAAACGTATTCGGTGATCGAGGCCCTGATCCACCACATGGCATAGGTGGACAGCCTGAAACCGCGTTCGGGTTCAAATTTCTTGACCGCCTTCATGAGGCCAATATTGCCTTCCGATACCAGGTCCGCCACCGGCAGGCCATAGCCGCGGAATTTCATGGCCATCTTCGCCACCAGTCGCAAATGCGAGGTCACCAGTTTGTGGGCGGCGTCGGTATCGCCATGATCGCGCCAGCGGGTCGCCAGCATGAATTCTTCATCCTTTTCAAGGATGGGGAATTTCCACACTTCCCTGAAATATGAAGAAAGGCCGCCCTCTACGGGCACACTCGGCAGTCTCATTGTCGCCATAATTTATATCTCCCTCGTTCCAGATTTGATTCGGTAATCAATGATCGACGCGTTCATGGACACAACCGTGTCTTGATCTCGCGGGGAGATGGTTTGGTGAAGTATTTGTTCATCGGCATACCCTCCTAGGCGAAGCAATATGTTTTCTGTGCAACGACGTTTCCATTGCCAAAGTCTTAAACAGCAATTGTGTCCAGACTATGATGGGCAAACATTTGTCGTTGCCCGCACCATATATCCCGCCAATTTGGCCGGGAAACGGCTCGGAACGGCCTCACATGAGCACCGTCGAATCAATACTACCAAATACCCAACCTTTGTCAATGGTTTTCGTGAAACCCCCTATGTTTACAATGGGTTATATTGAAAATCGCGGAATTCTTTGACTTCCCGTCGATCCGCCTTATTTATGGGGTGCATTTTACTTCAAGGGCGTTTCAGTCGATGAGCAGAAAATTGAAAGTTCTTCTGGCCAGTCCCCGGGGATTCTGCGCCGGGGTCGAACGGGCCATCGAAATTGTCGAACGCGCTTTGGAAAAACATGGCGCCCCGGTCTATGTTCGCCACGAAATTGTTCACAACAAGCGTGTCGTCGAAACCCTGCGGGCAAAGGGCGCGATCTTCGTCGAGGAAGTCAGCGACATACCCGACGGGGTCATCACCGTCTTCAGCGCCCACGGTGTATCCGATGCCGTCGAAAATCAGGCAAGCGAACGCAACCTGCCGGTGATCGATGCCACCTGCCCCTTGGTCACCCGGGTTCACAACGAAGGCCGTAATCATTCGGCCAAGGGCCGCCAGGTTCTATTGATCGGCCATGCCGGGCACCCGGAAGTCGAAGGCACCCGTGGCAGGGTGCCGGGCGGCGTCGTGGTCATTTCCGATTTGGCCGACGTCGCGGCCCTTGACGTCGAAGACCCCGATGCCCTCGCCTACGTCACCCAGACGACCCTGAGCGTCGATGACACCCGCGACATAATCGCCGCCCTGCGGGCACGTTTCCCGACCATCCATGGCCCCGACCTGCAGGATATTTGTTACGCCACGCAAAACCGCCAACAGGCGGTGCGGGACCTGTGCAAACAGGTCGATATGTTGCTGGTGATCGGCGCCCAGAACAGTTCCAATTCAAATCGGCTGTGGGGAATTGGTCAGGAATCCGGCATCCCCAGCTACCTGATTGACGACGCCGATGCGCTCGATCTGGACTGGTTGGACGGTGCCGCCACCATCGGCCTGACCGCCGGCGCCTCGGCCCCCGAAGAACTGACCCGCGAACTGATCGCCAGGCTTAGCAAGGTTGGCGAGGTCACCGTTGAAGAATTGGCCGGGGTCGCCGAGAACATGCATTTCAAACTGCCCCGGGAATTATCCTAAAATAGCGGCGGCGGCCTTGTCGCCCGACAAAATAGCCCCTTCGATGGTCGCCGGCAGGCCGGTCGCCGTCCAGTCCCCGGCTAACAACAAATTTTCATAGGCCGTCGCGGTGGGCGGTCGCAGCGCCTCTTGCGCCGGAGTCTGGGCGATGGTCGCCCGCTTTTCCTTGATGACCCGGTAGGGCGGCATAGCTTGGTCCGGCAGATCCAGGACCCGGCAAATTTCCGGCCACACCAGGGCGGCGATTTCTTCCGTCCCCTGGTCGACCAGATCATCCGCCGCGCTGATGGTTACCGAGGCAATCGCCTCGCGTACGAATATCCATTGGCTGGTGCCATTTACTAATCCGAAAAATCCGGGCTCCGGAACGGCTTCATCCAGCTTGAAGTGGGCGTTGACGATGGCGCTGGATTGGTGCGGGACCTGCAATCCAGGAACAAGACTTACCGCGGCTTCGGGCGGCGTCGCGACGATGACACGATCATCGGCGGCCAGCGAGATCAGTTCATCATCGCGCGCGAAGCCCAAAAGACGATTGCCATCAAAGCCTAAATTTCTGATCCGCCGGTGCAAAAGAATTTCGCCGCCCCCGGCCCGGATGAATTTAAGCGCCGGGTCGATCAGGCTCTCGCTTAGCCCGCGTTTTGGGATACAAGGCCGACACGCCGCCTCGCCACGCCCCAGCGTTTGTTTCAGGACCGGCACCAACAAGCGCGCCGCTGCCTCTCGCGGCGACGTGTTCAACACCGCGATGGCCAGCGGTTCGAGAAACAGTTTGTAAAAGGGGCTGTCGGTATCGAAGCAGTCGGCGACGGTCGCCGAAGGCCGCGCCCACAGCAATTTCAGGGCCGCCAGATTCTGAAGCGCCGTACTGCATGGTGCGCGCCTGGTTTTATCAAACAGCCACAACGGCACCCGCCCCCTGCCGGGGCTGATCTGCCACCGCTCGCCGGTCGCTATATTCATGAACGGGAAGGCCGCGTGCGGCGGCTGCCACAGGGTGTCGGCGGCGCCAATGGCTTGCAGATACGCCATGGTATGGCCATTGCCCGACAACATCAGATGATTGCCGTTGTCGATACGTCGGCCCATCGTCGGCGCGTCGAACGACCGGCAGCGGCCGCCGGCGTGACCGGCCCCATCGTAAACCGTAACCGGGTGACCGGCCGCAGTCAGGCGGACGGCGGCGGCCAATCCGGCAAGCCCGGCGCCAATAATATGAACGTGCGGCAATGTCATAATGATAGCCAGCCGTAGCGCACCATGATCAGAAACTTTTCGAGTCTCGACAGCCTGACCGGCCGGTCGATATCGCCCCAACCCCGTTTTTGCAGTCGCCGCAAAATCCGCGCGTAGGTCTGCATCATCAGCACCGCCGGGCGCATGACCGAACGTTCATTTCGACCGAGCAGCCGATCGGCGCTTTTAAAATAATCCTGCGCCGTCACGGCGAGGTCTCGGCAGGCGGCGGGAAATTCCGGATGGATGATGACATCGGCGGCGACATCGCTGTCGATACCATGGCGCAGCAACAGGCTGCGGGGAACATACAGGCGATCGATGGCGGCATCTTCGGCCACGTCGCGCAGGATATTGGTCAGCTGCAAGGCCTGGCCCAGGGCGGCGGCTAGGGCATGACCCGTGACCCGGTCGACCCCGAAGACCCGGTTGGCCAGCCGCCCCACAGAGCACGCGACGGCATCACAATAGCTTTCAAGGTCGGCCACATCGGCAATGCGTACCCGTGACCGGGCGTCCCGTTCCATGCCTTCGATCACTCTCAGGAAGTCCTGCTGCTCCAACCCGTAAGTCCGGACCGCTTGAACCAGAGCCAGGCCGACGGGTTCGCTCGGGGTTCCCTGATAAAGACGGCCCAGCTCGTCGCGCCAGAATTTCAGCTGCGATACTTTTTCAGGCTCGCTGTCCTGTCCGTCGGCGATATCATCGACGATCCGGCAAAAGGCGTAGATAGCATACATGGCCATGCGTTTTTGCGGAGGCAAAACCCGCATGGCCCAATAAAAGGACGAACGGGAATTCTTGACCAGGGCCTGGGCAATTTCTTCGGCGGCGCGAACGCCGGGATCACGCATGCTTGTCATTAGAACCTTGCAGAAATTCCAGCTACGACGCCGCGCACCGCGCAGATCATCCGTTCCGATGCATCAAGGGTGACATGCTCGACCAAAGGATCCATTCTCGCAAGTTTCTTGTTCAGGGCAATGGCGATTGCAATAATTACGGCGGCTTCCAGCGCCAGTCGCCCGGACTTCAGGTTCACGGTCATCGCCGGGCTATCGACAAGCAGGCTGTTGATGCCACCCAGTGTCCAGTCCAGGACCCGCCGCAAGGCCGGTGAGCAAACTTCGGCGGCCAGATCATCGACGCTGGCGCCGGCTTCAGCCATCCAGTCCGCCGGCAGGTAGACCCGCTTGAGGGTGCTGTAATCGTCGCCGCAATCCTGCACGTGGTTGAGAATTTGCAAGGCCATGCACAAAGCGTCCGATGCCCCGTACCCGGCGTTGGACCCGCCATGCAAATCGATCATGTAGCGCCCGACGGGTGCCGCCGATAACCTGCAATAACCGATCAAGTCGGCCCAGTCCCGGTAACGATCCTTGCGCGCATCTTGCCGAAAGGCTGCGAGCAGGTCCAGGCAGTGGCGCGAGCTCACACCGCTTAACGCCAGGCTATCGCGCATGGCTGCGGCGACGGCATCGGCGCTCATACCCGGCTCGCCGCCCAGCAAGACATTTTCAAAACGCGCTAACTGATGGATTTTTTCATCCGACCCCAGGTTTGGTGAATCGGCGATGGTGTCGGCGGCGCGGGCAAAGTCGTAAAATGTAAAAACGTGCGGTCTCAGGCGCGCCGGAAGCAACCACGAACCGACCGGAAAATTTTCCGACCCGGCATCTTTATCGGGGCTAACACCGACAGGTAAGGAAGTTTTCAAGTCAGGCGCTTTTGCTGACCCGCTTGCGAAGTTCGATCAACAAACCTTCCACTTTTCCACCATTCTGCCGAATCACCGAGGCAAATTCGGATCGCTGGGTCTGGCCCATGCTGACTCCTTCGACAATAACATCGACAATCTTCAGGGAATTCTTGTGGACGCGAACCCGCCAGTCAACATGCAGCGGCGTTTTGGAATCATCGCGCACAATGCTGGAAAAAACCGTCACGTCACTTTTTCCCGTCGGCGCCGTCTTGGTAATTTTCAGTTTTTCGCCGGAATAGGATGAGAACCTGCTGACGTAAGTGACGACCAGCAAGTCTTCAAACAAGTTCATATATTCGACCTGTTCGGTCTTGGTCGCTTTTTTCCAATTGCGACCCAAAACCCACTGGGCGATTGTCTTGACGGCAAAATTATCGTTCAGCAACTGACGGAAACGTTGTGACCGCTCATCTTCCGTGCTTCCCGGCGCTGTCAGCGCATTGATCGCATCACCGGCAAGGCCGTCGATAAACGTTTTTGCTTGCTGTTCAGTTTCCTGCGCCCGGGCAGGCGAACAGGAGCCGTAAACCCCGGCAGCGATTAAAAAATATACCGGCAGCAGCACCAATAGAAACTTGCGTCGAGCCAACATTTCCAGATTTACCCTGTGAATTGAAAACCGAGACATTCTCCCGGCAAAAAGTTAACAATCATTTCACGAATATAATGTTCGTCGCGAAAAATAACACAAAAAAGCCCCCGCAGCGACCCGCCGGCAGGGGCTTTTTATTCGTATCACTGAAAGACGCCGACTTATTTTTGCGTTTTCAGATATTCGATGACGTCCATACGTTCATCTGGCTTTTTGATCTTGATGACCATGGAGGTCTTCTTGCCGATGAATTTCTTGGGGTTGGTCAGCCATTTGTCCAGATTTTCTTCGGTCCAGACCACGTCGGAACCCTTAAGACCACTATATTTCTTGAAATCTGTGGAACCGGCTTTCTTGCCGACGATACCGAACAGGTTCGGCCCCGCCTTGTGCTTGCCGCCATCTTCGATGGTATGGCAAGCCTTGCACTTTTTGAAAACTTTCTCACCCTTGGCGGCATCACCACCAGCCTGGGCCGCACCGATACCAAGGCCCAAGGTCAGGGCGGCGGCAACTGCAAATCCGGTTGCAAATTTCATCGTTGTCTCCTTAACAAGTGTTAATAGTATGTGCGCTAGGGGCTTTCGGAACTAAAAAAAACCAACACCCGGCACTGACGTGGAATTCATGATTCGAGAGTGGATTTATATATTTTTACCGCATATTGCAAGGTTATTTCACGATTGTGTCATATTTGTGAAGGGCCCTGATCTTCGCGATTTACCGCGTAGGGCGTACCGCCGGGACGGAACGGTTGGACCAGCATTTTGTCCAGACGCTGGTCTTCGGGTCGGCGAAAAACATCGAGCCCGATGATCATGCCGTCGTGACCGGCCAAAGGTTGGGCGATGTAGGTTCCAAATAATCGGTCCCACCACGGCAAATTAAAGCCGAAATTGCTGTTGGTTTCGTTGACCAGGGTGGAATGATGAACCCGGTGCATGTCAGGCGTCACCACCAGCAACCGCAGGATTGAATCGAATGCGAGTGGTAATTTTATGTTGCCGTGGTTGAACGCCGCCGTCGTGCTGAGCACGATTTCAAAGATAATCACGGCAACCGGTGGCGCGCCCAGGAAGGCGACGACCGCCAGCTTGATCACCATCGACAAGATAATTTCGATGGGATGAAACCGCGCCCCGGTGGTCACATCATAGTCCTGATCGGAATGATGCATACGATGAAGCCGCCACAGCAGCGGTACGGCATGAAACATCACATGTTGCAGGTAGATGGCGAAATCCAGAAAAACAACGGCGAGCACGACGTTCAGCCATAAGGGCCCGTCCAGCAGATACAGCAGCCCCCATTGATTTTCAGCCGCCACGACCGCCAACCCGACGGCCGCCACGGGAAACATCAGGCGAGCGAGGACAGTATTCAGGGCGACGATGCCCAAGTTAGACGGCCAGCGCCGCCAGCGGCTATACAGCCTGGGACGCCGCGGTAAGGCGCCTTCCCACAGGACGATGACGGCAAAGATACCGATAAAAAAACCCAGCCGTATAGTCGGTTCATTTTCGACGATCAGTTCAAGCACTTTCTTGATTTCCACCACCTGATTGTATGAATAGGTATCCATATCATGTAATTCTATCTGCCAAATGAAGAAATTCGCATTTATCCGTATCGCGTTAATCCTGTTTGGCGCCCTGTTGCTGCCGGCCCTGCCCGGTCAGGCTCAGGAAGCGAGTAAGCCCGGCGTCACCCATGCAAAAATTGCGGTACTGGCGTTTCGGGGCGCCGATCACGCGCTAGATCGATGGTCGGCGACGGCGGAATACCTGGAACGCGTCATCCCCAATCATTCCTTCGAAATGGTCCCTTTGTCGCTGGAAGAAATGAAAAAGACGGTCGCCGCCGGCAAGGTCGATTTTGTCCTGACCAATACCGGCAATTACGTGGAACTTGAAGCCGGCTTCGGCATCACCCGGATTGCGACCCTGCGCACACCGACCAATGTGCGGGCCGGAAACGTCTTCGGGGCGGTTATTTTTTGCCGCGCCGACCGCCAGGATATCAAAAGCCTGAAAGACCTGAAGGGCAAGTCCTTCATGGCCGTCGAGGAAAAGGGATTTGGCGGCTTCCAGATGGCCTGGCGAGAGCTGAAAAGCCAGGGCATTGACCCCTTCGAAGACTTCTCGAAACTCGAATTCAGTGGTTTCCCCCAGGACAAAGCGGCTTTTTCCGTCCTGAACGGGGATATTGACGCCGCCACCTTCCGCACCAATGCGCTTGAAAATATGGCCAATGAAGGCCTGATCAGGATGGAGGATTTCCGCATCCTCAATCCGCAACAGCACCCGGGGTTCCCGTTCACCGTCAGCACCCGTTTGTACCCCGAATGGCCCTTTGCCCGGCTCAAGAACACATCCCAAAACCTGGCCCAAAAGGTCGCCATTGGTCTGCTGGGCATGGCGACGGACGACCCGGCGGCGATTGCCGGGCATTACGGCGGCTGGACAGTGCCACTGGACTACCAGCCGGTCCATGACCTGTTTCGCGAACTTCGCATCGGCCCTTATGAAGACATCGGCGAAATAACCTTTGCCGACCTGTTCGGGCAATACGGCCTGTGGCTGGTTTTGGCCGTCGTGGCGCTGGTGATTATCGTCATCTGGGCATCGTGGACCGAAGTGCTGGTAGCCAGGCGGACCCGTGAGCTTTCGGCGTCAAACGCCGAATTGGAAAGACAAATCGGCGTTCGCCGGAAGGCCGAGGAAGACGCCATATTAAGGCGCGCCGAACTGGCCCATATCCACCGCCTGAACACCATGGGGGAAATGGCGTCGGGGTTTGCCCACGAATTGAACCAGCCGCTGTCGGCTATCGCCAATTTCGCCCGTGGCTGTATTCGCCGGATCAACAAGGGCAGCACCGATACCGGCGAGCTATTATCGGCGCTGGAACAGGTTGCGGCGCAGTCGACACGAGCCGGTGAAATCATCAAAAGGATCCGGACGTTCGTCAAGAAAGAAGAACCGATACGCGTGCGCGATGACATCAACCGGGTCATTCGTGAAACGCTTAAATTCATCCAGTCCGACGCCGAACGCCAACAAACCCGTTTCGAACTTGATCTCGCCACCGCTTTGCCGGAAGTGGAAATCGATGTGGTGCAGGTCGAACAGGTTATTTTAAACCTGGTACGCAACGCCATCGAAGCCATGAGCGATTTGCCCGACGGCCCCCGAACCCTGACCATTCGCACATCGGAAACCGACACGGGTGATATCGATATTTCGGTCATCGACACCGGCCCCGGCATACCGCCAGATAGCCTGGAAGGCGTGCTCGACCCCTTCGTCACGACCAAGGAAAACGGGCTGGGGCTGGGATTATCGATCAGCCGTTCCATCGTCGAATCTCACGGTGGCCGGTTGCGCGCCGGAAATTTTCATGGCGCCGGCGCCATCGTAAGCTTTACGCTACCCGTTGTTGAAATTCTGGACGATGAAAATGCCGCAATCTGACCCCCTGGTTTTTGTCATAGATGATGATGATGCCGTTCGAGATTCAATCAGCTGGTTGATTTCCTCGGTCGATTTGAAAGTCCGCACCTATTCATCGGCGGCCGAATTTCTGGACCAATGCGGTCCCGGTCAGGCCGGCTGCCTGATTACCGATATCCGCATGCCTGAAATAAGCGGCCTTGAATTGCAGGACGAACTGAACAGACGGGGCTGTGACATTCCGGTTATCGTCATCACCGGGCATGGCGATGTTCAAACCGCCGTCAGGGCCATGAAAGCGGGCGCTTTCGACTTCATCGAAAAGCCGTTTAACGACCAGGTGTTGCTGGACCTGGTCAACCGGGCGGTGGCGAGCAGTGTCGAATCCTTGCGTGAACAGATCGAACAGGCCGACGTCAAAGCCCGAATCGCCTCGCTGACGCCCCGTGAAAAACAGGTGCTCGATTTGATATCCGTCGGTGATTCCAACAAAAATATCGCCCATCAGCTGGAAATCAGTGAAAAGACCGTCGAGGCCCATCGCGCCAAGGTAATGGGGAAAATGAAGGCTAAATCCTTGGCTGCGCTCGTTAAAATGGTCATATCCATAGACGGTGATTAGGGTTTTCCCTTATCTTCCCGCAAGATATCCCCAATTTATCCATTGCCCCAATTTTCATAGGGTTTCCTAGCTGAAAATTGGCGTGGGGCGGGGAGCGACGAAACGGAAACAGAAAAAAATCCGTATCTTTCCGAAATATCACGAAATCAGCGATGACGGGCAAGGGGCCCGCCATCAGGACCGGTTTAAAGCCGGTCGATTGCGTATATTCAACATGGGAGTGTTTGAAATGAAATTTCGTTTATTGACGATCCTGGCCGCGGCCATCATGGCGATCTCGGCATTTTCCGTTTCGGCCAATGCGAGCGAACGGTATGGCAAGCAAAAGGTCGTTTACCACATCAATTATCCCGGCGGTAAAGACGACAAGGCCTATGCCGGCGCCTTGAAAAACATCCAGAATCACATCAACGCCGTCGGCGCCAAGAATTTGGAACTTAAGGTCGTCATTCACGGCAATGGTATCGCCTTGATGCAATCGGCCAAGAAGACCGGCAAATTGCAAACCGCCGTCGCCAACCTGAAATCCCAAAGCGTTTCTTTCGCGATCTGCGCCAATACCCTTAAAGGTAAAAAAATCAGCCAGGACGCTCTGTACGAAGTGTTCGACGAAGACATCGTTCCGTCAGGCGTCGCCGAATTGGCGCGCCTTCAAGGTATGGGTTACTCCTACATCAAGCCGTGAGCATTTAGGGATGTTTGCGAGCCGTATTTGATGCAATCAGCCCCGACCCAGGAACGGACGGGGCTGATTGGCATTCAAGTAAGGGATTAGTGTTTATGACATTAGAGTCCATCAAGTCGAAAAATATTGATCGGCGTGATTTTTTAAAAATTGCCGGAACCGGCACCCTGGTTCTGACGGCGGTACCGTTATCGGCCCAGGCGACGCCGGTAAGCACCATCGCGGCCATTGAAGAACTGATCGGTGCGAAGGCGCCGCAAGACGACAAGGTTCATATTATTTTGCCTGAAATCGCCGAAAATGGCGGCACGGTGCCGCTTAAGGTTTCCGTCGACAGCCCGATGACCGCCGACGATCACGTCACCGCCATTCATATGTTCGCCGACGACAACCCGTTACCCGATGTCGCCAGCTTCTATTTCGGCCCTCATAACGGCAAGGCCTTCGTGTCGATCAGGGTCCGCCTTGCAAAAACGCAGAACATCGTCGCCATCGCCGAAACAAGTGACGGCAAGGCTTATATCGGACGCAAGAAAATCAAAGTCACAATTGGCGGATGCGGAGGATGAATTGAACAATGGCTAGCAACGATATCAAACCCCGCGTCAGGATTCCCAAGAAAATCAAAAAGGGCGAGACATTCGAAGTCAAGACACTGGTCACCCATCCCATGGAAAGCGGCCAGCGTCCGGACAAGGAAAATCCCGGCAAGAAACTTCCGAGAGAAATCATAAATAGCTTTACCGCGACCTATAACGATAAGGTCGTGATGAAGGCGGATTGGAAACCGGGCATGTCGGCCAACCCGTTTGCGGCGTTCTATGTTGTCGCTGAAGACAGCGGAACAATGGACTTTAAATGGGTCAGCGACAATGGCGACAGCTATACCAAAAAGGTAAAGGTAAATGTTGTCGGCTAGTTGAAACTTGAGGGGACTTTTTTATTAATCTGGAGGTTATACGACTATGTTGAGAAATTTATTCAAGACACTCGCGATTATTGTCGCTATCGGCGGCACCACGGGGACCTTGTCGTCGTGTGCGACTGCGCCCGGACCAAAAGTCCACAATATCGTTTTCCACATCGATGAAAACGATCCGAATCGAATGAACCTGGTGTTGAACAACGCCGCCAATGTCGATGCCTTCTACAAGGAAGCCGGCGAAGAAGTTAATATCGAAATTGTCGCCTATGGCCCTGGCCTGATGATGCTGGTCGATGGCAAATCGCCTGTTCAAAAACGTATCACGTCGTTTGGGCAGAATTTCGATAACATTTCTTTCATGGCCTGTGGCAACACCCACAAGAAAATGTCCAAGAAAGCCGGCAAAAATATCAAGCTTGTATCTCAAGCCAAGATGGTTCCCGCCGGTGTCGTTCATTTGACCCAGCGCGATGAAGAAGGCTGGACCTACATCCGTCCATAGTCCTGATCTTGTTATGATTTGAAAAACGCGGCGCCTGCATAAGGTCGCCGCGTTTTTTTTTGAGGGGTGGATATCAGGACTTTAGTTTACTTTTCCGGACAATCGGACACAAAGTCATGGTCATGATCAGTTCCATGGCCAGGCCCAGCTTGCCGCCCTGAATGACGATGGAATTTCGCCGCGACATCCACGACCCGTGAATTTCTGACATCAGGTACGGGAAATCGATATCGAGCTTGTCAGGGTCCTTGAACCGGATAACGACGACGCATTCATCAAGGGTGGGCACATCCATGGCCACGAACGGATCGGACGTATCGACCACCGGTACCGTCTGGAAGTTGATATCCGTGCGTTCGAACTGCGGTATCAGATAATGCACATAATCATGCATGCGCCGCAGGATGGTATCGATCACCGCTTCTTCCGAATAGCCCCGCTGGTGAGTGTCGCGATGAATTTTTTGAATCCATTCCAGGTTGATCACCGGCACGATGCCGATTTTAAGATCGACCAAGGGGGCCAGGTCGACATCCTTGGTTGCGACGCAGCCATGCAAGCCTTCATACATCAATAAATCGACATCGCCGGGCAGGTCTTGCCAGGGCGTGAATTCGCCGGGCTTCAAGTCGGGATCACCATACTTTGCCACATCTTCATCGGAATGCAGATAGCTACGTTTCTTCCCGCATCCACTATCACCGTAGGACCTGAACAGGTTTTCAAGATCGCTGAACAGGTTGGCTTCGGGGCCGAAATGGCTGAAATTGTTGTTCCCCTGCCCCGCCGCCCGAGTGATTTCCTCGAGCATGTCGGAGCGGCTGAAGCGGTGGTAACTTTCGCCTTCAATCCGCGCGACGGAGATATTCTGGCGGCGGAAAACATGGTCGAACGCATCCCTGACCATAGGCGTGCCAGCGCCCGAGGGGCGCACGACGGCAAGAATGGGATGCTTTGCGGACATTCAGCCGGCGCTCTTGCCAGCCATCAGCTGTCGCAGGATCGGCGCCAGGATCAATTCCATGGCCAGTCCCATTTTACCGCCGGGAACGACGATTGAATTTCGTCTCGACATCCATGAATTGTGGATCATCTGCAACAGGTAGGGAAATTCGATGCCGAAATCATCGGGATTGCGGAATCGAATGACCACCAGGCTTTCATCGGGAGTCGGGATATCCCGGGCAATGATGGGGTCGGATGTATCGACGATCGGCACCCGCTGGAAGTTGATATCGGAACTCTTGAATTGCGGAATGATGTAGTGGATGTAGTCATGCATGCGCCGCAAAATGGTATCCATGACCGCTTCTTCGGAATATCCGCGCTGGCTGGTATCGCGATGGATTTTTTGAATCCATTCCAGGTTGATGACCGGTACGACGCCGATTTTCAAATCCACATACTGGGCAACATTGACACCATCCTTGATGACCCCGCCGTGCAGTCCTTCATAAAACAACAGGTCCGTTCCCGCCGGGATATCTTCCCAGGGCGTGAACTCGCCGGGGCTAAGTCCTTCATAGGCGCTGGCTTCTTCTTCGCTGTGAAGATACAAACGGCGCTTGCCGGTGCCGGTTTCGCCATAGGTCTTAAAGAGTGTTTCAATGTCGGAAAACAAATTCGCTTCGGGACCGAAATGGCTGAAATCTAGATTTCCCTGTTCCGCCGCTTCGGCCATGGCGACCTTCATTTCGGCCCGGTTATAGCGATGGAAGCTGTCGCCTTCGATGACCGCCGCATTCGTCTCCTCGCGGCGAAAAACGTGTTCAAAGGCATCTTTGACCGTACTGGTCCCGGCCCCGGACGATCCTGTTACGGCAATGATCGGATGTTTTCTGGACACTCGATAAACCCCTTCGATTCTGATCGTGTAAAGCCGCTCGAGGGTGCCCCCACCCGCGATGGAACAGCGAAGATACCTTAACAGAATGACTAATATTTTAAAATGCTAATATTAAAATATTTCGTATTTTCATGGATTTTTTTGCAGAAATTGCGCTAATTGCCGGAAAAACAACGGATTTATTCAGAAATAAAGTCAGCCGAGGACGGAAAAACTGCTTTCGGTATTAATTTCCCGGTTGCGAGAGAAAAAACCGATGCTCAATGGCCTGTTCAAACGCGCCAGATGAAAAATAACCGGGTCGTTATCGTGATCGTGGCCACTTTCACAGGCCTCGATCAGGTCGGCCATCAGGGCTCCAACGACCGGCGCATTCTTGAACTGGTTGCCGCTGGTGCCGATGGCCATGTAAAAACCGTCCAGGCTGGAGCGATCATAAATGGGGATCCAGTCCGGCGTCACGTCATAACACGACACCACCCCGGCCATCCGTCCCGGAATACCCAGGCTTGGCATCCGCTGCGCCAGGCGCATCACCTGGTTGCGCATCTGATCGGTCTGGTCTTCGGAATAATCATCGGGGTCGACCCAGTCTTCCGGGTCACACGCCGGATTTTCACCGCCGACGACCATACGATTGCCGATTTCGGGCCGGGCGTAACAGCCGACATCGCTGTCGGAATAGATGACACCGTCGTGTTCGAAATCAAAGCCTTCGGGCGCGTCAACCTGGGCGACTTCCTCGCGCAGGGCGCGGGTGGTTAATGCCATTTCGCCGGCAACCCCGGCGAGTTCATTAATCTTGTAGGAATGCGGGCCGGCGACATTGACCACCACCGGGGCGTCATAGCGATCGCCATTTTCCATGGTAACTCCGGCGACCCTGCCGTTTTCGCGTCGGATTTCCGCGACCCGCGTCTTGAATTTGAATTCGCCACCGTGGTGTTCTGCGGCGCGTTGAATGTTGTGGGTGCAAAGCTGCGGATCGCTCATATATCCGGCACGGGGGAAGAAGATGGCGCCATCAATTTCACCACCGGTCGGTTCAGCAAAATCAGGATGGTCCGGCAATTTTGGCGGCGCATAATTTTTCAGATCCAGAAACGGAAATTTTTTCAGAATGTCGGCGCTGTCCCAATCCTGCCACGGAATATCCAGGGTCTTCATATGTTCCACCATATGGCGCAACCCCTTGTTTCCAGCGGTTTTCATGACCAGGCATCCGGTCTCGTTGAATTTGGCAAAACCGAGTTCGTCTTCGACCCCCAGGTGTCCGGCCCAGTCGAGCCAACGAAAATAGCTCTCATAAGCCAGTGCCGTACTGTCTAGATTGGAATAGTGGGTGCGGATGATGGCGCAGGAATAGCTGGTAGAGCCGTACCCGGCGGCGGGAAGCATATCGACATTAAGGGTCTTCTTGCCTCGTTTAGACAAATCAAAGGCAATGCTGGCGCCGATAATTCCGGCCCCGATGATGATCGCGTCGTATGAGTTTTTCATTGGAACCGCCCCGCCAGTACCGGTCTTATTCGGCGGCGATCAAGTGGGTGTCTTTCAGGACATCTGTAAACGCTTCGCAGTTCATGGGGCGTCCGAAGTAATAGCCTTGGATAGAATCGCAATTCTGCCCTTCCATGAAAGCCAGCTGTTCCTGCGTCTCGACGCCTTCTGCCGTAACCTTCAGGCCCAGGCCGTGCGCCATGGCGATAATCGCCTTGGTCAGGGCGCCGTTTTCGACGTCTTCGGTAACATTATCGACAAACGCCTTGTCAATCTTGAGCGTGTTGAACGGGAAGCGCTTGAGGATGCTAAGGGACGAATAGCCGGTCCCGAAATCGTCAATCGACAGGCGAACCCCCATGGCGGACAGGGTCTGCATGATCGCCAGGGTTTCCGGGCCATCATCGACCAGCAGATTTTCGGTTATTTCGAGCTCTAGGCAGGAGGGTTTCAATCCTGTTTTAGTCAATATTTCGGTCACATTGTGGACCATGTTTGGCCCCAGAAACTGGCGTGGCGAGACATTGACGGCGACCGTCAGCGGTGAATTGAACCGGACGCTCCATTCCTGGGCCTGCCAGCAGGCTTCTTCCAGGACCCATTTGCCGATTGAAACAATTAACCCGGTATCTTCGGCCATGGGGATGAAGCGATCGGGATAGACCAGGCCCAGTTCCGGGCTTTCCCAGCGCACCAGGGTTTCGAACCCGATAATTTTCTTGTCCGATGAATCGACAACCGGCTGGTATTCCAGGAATAATTCGTTCTGGTCCAAAGCCCGCCTGAGGCAATTTTCCATGGTCAGGTGTTCGTCATAGCCCTGGTCGACCGTGTCGCCGGCATAAAACCTGAAGTTATTCCGTCCCCCGGCCTTGGCCCGATACATCGCCGCATCGGCACTGCGCAGGAGCTGTTCGGGTTCGGTCTCATCAGACGGGTAAATGGCCATGCCGATACTGGTCGTGACGACCATTTCTCGCTGGCCAATGGTAAAGGGTTGCTCAAACGCCAGCAGGATCTTGCGAGCCACGACTTCCGACAGCACGCCGGAATCAAGGTCGGGCAGGATAACCAGGAATTCGTCGCCGCCGAGCCGCGCAATGGTATCGCATTCGCGGATGCAGGTATGGATCCGTTCGCTGACTTCGCACAACAACTTGTCGCCGACGGCATGGCCGAAGGTGTCATTAACCTTCTTGAATTTGTCGAGATCAAGGAACAGCAGGGCGACCGATTTCTGGCTTCGATTGGCCCGGCCAAAAGCCTGGGACAAGCGGTCCATAGCCAATCCGCGGTTCGGCAATCCGGTCAGGAAATCATAATTGGCCTGACGCAAAAGCACCGATTCATAATGCTTTCTTTCGGTAACATCGATAACCACGTTCAGCGACTGGACAATATTTTGATGGTCGTCCACTTCATTGATGGTTGAAATTACAACATCAACGATGTCGCCGTCTTTTTTGTGAAACTGGCATTCGATATCGCGGCTCTGACCATCGCCGGCATAATTCGGATCTTCTGAAGCCCGGAACAAATCCCTAAAGTCCTTCGGCATGAAACCAGTCGCCGACTGGCCGATGAATTCGTCTTCCATATACCCCAGATTGGCTAACAGATGGTCGCTGACGCTGGTCACCAGGCCGGAGGCATCGGTCGAATAGGCCATCACCGGACTTTTCCGGTAAAGGGTGCGATAGCGTTCTTCGCTTTGATGTAACAGAAATTCGGTTTTGTGGCGCTGGGTAACATCTTCGGCCGTGCCGCGAACGCCGACAAATTCACCTGTCTTCGGGACATATACGGGGACGCCGCTGATCAAAAAATAGCGCGCTTCGCCATCGCTGTCTTCGGTAACATAAAGTTGGTCACGGAACGGCTTGTTCCAATCCACCACAGATGTCTCGCCGTTTTCCAGGATGAACCGGCCAAGATCATTCAAGGTCCGGTTTTTCAGGGAAAACGGATGAAAACCCAAGACATCCATAACGCGAAGCGAGACGTATGTCAGGCGGAACTGCTGATCGGTTTCCCAAATCCAGTCAGATACCAGTCTGGTGATGTCCTTAAAGCGTCGTTTTTCGGCAGCAAAATGCGCCAGCTCCTGATCATCGGGAGCCGCTTTATCACCCATCATCGCGGTAACAGCGTCTATCTTGTCGATAAAATTTTTGTTTGTTTTATCGCGCTTCATCTCCGGCTTTCGCCTCCCCTAGCTTCAGCTCCCTGATCGCCGCCAGGTATTCTGAATCATTTTGCCACATATTCAAGACCATTTCTGCTGATGGATGCGTCATGGCTTTATATAATTCTGAAATTTTTCGGCTTTCTTTCTTCAACACCTTGTCCGTTTGCGGCCAAACCTTTCGGGTCAGCACGAAAATTTTCATGAAGGTGACAAGATCAGTATCCATTGCTTTGAACACAATAGCCAGTCCCTCGCCCTTTCTTTCGTAGAGTATACGCTGTGCCAATTTGGAACTCAACGATGCCCAGTTGCGAAAGAGCTCGATAAACAAAGGCACGGCGCCTTCATCAAGAACGGTCAGCATCAGGTCAGGACCCGACATGCCGATGTCTTCCATTTCCTTGACCAGCGCCTCGGACGGCCTGATTAATTTGATGCCACTGGGCAAAGCCCGGATGCGCTCGCGCACGACATTGCCCATATGGCGGTCCAGTTCCTGGGCGCTGATGTCAAATCTCTCGAGGATATGATCCCGCAATGCCGCCGACACCAACAACAGCAATTTCTTCGCCTGATCGCTGCTAAGTTCCTCGCGCCGCAGGATGGGGCCCTGGAAGCTATCGATCCTCATGGCCTGTTCGACCAGATAATTCATAGTGCCTTCGGCTATTTTGGCGTTGGAATTTTCCAGCAACGACCGGATGACCTCTTCATCGCCGGTTTCGACCAGGGCGTCTGAAACCTGTTCGCTGAGACTATCACGGATGGAAACGGCCAGTTGGTGTTCCTGCGTGCGTTGGCGAATGATTTCGATCAGGTCCGCATCTTCGAGAACCCGGCTTTTGATCAGCACCGGATAGGCGACTTCGATTTGATCGTTGGCAAGAAAAGTAATCAGTTCCTTGGGAACGTCTTCGGCATCGGCGATGACTTCCGCCAGATGCTTGCGCACGGATAATTCCACGTCCCGCACAAGTCTGTGCAGGATGTCAAACATCATCGCCCGCTCGATATCGGTTAATTCACCTTCATCGAGAAACAGGTCCGTTACCGTTTCCGCCAATGCGGAACGGCCTTCCCGGCTTTTTTCGTGCGCCAGTTTGAAGAGGTATTCGCTGTTCAGCAAATCAATCTCCAACTCATTGCCGGCAAACCGAATCATTTACCATTCCCGTAACAAATTTATTGCCGCTTGGCTTAACATTTAGCCCCCATTCCCCAGATGAACTCGATAAACCCTGCCCCATAATGGTAATTATGCTATAAGAATCAATATGTTGATGCATTGATGGAGCGGCTGGCATGGGACACCCGATGGGTGAATCGAAACGGGACAGTTTGCGGGTCGATTTTGACCGCCGCCTGAAACTGGAATTTCATGGTTCCAAGATTACTTCTGACGGCGGATTGCTTGCCTATCGAGAGCTTGACGATGCCCTTGGCCTGACCGAAGTTGCCGGGGATATTTTTAAAGACAGCCGCACTGGCAAGAATGGGTGGCACGGCATGACGGGCCAATTTCGTCAATCGGTGTTTGGTCGCCTTGGTGGTTATGAAGATGTAAACGATGCCGACCGCCTCGGACGTGATCCCGCCATGCGGTGGATTGTTGGCGGCAAGGCCATCGAAAGACAGGCAGCGTCCACCAGCCAGATGGGGCGCTTTGAGACGGAGATTCTGGCGAACGATGCGAACGTTGAAGTCCTGGTCGACATGAGCGGTGCGTGGATCGACCGTGTTCATGACCGCCGTCCACCGAAGATGATCATTCTCGACATGGACAGCAGCGTTAGCCCGACCCATGGCGAACAAGAAGGAACGGCGTACAACGGCCACTTCGGCTGCACCTGCTACCATCCACTATTCCTGTTCAACCAATTCGGTGATCTGGAGCGGTGCTCCCTGCGTCCCGGTAATGTTCATAGTGCCGACGGTTGGCGTGAAGTTCTGGAACCTGTCGTTGAGCGTTACCGGAAACGGAACCTGCGCCGCTACTTTCGAGGGGATGCAGCCTTTGCCCTGCCGGACCTTTATGAATTTCTGGAAGCCGGGAATTACAAATACGTCATCCGCCTTAAAGCCAACAAGGTTCTCCAAGAATGTATTGCCCATCTTCTGACGCGTCCCGTTGGCCGTCCACCCAGCCATGTGCGGCGCTATTACGCCAGCTTCAGTTATCAGGCTGGGTCGTGGAACAAGAAACGCCGCGTTGTGGCCAAGGTGGAATGGCACCCCGGCGAGCTGTATCCCCGTGTCGGCTTCATCGTCACCAACCTGACACGATCCGCCGAACGAGTGGTAGCATTTTACAATCACCGGGGAACGGCGGAGCAGTACATCAAGGAAGGCAAGAACGCTATCAAGTGGACTCGACTGTCATGCCGGAAGTTCCGTAACAACGAGGTGCGGCTCCAACTTCACGCCCTGGCCTACAATCTGGGCAACTTCATGCGGACGCTTGCATTGCCGAAGGAGGTGGAACACTGGTCGTTGACCACGTTACGGGAAAAGCTGGTCAAGATCGGTGCCAAGGTCGTCGCTCATGGCCGGTACGTCACGTTCCAGATGGCGGAGGTCGCCGTACCCCACGCTCTGCTCAGAGACATCCTGGAACGGATCGACAGACTGCGACGACCGACCCCGGCGACGGCTTGAACGAGGGAAACATGAGATGACGGAGGGCGAAGTGTGCCTGGATTATGCGAAAATGGCCGAAACTCAGCGGCAACCGCGACTCGACCACGCCTTGGCGGCCAAAAAAGTGCTTTTTAAGCGAAAATGCGATTCAGGGTTCCACGATGAAGGCCGTTTGGCTATTATCGGAGCCGAGTTTAGAATCCATATGGGGAATGTCGGTTTAGATAACCATGAATCGACAACATAAGTTAGCCAAAAGAGTCCTATGATTCAATGGGATAGAACACGAGTCCTTGAACGCGGAAAGAATGGTACGTATAGAGTCTCAGCGCACTAGATATGGTGAAAATAGATTTCGGGGAATTTATGGTTAACAGGGTTTTATTGTAATTCTGCGCGAATCTATTCTAAGGCCGTATTCTTGCGGCCGCCATATCCACCTGAATTTATGGTTAACGGGCACCCTGAAATAGCCCCGAGACGGCGGCGCGCCGACTATTCGAAAGTCGTATTTTCCCTGGGCATTTGGTCAGGATGAAACCATCCCGGCAGTTCCGAAATCTTATCAAGCCACGCTTTGATGTGCGGCCAGCGGCCCACGTCCAGGCCGGTATCTTCCAGCCAGTACAGATACGCGCATATGGAAAGGTCGGCAATCGACGGAGTATCGCCGACTAAGAAGGATTTGATGGAAAGCTCTTGTTCAAAGCGATCCAGATCACGGGTCGCCCGGCTGCGAAGGTCGGCCAGAACAATTTCATTCGAATTGCTTGAAAACTTGGTTTTGAAACGCAGGTTCGATACCGAATAGCCAATATTGTTGGCTTCCCAGAACAGCCATTCCATGACCTCCTGACGGTGCGCGTATTCGCTAAAATTGAATCGGATTGTCCGGTTGCTCAGGAAACACAGGATCGAATTAGACTGGCACATGGCCGTGTCACCATCAAGGAGCACCGGCAATTCACCGAAGCGACTGGACGCCTGGAAATCTTCGGACCGTTGATCGCGGGGGGCTAAAAAATCCTCGTGACGATATTCATAAGGCGTGCCCGACACGCTGAGGAACAGGGCCACTTTGTAGCAATTCCCGGAACGGTAATCACCAAATAGCGTATATATACTCATTCCACGACAGCCCGCCCCTGAAATATCTTACCCCTGATAGGCCCAAAATTTGGGGCCACTATATGAAATACAACCCAAGCAAGCAACACAGTGAATTCGTTTTTTTTCAAGAATGTTCACTTTGTCCCATATAGCCTGTCCCCGGCATCGCCCAGGCCAGGAATGATGTAGGCATTTTTGTTCAGGTGGCTATCGAGCGCGGCGGTATAGACCTGAATATCGGGGTGTGCATTTGCGAAAATCCGCATGCCTTCAGGCGCCGTCACCAGCGACATAAAGCTGATATTTTCGCTTTTAACACCGTGCCTTTTGACAATATTCACCGCATAAGCCGCCGAATTTCCGGTCGCCAACATGGGGTCGACGACGATAAAGCGCCGACCCGCGGCGCTCGGCAGCTTGACAAGGTATTCCACCGGCTTTTTGGTTTTTTCGTCGCGGTACAAACCGATATTGCCGACCCGCGCCGAAGGCATAAGTTCCAACAAGCCTTCGGCCATGCCCGTACCGGCCCGCAGGATTGGCACGATAGCCACCTTCTTCCCTTTGATGACGTTGGCGTCCATCTTTTTCATGGGGGTCACGATTTCTTTGCTCATCAGCGGCAGGTCACGGGTGATTTCATAGCCCATCAGCAGGGCGATTTCCTTCAACAATTCGCGGAAATCACGGGTCGAGGTGTCCTTGTCCCGCATCAGGCTCAGCTTATGCTGGATCAGCGGATGATCGAGAACATTAAGGGTCGGGAATTCACTACGGGCGGTTTCAGGAGTATCAGGCATTGCAGAATCCTCGAATAATCGTTTCAGGACAAGGTGAAATCTATGGGTCGAATTGCACCATCTAAGTTTACTTCGGCCGTTACGGCGGGCGTTTTGGCGATGATCCGGCCCCGCCGGATCACAAACAGCCGGGCCGGGCGCAGGCGAATGGCGTCGAACGGGCTGGCCGCCTGCAATATCACCATATCGGCATTGGCGCCGATTTTAAGGCCATAATCCTGCAAGCCCAGCACCCCGGCGCCACCGACCGTTACCGCATCGAACATCTTGCGAATATCATCCTGGCCTGTCATTTGCGCCGCATGAACCGCCATGTGGGCGACGTCGAGCATATCGTGACTGCCAAAGCTGTACCAGGGGTCCATCACGCAATCATGACCCAGCGCCAGGGCGACGCCGGCTTCACCCAGTTCGCGGATACGGGTTAATCCGCGGCGTTTGGGATAGGTGTCGTGACGCCCCTGAATGGTGATATTTATCAACGGATTAGCGATGGCGGCTACACCAGATTCAGCGATCAGCGGAATCAATTTGCTGACATAGTAATTGTCCATGGAATGCATCGACGTCAGGTGCGACCCGGCGACCCGACCGCCCATGCCAAGGGCCAGACATTCCCGGGCCAGGGTTTCGATGTGGCGCGAATTGGGATCGTCGGTTTCGTCGCAATGCATATCGACCATCAACCCACGATCGGCGGCGATCTTCATCAATTGGCGAACGCTTTCTGTGCCGTCGTCCATGGTCCGTTCGAAATGCGGTATGCCGCCAACCACGTCGACCCCCATGTCGAGCGCCTGGTTCAGTTGTTTCGCCGCACCGGGATCGCGCAAATAGCCGTCCTGGGGAAACGCCACCAGTTGCAGATCGATATAGGGTTTGACCTTTTCGCGAACGTCGAGCAAGGCTTCGACCGCCAACAGGCGCGGATCGCAAATATCCACATGGCTGCGGATCGCCAGGGTGCCCCGGGCAATCGCCCAATGACAGAAATCCAGCGCCCGGGTCCGCACCACCTCGACCGTCAGGTGCGGCTTCAATTCACCCCACAACGCGATACCTTCCAACAAGGTGCCGCTTTGATTGACCCGTGGCTGGCCGAAGCTCAGCGTCGCATCCATGTGGAAATGGCTGTCGACGAACGGCGGTGTGACCATGTTTCCGGCGGCTTCTATTTCTTCTTTCGCCGCGCCCTCGACGGTCGCAGCCATGTCGGCGATGCGTCCTTCGCGGCAGGCGATGTCGACCTTTTCACCGTCCGGCGTAACCGCATTTCTGATAATCAGATCAAACACATTTAAGTCCTTTCGCCGCGTCGGAAGGGTACCAACAAGGCTTTCGGGTACAGCGCCTTGCGCGACACCACGATCATCGCCAGGATCGATAGAACATACGGTGCCATCAGGAAAAACTGGTAGGGAATATTAACGCCGGGAAGTTGTTGCACCCGCACCTGCCAGGCATCGATACCGGCGAACAGCAAGGCACCGAACAGGGCCTTGCCGGGCTTCCACGACGCGAAAATGACGAGGGCGACACAGATCCAGCCGCGACCGTTGATCATCCCGAAGAAGAAGGCATCGAACGCCGACATGGTCAGGAAGGCACCGCCGACCGCCATCAGGGCGCTGCCGACCATAACCGCGCCCGTACGCAAGCCCAGCACGTTGATGCCCTGGGCTTCCGCCGCCAGCGGGTTTTCACCGACCATACGAACCGCCAGGCCCAACGGCGTGCGGTACAAGCCGTACCAAACCACAACGACGACCACGAAGGCGGCATAGGTCATTGGTGTTTGGGTGAACAGCGCCGGTCCGAAAAACGGCAAATCCGACAAAACCGGAATCGCCACATTTTGAAACGCATCAATCTTCGGCGGCGTGGTGGCGTTGGGTAGCAGCATGCGAAAGACGAAATAGGACAGCGACGAAGCCAACATGGTGATGCCGATCCCGGCAACATGCTGCGACAGACCCAGATAAACCGCAAAAATACTGTGCAGCAGCCCGAACATGGCCCCGATGAAGGCGGCGAACAACACGCCCGAGGTCAAATCGCCCCCCATGTAGACCCACATCCAGCCGGTCATCGCCCCCATGGTCATGATGCCTTCGATGCCCAGGTTAAGGACCCCGGCGCGTTCGCATATCAACTCGCCCAGGGTGCCGAAGATCAGCGGCGTGGCGATCCGCAAGGTCGCCGCCCAAAAACCGGCGGTCAGGAGAATTTCAAGGGCGTCCATTATCGCAGCCTCAATCGAAAGCGGGTCAACATGATGCTGACCAGGACCGACAACACACAAGTGGCGACGATGACATCGGCGATATAGGTCGGCACATTTATAGCCCGGCTCATGGAATCGGCCCCCACATATATTCCTGCCAAAAATATAGCCGAAGCGATAACCGCCAGCGGGTGCAGGGCCGCCAGCATGGCCACTGCGATGCCCGCATATCCAAATCCCGGCGACAGGTCCAGTGTCAGATAGCCCTTGGTTCCGGCCACTTCGCCGACCCCGGCGATGCCCGCCAGTCCACCGCTGAGCAGCGCCGTCAGGACGATGGTGCGATTGACGCCGATGCCCGAAAATGCCGCCGCCGCCGCGTTGTATCCGACGGCGCGAATTTCATAACCCCAGACCGTAAAGCGCATGATCGCCCAGGCGATGATGGCCGCGGCAAGGGCGATAAGGAAGCCCAGATGCAAGCGGCTTTTTGAAACGATACCCGGCAACACGCCTTCGTCGATGATCGAGGCGGATTGCGGCCAGCCCATGGACATGGGGTCCTTCAGGGGGCCTTCCAGCAAATAGTTGACGAACAGCAGGACGATGAAGTTGAGCAACAAGGTGGTGACGACTTCATCGACCTTCAGCCGGTTTTTCAAAATAGCCGGGATCAGCAATAGCAGCCCCCCGGCCAGCGCGCCGGTCACCAGCAGGAACGGGATCATCAGCCAGATTGGCAAGGTGACCATTCCCGAGCCCAGCCAGGTCGCCGTCAATGCGCCGACATAAAACTGCCCTTCCCCGCCGATGTTCCACAACTTGGCGCGGAAGGCGATGGCCGCGGCCAGGCCGGTCAGGATCATCGGCGTCGCCCGGGTCAGGGTTTCGGTCAACGCGAAACGTGATCCCGCCGCCCCCTTGAACAACAGCCCATAGGCATGAAACACCGGCTCGCCCGCCCATAACACCAGCCCGGCACATACGATCAGCGCCGCGACCACCGCCATCAACGGGGCCGACAGGGCCATCCACAAGGGGGTCGATTGGCGGGGTTCAAGGCGCATCAGGCGGCCTCTGTCTGGCCGGACATGATCAGGCCAATATCCCGCGCCGTGACTTTGGCGGTATCCATGGGCGCGCTCAGGCGACCGTGATAGATGACGACGATGCGATCCGCCAGCGCCAGCAATTCATCAAGATCTTCCGAAATCAATAAGACCCCGGCCCCCCGTTCGCGGGCTTCCAGCAGCTTGCCGTGAACATAGGCGATGGCCCCGACATCCAGCCCGCGCACCGGTTGGTTGGCCAGAATGATTGCCGGATTGGCATCGAGCACCCGGGCCAGGATCAGCTTTTGCACGTTGCCACCCGACAGCAGCCGGGTTTCCTCGCCGGCGCCCTGGCAGCGAATATCGTATTTTTCGATCAGCTGATCGGCTTTTTCGGAAATCGCCTGGGCATCGAACAGGCCGAAACGCGATTGCGGGGGATCGCGGCGACATTCGGAAATCATATTTTCCCGGACCGTCATTTCGCCGATCACGCCGACACTGTTACGGTCTTCGGGAATGCGGCCAATTCCGGCGTGCACCATGCCCGCCGGGGTCGGGTTGTCCAGGACCTCGCCGAACAGGGTCAGGGTGCCTTGATCGGGCCGGGCCTGTCCGCTGATCAACGCCGCCAGGGCCTGTTGGCCGTTGCCGGAAACTCCCGCCAGGCCCAAAATTTCATGCTTGCGTAAAACCAGGTTGACGTTTTCCAGCGCCCCCAATCCAAGTTCGGGTTTGATGCTGACATCGACCAGTTCGAACACCGTATCGCCGGGGCTCATGGGTTTGCCTTTGGGGTCGTGCACCGTCCGCCCGACCATGGCTTCGGCGAGGCTGGCGCGGTCGGCGCTGGCGGTATCGGTTTGCGCCACCACCTTGCCACGACGCAAGACGGCGATGCGATCGCTGACCCGTAAAATTTCGTGCAGCTTGTGGGATATGAAGATAATCGACATGCCTTTGTCGATCAGGCTGCGCAGCGTATCGAACAGGGTGTCGGATTCCTGGGGCGTCAAAACCGCCGTCGGTTCATCCAGAATCAGGATCCGGGCTTCGCGGTACAGCGCCTTCAGGATCTCCACCCGTTGGCGTTCGCCGACGCTTAAGTCGGCGACGCGGGCGTCGGCGTCGACGACCAGGCCGAAATCCCGTGACAGGGTGGCCAGTCTGGCGCGCGCCGATTTGACATCCTGACGCCACGACCACAAGGGTTCCGTGCCGAGCGTAATGTTTTCCAAAACGGTCAGATTGTCGGCCAGGCTGAAATGTTGATGCACCATGCCGACACCGGCTTCCAGCGCGGCTTCGGGCTGACCCGGCGGCAGCCGCTTGCCAAACACTTCGACATAACCTTCGTCGGCCGTGTAATGGCCAAACAGGATATTCATTAACGTGGTTTTGCCGGCGCCGTTTTCACCCAACAAGGCCAGCACTTCACCTTCGCCAAGGGTCAGCGAAATGGCATCGTTGGCGACCAGGTCGCCGAAACGCTTGGTGATGCCCGACAGGTTGAGTATTTGTTTCATACCTCAAGTGCGACGCGACCGGGGCCGGAGCCTTTAGGCTCCAACCCCGTCCATTGCGTTCCCAGTCCGGCTAAAAAGTGGACTTGGGTTGTTCGTCGTTGATCTTGACGACAAACTTTCCGGATTTGATATCGGCAGAAAGTTTGGCGACCCGGTCTTTGATGACCGGTTCGATCTTTCCGTCGAATTCATAGTACGGTGCCAGTGATGCGCCGCCTTTGGCCATCATGGTCCATTCCTTGTAGTCTTCGGCCTTGAATTTACCGGCCTTGACCGCCTTGATGGCGTTGCTGATGGCCGATTCCATATGCCACAAGGCCGACGTCACGACGACGCCCTTGCCGTTTTCTTCCTTGTTCATGTCGTTGACATTGCCAAACGCCAGAATGCCTTTTTCCCGCGCCGCATCGACGACACCGGCACGTTCCGCATACAGCACATCGACACCGGCTTCGACCTGGGCAAATGCCGCTTCCTTGGCCTTCGGCGGGTCATACCACGAACCGATGAAATTGACCTTGAACTGGACATTGGCGTTGACCGAACGGGCGCCTTCCATGAAGGCGTTGAACAGGCGATTGACTTCGCCGATGGGATAGCCGCCGACCATACCGACTTTGTTGGTCCGGGTCATGGTTCCGGCAATGATGCCCATCAGGTAACAGGGTTCGTGAATGTAGTTGTCAAACACCGAAAAATTCTTGCCATGGGGCTTGAACGGATCGCCCATCAAGAAAGCGACTTTAGGATAATCGTCCGCCACTTTGCGGGCTTCCTTGCTAATCCCGAAGGCTTCGCCGACGATCAAGCTGACACCGCTTTCGGCGTATTCACGCAACACCCGGACATAATCCGTATTGGCGACTTTTTCGGAAAATACATATTCGATATCGCCGGCCTTTGCCGCCGCTTCAAGCGCCTGGTGCAGGCGCGCATCCCATTTTTGCTGAATGGGTTGAGTATAGATGCCGGCAACCTTGATTTTGGCCGCCAGCGCATCTGCGCCGCCCGTTAACAAAACGGCCATCAGGGCGAGCGCAACGGTCACCCCCTTGAACAAACTTTTCATCATTTGGATATCTCCACCCTATCGTTAATGGGCCTTATATTGGACCCCTATGGATACATTCTGACCGGCGCCATCAGGCCCGGCCGCCAATGAGTTCTCCCCGCCGGGGTATCCTTCCCGACATCTCATTGGCAACGGTAGCAAAAGGGCGACGGTTGAGTCACGTTAATTTGTCCGCGTGGTCAACTTTTGCGCGGAAACTATCCACAGGCCAAAATCGCCAATTATCGACCGAAAATCAGGGAACGACGGTCCAGGAGCCATCGCCATTGCGGCAGGCTTTTCCGGTCGCCGTCTCGCTTTTGCCGTCAACATTGACCTGGGTCTCAAAATCGCGGCAGTCCTTGCCGCCATCGCTATAGGTGCTTACCGGTGTGGCGCTGCCCGAATGCCCGGAATCTGGATTATGCCAATCCGATGCCAGTCCTGTTTTGTTATTTTCAAGCGCCAGTTGGGCCGTTTGCTGCGCCATTTTCTGGTCGTTCTGATCCAGCACCTTGCCGATTTCGCTGCCCGCATAGCCACCGGCGAGCCCACCGACGGCGGCGGCCAGCCATTGGCCTTTACCGCTGCCGAATTGCGCCCCGGCAAGAACCCCGACACCGGCGCCAATGATCGTGCCCAACGTTTGCTTGTTGCCCTGGCCATCGGCGCAACCTGTTAGCACGGCGACGGCGAGCAATGCCGTGGCGATCATTCGTTTCATCATCTGGATGCTTTCCTTTATCTGATTATTTTGAAAACATAAGCCGAATTCAACTATAGTGACTATATCTGAAAATCGCGATTTCGTACGATGTTTTGCCATCACAAGATTGTGGGGACTCATGACCAATCGAAAAGACATCGACCTGAAAGCCCTCAAGAAAAAGCTTGTGGCCCACCGTCAGGAGATCCTGAACGACGCCCAGACCAGCGAGGAATTTCGCCAGCCAGTGCAACTGGATCAGACCTCCGTCGGTCGGCTGTCAAGGATGGATGCCATACAGGGCCAAGCCATGGCGCTGGAAACAGACCGCCGAAGGCACGTCGAATTGCAGCATATCGAAGCGGCCTTGAAACGCATGGCCGATGGTGAGTATGGCTATTGCCGGTCCTGCGACGAGGAAATTCCCAAAAAAAGATTGCAAATAGACCCGACCGCCAGCGTCTGCATCGACTGCGCCAAATAACACCGCACCAAACCGCGTTTGATGCCTCCCGGCAGCCCTGAGACCACCCTGGGTATGTTTCCATTATTTAATTGTGGAAATTATTATACCCTTCAGGTTCCTGTCAGGTTACAGTGATAGCAGTGATAGATGACATGATTGTGGCACTGTTCGGTATTCGAATAGTAATGGGGGGGAAACCATTACGGAGGGACACAAAAATGTTTTTGTTGCCAAGAATATTACTTGTTTTTTTAATCGGATTTATGTTCATGGGGGCCGTAACCAAGCCCTCAAACGCGGCCCTTGTCGCGACCAGCGATAGTACATTTAGCCTCGGCCAGATTCATCAAGACGATTCCGCCGGCGGCTTGTATTGGCTGGACTTGTCATTTTCATTGAACCAGAGCTACAACACAATCGCATCCCGGATTGGCACATCTACGGATACCCTTTACGGCTGGCGATATGCGAATTTGACTGAGATTACGTCTTTATTCTCCTCTCTGGGCATCACTGGATCCATTACTGCCGGTGGCAATGCCGGGGCCGTCGAAATTCAGGCGGCACTGGGCTCCTATTTTAGCGATACCATCTTGGGCACAAGAAATATTGGTGCTGGAATGATTGACCTGGTTTCCACACTTGGAAGGCATGACTTAGCTTTCACGTATGACTATTTTACCACCGCCCCCGCCAAGGGAGCTTATTCCATTAGCGAACTTGCCTTTCTTAATTCCGCAGCATTCGCCGACTATGGCAGCTACCTCGTCAGGAACACGCTTGTGACGTCAACCACACCTCCCCCAGGAGGACTGACTGATCAGGTTTCTACCGTTCCGTTGCCACCGGCGGCAATATTGTTCGGAACGGGATTGTTTGGATTGGGCGCGATCAAGAGAAGGAAGTCGCAGAAAGCCTGACGGGATAAAGGCCGGACTATTCGGGGTCCGGTCCGCCCGGTTTTTCCACGTGTTCGCGGGTTTTCAGGAACCGTATCTGTGGCCAGTCTTCACCGGCGCGATCCAAATGCCAGGCATTGCGGGCCAGGAACACCGGTTCGCCGTCATGATCTTCGGCCAGGCTGGCCTTGGTGGCGGCGATGAATTTTTTCAGCTCCAACCCGTCGTCACATTCGATCCAACGGGCGGTATACAGGCTGGTCGGTTCGAACAGCACGGGCACGTCGTATTCGGTGCGGATGCGGTCGGCCATGACTTCAAATTGCAACGGCCCGACGGCGCCGACAATCCAGTCGGCCCCGATCATGGGTTTGAAAACACTGGCGGCGCCTTCTTCGGCCAGTTGCTGCAGGGCGCGGCCCAGATGTTTGGCCCGCATGGGGTCTTCCGGGCGCACCGACCTTAAATATTCCGGCGCGAAACACGGGATGCCGGTAAAATGCAGGTCTTCGCCTTCGCTAAGTCCATCGCCAATCCGCAAGGCGCCGTGATTGGGAATTCCGACAATATCACCGGGCCAGGCTTCTTCCGCCAGTTCCCGGTCCTGGGCCAGGAACAGGACCGGATTATGGACGTTCAGAATTTTCCCCGAACGCACATGCTTGAGCTTCATGCCGCGTTTAAAATGTCCGGAACAAACACGAATGAACGCGATGCGATCCCGGTGTTTTGGGTCCATGTTGGCCTGGATCTTGAAGACGAAGGCGCTGACCTTTTTCTCGTCCGGTTCAATCATCCGATCCGTTGTCGGCTGTTGTATCGGTGACGGCGCCAGGTCCGACAATCCCCGAAGCAATTCACGAACGCCGAAATTGTTGACGGCGCTGCCGAAATAAACCGGCGTCTGGTGCCCTTCAAGGTAAGATTGCAGGTTGAAGGCCGATGTCAGGCCGCGCACCATTTCGACATCTTCACGCAGTTTGGCAACGGCCGCGGCGGGCAGCAGTTCATCCAGCTTGGGATCGTCCAGCCCCTGGCAGGTCACGCCTTCCGCCGGTATGGCGCCTTTGCTGCCTTTTTCCATCAGCACCAGGCGGTCGGCAAACAAATCGTAACAGCCCAGGAAATCCCGGCCCATGCCGATAGGCCAACTTGCCGGAGTCACGTCGAGCGCCAGGGCCTGTTCAATTTCATCGAGAATATCAAATGGGTCGCGGGCTTCCCGATCCAGTTTGTTGATAAACGTAATGATCGGCATATCGCGCAGGCGGCAGACCTCGAACAATTTCCGGGTTTGTGATTCAATTCCCTTGGCCGCATCAAGCACCATCACGGCGCTGTCGACCGCGGTCAGCGTGCGGTAGGTATCTTCGCTGAAATCTTCGTGACCGGGAGTGTCAAGCAAGTTGAATGTTTTTTCATCGTATTCGAACGTCATCACCGACGAGGCGACCGAGATGCCCCTTTCCCGTTCGACCTTCATCCAGTCCGAATGGGCGCGGCGCTGATCGCCCCTGACTTTGACGGCACCGGCAAGCTGAATAGCGCCGCCAAACAACAACAACTTTTCAGTCAGCGTCGTCTTGCCCGCATCCGGGTGGGATATGATCGCAAAAGTGCGCCGCCGCTTAACCTGGCTGTCTAGGTTATTCATAGGTTTCTGCTGGAATTAGATTTCGACATTGAAGGTGCACGGGATGTACCGCTTTTGATAGAAAACGACCAGAATTATTTTTCATTTGGCCCCTTCAGATAGCCGATACAGTTAAGAGAATTGTCAAAACCTGTAAGTTTACTGTAAGCTTACTGTGCTAATTGAATGTTGGGTATGTTTGAGCGACATACTGAAAATCTGGGTTCAATAGGGGCGAGGACGGGATAATGCCGGGGCCGACACAACACACCGTACAACGTGAACCGTTTGACCGCAGGGGCGTTCAGGGCCGCCGGATTGTTGAACGGCGAGATGGCGAAGACCTGCGCCTGGAAACAGACAGGCGGGTAACGATCATCACCATGAACATTCTCGACCGACGCATCGGCACCACTAGGCGCTCTATTGCGGAACGCCGGTTTACCGATTTGCGCATCGTCCCGCGCCGGGATATTTCGGATCGCCGACACTAATTAGATACGGTGCCGCCACCAGAATGAATCGTTGATCGAAAACACCGGCTGGTAATGCCGTACGGTCGCCGCTTCGACGACCTGCTTGATCTGGTTGTCCAGGACGTATGTTTTTCCATCCAGAAAAACCACCAGGATCGCGTGCCCGACCTTCAGATTCATGTCTTTGACGGCGACGACACGCAGCTGGTTTTCCTTAAACCCCAGCTTCTTCAACGACAGAAATTTGATGATCGCATAGTCTTCGCAATCACCGAAGCGGGACATAAATTCTCCCGGCGACGCCCAGTAATCCTTTTTCCCCCAATTATTTTTATCGGTTATGTATTTCGCCTTGTTCATGCGCGCATTAACGTCCCGGATCACGTTCAACGCGGCTTTTCCTTTCAGGCCGTCCAGGTAGGCATTCCATTTTTCGTAGTGACACTTGTTCAGCTTGCTCGTCTGACAGTCCCCTTTGCCTTGCAGGGCCGCTTCTTTTGAATACCGCGCCAGTGCTGCGGTCCATTTCTTGAACGGCTTCAAATTGGTCGACCGCGTTTCCTTGCTGTTAAAAAAGCTCGGATTGGCCCCCGCCAAGGCAGGAGATACGCCCAGCAACAGGGCCGACAACACCACCATCAAAATGCCTGTTCCGTAGCGTTTCATTGCCGTCAAATCATCCCGTATAAAGAAAAAACATTCCGGATATCAGGCAACGCGCGTCCTACCAGAATAACGTCAAGACCCTAGCAATATCCCTATTGAAGAATTGTTAATATTAGCGGTCCAAAATTCAAATCTTTGTGATCTTGTGCTTGGCCTGTGTCTTTGAAGGTTATGAAAATGACCTACAGTTAGTGAGGATCGGCGTGTTTGGAAAAATCAACAAAATCGCTTTGATTGTCGGCGTTGTCTTGCTGGGCGTTGCCGTGGCGGCGCTCTATTTCGCCGTTTCATTTGTCGATAGCGAGAGACAGCGCGCCTTGCAGGAATGGCAAATTCGCCTTGGCATCGTCGCCGATAGCCGGGCCGCCGCCGTCAACCAATGGATCGACGGCAATTTCGCGACCCTGCGCGAGCTATCGGAAAACGCCTCGTTACAAATTTACATGGACGAGCTCGCCATGAGCAGTGGTGACAAGTCGGCCGTCACCGATGAGCCTGCCCAGGCCGGTTATTTGCGCAATCTTCTCGTCGCCACGGCCGAACGCGCAGGGTTCAAGCCACCCGAAACCGTGGGCCAGGTTAATGCAAACATCGAACGCGCCGGTGTCGCCGGTCTGGGCCTGGTCGATGCGGCCGGCGCGGCAATCGTCAGCACCCCTGGCATGCCACCGATGAACAGCAAAATTCGCAAAGCCGTGGCCACGGCACTGGACGGCCAACCGGCCCTGATCGATGCCTATATGGGGGCCGGCAACCACCTGACAATCGGCTTCGCCCTGCCCGTTTACGGCATTCAGTCTGACGAAGGAGCCGAAGGGATCGGTGTCGTCATCGGTATTCGCACGTTGGGCAAGAATTTGTACGCTAACCTGGCCCAACCCGGAGAACAGGCCGATACGGCGGAAACTTATCTGGTGCGGAAATCCGACGCCGTGGTCCAGTATCTATCGCCACTAAAGGATGGCACGTCGCCACTGGTACGATCGTTTGCGCTGGACACTCCCGACCTGGCCGCCGCCTATGCCCTTGAATCCCCCGGCGGTTTCGCCCTTAAAAAGGACTACGTCGGGACCGATGTGCTGGTGACATCGAGATCGCTTTCAAACACGCAATGGATACTGGTCCGCAAGATCGACAGTGCCGAAGCCCTGTCGGAAACGGAAACACGGTTGAGCACAATACTGATCGTGTTCGTGCTGATTATTGTCGGCATGGCCGTGACGATTATCGCCGTTTGGCGACACGGCAGTTCGATCCGGGCCGCCAAGGAGGCCGAAAAATCCCGCGTAGCGGCCGAACGTTTCGCCAATATGAGCAAGTTCATGAACCTGATCACCAACAGCCTGAGCGCCGATATCATCGCCGTCACCAACGAAGGCAAGTACACTTTCGTAAATGCCCCAGCCGCCCAGTCCGTGGCGGAATTCGCCGGCGGCGAACTTCGCGGCAAACACCTGACCCAGATCCTTGGCCCCACAAAGGGCGGTTTTTACCGCAATATCAACGATGAAATCCTGACGAGTTTTGCACTATCGGATGACACCAACAAGGAACGCAGGACCCTCATTCAAACCTTCGGCGAAGGCGATGATATTGAAATCATCAAGTCCGACCATATCCCCTTGCGCGGTGATCGGGATTATCCGCCGGGTATGTTGATGGTTATGGAAAACATCACCGAACAATCCATGGAACGAGTCCGAAACGAAGCCATGACGCGCCAGTTGATCGGCGCTCTTGTCAATGTCGTGGAACAACGCGACCCGCATTCATCGCAACAATCGGCACGCATTTCATTGGTCGCATCGACCATCGCCCGGGAAATGGAAATGACCGACGATCAGGTCCGGACCATCGACATCGCGGGCAGCCTTGTCAACCTGGGGCGGGTGTTCATACCGAACAGGGTTATGGCGAAAACCGAACCGCTTTCTAGCGAAGAGGCGGCGCTGTTTGAAAACTCTGACAAGGACAGCATCGCCTTGCTGAAAGATGTTGATTTCAGGGGCTCGGTAAAGGAAACAATCAGTCAGTCGCAAGAACACTGGGATGGCTCGGGGCCGCTCGCCCTGAACGGCGAAGACATCTTGCAAACGGCGCGCATTCTCGCCGTGGCGCGGGCTTTTGTCGGCCTGGTCAGCCCGCGAAAAACTGAACCTCACCTGTCATTTAATGACGCGGCGGCAGAACTGGTCCGTGAAAACGGACAGCGCTTCGATAGGCGACCGGTATCGGCGTTGATCCATTATATGGATAACAAAGGCGGGGCCGCCAAATGGGCTTATTTCCTGACGCCCTGACTTGACGCCCTAGACCGATCCATCCAGGGTTATGGATACGGTAGCGTCGTCTGGGTTTTGAGTGACCGAATAGCCGTGGTCGCCATTGCGAATATCATCGGCGCTGGCATCCTTGACGGTGACCGAAACTTCATTGTCACCCGAACCAAAAGTAATCACTGCATCGCTATTATTCTGGGTGACGGCGAAGGTGCTCATGTCGAAGGCATTGCCTTCGAACATCAAGGTGTCACCGATATCAAAATCCATTACCGTATCGTCGCCATCGCCAGCATGGAAGACGAAGATATCACTGCCCTCACCACCCCACAAATCATCATTACCGGCGCCGCCATCGAGACGGTCATTTCCCGCGCCACCATACAGCTCATCGCTATCGGCGCCGCCACTCAGGGTGTCGTTGCCCGTGCCGCCATAAAGATCGTCACGGCCCTCGCCACCGAACAGTGTGTCGTTTCCGGACGCACCGGTAAGGATGTCATTATCGGTACCACCATCCAGCGTATCGTTACCCGAACCACCATCTAAGTAATCTTTGCCGGTGCCGCCGTACAATGTATCGTCTCCGATACTGCTCCACAGCACATCGCTGCCGGCGCCGCCGTCGATGGTGACATCACCGTAATCGTAGGTAACGCTGGTCAGGTCGACGACATCGTCGCCGTCGCCGGCGTTGATGTTTTCGATATCCGATATCCGGGCCCGATCAAGGTCATCGTCATTGTCATTGTCATCATCGTCGTCATCGTCATCGTGTTCATGATCGTGACCATTCCCATGTTCGTCATAATCGAGGGGAGATTCGGAATAGCTGTCGTCCAGAATAAGCACGTCGTTGCCGTCGGTCATGTTCAGGGTATCTTCCCCAACGCCGCCGCGGAAAATGTCGCTGCTCTGGTTCTTGCCGCCGATTTTGGCATACCCGGCATAGCGGGCTTCTTCCGTATCGCCCGTATTGACCACGGCGTATCGGCTGCTCCAGTGGTCATCGGCAGTATAATAAAAGGTGTCGTTGCCGGCCCCACCTTCCAACAAGTCGGCGCCTAATCCACCGGTCAGGGTATCGTCACCGGCGCCGCCGACTAACGTGTCATTGTCGTCACCGCCGACCAGAACTTCACCGGTATGATCGACCGCCATCGAGAACGTACCGCTGGCCGTCGCACCAACCACATCGGTTACCGTGACGGTCACCGAAAGAACTTCATCATGTTCCATATCCGGTGTTCCGGAAATGACACCGGTTTCAGAATCGATAGACATCCAGGACGGCAACGCGCTGCCATCTTCCAGCGTGGCGCTGTAGACAAGTATGTCACCGGCATCGACGTCGCTGAAGTTACCCGATACATCCAGGCTAAAGGTGCCGTCGTTGGAAACCAGTTGATCGCCAATGGTTGAATCAAGTACCGGCGCATCGTTGGAACCGGTAATCGTGATGGTCGCCGTGTTGGTCGCCGTCGCGCCGTTCCCGTCGGTCACCGTATAAGTAAAGGTCTCGACCGCCGTCTGGCCATCGGCCAGGGTTTCATACGACCCTACTGGCGCACTAAACGTGATGATCGTGCCGCTGAAGCTTGCCGTCCATCCCGATGTACCCGTATCGGCGGATATGCTTAAGGATGACCCGGCGTCGAGGTCACCGATAGCGCCGGCAATGTCTATGGACGAACTCAAGCTGTCTTCACCGGCACCGCCGATAATCGCGGTCGCCGTCGGCGTATCGTTGGTACCGGTCACGGTGATCGTCGCCGTGCTGGTTGCCGTGCCGCCCTGGCCGTCATCGACGGTATAGTTAAAGGTCACGTCGCGGGTCTCGCCGACGCCCAGGTCCTGGAAGTCTGCACCTGGATCGAAGCTGAAGGTGCCGTCGTTATTGTTGGTGACTGAGCCCTCGGCGGGTTGTTCGACCGTGTAGGTCAAGGCATCGCCATCGACATCCGCACCGGCGAAGTCGAAGGTCTGTGCCAGGCCGTCTTCTGCGGCACCGCCGATAATCGCGGTCGCCGTCGGCGTATCGTTGGTACCGGTCACGGTGATCGTCGCCGTGCTGGTTGCCGTGCCGCCCTGGCCGTCATCGACGGTATAGTTAAAGGTCACGTCGCGG